>PPYF01437305.1_pt1 | contig 604495 bp, 361 predicted proteins | sample 1559871 | NCBI WGS metagenome assembly PPYF01 (sample SAMN08240021, study PRJNA423297) | Human gut metagenome, whole genome shotgun sequencing project. | reverse complement strand
TTTCAGATTTACCACAACGTTTCCAGAATACTCCATTATTTTATTCAAAACCGTACAGAGAATGAGCCAAACCCGTACGTAAATGAACTATTTCACCACAGAGGACAGTCAGAAGATCCATACTGAACAGATGAGATTATCTGAAATCCAGAATAAAGAATTACAGGATAAAATTGCTGTGATAAATAAGAATTCTGAAGAATAGATCAAAGCAATGCAGAAACAATATGAGACTACTAACAGGTAGCTGAAGATTTTCATATCGGCTCAAAAGAGTCCTATACACTGTAATTATTGGCTCATTTTGAGCCGATATATTAATAATATTATGTATTTTTGAGCCGATATAATCAACTAAATAGCAATGGAAGAAGAAATTCAACAATATCTTCGTTTTCATCCTCTATCTTCTAGGTCAGAATTAATGGAGGGAGTGAATACTAAAGTAAGTGTCGCCACATTCAAGCGTTTATTAGCTGCCATGATTTCCGCTGGAAGTATTGAAGTCATAGGGCAAGGACCTGCCACATGTTATAAACTAACACCACAAACGTTTGTTACAAGTTATTTCGACTTAGAATCATACTTTCGGAAAGAAGTTGATGAGCGTGAAATTCAACAAGCTTTCAATTTCAGCCTTATTCCTGATATATTGCCTAATGTTGACCCTTTCACGATGGACGAACGGAAACATTTAACGGCTCTTCAAGAAACGTTTAGAAGAAATGTATTAGAAATGACAGACGGAGAGTACCGGAAAGAAATGGAAAGGTTAGGTGTGGATCTTAGTTGGAAGTCTTCTCAAATTGAAGGGAACACATATAATCTTCTTGAAACGGAAAGACTTTTGCTGGAAAAAGAAGAAGCAAAAGGTAAAACTAAAGAAGAAGCCATTATGCTACTAAATCACAAGGAAGCTCTTGATTTTATTTTAGATAATCCTGATTATCTTCAGTATTTATCAATAAGAAAGATTGAAGACATTCATAGTATCCTTATTAAAGAACTGGGAGTTGAGCGTCATATTCGTTCTCGGCGTGTTGGTATTACGGGTACGAATTATCGTCCACTTGATAATGAATATCAAATAAGAGAAGCTATGGAAGACACTTGTCAATTAATTAATAATAAGCAGAGTATCTTTGATAAAGCTTTCCTAGCTTTAGTTCTGTTATCTTACATTCAGCCATTTGCTGATGGTAATAAACGTACTGCCCGTATAACAAGTAATGCAATACTTATAGCCAACGGTTATTGTCCTTTATCATTTCGTTCAGTTGATTCTATCGACTATAAGAAAGCTATGTTAGTTTTCTATGAACAAAATAATATATATCCATTTAAGAAAATATTTATAGAACAGTTTGAATTTGCTGTGAATACATACTTTTGAATTTATCTGTATATTGATGGTTGTTCCAACGATAACATTATTATAAATATAATAATTATGTTCATAATAAATTTGTAATGCTTCCTGTTTTAATACAAGATTGTTCATTCTGCCTGCAATAATTTTCTCCTGAAAGCCGGAAGTTTCTGAAAGACTTTTATCTTTGCAACTATAATACATACGGCACTATGAAAAAAGTGATTCTGATTTTTGTGACAATTGTCCTTTCCGGTCTGCTTTATGCAAAAGATAATAAGAGTACCGATGCGTTACTTCGTGAGATTGATGGTATCATTAAAAACCGTCAGACCTATGGAGCGGAAAAGGAGGCGCGTATCGCTGACCTGAAGAAATTGCTGGCGGAGGCTACTTCCGATGAACAACGATATGGTTTTTGCGGACATCTTTTCGATGAATACCGGGCTTATAATCTGGATTCGTCTTTTGTCTATGCCCAACGGAAAGAGGAACTGGCGCATCGCATGGATAAACTGGATTACCTGGATGATGCTGCCATGAATATGGCGGAAGTGATGGGAACTACCGGAATGTATAAAGAAGCGTTGGAACTATTGGGGCAGATTGATAAGAAAACGCTGCCCGATTATCTCTATGGTTATTATTATCATTTGTATCGCACTATTTACGGATTGATGGGAGATTATGCCGTTACGGAGAAAGTCAAGAAAGAGTATTATCGAATGACGGATCTGTATCGTGACTCTCTTCTGCAGGTCAACGCTTCCGACTCTTTGGGACACGTATTGGTGATGGCGGATAAGTGCATCGTACATGCTCAATACGATGAAGCCATCCGTATGCTGATGGAATATTACAACAAACCTTCTTTGGATGACCATTCAAAAGCAATGCTTACTTATACTCTCTCCGAGGGTTACCGGTTGAAAGGCGACAAACAAGGGCAAAAACATTACTTGGCTCTTTCGGCCATTGCCGACCTGAAATCGGCAGTAAAGGAATATGTATCTTTGCGCAAACTCGCTTCCCTTGTCTACGATGAAGGGGATATTGACCGTGCCTACAATTACCTGAAATGCTCCTTAGAGGATGCCACTCTTTGTAATGCCCGCCTTCGTACGTTAGAAATCTCGCAAGTCTTTCCTATCATTGACCAGGCTTACCAATTGAAAACCAAACGGCAGCAACAGGAGATGAAAGTCTCATTGATTTGTATCAGTTTGCTTTCCGTATTTTTGTTGGTTGCCATTTTCTTCGTTTACAAGCAGATGAAAAAGGTTGCTGCCGCACGTCGCGAAGTGGTCGATACCAATACGTTGTTGCAAGAACTGAACGAAGAACTTCACGACTCCAACTCGCAACTGAAAGAGATGAACCATACGCTTTCGGAAGCCAACTATATCAAGGAGGAATATATCGGCCGATATATGGACCAATGCTCCACTTATCTCGACAAGATGGATTTATACCGTCGTTCCCTAAATAAAATTGCTGCTGCCGGAAGAGTGGAAGAACTATATAAAGCCATTAAATCTTCTCAATTCCTTGACGAAGAACTGAAAGAGTTTTATGCAAATTTCGACATGACTTTCCTGCAACTCTTCCCCAATTTTGTGGAGGAATTTAATGCGCTGCTCACAGAACCCATGCAACCCAAACCGGGAGAACTGTTGAACACCGAACTTCGTATCTTTGCCCTTATCCGGCTGGGGATTACGGACAGTACTAAGATAGCGCAATTCCTCCGTTATTCCGTGACTACCATTTATAATTACCGGACCCGTGTCCGTAACAAAGCCGTGGGCGAAAGAGAGGAATTTGAGGCTAAAGTAATGCAAATAGGGAAGGTGGAAGAATAGAAAACCACTACTTTTTTAGTCTGACTTCTATTTTATAACGTTCTTATATTTAGTGGTTTATACTGTGAGATACTGTGTAAATCACTATATTTTTGCTATCTGCTTTAAGAAGCAGTATGAAATGTGGATACTTTTGTTTCGTGCTCATTTCAGAAAAGAGACAGAGCTTTTCCAGAAATGACACAGAGAACGAAAACAAAAGTAACCCTAATATTAACTTTAAATTAATGTACATGAAACAGAGTATGAAGTCGAAAGGCTTTGAACGCCGCCTCTTATTAATAATGTGGGGCTTGTTCCTATCTCTTTGTGCATTCGCACAACAGATTTCAATAAAAGGACATGTAGTAGATGCCACGGGTGAACCGGTGATCGGTGCCAGTGTGGTAGAAGGACGTACAACGAACGGTACGATAACCGATGTAGATGGTAATTTCTCATTAAGCGTTCCGGCTAACAGCACGCTGACTATCTCTTTTGTCGGCTATAAAACGCAGACTGTTTCGGTGAACGGGAAAAACTCGTTGAAAGTAACCTTGCAGGAAGATACGGAAGTATTGGACGAAGTAGTAGTGGTAGGTTACGGAACAATGAAAAAGAGCGATTTGACTGGTGCCGTATCTTCTGTCGGAGTGAAGGACATCAAAGACTCTCCGGTAGCTAATATCGGTCAGGCAATGCAGGGAAAGGTATCCGGCGTGCAGATTATCGATGCCGGTAAGCCGGGTGATAATGTCACTATTAAAATTCGCGGTTTGGGTACGATCAACAACAGTAACCCGCTGATTGTCATTGACGGAATTCCTACCGACTTGGGATTGTCTTCCTTGAATATGGCTGATGTGGAACGGGTAGACGTATTGAAGGATGCTTCGGCAACAGCTATCTATGGTTCCCGTGGTGCCAACGGTGTGGTGATGATTACCAGCAAACGTGGTGCCGAAGGTGCCGGAAAAGTAACGGTAAACGCAAACTGGGCTATTCAGAATGCTACTAAAGTGCCCGATATGCTGAATGCTGCGCAATATGCCGCCTTGAGCAATGATATGCTGTCTAATAATGATGATAATACAAACCCTTATTGGGCAGATCCTTCTTTATTGGGAACAGGAACGAACTGGCTGGATGAGATGCTACGTACGGGAGTGAAACAAAGCTATTCGGTTAGCTATTCCGGTGGTACGGAAAAGGCACATTACTATGTATCCGGCGGTTTCCTCGACCAGTCCGGTATCGTGGAAAGCGTTAATTACCGTCGTTTCAATTTCCAGGCAAATAGTGATGCCCAGGTCAATAAATGGTTGAAGTTCACTACTAACCTGACATTCAGTACGGACGTGAAAGAAGGAGGAAGTTATAGCATCGGAGATGCGATGAAAGCACTCCCCACCCAGCCGGTGAAGAATGAAGACGGTAGCTGGAGCGGTCCCGGACAGGAAGCGCAATGGTATGGAAGTGTCCGCAATCCGATCGGTACGTTGTATATGATGACGAACGAGACAAAAGGATATAACTTTCTGGCAAATATCACCGGAGAGATTGCCTTTACCAAATGGTTGAAGTTGAAAAGCACCTTCGGTTATGATGCCAAATTCTGGTTTGTCGACAACTTTACTCCGGCTTACGACTGGAAACCGAATCCGGTAGAAGAATCTTCCCGCTATAAGAGTGACAACAAATCATTTACCTACCTGTGGGATAATTATTTTGTATTCGACCATACTTTCGCCCAAAAACATCGTGTAGGTGTGATGGCAGGTTCTTCCGCCCAGTGGAACAACTATGATTACCTGAATGCTCAAAAGAATATCTTCATGTTTGATAATATCCATGAAATGGACAACGGCGAGAAGATGTACAGTATCGGTGGCAGCCAGAGCGACTGGGCACTGCTTTCTCTGATGGCACGTCTCAACTATTCTTACGAAGATAAATACCTGCTTACAGCCACTGTGCGCCGTGACGGTTCCTCCCGCTTCGGTAAGAACAACCGTTGGGGAACATTCCCTTCCGTTTCTCTGGCATGGCGTATTTCGCAGGAAGAATGGTTTCCGAAAGACAACTCTCCGGTGAATGACCTCAAACTGCGTATCGGATACGGTGTGACCGGTAATCAGGAAATCGGTAACTACGGCTTTGTGGCTTCCTATAATACAGGAGTCTATCCTTTCGGCAACAACAACTCCACCGCTTTGGTATCTACCACCCTTTCCAATCCGAATATTCATTGGGAAGAGGTACGCCAAACCAACTTCGGTGTGGATATGAGCCTGTTCAATTCACGTGTCAACCTTTCGCTGGATGCCTACATCAAAAAGACGGCAGACATGTTGGTGAAAGCTTCCATCCCTATCACCTCCGGTTTTGAAGATACTACTGAAACCTTTACCAATGCCGGCAAGATGCGCAATAAAGGAGTGGAAATGACCCTGCGCACCATCAACCTGAAAGGTCTTTTCTCTTGGGAATCTGCTTTGACGGCCACTTATAACAAGAATGAAATTCTGGACCTGAACAGCGAAACCCCGATGTTTATCAATCAGATGGGTAACTCATACGTGACTATGCTTAGAACCGGTTATCCGATCAATGTATTCTATGGATATATGACCGACGGACTTTTCCAAAACTGGGAGGAAGTAAACCGCCACGCCACCCAACCGGGCGCTGCTCCGGGCGATATCCGTTTCCGGGATTTGAATAACGATGGAGTCATCAACGATGAAGACCGTACCGTTATCGGCAACCCGAATCCGAACTGGTTCTTCTCTTTAAGCAATAATTTCTCTTATAAGGGATGGGAACTCTCCGTTTTCCTGCAAGGCGTATCGGGAAACAAAATTTATAACGCCAACAATGTTGACAACGAAGGAATGGCAGCCGCTTACAACCAAACTACAGCCGTATTGAACCGCTGGACGGGTGAAGGAACCAGCAACTCTATGCCCCGCGCCATTTGGGGAGACCCGAACCAGAACTGCCGTGTATCTGACAGGTTTGTGGAAAACGGTTCCTATCTCCGTCTGAAGAATATCACGCTTTCGTATACACTGCCTAAAAAGTGGATGCAAAAGATTCAACTGGAAAATGCCCGCATCTCTTTCTCTTGCGAGAATGTGGCAACTATCACCGGATATTCCGGCTTCGACCCGGAAGTGGATATTAATGGTATCGACAGCAGCCGTTACCCGATTTCACGTACCTTCAGTATGGGCTTGAACTTTAACTTTTAAATCAGGAGAAAGAATATGAAAAAGATAATAACTTTGGTATTTATGTCTGCCGTGCTGGCATTGACATCGTGCAACGATTTCTTGGATAAATATCCCAAATATGGCGTCGATCCCGAATCGGAAGTGACGAATGAGATTGCTGTGGCACTGACTACTGCCTGCTACAAGACTCTTCAGTCATCTAATATGTATAACCAACGTATTTGGAGCCTCGATATCATCGCAGGCAACAGTGAAGTAGGAGCCGGAGGAGGTACTGACGGTTTGGAGACTGTTCAGGCTTCCAATTTCATTGCCCAGAGCGATAACGGCTTTGCCTTGTATGTATGGCGTTCTCCGTGGGTAGGGATTGGACGTTGCAACATCGTGCTTTCCAATTTGCCTTCAGCATCTATCTCCAATGAGATAAAGACCCGTTGCATGGGTGAGGCTTATTTCCTGCGTGCACATTATTATTATATTCTGGTTCGTTTGTACGGAGGGGTGCCTTTGCGCTTGGAGCCGTTTGAACCGGGAGAATCTGCGGATATTGCCCGTAATACGGTAGATGAGGTATATGCTCAAATTTTTTCCGACTGCAAAAATGCAGTGAATATGCTTCCTCCGAAAAGCAGTTATGGAGATGCTGACAGGGGACGTGCCTGCAAAGAGGCTGCAATGGCGATGCTGGCGGATATTTACCTGACACTGGCTCCTAATCATCGTGACTATTATAATGAAGTAGTGACCTTGTGCAATAACATTGCTGCAATGGGATATGATCTGACTCAATGCAATTATGCCGATAACTTTAATGCGACGATCAATAATGGTGCGGAATCTCTCTTCGAAGTGCAATACTCCGGTAGTACGGAATATGACTTTTGGGGCGGCGATAATCAAGCATCCTGGCTGTCTACTTTCATGGGGCCTCGTAATTCAAGTCTGGTGGCCGGTGCTTATGGATGGAACCTGCCTACGGAAGAATTTTTCAAGCAATATGAAGACGGTGATTTGCGGAAAGACGTAACTGTATTATATCAAGGTTGTCCTGCTTTTGACGGCATGGAATACAGACGTTCCTGGTCGAATACAGGTTATAATGTGCGCAAGTTCCTTGTGTCGAAAACCGTTTCTCCGGAGTATAATACCAACCCCAACAACTTTGTAGTATACCGTTATGCGGATGTCTTACTGAAGAAAGCGGAAGCCTTGAATGAGCAGGGACATCCGGATCAGGCTGCCGAACCATTGAATATCGTTCGTAAGCGTGCCGGACTGACAGAGTTGCCGACCACTCTGACGCAGACCGAAATGAGAGAAAAGATTATTCACGAACGTCGGATGGAACTTGCTTTTGAGGGACATCGCTGGTTCGATATGATCCGGGTTGATAATGGAAATTATGCATTGACATTCCTGAAATCTATCGGTAAGAATAATGTGACCAAAGAACGTCTCTTGTTGCCTATTCCGCAAACGGAGATGGACTCCAATCACCTGATGACTCAAAATCCCGGTTATTAATCCGTTTTATAATCATTCATTTAGACAAATAATATGATGAAAAAATATATATATCAGTTGTTATGCTCTCTTTTCATCGGCGCAACGATGGTTGCTTGTACCGAGGATTATATGGAGACAGATAAAGGACATGATACCCTCACTCTTTCGGTGAATCAGCAGGAGTTGGTGTTGAACGAAAAGAACCATAGCCAGGAAGCATTGGCACTTTCATGGACTACCGGTACGAATTATGGAAGCGGTAACCGTATCTCTTATACGCTTGAACTGGCGAAAGCCGGAACGGACTTTGCGAATGCTTATTCGGTGGATTTAGGTACGGGAACGTATCAATGGACTAAGAAAGTGGAAGAACTCAACCAATTCTTGAATACGCAGTTCGGTATCGGTTATGACGTGAAAGCGGAGTTAGAAGCACGTATCACAGCGGTTGTTGCCGGAATAGAAGATCAGAAGCAGATTGCGACGACTGCCTTTACAGTGACTACCTACCAGCCGGTTACTACCACGCTTTACCTGATTGGTGATGCTGCTCCGAGCGAATGGAACGCCGATAACGCAACGGCAATGGAACGTACGGATAACGGACAATTTACATGGACAGGAAAGCTGAATATCGGGTCGTTTAAGTTTATAACAACCTTAGGAGAATTCCTGCCGTCGTACAACCGCGATGCTACTGCCGGAGAAGGATTCAAACTGACCTATCGTACATCGGGTGACCAACCGGACGAACAGTTCACAATCAGTAAAGAAGCAACTTATATCGTAAAGGCAAACCTGCTCGACCTGACATTAACACTTACCGAAACAGAAGATATTGGTTGGAGATATGAAGAATTCTTCATTGTCGGTTCGTTTACGGGCGACAATGGTTGGGGATTTGAAGCACTATCTAAAGATGCTGTTCAGATGGATCTGTTCCATTATGGAGCCGTGATTCCCTGGAAGAAAGACGGAGATTTTAAATTCACTTCTGTGACAGATTTCGGTCAAGCGGATGCTTTCTTCCATCCTACTGTAGAAAATGCTCCGTACACTTCGACATCCGTAGTGTTGGGAGGTGATGAAGATACTAAATGGCAGATGAAGGAGGGCGAATGTGGCAAGCCTTATAAAGTATGGTTCTACACAGGTAAAGGAAAAGAAAAGATGCTGATGCGTCCGTTCACTCCTTACGAAGGGCTGTATCTGGTGGGTGAGGCAACCCCGAACGGATGGGATTTAGGCAATGCTACTCCGATGACGAAGAGTACTGACAGTCCTTACATCTTTACTTGGAGCGGCACGCTGAAAACAGGTGAGATGAAGATATCCTGTGACAAGCAGTCTGACTGGAATGGAGACTGGTTTATGGCGGATAAGGACGGTAAAGCTCCGACAGGTGAAGTAGAAACGGTATTCTTCAGCAGCAAGTCTGATGCGGAGCTAAGCAGTATGTATCCGGATGCAGATTTGGGTAGTTTGGATTATAAGTGGAAGATTCAGGAGGCCGGTTCTTATCGGATTACGATTGACCAGTTGAAAGAGACGATTTCGATTGTGAAACAATAAAACAAGAATTCAAGATGAAGAAAATAATATATTGGGTGGCTGCTTTCCTGTGTATGGCTTGCAGTGACGATCATGGGTCGAACCAAGAGAATGGAGGAGCTTCGGGCAGTGTTACCGAAGTGACTCCGGTAACATCGGATTTAAGTGTGGACCTGTCTACGGATAAGGCTTTCTACAAACCGGGAGAGAAAGTGGTGTTTACAGCGGATGACGCTCTGCCTGCCGGAACTAAAGTACGTTATCGCCTTTCGGGTGAAACGGTTGGGGAAGAATCGGTAAATGGTACCAGTTGGACATGGCAACCGCCTACTACTGATTTCAAAGGATATATGGCGGAACTGTACCGTCAGGAGAATGGTACGGATGTAATTGTCGGTACGATTGCGGTAGATGTTTCCAGTGATCCGGCACGTTTCCCGCGTTACGGTTTTGTCGCTGATTTCAGTCAGGAGAAGACGGCTGAAAAGACACAGGAAGAGATGGCGTATCTGAATCGTCATCACATCAATTGGGTACAGTTTCAGGACTGGCATAATAAACATCACTGGCCGTTGGGCGGTACACGCACACAGTTGGATGAAGTATATATGGACATCGCTAACCGGGAGGTTTATACAAGTTCGGTGAAGAATTACATTGAAGCACAGCATCGTTTCGGTATGAAGTCTATGTTTTACAATCTTTGTTTCGGAGCGTTGGAGGATGCTGCTACGGACGGGGTGAAGAAGGAATGGTATTTGTTTAAGGATGCTTCTCACACTACTAAAGACAGCCATGATTTGCCGGGCGGATGGAAAAGTAATATCTATCTGGTGGATCCTTCTAATAAGGAATGGCAGAAATATTTGAACGAAAGGAATGATGATGTATATGCGAACTTTGCCTTCGACGGCTATCAGATAGACCAGTTGGGACGACGCAGCACGCTTTACAATTACAACGGTATTCCGGTCAATCTGCGTGAGGGATATGCTTCTTTTATTGAAGCGACGAAGCAGGCTCATCCGGACAAGAGTTTGGTGATGAATGCGGTCAGCCGTTACGGTGCCCGTCAGATAGGGGAGACAGGTAAAGTTGATTTCTTCTATAATGAGGTGTGGGCGGATGAGGCTGATTTTACCAATCTGAAAGCCATTCTTTATGAAAATGGAGTCTATGGCAATTATCAGTTGAATACGGTTTTTGCAGCTTATATGAATTATAATAAAGCGGATAACCGGGGAGAATTTAATACGCCGGGTATCTTATTGACAGATGCTGTCATGTTTGCTTTGGGTGGTTCGCACCTTGAGTTGGGAGGCGATCACATGTTGTGCAAAGAGTACTTTCCGAATGAGAACCTGACAATGAGCGAGGAATTGAAAACAGCGATGGTTCGTTACTATGACTTCCTGACTTCTTATCAAAATCTGCTTCGTGACGGTGGTACGGAGAATAGTGTTTTCATGAATTGTACCAATGGCGAAATGAGATTGAATAGCTGGCCTCCTCAACAGGGATCAGTTACTACTTATGCCAAGCAGGTAGGTGGCAAGCAAGTGATACATCTTCTTAACTTTTCGCAAGCGAACAGCCTTAGCTGGAGAGATGTGGACGGTACGATGCCGGAACCGGCTCTGATTACAAAAGCAGCTTTGCAAATGAATCTGTCGGCAAAAGTGAATAAGTTGTGGGTAGCGTCGCCGGATGCACACGGAGGGGCTTTGCAGGAGTTGGCCTTTACACAGGAGAACGGGGTTGTCTCATTCACATTGCCTTCCCTGAAATATTGGACGATGATTGTGGTTGAATAAAGCGGCTGCTACAGAATAACTAAAATGATAGGTATGATGATTAGATATAGATTATGGGTATGGGTGTTGTGCCTGGTATTTCCAACATGGGTTTGGGCGGAAAATACGACACATACATGCGCTTCTTTTACACAGCAGGGACGTCAGGTGACTTTTCACCTGGCGGACAGTGCCGCCTTACAATTGCAACTTTGCAGCTCTTCCGTCGTGAAAATCTGGTTCTCACCCGACGGGCAATTGCAACGAAGAAATGCTTCGTTTGCAGTGATTAATGAAGAACTGGAAGAGGTAGGAACTATTCATGTGGATGAACAGGCGGCCTGTTATGAGATATTTACTCCGAAGTTGCGTATCCGGGTGAATAAATCTCCGATGAGTCTTCAGATATTCGATAAATATCAGAAACTTCTGTTTAGTGATTATGCCGATAAAGGCCATGTTAGTGAAGGAACGAAGAAGGTGGAATATAAAGTGCTTCGTCGTGACGAGCACTTCTTCGGACTTGGTGAGAAAGCGGGAAAGATGGACCGTCGTGGCGAGTCTTATAAGATGTGGAATAGTGACAAACCTTGTTATAGTGTGGTAGAAGATCCTCTTTACAAGAGTATTCCTTTCTTTATGAGCAATTACCGGTATGGTATTTTCCTTGATAACACCTATAAGACGGAATTCAAATTCGGAACGGAAAGCCGTGATTATTACAGCTTTGAAGCGCCGAACGGGGAAATGGTATATTACTTTATCTTCGGTAAAGACTATAAAGAAATCATCAGCCAATACGTCGGACTGACCGGAAAACCTATCATGCCGCCGAAATGGGCGTTGGGTTTTGCTCAATGCCGCGGTCTGTTGACAAGTGAAAAGCTAAGTCGTGAAATAGCCGAAGGTTACCGGAAACGTGGAATCCCCTGTGATATTATCTATCAGGACATCGGCTGGACGGAATATCTGCAGGATTTCGAATGGCGCAAAGGAAACTATGAGAATCCAAAGAAGATGCTTTCGGATTTGAAAGAGATGGGTTTTAAGGTAGTTGTATCTCAAGACCCGGTAATTGCACAAGCCAACAAAAAACAATGGGAAGAAGCAGACCGCCTGGGCTATTTTGTAAAGGACAATACGAACGGTAAAAGCTACGATATGCCCTGGCCGTGGGGTGGGAACTGCGGAGTGGTAGACTTCACCCTGCCTGCCGTAGCCGACTGGTGGGGAACTTATCAGCAGAAACCTATTGACGATGGTGTCTCCGGCTTCTGGACAGACATGGGCGAACCTGCTTGGAGTAACGAAGAGCAGACGGAACGCCTGGTGATGAAGCACCATCTCGGTATGCACGATGAAATCCATAATGTCTATGGATTGACTTGGGATAAGGTGGTAAAAGAGCAATTTGAAAAGAGGAATCCGGACCGTCGTGTTTTTCAAATGACTCGTGCTGCTTATGCCGGATTGCAACGTTATACGTTCGGTTGGACGGGTGATAGCGGAAACGGAGACGATGTACTGCAAGGGTGGGGACAATTAGCCAATCAGATTCCTGTAATGCTTTCCGCCGGATTGGGATTAATCCCATTTTCTTCCTGTGATATCACCGGTTACTGTGGAGATATTGAGGATTATCCGGCTATGGCGGAACTCTATACCCGTTGGGTACAGTTCGGAGCATTTAATCCTTTGAGCCGTATTCACCACGAGGGAGATAATCCGGTGGAACCGTGGCTTTTCGGACCGGAAGCGGAAAAGAACGCGAAAGCGGCTATCGAACTGAAATATCGTTTGTTGCCGTATATCTACACTTACGCCCGCGAAGCGTATGATACAGGATTGCCTATCATGCGGCCTCTATTTCTCGAATATCCAATGGATATGGAAACGTTTTCTACGGATGCCCAATTCTTGTTCGGTCGTGAATTGTTGGTAGCCCCCGTGGTGAAGAAAGGTGCCCGCACAAAGAACGTGTATCTTCCCGAAGGTACATGGATAGACTACAACAACAAGCAGACGGTCTATACCGGAGAGCAATGGACTACCGTTGACGCTCCCTTGTCTTCTGTTCCTATATTTGTGAAGCAAGGTTCCATCATCCCCACCATGCCGGTGATGAACTACACCCATGAGAAACCGGTATATCCACTTACTTTTGAAATCTTCCCCGCACAGGAAGGTGCACAGGCTGCCTTTACTCTCTACGAAGATGAAGGAGAAGACTTAGGATATCAGCGTGATGAATTTGTTAAAACACCGATTATTTGCAGCACTCTGGCAAATGGATATGAACTGACCGTCTCTGCCCGTGAAGGAAAAGGATACACTGTTCCCGGTCCGAGAAATCTATTGTTCCGTATTTATTCTGCGAAAGCTCCGAAAGAGATAACTGTCAAAGGAAAGAAGATAAAGAAAACTAAACCGGAACGTTTGGAAGAAAATCTGGAGAATGACACGGAATCTGTGGCGTGGAGTTGGGATAAAGAAACAGGTGTCTGTAGTGTGAGAATACCTGATAAAGGTGTTGGTGAAAAGATTATGATTATCTCTAAGTAGTAATTGCAGAAATCATGGGTTACTATGCCTATGTTTTTTGCTTATATTTTCTTCATTTTGCCTATGTTTTTAGGCGGTTATTTCGTTAAATTGCCTATGTTCTTAGAATAAAATGGTATATTTGTAGCTGATTAACAATGATTTTTATGTTTGAAAGAGATATTTATAATCAGTTGCAAAAGTGGGCCGAACGTACAGGGCGTAAACCCTTGGTGTTGCGTGGTGCGCGTCAGGTAGGAAAAACGACGTTAGTTAATGAGTTTGCCCGGAACTTTGAGAATTATCTTCATTTGAATCTGGAGCGTGAAGAAGATGCGCGCCTGTTTCAGAGTACGGATAAAGTACAGGAAATAATGAGGATAGCTTGTTTTCAAAAGAATATTCTTCTGCGTGAGGGGCGGACGTTGCTATTTATAGATGAGATACAGAATGTGCCTAAGGCGGTAGCATTGTTGCGGTATTTTTATGAAGATATGCCTGATTTGTATGTTATCGCTGCCGGTTCACGTTTACAGTCATTGTTGAAAGAACGTATCTCTTTTCCGGTGGGTAGAGTAGAATATATGCAACTTTCCCCTTGTACTTTCGGAGAATATCTGACTGCTATGGGCGAGGGGCATTATCGTACTGCTATAGATGAAATAAGTTTGCCATCTGCGTTGCATGAAGAGGCAATGTCTCGTTTTCATAGATATACATTGATTGGTGGTATGCCCGAAGTAGTAGCCGATTATGCGGAGAATGGAGACTTGGTGCGTTTGAAGTCTATTTATAATTCTTTATTGAAAGGTTATAACGAGGATGTTGAAAAGTATGCACCGACCCAGTTACAGACGCATGTCATCCGGCATATATTGCGGACGGGTTGGAACAAGGCAGGACAGACTATTAAACTGGGAAATTTTGGAGAGTCAAGCTATAACTCAAAGGAAGTGCGTGAAGCTTTCAATATTTTGGAAAAAGCTTTTATACTACATTTAGTTTATCCTGTTACAGCTATGCATGCACCGGCGCTGCCTGCTCTAAAACGTGCTCCTAAATTGATGTGGCTGGATACGGGACTAGTTAATTTTGCTGCAAATATCCAAACTGAAGTTCTGCATGACCGTACGTTGATGGATACGTGGCAAGGAGCTATCGCTGAACATATTGTAGCACAACAATTGCAGGTATTACTTGATGAACAGTATATTTCCGACTTGCATTTTTGGGTACGTGACAAACAAGGCTCCAATGCCGAAACAGATTTTGTATGGCAAAAGGGAACACAAATTATTCCGATCGAGGTGAAATGCGGAAAGAATGCGCATCTCCGTTCGTTACATTCTTTCATGGATTTGTCTGGCGGTGATTTAGCTGTCCGTATTTGGAGTGGTCCATATTCTATTGATGATGTGAAGACGGTTGCCGGAAAGAGTTTCCGATTGATAAATCTTCCTTTTTATTATTTGGGTAGTTTACCGAAGATACTTTCTTCGATTTAAGTACAATACTTTCACACTATAATGTATGAAAAGGAACAGACCACTATTGGTGGAACTGTTCCTTTTTTGTTCAAGACAGATGTGATATGTGATTATTTATTCCGTAACCAGTTTCAGAGAAACATCATCGAACCAATAAATAACATTGTCTGTTGCCGTAGCATTGTAACCGGTCAGTTGGTTATTGGCGCCTGCACATAGTTTGAACACAAATTTGACTAGTACATTGGTAGGAATATCCACAGTTACAGCATACTTTTTCCATTCTTTTCCTGCCTGATTGATAACTGTTCCCCAAATATCGTTTACACCTGACTCGATCGTCTGCACTCCGTTTTGCAATACAATTGCCTTTTGGAACTTGGCTTCTTTGGCAATATCTTCATTATTTTCGCAAAGAGTGATACTGGTGATAAACGGAGATTCCGTCTGATTGGTTTTAGCATAGAAGCTTAGTTCATATTTACCGGGATTTACTCCTTGCAATGGATATGACAAATCTACTCCCCAGGTGTTATCAACTTTCTCGGCGGTATATTTCAAAGAACGATTGCTACCATTAGCTCCTGTGCTGGTATCTATGGAAAGTGACGGATTGGTGACGTCCGGTTTTGCAAACCACATATCTAGAAAATTCAGGGTATTATTACCTTGAGTCTGCCAGGCTGCATATATTCCCGGTTGTTTATCTGCTGCAAAGTCTTTCTCGAAACTTCCGTTTTTTACTAATTCGGTGGCAGGTTCTTCGCCTTCTCCCGGTCCGGCTTCGTCGGTCGGTTCGAGGGTTACTTTGTCGAACCAATAAACTACATTGTCCGCTTTCTTACAGTCGTAACCGCTCAAACTGTTATTATCTCCCGCACAAGGCTTGAACACGAATTTCACCAGTTTGTTATCCGGGATATTCACGATCATGGAGTATTGTTTCCATTCTTTTCCTGCCCGGTTGATTTGTGTACCCCAAATATCGTTTTCGCCGATCTTTATCTCTTGTTTACCGTTCTGAAGAACGATTGCTTTCTGGTATTTGGCCTCTTTGGCTATATCTTCATCATTTTCGCATAGTGTGATGCTGGTGACGAAAGGCGTATCATCCTGATTCGTTTTTACGTAGAAACTAAACTTATATTTGCCGGCTTCCACTCCTTGCATAGGATATGACAAGTCTACGTCCCAACTGTTTGCTACACTGGCAGCATATTTAAGAGAACTACTACTGCCATTTGCTCCTGTACTACCGTCTACCACTAAAGCGTCTCCGGTTTTTGCAAACCACATATTCAGATAATTCAACGTGTTGCTGCCTTGTGTTTGCCAGGCCGCCCATATACCCGGTTTCTTGTCCGCTGCAAAATCCTGTTCAAAGTCTCCGTTTTCAACTAAGTTTGCAGACGGATCCTCTTCTTCCTCATCATCTCCGTCATCCGGTTTGTTTTCTTCTTCCTGTTGATAATAACGGATATATTCGATTTCCATTTGTCCCGGCAATCCGGAATCATCAATTTCCCCCGGCCATGTGCCTTCACCACCAAGAGCATAGTTTAAAATCAGATAGTAAGGAACATCAAACGGCCATTGCTTCATTTCCGCTTCATTTTCCAGATGCATATTCGGATAACTGAATGTTTCCTCACCGTTAATCAGGAATGTCAGCTCTTCCGGAGTCCATTCGAGAGTATAAAGATTGAATTCGTTTTCCTTATAAGCCCCGCCTCCGGCACGTGGCGGGTTTTTGTCCAGACCCAAATCCAGCGTATAGTGACTATGTACTGTATGCCAGGCTACTTTTTCAAGGCTGACTTGTTCCATAATATCGATTTCTCCTCCATACTCATTTGCTCCCGGAGGATTGGGATACTGACGTTGTACCGGTAGTAACCAAATAGCCGGCCAACCTCCTTGGAAACTGTTGAACTTGGCGCATATCTCCAGCTTTCCATACTTGAATCCTGCTTTTCCACGTGTGCTTATACCTCCGGTCATGTACTGACCGCCTTTTTTTTCTGCACGTAGAATGAGCCTTCCGTTTTGTACATAAGCCTGTTCTGTACTTCCCGTTAAATATTTGTTCCACGGAGAATTACCTTTCGGCTCAAAAATCCATTTGTCTGCATCAAATTGGGGACCTTCCTGATTAAACTCTTCCGACCAGATCAATTTCCAGCCGTCTATTGCCTTTGATTCGTCTTTGGCATGTAGTGTATAGATATTGATGTCTTCCGACTGGCAGGATAATACTCCAATCCATAACAATAAAATGCTTATTACTTGTTTCATAGCTTTTCCTTTTAAATATTAAAATATAAGGGGGAGACAGCGGGAGTAGTCATTACTCCCAGCCGTCGTTTTGTGTTAAGTTGCCATTTTTATAAATCTCCGATTGAGCGATAGGATAAAGGTTCATCTTTTCCTCCCAGACGCGTGTCTGTATCTTCACCGGAGTATAACTGTATTTTGATCCTTTTTTAGTGACTTTTACTCCATAGATATCTTTCACTACATCTCCGATCATCCAGCGGCGGATGTCCCAAAAACGATGATCCTCAAAAGCAAGTTCTATGCGGCGTTCGTTGCGCAGACGAGTGGTGAAGTCATCTCCATTGTCCGTAATATTAGGCATATTGGCCGCACTACGAACCATATTCAGGGCTGTGCGTGCTGACATCGGCAGCTCATCGGCATCGGAGGTGTAGTCCGGTCCGCCAAGTTCGTTCATGGCTTCTGCATAGTTCAGCAATGTCTCTGCATATCTGAACAGGATGAAGTGATGAGGCTTCTTGATCGGATTGGTTGGAGACAGCGAAACTGTTTCATTCATATATTTGCGTAGATAATATCCGGTCAGTGTGGCTCCCGTAATGGGTGATGCATTTCTGCCACCTTCGAATGTTTCTATTTTGGTACCCATGAAGGAAGCTTCATTGTAAAGGATAGCTTTGTAGAAACGCGGATCGCGTCCGGAGTATGGTTTGGATGCATGTTTGGTATTTTCCCAGCTGAACGGAGTGCCGTCCGCCATTTCGTAAGCATCGACCAGATTTTGTGTTGGAGTGTTGCCACTGTTTCCGTTCTCGAAACCGATTGGAAGGTTTCTTGATTCGAAAGCATTGTCGTCATTGTTACGGCGTTCAAAAATCAGTTGGGACGAGTTGAGAACTACGTTTCCTCCGTTCACGTCATACAAAGGATCCACATCAATGTTGGGTAAAGTGTACCATCCCGTTTTAATAATGTCATAAGATGCTTTGGCCGCTTTCTTCCATTTGTCAGTGTCGTGAGAAGGATTGTGTAGTTTGCTGGCTGCGTACAATAAAGCGCGTGCCTTGACGGACATGGCCATTCCTCGTGTAGCCCGTCCGGTCTCATTATAGAAATCTTTGTAGCTGACAGGCAATTCCGGTGCTGCCTTGTCACATTCATCGACAATGAAATCAATCACTTTGTCAAACGGAGTCTTTTCTACGGAATTAATCTCATCTATTTGATAAGTGCGTGTCAACAGGGGGATATCACCATAACGTTTGGCTAGTTCCAAATAGAAGAAAGCACGGAGGGCGCGTACTTCATGTACGCGCATTTTAGCTTTTTCCACATCAATCTCGTAATCCACATTCCATTTGAAACGTTCCAGTACCTCGAGCGAATAGTTCTCCAGGAATGAATTGGCTTCACGGATAGCGGTGTAGTAGTTGCTCCATACATCATCTACCGTTTTGAGCGGGCTCCAAGTTCCATTATATACATTATATACGCTGCTTTGATTCCATGTATATACAGCGTTGTCTGTTGCGGCATCCCTAAGCGCATCTCCTATTGCACCGAAGTCTTGTGGTAATTGAGAGTAAACAAAAGTAGACAGGCTTGTTACGTTGCCGAAATAGGAGTACATTTCTTCTTTTGTCATTCCGGTGGTTTCATCGAAATCCAGATAATCGCATCCGGTGAAGAGAGCTGCTATGCAGGCTGTTGTGATATATTTAGTTAGTTTCATAATGCTTTCGATATTAGAATTTAATACTGGCTCCGAAATAGACAGAGAACATATCTGGGTAGTTGACGCTGAAATCTTCGCAGTTCATGTATTTGACATGATCGAGCGAAAAAACATTGTTCGCACTGGCGAAGATGCGGCATTGTTCCAGCTTGATTTTCGATATCCAGTTTTTCGGCAGGTCGTAATATACATTCAGGTTACGCAGTTTCAGGTATTCACCATTTACCAGCCATTGTGTACTGTTTTGGAAGTTATTGGCATTGTTCAGCGTTGACAAACGGGGTACATTGGCTATATCTTTTGTTTCTTCCGTCCAGCGGATCTTATCGTGCAGATACCAATTGGATATGTTGGTATTATTGCGTAATGGCCAATACACACTACTTGTATTCAGCATTTTGCTGAAACGTGTCGCTCCTTGGAACAAAGCGTCTACTCCGAAACCTTTATACTCAAATCCAAGGCGGATACCACAATAGATCTCGGGAATACTGCTTGAATATCCGATGGCATGCTTGTCATTATCGTCGATAATACCATCGTTGTTCATATCTTTATATTTCACATCCCCCGGGCGTACTTCCGAAAATTGTTGCTTCGGACTGTTTGCGATATCTGCCTCATCGCGGAAATAACCGATTGCTTCCAGACCAAATATTTGTCCGATGGCTAATCCTTTACCGGACAGGTAATTCCAAGGCTTATAACCTTCTCCGTTTTCTACGACTTTGGTTTTGATATATGTCAGATTGGCTCCTACATAATAATGAAAGTCTTTGCGGCTATAATCTTTCCATTCCATACTTACTTCCAGTCCTTTCTTTTCTTCTTTACCGGCATTTTGTTGGGGTACACTGATACCGATGGCAGAAGAAATCAGGTTGTTTGCTCCAATCAGTATATTGCTTCTTTTGTCGAGGAAGGCGTCTAATGTGACACTTAATTTGTTAAAGAGACGCATATCTATTCCTACATTGTATTTGTCGGAAACTTCGAGAGTCAGGTTGTTCATAGCCAGTTTATCTTCTTTGTTACCGCTGGCCACGTTATTGGCATCGCCAAAGTAGTACTGTCCACCCCAGATATAGTATTGTTGAGTAAGTCCGTAGGGAATCTGATCCCATCCGGCACGTCCGTAAGAAGCACGAATCTTCAAAAGGTTTACAGCAGTCATTTTTTTCATGAATGATTCGTTGGATAACACCCAGGCTGCCGATACTGCCGGATAACTGCGGAACTTATCACCTTCGGGCAATACGCTAGTACCGTATTGGTTGAACACCACATCCAGCAGGTATGTATTGTTGTAATTATATCCTGCCATGCCTGTGATATACATACGTTTGTACGCATTATTGGCTCCCAATGCCCTTTCCGACTCCTGCCGATACAGAGCGGTGGCGCTTACTCCATGCTTTCCGAACATGCGGTCATACTTGACTTGAGCTTCCAGACTAGCGTTGATATATTGCTCGGTCATTCCCCAGCAACTGACAGTCAGTGCACTGTTGTCTCCATACACTTCAGACATGGCTTCTTTTTCCCCGGTGACAACATTGACTACCGGTGTGTTGACTGCATACTGAAAGTTTTTGCTTCCCTGTTCTTTAAATACTGCATTATTATCGTACGCAACAGCTACTTCAGCACTAAGTCCCGGAGTCAGCGATGACAAATCCTGCCGGATTCTCATGTCTGCCTGCAACATTCTGGGATTTTCTTTGAAATAACCGATGTCTGCAATACGGGCAAGCGGATTGTCTTTTAATACAGAGTTGCTGCCCCAAATTCCATTAGAGGTTTTCACCGGGAAAGCACCGGAAGGAGTATTGAACAGTCCTTGGAAGAGATTGCCCTCATAAGTTGCCGGACGTTTTCGTTCCCGCAATGAACCCAGCATGGTCAGTTGTGCAAGTGTGGAAGGAGTGATGTCAATATCAATATTCATTCGCAGGTCCAGTTCGTATTTTCTCATCTGTGCAGAATAACGGTCGGAGTATTTGGCATACTTGTCGTTCAATATTCCGTAGTCGTTCTTATAACTTAGCATTGTGTAGTAACGTAAGTTTTTTCCTCCTCCACGGAAGTTGATGTCGAGCTGGTTGTTGACGGTATGTTTTCTCAATCCTTCGCCAAGCCAGTCAGAGTTAGCATACAAATCCCGGTTGCTGCCGTTTTTGAAAGCGTCCAGTTCGTTGCGGGTATATTGCATTTCCAGTCCGTCATAGTACAAGGCTTCATTCAAGGCTGCTGCATATTCATAGCCATTGGCAAATTCCGGTTGGTTGATGGGGAAGTCCATCCCGTATTTATAGTTGACGTTCACCTGCATTTTGGTGTTATATTGTCCTCGCTTTGTAGTTACGAGAATCACCCCATTAGCTCCGCGGGCTCCCCAAAGAGCAGTAGCCGGTCCGTCTTTGAGTACGGTCACCGATTCTATTTCTACCGTGTTGAGACATTCGATAGGACGTGGAAAACCGTCTACCACAATCAAGGGATTATCGCTGCCGCGTAGCAAAGTCGTGGGGTTCTGGGTCCAGCCGGTACGTTGCATTACTTCCAGTCCGGGAACCAATCCATAGAGAGCGTTAAAAGAATTGGGAGTTGCGTTTTTTTCGAGTTCTTCTGCAGTGACAATAGATATAGCTTGCGTTTGCCGGTCTGCGGTACGGTTTGCCATTCCCATATTGACTATTCTGTCCTGCGGATCCAGTTTTATCTGAATAGATTTTCCGGTAGCCCTGATTCGTTTGCCAATGGCATCGGCATAGGAAACTACCATCCAGTCACCTTCTTCTCCATTCAATACAAATACTCCATTCCGGTCAGTGATGGCAGAGACGTTCGGAGTGTTGACCAGATGTACCTTAGCACCTGCAACAGGTGAACCTAAGGCATCTGTCACTGTCCCTGTTATCTCCTGTGCCCAGGTAGACACAGCAGATAGTAAAGCCATACTGATTACTATATATTTACGTTTCATACGTTTTCGATTTAAATTTATCTTTTTATTGTTTATTACCATCCGGGATTCTGTACCAGTCCGTATTTCTTGTTGATTTCCTCCAAAGGAATAGGAATCAAGAAGTAACGGTCGCTCCAGTTCTTTATCCAACCTCTTTCGTTATACACTTTTCTGTCTTTGGTGTAGGTGAAAACTCCCTGACTGTCTTTCGTGATAAAAAGACGTTCGATAGGAGTCTTGAATAAATCATCGCGTTTCCAGCGTGTCAGGTCGAAATAACGTACCTCTTCATAGCCGAATTCGATGGCACGTTCGTGCAGGATAGCTTCACGCAGTTCTCTTCCGGGAGCAGCCTTGGCTGTTGTCAGATCCGGCATATTGACCCGGTTACGGACCATGTTGATATAATCGTATGCATCATTTCCGAATTCATCTTTCGTAGTTGCTTTTCCCAGTTCATTCATTGCTTCGGCAATATTCAGATAGATTTCAGGCAGGCGGATCAATGGGCAGGAATAGAACTTTCCATTCACTTCATCGGCTCTGTCGCGTTGGAACTTGCGCATACCATATCCGTTGTAGGTTAGACGGAACAGTACGGGAGAGATGTCATCGCATCCTTCACTTTCTCCTTTGGCAATACGGAGTTCACGTCCCCGGAACTGATCGCCGTTTACATAGAGAGTTTCGTACATGCGAATATCACGTACCGGATTTCCTTGTGCATCGAAGAAAGGATGTGCTTTGTGTACTGGATTGTTCCAGTCAAACGGGGTTCCGTCTGCCATTTCAAACATATCGGCATAGTTGGCACTGGCTCCACCCATACCATAAAGCAATTCTCCGAAAGAATTGGTGCCTATGGTGTAGTTGGTCCAACGGTGCGAGGAGATAAGCACTTCGCCGTTATAACGGTCAAAGTAGGCAGAAACAAAGTCTTCCCTCGGTTTTCCGGTGTTTACCAGTTGGTAGAAGTTATTGTTCTCCCGGTTTGCCCGAAGCATTTCCAGTCCGGCATCCAATGCGTCCTGCCAGCGGGATTCCGCATAGTTTCCATACCATACATATTGTTTGTCGGCAGCTTCTCCAGCCATAAACGGCTTTTCATTGTTGAATAAAGGACTGGCGGCAAATAACAGGACGCGTGATTTCAAAGCTAATGCTCCGGCGGCTGTCATTCTGCCTTCGTCGGCTGCATTTACTTTCCACGGAAGTATTCTTGCTGCTTCATCCAATAATCCGATTATCTTTTGTACGGTTTCCTCCACAGTCATACGCGTGGTTGTCATGTCATCTTCGGGAAGGTAAGAGTGGTCAATCCAAGGCATTCCTCCGAAGTGGCGTAACATCTGGGAATAATGGAAAGCTATAATCATCTTTGCTTCCGCTTTTCGGATACTCTTCTCGCGTTCTGTCATATCCGGTACCCGGTCTACATTTTCCAAAAAGATATAAGCTTTTCGGATTCCCGTCATAGGAGACATACCGAAAGAAGGACTTGAAGTTCCTTCATAAAGTATATAAGGCATATCGCCGGTTGATGAACTGACATTTCCCGTATAGTAAGAGCGTATTCCATTGGGCTTGATTGCATCTCCCAAGTCAGTCATGCCTTCCAGTATACCCCAGCATAATCTTCCGCCGGAGGGCAGATAGTCGGGTAGCGAACGGTATACTTCGGCTAGTGCCTGCTCGGCATAAACTTTATGTGCATATACCGTATCGATCGTAATGTCTGTGGTGAACGGCTTGTCAAGAAAAGCATTCCCGAATTTGAAGTCCTCGCATGCACCTGTCGACAATAGTAGTACGGCTGCAATGCCTGTATGTAATAGGTTTCTTCTTTTCATGATTTTAGATGGCTTAGAAAGTTAAGTTTATTCCTATATTGTAGATTTTAATAATCGGATAAGAGTCAGTCAGCCCCGGTGTACATTCCGGATCCATAATTTTGAAACTGTCGAAAGTCAACAAATTGTATCCGCTAAATTTGATACCTAATTGAGATATTCCCAGTTTCTTGAGTGCTTTCCGTTCTTTGAAGTTATATCCGATTGTAAGTGTTTTCAATTTCAAGAAGTTCCCGTTCTTCACCCATAAAGAAGAGGTGTAACTATTGTAATCCATTGACTTGGTGGCAAAACGCGGTACGGTGGCAGTTTCTGCTGTTGCTGGTGTCCAGCGGTTATCTGCATGGAACTGCATCAGGGCATTGTTGGCATTGTTTCCGAATGGTTTACGGAAGAAATAGTCAAGAACCAGTGAACGTTCCGTGGCAGCCGTCCAGTTCATGGAGAAGAAAAAGCCTTTATAGTCCGCTCCATAGTTCAACCCCCAGGTGTAGGCAGGACGTGTAGGATTACCAATGGCACGCTGGTCGTCATCAGTAATCAGACCGTCGCCGTTCAAATCGGTATACTTCACATCACCCGGAGATACATCCATGGTTGGTTTCGGAAGTCCTTCTTTTAGTTTGCCATTCTCAAAATCGCTGTCATTGTAGAATCCGTCTGCTACGTAGCCGAAAATAGTTCCGACGGGTTGTCCGGTTCTCCATTGGTAGGGTTCGTTGGGTTCCACTTCATCCTGGAAGATAATCTTGTTTCTGTTATAGGAAACATTGGCGTTGATATAGTAGTGAAGTTTGCCTTTAATGACATCTTCCCATTTCAGGTCTATTTCATATCCATGGTTTTTGACACGTCCCATATTTACTACCGGCAAGTTGTCGCTTGTCAGATTGGTAGTGATAGGAATAGTCTGTCTTTTAATGAGAATGTCTTTCCGGTCTTCGAAGAAAATGTCGGCACTAACCTTCAGACGATTGTTGAGGAAGTTGACATCAATACCATAGTTTTGCTTCAAAGCTGTTTCCCAACTGACATTTGGATTACCGATACGACTTTCAATTGCTCCTTTTATCATGTTGCCATTATTAAAACCGAAATTGTAGCCATTCTTGTAAGCGTTCCAGTAATCTTTTTCACTGGGTAGCTGGTCTACCAGCCAGGAGTTGGATAGATAAAGGAAACGATTGTCGCTGATATTGTCATTACCTACCAGACCGATGGAAGCGCGCAGTTTCAAGTAATCCACTACTTTCTGTTTTTTCATGAATGCTTCTTCAGAGATTACATAACCGATAGAACCGGAAGGGAAGAAACCAAAACGTTTCTCCGGTGCAAAGTTCTCGGAACCGTTGTATCCGAAATTGAATTCACCTACATAACGGGATTTGTAATCATAAGTCAGGCGTCCCACTAATCCTACGTAAGCGGTGGGTACTTCCGTGAAAGTTTTGGGGTAGTATTTTTTGCTTTGATTATACAGTAAAAGTCCTCCGACATTGTGTCCGCCGAATTTACGGTTATAACGCAAACTTGCTTCAAAGTACCAGTCACGCCCTCTTGTGTTGTTATCTTCACTGTAACTCAAGCGTTTGTTCTGGCCGGATACACGATAGACAATCGTTTTGTTGTAAGATGGATCATTGATATCAAGTCCCGGACTTTCCAAAGCCGATTGGTAATACGGAGTATAGGTTTCTACCGAGCCATAGCGTTTCTGTTTAAACACATAATAAGTATTATAGGCCCCTTTCACTTCTACGGATAATCCTTTCGTGATGAAATCAAGCTTTTGGGTTAATTGCAAGTCCATATTCATGGTATTGCTGGTTGCCTGGTCATATCCTTGTCCATAGTAGCGTCCCAGTGCATTGTTGTCCATCAGGACGCCGTCATATTTTCCCGGGTCGGTCAGTACAAGTTTGCCGTCTATGATACCCGGGCTGTTGAATGGCTGTGCCATATTGATGAGAGAGAATAATCCGTAAGGATAATCCTGGTCATTCGGTTCGTGAGTGATACCGACGATACCTCCCAAGCCAACTTTCAGCAACGTAGATTTGGTGATGTCAAGGTCGAGGTTGCCACGGTAGTTATATCGGGTATAGCTATAATTATTATTGTAATCCAGTTCTTTAAATTGTCGGAAAAGTCCGTCCTGCCATAAAAAGCCCATGGAAATGAAGTAACGCACGCGGTCAGTTCCTCCACTTATGTTCAGGTTGTGCTGTGTCTGTATGGACGAGTTTTTCATGATATATTTTCTCCAGTTCATATTCGGATACATGATGGGGTCGTCACCCAGCCGGAAGCGTTCCAGTGCATAGTCATCGAAGGTATGTTTGCTTTTTCCGTCGTTATCATTCATTTCATTAAATAAGGTGGCGTAAGTGTAGCTGTCTGCCATCTTTAATATACGGGTAGGTTGTTGGACACCGACGGAAGAAGTGATAGAGATTGTAGCCTTTCCTTCCTGACCACGACGGGTGGTTACCAGGATAACACCATTGGCACCGCGTACTCCGAATACAGCTGTTGCCGATGCGTCCTTCAATACCGTGACACTTTCTATTTCGTTCGGGTCCATCTGGAAGAATGAACGTTCTACTCCGTCTACCAGTATAAGAGGAGAAGAAGCACCTTCTGTCAACGAGCCTACTCCACGGATATAAATAGAAGGATCTTCTTTTCCGGGTTGTCCGCTGGTAGAGACAGAAGATAATCCGGTTACTTGTCCGGCTAGTGAACTTGCAATACTTGCATTGGGAGAACGGAGCAGTCCGTCGGTTTTAACAGAAGAGATAGCACCTGTCAGTGTCTCTTTTTTCTGCGTACCGTATGCCACTACCATGACTTCGTTCAGTGCATTGGCTACTTCTGCCAAGGTTACACTGATTTTAGTCTTGCCTTTAAGGGCAATTTTTTGTGTTTCATAGCCGACATACGAAATTTGTAAAACGGCTGTTTTTGCATTGGGAACATTCAGCTTGAAATTCCCGTCAACATCTGTGATCACTCCGTGCTGGCTACCGATCAGTAATACGGTAGCTCCAATGACTTCATCTCCTCTTTCATCTCGAACATTACCTGTGACGGTAACTTGGGCGAAGACAAAAGATGTAGTTAGCAGCATGATCAATAACGACATGATTCGTTTGCTTTCTGGTACATGCATTTTCATGATTATTAAATTTACGATTAAAATGATACGCAAATCTCGTCACTAATCGTCCGTCCGTCTCTACTTACCGTACAAACGAGTGGCATTTTCCGTACAAATCTGCAATTTCGCCCTAAAATATCTAATTTTATCGGAGAATTATGCAGAAAGAAAACTAATTTTGCATACAGAACCGGGGCGATATAGTGCTTTATAACTAATACTAATTTATACGAATACACCATTATGAGGAATAGGACGATCATAATCCGGCTATTTTTTCTTTTTTGCTTTGCCGTTTTTCCTTCGGCTTACGCACAGGATATGTCTTTCAATTATCTGACTACCGATAACGGACTTTCGCAATTTACCGTATATGCACTTTATAATGATGAATGGGGACAAATCTGGATTGGAACCCGGGATGGCCTGAATGTTTATAATGGTAATCGCATTAAAACTTATAAGGAGGAAAAAGGGAATCCGACCACTTTACTGGGACGTACTGTCAGAAGAATCTGCAGCAACGGAAAGGGGCTGATATATGTGCTTACTACAGAAGGAGTCAGCGAACTCGATATGAAGACCGAAACATTCACTCACATTTCCGACAAACAGAAAGAGTGGATGACCGCTATTACTTATTGTGATGGCAAATTGTTTATGGGTACGTATGGCAGGATCTATGAAAGGGAGGAAACAACCGGAATACAAACGCCCTATTGTAACTTTCCGGGACAGGTATTGCCTAATTGTTTGTTGAAGGATAAGTCCGGACGATTCTGGATTGGCTCCTACAACGATGGCCTCTATGTTATGGATCCGAAGGGTAAAGAGGAACAACATCTTTTTGCGGGTACTTATATTTATAATCTTTATCAGGATTCCAATGAAGATATATGGGTTTGTATGTGGGATAATGGTTTATACCGTATTTCCAGGAATGGGAAGATAACCCATTATCAAAGGGAGGCGGGAAGTGTAAACTGTATTGCTGACAATTCCGTCCGTAATGTTTGTGAAGATGATCAGGGGAATCTTTGGATAGGTACTGAACGGGGACTGGATAAACTGGATAAGAAAACCGGAGTCTTTACTCATTTTACTACTACGGATGCTCCCGGCAGCTTGAGTGATTCTTCCATATTCAGTATTCTCAAAGATCATCAGGGAACCTTTTGGATAGGTACTTATTTCGGAGGAGTCAACTATTTTAATCCCGATTATAAGATATATACTCATTATAAATTGTCTAAGAATGAACGGGAGGGACTTAGTTCTCCCATTGTAGGGACTATTATTGAAGGAGAAGAAGGGCAACTCTGGATTGCTACGGAAGGAGGAGGATTGAATTTGTATGATCGCCGGACAAAAGAATTTAAGTGGTACAGGCATATGGAAGGAATGAACAGCCTTTCACAAAACAAAGTTAAATGTCTGTATTATGATCGTCAACGCAATTCAGTCTGGGTTGGTACCCATCAGGGAGGATTCAATAAATTGGACTTGCGGACCGGGCGTTTCTTACATTATAGCGTGAATAAGGAGGACCATGCATCAGATGTGGTATTGAGTATTATAGGCTATCGGGATCAACTAGCCATTGCTTCTTATGACGGAGTGTATCTTTTCCATCCGGAAACAGCTACCTTTACCTTGTTGACTAATGAGCTGGCGCATTATCTTAAGATTGATTCGAAGGGAAGTCTTTGGATAGCAGTGGAGGGTAAGGGTGTGTATTGTTATAATATGGACACTAAAGAGTCTACGCTTTATTCTTTTGATTTGAATAAAAAAAATAGTATAAGTGATAATATGGTTACCTGTATTGCAGAGGACAGGAACCAGCGGATCTGGCTAAGTACGATGGGAGGAGGACTGAATCTGTATCGTCCTGAAACAAATGATTTTGAACGCTTTACATCCAGGCAGGATGGACTGGGTAGTGACTGTGTATACGCTGTTTGTGAATCTCAAAACGGACGTCTTTTGTTGACTACCAATCAGGGATTTTGTATTTTTGATCCGGTTAACCGGACGTTCAGTAATTATAATCATGCCAATGGCTTTCCTTTCACTACTTTAAATGAGGGCTCTTTGTGCCAGACTAAGGATGGAGAAATTTTTTTGGGAGGAATGAACGGTATGGTTTCTTTCTACGAAAAACAGTTGAACATTATATACAAGCATTACCGGATTATTCCTGATCGGTTGTTGGTGAATGGAAATGAAGTTCATGTAGGCGATAATTCAGGGATTCTTCCGGTTTCTCTTTACGATGCTTCTTCTATTGTATTGAAAAGTAATCACTCGATATTCAGTTTCGAGTTTGCGACATCCAATTATCTTCCGGCAAACAAAGATGAAATCGTTTATCGGTTAGATGGTTTCTCGAAGGACTGGACCAGCACACGCGGACAGAATACAATCACCTATACTAATCTGCCTGCCGGAGACTATACGTTGTTGATTAAATCGATTGGTAAGAATAAAGCGTTTCAGGCAGATTATCGGTTGGATATTCGCATGTTGCCGCCTTTCTATAAAACGACGTGGGCGTACCTTATTTATATAGCAATTGTCGGCGGACTTTTATATTATGTAATCAGGACTTATCAGACACGTTTCCATCTTCGCGAATCACTGAAATATGAACAGCAGCATATCCGTGATGTGGAGGAGATGAACCAATCCAAACTTCGTTTCTTTACGAATATTTCTCATGAATTCCGCACACCGCTTACGATCATTATAGGGCAGATGGAGACATTGTTGCAGATGCAGGCCTTTGCTCCTTCCATTTATAATAAATTACTGAATGTCTATAAGAACGGTATTCAGCTTCGGGAGTTGATTTCAGAGTTACTCGATTTTCGCAAACAAGAGCAAGGGCACATGAAGATAAAAGTCCGCAGGCACAATTTGATTGATTTCTTATATGAGAATTATTTGCTCTATGCGGAATATGCGGCTACCCGTCAGATTGATTTTAGCTTCGTGAAGGAGGAAGAGGATTTGGAGGTATGGTATGACGCGCGTCAGATACAGAAAATTATTAGTAATCTACTTTCTAATGCTTTTAAATATACGCCTCAATCCGGTACCATTGCGATTCATGTCTACAGAAATGTCGATGAAGCAGTAGTTGAAGTGCGGAACAGTGGGAAAGGGATTGAGCCGGAGGAACTGGAGAAGATTTTCACCCGCTTTTATCAGGTAGAGAAAAGCTCTACTGTATCTGAAGGTACTGGCATCGGTCTTGCTTTGAGCAAAGGGTTGGCGGAACTTCATCATGGCACTTTGACTGCAAACAGTATTCCCGATGAGGAAACGGTATTTACTCTTACTCTGAAATTGGGTAAAGAGCATTTCACTGATGAACAGTTGGATGAAATGACAAAAAATGAAGTGGCGGCAGTAAAAACAGATGCATTTCTTATCACTGGCCAGGAGGAACTGGAAGAAGAGCCGTTAAAAGAACGTATCAAAGGTGCTAAAATGCTGATTGTGGAAGATAATGATTCGTTGCGTGAAATGTTGGCAGGGCTATTCTCACCCTATTACGAAGTCTTGACTGCCGCTGACGGAGAAGAAGGGCTGCAGAAAGGTAGGGAGGGACAGCCGGATATTATCCTTAGTGATGTAGTGATGCCTCGAATGACGGGGACCGAACTATGTAAGGAGATAAAGTCGGATTTTGCCACCTGTCATATCCCCGTGGTGCTTCTTACAGCTCGTACTGCGATTGAGCATACATTGGAGGGGTTGCGTACCGGTGCGGATGATTATATAACGAAACCTTTCCATACCAGTCTGCTTATCTCCCGTTGCAATAATCTGGTAAACAGCCGGCGTATCTTACAAGAGAAATTCAGCAAGCAACCTCAAGCGCCTGCACGGATACTGGCTACTAATCCTATGGACGAGGATTTGTTGGAACGCACCATGGAGATTATCGAACGGAACATGGATAACTCTGAATTTAGTTTGAGTGAGCTGATTCGTGAGTTATGTATGTCCCGCACCTACTTTTTTCAGAAAATAAAAGGTATCACAGGACAGACACCTAATGAATTCCTTTCTACCGTTCGCCTGAAACGGGCCGCTTTCTTATTGAGGAGTGATCTGACCCTAAGTGTTTCGGAAATCTCCGATAAGACCGGATTCAGCTCACCGCGTTATTTTGGTCGTTGTTTCAAGGAGGCTTATGGAGTAAGTCCTTTAGGATATAGGAATAAGGGAAAAGAAGATGAAGAACAAGTCGAAAAAGACGAAGAGTGATTGTGGATGCAGATAGCGACGCAGGCTGTTGACATTCCGGATTTATGAACGACAGGTTTGTGTTTAATATTTACTATTAATCCCGGCTAAAACCATTTATTCGTTTTCTTGTCTTTATTCTCTATTGAAAATAGTTTACTATTTATGCACAAACTCTTTTTTAGTTTATAATAAAAACCGTCATCGTTTATTATAAACGGGTCTGGAGTTTATTATAAACTCTCATCTGTCGTTTTAGTAGTTTCTACTTAATTTTATGCAACAAAAAAGGCTGCAAAACCCCATAAGAGTTTGCAGCCTTAAGCCTTCAGAGAATTATTTATGTTCTAGCTTTTACAAGAATCAGTTAAGCGAATTGTTGTAATATTATACTTTTCCAAAGTGGGGTATAGATGTTTATATAGATTTATATCTTCCATGTTAAGCTTTAAGTAATACGTTATGTCTACAAATATACAACAAAAAAAGGCGTTTGTCAAGTCTTCCGGATAGTTTAGCGTTCATTTAAGAAAAAGGTGAGAAATACGTTGTTTTGTACGCAGAGTTACCCTGTATTGTACGCTTTCGGTCACATGGAAACTTTTATGTGACCTACTTTTGTAACAAATCTAATATAAAAAGAAAGTAGTTATGAATAGAATCTGGTTTATACTTGTTGCAAGTCTGTTACTATTGAGTTGTAACAAGCAAACTCCCGAAAAAGAAGTTCTGCCCCGTACACAAAAAGAGAGAGTCAGGTGGTTTGAAGAAGCGCGGCTCGGCATAATGATTCATTGGTCATTGTGTACTCCGGCAGCCGGTCGTTTTTATGGTGAGAAGGTGAGAAACTCGGAATATGCCGAATGGATACGCTGCCATAATAAAGTGCAGAAGGCCGATTGGGACAAGATGGCAAAACGTATGCCTATCTCCGAAAAAGAGATAGAAGACTGGGTGATTGCTACCAAAGAGGGAGGATTCAAGTATCTTACTTTTGTGACAAAACATCATGATGGAGTCGCTTTTTGGAATTCCAAAGTAAGCGATTATACTTATGGAAACTTATCCGGTACTCATTTTGATGTGTTGAAGTGCTTGAAGGAAAAGTGTGAGAAACATGGCATTGTTTTGTGTGCCTACTATTCTCAATGGCTGGATTGGGGAGATATGAACGGACGTAATAATGACTGGGATTATGCAGATGAACAGAAAACCAATTTTGACCGTATAGCGGCCGGACGTGGAGAGATTGATGCACCTTATCGGCAACTGCCTACTGAAGAAGCTTATGATAAATATTGGCGTGAGAAAGCGATGCCGCAAGTAGCCGAATTAATCAAAGAGTATGGTGTTAAATTATTCTGGTTTGACTGTTGGCGTGCAGATCCTGTTGCCGAGGGGCAGATGACGGAAAAACAGATGCGTGATATGCTTGCTATGATTCGCCAGTTGGATCCTACAGTGCTGGTGAATACCCGTTTGGGGATTCATGAAGTGGGTGATGATGGAGTAGACTTCCAAACGATGGGAGATAATCAGTTCCCTGACCAACCGTTGGGGCATACTTGGGAAACAGCTGCTACCTTTAATCACACTTGGGGATATAACCGTGATGATCAGAACTGGCGTTCTACTACTTACTTTGTCCGTGAGATTGTGAAAGGGATATATAAAGGAGGAAATGTTATGTTGAATATTGGCCCCCGTGCCGATGGCTCTATTCCTCCGGAAATCAAAACCCGTATACGTGAAATTGGAGAAATGATACATAAGAATAAAGTCGGGTTTCATGGCACTTATCCTTCTTCCTTTGCAGAAGACTCACAAGATTGGGGGCTTATAACCCAACGTACTGAAGGAAATAAGACGAAAATTTATTTGCATGTGTTTGAGTGGCCCTCGGATGGGATAATCCGGGTCAATGGATTGAAAAACAAAGTGCTGAAAGCATGTATTCCTTCTTTGGGAGATCAAAAAATCACATTTATCCAGAAAGGATTATTACTTCATGTGCAGGGACCTGTACGTGAGCCGGTAGGCTATGATTCGGTTGTTGAATTGGAGGTTGAAGGAGAGGTGCAGGCAGAAAATGGTTTCTGTGGTGAAATTAATTTCGGAGGTATTCAGATGGGACAGGCGAAAGCAGTTCTGACAGGAGGAGTGGAACGGGCTACGGGGACGGATGTCACTGGTGTCGGTTATATTTCTCCGACTAGTATTCGTAAATGGAACTCTATGGATAGCCGTGCCTCCTGGAAAGTATATATCCCGGAAGAGAGTGAAAGGGAGCTGACTATCTGCTATTCTTGTGATTCGCTTTCAGCAGGTCAGCCTTATTGGGTTGAAGTGGAAGGTGCGGGAATGATTGAGGCAAAGACTTTAGCAGGGCCTAAAGGGTTCGAGGAATTCTATACCCGTCATTTGGGCAAGGTTAAATTTCCACATGCCGGAATTTATACCATCCATGTCCGTCCTGCGGTTACTCCTCGGAAAGAACTGTTTGGACTGAACTGGTTGTTCCTTGAGTAAAATTGATCGTATATAATACCAAGAGATAAAACACTATGAATAAGAATTTTTTAGCGAGTCTGTCATTACTGATGTTAGTTGTCTCTTCTGTAGGGGCGCAACAACGGCAGACACAGGATTTGATTTTGCAGTGGGGAAGTACCGATGTGCGTTATCCCCGTAATGAAGTTCCGGCAGGACAAGGAAACAAGCAATGGGAAACTGATGCATGGAAAGGCGAACGTGTCAATGCACAAGCAGTGTTATGGACAAGGCGACCTTTAAAGAATGTCCGTATAACTGTTAGCGACTTGAAATGCGGGAAAAATGTAATTCCCGCTTCGGCAACTACTACTAGTTTTGTCGGTTATGTTTGGACGGACGAATTGAATAAGGATCGCAAAAGTGGTTGCAGTGACCGTCCCAATAAGGCTGACTGGGATTCTTCTCTCGTTGCGGATGTGCTTGAAGTCCGTAAATCACTGGATATTGAGGCGCAGTGTACGCAACCTCTATGGGTAAATATATGGGTGCCGCAAGATATTCCCAGTGGAGTTTATAAGGGAGCCTTGACTGTCTCCGGAGAGAATTTTGCCGATGTGCGTCTTCCGATGAAAATCAATGTGCAAAAAAGAACATTGCCCGACCCTGCTCAATGGGTTTTTCATCTTGACTTATGGCAGAACCCGTATGCTGTGGCACGCTATTATAATGTTCCTTTGTGGAGCCGGCAGCATTTCGATATTATGAAACCCTTGATGCAGCAATTGGCAAATGCCGGGCAGAAAGTAATCACAGCCTCGGTGATGCATCATCCATGGGCAGGACAGACAGAAGATCCTTTTGACAGTATGGTATTCCGTATGAAGAAAATAGACGGGAGTTGGGTGTATGACTATACCGTGTTCGACCGTTGGGTAGAGTTTATGATGAGTTTGGGGATCGATCGTCAGATTAATTGCTATACATTGGTTCCGTGGGCCTTGAAGTTTGATTATTACGATCAGGCTACCAATCGTATTCGCTTTGTAGAAGCCAAACCCGGTGAGGCCGCTTATGAAGACTACTGGTTCAGTTTTTTAAAAGATTTTGCAGGGCATTTACGTCAGAAGGGGTGGTTCGAGAAAACGACTATTGCTATGGACGAGCGGGAAAAAAGTATGATGCAGAAAGCGTTCGATTTGATATTTCGTGCGGATGCCGGATATAAGGTTTCCGGAGCCGGAGACTATTATCCGGAAATAGAACCGAAAATGTATGATCTTTGTCTGGCATACGGACATACGTTACCGGACTCGGTAAGGGAAGAACGGAGGAGGAGTGGAAAGCTCTCTACTGTGTATACCTGCTGTATTGAAGCCTATCCCAACACTTTTACTTTCTCCGAACCGGCTGAAGCCAGTTGGCTGATGTGGCATGCTGTTGCCGGAGGATATGATGGTTATTTGAGATGGGCATACAACAGTTGGACGAAAGATCCGCTTCACGATTCCCGATTCCGTTCTTGGGCAGCCGGAGACTGTTATCTGGTATATCCGGGGAGCAGTAGTATCCGGATGGAACGTTTGGTGGAAGGTATTCAGGATGCTGAAAAAATCAGAATACTCCGTAAGGAGTTTGCAGAAAATGGCGAGGTGGCTAAACTGAAAAAACTGAATCAGACAGTGTCCGGTTTCATGCCCGAAAAGTTGAATGGACAAAATGCGTCACAGATGGTTCGTAATGGTAGAAAATTGCTTAGTACTTTTTAAATAGCTTGATTGAGAATGAAGGTGGATGTAAAGTATATACTGTTTGCGGCAACTCTATCGATGGGATTATTTACTTCTTGCACAAGCAGTGAGGAGGAGTGCAAACTGCCTCAATCCTGTCATGGACTGAATATGACGGAGTTGCCTCAACGTTGGGATGAGGCTATTCCTTTGGGCAACGGTCTGACGGGAGGATTACTCTGGCAGAAAGATGGCAAACTCCGGTTGGCTATCGACCGTGCTGATCTTTGGGATTTACGTCCGGTGGAGGCATTTAAATCTCCTGACCATACCTATCGGTTTATCTGCGACCAGGTGATCCATAAAAAAGATATGAGGCCCGTATACGCATTGATTGATGACCGGACAGCCAATGATCCTGCTCCTACTAAAATTCCTGCCGGAGCTCTGGAATTTGATATTCATAAATTAGGTAAAGTAAAGGAAGTGGCGCTGGATTTGGCAACTGCGGTATGTACTATTCTTTGGGAGAATGGTGTGCAAGCTCGTTTTTTTATTCCTGCGGAGGGAAACGGGGGGCGTTTCCGTTTTGTAAATCTGCCGGATACTCTTTCTCCTGAATTATTAGCTCCACTTTATCAGGGACGTGTTACCGAGTCAGATCATCAGCCCGGTGTAAATGACCTGGCGGCATTAGGGTATCAATCGGGTACCATTACTTCTCCTGCTCCCGGAAGATTACTTTACCGGCAACAAGCGTGGGGAGATGTTTCTTATGAAATTGGTTTGCAATGGGAGCAACCACATACCGGAGTGTTGGAAGGTGGATATTATGTGACTTCTAAAGGTACTTGGTACTCGGGAGATACTGGTAGGGCAGATCATTTGAATATTAGTTTTGATGAAGCATTGGCCTCTCATCAGAACTGGTGGGAACAATATTGGAAACAATCCTCTGTCAGCTTGCCGGATACACTCTTGGAGAGACAATGGTACTTGGAAATGTATAAGTTTGGTGCAGCTTCCCGTAGGAAGGCACCTCCTATCTGTCTGCAAGCAATATGGACAGCGGATAATGGACAGACTCCACCATGGAGAGGAGATTTCCACAGTGACCTGAACACACAATTAAGTTATTGGGCGGGATATACAGCTAATCATTTGGAAGAGTCTGCCGTATTTACAGATTGGCTGTGGAGAATTAAAGAAAATTCGGAGCAGTTTACCCGTCAGTTTTTTCAGGTAGAAGGACTGAATGTGCCATGCATTGCCACTCTGACAGGTCAGCCTATCGGTGGGTGGAATCCGTACTCTCATTCACCTACTACGGCCGGATGGCTGTCTTATCATTTTTACCAGCAATGGAAGTATGGCATGGACTCGCAATTCCTGAAAGAACGGGCTTATCCTTGGGTGAAAGAGGTGGCACGTTTCTTTGAAAATGTTTCGGTATACGACAAGCAGGGTAAGCGTAAGTTACCGTTATCTTCCTCTCCCGAAATCAATGATAACCGGATAGATGCCTGGTTTATGAATACTACTAATTATGACTTGGCTAATATCCGCATTACTTATACGGTTGCCAAAGAAATGGCGGAAGCATTGGGATTGATGGATGAAGCGGCTCATTACGCCCGGCAGTTGGATGAATGGCCGGATGAAGCAGTAGATGAGAGCGGATTGCTGATAGCTCCCGGAAAGCCAATGGATGAATCTCATCGTCATTTCTCACATCTGTTGTCGTTTCATCCCTTTGGGCTTATTGATGTCAGTCAGGGAATTAAAGCGACTAATCTTATTTTACGTTCTATCAAAAATGTGGAAGATCTGGGTCCGGATTACTGGACAGGTTATACTTATGCGTGGCTGGCGAATATGAAAGCCCGTGTAGCAGATGGTAATGGGGCTTTGAGAAATTTGCATATTTTTATGAATGCTTTTTGTTCGCCCAATAGTTTCCATTTGAATGGGGACCAGACCGATAATGGGTATTCACAATATACTTATCGTCCGTTTACACTGGAGGGAAATTTTGCTTGTGCTGCAGCGATACAGGAGATGCTACTTCAAAGTCATACGGGAATCATCAAGGTATTTCCTGCTCTGCCTACTTCCTGGAAAAATGTTTCTTTCCGGAATCTGCGGGCGATGGGAGCTTTTCTGGTTTCGGCTTCGTATGTCAATGGAGAAGTGGCTTCTATTACTGTTACTTCGGAAAAAGGTGGTCGGATGAGACTTGATAATCCTTTTACCAGTGAGATTACGGAGAAGGTGATGAAATCGGGAGAGACAATTGTGTTTGGAAATTAAATCAATACAATATGAAAGATAAAAAAAGAAATTGTCTGGTATTTTTGGTGTTATTTATTTGTCTGACTGTATGTGCACAGTCGTCTGACAAAGTAAAGGCTATGCGTAATTTGCGCGATTATTACACGCAGAATATAAATACCTATGATATAAACCAGGATATGGGGAAATGGGATCTCTATCTGAAACAGCTTAGTGAAGAAGGGCAGTTTGCGGATTTGGCTGCTTATGAAAAAAAGATTCATGACAACAACTGGCTATCATCCGTTTCTTTTCAGGACCAACAGGATATAGGTTTTTACTTGGCAGACACGTTTAGACGATTGTGGGTGATAGCTAATCATTACCGGCAAACGAATGTGAATGATATTCCCGAACGTTTCTGGAAATCTATTTTGAGATATGGAGATATTGAAGTCCGTCGTCAACCGAACGACCGTTTTCATGCTTCCTGTTTTGCTATCCCGAAAGCAGCCTGTGGTATTTATTTCTCTTTGGTCGGGCAAATGGATCTGCCGGATGATACAAAACCACTGCGCAAATCGGCCTGCCGGATGTTGAAAGCATTGGCTATGCAATCGTGGACACAACCATTGCGTAATAATGAAATGGACCGGGATATTGTGAGGGTGGAACGTTTTCGTCATCATGTATGGTGGGTAGGTGGAAATGCATTGGCTTATCGTCCGCTACTGGAAACTGCTGTTTTAATGGATTCTATTCCAATGGTCGATGTAGTAGCTGAAGTGGCAAAACGAAGTTTGAGCAATGTGTCGCAGACTACTTATAATGAGGCATTCTGGAACGAAGGTTTTACTGCCGACGGAGCCGGATGGGGACATGGTATGCAATGTTTGGTTTGGGGATATCCGATTCATGGGGCATCCAGTGCACAGGACATGCTATGGATACTCCGGGATACTCCTTGGGGGCAAAGCCTGACACGGGAGAATGTGGAAGCATTGCTCAATTTCTATCGAGGCAGTACCTTCTATCATTATAAAGGGTATATTCCTCCCTGTCTGGACCGTTATTCTATGGTGTATTACGAAGGAAAACCGGCCCATATTCCTTATTATGAGATGTTGAAAGCGTCTGTTGAGCGATGGCCTGCTTCGTTTACGGATAGTGAACTTCGGGAACTGAAACAGCTTATTAAAGAAGCGGGACAAAATAATATCCGTATGGAAGGGTATCCGGCAGGGCGTTATAACGGTACACGCTGGTTTTATAACAATGACGATTTGATAAAACGTACTCCTGATTATTATATGATGGTTAATATGGCATCCAGTCGTTGTGATGGTTTGGAGAGTGCCGGTAATTTTGCGGATGAGTTTAATATTTATACCAACGACGGACTCACTCTTTTTCAACGTAAAGGGGATGAGTACCGGAAGATTATCGGAGCGATGGATCTGACTGCTATGCCCGGAGTGACTGCCCGTGAAGGAGAACGGCGGCTGAAACCAATTACCAATTGGAGAGGATTTTGCAGCAAGTACAATTTTGCAGGAGCGGCTACTGATGGAGGCGGGAATGCGGTAGCGGGTTATCTTTTCGAGAAGATGGATGCTACTTCTAAAGAAAAGGATGTGAAAATGGAGAATCCGGTGGCTTTCGGTGTAAGGGCTTATAAGTCTTATTTTATGTTGGGTGACTATCTGATTGCTCTTGGTGCGGGTGTTACTAATTTGCAACCGGAACAAGAAGGGAATATATGTACTTCTATCGAACAGACTGCCCATCAGGGGAAAGTAACGCTCTATGATGGGAAAAAGAGATGGCAACCTTCTTCCGGCATCCATTCGTTGATAGAGAAGGGAAAGCCGCTTTGGGTATTACAGGAAGGAGGCTTTGCTTATGCTCCGCTGTCCGAACTTAGTTCGAAAGCCTTTTTCCTTTGTGAGTCCAGGCCTAATGAATGGGTAAAGAGGAATTTAGTGAATAAGGGGAAAAAGAATCTTCCTGTACAGGCAGATTTGCTACGAGTTTGGGTTGATCACGGACGGAATGTTGAGAATGACGTATATGGGTATGTGGTATATGCAGGTGAGGGGCTTCCTCCACAGGAGAATCCATTTGATATTCTTCGGAATGACACATTGGTACAGGCAGTGCAGTCGGCTGACGAGAAAGTGTTGGAAGCGGTGTTTTATAGAGCCGGTGAAACTGTTCAATGGAGTGGTTTACCTGTGAAAACGTCTGTACCTTGTGTTTTGCTTATTGAACGTATTGGAGAAGAATACTCCGTTTCGGTAACAGACCCGACTATGAATGTTCATTTGAAACAGGTAAAAGTAGAGATTGGAGATGTGGCTATTGACATTACTTTGCCATCAGGGAAAGAATGTGGTAAATGTGTGACGCAACGTTTTTCACCTGCGGTGGAAAAACGCCGTGCTTCTGCATTGAACAGTCTGATTCCTGATAAGAAAGAACTGGATAGCCGTATGCAATGGTTCGAGCAGGCGCGTTTCGGTATGTTTATTCATTGGGGAGTTTATTCATCTTTGGGTTGTTCGTGGAATGGAAAGAAGTATGGCGGGTATGGTGAACATATTCAACGAATGGCTCGTATCCCGGTAGAGGTTTATAAAGAAAAGGTGGCAGGTACGTTCAATCCCCAAGAATTTGACGCGGAAGAATGGGTACGTATTGCCAAAGAAACAGGGATGGGATATTTTATCATTACGTCGAAGCATCATGACGGTTTCGCAATGTACGATTCGAAAGTGAGTGATTATAATATTGTGAAGGCAACGCCTTTCGGACGTGATCCGATGAAAGACTTGCGGGATGCTTGCCGTAAGGCAGGAATTAAATTTGGTTTCTATTATTCACATGCATTTGATTGGGGTGAGAAAGAGGGTGTGGGTAATGACTGGGATTATGACAATCCCGGAGGTGACAAGTTGCTAGGTGGGCGCGACTGGTGGGAGACGAGAAAAGATTATCTGCCTGTTGCCCGAAAATATGTAGATGAGAAGGCTATTCCGCAAATTCGTGAATTGATTGCAATGTATGATCCTGATATTATGTGGTTTGATACACCTCATAAATTACCACAAGAAGAGTGTATTCGTATAGTAGAAGCGACGCGTGAGGCATCTCCTGATATCATTATTAATGGTCGTGCCATTTCCGGATTCGACAGGTATGATTATTACAACACTGCGGATTGTCCTTACGAGTTCAGCCATTATGGAGATAGTTACTGGGAAGGTATTCCGACTACGAACAATTCTTACGCCTACAATGAAAACGATCAGGAGTACAAACCGGCTTCTTTCTTTGTTCGTTTGATGGCGAAGGCGGCAGCACGCGGAGGAAATATTCTGATGAATATTGGTCCGATGGGAACCGGAAAGTTCAGTGCTCCGGATTTGGATATTCTGAAACAGATAGCTGCTTGGTGGAAAGTGAACGGAGAAGCTTCTATCCGTGGAACGAAGGCTACTCCGTTAGCGGTACAGTCTTGGGGAGAATCTACCTGTAAGGAGAATAAGTTGTTTTTGCATGTCTTCGATTGGCCTCGTGATGGGAAGCTGTGTGTAGGTGGTTTGTTGACGGAGGTAAAGGGTGCTTATTTGCAGGGTAATCCGCAGCGAACATTGAAAGTGGTACGAATGGGAAAAGATATAATGATTGATGTACCGGCCCTTTGTCCTGATACGGTTGATGCAGTGGTCGTTCTCGAATGTGAAGGAGAGTTGAAAGCGGATACTCGTCGTCGTATTTCGTATACACAGCAAGTGGATAAGTTACGTGCATTTGATGCTCGTTTGGAGGGTGGTGCCCGCTATGGTGGTGAGGAAGTGGAGTCTACATGCGTGCAGAATATGAAGAGACGGGAGGATGCGGTTGTTTGGCCAGTTCGTTTGGATAAGCCAATGACTTTTGAAGTGAGTATTACTTATGTAGCTCCTGCACCCAAATATGCGGATGAACTAGTGGAGGGTGATGCCGGAAAGGAGATTCGCAAGGCAAGTAGCGGAGCTGCCGGAGTGTATTCGATTACTTTAGCGGGCAAAAAGCTGGTAAAGAAAGTTAGTAATGGTAATTGCATAACGGAAACGGTAGGTAGAGTGACACTACCTGCCGGTGAATTTGATATCAGAATTCAGGGAGAAGAGATTGCTGCAACTGAACTATTTCGTCCCTGTTATATAACCTTAAAGCCAATATAATAGTTCAGTTGCAGGTACATTGATAAAATGTACGGAATATCTGTAGAATTTAGATAATAATAGGAATGATGGATAGATATACGATGAGAAAGAGGATCATAGCAACCTCATTGAATAAAAAGAGATTCTTGTCAGGAGTTTTTCTGACTTTATTGGCAACAGTTGTTAATGCACAGCCGTTTCCTTATCAGCAAGCCGGGTTGCCTGTTTCACAACGGGTGGATGATTTGATGAAGCGCATGACGTTGGAAGAGAAAATCGCACAGATACGTCATTTACATTCGTGGGACATCTTTAATGAACAAACGTTGGACAAAGAAAAGCTAACCGCTGTTGTTGGAGAAACAGGATATGGATTTGTAGAAGGTTTTCCGTTGACGGGTGAGAATTGTCGGAGTAGTATGCGGGAAATACAGGAATATATGCTTACCCGTACCAGGCTCGGTATTCCGGCTTTTACTGTAGCCGAATCTTTGCATGGTTCTGCACATGAAGGTTCTACCATTTTTCCACAAAATATAGCTCTTGGTAGCACGTTTAATCCTGCTCTTGCTTATCGGAGGGCTTGTATGACTGCCGATGATTTGCATGCGCAGGGAATGAGGCAGGTATTAGCTCCGTGCATTGATGTTGTACGTGATTTGCGTTGGGGGAGAGTAGAGGAATCTTATGGAGAGGACCCATATCTCTGTGGCATCTTTGCGCAGTCAGAAGTGAAAGGATATCTTGATAGTGGCATTTCTCCCATGCTGAAACATTATGGTCCACACGGGAATCCGTCGGGAGGGTTAAACTTGGCTTCTGTGGATTGTGGTTTATATGATTTGCATGCTGTTTATCTGAAACCTTTTGAGATGGTGTTACGGCATTTACCTGTTTATGCAGTTATGTCTACTTATAATTCTTGGAACCGAATACCGAATTCCGCTTCCCGGTATTTATTAACTGATATATTAAGAGACCGTTGGGGATTTAAAGGATATGTTTACTCGGATTGGGGTGCTATAGAAATGCTGGAGACTTTTCATCATACGGCAGCTAATAAAGCGGAGGCTGCAACACAAGCACTGACTGCAGGGTTGGATGTAGAGGCTTCCAGTGAGTGTTATCCCGAATTATTCCGGTTAGTAAAAGAAGGAAAATTGGATGAGTCTTATATAGATACAGCTGTTCGTCGGGTATTGACTGCTAAATTTGAATGTGGACTTTTTGAAAATCCATACGGGAATAGGTATACAGCTTCCGGCGAAATGCATTCTCTCCGGAGTGTAGAACTTTCTCGTCAGATAGCGGAAGAATCTATCGTACTGTTAAAGAATGAAAATAATCTGTTACCTCTGGATATGAATAAATTGACTTCTATTGCAGTTTTAGGTCCCAATGCAGATCAGGTACAGTTTGGTGATTATACATGGAGTCGGGATAATAAGGATGGAATTACTCCATTACAAGGAATTAAGGCGTTAGTGGGAGAGAAAATTAAAATAAACCATGCTGTTGGTTGTAGTATGATGTCTCGTGATACAACAGGTATCGGGGAAGCAGTGGAGGCAACGCTGAAAAGTGATGTTGCTGTGATTTTTTGCGGGAGCTCCAGTGCTTCATTAGCTCGTGACTATACGCGTACGAATTGCGGAGAAGGATTTGATTTAAGCGATTTAAGTCTGACTGGCGCACAAAGTGATTTGATTCAGGCGGTTTATGCTACTGGCAAACCGGTGATATTGGTCTTGGTGAGTGGCAAGCCTTTTGCCATTTCTTGGGAGAAAGAACATATTCCTGCCATTGTAGCACAGTGGTATGGCGGCGAACAGGAAGGATATGCTATTGCTGATGTCCTTTTTGGAAAGGTGAATCCATCGGGACATCTCACTTATTCTTTTCCCCAAAGTGCAGGGCATTTACCGGTGTATTATAATCATTTGCCTTCTGATAAGGGATTTTATAAACGTCCCGGCAGTTATGAACAATCCGGTCGTGACTATGTCTTCTCATCTCCTGAACCATTGTGGGCTTTTGGGCATGGGTTGAGTTATACGACTTTCTCTTTTGATAAAATGGAATGTGACAAGAATATATATGCTTCCGGAGATACAATAGAGGTAAAAGTACAGGTTCGTAATACAGGACAAAGAACGGGCAAAGAAGTGGTGCAACTGTATGTTCGTGATTTGGTAAGTTCTGTTGTGACTCCAGTGAAACAGTTGAAAGCATTTGCCAAACCGGAACTGAAACCGGGGGAACAAAAAGAAGTAATACTAAAAGTTCCTGTATCTGAATTATATTTGATTGATAAGGAGGGGATCCCTTTCCTCGAACCCGGGGAATTTGAAATTCAGGTTGGAAATGCTTCAGATTGCATTTTGCAGAAGCAAGTAATAGGGGTAGGAGATATTTCTGTTGCTGCAGTGTCTGTGTCGAGCATGAAACAGAATCAGGTTAAGACTGGAACAGGTAAAAAGATAACTGTGCGTGGGGTGGTTAGAGATGTACAAGCTACTCCGGTAGAAGGAGTCCGTATCTATTCGATGGGAAATAAGAAAGAATTAGCTGTGACTAATAAGAAAGGAGAATATCTGCTGAAACAAGTTGCATCTGATGATGTCTTGATTTTCTCCAAAGAGGGGTATGCGGCTAAAGAAATGTCGGTAGAAGGGTGTTCGGTCCTGAATGTTCGGCTATAGATGGACATTGCTTTTAGAAAATATATTCAGGATAATTGATAATACTTTCTTTATAATAATCTCATAATGAATTAAGTATGATATTATCCTGAATATAATAATTATATAGTTCTTTGTTCTTTATTAAACCTTAATATTGCATTTACTAGGGATATTCTAATAGTAATTAGTGTTGATTGACAATTGTCTGTGTTTGTAATGAATTGACTGTCTCTGCTCGTGAAGGAAAAGGATACACTGTTTCCGGTCCGAGAAATCTGCTATTCCGTATTTATTCTGCGAAAGCTCCGAAAGAGATAACCGTCAAAGGAAAGAAAATAAAGAAAGCCAAATCGGAACGTTTGGAAGAAAATCTGGAAAATGATACTGAAATTGTGGCGTGGAGTTGGAATAAAGAAACAGGTGTCTGTAGTGTGAGAATACCTGATAAAGGTATTGATGAACAGTTTAAAATAAACAGGGAGCTATTGGCAAGCTAATATTCAGAGTTTTTCTTTCGTTTTATATGGATAATGTGTAGATTCGCACGAAACTCATATCAGAAATGTGTAAGTTATCACATTTCTGATATCAAAAGTGTGATTCATTATGAGAAGCTTTTTCAACCCGCTTACCTGATTCGCTATTCAATGCTGAATTTGAAACAAGATGGTAATTTGATTAATATCCCCCTGTTTTTGGCGGATAAGACAAAAGAGCTATTGAAGGATAAAAGTTGAAAGAGCCTTCTGAAGGAATCAGTAGCCTCTTAAAAAACGATGATTCTTAAAAAAGGAATATTTAATCATTGGAAGAAGGACGTGAATTGCAGTTTGGTAAAGAAAAGCAGGAAAATGTCCTGCATTTGTAATTACGCGATTCTCTCTTTCTGCAGTTTCGAAAATATGGCTATCAAGCTGCGATAGATTTTTATGTATTTTTGTTATTTGGAGAACAGATGCCCGAATAACTAATCATTTTATTATTTTTTCCTTTCCGATATATTATGGTAAACTAGAGATAAAAATGTTTCTTAATAATTTATTTTTATCTTCTCCACCGGGGAACGATAGCTTCCTCGGTGAGGAACAAGTCGATGCACACCGAGGAACACTTCGTTGGTTTTAAAGCAATGAGCGGTTTCTGAATAGAGAAAGATGCATATCCTGTTTGCTTTTATGCAATATTAGGCATCTTTTTGTATGCTCATGCATTTATTTATGCAGTTTATTTTCTGACTCGTTATTTTCTAATTGACCATTTCCTTGTATAATATTAAAAATAGAACGTTGAAAGTATATATGAAAAGGGGATGTGTCAAAATGAAGACACATCCCCACAAAATCTCTGTGGCTTTTTGAATTTATCTTACGGGAAACAACGTTATCCGTAGGGTACTACATCCATAAGGAATTAATTCGATGTCGTATTCTTTGGGTTCTGGACTATCATGATGTTGTACAAGATAAGCAATAGAACCGGTAGAATTACGGTTTTCTGTCCAGCCGGGTAGTCGGTATGCTTTGCTCCGAATAGTTATGGGAGCATCTGCTGACGTCCATGGATAAGTTGCAATGTTCTTTTTTTTCTCGACGATGAAATTCTTTTCAATACCATCCTTGTGTATTTGGTTGTGTTTGAAAGCAAAATTCCAAGGCGAATCGGTAGTAACCTGGTAATACCATTCTCCATACTGTTCTTGATCTTTAGGTGAGTCGAATGTTTTTTTCTCCCACTTTTCGTTCAGTTTCAGAGCATATACCAGTGGCCCTCTTTCAACAACCGCTCCACCATCAAACCAATGAGATATTGAAATGGTTGCCGGAAACTCGATAGTTATTTTATCATTCTGTTGCCATTCGCGGTTGAGTATAATCATCCGTTCTCCGGTTACATCCGTTTCAATGGTTTGTCCATTGAGATTTACAATTGGTTTTTTACACCATTCGGGTACGCGAAGATGAAATGGGAAAGCGGCTTTCTTTATTTTCTTATCCGGATAAGTGATAGAAAAAGAGACTGTTTCATCGAACGGATAATAAGTTTCTTCCTTAATATTGACCAAGATGTTGTTGGCTACCTGCATTTTTACTTCGGAAGGTGCATATACAAGTGCGGCAACGCCATTATCTACAGTGGCATACCACAAATGTTGTACAAACTTCGGCCATCCTTGGTGGAGGTTGGAACTGCAACAGGGATATCCCGTCAGTGTTCCGAAAAGATTATCAGTACCTTCATGGGGTGTGGAGAAGTTGTGGTAATCGTTCACTACTGCAATCTGGTTTACTTGCTGATAATATTGCCTGGCCTGTGCATCGTCTGAAATCTGGGTGGGAAGTGCATTGTAGGCTATTCGTTCCAGTTGGTCAGCCCATTGCATATTGCCTGTAATTTCGAGCATGGTTTCCAGTGAGTACATCATTTCTACCGCAGTACAGAGTTCGGAACCGTATATCGGGTCACCGAAACGAATCAGTTCATCGCCTGCCCAAAGACCTATTGGTGTTCCGATAGTATTGCGAATCGTTTTCATCGCTTTTTCTGCTGCTTCCAGATTCTCCTTGTCCTTGCTTTGCTGGTAATATACGGTAGGTTGTTTGAATCCTTGTGCCAGGTTTACACAATGCAGACTGTGTTGACGATATAAATGATTGTCTTTGGTAAATACATCAGTCCAGTTAACGTTTTGACTATTTAGAAGTTCACCCAGTTCTAACAGGAATTTATCACCTGTAATATTGTATAGCCAGTATACCATCATCAGGTTATCTCCTCCTCGCTGCTCGGCCCAGAAAGTCCATTTGCCCAGCGGGTTTTTCGGCAATTCTTCCAGTTGATATTTAAAATAATTGGTCATAAATGGTATAACCCGTTGATCTTTGGTAGCTGAATAGTATTGTTGCATAATTTTCAATACAACCATTTTGGGCCACCAGTCTCGTGCATTGTCTCTTTGCAGGCCAGGTTCGTAGCCTTTGTCGGTATCGGGGCCGAAGTACCCATTAGGCTTTTGAGAAGCCAGTGTCCATTCAATCCAGGGCTGTACTTTTTGTTTTAACTCTTTATTATCCAGAATGTAAGCTAAGGGCAACAGGCCGTCAATCCAATATGGGCCACGTTCCCATACATCTCCGTCACCACCTAACCAACCATTGCGCTGTCCCATTACTTTTTCGTAAATACTATCCATGTGACCGGTCATACCGGTAGCCATACGGTTCATTTGTTCTTCGAGCCAACCTTTTGGCTTTATAGTTCCAATGGGCAATTCGACAAAAGGTTTCTGCAACAACGGATAACGGTTATTGGTGTAGTTAGACACTTTTGTTTGTTGTGCCTGTAGAGGTAGTATTCCTACAAACAGGAAAGGAAGAATAAGGTTCTTAATTTTGTTTATCATTCTTTGAAACGATTAATGGGTTATTGTATAACAGGAAAGGCCGATATTCGCAACCGGGCAGCTCCCATGGGAATCAGCGTAATTTCTTCAACCGGCTCATGGCTTTGTACCGGATTAGGGGGGAGTACTCCGCAAAGATAATTATTATCTATTTTCCAGCTAGGAATCGCCTGTCCTTTTGCTTTAATTTCTATAGGAGCACTGTTTGTAGTGAATGGGAAATTATCTTTTGGCCATTCTTTTTTTATTACTGTAAAATCAGGTTCAGGATTGCTCGGATTACATACCAGACCGTAATTCCATGTGCTTTTGGGATTGATTTCCCAAGAAGGCCACTGCTTATCCTGTGTCTGTGGGTGTAGGATGGAATCGTCGAATTTAGTTACCCGACTGTCCTGACGTATGTATTCTTCATCTATTTTAATGGAAAATGTAAGTGGACCATAGTTGAGACTTACGCTTTCTTGGTTGGTGGGCCATTGGCGCATAGTAATTTTCATCGGGAAATCAATTAATACTTCATCTCCGTTTTTCCATAATTGTTCCAATCTGACATACTTACTGGCTGCAAATGTTTCTGTAACTGTCTTTCCATTAATGGATATTTTAGCTGTTTCGCACCATCCGGGAATACGGAGATAAAGCGGGAATTTTACAGCATCCGGAGTATGTACGGTTAATCTTATTTTTTCTTCAAACGGATAGTTGGTTGCTTCGGTTATTTTTACTTCAGTACCGTCACCTACTCGTGCGGTTACAGTTCCGGCGCTATATAGTATAGCTGCCAGACCATTGTCAGGAGTAGCTAACCACATATTTTCAGCATAATACGGCCAACCTTGTGCATGATTGTGCTGGCAGCAACGATGGCTGAACGGATTCATGATAAGGAATCTCCCGTGATTGTTTATACCAGGATTGTGATTGCGTGCATCGGTGGTAACCATATTGGGGCAGGTAAAGTAACGTAGCGACTTAAAGTCGGGCATTACGGCTGCCGGGTACGTATTGAATGCAATGTCTTCGCAATTATCCGCCCACATAGGGTCTCCGGTAAAGCGGAGAAGTAATTCATCCGAAGCCATTTGTTCTACCATCCCGCAAAGTTCAATACCCTGGCGGGGGTCGATGTATCCCATCCTACAGTTTTCATCACCTCCGAACATCCCTCCTGGTACTTGCCCGAATATACGGCGGACCAGATGGAAATTATTGTATGTAGCTGCCAGATCAGCCGAATCTTTGGTCTGCATCCAACGGGTCGCAGGTTCGCGGAATCCTTGTGCGATATCCACGTTATGCCATTGGGGAAGGTTACTATCAATGCGCCAATTAGCAGTGTTACGTTGGATTTTCTTCCCGAGTTCGAGGAGCCATTCATCTCCTGTGATGTTGTAAAGCCAGTATACACTGTATAGATTATCTCCTGCACGTATGGTATCCCAGCGATCTTTCAGGAACTTTTCTTCCGGATATTCCAATTGCCATTTAAAGTAATTAGTCATTAACTCGATTACTCTAGGGTCAGTGGTATATTCATAATAGGTTTGTAAGCACCACAACATAATCATATTCCCCCAAAGATCGGGATTTCCTTGCTTTTCAATCCAAGGGCCGAAGTAACCATCACTGCGTTGACTGTTCAGTGCTGCTTCAATCCAGGTATGAGCTTCGTTTATCATATCTTTGTCGTCGAGCGTATATGCTAGGCTTAAATAGCCTTTGAGCCAGTAGGGGACTTCTTCCCAACCGTGCTTTCCTGTTCCATCGGGACTTAACCATGCGTTGTTTTCTTTTTCCAGCCAACCGCTTATTTCAGTTAGGTGCCCGGTCATACCATCACGTTGGCGAAGAAGAAATTCTTTTACCCAACCTTCCGGACGTATGGAACCGACAGGTAATTTTATAAAATGTAAAGGGAGCAATGGTTCTCTGTTGCCTGTATAATATGCATTTTGTGTAGATACATCGGGGTGTGATACAGAGGTGACTATGGTATGTGAAGATGGCGTACTACATGCTGCCAAACAGACAATGGCCATCATTGAAAATATATATTTTATGTTCATCTTTTATTTATTGAAATAGTGGGAGAGGTTGGCTCAAAAGTAAATCACATTAAATACTTTTTCATTGTCTTTTGAACCAACCTCTATTGTGTAGCAGTCTATAATTCTATTCTTTGAACTTGGCTATAATTGTAGAAAGTGTTTCCAACTGACTTGACTCCGATTCTAACAAAGCAGTAATCATTTTTCCAGTCAGATAAATCGCCTGTTATATGAATGTCAGATAGATTGGAAATATCGCTAGCGTTTAGAATAAATTCTTTTTCCTTATTAATTCTGTCGCATATTATTGATTTTGATACAATGATTGATACAAATTCCAAATCCCGGGTTTGACTGATTTTACTAATATCTACCTTTGCTGTAATTTGTTTATTTGCATAATTGTATGTTGCTTTATTAACAAAGAAAAAAGGTGTTATCTCCCAATTAAGTTCAGTTTTTCCTTTTACGTTTAATATGTATGGGGTGGCATTTTCTTCATAAGCCCCTTGATTGCTCGCTAATATTATTTTATATTCTCCATCAAATAATAATGCGTTGATTTTTCCATCTTGCGAAGGCATGACTTGAAAATTTCCATTTCCTTTATATGAATCCTGATAAAAATTCAAAGGGATCTGCCCATTTTTTACAGGAACAACTTGTCCGTTATAAACTAGATTTCCATATACCTCGGATTTTGGAGGGTCTTGGTTGTCTAGCTCATATAAACTACAAGAAACTAAGGTTATACAACTAAATAGTATATATACAATTTGTTTTTTCATAATTGCGTGATTTTTTTGTTATATTATTGTCCCGGATTTTTGATTAATTTTGGATTTTTTTCTATGGCAAAACCAGGAATAAACGTATAGTAATTTGTTCTCTCAAATACTTTATATCTACTCAAACGTTTAAGATCTACTCTTTCAAATGTATATTTCAAATGATTTTCATTGCCAGGATGAACTATCAAATATGGATACAATCCGTGATATTTTACTCCATTAATTATTTGCTCGGATAATCTCCAACGTTTTAAGTCAAAATAGCGATGTCCCTCAAATGCAAGTTCAACCTTCCTTTCCTGAATAATATCTTCAAAAGTCAAAGAAACAAGGCTGTTAGGACCAAAACCGGCGTCTTCCCTTATTGCATTAATGTAATCAATTGCTTGAGGTTTACCTAACTCAAATCCGGCTTCTGCCGTATTAAGTAGAATTTCGGCATAGCGAAAAATAGGCCAGTAATTGCTGGCTTTTACAGCGGATAATCCGGCATCGGAGCTGGTTGAAACAAACTTTTTTAGATAAAATCCGGTGTTTGTGATATTCTTATCTTCCGATGGACCATCAAAGCCTCTAATTAATAATTCATTCTCGTCTTTATCTCCTAGAGACATTCCCGTTATATAATCATAACTACCCGTTTGTTGGTTCCATACTTTTTGTCCAGCCTGTATACTTGTTACTTTCCCTTTGAATTCTGATCCGCTATAAAGTACGGTGGCAGCCAGGCGTTTATCTCTATTGGCAAAGATATTAGCCATTGATTCGTAATAAACAGGACTCCCGTCCGGGTTTTTATCCTTTAATTTTTCAATTTTGCCATCAAGTGTTTGATAATTCTCTACAAATTCAAGAAAAGGGGTTATTTCTCCTCCTTGATTAGTTGTCTGGGCCAAGCTAGGTGTTGTGTTTGTAATGGTAAAATCATGCGTGTATTCCGGAGAAACATAATCGCGTGCCATTATCATTGCATCATTGCTTTTTTTATCAAAAATAGCAAAGTAGTCTGTAGAAGTAGAATATAATTCGCTTTTAATAATAGCTAAACCTGCATCCCATGACGCTTGATAATATTTCTGAGCTTGATTGGCAGGTATTCCAACTTCTCCATTGGGCAAAGTAACAGGATCGGCCATTTGGCTATTGTATTTTGCTATGCTGCCTGCATAAAGCATTGCACGGCTTTTTAGAGCTAATGCACTCCATTTGTTAGCCCTTCTGAAATTTTTTGTTTCGGGTAACATGGACTGGGTCACAATATCATCAATTTCGGATGCAATGAAATCATAGATTCCCGCTTCTGTTTCTCTAACAGGTTGGTAATTCTCAATAGGTATATTTTCATCATATACATACGATTTAGTAACCAATGGCACGCCTCCGAATCGTTTAACCATTTCGAAGTAAGTATATGCCCGTAAAAAACGCCCTTCTCCTTCCAATTGTTTTTTGGCATCCAATGAAGATGCTTGAGCTTTTTCTATGAAAAGATTTAAATCACGTATGTATGTGTAATCCCAATATTCGAATTGGTTACCTGGTATATTTTGCATATCATTCAACCCTGCACGATCGCCGGACCACATAGCTTCATCCGTCAATTGCATATTAGCTTTATCAAAAGGGCTGGTATTCAAACGGTCGTATAAATTTGCCAAAACTCCTTCTGCTGTGCTTATATCTGTCCATACTTCATCTGAGCTTACTACATCGTACGGATGTTTGTCCAGCCAGTCTTCACACGAAAACAGCGTGATAGTTATTATTACTAACAGACTCCGGTATATTATATTTTTTTTCATATTCAATGAATATTAATTTATTTTCTGATCAAAATTAAAATGTAGCATTAAAGCCGATACTAACTAATTTGGTTGGTGGATAAGTGACGCCATTAGCAATGTCAATCTCTGGATCGACAATATCAATATTGTCGAATGTTATTAAGTTTGTCCCGCTAAAATATACTCTGAACCGTTTAATACCTGCTTTTAGGCTTATTTGTTGGGGAATAGTATAGCCTAGTTCCAATTCTTTTAAACGTAGATAAACAATATTCGTCAACCAAAAATCAGATGCTCTGTCATAGTTGTTGTTTTGCCCCGAAGCCCATGAACCAGTACTCGGATATTTTCCGGGTATCCAAGCGCTGTTCAGATCGAATGGATCTTCTCTATGCCAGCGGTCGGCAAACATGGCTGCACTATTGCCGTCGCCCGGCGCCGGTTTTTGTACTTCCCATTCTCTATAATATTGATATTTGCCTGCTCCTTGCCACAACATATTAATGTCAAAACCTTTCCAGTTGGCGTTGATGCTTATACCGTAGTTTAAAAGAGGTAAACCGCCTGAATAACCTATTTTTCTCATATCCAAGTCGGTGATTCGACCGTCATTATTCAAATCTTTATAAATAATATCGCCCGGTCGCATCGTTCGGTTTCCTTTACCATCATTGTCTATCTTCCAGTTATCTATTTGTTCCTGGCTGGTAAATTGTCCGGCACTTTCGTAACCCCAGAAACCTCCTTCCCAACGATTCGCGGTATTGTCTCTATAATAATTCAATGATGTAGAAAAGATTGGGTTGTATACTTTAGTGGTTTTTCTCCGGCTAAAACTTACATTTCCTCCTATTTGATACGATAGATCTTTATAACTTCCATTGTATTTAAGGGAAGCGTCCCAACCTATATTTTTATCGCCATTCAGATTATACATAGGCATGTCAAAGCCAACTTCACTTGGCAGTACGATGTCATTTTTCGAGGCCGGCAATCCATCTCTTTTTCTGATAAAGTAGTCGAAAGATCCTGTAATTTTACTGTTGAAAAGGCCAAAGTCAACTCCAACATTGAAAAGTGAGGTTTTGATCCATGATAAAGTAGTAGATGGCATTTTCCGGGGTGCGAAGCCAATAGTGACTTTATTGTCTTCCATCACATAACTGCCATTGTATGCATTATAACCATCAAAGAAAAGAAAGGCTTCAATATTGTCATCTCCCATTTTTCCATAACTGGCACGAAATTTGAGGTCGTTTATAGTTTTCCCCCAAGCCGCGTCTTTCCAGAATTTCTCGTTGCCGATACGATATGCCATTAATACTGAAGGGAAAAATCCCCAACGATTTCCTTTGGCAAATTTGTAAGAGCCATCGTAGCGGCCTGATACTTCAATTATATATTTATCGTCAAATACATAATTTACCATCCCTAGAAAGCCTGCTCGGGAAGTTTCTGAATATCCATTGCCTAAATTAGTAAATTCGCTTGATCGAACTAATGGCAAACTGTTTGATGTAGGTTTTGAATCTACACTGAAAGTAGGATTTTTTCTTTCGGTAGCTTCACCTACTACGAAAGCATTTATCGCATGTTTGTTAAATTCACGGATATAATTCAATTGAATACGAAACATTAATTCCTCAACGCTGTTGAAGCTGTTTTTTTTCTTCTTGTCATAACTTCCTCCGGTATGTGTGTAGGTATCCGTATTCTTGTCATAAGTATAGAGTTTGAAATCTTTTTGCTGCCTTTCATAAGTGTTATCAGCATAGTAATATGAAGCCAGAGCGGTAGCAGTAAGTCCATCTAGAGCTTTGATAGAAGAAAAATCATAACTTAGCTTCATATTTCCCTGAATGATCCGCCATTTATCAGTTAAATGTCCGGGATTAGCATTTACACCTGTATAAACTGCTGTATTTACATACCCTCGTGATCCATTATCAGCTGGGTATAGAGGATTGTCATTTGCATAAGGCCTTTCTGTCGGACGATTTCTAAAGATAGCTTCACTAAAGATATATTGGTCATCTCTGTCTACTGTTGTAGCTACGCTTTTGAATTGTTCGATCCGTCCGTTAATATTCATTCCTACTTTTAATCCTTTAACTATTTCAGACTCAACATTTGATTGAATATTATATCTGCTGAAATCAGAAGAATCGAACATTCCATCTTGATTGGTTATGCTAAAACTCAAATAATACTTTGTTTTGTCGGAACCGCCGGAAGAATTAATGTTAAAGTGTGATTGAGGAGCATTTTTTCTAACGATGAATTTTTTCCAGTCAAAGCTTTGATAACCGGGTTCTGTTCCTGCTTGCCATTTGTCATACTCTTCTCTTGTCCAGCTCGTCTGACCATAAAGGTTCATGTCTTGTTCCACTCTCATATCTACCCATTGGGCAGCATTCATCATTTCAGGAAATTGTGTAAAATTTTGCCATCCATGACGATAGGAAATATTTAGAGTATTTGATGTTTTGTATGCTCCGCTCTTGGTGGTTACTACAATTACTCCATTAGATGCTTGGATTCCGTAAATACTTGCTGATGCATCTTTGAGCACGGTAACGGACTCAATGTCAGTAGGGTCCAGGTTATCAAATTGTCCCTGATCTTTTTGTATGCCGTCAATAATAAAAAGAGGTGTACCCAAGTTTCGGATTTCAATATTTGCACCTGCTCCTGGTCCTCCGGATGCTTGACGGGTTGCAACTCCTGCCATTTTTCCCATTAATGCACTTGTCGTTTTGGTTGCTGTTGATTGCATTAATTCCTTGTTTCTAATATCAGAAATCGCACCTGTTACTCTTTTTGCTTTGATTGTTGTGTAACCGACGACAACAACTTCATCAAGTAATTGTAGATCCTCTTGTAAAGTGACAGATGATAGTTTTTTGCGGTCTCCTGCTTTTATTTCCTGGGGGATAAATCCAATCATAGAAAAAAGCAATACGGATTGTTCATCCGGAACGTCAATAGAATAGTTTCCATCTATATCGGTTATTGTTCCGATCGTTGTATTTTTAACGCTTATGTTAGCTCCGACTAATGGCTCGCCATTTGTGTCCCTTACCGTACCTGTAACTCGAATACTTGTTTGTTCGGATGATTGAGATTTCATATTCTTATCGGTGGCATTATCGGTGAATAAAACGATGTGATTATTAAGCATCGAATATTTTACATCTGTGTTTTGAAATATTTCGTCCAAAATGGCAGATATAGGTTTGTTTTCAACATTAATAGAAACCTTTGTGTCCGATTTTATATCTTTATGATTATAGAAGAAAAGATAATCAGTTTTGGTTTCTATGTCATTTAATATTTCTGATATCTTCACTTTATTAAAATGCATACTTACCCTTGTAGATTGTGAATATGTATCTATCGCATAAAGGGAGAATGTGTTTAACAGAAGAAAGGTTATAAATAGTTTCATAAATAAAATGAATTGAAGAAAGTGTTTTTGTTGGGTAAAAACTGGTATTAGTCTAAGTTTTTTCATAACTTTGTTTCATTGTTTTAAATTTTTCAAGATTTGATTCAATAATTTGCTCGCGGAAAGATGTTGCAGCATCTTTCCGCTTTCATTTTCTGTTCGGTATTATTTCATAGGCAAAAAGGTTTTAAAATTAATAAATAATTATCTGATGTTCGTTTATCTCATATTTGAAAGGTTTTGTAGTTTTTACTACATCAAGAATATGTTCAAGTGAGTCACTCACCTTGAATTTCCCGGTACACTCATAGGTTGCAATTTCCGGTCTTTTAATAATAATCTCTTTGTTGTAATATTGTCCTAAGCGCTCCAGCATCTGGTTAAATGGAGTCTTATAAAATGAATTATATCCTGATATCCATGATGAGGCATTTTTTATTTCCTTATTGTTATAAACAGTCATTTTTTGTGTCGTTTTATCATATATAGCTTGCTGCCCGGGTTTCATCTTAAGGATGTCTTTTTCGTTATTATTTAGAATAATAGATCCATCGAACAAGGTCGTTTCAAAATGATTGCTTTCTTCATAAGCATATACATTGAACGTTGTTCCTAAAACCCTGATAGAGTGTAGCGGAGTCTTTACAATAAAAGGCTTCTCCTTATTTTTTGTTATATCAAACCAACCTTCTCCGTTTAATTGCACTGTTCTGTCCTTGCCGGTGAATTGCTCTGGGTATTTTAGCGTTGTTCCCGAATTAAGCCATGCAACAGAACCGTCTGGTAGAGTTATTTTAGCTTGATTGCCTACAGGAATTTCAATTGTGTTGTAACTCACAGGATTTCTCTCCATACTTGTTGAAAAATAGAAATAAGAAAGGAGTACTGCTACTATAGCAACTGCTGCTATTTTACCTATTGTTTCAAGAGTATGCTGTAATTTCCTGTGCTTGAATGATTCATGTTTGTTTTTACCAATAGTCCTTTTTCTGATAATCTCAAAATCAGATTCGTACGGATTGTCTACATAATCTGCTGTAATAAGAGACATGTCCCACACCTTACGAATCTTCTTGTAATATTGCTTATTATCATCCGATTCATCGATCCAGTTCAGGAATTCTTCTTTTTCTTCCCGAGTCGCATGTCCCAAGATGTATTTAAATATTTTATTATCATCCATAATATATGTATATTAGTACCTAACATATATATATTTTGCGAAAACAATGTTCCCCTAAAAAAAGAAGATATTTTTTTTAGAAAAATAGAAGAAATCTTAGATATGGCGATAAAGATAAACGTAATTGCTTGATTGCCTTTGAGATATGGAATTCGATGCTTTTTTCGGATAAATTTACCCTTTGTGCTATTTCTTTGTTGGATAAGTATTCTTCCCGGCTCATCCGGAAAATTTTTTGTGTCAGTTCCGGCAATTCGGTTAGGGTTTCCTCAATTATCTTTTTTATGTCTTCGATATACAAGGAAGTTGTGTTTATGGAATCCAGTGTATAGAGTTTAAGATTCATTTCCCGCACTGCGTTATCGTATAAACTTTTTTCTACTAGTACTCTTCTACGTTGTTTCTCAATATAGTTCCATACTTTTAATTTTACTATCTGTACAAGTAATGCATGAAGATTTGAATCTTCTTCCAGTATTTCCCGCTTTTCCCACAATACAACAAATGAGTCTTGGACAATATTTTCAGCTGCATCCGAATTTTCAGTATATGAACAGGCAAAGCGTACTAATCCCTGGTAATATTTATTGAATACTATTTGGAAAGCTCTTTCAGAGCTATTTCTAATTGCACTTATTAGTTCATTATTGTCCATGAAAAATAATTATCATTACTATATTCAGCACAGCTGGAAGAATAGTGTATGTAAATAAAGATATTTTTTAAGATAATGCTGTAATAAAGAGTGTAATATTAATATATTTTCACTATTCTTTGTTTATGTGTATCTTCCACATGTTTTTTGTTTGTTATGTATCCGATGTTATACAAATCTTTGTTTTTTTATTAAGTAATTTCCGGATGGGTGTATCGTAATAAATATTTCGTTTTTTATTCTTATCAAGATTTCGTAATATTGCATTTTATTAGAAATATGGATAGTCATATATTGGAAAGAATACGAAATACTGAAATAAATAAGATCATGAAAAAGATTTGCCTTCTTCTCTTTTTGTTTTGTACTTGCATTGCTCAAGCACAAAATGCTTATCGCACAAACAAAGATATATCTTATGTCTCTGGCTCCGAAACGGATACCTATCGTTTGGAACGTTGTAAACTGGATATTTATTATCCTGAAAACAAGAAGGATTTCTCAACTATTGTCTGGTTTCACGGTGGTGGTATGGAAGGTGGAAATAAATTTATTCCCAAAGAATTGAGAGAACAAGGGTTTGCAGTAGTGGCGGTGAATTACCGTTTGAGTCCGAAAGCAAAGAATCCGGCTTACATCGAAGATGCGGCTGAAGCTGTGGCATGGGTTTTCAAGAATATTGAAAAGTATGGTGGTCGTAAGGATCACATTTTTGTTTCCGGTCATTCTGCGGGAGGTTATCTTTCGTTGATTCTGGCAATGGATAAGAAATACATGGCAGCATACGGAGCAGATGCCGATAGTGTAGCTGCTTATCTTCCGGTGAGTGGTCAGACGCTGACACATTTCACTATTCGCAAGGAACGAGGTTTGCCTGACGGTATTCCGGTGGTTGATGAGTATGCTCCGGTAAATAAGGCCCGCAAGGAAACTGCTCCTCTCGTGTTGATTACGGGGGACAAGCATCTGGAGATGGCGGCAAGATATGAAGAAAATGCGTTGTTGGAAGCTGTCTTGAAAAGTATAGGTAACAAGAAGGTGACTTTGTATGAAATGCAAGGATTCGATCATGGTCAGGTACTCGGCCCGGCATGTTATCTGATTGCAGATTATGTGAAGAGATTCAAATAATGTAGTTATAAATAAGAATAGATTGGAAGATGAAAACATGTAGTGATGCTTTTCAGTTTGAGAAAGAATTGGATTGGGAGAAACCGGCTCCGGGAATCCGCCGCCAGATAATGGGGTATGACGGGCAACTGATGATGGTGAAAGTGGAATTTGAGAAAGGTGCCGTCGGTTCTATGCACCAACATTATCATAGCCAGGCTACTTATGTTGCAAGCGGTAAGTTTGAATTGACCATTGGAGATCGGAAAGAAATTCTTTCTACAGGTGATGGTTATTATGTGGAACCTGACCAGCCTCATGGATGTGTTTGTCTGGAAGCAGGTGTATTGATTGATACATTCAGCCCTATGAGAGCTGATTTCTTAATATAATATCTAGCAGGAAGTCAGATATATGTGGTATGAATTTACCACATATATGGTATTTACCCTGAACAGAATCCGCACTATCTTTGTCATATATTAAAACAAGAGAAATTTAAAACAGATATATATGGAAAAGATAGCAAGAAAATTGACGGATTTGGTGGGTAACACTCCGTTATTGGAACTTAGTAACTATAATACAAGTTACGACCTGAAAGCTCGTCTGATTGTAAAGATTGAATCTTTCAATCCGGCAGGAAGCGTGAAGGACCGCATAGCATTGGCTATGATTGAGGATGCAGAAACGAAAGGAATTTTGCATCCCGGAGCAACTATCATTGAACCGACCAGCGGGAATACCGGCGTGGGGTTGGCTTTTGTTTCGGCAGCTAAAGGCTATAAACTGATTCTGACGATGCCCGATACCATGAGCATCGAACGACGTAATCTTCTGAAAGCTTTAGGTGCGGAATTAGTATTGACTCCTGGTGCGGATGGCATGAAAGGAGCCATTGCCAAAGCTGAAGAACTGAAGGCGGTCACTCCGGGAGCTGTCATTTTACAACAATTTGAGAATCCTGCTAACCCTGCCATGCATTTACGGACTACCGGTCTGGAAATATGGAGAGATACCGAGGGGAAAGTCGATATCTTTGTGGCCGGAGTAGGTACTGGCGGGACAGTTAGCGGTGTAGGTGAAGCGCTGAAGATGCGTGATCCGAGTATAAAGATCGTGGCAGTAGAACCTTCTGATTCTCCGGTACTCTCGGGAGGAAAACCAGGTCCACATAAGATTCAGGGAATCGGTGCAGGGTTTGTTCCTAAAACGTACAAGGCTTCTGTCGTAGATGAGATTATTCAGGTGCAGAATGACGATGCCATTCGTACGAGTCGTGAATTGGCTAAACAGGAAGGTTTGTTGGTAGGCATATCTTCAGGAGCAGCCGTATATGCTGCTACGGAACTGGCGAAGCGACCGGAAAATGCAGGGAAAATGATTGTTGCATTATTACCCGATACAGGCGAACGTTATTTATCTACCATTTTGTATGCTTTTGAGGAATATCCTTTGTAATAATACCGCTTTCCTTCAGATAAAAACAACCGCTCCTTTGGGCTCAAACGATTGTCTTTTTTTTGTAGACATACGGTCGTTTGGATCAAGAGGAGCGGTTGTTTAAATTTGGTTGAACAGCCGTTTGAGGCTGTTCAGCCGGTTAGATGATAATTTGAGTTCACCACAAAGTAACGCAGTGTCTCATAGAGTTATTGTCTGGAGTGTATACATTAATAATGTGCATTTACTTATAAATACTTACTTATAAATGCCTACTTATAAGTAATAGTCACTACTTGATTTCCGCATTGCATACGGAAATCCCCTTGTTCCAGTACCCATTGCCCGTCAGAATTGACAAAAGCCAAGTCGCTGCCTTTGATGGATAGAGTGACAGTTTGGGTTTCGCCCGGTTGCAGTTCCACCTTTTTGAAGGCTCGTAACCGGCGGTTTTCGGGAGTAAGCGAAGCCACAAGATCACTGCTAAATAGCATGACAACTTCTTTTCCGGCATATTTACCGGTATTGGTTACATCTATGGAAAAGTGCAAATCATCTCCTGTGGTAAACGAAGATTTGTCCGTTTGGAAGTTGCTGTATTCGAAAGTGGTGTAGCTCAATCCGTATCCGAAAGGCCATTGAACGGAGACTACCGCATTGTAGTCGTAAGCTCCTTCCATTTTGTCCATCTCTTCACTCACCCGATAATCGTAGGTAGTCAGTGCTGCCTCGTGTCGCGGATATGTGTAAGGCATCTTGGCACTGGGGTTCACGTCTCCTGCCAGAATGTTCGCCAATGCGTCGCCACCATAGTTTCCGGGTAATAGAATGTCAATAACAGCATCAGCCAATGGCTCCAACTCGTTGATAATGCGGGGACGGCCCTCATTGAGTATCAGGATGATCGGTTTACCTGTAGCGGCAAGTGCCTTTACCAGTTTGCTTTGGTTGGCAGAGATGGCAAGCTCGGAAAGATTACCGGGTGTTTCGCAATATGAATTCTCACCGATGCAGGCGATAATAATATCCACGTTGCGGGCGGCGGCCACAGCTTTCTCAATCTCCGGTTCATTTTCTTCCATGTAAGCACCTTCGGGTTTGTAGGTTACGCCCTGTTCCAGACGGACATGATCGGCTCCGAATTTGTTGCAGATTGCTTCGTAAATGGTGTTATATTTGTCGGCAAATCTGTCGGTCAGATGTCCTTGCCACGAATAGCTCCAACCGCCGTTCAAGCAACGCATAGAGTTGGCGTTCGGACCGGTTACCAGTAGCTTTTTCCCTTGAGGAAGCGGAAGAATATTATCTTTATTTTTTAGCAATACTTCCGATTCTTCGGCTGCATGAAGTGCGATAAGTGCATGCTCCTTGCTGCCGAAGAGAGGATAATCTTTCAATAAAGTGTTCGGATGATCGAACAGACCCAGACGGAATTTAAGTCTAAGCACCCGGCGGACGGCATCGTCAATACGGCTCATGGGTATTTTCTTCTCTTGCACTAACTCTTTTAGTAGTGTACAATAATTGAGATCATACGGTTCCATAGCCATGTCTATACCTGCATTGATTGCCATTTCGATGGCTTCTTTTTTGTTTGCCGCCACATGTTCGCGGGTATAAAGATTGTTGATGTCCGCCCAGTCGGTGATTAACATTCCGTCCCATCCTAAGTCTTCTTTCAGCCATTGTGTAAGGAGTTCGCGGTCGGCGTGCACAGGCTTTCCGTTGATGGAACCACTGTTGACCATTATAGTCAGTGCACCTGCTTCCACACAAGCCTTGAACGGTGCAAAACATTTTTCACGCAGTTCGGAAACAGATATATAAGCCGGTGTGCGGTCCTTGCCGGTACGTGGCATGCTGTATCCCATGTAATGTTTCACGGAGGTGGCGATTCGGTCGGCGGGAATATGGTTAGGATCATCTCCTTGGAAGCCTCGGACAGCAGTGCTGCCCATAATGGCATTGACTAAACAGTCTTCTCCATAATTTTCCCATACACGCGGCCAACGGGGATCACGTGCCATATCGACAGTGGGGGAGTATGTCCAGGGACAATTGCTAGCCCTTGTTTCATAAGCCGTTACACGTGCCGCTTCGTAGGTCAAATTCGGATTGAAGGCAGCACCCATATTGATATTTTGAGGAAAGAGCGTGCCGCCCAATGTATAGGTAGTACCATGATTCTGATCCAGGCCGTAGATACATGGAATACCAATCTCCGCCATCGACAGTTCTTGTATTCGACCGATAATCTCGTTCCACTTTTCAGGGCTTTGTGCTACCGGGCCGGGAGCATTGAGAAACGAACCTACCTTGTATTCAGCAATCGCTTTGTGGAGTTTTGCCTCGTCCAATTGGAATTCTCCATTTATCGTCTCTCCTAATACATCAATAGCAAGCTCGGTCATTTGCCCTATCTTGGCGTCAAGGTCCATCTCTGATAGAAGCTTTTCCACTTGTTGTTCTATTTTAGCGTCTTCAGGAATGGCAGTGGGAACTGCCTGTTTGGAACAGGCAGTCATTGCGATAGATGCGGTCATTAATATAATATTTCTTAGTTTCATTATGATTTGTTTTTAAGTAGCATCGTTTATGTAATCTGTCATTCAGAGGGCTTTAACCCGAAGAATGACAGATACTTATGGTATGAATGATTTTTAAACTTACTTAGGAACATTATTTCACGGTTACCAAATCTACATAATAGCCATGTCCTACACATAAGAATCCGGCTTCAGCTTGAATCTTATTCAACATGTCTTGTGTTAGTATCAGTGTATATTCACCGTTTTCCGTAAATTCCATCTCACCCGCCAAGCCTGTCCAATAGCCTGTGGCAAGCTGCATTTTATGATATTCGGCAGTAGGTTCTATGGAGTAGACTACTTTCAGTGTCGACCCGGCTGTGATACCAGCAAATACATCCATTGGAATCAAACCAAAAGTTTTGTTGGGATCACCGTCCGGCTTATCCCACGAAACGTAATGGTGTCCTGACCAAAGCGTTATTTCGGTAGATACGGTCACAGTCTGTTCGGTAGTCGTAATATTATCGTTCAAGAACTGCACAGCCTCTCCGCTACGGGTTTTGCCTGTCAGCGTATAGCTTCCATCAGACAAATCCGGACAAGTCAGCGTAACTTCCGTAGAAGATTGATTGCTGAATTGAGACACCGTCTGTCCGCCGATAGTTAGAGAAGCGATGTTTTCAAGATTGATACCGGAAATGGTCCAGTCCACGTTGGCAGTAGCCCGGTTAGCACCCGAAATGACAAGGGAAGCATTAGTCACTTTCACCATGTCGGCTCCATATTGATTGCCGTCGGCATCTTGCAGAACGATGCGGTAATCGCCTTCGCTTACGCCTGTCGGAACGATGTATTCCAGATAATTCTCGTCTGCCGATTCAACATAAGTAGGATCGGTGATCGTGTTTCCTCCCAAGAGGATGGCTGTTACGTTCTGTAAATTACTGCCATATAAACGGGCAGTCTTACCGGGAGATACAATTCTCTCAAAGGCTACTTCTTTAGATTGAGGGTCATCAGCCAACGGATTGACCACCACCAATCCTTCACGGGAAGTCTTCTTCCCTTTCACAGTTTCCACTTCTATTTTCAAATTATACGTACCGGCTTTCAGACTACGGTTGATTTCTTTGTCGGAGTCGGTACCCGATTCTACTTCCTGCCCATCAATGAACCAGGTTACTGTGGTGTAATCTTTCGGAGTCACGGTCAGCGCTATGGATAAGTTCGCATCCCGGCTGATGTTGGCGAATGTAGCCAATTGGCCGTTCGTTCTGTCAGGGAATACCGGGGCAAGGATATGCGGATCATCATTTTCCGTCACCGTAGCGAACGGTTCTTCCTCGGTGCATGCAGTAAATGTGGAGCCTACAGCGAGTAGGGCAAATAGTGCAATATATATCTTTTTCATAATGGATGATTGTTTAATAGTTAGTTTTCAGTATCCCACCACAGAAGGCTGTGCCAATTATCTGTTCCTCCCATGCGCTCGATGGCTTCATTGTAGCTCTTTTTATTATAGGAAGATTCCAATACAGGATAGCATAGACGTACCGGAATTTCCGTTCCACCAGTGAGGTATTGTCCGAACCCATATTCTGCCGGTGATTTCAACTTCGGATAACCGGAACGACGCACGTTTGCCCAACATTCGGCAGGATTGGTGAAGTGAAGAATCCAGGCCTGTGTATTGATAGCTTCAAGTTTCTGATTGTCCGTATGTCCGAACGCCCCTTTATCTTGAATGAATGCATCAAACTCTGCATCAATAGTAGCCGTGCAACCGTAGTTGTCTGTCAGGAAATCAATAGCAGCACGTACTCCTTGCTTGTAAAGATCTTCTGCTGACACACTGCCGACATTCCATTTTTTCACGGTAGCTTCCGCCATCAGGAACTTCACTTCTGCAGAGGTCATCACTACGCCCGGATTGTCGCTTTTTAGGAAATTATTGGCAAGTTTGGGTTCCACTTCACGAGCCATGGTTGCTGTAACGGAAGGGTTGTTAACGGCTAATTCCGCACAAATATCGCTGTCGTACCCTGTAGGCCATGGTTCCCACGAGTAGGCACCAGGGTCGCGCGGACTGAAAGCAATCCCTTTTTCAATCATCTCCTGGGTGATGTCGACACGATTGTCGGGACTGGTGGCACTCATCAGCCCGTCATAATAACAACGGGAAATTTTGAATGTACGGGGGTCACCGGAATTGTATAACTGATTAAAGAAAGTGGAACAGAGGTAACTTGGATTATTAGCGGGGTCGTTGCCGAACAACAACTGTGACAATGAATTTCCGCGATAATCAGAGTAAGCTTCTTGTCCGAAACTAAATGCGATTGTCATGTATTTGATGAGCGCATCGCTTGAGGCGTCCGTTATCACACCCCCATTGGCAGCCAAAGCATTTTCAAATTCCGTTTGTGCCTTTGTAGGATTAACATTGGAGATTCGCATGGCAAAACGTAGGCGAAGCGAGTTTGCCAGTTGTTGCCATTTAGTTACATCACCGGCATAGATGAGGTCACCTGTCACTTTATCTTTGGTCGGATCGATTTTATTGACGGCATCTTCCAGCTCCAAAAAGAAAGCGTTGTAAATATCTTCCTGTTTGTCATACTTCGGATTGAACTTTCCTTCGAGGAATCCCAGTCCGGCTTCACTGAAAGGAGCGTCTCCGTAAGTGTCGGTGATGATAGACATAAGATAAACCCGATAAATGCGGAGCACAGAGTTGATGTTCACTTTCTCTGCATCTTCGGCTGTGCGATATTGAGCATCAATGATATTCTTCAGGGATTGAGTGTAGAACGATGTCCAGATACGGCTCATTTCATTATTGTCTAGCGTATGGCGTCCGCCGTAGTTGGTGGTGTTCCAACATCCCATCAGTTGTTGGGTGAATGCATAATGGTAGTTACGGTAGATTTCCATCATACTAAGGTCTCCGTACGTTTGCAGTTGGGCAGTGGTGAGCTGCGCATTCGGGTCGATGGTAGCGGCCTTGGAAGGGTCGGTATTCATGTTTTCCATGTATTCATCGCTGCAAGAAGCGAAAAACAGGGCACATGCCATCGTGATGATTGTGATGTATTTAGATTGTCTCATGATATATCTTTTTAGAATTTCACATTTACATTAAAACCATAGCTTCTGCGTGAAGGCAACGAACCGTATTCAAGTCCCATACCGGTGGTATTGTTGTAGTTGGAATCCGGGTCGATATTCGGGATATTCTTCCATACGATGAACGGATTGCGGGCAACGAACGAAACGGTCAGTCCGCTTACTACATTCTTCAGCCAGGATTTGGGCACATTGTAACTCAACGTCAGTTCACGGCATTTCACGTATGAGTTGTCGTAAATAAACATAGAAGGTGCATTACGGCAAACGCTCATCCAGTAGTCTTCCGGATTGATGTAGATGTCGTTGGGGCGATACGTTCCATCACCGTTGTCGATGACACCCGGAGCAACGAATCCGCCTGTCGGCTTCCAGTTATCGGCTCCTTTTGCAATGCCGGCTGCCAATCTTTCTTCTTCCGAGCGATACCAGGCGTCGCGTCCTGCCAATGTCTCCGGACTTTTACCCGATTCGTAAGCAGCACGGGCAGACATAGAATAGAGGTCGGCGCCTACTTTCACATCGAATACTGCTACCAGCGAGAGATTCTTGTAGGTAAAGTTGGTGAGTAATCCACCTGTCCAGTCCCAAGAGGCATTACCTAATACATGGTTGCTCTTGTCATATTGCGGCAGACCGGTTTGCGGGTCAATCAGAATATCTCCCTTTTCGTTCCGTTGGAAGTCCGGGCCTACAATAGAACCAAAGTTCTCGCCTACCTTAGCGGCCACCTGAACGTCGAGCCAAGACGCCTTTTCCAGTTCAAACATATCTGATTCGCCATCCAGTTCTTTTACTTTGTTGCTGTTTTTGGAGAAGTTCAGATTAATGTCCCAGGAAAAATCGCGTGTTTGAATCGGTCGTGTGCTAAGGGCAATCTCAATACCTTTGTTTTCTATCTTGCCGGCATTAATCAAGCGATAGTTGTAACCGGTTGTCCAGGAACTTGCCATTCCCATAATCTGGTTTTTACTGATTTGAGAATAGTAGGTGAAATCCAGTCCGATACGGTTCTTCAGGAATTTCAATTCCAATCCCATTTCCACGGAGTTTGTTTTGGTTGGTTTCAAGTCTTTGTTGGGGATGGTTCCGTTATCGATATATCCGATGGTATATCCGGGATAAGCATATTTGGATTTCGTATAGACGAGTCCCAATTGATAAGGATCGGTATCGCTACCTACTTGGGCCCATGACATACGCACCTTTCCGTAAGGCAGGAGGTCGCCCAGTTTTGTCAGCTCGGAGAATACAAAGCTACCGGAGAAAGAAGGATACACATACATGTTGTTGCCAGTGGGAAGGGTAGACGATTGGTCGCCACGCAACGTAGAATCGAGGTAAAGCATGTGTTTCCATCCCACGTTCACTGCTCCGTAAACCGAATTAATCTGCTTGCGGTAACTGCCGGGCACTACACTGATCTCGTTGAAGCTCGTCAATGAAGGGACATCGCGTATCTTCATGTCTTGAGCGGTGGTAACGGTGGTCTGGTTGTTCACCTTATATACATTGCCGCCTAATGTAGCATTGAAATCGAAATCACCCCAATGGTTGTTGTAGAGAGCCAACGCTTCAAAGTTGTACATGCGGTTGCGGAAAGCACTGTTTTGAAGTCTTCCGGCTTCGAATCCGGGAGTGGTAGGTGCTTTGTAATCATCGAACGTGAACCAGTTGAGTTCGGCACCCAGCGTTGCCTGAAGTTTCAGATGTGGGTCGATGTTCCATACGGCCTTGCCGTTCATGCGGAACAAGTCTTTCTTGGATTTGTTGAAGTTCTTATAGATATCCCAGTACGGATTCACGTTGTAGGGATCCATGCCGTTCCAGTTGGAATATTCGCCGTCGGCAGTCTGATAGGTTTGCAACCATTCCTGGTCGTAGGTGGTGGCAAGGGTCATCAGGTTTTTACCGATATTGGACTTGCTGTCGCCCAGAGCCGGACGGTTCTTCACGTCTTCCCGTGTATAGTTGACACTGAAATCCAAGTCTACCTTTCCTGCAGACGTATTGGCGCGCAGGTTGAAAATGTCACGGCTCATGTGCGTCTGGGGAACAATGTCTTTATTGCGCATATCCGTATAGGTAAAGCGAATTCCGGTTTTTCCGCTGTTCACACCTATGATGGCGGAGTTGGTGGCGGTGATACCTGTGCGGAAGAAGTTGGACGTATTGTCGGGGACAATGAGGAAAGGGCGTTCTACGCCGTCGAAATACTTCAACATGTTTGAACCGTCCGCTTTGGGGCCCCAACTTTTGTTTGTGTTGGATATGGCATCATAGCTATAAGTACCGTTGCTTCCCATACCATATATCTGTTGCACTTCATCCCATTTGGCAAGTTGGGTGTCGAAAGTCAGCGTTCCGTTATATTCCACGCTGATTTTATCCTTGTTGGCTCGCTTGGTTGTAATCAAGATAACACCGTGGCTGGCACGGCTACCATAAAGTGCAGATGCCGCAGGGCCTTTCAATACCGACATGTTTTCTACGTCATCGGCATTGATGCTCGAAATACCGTCGCCCAAGTCGAAGCCTCCGTTTGTGCCGGCACTGCCGAAATTAGTGTTGTCCAAAGGTACACCGTCCACTACATAAAGAGGCTGGTTATTGCCGGTCATTTCGGTACTGCCTCGCAGAATAACGCGCGTAGAACCGGAAGGACCACCGGCGGTCTGGCTGACTACCAAGCCTGGCACACGTCCTGCCATGGAGTTGATGAGATTCGTCTCTTTCGCTTTGGTCAAGGCTTCACCTTTCACTTCATCAATGCCGTAGCCCAACGCTTTGCGCTCTCTCTTGATGCCAAGGGCGGTAACTACCACTTCATCCAATGCTTTGGCATCCTCTTTCAAGGTGATGTTCAAAGGACCTCTTCCCGCTTTTACTTCTTCGGATTTATAACCCACGTAGCTGACAACGAGCGTAGCTCCCGCTTTTACATTCAAACTGAAATTTCCATCCAGATCGGTAATCGTTCCGTTGGCAGTTCCTTTCTCCACTACGGAAGCCCCAATGATGGGACCTGTGGCATCGCTCACTTTTCCGGTTACCTTGTTGCTTTGTTGTTGAATAGCTTGGGAACTTGGTTCCGTTGCTGCATACACTTGCTGGAAACTTCCCGCCATCCAAAGGGCGAGTGTTCCGCAAAACAGTAGATACTTACATTTTTCCATATTCATAGCATGTATATTTAAGATTCCTATAATATTTTCACCCAGTCGATGTACATATTCACTTTCTGACCGTCTTTCAGGCCCGTCAGTTTATTAATATCGGTAATTCCTGTAAACGCACCTCCCACGGCGAGGTTGAACAGGATGTAGAAGTTGTCATGAAAGTATGTGTTCGAGCTAATGTCGAACGTATGAAACTTGACGTTGTCAATGGATATTGTCAGGTTGTTTTCATCCCAATCCAGGGAGTAGGTGTGATAATTGCCGTCTTGTAGGCTGTTGGCAACATTGGCTTTGTAGTATTGCTGTTCGTGAGCCGCTGCGCTGGGGCCATAGTGAATGGCGGTGTTCACTTGTTTTTCCGAATCGCCCGCAGCCATTCCGCTCTGTTCTCCCATTTCCATAATATCAATCTCCCCGCATGCCGGCCACTGTTTGTCGTTGTCTCCCATCATCCAGAAAGCAGGCCATAGTCCGCCGTTAGTCTTGGGAAGCTTGATGCTTGCTTCTATCTTGCGATACTTGAAACTCTTTTTTCCTTTTGAATTGATCCTGCCTGAATAGATTTTATTCCCTTTGCGTTCGGCGGTAAGAATCAGAACCGATTTATCCCCGTCTTTTCCTACCGATACATGAGCGGCATCGTATGCCTGTAGCTCTTGGTTGGTCCAACCGGGTTCATGAGTTTCTTTCGTCCATACTTTTTCGTCGAAAAAGTTGAAATCGTCTTTAAAAAGAATGTCTTGTGGATTTTCTTCCGGTTCCGTTCCAACAGAATCCGACGAACAGGATTGTTGCGCGAAGCAAACGGATAAAAATAGGAATAGTGCTACTTTTTTCATCGTTTTAGCATTTTAAAGGTTAAACGTAATATGTGCTTTATACTTGTAAAGCTTGGTGCAAAGATGCTAATATCCGGCTGAAACGATGGTCAGATTGCTGACATATTAGGTTTGATTGCTGACAAATCTGCTGATTTTTATCGAACGGACGTTATCTTACCCATTCTTTTTCGAAGATTGTTGCTGTACGGAATGATCCCAAGATACTATTGCTGACAATAACTCGTCAATATGCAGTTTTTATTTCTTTCTCTTGCTTATATTATTTTTTCAATTGCCTAAGGAGTTTTCGTTTGACAGTTGTTGAACGAACGCTTGACATATGTTGAACTATCGCTTGACTATAGTCAAACGAAAACTCCTTAGGCAATGAAATAACTATCAATAGGTAAACGATTGCTTAAAAATAACTAATAAAATCATTAGTGGCAATTGATTCCAAACCATGCGGTTTTTAGTTAGGAATTTAATTCAGACATAAGAACATAAGAACAAAAAATAAAATAGCCGTTCAATAAGCAACAGAAATAATTTTCAAAGCGCAGCATTTATGTTCTTTTGTTCTTATGTCTAAAAACAAATGATCGTTTAGCTCATTTCTATACCTTTAATACTTGTCTATTTACCACTATATTTACTCGGTTGCATCCCGAATTGTTTCTTGAACAATGAACTGAAATACTTCGTGTTGACAAATCCGGTTTCGGTGGCGACATCGGTTACGCTTTTACCTTCTTTCAGCAGTTCGGCAGCTTTTTGTAGCCGGATGATACGAATAAACTCTTGCGGCCCTTTTCCCGTCAGTGATTTAAGGCGACTGTAGAATAGTGTTCGGCTCATTGCCATTTCATGGCATAAGAGATTGATGTTGAAATCGGGTTCATCCAAATGTTCAAGAACAAACCGGGTAGCTTGCATGATAAACCGGCGGTCGCCCTCGGCCATTGTTTCGCTTGCTGTCGTTACGTTTTTGTTGTCGATACTTTCATTGTTTTCATTGCTTTCATTGTCGTCACGTTTGCCGCCCGCCTCTACTTGAGCGATGGCTTGCCGCATGAAAAACTGCCGTTGCCTGTTTCGATTGTCAATCAATCCTTGTACTTTCAATTTCAGTATCTCTGTACTAAATGGTTTGGGGATATAATCATCCGCGCCTTTCTTCAATCCTTCCACTATTGCTTCGTGGTTAGCCTTTGCCGTCAGCAGAACGACGGGAATACCTGATGTGTCAGGATTTTCCTTGACCATTCTGCAAAGCTCGTCACCCCGTATGCCGGGCATCATGACGTCGGAGAGGATGATGTCCGGATATTCATTGGCGAGACAGGCGATAGCTTCGTGTCCGTCGGCAACATCAATCACCCGATAGAGGTGTTCAAAGGTCTGGCGGAGGTAGTGACGGAGAGTTTCGTGGTCTTCTACAATGAGCAATGTATTCCGGTCGTCCGGATCTTTCATTTTATCCGTTTCGGGGCTGTTATTATCCGATGTGCCGGCAAGGTGTTCGAGGGATGATTCGTGCGACACGGGTTCGGCTACGGTGGTGGTTCGCGGCAATGTTACGATGAAAGTAGTTCCCTTGCCCTCCTCGGAACAGAAAGTGATTTTTCCATGCAGCATCTTTACAATGCGTTGCACCTGCAACAGTCCGAATCCGGTTCCTTCTTCCTGTGACTGCCGGGCATTTTCGGCTCTGTAAATATCGGAGAAGATATGCTTTTTCGCTTTCTTCGGTATGCCTATTCCGTTATCTTTCAACGAAAGGATGGCTTTGCGTTTCGTGGCTTTCAAATCCAGACTGATTTCTCCCTGGGGCATGGTGTATTTGCAGGCATTGGAAAGAAGATTGTCGAGTAACATCTCTATCAGGTGTTTGTCGGCCGAAACGAAAACGGATTCGTCGGGTTGGGTCAGATTCAGTGTCAACTGCTTCTTCTCGCAAAAAGACCGGAAGACGGAGACTTCTTTCAGCAAAACTTCATTCAGACAAAGCGGAACCGATGAAGAGGATGGCTTGTGGGCGTCTACCTTTTCAAATTCGAGCAACTGTGTGATGAGCGAATGGAGTTTCTGGGTACTTTCATGGGCCAGATTCAGGTAATAACGGGCTTTGTCCGAGAGATCCTGTTCCCGGTTCAAATCCTCCAGTGGCGCCATGATAAGCGTTACCGGCGTGCGAATGTCGTGCGCCGTGTCGATGAAGAAACGTATTTTGTCTTCGTCGTATTTCTTTTGGAGCTGGTTGCTCTTATAGCGCAGGATGAAATAGAAAACGAAGCCTATTATAAATAGGTAAATAGTCCAAGCCCACCACGAGTTCCACCATGGCTGGCTCACTTTCACTTCTAAGGTGCTTTCGGAGATAGTCTTTCCGTCGCTGCGTCGCAGGCTGCGCACTTTAAAAAGATAAGTGCCCGGCGATACCTTGGTGTAGGATGCCTTGCCCTCGGCAGACGGTTTGCTCCAGTCATTGTCATACCCCTCTAAAATATGCTGATAGACAATATCGCGCTGGAAACGATAGTTGATAGATTCAAAAGAAACGGTAAACGAGTTGTATTTATAGCCGAGCCGTACCGCACGGTCGGCAAGCATATCATGGATGGCGGGTCTCAACGATTCTTCTTCCTGGACGTTTTGATAATCAACCGTCAGCCCCGTGAAACGCAGGAGCGTCCAGTAGTCTACGGTTGAGATGTCGAGTGGCATGATAAAGACAGCGCCATCCGTGCTGCCATACACAAACTCGCCGTTCATCAACCGGGCAAATGAGGATTTGTTATATTCCTTGTCTATATTGCCTGCATAGTTGAGGTTCGACACGCGCAGGCTGTCTATCAAGGCAATTCCTTTTCCGGTGCTGACCCACAAGCGTTTCTTGTCGTCTCGCTGCAAACTATATATATCGTTGGACGGCAATCCCTCTTGAACGGTGAAAGTCTTTACCGTCCGGTTTTTCATATCATATAGATTCAATCCTCCCCCTTCGGTTCCCAGCCACACGGTTCCGTCGTCATTGAACAGCATAGAGATGATATAAGCACTGACATTCTGATTGTGAAATTCCTGGGAATTGGCATAGTGCTGTATATTCCCTGTATGTTTGTCCACTAGGAAAAAACCGTTGACGGTAGCCACCGCTACCCGGTTTCGGTCGATAGGTTCAATGGACTGTACCCAATTCACGTCGAAAGACTGTCTGCTGCCTTTTTCTTTTTCAAACATGATCAGGCATCCGTCCAGACCTCCTATCCATAAGTCTCCCTCCATGTCTTGTCTGACGGAGAAAATATAATTGGTGGTCAATTGCCCTTGTTGCTTGGTGAGATGGCGTAACACGCGTCCGTTGTTATCCAATAGATACACTCCGTCTCCGTACGTTCCTACCCATACGTTCCCATTTCCGGATGTGCAAAGAGAAATGGTTACGATTTCTTTCAGCACGTGTTTCCAAGTGCCTGACAGGGTGTTTCGGATGCTGATTCCATCATCGGTAGCGAACCATTGGTTGCCATCCGGGTTTTCTTCGATATCATTCACGTTGTTGCTGATGAGAGAATGGGTATTTCCCTTTTCGTGTGCTAATATCGAAATGGGATGTTTCAGCAGGATAGCCACGGATACACCTCCCGTATAACTACCTATCCAGATGTTGCCCTGATCGTCTCTGGTTACGGCATATACGCCGTTTCCGCGCAGGTAAGTATCTGTGTCATCTTTGGTATTCATCAGTAAACGGGCTTTCTTGGTGTCCTTGTCTATCGCATACACACCGCCACCGTCCACGCCTATGAGTATGGTATGTACATCATAGTCTGTAATTGCCCGTATCGGATGAAGGAACGTGCTCCCTTGTCCCTCCAGCGCAAGCACTTTGGAAGTGTCGAGGTTCATCACAGACAAACCGCTGCCAAATGTGCCTATCCAGAGTTCTTTTTTCGGTTTGTCGCAGAACAATGTTTGTACATTCCACCCCTCCAGCAGCTGGCGTTTCTTATCCGGCAGGGCGTGTGACAGTTGCCAGACTCCGTTAGAAGTGCCCACAAAAAGCGACTCGCCGGCAAATGCGATGTCGTTGACATATTGTCCTTTCAACACGGCAACTATACGATGGTCCGCTTCTTGCTTGTATAGTCCTTTATCCGCCCCCATCCACCAGGTTCCGTCACTATCCAAACAGAGTTTGTTCAAGATGACTTCTTCCTGAATCAATTGTCCCAGGTGGAGGACTTGTTCAAAATGATCCAGGATGGTGGAATATCGGTAGATTCGTCCGGTGTGGTCGTAGGCGAACAGTCCTTGTTGTGCGTCGTACAATAAGTAAAGCCTGCGTCCGGCAAGATCACCATAATAGAAACTGCCCGGCAAATCATAGTTCTTTACCGTATGACCGTTGTATCTGTCTATTCCGGTTTTTGTAGCAATCCACATAGCACCGTCTCCATCCTCGACAATCGAAAAAACGCGTTGGCTACTAAGGCCTTCTGCATAGCCTACATGCCTGACATCGAACATCCGGTTGGTCAGTTCGGCTTTGACAGCTATGCTTATCATTAGTAGTAAGGTGATAACAAGATTAAAACGAACCATATTCTTTTAATTGTTGACATTACAAAGATAAAGTTTCTTTAGAAAATCCCAACAGAATAGGGGTGTGAAATTAGAAGGAATATTCGGTAAATCTTCCTATGTAAAGTCAATTAGAAAATCAACAAGATTAATATTTCCGGGAATGGCAAGTTTCTTTCTTATTCGATAGCGGGCTGTTTCTACCCCACGAATAGTAAGATTGGTGAACTGCGCAATATCTTTGGTCGATAGATTTAGCCGTAATAGTGCACAAAATCTCAAGTCACTGGCTGTGAGACTGGGATATTGTTTACGCAGGTTACGGAAGAAATTCTTATGGATCATATCAAAATTCTTGTGGTAAATATCCCAGAATTCCTCCTCATTCAGGTTTCCGTTAATCTGTTTTAGTATGGTGTCTATATCATGTTGATTGATAATTCCCTTATGTTCTTGTTCAGACATAACTTCTTTCAAGCTTTCAACCGCTTTACGTTGGACTACGGCATCGAGAGCCAGGCTGGCTAATTCCTTACTTTTGACCTGTAATTCTGCTTCAAGTAATTGCTCGCGTTGTTGCGCAATGATATGTTCCTGCTCCAACATCTTGAAGTCCTGTTTCATTTTCTCTTTTTCAAACTCCCTATTACGTTTTCTTAGCATTTTGGCAGCATGCCAACGAGAGTAGAAGTATACTATTACACTCGCAAGAAGCACATATATTATCCAAGCATATATGGACAGATAAAATGGGCGTGGTTTATTGAAATAATATTCTACGGAACTAAGTACCTGACCATCGACATTTTTCACTGAAGCCGTAAAATGATAATCTCCATACCCTAAGCTACCAAATGTGACCACCGGATCGGCTGATTCTGACATCAGATCCAAGCTACTTCCCGTGAGGTGATAACAAAAACGGAGAGGTTCGCAGTTAAAATTAGGATAAGACAAATGGAAAGTTATATCCCCCCATATTTTCTTGTTGTCTTTCTTTTCGGCAGATACAGGCATTAGATGCAATTGATAATCCTGCGACAAAGAAGTAGCTTTTCTAATGAGTAAAGAATTCCTTTGCAGCAAAGTGTCTTTTTTCAGATTCATATCCAAACGCCCTATACCATTGTTGAGACAGAAATAAGTGGTGTTATTGTTTACATATACATTATTATTGTTTTCATTGCATTCAAGTCCGAAAAAAGAGGAAGGGATGAAGCGTTCCATCCTGAAATTGTCATTATCATATCTTATCAGGGTGTATCCACGATAGTCGGTAAGCCAATAGAGGTTATCATCTACCGGTATAGCCATATTAATCCCGTTTTTGAGAATGGAGTTAAGTTGTACGAAAGGTATGATGCGCTGGTTAATATCATCATAAGTATACGTTCTTTTGCTGTCCGATAATACCACTCTTCCACGTATCTTCATAACATGCATCAGGCTTGCATTATTCTCTTCGTCTGACAATGACTTGATATACGTGCACTTTTCCACCTTTTTTAAATCCCTTGAAAGCTCTATCTTGTAGATACCGAGACTCATATGTGCAGCCCATATATTTCCACTATGATCGACCTCGAACTGGCGTACCGGATTCCAGAAGCCATCAATGGAATGAGAAAAACTCCATTTACCATTATATTTACGATAGACCCTAAGGTTATAATAGGACGATTCTATGAGCACTTCCTGTCCGTTAATTATGCATTTGCGCAGGCACGTGCTACTGGTTTCTGTTTCAGGGATGTTACTGGCTACAGTTCCCGTTATAATTTTAGTTCCGAAATTGTTTCCCAGCAGAATTTGTGAATCAAATGTACTGATATGCCAGTTCTGTCCTTCGGTACCCTGGATAGGAACAATTGTTTGGTCGGCAAAAGAGTACAACCAGGCAGACTGGTTAGTAGCAATATATAGACTATTATTAAATGCATTGACCCCATATACCATTCCGAATGACTGTGAATTGCGGTCAGGTATCAGAATGGAATAGGGAGAACCGGTATGGATTAATGCAATGCCGATATCAAGTGCCGCCCATACATTATTATCCCGATCACAGAAAAGCCGTAGTACAGAATTGTTATATAAACGATTTTCCATATCATAATGCCACTTCTCTTTTCCTTCTTTGTCAATGGCATAAATACCATTACGGATCGTTCCGAATACGATTGTCGAATCTGATGGAATCATTACGGCACGATTCATCTGCTGACTTTTTAATTCCTGATCGATAGCGGTAGGGTGGGGAGAAAGTGTCTTTCCGTCATAGTCAAAAAGTCCGTTCCACTCGGTACATAGAATCATTTTTCCTCCTGCTGTGGGAATGACTGCAACCACAGAGTCATCTTTTAATGCTTTACGTTTAATCAATAGTTTATATTCATCATTTTCCAGAAGATAAAAATCACCGTTGACCATCTGTACATAGATTTGTCCATGCGCTTTATGAAAATACAATGGCAAATGTTGAGAGTTATAGTGTGCGGTTACTTTCTTTCCGTCATATTTAAACCAAGAACTGAATGATTGGAAATAAATGCATTCACCTATTTTGAGTATATTCCATATTTCATCGTTGTGTGTTTCGATATTCTTGAGTTGGCTCCATAAGGAAGTGTATTCAAGTATACCAAGAGAGTTGCGGCTGAAATAGCCGAAATCCTCGTATGTTCCCACATAAATACGGTCACCGTCAATGAGTATGGATCGCACAAGCTGATTACCGGGCATTTGATATTTACTCCACGTATAGCCATCGAAACATAATAGTCCTGTATTATTGCCAATGTACATCTCTCCGTTCTTTCCTTGAGCTAAAGCCCAGTTTTGTAATCCCGCTTGGTAGTCTTTGGCTGTATAGTTGGTCACAATGGGCATAAATGTAGATGCATGACTTATTACTGGGGATAAACATCCTCCTATGAAAATAAATAATAAATAGATAAAATCAGTGCGTCTCATAGAATACTCTCTCTATTATGGTGATGAAAAATAATTTCAAATATAATACCAAATAATTAAAAAATCCCAAATCAGCGAAAAAACATGCCAAAATGAGTGTCTACAAGCGATAAACGTACTAAAAACGTAGTGTTGTACAGCATAAAAGTAGTAGCGTAGTATGCGTTATTTTGCAAGAATTTTAAAAACTCCATTCCTTTGTTGCATCGATTTTTTAGCAACCTTATTATCAACTAATACGTAAAAAAATGAAGAGAAAGATTACTTTTCTTGTAGTTGCAGTGTTGTGTTTACAAACACTGCTTGCTCAAAACAAAACAATCAGAGGTACTATTGTTGATTCCTTTAGTGAACCGATCATTGGTGCGTCTGCTCATGTAAAAGGTACCTACACTGGTACTATCTCGGACCTTAATGGTAACTATACTTTGGAAAACGTTCCCGAAGATGCTATTATTACCTTCTCTTATATAGGAATGATACCTCAAGAAATTGCTGTAAAAGGGAAGAATGTAATCAATGTTCAATTAAAAGATGATGTTCAGAAGCTGGAAGAAGTGGTTGTGATCGGTTACGGTTCAGCCAAAGCCAAGGACTTGACTTCTCCCATTACGGTAGTCAAGGGAGAAGCGTTACTTTCTACTCCCGCCTCTTCACCTATGGCTGCTATGCAAGGGAAAGTGGCCGGAGTAAACGTTACCAATAGCGGTACTCCGGGAGAAGGGCCGAAGGTAGCCATTCGTGGTAAAGGGTCATTTTCCAACAGCTCGCCTCTTTATGTAGTAGACGGTATGTTCTATGATGATATCAATTTCCTCAATAGTAATGACATTCAGGATATGTCCGTGTTGAAGGATGCTTCGGCTGCTGCCATTTATGGTGTGCGTGCCGCTAATGGTGTTGTTATTATCACTACCAAAAAAGGCCAACGTAATCAGAAAGCTAAAATTACCTATAACGGATATATAGGTGTACAGAAAGCTACAAACGTTTTAGAAATGGCTAACTCTCAAGAGTATTCTACTATGCTTCTCGAAGCTAATTATGATGCATATGTATCTACCATGAAGGCCTCTATTGATAAATTCGGCGGTGACTATTCCGATCCGGATTTTCATAACTGGAAATTCGATTCAGACACAGACTGGTATAAGGAGTTACTGCGGAGTGCGCTTATCACTAACCACAGTTTGGGAATTAGTGGTGGAACAGAGAAAAGCACTTATTCCGTAGGTATGAGTTATTTGTATCAGGATGGTGTAATGGATGTAGAGAATAACTATAAACGTCTCAATTTCCGTGCAGCACTCGATTATGAAGCAACCAACTGGCTGAAGGTCGGTTTCAATGGTGTATTTAGTAACTCTACCCAAGTGTTGCCACAAAATAAAGCTTGGCAGCAGGCATTTAATGCTCCGGGCATTTATCCGGTTTATGATCCGGCAAATGACAATACTTTCCCCGACAAGTATGCATCACCTGATGCAGTTGGTTTCACTGCTAACTTCTACAATCCTGTGGCAACAGCCAACTATTATGATTCACAAAATGAGAACTATCAGGTATTGACTAACTTCTATGCACAGTTCCAACTCTTGCCGGAGAAGTTAAATTTCAGAACGAGTTATAGTTATGATTATTCAGCCATTCGTGGTCGTGAATATATAGCTCCCTACTATGTAAGTAGCTGGCAACAACAGGCCGTTTCAGAATTGACAAAGAAAGATACGAACTATTACAATTACATTTGGGATAATATATTGACCTATAATAATCAGTGGGGAAAACATAACTTTGGAGCCATGTTGGGTTACTCTATGCGGCAACAACAGTACAGATATATGTGGGGAAAAGCTAATAATGTACCAGAAGGAAAGGACGAATGGCTTTATTTGAGTCAGGGAAATGCTGAAGGTGTAACTCTTGGAGATGATGGTTACTGCTATCGCGGTCAGTCTTATTTCACCCGTTTAAGTTATGACTATGCAGGGAAATATCTGTTGACATTCACTATGCGTGCGGACGGTTCTTCCAAATATCAGGAACATTGGGGATATTTCCCATCCGTTGGTGCTGCATGGGTTATCAGTGAAGAAGATTTTATGAAAGATCAAAAGTTCTTCGATTACCTGAAACTGCGTGCCAGCTGGGGACGTTTGGGTAATGACCACGTAGCTGCAAGTGACGGTTTTGCTTCAATTACCACAGGTAATTCTGCATCCGGTGTATTTGGAAACTCTACTTTCCCAGGCTATCAAAATACAACTTATTTCAGTTATTTGAAGTGGGAGCTGGTAGATGAAACAAACGTCGGTTTGAATTTCTCTACTTTTAAGAATCGTTTGAATGTAGATTTGGACTATTTCTATCGCCTGACAAAAAGAGCTGTTATATCTCCGCGTTTACCGTTCAGCAATGACGTACTTGCCGGAAACTATGGTAAGATTCTGAATTCGGGTTTTGATTTATCACTTAACTGGAATGATAATATCGGAAGAGACTTCAAGTATAATTTGGGAGTGAACCTTTCATATTTGAAGAATAAGGTAAAAGACCTTGGAGGATTGAGCTCTATCAAGGGAGGAAAGACCATTAATATGGTAGGCAAAGAAATGAATTCATACTATGGATATAAGGTTGTAGGAGTTTATCAGACTTTGGAAGAATGTGCGGAAGATCCGATTGCCGTAGCCAACAATCTTGTACCGGGTGACTTCAAGTATGAAGATGTAAACGGTGATAACGTAATTGATGGTGATGACCGCCAAGTACTTGGCTCTTACATACCTAATTTTACATACGGCATTAATCTTGGTTTGAACTGGAAGAATCTGGATTTTGAATTGACTACGTATGGTCAAACAGGCGGACAGATATACAACCGTAAACGTGCTTTGCGTTATGCACAGTCTAATTATAACTTTGATAAAGCACAGTATGAGAATCGTTGGACCGGACCGGGTTCTACTAACTCGCATCCGTCTGCAGCAGCATTGGTAAAGGGCTGGAATGTATCTGACCAAAGAGTGAACTCTTATTTTGTAGAAAGTGCGGATTTCTTCCGTATTCAGAACATAACTCTCGGTTATAGTTTGCGTAATATCAAGATGGGAAATTACACATTGCCGGGTATCCGTTTCTCACTGACGGCAGACCGTCCGTTCACGACATTTAAGGCGAATTCATTCACTCCGGAGTTGAGCGATGCTGAAGGATGGGATACAGAAGTTTATCCTTTGACATCTACTTATAGCTTTGGAATCCAGATTGATTTCTAAGCCGGAATGGAAAAATTAATTTTAATCTAACAAAAGAACAAGAAAATGAGAATACTAAAGAATATCTTAATATATGCGTTGCCAGCATTAATGTTATGCAATACATCATGTGATTATCTTGATAAAGAGCCCGAAAATAAGGTTCCGGAAGAGAATGTAGACTTTACTCAAATTGAGAATATGTATCAAGCGGTTTCCGGAGTATATGCTAAAGTTAGAACAGGCGGTATGCACTGGGTGATATGGCCATTGTCTGTCGTGCGTGATGATGATGTTTGGTCCGGACGTATAGATGACCAGGCAACCCTTATTGATATGGGTAACTACAACTACGACAGTTCTTTCTGGGGACTCAACGAGATGTGGAATCAGTATTATGGTATCATAAAAGTGGCCAATGCTGCTCTTGAATCGCTGGATTCCTACGCAGAAAATATCACGTCGGACGATGATATGACTAATTACCGCTCTTACTGTGGTGAAGTGAGGTTCCTTCGTGCTTATGCCTATTACCGACTTGTACAGGCTTTTGGTCCGGTAACTATTTTGCGTAGTAATACTCAAACCGACATGACCCGTTCAACGATCAATGCTGTATATAAATATGTTCTTGAAGATCTACAGTATACGATGGACCATACTCCGAGATTACGTCCGAACGAAATGGCTCATTATGGTGCTGTCACTGCTTTCTCGGCAGAGATGCTTGCAGCAAAGATACATCTGAATCAGGGTAATTATGGAGAAGTTGAAACATTGACAGATGATATTATCGGTAGCAAGAAATTTAAGCTTTATGATGATTACTATAATTTATTCAAGATTCCGGGTAAGGTTTGTGATGAATCGTTATTCGAATGTCAATGTACTGACTTTGGTCTTGGGTCAGGTGATATGGTAGATGCTGATAACTGGTTTGTATTCCAAGGGCCGGCGAACGACGGAAATATTTCAGGCTGGGGATTTATCGGTATATATAAAGATTTCCGTGATTGGGCAGCGGCTCGTGGTGAGACTATCCGTGCTACGACTTCGTTCCTGTTGGCTGGTACAACTACTCCAAGCGGTGATGTGATTCGTGAATTGCAGAACTCTACTCAAACAGATTGCTGGAATGGAAAAGCTTATACTCCGACAAATCAGTTGACACCAGGTCGTACCAAATATGGTGCAAATAACAATGTACGTATATTCCGTTACGCTGATGTATTATTGATGAATGCAGAAGCTAAGGTACGTTTGGGTAAGGATGGTGATGCGTCATTGAAACTTGTACGTGATCGTGCGGGAATGTCCGAGATTGATGGTGCGACTGTAGACCAAATCCTTGATGAACGCCGTATGGAACTTGTTTGTGAGTGGGGAGAACGTTACAATGACTTGATTCGTACCGGTAAGGCTGCTTCTGTGCTTGGTTCCAAAGGATGGACTGAAGATAAAACCTATTATCCGCTTCCTTTCGATCAGGTATCTAATATCCCAAGTCTGACGAACGAACCGATTGACGAGTAATTATGTCTAAATAAAATTAGGAAATGACAGGAATAGTAAAAAAGATATTACTAAGTTCTGGGATAGCGTTCTCTGCCTTGGCAGGGAACGCGTTACCACCGGAAGATTCTATTAAAGTGGTAAAAGGACAGGTAAGCGACTACTATATCCCGGTAGTAAATCAATACGAAATAACCGGAACGGTTGTAGATGAACAGGGTAATCCGCTTGAAGGGGCTACCGTTATGTTTTTCTCGAGTCCGGTTCATTGTAACACGAACATAGAAGGCCGTTATACGTTGAAGGCTACTGATAACGATGTGCATCTTTATGCCTATTATCCGGGAAAATCTTTTGCCAATGTAAAACGTGCTGTTGACGACCGGCAAGTGAAAATCGTTATGCAATCAGGAAAGCATAAGTCTGTGCAGCGTCAGCCTGCTCAAGCTACAAGGTGGTATGACCCTGCGCATCCTGTCACTCGTACCTATTGTAATCCTATGAATATTAGTTATAACTATGAACCTTATAACAACAATGTTCAGTCTAACGGATCGTTCAGATCTTCTGCCGATCCGATGGGATTAACTTATAAAGATGAGTATTTCCTGTTTTCCACGAACCAGGGAGGCTTCCATTATTCAAAGAATCTAAGTGACTGGGAATTTGCTCCGGCCTCTTTCCAGCGTCGTCCTACGGATGACGATATGTGCGCTCCGGCAGCATTTGTAAGCGGAGATACGCTGTTCTATACTGGTTCTACTTATGAAGGATTGCCCGTATGGTATAGCACATCTCCCAAATCCGGGCGTTTCAAGCGTGCTATCGAACGTAATACGTTACCTTCATGGGATCCTTGCTTGTTTTTGGATGATGACGGTAAGCTCTATCTTTATTATGGTTCGAGTAATGAATACCCTCTTAAAGGCGTACAAGTCAGTCGTGATGATTTTCGTCCGGTCAGTAAGATCTATGATATAATGATGCTTCGTCCGGAAGAACATGGCTGGGAACGGTTTGGCATGAACAATGATGATGAAGTGACGTTGCGTCCGTTTACCGAAGGGGCTTATATGACGAAGCATAACGGAAAATATTATTTTCAGTACGGTGCTCCGGGAACGGAGTTTAAGGTATATGCCGACGGAGTATATGTCAGTGATTCGCCATTAGGACCGTTCACTTACCAGCAGCATAATCCGATGAGCTATAAGCCCGGTGGATTTGTACAAGGAGTAGGACATAGTGGTACTTTTCAAGATTTGAAAGGAAACTACTGGCATGTGGGTACTTGTATGTTATCCCTCAAATATAAGTTTGAAAGACGTATCGGATTATATCCTACAGCATTTGATCCGGATGGGGTGATGTACTCTACCACAGCATTCGGCGATTATCCTTGCTGGAATGCCGACTACGATATTAAAAATCCGGCTGACCGGTTTACCGGATGGATGCTTCTTTCTTATGAGAAACCGGTAAAAGTATCCAGCACCGACAGCATCTATTCCGCTTCCAATCTTACAGATGAAAATATGCGTACGTATTGGGCTGCTAAAACCGGGGAACCGGGTGAGTGGATAGAAATTGACCTTGGCGCCATGAAACACATAAAGGCGATCCAACTCAACTACTATGACCATAAAAGTGTGCAGCATAATCGTGCAAACGATTTATACTATCAATATCGTATCTACTCCAGTGATAACGGGATAGACTGGACACTGGCGGTAGATAAAAGTGATAACGATAAAGATGTACCTCATGACTACATCGAATTGGGTGAGACGCTGGATGCCCGTTATCTGAAACTGGAAAACATTCATGTTCCATCCGGCAACTTTTGCCTTTCGGAATTCCGGGTGTTTGGTTTTGCCGATGGAGAGAAACCTCTGCCCGTACGAAATTTCAAGGTAGTGCGTGACAAACAGGATAAGCGCAATGCAATGATTTCGTGGAATCCTTCATCCGATGCCTACGGCTATAATATTTATTATGGCATTGCTCCCGAAAAGCTATATAACTGCATCACCGTGAACGGTGCGGATCATTATGACTTCCGGGGACTTGACCTTGGTACGACTTACTACTTTGCCATTGAAGCTTTGAATGAATCGGGGCGGTCGGCGTTGTCGAAAGTCGTGAAACAATAATTATTAATCAGAAGAAATACTTTATAAGATGATGGAATGGACAAGAACCGGCATATTTATTACTCTACTCGTAGTGGTATGCGCATGTACACAAAAGAACAAGACAGTGACCGATGTGGAGCCTGATCGCCCCGAGGTATTTGCGAACGACGATGAACTACTCGACTATATTCAAAAGACGCATTTCAACTATATGTGGGAAGGTGCGGAAAAGACTTCCGGACTGGCCTGCGAACGTATACATCTTGATAACGTTTATCCACAACAGGACCAGGATGTAATTACGATTGGAGGTAGCGGATTTGGAATTGCCGGCTTGTTGGTGGCTATCGAACGAAACTTTATCAACCGGGAAGAAGGTGTAGCCCGGTTGACAAAGATTGTAGACTATCTGGCAAAAGCTGATCGTTTTCATGGAGTATGGCCGCATTGGCTCCATGGTCCTACGGGCAAAGTGAAACCGTTCGGAACAAAAGATGACGGTGGCGACCTGGTAGAAAGTAGCTTCCTTATGCAAAGCCTGCTGTGTGTACGGCAATACGTAAAGGATGGCAACGAGAAAGAAAAAGCACTGGCTGCTAAAATAGACGAACTGTGGCACGGGATGGAATTCGACTGGTATCGCAACGGCGATCAGAATGTATTATACTGGCATTGGTCTCCTAACTATGGCTGGGAAATGAACTTCCCGCTCGAGGGCTATAATGAATGTCTGATTACCTATATCCTTGCAGCTTCATCCCCTACACATTCCGTTCCGGTAGCCTGTTACCATGAAGGGTGGGCGCGTAGTGGTGGCATCAAAAGCGCTTCCAAACCTTACGGTTACCCGCTCGAACTGAAGCATAATGGCGCAGAAGAGAAAGGCGGTCCCTTATTCTGGGCACACTACTCTTATATCGGTCTCGACCCGCGTAACTTGACCGATCAATATGCCAACTACTGGAATGTGGTACGCAATCATGCGATGAGTGATTATCAATATTGTGTCACTAATCCGAAAGGCTACAAAGGATATGGACCTGATTGCTGGGGACTTACAGCGAGTTACTCCATAAATGGCTATTCAGCCCACATGCCCGACAATGATCTCGGTGTGATAACTCCTACTGCCGCTTTATCCTCTTTCCCTTACACACCGGAAGAGTCAATGGCCGCCTTGAAAGGTTTCTATAAACAAGGATCATGGATTTGGGGGAAATATGGATTCTACGATGCATTCTCACCGAACGAAAAGTGGACTGTTCCGCATTATCTCGCCATCGACCAGTGTACGATTGCGCCAATGATAGAGAACCACCGTACAGGACTACTTTGGCGGTTATTCATGAGTTGTCCGGAAATTCAGGACGGACTGAAAAAGCTAGGTTTCACTTCTACAACAGCCGAATAAAAACAAAAGAAAGAATAATATAAATACAAAACAGAATATGAGAATAGGTAGATTTTTGCTAACAGCAGTGATTACGGCGTCTGCTTTCACTGCTATGGCTGCCCCGCAAGCCGATAAAGATAAAATGGATCAGTTTATTGACAACCTGATGGGGAAGATGACTTTGCAGGAGAAGATCGGTCAGCTCAACCTTCCTGTGTCGGGTGAAATTGTTACCGGACAAGCTAAGAGCAGTGATGTGGCCGGAAAGATAAGGAAAGGTCAGGTCGGTGGTCTTTTCAATGTAAAAGGAGTGGAGAATATTCGGGAAGTCCAAAAGATTGCTGTAGAGCAGAGCCGTTTGAAAATTCCTTTATTGTTTGGTATGGATGTCATTCACGGATATGAGACTGTTTTTCCTATTCCTTTGGCACTGTCTTGTAGCTGGGATATGGAGGCTATCAAAGAATCTGCCCGTATAGCCGCAAAAGAATCCAGTGCCGATGGTATTTGCTGGACTTTCAGTCCTATGGTCGATATTTGTCGTGATCCCCGCTGGGGACGTATGGCTGAAGGCGGAGGCGAAGATCCTTATTTAGGTTCGGAGATTTCGGCAGCCATGGTAAAAGGTTATCAAGGTGATGATCTGACAGATAAGAACACTATTATGGCTTGTGTGAAACACTTTGCCCTGTATGGCGCACCCGAAGCCGGTCGTGACTATAACACAGTAGACATGAGTCACCTAAGTATGTTCAACAATTATTTTCCTCCTTATAAAGCAGCTATTGACGCTGGTGTGGGTAGTGTGATGACTTCTTTCAATGTGGTTGACGGTATTCCTGCTACCGGCAACAAGTGGCTGATGACCGATGTCTTGCGTGACCGTTGGGGATTTGATGGTTTTGTTGTGACAGACTATACAGCTATTTCCGAAATGATTGCTCACGGGATGGGGGACTTGCAACAAGTATCTGCCATGTCACTTAGTGCCGGAACTGATATGGATATGGTTGCAGACGGTTTCCTTACTACTTTGGAGAAATCTCTAAAAGAAGGGAAAGTGACAATGGCTGAAATAGACAAAGCCTGCCGTCGTATTCTCGAAGCGAAATACAAGCTCGGATTGTTTGATGATCCTTATAAATATTGTGATGCAAGCCGGGTAAAGAAAGATATCTTCACTGCGGAAAACCGTGCCGTAGCCCGTAAAATAGCTACTGAAACATTTGTGCTTTTGAAGAATGAAAATAACCTGCTTCCATTACAGCGTAAAGGCAAAATAGCTCTTGTCGGCCCGCTTGCCAATACAAAGGCCAATATGCCGGGTACATGGAGTGTGGCAGCTACTTCTGACAAATACAATTCCCTGTATGAAAGCATGAAGCAATCATTGGCAGGTAAAGCGGAAGTTTTTTATGCCAAAGGTTCAAATCTGATGTATGATGCTCAAAGAGAGGCGGAAGCTACCATGTTCGGTCGTGAAATGCGTGATCTGCGTAGTGCGCAGGAATTGCTTGATGAGGCTTTGAGTGTAGCTTCCCAAGCGGATGTGATTGTGGCGGCAGTTGGTGAATCGTCTGAAATGAGTGGTGAATCTAGCAGCCGTACTAATCTTGAAATGCCGGATGCGCAGCGTGATCTTCTGACAGCATTGAAAAAGACAGGCAAACCGATTGTACTGGTCTATTTTGCCGGTCGCAGCACTGTGATGACTTGGGAGCAGGAAAATTTCCCGGCTATACTGAATGTATGGTTCGGAGGCAGTGAAGCAGCCGACGCGATTTGTGATGTAGTATTCGGAGATGTTTCTCCGAGTGGAAAACTGACTACGACCTTCCCGAAGAACGTAGGACAAATTCCTTTGTATTACAACCATTTGAATACAGGGCGTCCTTTAGAGGCAGGAAAGTGGTTCAGTAAATTCCGTAGCAACTATCTTGATATAGACAATGATCCTCTTTATCCATTTGGATATGGATTGTCATATACCACATTCCGTTACGGTGATCTTCAACTTAGCAATAACTCAATGAATGAAAAGGGGAAGATAACCGCTTCTGTCACCGTCACCAATACGGGCAACTATGATGCTGACGAAATCGTACAAATGTATATCCGTGATATGGTAGGGAGTGTAGCACGTCCGGTGAAAGAATTGAAAGGCTTCGAACGTATCCATTTGAAGAAAGGGGAAAGCCGTACTGTTTCTTTCGATATCACAGCAGAACAACTGAAATTCTATAACAGTACGTTAAATTGGGCATGTGAACCGGGTGAATTTGAAGTGATGGTTGGTGGAAATAGCCGCGATGTACAAACAAAGAAATTTAGTTTGCAATAATACATATATGCTAAAATGACGTTTTCACTAAGGTTAGTCTAGGTATATTCATCAAATATGGTCAAACGATAGAAAGAGAATGAAGTCTCAATTTATTGTTTGACCATATTTTTATAAGTATTTTAAATCAGAAGTTGCTTTATAAATTCAAGGTTTTTCAAATACTCTTTTCTTTTTAAGTCATCCGGTACAAAATTATTAGTGTTTGCTTTTTAGTCTTTTCAAGTTTATTGCACCTCGAAACTCCCCTTCAACCGTATATCCTGTGAAGAAGCTCCCACCATCACCGAGAAACTTCCCGGCTCTACCGTAAACTGATTATTCTTGTCCCATAATCCCAAGTCTTGAGGAGTAAGGGTAAAGCTGACAGTTTGTTCTTCACCCGGTTGCAAATGAATACGTTCAAAGCCACGCAATACTTTATCGTAGGTGGTTACGCTGCTGAAATCATCCCGGATATAAAGCTGGACTACTTCATCCCCTGCTTTCTTTCCTGTATTCTTCACAGTACATGAAAGAGTGATATTCTCCTGCGGACCGATCACCGGTTTAGATATTTTCAAGTCTGAATATCCGAAGATCGTATAGCTTAAACCATATCCGAAAGGATAGAGCACACCGTCTACACGGACTTTCCCTTTGGAGTCAGAGTCCGGCTTGAATGGGAATGCAAAAGGAATCTGTCCCACTGATTTCGGGAAAGTAACAGCCAGACGTCCTCCCGGATTATAGTCTCCGAAAAGAACTTTAGCGATGGCATCCCCCATAAATTCTCCGGGGAACCAGGCATGGATGATGGCAGGAACGTATTTGTTTGCCCAGTTGATAGTTGCTGCCCTTCCGTCTACCATCACTAGAACGACTGGTTTGCCTGTTGCATAAACCGCTTCCAATAATTGCTGTTGACGTCCGCAGAGGTCAAGATTGGTACGTGAAAATTCTTCCCGAACTGTCTTTTCATTTCCACCCAGTACAAGGATAGCGATATCCGAAGCCTTTGCTAATTCTACCGCTTCATGAATCATCGCCTGCTCTTGTGTATCTAATGGAACATTGTACAGTTCGCTCTCCGGGAAATACTTATCAATAATATCACAGCCTTTAGCATAGCGAACTTCCGAGTTAGGCAGATATTCTTTGATTCCCTGATATACAGTCTTAATAGACGCATTGGCGGGACCATATCTGCAAGTCAACTCCTTCACTTCTTCCCCATTCGGACCAATCACAGCTATTTTTTTGAAGTTCTTGGATAACGGAAGCATCTGATTCTCATTCTTCAAAAGAACGATGGACTCTAAAGCGGCTTTCATAGATACTGCTTTATGAGCGTCGTTGTGTACGACTGTCTCCGGACGACGGTCATCACCGGGATACGGATTATCAAAAAGTCCCATCATAAACTTGACACGGAGAATCTCACTGACGCGTTGATTGAGTGTATGCAAAGAGACTTTACCTTCGTCGATAGCACGACGCAATGGGAGAATGAAATCTTGTGGCGGAGTAAAGTTGGTACGGATATTCAATCCTGCATTGACCACTTGTGCTGCCATCTCTTCTTCAGTCGGGGTGATACGATGTTTGGTATGCAGAAACTCTACCGCCTCACTATCCGATACTACATATCCCTTGAATCCCCATTGTTGACGCAAAATCTCCGTGAGGAAATGATAACTTCCGGAAACAGGCTCCCCGTCATAATCATTATACGAACTCATCACTCCTAGAGCACCCGCTTCCTGAATACCTTTGCGGAAAGGTTCCAGATAAAGAGTCTTCATCTCACGTGGAGCCACGTGCGGATCAGTACGCGTACCGCCGTCACGTCCACCAACCGGAATACTGTAAACGGCAAAATGTTTCGGAGTAGCAACGATACCTTCATTTTGCAGACCGAGAATCATCTGTTTTCCCAATTCGCCCACTAGATAAGGATCTTCGCCATAACTTTCCACCACACGTCCCCAGCGAGGATCTTGTGCTATATCCAGAATAGGAGAATAAATATTGGTATATCCCAATGCTTTTGCCTCATTTGCAGTGACTTTCGCAATTTCCCGGATCAGTTTTTTGTTCCACGTGGCACCTTGCCCGCATTGAGCGGGAAACATGGTAGCCCGGTCGTGGCATAATCCGCGTATTCCTTCATTGGTGAAGTCCACCGGAATACCCAGTCGTGTCTGTTCCACAAACCAGCGTTGAATGGTGTGGCGGTTCTTTACACTGTTGGCATACGAATAGGAGATTTCAGAACCGAATTTACCCAGTCCGTTCGCCTGCTCATCAATATTACCGATACCGTCTTTCCAGATTTCCGCTGACCATCCGGCAGTAGGCCATGCATCTTTCAATACCCGTCCCGAACCGTAGAGAGTAGCCATCTGACAGGTTTTCTCTTCCAGCGTCATTTGCGAAAGCAAATCCGCGATGCGGGCTTCGATAGGAGCGGAGGGATCTTCGTATACATCCTTTATACCGTTTTTATTGAAGTCGATCCAGGTCTTTTTGTATATGTCCTTTGAGTTGTTGCCGGATTTGTTATCAGTAGGTTTGTTGTTTGCCGAGATACTTTCGGAGTAGATACTTCCGGCAGATACTAACAGGGCGAGACATAGCAGTTTCTTCATAATCTATTTTTTTGCAAGAGTACTTATCTATTTTATTTATGTTGCAAGTATACAAAAAGAATTTGATATGAACAGATAAAATAGTCTTTATAATCACCTTTACCCTCACACCTGTAATGTCGATGGATAAAGAGATACAGGCAATGGTGGGGGTGTGAGGGTAAAAGTGATCTAAACTTTTGTTTAGAGAAATTAGTTTGGAAATACTCTACAATGCTTGTTGAATACTCTACTCAAGTATTGTCGAAAGCCGGAAAACCGCTTCATGGCTTTTCGTTGGCTCGCAGACCGAAAACTTTTCCTGTCATCTGATCGATACGTACTTGCCATACTTTGACATTACGTACCGCAGGATCGGAATAGTTGAACTCACTATCCGTGTAATGACGCATGATAATATCCAATGCACGGCGTTTCTCATCTATTTCTTCGATGAATTCTACTTGCCCCCGACACATCGCGCTTTCCGAACGCATACTGTAACTGCAGGCTACCTTTTCGTGTTGGTAGACAAGTTTATGTCCAACGCTGAAAGTGATGCATACATTATTATTATGTTCCAGCATCTCCAACTTGCTGCCTTCAGGACCCGAATGAAGATATATGATGCCATTCTCATAACCGAAGTTCATCGGAACTACGTAGGGATTACCTTCCAAATCAGTAATGCCTACAAAACAGGCATCACAATGGAGAATAATGGACTCGATTCGTTGTTTATCTTCAATAATGACAGTTTTCATAATGGCTGTTTGGCTTACCACAGAGTACACGAAGTCTTTTTACTTCCTGATTTCTTAGCGTACTCTGTGGTGAATTTACTTTTCTATTAATTCAAAATCCAATTGTTTCTTTTCCAGATTGGCACGAGCTACCCGAACAGTAATAGCGTCTCCCAGACTGTATATTTTGTTTTTGCGGCGTCCGCGAAGACAATAGTTCTTCTCGTCGAATTCGTAGTAGTCATCATCCAGATCACGAACAGGGACCAGACCTTCACATTTGTTTTCGTTCAGTTCTACATAAAGTCCCCACTCGGTTACGCCGGAGATTACACCGTCGTAAATCTGCCCCAGACGTTCGCTCATAAATTCCACCTGTTTATATTTGATGGAAGCACGCTCGGCATTGGCTGCAATTTGTTCCATGTTCGAGCTGTGGTCGCAGAGGTCTTCGTACTTAGCTTCGGATACGCTGCGTCCTCCGTCCATATACTTCGTCACCAAACGGTGTACCATCATGTCCGGGAAACGGCGGATGGGAGAAGTAAAGTGAGTGTAATATTCGAAAGCTAGTCCGTAGTGACCGATGTTATGGGTTGAGTAACGTGCTTTCTGCATGGCGCGGATGGATACGGTTTCTATCAGGTTCTCTTCTTTCTTTCCGTGTATGTCGTCCAATAAATGGTTGATGGATTTTGAAATATCAGTCTTCGTTCCGCTTGTACGCACTTTGTAGCCGAAGCGGGCGATGAACTGTGACAAGTTCTCCAACTTCTCCGGATCGGGCAGGTCGTGGATACGGTAAGGAAGCACTTTGGCTTTCTTGTTCTTTGGCACACATCCTATCTTTTCTGCTACGGTCTTATTAGCGAGCAACATGAATTCTTCCACCAGTTTATTGGCATCTTTTGACTCTTTGAAGTAAACGCTGATTGGTTTTCCTTTTTCGTCAATTTCGAACTTCACTTCGTAGCGGTCGAAGTTGATAGCCCCTGCAGAGAAGCGTTTTTCGCGCAGTGCTTTAGCAATCGTATCTAACGTGAGTACTTCTTCTTTGAAGTCTCCTTCTTTTGTTTCTATGATTTGTTGTGCCTCTTCGTAGGTGAAGCGACGGTCGGAGTTGATAACCGTATGTACGATGCGTGAGTCTCTGACTTCTCCTTTTTCCGTAATATCGAAGATAACGGAGAAAGCTAGTTTTTCTTCGTTCGGGCGGAGTGAACAAATGAAGTTACACAGCCGTTCGGGAAGCATCGGGATGGTACGGTCTACCAGATAAACGGAAGTTGCCCGCTTTTCTGCTTCTTTGTCGATGATGCTACCTTCTTTTACATAATGTGTCACGTCGGCAATGTGTACGCCTACTTCCCACAATCCGTCCTTTAGCTTACGGATGGAGAGTGCGTCGTCAAAATCTTTGGCGTCTTTTGGGTCGATGGTGAAAGTTGTTACCTTACGGAAATCTTCGCGTTTGGCGATCTCTTCTGCTGAAATCTCGGCAGGAATCTTGTCCGCTGCTGTCTCTACTGCTTTCGGATATACATACGGCAGACCGAACTCCGCAAGAATTGCGTGCATCTCTGTGGTGTTGTCGCCAGCCTGACCTAATATATCTATTACTTGTCCGATAGGATTCTTTGCCTTGTCCGGCCATTCGGTTACTTTCACAATGGCTTTATCTCCGGTCTTTCCGCCTTTCAGCTTATCTCTCGGGATGAAGATATCATTGGCTAATGTACGGTTCTCTGTCACCAGAAATGCGTATGACTTAGCTACTTCCAGTGTGCCGACGAAAGTATCGTTTGCACGCTCCAGTATTTCTATCACTTCTCCTTCTGCCTCTCTGTTTTTCCGTTTGGCATAGAAGGTGATCTTTACTTTGTCATTGTTCATGGCATGTGCCGAATTGCGTTCGGCTACAAATATCGGCTCGCCTCCTCCTTCAGGAATAAAGGAATTTTTGCCATTGCTTTTCCGTTGGAAAGTGCCTACCATCTCTGTTCCATGATTGGTGAGACGGAATTTTCCTTTTTCTATTTCAGAAATATAATCGTCAGCTAAAAGGTCATGTAATATATCGACGCATAACATTTTTTGCGGATGGGTAGTGAGACGCAGTTCTGAAAATATATATTTCATACTCAAGGTCTCGCTGGATTTGGCATGGAAAAAGTCTATTAATAATGCTGCCAGCTCTTTCTTACTCATTCTTTTGCCGGCCTTTTTCTCTTTCTTTTCTTTCTTTTTTGCCATATTATATGGAATTTATTAGTAGTTCAATCATTGATAGGATACAAAGTAAACAAATTTTTGGTTAGTTTGTTGTCAAGGTCTGTTTATTTTTTGATTTGCTTTTCTGTGAAGTATTAAGTCGATAGAGAAATATTGCTTGATTATTTATAAACAGAAAAAGAGGCATGTCATCCCGACACACCTCTATGTATACTTAAGAGAGATTTATATTATTAAATTAGTCTTTTATACAGCGTATAGGAAAACCACGTTTGGGGGTTATTCCATATTTAGAATAAGTTATTCCATAGCTATTATTACTAAAAGTAATATTTCCTGCTCCTTGGCTTTGCATTTCTGTGGTCCAGAAATCAGCACCACTTTCTGACCAGCCAAAGCTTCCTGTTTGATAGCATTGCCCGGAAGGAATAATTGTAAGTCCGTAAGTATTACGAGGTCCATTTGCCAAGTCAGGGTTCATGTCGGAGTTTCCGGAAGCACTCCATCCTTCAAGACCTGCTAATGCTGACCAAACATTCTTGCAATTTGGATCGGAGTGTTTGTCTCCAAAATCATCTTCCCATACATCTCCTTCAACAGGGGGTAATTGTTCAGCTACAAAATTTTCTAATATTTTCCACTCTGCTTTACTAGGTAGGTGCCATCCACTTGGACAGATTCCTTGTACTCCACTTGGTACAGCATCTGCGTCCTTCCCTTCTTCATTTTCTTTATTCATTGCAGCATACCAATTATATAGAACTCCATATGTTTTGTATGTTTCAGTATTTTTTGCGGCATTTACATCTTCACCATCGTAGTCATAAACGAAATAAAGAGGTTCTCCTTCGCAAGTAGCGGCAGCGGCAGGTTTATTTACTTTAGGTAAATAAGCTAGATTTTCAGCCATCCATGTCTGCTCACCGATTTCTACGGTTTTGTATACATGGTTGTCACGTGAATCAACCATTTCTCCTTCGCCTGGTTCAGGAGTGGGTTCCGGCTTTGTCAGAGTGATGTTAACTTCGCTTGTAGCCATTGTTCCTTGATCACCTTTGACAGTTAATTCAATTTTTAATGCTCCTTCGGTTTGGTTAGCTTCAAATGTATAATCATAGCTAAAAGGCACTGCGGTAACTTCTGATATAGCTTTGCCTCCTACTTTTAATGTGACGTTTGAGATTTCACCAAAGTCAATCGTAGCTTCTCCTTTGATTGTCATTTTTTCTGCAATGTTTACCGTAGCTCCTTCAGCAGGTGCAGATATGGAGCATGTAACGTGTTGCTCGGGAGTAGGATCGTTGTTGTCGTCACCACAAGCAATTAGTCCTAAGACTGCGAATAAAAAGAATCCAAATTTTTTCATAAATGTATTTATATTTAGTGAGTAATAATATAATCGTTAATCTTTGATGCAACGGACAGGAAGACCTACTCCCGGATTGAATTCTGCATTGGTTACAAATGTGTGGAGGTCTGACCATAAACGTACGGTGATACCGAATTCAGGTCCCATTTGTACTCCAGCTGTCGAACTCCACCAGCCGGCACTGTAGCAGGAATGCATCCAGTCTTCGTCACCTGCACATGCACGGAATCCGATGGGTAGACCGTTGAATAAGGTTGCATTATTCTTTTCCATTTCTACGCCAACCCAAGTTGGTTGAGGTTCTATTTCTGTATATTCCGGCAGCATCCACATTGTTGTTGAAGCTAAAGCTTTTGCTATTGCTGTTTCGTCTACCTGACCATCATTCATGATAGCGGCCATGCCGGAGTCTAAAACATATTTAGATAATGTCTGCCATTCTTTTTGTGAAGGAATATGCCATCCGTCAGGACAAACACCTTTTATATTCCGTGTTTCATCTTCTCCTAATGCTGTTTCACCTTGAAGTGCTGCAGGTAAGTTATAGTAGGCTCCATAAGCTTTTAAATAAGCTTTTCCCAAGTCTGTTTTGATATCACTGTCGAACATAACATAATATTTGGGCGCTGTTGAAGATATATCAAAATTCTGTTCCGGTAAATAACGTAAATTCTCTGCCATCCAGATTTGTTCTGCAAGTTGTACCGTCTTGTATACATTTCCATCACGTGTATCTGTGAGGTCTTCTCCATATTGAGGTGGTGCAGGTCTGTCACCGAGTTCTGTTGTGACAGTAATAGTTGCCAAAGCACTGCCTTCATGATCTCCTTTGACTGCTAATTCAATTTTCAACTCTCCTGGTTCAGCTTCCTTGGGGAAAGTATATTCATAATAGAATGGAACCGAACTTATGTCGGTAATAACTTCTCCTCCTACTTTAAGTTCAGCGGAGATAATTTTACCATAGTTAGTCGTTCCTTCTCCTCTGATAATCAGTTTGTCTGATATTATAACGGTTTCTCCGTTAGTCGGCATAAATATCTCACAGCTTACCTGTTGGTCTGGAAGTATTTCTCCTCCTCCGCCTGCGGTGCTGTTGTCATCTTTACAGCTTGCACCAAGTAATCCTAATGCCACGATAAAGCTAGTTAATAGTATCTTTTTCATATGTTATTGGATTATGTCTTCTTTAAATAGAATACAATTAATAAAAATGGACAGATTGTCTATAACCTTCTGTAGTTTTGCATCTTCATATACCCGGAAAACAAAACCGAAAGGATCACTCTCTTTTATTCCGGAAAAAGCGAAAACGAATGTTCCGTCTGTTAACATTACGGGGCCTAATGAGATTGTTACAGAAGGATCTTTTACATAATATAGGTCAGAGCTAAGAATTTCGAATGAGAGATATAAATTGTCCTCGAAGACTCCTAGGTTTTGACCGGCCCCAAAAGCCAGGCAATTGTCTATGGCTTTTGCTTTCAGTTTGTAAGGCAATCCGGTTAGAATGTTTGAAAGCAGGTATGTTCCGTCTTCCTGTTTTTCAATGATGACATCTTTCAAGCCGTAATTCATTTGCCCGTCTGAAAACATGCCTTGCCATGTTCCGGTAAGTTCGTCAACATCATATTGTATTACCTGATAAGAAGCCGATCTGTCTTTTGCTGCCACATTGACAATAGCTCCTCTCATTTTTCCGGAGGTATTTTCTTTTACCTTGAAATTTATTCCCTTCGCATTCTGTTCAAATGACAACCATTCTTGAGCTTCTGCGGGTATGTCTATTGTATAATCGAAAGAACTTTGTAATTTTATAGGTAGCGTAGCTGCTTTATTGTCGGTGCGGAGCATCCACTCGTCTTTACCGAAGATGAAAACAGCTCCGGATTGATTGATATTGAACGCCTTTTTTTCTACTCCGTTACTGATTGTCAATAAAGCATTTCTACCAGAGTATCCGGTGTTTTCTTTTACTTCGAATACTACTTCATTGGGGTTTACTTCTTTCAGCACACACCAGTCGGCATTAACATCTGCTGTTATATTGCCTGTTGCCTGAAGTTGTATGTAGCCTTTTCCTCCAGTCGCTTGGAAATTAGTATTTACAGCTTTGATCTCTAACCTGGATTCGCTGCTTTCCGTATCATTGCATCCCGCTATTGCTATGGTGCAAAGTACAAATAAGAATATATTAAAAAACTTTCTCATAATTGTATTAATTACCTTCGTTTTCTTTTTCCATTAAGATTGAGTTATACCAACTCCAGTAACCCATTAGTCCTGAAGTTGAATATTCATCGGATGAATAAGCCCAGATTATCAATGACGTATTTTCTTGGCTTGCTTTATCCGCGAAGTAGAAAGTGAAAGGGTTGGTATTTGCCGTTACATTTACCAATCCGCTGCGTAGGCGTGATGGCAAACTCAATTCTGTGTGGGCATAGCCTTCTACACCTGCCGCACACGCAAAGTAATAAGACGATGAAGAAATCGGACTTATACTTTGTGAATCTAAAGTCAGTTTTCCGCTGGCTTTGTCATACAGAAGAGTGAAGTTGAATCCGCCAATACTTTTCAGAGTATAACTTTCTCCTCTGACTTTAGGAGTGATGGTTACAGATTGTGAAGTTGGACCTTCATCGTAATCGTCAACCATTGCAGTGTAGGTACCGATATAGTCTTCATATTGCAGATAGTTTTCGGGATAATACTCTTTTAATACAATATCCGTTGCATCTGCATCGGTACAAACAAATAGCCTGGACTTTTTATCCCATTTGAAGTGCTGGACTTCAACTCCGTTGACATTATATGGAGACTGTAACTTCAGCCCTTTTTCTGTATAAATATAGGGTAAACTTTCTGCACTGCTATAATCGGTGTTGTAAGCGGAGAATGTAGCCATTGTGCCATTGTCGCGTATGAAGTAGTTCAGCACTTGTCCGCCTTTCTCCATACGGTATGTATTCAGAAAAGCATCTTTTTCAATGTTAATGATATCTTCAATTTGAATGCGCCATGGTATATCTTTAGGCATAGGTGTCATTTCCATTATATTCTTGTATTTTTTTCCTTGCAGAATCACCTTGTCGGGAGTTGCGCTCATGATAATAAACTCATAATCTCCTCCCACGTTCATGTTCAGACCTAAAGGACCTGAAAACATGTGGATCAGCTGGTTGTATGAGTCGAAAGTGAGCATAGTGCTTTGTTCCGATTTAACTTGATACAGGGAGGTTATTATGGTACCCGGCTTGTAACCTTCTGCTCCTGCTTCCGACGCCATTTCTACCTGTTTTCCATCAAATTTCATTAGTAGGGTGACTGCACCTGCAGAATAGTTGCTTCCTATGTAATATTCCAGTTTCCATCCGTTCGGAACATCTTTAAGAATCTCCTGACATTTTATTACATCGGCTGTAGCTCTGTTGGCAGATGATTCGTCGAATATTTCTTCTTCAGAGAAAAGACAAGATTGTAATACAATGCAAGTCAATGCCAGAAGTGTGTATATTGATAGATATTTCTTCATAATTTTCATAGTTTATTCAATAATACTTAAGTCTACATTGCCGTTTGCTATATCATCTTGGCGGCGTAGAACGATGTCGCGTAATTCGTCCAGATTGATTCCCCAGGTTTGTTCCATGTAACTATAGACTATTTCGAATTTCTGTTTGATAAGTGCACGACCGCTTTCGCCGGCATTTTGTAGCATATTATTCCAGTAGTCTTCTGTATTTGTGACGTACACCGCAATGTTTTCAACAAAATCTTCACGTGATTCACTCATTGCGTAGGAAGTGACAAATCCTTGTTGCCATGCATTGCGGTTAGCTCCCACCATATACCAGTCGCTGCCGATATAGGCATTTTCTGTGATACGATCAAATGCCGGATCATAGTTTTTGGTTTGATGCAGGATGTGGGCGAACTCATGATGCATTGTCTGGAAATAGTATTCGTTTAGCAGATTGATATCTATTTTATCAGGATTGATGTCATTTACATTGTATAATGTAATTTTCATACCGCCTTCTGCCGTTCCCAATACCATGGTGCCATTGTCTTCATAGGCAGGAGAGCCGATAAAGTGAATGGTCTTGGGGATGTATTGACGTAAGAAGTCCGGATTACCGGTCGCTTCATCGTATGCTTCCAGCCATACATGTTTGATAATTTTAGCCAGTACTACGGATTTTTTATAGTCGGCAGGAGCTAATACATGTGTCATATCGCTTTCGTTATCTTCCATGCGATATTTCAATGCAATGTTGTACGGATGGGTGTAATTACCCAATATCCAGTTGTCGAATGGACTGCGTTCTACTTCTTCTGTAGAGAAGATGCTGTTTGCTTTGTCCACGTCCTCGTCGTTGTTGCAAGCTCCCAGTCCGCAGGTTAATGTTATGATTAAACTATATATGATGTATTTCTTCATATTTTTCCCTCCTTAAGTTAGTTAGTCATTTCTTGGATTTGGTTGCATACCTGCCGTAATGACACTGGCCGGTAGCTGAATTGCACGTCTGGGGTCATTCGTGTCCATCTTGTCGGTGATATTCACCAAGGTATAGCCTTCATAATAGCGGCGGTAGATTACAATGCCATAGCGCTTTATATCTTGCCATCTAAGTCCCTCTTCTAAAGTTAACAGACGTCTCGCATGTAGAATACAGTGTATCAGATTCTCTTGCATTCCTTTTTCTATTACAAAATCCGGATGCAATTCCTTTTTTACCGTCGGGGCTTCCGGTGTGTAATATTTTAATTGAGCATAAAAATCATTGATTGTCTCTTTGGACAAGGTTTGTGTATTTTTCGTAAAGGCTTTCTGCCAGGCGTCTATATCGGCTGCAGCTTCGTCGTAACGTTTTAGTAATGTGTAAGCTTCAGCCCGGCAAAGTAATGCTTCATCGGTAGTGAAAGCAGGATACAGCATATAACCGACCCAGCTGTTGCCTGATGTGAACTGCTGATAGATGACTAAACGGCGGAATCCGTTCTTGATAGAGCCACCAGGCGCAAATGGGATTTGGTGGTAGCTTGACTGGTCTCCCCATGGACCTTCGGATTTACAACTTTCCGAGGCAGTAATATTATTCATGCAGTATCTTTCACAGTTGGCATAACCCGGATCGGAAACCAATGGCCAATATGAAGCTGCTGATATTACCAGTAGATTTGCCCGATTATCTGCATCTACATAAGCGTTCGGCTGTATGTTCTTGTTGGGAGATAAAGCTCCTAATGCAGCCCAGTCACGTAAATATTGGGAAGCATTCGTGCCGAGTACTATATTGGCATAATTGATAACCTTCTGGCAGTTAGAAAAATCCGGCTGTGTGTAATATAGATAAAAGCGGGCAGCAAATGCATAGGCAGCCTTTTTATTAAAATGATATTTCACTCGTGAGTAAATATTGTCGTCGATTAGAGGCAATCCTTCTTCTAAATCGGCTGCGATATTTTGATAGACTTCAGCAACAGTTCCGCGTGAGTATTGTGGATTTACAGATGTTTCCGGTTCCTTTATGTAAGGTATACCTAGGTCTTTATCTGCATTTGTACCATACGCTTTGCAGAATGTGGTAGCTAGTACGAAATGATTATATGCGCGACATATTAGAGCTTCACCTCTTTGTGCTGACAATGATTGAGGGTTTCCCATTTGCTCGATGGCTGCCAGGGCTTGGTTGGCCGATGCAATCGAGTTATAACAATCATTCCATAAGGCATGAGGTGAGTCTTGATTCTCTTCAGTGGTTTGCTGCCAGCGATACAAGTGCTCGTTTAACCGGAAAAGATAGCTGTATGCTTTACTATTTTCATCAATGTTGTCACTGTAGAATTCGCCTATATGACAGTTGGTGGTCATTGGGTATGCAGATACCAATACTTTGGTAATGCTCTCTTCGGTAGTTAGTTCAGTTCGGTTGTCCGGCATTTCATCCAAAAAATCGCTACAGGAGGTTATTCCCAGGCATAAGGTTGAAATGACTGCTGTATATAATACGTTTTTATATTTCATCATTTTTATAATTATCTGAATGGTTAAAATCCTAATCTAAGAGTTAATGTGAACTGACGGGGTACAGGGGAGGCAACTCCACCGGTATTGAAGAATTCCGGGTCCTGTCCGTTTAGCTTCTTATCTGCGTAGATTAGGAATAAATTGGTAGCCTGAAGTTTCAAAGATAAATTGGATATCTTTGCTGATGTAATCCATGATTTTGGAAAATCATAGGACAAGGAAATTTCTTTCATACGAATAAAGTCTCCTTTGGCAATTCGTTCTGTAGAGTAATTATAGGCATTATATGCATACATCAAATCTTTATTATCTTCATATTGACGTTTGGAAATGATGGCAGGGATATTGGTATGCTTCTCATCACCCGGAACTGTCCAGCGATTTTTGAATTCACGGGGCATAGAGGATAAGTCACTGTATTGATAATTGAAGCACGGATTTAAACGTACTACATTACCAAATGAATAGGTGATAAATACATTTAGTTTGAATGCTTTATAGGTGAAGATATTACCAAAGCTACCTGTTATAGTAGGATCAGTGGGACCTTCATATTTTAGATAGTCTATATTGTCACGTGTTTGGAAATCAATATCAGTACTGGTTATTTTTCCATTGATATTATACATTGGGATACCATTTGAACTTAGGCCGACAAATGGGATAGAGAACAAACCACGCACCGGGTAGCCCTGACGCGCAAAACCATAGCCTGAAACCAGATCCATCACGCTGGAACGGGCGTTAAGCTCGGTCACTTCATTTTTTGCTTTGGAAAAGATGAAATCTGTATTCCATGAGAAGTCTTTCGATTGGATATTCTTGCTTGAGATGGTGAATTCAATACCATGTGACTTCATGGAGGCTATATTGGCATATTTATAAATAGAACCACCTACTCCTTGTGTCGGAGTTATACCAATCAGGTCATAGTTGTTGCGTTTATACCAGTCGATTGAGAAATTGATCCGGTTGTTTAAGAATCCCATATCAGCACCGATGTTTAATTCATGCTTCTTTTCGTAAGTCAATTCGCTATTTTCGGGGTCGGATACATAAAGTCCGGTTTCCTGTCCGCTGGTGAAAGGGCGAAATGGTGAATAGCTGGTGATTATGGCATGTGAATTTGTTACATATTCCGGACCTCTGTCGGCAGTTAAAGAGTAGGATGCTTTGAATGTCAAATGTGACAGCACGGAGCTGAGTGTTTCGAAGAAATTTTCTTCATGTACATTCCATGCTCCTGAAATATTCCATGTAGGTAACCAGCGGGAAGAACGGCTTTTTCCCATGCGGTTGGTGCCTTCATAGCGGAATGTTCCGTTTACTGTATAACGGCCATCATACGAATAGGTTGCATTGGCAAAACCTGCTACACTCCTTGTTGTGGTATGGTTTAATCCATAATAATTTTCACCGGACTCAATACCTTTCTTGAAAAATTCATATACGTACGATGGAATTTCGCCCATTGTATATTGCATTCCCCATCCTTGAAAATAATTCTGCATGCGTTTTAAATCATTCACCTCCATACCAGCGAAAAGATTGGTTATATGCTTTTCTGCAAATAAATGATTCCAGGATGCTGTGGCACGAAAGTCTACTCCCAGCATGCGATAGTCCTTACGCTGGTAAATACCGCCTTCCGGCAGTATGCTGATGGGTAAAGCATAAGGATTGTCGGGGTTGGTGTAGAGTAAATTATTGTTGTCACGAATAGTGGCGTCATCCATTCCTGTGCGATATGCTGTTGCCTGATTCGAGTGGTCTTTAATATTATGTTCTTGCGAAGAAGCTTGATATCTGACTGCTCCTAATGCGCTAAGCTCTAATTCTGGAAGTGCTTTCCATTTTACTTCTCCTTGGAATTTAACGTCAACTACGTTTAAGTCCATATAATTGTTATCCAATTCATGAAGGATATTGAATGGTGCGTAGTTAGCTGTATAGTTGACTGCCGGATCCAATGCGCGTGATGTGTTTAGTGCATACGAATATGGATTGATGTCAAATTGACGGGTGACTTCTCCACTAGCTGCATTCACTTCAGAACTTAGTGTTCCGGGCGCTTTCTGCTTACGGTAGGAAGCACTGGATATTAAATTTATAGATAAATTCTTATATATATTATATGTTGTATTTAAATTAGCTGTATAGCGTTTTACTTCACTTTGCTTGTACCACCCCGGGTCTGACATGGCACTTAATGAAGCATAGAATGAAGATTTTTCTGTTCCGGAAGTGATACTGACAGAATGATTTTGTGTGATATTGTTGGAAAATAAAGTATCAAACCAGTCGGTATTTCTCATTTCCGCTTCACGCAGGTAAGCGTTACGTGCTTCCGGAGTGTTGGTAAGTCCGAATTGTCCTGTAACCGGATTGTATTGATTGATTAACTGATACATACGTCCATACACTCCGCTATCTTTTGCACGGTAAGTATCGCTATTGTTGAGCCATCCTTTTTGTTCCATTTCTTTATAGATTCCCATTTGTTCCTGTGAATTCATGATATTGAATTCTTTATAACTGGGAATCATACGAGTTGTAAATTCACCGGTATAGCTGATTTTGCTGACACCGGCTTTTCCCTTTTTGGTGGTTACTACAATAACCCCTGCCATGGCTCGCGCACCGTAGATAGAGGTTGCTGATCCGTCTTTCAATATTTGAAAGCTTTCAATATCATCTGAATTCAATCCGGCAATAGCTGAACTAATCAATGTTTCGGCATCTCCTGAGGATAAGTCATCCGGACCTACGTCGATAGCATCTTCCATGATGACTCCATCTACCACCCATAGTGGCTTTGAACTACCGAAAATAGATGTAGCACCACGTACCCGGATTTTTGGGGCGGTACCAAATGTGCCGGAAACATTTTGTACAGATACGCCTGCAGCACGTCCTTCAAGTCCCCGGCTGATATCAGGCAAACCATCTAGTTTGACCTCATCTGCGGACAATTGTTTGGTTGCTCCTGTAAACAGACGTTTGTCCATTTTCTGCATACCTGTTACTACTACTTCAGATAATGTTTGTACATCAGGCATTAATGTAACATTCATATTTGGAGCAGGAGTCAGGTCTTGCGGTTTCATTCCTATATAGGAAAATTGTAACAGGGATTTATTGGATACATTTTCTATCGAGAATTTTCCATCTATATCCGTTAATACACCGGACTTACTTCCTTTGATGACAACGGTTGCACCAATGAGCGGCTGTCCGTCATCACCGGAAATAACCACTCCTTTCACATTGAATACTTTCGCCTGTTTGGAAGGACCTTTGATAGTAATTGTGATAAATTGGTCTTCAATATGATATTCCAGTGGCTTATTGGCTAAGATTATATCGAGAGTCTGCTCTATACTCTTATCCTTGACGGAGCCAGAAACGGTGAATTTCTTGACATCGTCATACGTAAACAGGATCTTATATCCAGATAGTTTTTCTAAACGTTTTAGTACGGACGGCAACCGTTCGTTGCTAATTTCAATCGTGATTTTCTTTTGCGATTGCACCTGAGCATTTACTTGGTAGGGTCGGAAACATAATACGCATAGAAAACACACAATAAGTAGGTTCCAATTATTTCTCATACGTTTGTCTTTAATAACACTATTTTGAACATGTTTATATAACTAGTTCGTATGAGAAGAAAAAATGGATACCCCTTTTGTGATTTATTTTTTAATAAAAGTGATATTTTGTTGTATTTTGCATAGATTAGTTATACTTATGCAATAAAAATCTAGTCTACAGTAAGCGTATTGCCTTGCAAGGTGACTGTCACTTTTTTCATTCTATTAAGTAATGAGATTGTATGTTCTAGGTCTTTGGTACGATCGGATATAAAGTGCATTTTATACTCCATCGCTTCTTTGTTTCTGAACTCTATGTTTACATTGTACCAACGTCCCAAATTTTGCATAATATCTTTCAATGTGACATTGTCAAAGTAGAAATAGCCGTCTTTCCAATAAACATAGGAGTCTAGATCTACTTCTGCCAGGATAAAGTTGCCATCAGATTGCAGATGTGCATCTTCTCCCGGATATAGTCTGGTATATGATCCTCCTTTGGTATTGCTGACTTCTACTTTTCCATTAATAAGCACTACATGAGTATCTTCAGGAGTATAGCTGCGTATATTAAATTCAGTACCGAGAACGCGGGTTTGCACAGTTTTGGTTTTTACGATGAAAGGTCGCTCCGGATCTTTGGCCACTTTAAAATAAGCCTCACCTTCTAAAGTGACGATACGTTCGTCGCCAATAAAGGCCGTTGGATAGACAAAGTTACTATTGGCATTGAGCCAGACCTCCGTGCCGTCACATAACACTACCTTGAAACTTTCACCGCGTGGAACAGTGAGTACATGTGTTTGAGTGGTCGTTGAAATGACTTGCCTGTAATCCAATTCTTTCTTTTCGGACTTTGAGATCATTTTCTGTGGTAAGGTTTGATTGTTTGATTGCGGTTTGTCTAATACAATCTTTTCTCCGTTATCTTTTTGCAGAGTGATATGTTGAGGGGCAGCATCCGCAGTAAATACTGTGATTGGCTCCAGGGCAGGGGTCGTCAGGGTATTGATAAGATAGTAAGTTCCAAATAGAACGGCAATCATGGCGGCTATTCCCATACTTACTTTCCAGAAGTTGGAACGCATTCTTGCCGTGTATTGTTTTTTCTTGAATCGTTCTAGCTCCATCTCTATATTGGGTAGTTCCATTCCACTTTTTTGTTGTAGGAAGAGGCTGCTATCCATGATGTCGCGACAAGCCTGCAGGGTTTCTTCATCTTTAAGCATTTCCTGCAGTTGTTCGACGTTTATTTCTGAAGAGCTCTCCATAATGTCGAGTGCCTTCTCTACAGATTTATCTGTACTATCTATATTGTCAATATCTTTATTCATCACTGTTCGACTGTATCATACTTATTTATATTACGTTTAATCATAAAATAAAGACACCTGCTTTATGATTTTTTTGCACATTCTTCACGTATCACCTGTAATGCTTTCACAATATGCTTCCTGACTGCACTGACACTAATATTTAATTCCTCTGCCACTTCCTGATATTTTTTGCGTTGAATATAACATTCTTCTAAAATATGCCTGGTATGTGGAGTCAGTTTTTCCATCGCCTTACTGATATGCATCATTCTTTCATCCTGCTCCTGATACTCCGTCTCAACATAACTTTTGGTCAGTTCGGAATAGATTTGTACGTATTGTTCGTGTGTATTCTGATGCCGCAGGAAATCAATGCTTTTGTTGCGAACGTAGACATATAGATAAGATTTAGCTGTGGCTTTATCTATTTTAGCATAATTGGCCCAAATAAATTCGAAGGCGTCGCTGACAATATCCTTACTAGCCTCCATATTATTAATCAAATGAAATGCGTAATAATAAAGTTGAGGATAGTACTCTTTAAAAAGAAAATCAAAATCGGCCTTATCTTCCACGTGCTTTAAAAGTGTTGAATAGTAAATAAATCGCATTGCAAATAAACAAATAATAATTGAGAAAAGCAAAATGGCTTTTATTTTATATTTATCGTATCTTTGTGGCATCATATTTTTTGAATCAATATTCATGTAGAACCAGGGAAGTAATAATGGAGAGTGTTTTAATTACAGGTGCAAGTGGTTTTATAGGAAGTTTCATCGTGGAAGAAGCGTTGAAACGAAAGTTTGGTGTGTGGGCCGGAATTCGCCCCACGAGTAGCAAGCGGTATTTAAAGAACCGGAAAATTCACTTTCTGGAACTGGACTTTGCACATCCCAATGAGCTTCGCGCCCAACTCTCCGGGCATAAAGGTACTTACAGCAAATTTGATTATATCATCCATTGCGCCGGTGTGACAAAGTGTTCTGATAAAAAGACCTTTGATTATGTGAATTATCTTCAGACTAAATATTTTATAGACACGCTGAAGGAATTGAATATGGTTCCGAAGCAGTTTATATATATTAGCACGTTGAGTGTATTCGGACCTGTACGTGAGAAGGATTATACTCCGATAAGCGGAGAAGATACTCCGATGCCTAATACGGCTTATGGATTGAGTAAATTGAAAGCGGAATTATATATTCAGAGTATTCCCGGTTTTCCTTATGTCATTTATCGTCCTACGGGAGTCTATGGTCCCCGTGAGTCAGATTATTTCCTGATGGCCAAGTCCATTCAGAAGCATGTAGACTTTTCGGTCGGTTTTCGACGCCAGGACTTGACTTTTGTTTATGTGAAGGACATTGTGCAGGCGATTTTTCTGGGAATGGAGAAAAAAGTGGTTCAAAAGGCGTATTTCCTGACAGATGGGAAAATCTATAGAAGTCGTGCCTTTTCGGATCTGATACAAAAAGAATTGGGCAATCCGTTTGTTCTTCACTTGAAATGTCCATTAATTGTGCTAAAAGTTATATCTTTGTTCGCTGAATTCATTGCTACACGTTCCGGGAGGAGCAGTACCCTGAATTCGGATAAATATAAGATAATGAAACAACGCAACTGGCAATGCGACATATCCCCGGTAATGAAAGAACTTGGGTATGTACCCGAATATGATTTGGAAAAGGGAGTTCGGGAAACCATTGCCTGGTATAAAAATGAAGGATGGCTTTAGACTTATTTAAGCGCGTAGAAACCCGGAAAGGGTTGTTTGCTGTGGAAAAGATTACATTGATTTATAATCTGTTGACTTCCATATTGATTCTGTTCCTGTTTCAGCGGATGGATCATCCATGGCACATGTTGCTGGATAGGGCGATGATCGCGGCTATGACTTTTTTATTGATGTATCTTTATCGTCTTGCTCCCTGTAAATTTTCGGCGTTTGTGCGTATTGTCATTCAGATGAGTCTGCTGTCTTACTGGTATCCGGATACTTTCGAGTTCAATCGTTTCTTTCCGAATTTAGATCATGTATTTGCAACTGCCGAACAGTTTATTTTCAATGGTCAGCCTGCTATTTGGTTCTGCCATACGTTTCCGCATCTTATAGTCAGCGAGGCATTCAATATGGGATATTTCTTTTATTATCCGATGATGCTGATTGTGGCTCTATTCTATTTCATTTATAAATTTGAGTGGTTCGAAAAGATGTCTTTTGTGCTTGTCACTTCTTTCTTTATTTACTATCTGATTTATATATTCGTTCCTGTTGCAGGCCCTCAATTCTATTTTCCTGCCATTGGTATTGATAATGTATCTAAAGGTATTTTTCCTGCTATCGGTGATTATTTCAATCATAATCAGGAGTTACTTCCCGGACCGGGCTATCAGCACGGATTTTTTTATAGTTTGGTGGAAGGCTCGCAGCAAGTGGGTGAACGTCCTACGGCGGCATTCCCCAGTTCGCATGTAGGCATTTCTACTATTCTGATGATTATGGCTTGGCGTGGCAGCAAGAAGTTGTTTGCCTGTCTTATACCTTTCTATATGTTGCTCTGTGGGGCTACCGTATATATTCAGGCGCATTATGTGATTGATGCCATTGTTGGTTTTTTCTCTGCATTCCTATTGTATGTAGTCGTAACCTGGATGTTTAAAAAGTGGTTTGCGCAGCCGATGTTTAAATAGAAACCAAAGACCTTGACGTTTTAATTAGATCATGTTATTCTTCAGAAACAAGTACAAGTTCCTGAAGAATAGATATAATAGGTGTTGATTTAAATTTCCGGATTTTCTTTGCGTTGGGAAGTGATTTCATCAAATATCTGGAAAAGCTCTTCTTTTGTTTCTGCCCGTAACATCGCAATACGTGTGTTGCGGAAGTTAGGGATTCCCTTGAATAGAGGGCTTGCGGCCAGATGACGGCGTACATGCAAAATACCTCTACGCTCATCGAGCAGATTAACGCTGTCTACCACTTCCTGACGAAGTACTTCCATACACCATTCAAAACTAAGTGGAGGTAATTCTTCACCTGCCTCTAAATAGTGTTTTACTTCCTTGAATATCCATGGACGACCGAAGCTGGCGCGACCGATCATCACAGCATCTACTCCATAACGGTCAAAACACTCCTTACATCGTTGAGGGCTGGTCACGTCTCCATTGCCGATAATGGGAATATGCATTTTCGGATTATTCTTCACTTCGCCTATCAGTGTCCAATCCGCCTCTCCGGTATACATTTGTGCGCGGGTACGGCCATGTATAGTCAATGCGGCTATGCCACAATCTTGCAATTGTTCCGCTAATTCTACAATTATTTTATTGTTTGCATCCCATCCCAAACGAGTCTTCACTGTTACGGGTATTTTCACCGCATCTACGACAGCACGGGTGATCTCCAGCATCTTGGGGATATTCTGTAACATACCTGCTCCTGCTCCTTTTCCGGCTACTCTTTTTACCGGGCATCCGAAATTGATATCCAGAATATCAGGTTGTGCCTGTTCCACAATCTTGGCAGCTTCCACCATCGTTTCCGTATCTTTCCCGTATATCTGGATGGCAACGGGACGTTCGGCATCACTGATACTTAGTTTCTGCGCAGTCTTGCTGACAGCGCGAATCAGCGCATCGCTCGACACAAATTCGGTGTATACCATATCTGCTCCGAACCTCTTGCACATCAGGCGGAAAGCCGGATCAGTCACATCCTCCATCGGAGCAAGTAAGATGGGATATTTACCCAAATCTATTTGGCCTATCTTCATATATGAATCTGATATTTACTGTTTATGATTGAAGTAACTTCTTGTTTTCGCTGCAAAAATACGGAAAAAAGCCTACCTTTGCACACATTCATTTGCTTAACTGATACAAATAAGTATATATTCTATGAGTCTTAGTTTGAAAGATTTTGAAATAATGGCTCCTGTCGGTTCGCGCGAATCTCTTGCTGCGGCTATTCAGGCAGGTGCCGATTCTATCTATTTCGGTATAGAAAACCTGAACATGCGTGCCCGTTCGGCCAATACGTTTACGATTGATGATTTGCGGGAGATCGCCCGTACGTGTGATGAACACGGGATGAAAAGTTACTTGACGGTCAACACGATTATCTATGATAAAGATATTCCATTGATGCATACCATTGTCGATGCAGCCAAGGAAGCCGGAATCTCTGCGGTGATTGCAGCTGATGTGGCGGTGATGAACTATGCCCGTCAGATAGGGCAGGAGGTACACCTTTCCACTCAACTGAACATCTCCAATGCAGAGGCTTTAAAATTCTACGCACAATTTGCAGATGTGGTAGTATTGGCCCGTGAGTTGAATCTGGAGCAGGTAGCCGAAATCTATCGCCAGATTCAGGAAGAACATATTTGTGGTCCGAGTGGTGAACAGATTCGCATTGAGATGTTCTGTCACGGTGCGCTTTGTATGGCTGTATCGGGTAAATGTTACCTCTCTTTGCATGAGATGAACCATTCTGCCAACCGCGGCGCTTGTATGCAGGTGTGTCGCCGTTCCTATACAGTCCGTGACAAAGAGACGGATGTGGAACTGGATATTGATAACGAATATATCATGTCACCGAAAGATTTGAAGACCATCCACTTTATGAATAAGATGTTGGATGCCGGTGTGCGTGTATTCAAAATTGAAGGCCGTGCCCGTGGACCTGAATATGTACGTACAGTGGTAGAATGTTACAAAGAGGCTATCAAAGCTTATCTGGAAGGAACATTTACCGATGAAAAGATTGCAGCTTGGGACGAACGTCTGAAAACGGTATTCAACCGCGGCTTTTGGGATGGCTATTATTTGGGACAACGTTTAGGCGAATGGACCAGAAACTATGGCTCGGCAGCTACGGAACGTAAGATATATGTAGGTAAAGGTATCAAATACTTCTCTAACATTGGAGTTTCCGAATTTCTGGTAGAGGCTGCGGAAGTTAGCGTAGGCGATAAACTTCTCATTACCGGACCGACCACAGGTGCTCTATTCATGACTTTGGAAGAAGCCCGTGTTGACTTGGAATCCGTGCAGACTGTGAAGAAAGGCCAGCACTTCTCCATGAAATCAGATAAGATACGCCCCAGTGACAAGCTGTATAAACTGGTATCAACCGAAGAACTGAAGAAGTTCAAAGGACTCGATATTGAGCAAAAAAGAGGCTAACTGCTATTTCTCAACTTTTAATTTTTAATCTTCAATTTTTAATTGATGAACTATATCTATGAATTGGAAATGAAGGTGCGTGATTACGAGTGCGACCTTCAAGGGATTGTTAATAATGCGAACTATCAGCATTATTTGGAACATACCCGCCATGAGTTTCTGACGTCGGTAGGCATCAGTTTTGCTGCACTCCACGAACAGGGAGTCGATCCGGTAGTGGCACGCATTAATATGGCATTCAAAACGCCGTTGAAAAGCGGAGACGAGTTTGTCTCTAAACTCTATATGAAGAAGGAAGGTATCAAATATGTATTCTATCAGGATATTTTCCGTAAGAGTGATAATAAAGTAGTAGTGAAATCCACTGTTGAAACGGTATGTGTGGTAAACGGACGTTTGAGTGACAGCGAATTATTCGATAGCGTCTTTGCCCCTTACCTGAAATGAGCAGTTCCGAGGAAGAACAGATTTATAGTATCGCCCTGACAATGGTGCCCGGTATCGGGCACATAGGGGCGAAACATCTGATAGACAGAATGAATAATGCTGTTGATGTCTTCCGTCTGCGTAAAGAAATACCGGAACGTATTCCTGAAGTGAGTCAACGGGTGGTAGATGCGTTGGATTGTCCACAAGCTGTGATCCGTGCCGAACAGGAATATGAATTTATCCGGAAGAACCGGATCTCCTGCCTGACTTTCCATGACGAGGCTTATCCTTCTCGTTTGCGGGAATGTGAAGATGCTCCTATTGTCCTTTTCTTTAAAGGAAATACCGATTTGAATTCCCTGCATATAATAAATATGGTAGGCACCCGTAATGCCACTGATTATGGTACCCGGATTTGCGCCTCTTTCTTACGCGATCTGAAAACACTTTGTCCTGATGTGTTGGTGGTCAGTGGACTTGCTTACGGAATCGATATTCATGCGCATCGTGAAGCGCTGGTCAATGATCTGCCTACGGTAGGTGTCCTTGCCCACGGTCTGGATCGTATTTATCCTTATGTCCATCGGAAAACAGCCATTGATATGCTCGAAAAAGGAGGACTATTGACCGAATTTCTGTCCGGTACGAATCCCGACAAACATAATTTCGTCAGTCGTAACCGCATTGTCGCAGGTATGTGTGATGCTACGGTTGTCATTGAATCGGCAGAAAAAGGAGGCTCATTAATCACTGCTGAACTTGCTGAAGGCTATCATCGCGATTGTTTTGCTTTTCCCGGCCGGATAAATGATGAATATTCAAAGGGGTGTAATCGGTTGATTAGAGATAATAAGGCTTCCTTACTATTATCGGCTGAAGATCTTGTACAGGCAATGGGATGGAATATACCAACAACTTCTTCCGAAAAAGTAAATGTGCAACGTAGTCTTTTTCTCGACTTGTCCGAAGAAGAACAGAAGATTGTCTCTATTCTGGAGAAACAGGGGAATTTACAGATTAATTCTCTGGTAGTAGAAGCAGATATTCCCGTACATAAGATAAATGCTATTCTTTTTGAACTGGAAATGAAAGGAGTAGTTCGTGTATTGGCAGGAGGAATGTATCAGTTATTGAATTAACTCGTATAGACTAACCTCATATATGGATATAAAAAAAGGAGCAACGCCTTGCTCCAACCTTTGTTAACCTTAAATCTAATACTATGAAAAAAATCACATGACAAATGTATGTCTTTGCAAACTAACCTCCAAATAATTCTGTTGTATTTGTTTCTCTTTTAAATTCTTTCACTGATTTTCACTGTTATCGGACACGACGTACTTCTGTGGCACTTATGATTGTTCCTATTTACATAGATTAAGGGGAAATAGGCATATATCTTATAGTCGGCTTCGGATAACACTTTATTATGAATTAATAAAACATAGAAAATATGCCTGAAAACAGACTGGAAATCATCATCTCGTTGGTTTTAAAGGAATACCCTGTTGGTTTAAAACCAAGGAAGCCTTCCTTTAAAACCAATGAGGTGTTCCTTTAAAAGGAAAAACAGGTTACTGTATTATGCTGAATATTTGTGGTTTATATCTTTGTTTTGCTAATGCAGTTTATCTGCCAAACTAGTCGGACTTCGGTGTGTACATCTCCGGCCAAGGAATATTCTTTAAGCCGTCTCCGATATAGAAGCCCAAATGCGGTGGCTGATTATAACCTACATTTTGCCAAGCAATTCCCAAACGATACATAGGGTCGTGCATTAATGTATATAAACGATGTTCGGTAGGGATAGTAGTAGTATAGATATGTAGCTTACTTGGGTCTTCAGCATCACAGAGAACGATCTCTTCTCTCCAGTCACCCAGAATATCCGCGCTTAGGTTAGGAACCGCCTTACTTCCACTGGTATGTCGGGCTTCGGAAAAAGTGCGTAGTGTTACGGGTTTCCAACCATTCCATTTAGTTATGACATTTTTATTCAGAATTTCGTCTTGCAAGTCACCATCCCAATAGATGCGGAAGCTGATAGATGGTTTTCTGTCTGCAATTTTTTCCCCTTTGCAGTTATAAACTCCCGGTGCTCCTGAGCTCCACATTTCGAATCCGCGGTGATTAGGGTCGATATCTGCTGCTAGTCCACGTCCGTTGTCTCCTTTTGTAGGACCTCCCCAAAGAATCTCTCCGGTTCGTGCGTCATGCATTTCATAACCGTATGTTTGCCAAGCCTCTTTTTCTTCGTGTACTTCCCATACCTGATATCCCGGACGGTCAGGATCCAGATTAGCTATATGCATGGCGTCTCCATGTCCCAGTCCCGTACTGTAAAGTACAGTTCCGTCATTATTAATCACGCAAGAGCCGTAGACAATTTCATCACAACCGTCTCCGTCAACGTCGGCCACTGACAGATTATGATTACCTTGTCCATAAGCTCCTTCCCCTTTTATATCAGAAATATGTTCCCACCGTTTTACCAGCTTCCCTTTGATAAAGTCATAAGCTGTTAAAGTTGTTTTGGCGTAATAACCACGACACATGACGACGCTTGGACGTATTCCGTCCAAATAAGCGACACAAGCCAAGAAGCGGTCTACGCGATTGCCATAGCTATCTCCCCAAGAACTGACTTCTCCACGTTCTGCTTCATAAGGAACGGTATGTAGTTCCTCTCCGGTTTTCCCACTGAAAATGGTGAGATACTCCGGACCCTGTAATACATAGCCACACGTTTTTTTATTCATTTCCAGGTTTCTCCAGTCTTTGTCCGGGTCATCTGTACCAAGGAATATCTTTTTCCCCTTTCCGTCTACCGTTCCGGGTGCTGTCTTGCAGACTAGTTCGGCTTTGCCATCGCCATTGAAGTCATATACCATAAATTGTGTGTAGTGTGAGCCCGCACGGATGTTTTTTCCCAAATTAATTCTCCACAAATGTTTACCGCTTAATTTATAGGCATCCAGATAGACGGGACCTGTGATTCCGGAATAAGAATTATCAGTCTGATTAGAAGGATTCCATTTAACTATAATCTCATATTCGCCGTCTCCGTCCAAGTCTCCTACGCTGCAATCTCCTGGAACGTAGGTATATTCCTGTCCCTCCGGATACTCTTCGGCAATTCCGTTCGAACGATTCAAGGCGATGCACGGTGGAGTAATTCCTTTTTCTGGACGGTTTAGTTGTATAGTCAGAAAGTCTTGTTCCCAGGCTTTCACTTCTTTGGAACTGTCTGTTTCTTTCCCTTTTACAACAGCTTTCACTACATATTTATCTTCTAGATTACCGGATTTGTCGGTCAGGTTGGTAGCTTGTTTTGAAGAAACTGATTTAAATAATTTGCCATTTTTATACACATTAAAGGCTGTCTCTTTTTCGTTACCCAATACGCGCCAACTGATGAAAACCCCATTCTCTGTTTTCGCGGCTACTAATCCTCTATCTAAAGCTTCCATTTGTCTTTTCATTCCATAGGTCGGAGTTGTTGCTCCTTCTATGAGAAGGCAGAAAATCAAAACTGAAAAAAGTACTATGTTTTTCATTTTGCAGTTAATTAATTATTTGTAATTGATAGGCAAAGGAAGGCATATTCTACCTGTAATTGATGTACAAAGATACAAAAACATGGAAAAATGGAAGTAAGCTTCTTATGTTTCTTCACATTTTGCAGGTTTGAATTGTAGTTAATGGAATAGTATTATGATACATCCGGTATAGAAGTTTTCGCCTTACATTTGCTGAAAACTAATTAATGTATTATTAAAATTATATCATGAAAAGACGACTACTTCTCGTTGTGACATTGCTTGCCGGATGGAATCTCCTGTCGGCGCAGTCTCTTCCCGACCGGAAAGAGACATTAAAAACATTGGTGAAAGTCAACGATTATTTTATGAAAAAGTACGCTGATTTTACCCGACCAAGTTATGTGGGGAAATTCAGACCCAGTAATATCTGGACTCGCGGGGTATATTATGAAGGGTTGATGGCTTTGCATACTGTCTATCCCCGTTCGGATTATTATGATTATGCATATGACTGGGCGGATTTTCATAAGTGGGGATTGCGTGGTGGCAATATCACACGTAATGCAGATGACCACTGTTGCGGACAGGCATATATTGAACTTTATAAGATTTCCCCTGATCCGGCGAAAATAAAAAATATCAAAGTTTCAATAGATATGCTGGTAAATACTCCTCAAGTGGACGACTGGACTTGGATTGACGCGATACAGATGGGGATGCCTGTTCTTGCCCAGTTAGGCAGGCTGACAGGCGAACAGAAATACTATGATAAAATGTGGCAGATGTATTCTTGCTCCCGTAATGAGATAGGCAATGGACTGTTTAATCAAAAAGAGGGACTGTGGTGGAGAGACGCTAATTTCGTTCCTCCTTATAAAGAACCTAACGGAAAGAATTGCTTTTGGAGCCGGGGAAACGGATGGGTATATGCCGCATTGGTGAGAGTCCTGAATGAGGTTCCGGAGAATGATACACATCGTATGGATTATATAAAAGATTTCCTGTCAATGAGTAAAGCGTTGAAGGCTTGTCAGCGCGCAGACGGCTTCTGGAATGTAAGTTTGCATGATGAATCCAATTATGGGGGGAAGGAGACATCAGGAACCTCCTTATTTGTTTATGGCATGGCATGGGGAGTGCGCAATGGATTATTGGATAAAAAAGAATATATGCCTGTCATTGTAAAAGCATGGAATGCTATTGTGAAAGAGGCTGTACATCCGAATGGTTTCTTGGGATTCGTGCAGGGTAGTGGCAAAGAGCCTAAAGACAGCCAGCCGGTAACTTACAAGAGCGTTCCTGATTTTGAAGATTACGGAGTAGGATGCTTCCTGCTGGCTGGTACGGAGGTGTATAAAATAGATTGATGATAAAACTTGATAAAACATTGATATTTTGAAGTATGGGAAGATTTAAAGTTTTGAAGTTATTATTTCTCTTACTGCTGATACCTATGCTACTGGGGGCTAATAATAGAGAGAAATACAATTTTAATTCTCAATGGTTATTGCATATTGGTGATGTTCAGGGAGGAGAAAAGTTATTTTTTACTGATAAGGATTGGAAGAAAATAACTCTGCCTCGCGCTTTTAATGAAGATGAGGCTTTTAAAGTTGCTATTAAAGAAATGACAGATACCGTTTCCTGGTATCGTAAACATTTTAAGCTACCGAAAACAGCCAAGGGGAAAAAAGTATTTATAGAGTTTGAAGGAGTACGTCAGGGAGCCGATTTTTATTTGAATGGTAAACATATTGGGCTACATGAAAATGGAGTAATGGCTGTAGGCTTTGATCTGACACCGTATTTAAATTTTACTGGGGAGAATGTAATAGCTGTACGTACTGATAATGATTGGAAGTATAAGGAGCGGGCTACCGGCAGTCGATATCAATGGAACGACAATAACTTTAATGTTAATTACGGAGGTATTCCTAAAAACGTATGGCTGCATATCACGGATAAGTTATACCAAACATTACCTTTGTATAGTAACTTACGAACGACAGGAGTGTATATCTATGCGACAGATATATGTACTAAGAGCCGTAAAGCATTTGTTAATGCAGAATCTGAAGTACGTAACGAATATGATAAATCGTGCAATGTAAGCTATGAAGTATGTGTATATGATTACGACGGCAATTGGGTAAGTACTTTTAAAAGTGCTCCGGTGATAGTAAAATCTAAAGAGACAGTAAAGCTAAAAGCTGCCAAAGAATTGGAAAATCTGCATTTCTGGAGTTGGGGATATGGTTATCTTTATGATGTAAAGACAAGGTTGATAGTGGATAACAGGATTGTTGACGAAGTAGTAACTAAAACAGGTTTCAGAAAGACTCGTTTTAGTGGCGGAAAGATATGGCTAAATGACCGGGTTTTGCAAATGAAAGGATACGCCCAGCGTACAAGTAATGAATGGCCGGGAGTAGGCATATCGGTACCACCTTGGATGAGTGACTATTCTAATGGCTTGTTGATTGAGCATAATGCGAATTTCTTTAGATGGATGCATGTTACACCTTGGAAGCAAGATGTTGAATCATGTGACAGAGTAGGAGTGATACAGGTAATGCCTGCCGGAGATGCAGAAAAAGATGCCGTTGGCCGTTGGTGGGGACAGCGTTTGGAGCTAATGCGTGATGCTATCATCTACTTTAAGAATAATCCGAGTATATTGTTTTACGAATCAGGTAATGAGTCTATAAGTCGTGAACATATGCTTGAAATGATAGCTATTCGTGATATGTACGATCCTTATGGGGGAAGAGCAATAGGTTCTCGTGAGATGCTGGATATCCGTGAAGCTGAATGGGGCGGTGAAATGCTTTATATAAATAAGAGTGAGCATCATCCGATGTTTGCCACCGAATATTGTCGTGATGAAGGTCTGCGTAAGTATTGGGATGAATATAGCTATCCTTTTCATAAGGAAGGAGCAGGACCTTTGTATAGAGGGCAGGATGCAAGTGCCTATAATCATAATCAAGATATGTTTGCTGTAGAATTGATTCGGCGTTGGTATGATTATTGGCGTGAACGGCCGGGTACCGGAAGGAGAGTTAGCTCCGGTGGTGCTAAAATTATTTTCTCGGACACACAGACGCATAGTCGTGGTGAAGAAAATTATCGCCGGAGTGGAGTCGTGGATCCGTTGAGAATACCTAAAGATGGATTTTTTGCTCATAAAGCCATGTGGGACGGTTGGGTTGATACGGAAAAGGAACATACATATATCATTGGTCACTGGAATTATACATCTAAAGTGATTAAACCTGTGTATGTGGTTTCTTCAGGTGATAAAGTAGAATTATTTGTAAATGGTAAATCAAAGGGCTTCGGCAAACAGGATTATCGTTTTTTATTTACGTTTGATTCTGTCCAGTGGGAGAAAGGAATAATTGAAGCAGTGAGCTATGGCGAGAATAACAAAGAATTGAGCCGTTATTCTATAAAAACGATAGGAGAACCTCATCATCTGAAACTCACATTTATGCATGGACCAAAGGGACTTTTTGCAGATGGGGCTGACTTGGCTATACTGCAGGTTGAGGTTGTAGATGCGAATGGTGATAGATGTCCGCTTGCTGATAATATGATTAAATTTGATTTGCAAGGACCTGCCGAATGGCGTGGAGGCATTGCGCAAGCTACAGACAATTATGTATTGGCTAAAGAGCTTCCTGTCGAGTGTGGTATAACAAGAACTTTGATTCGTTCGACTGAACAGGCGGGTAATATCATGGTAAGGGCTACGACAGCTGGTTTACCTTCAGCAGAGCTATCATTAACCTCTAATCCTGTTGAAGTAAAGGACGGACTTAGCACGTTTTTTCCAAGTGAAAAGTTGATTAGTCGGTTTGACCGTGGTGAAACCCCGTTGACTCCTTCTTATCAGGACTCAAAAGTAGACGTAGGAATAAAATCCGCTATTGCCGGAATAAATAGTGAACAGGCTATTTATAGTTATGATAGTAACGAATTAAGTGAATGGAAAAATGATGGAAAATTGAGTACGGCATGGATTACTTATCATTTGGAGAGAAAAGCAGAAATAGATGATATTTGCATTAAATTGACTGGTTGGCGGAAACGTTCTTATCCTTTGGAGATTTTTGCAGATGATAAACTTGTTTGGAGTGGAAATACGGAAAAGAGTTTGGGGTATATTCATCTATCTGTCAAGCCTGTACGAACGGATAAAATAACTATCAAGTTGAAGGGAGAGGCAAAAGAATCGGATGCTTTCGGACAAATAGTGGAAGTTGTTGAGCCTAATGCTGGTGATCTTGACCTTCTTAGGGTAAAAGGCGGTGAAAAAACAAATAATGAATTGAGAATAGTGGAAGTTGAATTTTTGGAAACACTAAAGAAATAAATAGGATTGTGTTTGTTTAAGGTTGCCCCGGCTAGTTCTTTAATTTGAATTGGTTGGGGTTTATTCTTTGAAGACTAATAAAAAGGGCTCCTCATTTTGTTTGAGAAGCCCTTACCTATTGAAAACTGATAAGAGAGGGGAATATCTTAATTAATGAGTAAGTTGTTTTACCTTTATTGGTTTTTCATGTGTACATATTATTTTTGATTTCTCGTCTTGATAAACAATATTTCTAGATTTTTCACCTCTAATGTTGGTATATAATTCTCCCGCTGGAACTGTAAAAAGTACATTGTCGAATAGGATATTTTGTCCGTCCAAAATACTAATTTTATTATCTTGTGAGTTGATTTCCAAATTACGTAAGATAAATCCGTTAACATCATTCATTGCAGTAATGAGTTCTTGACTGTTGATTTTGCCGTTCTCAATAAGAATATTGCTACAGGGTACTTCCGGAATGCCATTGATGCTTAATACTTTATGGGCTGATTCTACAATAAAGTTCCTTATCTTTATATCTTTTATGACAGGAGTCAGTCTGTTCACAGCTCTTGGTGGAATGCGACTGGCCAATTCTCCCATATATCGTTTGCTGCCAAGCAAATCCCACTTAAAAGCTTCTCCTACATTCGTCATGCGTATATTTTCATATAGAATATCAGATACTCCTCCGGCTCGATTGCGGCGGGTTTTAAACCGTATTCCTACTTGTGTTCCATCGAACACACAGTCATGTAGGTAAATATTCTCTATTCCACCTGCAGTTTCACTTCCACAAGTAATGCCACCATGTCCGTCTTTGGCCAATGAATAGCGGATTACGACATTCTCGGTAGCCTTACCTACACGTAGTCCATCCTCAGCGCGTCCGGCTTTTAAAGTGAAGCAATCATCTCCACAATTGAGTGTGGAGTATTCTATCAGTACATTCTTACAGGATTCAATGTCGATACCATCGCCACTGGGAACTCCAATCGAATTTACAGTAATACCACGGATTATTACATTTTCACAGTAAATCGGACAGATGTTCCAGAATGCGCTGCGTTCCATAGTAATACCTTCAACCAATACATTAGTACAGTTAATGGGCGAGATTGTTTTTGGGCGATAGAATCCCCTTCCGTTCATACCGTCAAATATTCGTTGCGCTACCGGAGTGGTTGACGATATGTCATTTTCAACTACAGTATTTCCATTAGGTAGTTGTCTGATCTCCGCATTCATAGCTGGACCATAAATAATGCCCTTGCCGGTCACAGCTATATTATTTTCTCCATTTGCATAGATGAATGCCCCGGCTCCCATAATTTCAATTCCTTCGTGGCGAGTGAACACTGCAGGTAAATAACTTTCTACGGTTCCGGGAAATTCTATTTCGGCTTCGTCTTCTAAGTGGAGGTTCACATTGCTTTTTAGCACAATACGCCCTGATTTCCATTTCCCTTTGGGGATGACGACAGTCCCCCCCCCTCGATTGTGAACGTCCATGATCGTTTGATTGACAATAAGAGTGATAGGTTCATCTGCTTTGGCTCCCTTATCTGATATGTTGACTGTCAATTCAGGAAAGACAGGCCTTTTAAGATCAGGCATCTGAAACGGTATTTTGCCAATAGGGGCAATTTCTTCCGGCATGGCAATGGCGCCTACCTTATCTATAGTTACAATCTTTGCAGATTCGACTTGAGGCTGACAAGAGACTGACAAAAAGGGAAGTGTCAAAGCCATTAATAAATACGGTTTATAAATTCTCATAACTATCAAGAAGTTTATTTAAGTGTCCATATACAAGTATCATTCAATATTTCTTTTCCGGACTTCCCTTCTACACGAATGACATTTTCTCCGGGAGAAAGGGTTATATTATCCCATATGATCCGGTTAACCTTATCTTTTTTCTGTTTACCGATTTTTTTGTCATTAAGATACAGAGTTGCCTCATTTAGGTTGCTATATACTTTGACTAACGTGTTTGGATTAGTACGTTCGGTGAATCTACGGCTACAAATGTAGAGCATCGGTTCCGAATTCCAGTTCGCTTTATAAAAGTAGAAGACATCTTTTTTTACTTTGCGATCATAGGTAATAGTACCTTTGTCGTTAATACCATCTGTATCTCCTTCCTGTCGGATAGAGGATTGTGCATCTGCGAATTGCCAGATAAACTTAGCCCATAAATAGGGGCGTTCGGTAAATGCTGTCCAATAACCTTCGTGACAGATTGCCTGATATTCTTCAGGATGTTCTCTTTTAGGACGTTGGGTATTATGGTCGAGGGGACATGCGTGTTGATGGATACTGGCGCCGGCTCCATATTCCGATACTCCCACTGGCTGGTTATTAGAGTTCTTTTTTACATCATCAAAAAACTTTTCGGCAGATTGTTGAGAGGTTTTCCAACCGAAATATTTATTCCAAGCAATAAGATCGGAACAACCCAGATAATTAGTTTGGTCTACACAAGTTGCAAAAGCAGTCAGACGGGACGGATCCAGTTTTTTATACAATTCATTAATTTCTCTAACAAAAGGAACCGGATTATCATATTCTTGAAATTTCTTATTGTCGGTAATCAATAGCTCATTGAATATTCCCCAAAAACAAATAGAAGGGTGATTGAATTTTTGATATACCAGTTCTTTCAGGGATTGCCTGGCGTTATCCTCGAATCCTTTATTGTGTAAATAGCCGGTATATGCATATCCGCCGGGACCGCACATCGGGATTTCTGTCCATAATATAATTCCGTTTTGATCGCATAAGTCGTACATGGGTTCTGCGTGTGGATAATGTGCCAAACGCATAGCGGTCGCACCTACTTCTTTTATCAGGCTTATGTCTTTATCATAATCTTCTTGCTGTAAAGCACTTCCTTTACCTTTTACATCCTCATGACGGCAGAAACCATAGAGGTTCAGGTATTTTCCGTTTAGGAAGAAACCTTTTTCCGGGTCAGCATGAAAGTAGCGGAATCCCGTTTTTTGAGTTACTTTATCAATTACTTTGTCGCCATCATATAGTTCTACTGATACGTTGTATAAATAAGGATTCTCTTTTCCATTCCAAAGAATAGGATTAGTGATTGTAAGTGGCTGTTTGACGGTCTCCTCACTGACTGCTGTTATATTGCTGGTCACTTCTTTTCCATTAGTATCTGTGATGGTTGTTTTCAGTTTCAGACCGGATTTTACTTCTTTTAAAGAAAGAATACTCTCTACACAGATTTCGGCTTGTTGCTTGGTAATTCTATTCTGATGGATAAACACTCCTGGCGAGGCATAGAATACAGGAGAGATGCAATTCTTTTCTGTTATAATCAGATGACAAGGACGGTGGATTCCACCGTAGATATTAAAGTCTCCGCTAATTGGCAGGATGTCTGTACGATATGCATTGCTTACCCACACTTCCAGATCATTATTACCATTCTGTACAAAATCTGTGATTTCGAAGCAAAAAGCTGTGTAGCCACCTAGATGTTGTCCTACAGTCCGGTAATTTATGAAAATGTCAGCGGCAGAATTGACACCTTCGAAATAGAGGAAAAGTCGTTTATCTTTCATTTCCGGAGTAATTTCCAAATCACGTTTATATACCATCATTTCCCGATTGTATGTTGTGGTACCTTCCAGATAATTCGCATTCCAAGTGTGAGGAAGGGTTACCGGAGTAAGTGATGCATCTTTCTTATTACTGGTGAGTGGTTTATATCCCCAGCCTTTATCCAATAGAATAGAGGTGCGAGGATGGTTCTCTGCAAGGATAGAAGAATGGAACAAGAGCCCGATAATAACGAGGCATAAAGTGGATAATTTGTGTTTCATAAATTATTAAGTTATAATTATTATGCAGAATTTTTATTGGCAAATATAGGGCGTTGTATTCTCTTATTCCTGTAATATAGTACGAAAACAAGTATTATGATGCAAAACAAATTGCAAAAATCAGGTGATGGTATATTTTGAACAGGAATACATATAAATGTATGGTGATTAAGGCTGTATTCATAAATTTGCGCTTCTTTTGCATAGTAAGAGCTAAAATAATGAAAGCTAGTAAAAATAGAATAATCATGAGAAAGATTACGTTTATATTTCTTTTGGGGGGCTTGTCATTTTTACAAATGTTTGCTCAAAATAAAATGATTTGTGATAATGCAGTGGAGACTAATTGGGATTCTGCACTGAGGAACGTGGAGATTCCTTCTGTTAAAGATGGCACTATTCGGCGAGCACTTATGTATAAGACTATTTGCAAAAGTCCTCAGCCTTTGGTGGTGAATCTTGATACTTGGAATAATGATTCTGTACAGAAGAATCCTTTAATCAAAGAAATTATAGCTCGTGGCTGGAATTATATTCATCCGAATTTAGAAGAAGTCAATCAAGAAGTGAGTGTAGTGAGTATTCTTGAAATGTTGGCCCATATTGAGGATGCGATTCGATATGCATTAAGACAAACTAATGCCAATCCCAATGATGTTCATATAATAGGTTCAGGAAAAGGTGGCGTTGCGACATTGGCAAGCTACATGAATCTTAACTATCCGGTGAAATCTTTTTCGGTTTGGGGAGCACTGAATGTAGATTTATCTTTAGAACATCAATGTTTGATTGAAAAGCGTAAAGATGCCCGATTGTTTATCTATGCTAAGATGAATGGGGGAGATAAAGATTCTCTTTCTGTTACACCGTCTTTGAATATATACAATCGATTAGTTGGAGAGTTAAAATATGGAATATTGAATATGGATGATATTAAGATGAAGGCGGTTAATGATCCTAGCCTTATATCTTGTTACGAAATATTTGATTTATTGGGTGAACGTAGTAATTTTGACTGCAAAAAGAATAGAAGGATGTTTGGTTGTGATGTCTATTTGATACGTAAGTATAGTAACATACAGTTAACAGTTCTTGAGAGTGATTATGATCAAATTCCTCAGGCTTTAGGTTTGATACCTTACAATAAAATTACAGACCTAAAATATAATATCCTGACTATTGGTGATTCTAATGGACAGAAAAAAGATGGTTGGGTTGCACAACTGAAGAAGATGTTACCGGAATCTACAATAATTAATTATTCAGAAGCCGGGCGTACTATTGGGTTTGACAATAATGGTAAGGAAAGATTGAATGGACTTAAAAATATCAATTCATATTTAGATCAGGCACAAGTTGAAAAGAAAAAGTATGATTATATTATTTTGTGTTTAGGAACTAATGATACAAAAAGAATATTTGAAGCCAGGCAGAATGAGGTTGTACTAAATTTTGAGAAACTTCTGAATAAGATAAAAATGCATAATCTGTATAAAGGTTCGGATACAAAATTAATTTTCGTAACTCCTCCTCCTCTCAGAGAGAAAAATATTAGTCTAAAGTTCCAAGGAGCTAGTCAGAGATTAAATAATTTGATACCGGAATTGATGTATATGGCTTCCAAAAAAGGTTTTAGTGTGGTTGATGTATATCATCCGTTATTAGGAATACTTGATTATTATGCTGGTGATGGAGTGCACATGGCAGGGGCTGGACAAGAAATTGTCGCCTCTAAAATAATTTGTACAATAATGGATAAATAGATAATTAGAAAAGTCATGAAAATATTCTTTTTCCTTATTTTAAACCTTATCATTTGTTCTAATTCTGCATTCGCTGCAAATAGGGAGGTTTATGTAGCCAAATATAAGCATGATAAAATATGTGCTATTAGTTATACATTTGATGATGGGTTGGCAGAACATTATACAATCGTTTTTCCAGAATTGGAAAAACGGGGTTTTAAAGGAACTTTTTGGATATGCGGCTATTATACGGAACAGGGAATGGATGCAAAGGTTCCTCGAATGACTTGGATGCAATTGAAGGAAATGGCAAATAAAGGACATGAGATTTCCAATCATAGTTGGTCACATAAGAAAATGTCACGTTTGCCCTTAGCTCGTATTAAAGATGAGATAGAGAAAAATGATAGTGCAATTTTTGCTAACATTGGTATTATGCCTGTTACCTATTGTTATCCATATAATTATAAGCCAGATACGATTTCTCAGATAGCTTCTGAAAATAGGGTGGCAACACGTGTGAAACAATTTTCGATAGGTGGAAGTAAGGCAAGTCCTCAACGGTTTGCAAAATGGTTGGAAGACTTAATAAAAAACAAGGATTGGGGAGTAACCATGACCCATGGCATTAATTACGGATATGATGCTTTCAAGTCACCTGAATTATTTTGGGAACATTTGGACGAAGTGAAAAATATGGAGGATAAAATTTGGATAAGTACTTTTCGGCAAATCGCTTCTTATATAAAGGAGAGGAAAGAAATACAACTGAAAGTATCAGATAAAAAAGATGTGCTGGTTATTACTCCAAAATTGAAGCTAAATAAGGAACTTTTTGCGGAACCATTAACAATGATAGTCAGAAAGGAAGGAGTAAAAGGAGTAGTTGTTACCCAAAATAAAAAACGACTATCAGCAAATATCTTGGGGGATAAAATTATTTTTGATTTTAATCCTTATGATGGTTTAATAAAGGTGCGTTTAATTGAAAAATAGGATTCTGTACCATCTATTTGTACTGGATTGCATAATTAAAATATGTTCCTGTACTACATTTGCAATATGAAAATCACAAAATTGAATGTTTAAATTAAGTTTTTACTAATATGAAAATGAAATGTATGAAAAGCACAGAGTACGGCATTAGTTGTTTAAGTAGAGGAACTTTGTTTCTCTTTCTGCTAACTGTCTTTGTTTTGCAATCAGTTACGTTACTGGCTCAAAATGATCGTACTATCAGGGGTACAGTAATTGATGAAAATGAGGAACCTGTTATTGGTGCAACGGTTGTTGCTATCGGTACCAACCGTTCTACTATTACAAATATGGACGGTGCTTTTGAATTAAATCTTCCATCTACAGTTAAAACTCTGGAAATTTCTTTTTTAGGATATAATAAAGCAAAGGTCCAGTTGAAAGCACAATCAACTTATAAAGTTCAATTGACAGAATCATTGGTTCAATTAGATGAGGTAGTAGCTATAGGGTATGGTTCTGCCAAGAGAGGTAATCTGACAGGTTCTGTGTCCAAAGTGGATGCTTCGAAAATTGAAAATCGTCCGGCGCCGAATATTGCTTCTGCATTGCAAGGTATGCTTTCAGGGGTGGAAATCCGTTCAACAAGTGGAGCGCCTGGAGAAGAGCTTGAGATTCGTGTACGGGGAGCAGCATCGATTAATGCTGATGCGGTACCTTTATATGTATTGGATGGGATTCCGGTAGATAATCTGGGGAGCATTAATCCGAACGATATTGAGTCGATTGAGGTGTTAAAAGATGCTTCTTCTTCTGCTATCTATGGTTCACGTGGTGCAAATGGCGTTATTTTGATAACGACGAAAACTGCATCGAAGTCTGATAAAGTACGTGTTGATTTTTCTGCATCTTATGGTATTCAGCAATTGGAGAGAAGGGTAGATGTTTTGAGTCCGGAAGAATGGATTGATTTTCGTACTGCATATAATAATTATAGATATGTAGAGAAATATGCTGCAAAAGGAGCTACTGCTAATGATGATTGGGAAACTCGTTTAGCTATGAATGGTGGTAAGATTAGTTATTATTACATGAATGACCCTCGTTGGTCACAGCCTAATTATGGTGGTTTGGCATTGATAGACTGGCAGGATGAGTTTTTTCGTTTGGCTCCTATACAGAATTACCAACTATCTGTATCTAATGGTAATAAGAATAGCAAATACCGTCTTTCGTTGGGATATATTGATCAGCAAGGTGTTGCTATTGAAACAAGCTATAAACGTTTGAATCTACGTGCAAATGTAGAGTCCCGTTTGTTTGATCGTATCACAATGGGATTTAATATTGCTCCGACTATGACTTGGAATGAAGGAGGGAGCATTGAAGGAAAAGATCAACAGGCGCAGAAAGTTTTGTCTATGTGTCCTATAGCTGAGCCGGAAGCAGGGGTATATGAGGGTGCAGAGCCTTATGATAGTTATTTGTGGGCTAGTTCCAATGTGAGTCCAATAGCTTTTATGGAGCAGAATGTTAATCATCGGGAAAATATTAATGTAAACTCTTCTGCTTATTTGAAAATTGATTTATTGAAAGGGTTAAAGTTGGAAGCAACCGGCTCTTATATTTTTTCAAGTCAGCATAGACGTATCTTTACTCCAAGCTCAGTTCTGAAGAAATGGGAAGTGGGTGAAGGATATCATACAAGTGCAAATCGTTCTGATACACGTTCCCATAAATATTTGTTCCAAACGATATTGAATTATAACAGAACTTTTCGCAAGCATACGGTAGGCTTGATGGCTGGTTACTCTATGGAGTCTTCTTCTGGGGCATCAAGTAGTTTGTCTGCAAAGCAATTTGCGGATAACTCTTTAGAAGTTTTTACTTTGAATGATCAGGCGATTACCGGAGCATCTGCTACTTTAACGACTCCTAGCCGTTTACTTTCTTATTTCGGACGTTTTCAGTATGAATACGATAATCGCTATCTATTGACAGCGAGTATTCGCCGGGATGGTTCTTCGCGTTTTGGCAGGGAGAATAGATGGGGTACTTTTCCTGCTGTATCAGCAGCTTACCGTGTCTCGAATGAGAAATTCTGGCCTAAAGATTTTGTGATGAATCAATTAAAGGTGCGTGCAAGCTGGGGACTGAATGGTAATAATTCCATCTCTAATGGTGCTGCATTAGGATTGATGGAAAGTGCAAATTACTCATTGGGAAGTTTGGTTAATGGCTTTGCGCCAAGTTCTATTGACAACGAAAAACTGGGTTGGGAAAAGACACATAGCTGGAATATTGGTATAGACCTAGGATTCTTTAATAACCGTATTGTGCTGGCTGCCGACTATTATGATAAAACGACCAAAGATCTTTTGTATAAAGTTTCTGTTCCTGCCATTATGGGATTCACCAAAGCTTGGGGAAATATTGGTAGTATAGGAAATAGAGGTTTTGAATTGGAACTGACAACTCAGAACTTGACAGGGAAGCTGAATTGGAGTACATCCTTAAACGTTTCTTATAATAAAAACGAGGTAAAGAGTCTGGGAGAAGATAATACTACTGTATTTATTGGTTATAGTGATTCTAATACTCAGGTATTTATGGTAGGTCAGCCATTGAGAGCTTATTATATGTATGATGCTGTCGGAGTTTATCAGACTAAAGAAGATTTGAAGAAATATCCTACCATGACAAACTCACAGGTGGGAGACGTGAGATATCGCGATGCTAATGATGATGGAGTTATTAATGACCAGGATCGTACATTAGTAGGTAAACCGTCACCTGATTATACTTTTGGTTTCACAAACTCGTTCAGATATAAAGATTTTGATTTGTCTATTCTGCTTACGGCTCAAACCGGTGGTAAACTTTACAGTGTGTTAGGCCGAGCTATGGACCGTCCAGGTATGGGAGCTTCTATTAATGTATTAGCTAAATGGAAGAATATGTGGAGATCGGAAGAAGAACCGGGAGATGGAAAAACTCCAGGTATTGATAATAAAAATACAAGTTCGTTATATGACTCACGGTGGTTATATAGTACAGACTTTATAAAGATAAAAAATATTACTCTTGGTTATCGTATTCCCGTTAAAAGGTTTAAATATCTTAGCAGTGCCCGTTTGTATATGTCGGCAGAGAATGTTTGGATGTGGGATAAATATGACGGGGGATTCTCTCCGGAATCTAATAATGGTGGTAAAACTGCAGATTATGATTATGGAGCTTATCCTCAGCCAAGAACGATTACTTTGGGAGTTAATGTTACATTTTAATAAAACGGAAAATTATGGAATTGTATAAATACATATTAGGTGGAGCTTTATGTTTAGGATCGCTCTTTTCATCATGTAGTGATTGGTTGGAAATAGAACCAGTAGACACTCGTACAACAAACTATTATTATAAGACACCCAAAGAGATGGAACAAGCGTTAATGGGGATTTATAATGGATTACTTCCTGTGTCGGAATATTCGTTATTAATGTCGGAACTTCGCTCTGATAATGTTTGGTGTGGTGAATATACCGGGGCCCAACGGGATTATTTGGCTATTAGTACCTATGATCCTAATTTGGCTATTACTTCCACTATAAGTGGAGCATGGGAAGAATTATACCGGATTGTATATCGTACCAATGTATTTCTGTCAAAAGTTGATGGAGTAACATTTATCATAGAAGGAACAAAAGAACAGATGATAGGGGAAGCGCGTTTTTTAAGAGCGTTGGCCTATTTTGATTTGGTACGCTATTTTGGACGCATACCTTTGACTCTATCTCCTTTGACTATTACCGAGGCTATGTCTGTTCCACAATCAGAAGCGCATGAAATTTATGAAAAAGCCATAATACCCGATTTAGAATATGCTATAACTAGTTTAAATGATGCTCCTACTGATTATTTGGGAAAGGCAACTTCCACAGGACGCGCTACTTTGCAAGCTGCACAGTCTTTACTTGGCAAGGTTTATTTAACTATGGCAGGTTATCCTTTATATGATGAAAGTAAAAAAGAATTAGCAAAAGACTTATTTGAGAAAGTAATAGATTACGCTGACGCAAAAAAGAAATTTTGGGCGAAAAATGCTGATGAGTGGAAGAGGATATGGATTAGTGACAATGATAATAAATATCATATATTTGAGATTCAATATATCGCAGCTAAAGATTATGGTAATCCGATGGCAGGTATATGTACTCCTAAACTTCCCTCCCAATATACCGCAGTACAATTGGCAGGATGGAGCATGGGATGTGCAGATGGTTTGAAAGAACTTCTGGGGGAAGAGAAAGATGCAGAAGGACATTACTTGGATGTACGTTGTCTGGCAACTATTGATACAACGAAATTTGTCAATAAAGACAACCCAAACCAAATTACTAGATATTCGGGCGATGATTTCTTTATTAAATTTATGGAACATAAGATTAAGAGACAGGAACTGGGATATTCCGATATTGATGGGCAAATAATAGATCGTACTTATTTCCCTATTAATTATCCATTAATTCGGTTGGAAGATGTCATGTTAATGTATGCGGAGATTGTGGGGCCTACGGATAGGGGGATAGATATGGTAGATAGGATTCGTACTCGTGCCGGCTTGAGTGAATTAAGTGATGCGGAGAAAGTACCGGATAAATTCCAGAAGTGTATAGAAAAAGAACGTCGTAAGGAATTGGCTTTTGAGGGTATTCGCTGGCATGATCTTGTCCGTCATAATAATTTGCAAGCCGTGAAAGACAAGTTTATGCATTATGCTACTGATTCAGAAGGTAATATCACTCGCCCTCTAGTTGCTCAATATGCTGATCGTGTAAAAGAAGGTACTTATCTTTATCCGATTCCTGATACACAGATGAAAGTGAAAGAAGGATTATATGAACAGAATGAGGCTTATAAGTGATTAAAACATAATTGTTAATTTAGAATTAGTATGAAGAATAAATTTCTTATATTATTGTATATCTTTACTTTTACATTTGCCATTAAAGGATATACTACGGAATGTGGAAAATATAGTTTTAATAACGACTGGCTTTTAAAAGTAGGCGATATTCCTGATGCACAGAAAAGTCAGTTTAAAGATGATGATTGGAGCAAGGTAACACTTCCGAGAGCTTTTAATGAGGATGAAGCATTCAAAGTTTCGATAGAGCAACTGACCGATACGGTTATGTGGTATCGTAAACATTTTAAGATTGAAAATCGAGGCAATCGGAAAGTGTTTATTGAGTTTGAAGGAATACGTCAGGCTGGTGATTTTTATTTGAACGGACATCGTTTGGGAAAGCATGAGAATGGTGTAATGGCAGTAGGTTTTGATTTAACACCTTATATGAAAGACGGAGATAACGTGCTAGCTGTACGTATTGATAATAACTGGCAATATCGTGAGGTGGCAACAAAAGCCAAATTTCAGTGGAATGATCGTAATTTTAATGCTAATTATGGCGGTATCCCCAAAAATGTTTATTTGTATGTAAAAGATAGCGTTTATCAAACTCTTCCATTATATAGTCACTTGAAAACAACAGGAGTATATGTTTATGCGACTGATATAAATATAAAAGACCGTAAAGCTAAGATTCATGCGGAATCCGAGGTAAAGAATGATAGTCGTGAAGTTCGTCGGTTTAGTTATCAGGTGACATTAATTGATGCAGACGGTAAAATTGTAAAATCCTTTAGAGGTTCTGATATAACATTAAAAGCTGGAGAAACAAGAATAGTTAAAGCTGCCGCCGAAGTCGGAGATTTACATTTCTGGAGTTGGGGATACGGTTATCTTTACATGGTGAAGACTGCACTTGTAAATGCTCAGAAACAAATCTTTGATGAAGTAACAACGCGTACAGGTTTTCGTAAAACTAGATTTGGAGAAGGAAAGATCTGGTTGAATGATCGTGTCATACAAATGAAAGGGTATGCTCAACGTACTAGTAATGAATGGCCTTCGGTAGGAATGTCTGTTCCGGCATGGCTTAGTGACTATTCAAATGATCTGATGGTAAGAAGTAATGCTAATTTTGTTCGTTGGATGCATGTTACACCATGGAAACAAGATGTAGAATCATGTGACCGTGTTGGTCTTATTCAAGCCATGCCTGCTGGAGATTCAGAAAAAGATAGGGAAGGTCGCCAATGGGAGCAACGTACGGAGTTGATGCGTGATGCGATCATTTATAATCGCAATAACCCGAGTATTTTGTTCTATGAATGCGGTAATAACTCGATTAGCCGAGATCACATGCTGGATATGAAAGCTATTCGGGATAAATATGACCCGTTTGGTGGTCGTGCTATTGGTTCCCGTGAGATGTTAGACATTCGTGAAGCTGAATGGGGAGGAGAAATGCTGTATATCAATAAGAGTAAACATCATCCGATGTGGGCTACGGAATATTGTCGTGATGAAGGACTGAGAAAATATTGGGATGAATATAGTTATCCGTTTCATAAAGAGGGAGATGGTCCTTTGCATCGCAATCAACCAGCTACCAGTTATAATCATAATCAAGATGAGTTTGCAGTTGAATTAATTCGTCGTTGGTATGATTATTGGCGTGAACGTCCCGGAACGGGGGAACGAGTTAGTTCCGGTGGAGCAAAAATTATCTTTTCTGATAGCAATACCCATCATCGTGGTTCGGAAAATTATCGTCGTAGTGGTGTGACTGACCCGATGCGCATTGAGAAAGATGGCTTTTTTGCTCATCAAGTGATGTGGAATGGTTGGGTAGATACAGAAAACCACCAAACTCATATAATTGGTCATTGGAATTATCCGCTAGATACAGTGAAACCTGTGTATGTAGTATCTACAGGAGAAGAAGTGGAATTGTTTCTTAATGGGGAGTCTTTAGGTAAAGGCAATCGTGATTATAATTTCTTATTTACTTTTGATAAAGTTGCATTTAAACCGGGCAAATTAGAAGCTGTAAGCTATGATAAAAAAGGAAAAGAATTGAGTCGTTGTACTTTGGCAACTGCGGGTGAACCTGCGAATTTGAAATTGACAGTTATACAGAATCCCGATGGTTTCCAGGCAGATGGAGCTGACATGGCTTTAATTCAAGTGGAAGTTGTAGATAGAGAAGGAAAGCGCTGTCCACTGGACAATCGAATCATTAAGTTTGATTTGAAAGGGGAAGCTGAATGGCGTGGTGGCATTGCACAAGGTGAAAATAATTATATTCTTAGTAAGAATTTACCAGTTGAATGTGGTATAAATCGTGTCTTTGTCCGTAGTACTACAAAAGCAGGAAAAATAATATTAACTGCGAAAGCTAAGGGACTTCCCGATGCTTCTGTTTTATTGGAAACAATCCCTGTTACTATAAAAGATGGTTTGGGAACTTATTTACCTCAATATACATTGAAAGGGAGATTTGATAAAGGTGAAACACCTCGAACTCCATCTTATAAAGATACAAAAAAAGAAGTACGCATTGTTTCTGCCAAAGCGGGTGCTAATACACAAGATGTAGAAAAGAGTTATGATGATAATGAACTAAGTGAATGGGGTAATGATGGTGCGTTATCAACCGCTTGGATTACTTATAAACTTGAACGTGTAGCAGAGATTAATGATATCTGTTTGAAATTACGGGGATGGCGTAGAAATAGTTATCCGTTGGAGGTGTATGCAGGGAAAACGTTGATTTGGAAAGGAAATACGGATAAAAGTTTGGGTTATATTCATTTGGAAACTATTCCGGTACGTACAGATGAAATAACAATCTCTTTAAAAGGTAGTGCTACAGAAAGTGATGCATTTGGTGAAATTGTGGAAGTGGCGGCTACAGTGACCAATAAAATGGAACTACAAGATAACAAACAGAAGGGAAAACGCTATCTTAAGATTATAGAGGTTGAATTTCTTGAGAATGTGAAATGATATCTTGCTTAAATTGTAATAAGATTGATTAGACTAGTAAATGGTGTCGTTTTAATGAGAATTGAAACGGTGCCATTTTTTTAAGGAAGGAAGTTGTAATTTGTTAACTTAAATAGCGAGAAATGAAGATATATATACTTTTTGTGTTTGTAGGTCTATGTATGGTTACATCTTGTACAGATGATGAGATAATTGTTAATGAATCGCCAGTTTCGGAAATACCTGATTATTCTCCGGTAACTAATATGGCTTCTCCTTTGAAACGGATGTTATGGGCATCTATTAATAGTCGTCTGGATGCTTCGTTGAAGAAGTTTAGAGAATTTAATGACAAGATATTAGTTAGTTGGCGTATGTTTCCTATTGATGATGCTTCTACAGCATTTGATTTGTATCGTACCAGTGGTAATACTATGGAAATAAAGTTGAACTCAGAACCAATAAAGAACTCTACTAATTATCAGGATGTAGAGGCAGATCGTACTGTTGATAATACATATAGATTATGCTATGCCAATAGTAATGAAACATTGGATACTTATACAATTACGGCTCGGCAGGCTAGTGAAGGACTACCATATTTATCAATTCCATTGCAGAGTACAGTAAATGTGAGCCCTCTGCTTCTATATGAAGCTAATGATGCTAGTGTCGGTGATCTGGATGGAGATGGAATTTATGAAATTGTTTTAAAGAGACTGGTGCATACTTCGACAACAGATGGAGGTGAAGGTAGTACAACGAGCGAGGTCAGACATACGACCTTATTTGAAGCTTATAAGTTGAATGGGGAATTTATGTGGAGAATAACTTCAGGTCCTAATATTCCTATGGGGAACTCGGCCTCGTTTGCAGTCTATGATTTTGATGGAGACGGAAAATGCGAGATTGCTCTTCGTACTTCCGAAGGGACGATATTTGGTGATGGAACGGAAATTGGGGATATTGATGGAGATGGAAAGACTGATTATCGGGTTCCTGGAGAAAATTACATTCATGGTGGGCCGGAATTTCTTTCTGTCATAGAGGGAGCTACAGGGAAAGAATTGGCTCGTACAAATTATATTTCTTTAGGGACAAGTGAGGATTGGGGAGACAATTATTATAAACGTTCCAGCAGTTATCGGGTTGGTTTGGGAAATTTTTCAGGGACAAATACTTCGATTTTGATTTGTAGAGGAGTTTATGATAAAATGGTTTTGGAGGCATGGGATTTTGGGAGTGGAAAATTGACGAAACGATGGAGATTTGATACCACGGATGGTATTCATGGTTCATATGCGGGACAAGGGAATCATAGTTTGAGTGTGGGTGATGTAGATGGTGACCGATTAGATGAGGTTGTATATGGTGCTTGTACTATTGATCATGATGGAAAAGGATTGAACAATTCAGGTTTTGGTCATGGAGACGCATTACATTTGGGTAAATTCGATCCGTCGAGACCGGGGTTACAGATTTGGTCTTGCTTTGAGACGGGAGCAGTCGGGGCGGCTTTCCGAGATGCTCACACAGGAGAAGTAATATGGAAATACGATGATTCTTCGGATATAGGACGTGCATTAGTTGCTGATATAGATCCGGAGTCTCCAGGTTGCGAAATGTGGTGGTTCAGGAGTAATGTATATTCATGTACTGGAGTAGACTTGGGTTATAAGTCACAATCCTGCAATATGGCGATTTGGTGGTCTGGTTCTTTGAACAGGCAACTTTTGAATGAAAGTGCAATTGACGCGCCTGTGAAGAATGCTTCTAATGACAGGATGTTTACTATTTATCGATATGATGTGACAACTGTTAATGGTACCAAATCCAATCCATGTTTCTATGGTGATATCACCGGAGATTGGCGTGAAGAGGTTATTATGATTACCAAGGATGGCACAGAACTGCGCATTTTTAGTACATGGTATCCTACTGAATATAAGTTTCCTTATTTGATGAGTGATCATGTCTATGAGATGAGTGCTGTCAATCAGAATATAGGTTATAATCAACCTACACAATTAGGATACTATCTTGGATCAGATTTGATAAAAAAATAAGATGATGAAGCGAATTTTAGTAATAACATTTATTCTATGCGTTTTCAGCCTGTCAGAGGGGTGTGCGGCAGGACGTGAAAAATATAATTTCAATAGTGACTGGCTATTGAAGATAGGTGATGTTCCCAATGCACAAGCTGTTGGTTTTGAGGATAGTGATTGGAATATGGTGACTCTTCCAAGAGCTTTTAATGAAAATGAGTCTTTTAAAGTTGCCATTGACCAACTGACTGATACAATAGTATGGTATCGTAAGCACTTTAAAGTTGCAGTTTTAGATGCTCGTAAGGTTTTTGTTGAGTTTGAAGGAGTTCGTCAGGGAGCTGATTTTTATTTGAATGGATATCATTTGGGCAAGCATGAAAATGGAGTTATGGCGGTGGGATTTGATTTAACTCCTTATATGAAAAATGGTGATAATGTTATGGCTGTACGTGTAGATAATGACTGGAGCTATAAGGAAGTAAGTACAAATACAAAATTTCAATGGCATGATAACCGTTTCAATTGTAACTATGGCGGCATTCCTAAAAATGTTTTTTTGCATGTGACGAATGATGTATATCAGACTTTACCACTATATAATAATTTGAAAACAACTGGACTTTATGTCTATGCAACAGATTTTGATATTAAAAACCGGAAGGCTAAAATTCATGTGGAATCGGAAGTGAAGAATGACAGTCATAAATCACGGAAATTTAGTTTCTTGGTAACTTTAGTAGATGCAGATGGAAAAAATGTCAAAGTATTCAAGGGGCCTGATGTGTGCTTGAAATCAAAAGAGGTAAAGATTATAAAAGCGGAGGCTGAAGTGAATAATCTTCATTTCTGGAGTTGGGGATATGGTTATTTATATACAGTAAAAACAAAGTTGGTAAATGCAGATAATGAGGTTGTTGATGAAGTGAATACTCGAACAGGTTTTCGAAAAACAAAATTTGGCGAAGGTAAAGTCTGGCTGAATGACCGTGTGATTCATTTAAAAGGCTATGCACAGCGTACAACTAATGAGTGGCCGGGAGTTGGAATGTCTGTTCCTGCATGGTTGAGTGATTATTCTAATGATTTAGTCGTGAAAAGTAACGCTAATCTCGTGCGTTGGATGCATGTTACTCCGTGGAAACAGGATGTGGAGTCGTGTGATCGTGTCGGATTAATACAAGCAATGCCAGCAGGTGATCAGGAGCGGGATTCCAAGGGACGTCAATGGGAACAACGTACAGAACTGATGCGTGATGCAATTATTTATAATCGTAATAATCCGAGTATTTTGTTTTATGAATGTGGAAATAAGGGGATTAAGCGTGAACATATGTTGGAAATGAAAGCAATACGTGATAAATATGATCCTTATGGTGGACGTGCTATTGGTTCTCGTGAGATGCTTGATATTCGTGAAGCAGAATATGGTGGTGAAATGCTTTATGTTAATAAGAGTAGGCATCATCCGATGTGGTCAATGGAATATTGTCGAGATGAAGGATTAAGGAAATATTGGGATGATTATAGTTATCCGTATCATAAGGAAGGTGACGGTCCTTTACACCGTGGAGGATCTGCCAAGAGCTATAATCATAATCAGGATATGTTTGCGGTTGAATTAGTCCGTCGCTGGTATGATTATTGGCGTGAGCGTCCAGGGACTGGATTGAGAATCAATGCTGGAGGAGCTAAGATTATTTTCTCTGATAGTAATACACACTTTCGTGGAGCAGAAAATTATCGTCGTAGTGGTGTGACTGATGCTATGCGTATAGAGAAAGACGGGTTCTTTGCGCATCAGGTGATGTGGAATGGTTGGGTAGATATAGAATCTGAACAGACTTATATAATTGGTCACTGGAATTATCCGGAAAATACGGTGAAACCTGTATATGTAGTATCTACCGGGGAAAAAGTGGAATTATTTTTGAACGACCGGCTATTAGGTGAAGGAGAACGTGAGTATGATTTTTTGTTTACTTTTGATAAAGTGGCATTTAAACCGGGTAAACTGGAGGCTGTCAGTTATAATAAGGCTGGAAAAGAATTGAGCCGCTATGTCTTGACTACTGTTGGTGAGCCTACAAATATAAGATTGACAGCTATACAAAATCCGGAAGGTTTTCATGCCGATGGAGCAGATATGGCACTTATTCAATTCGAGGTAGTAGATAAGGATGGAAAACGTTGTCCATTGGATAATCGGATTGTCAAATTTGATTTGAAAGGTGAAGCTGAATGGCGCGGTGGTATTGCGCAGGGTGAGGATAATTATATCCTTAGTAAGGACTTACCTGTAGAATGTGGAGTAAATCGTGTTCTTATCCGTAGTACAACGAAAGCCGGGAAATTGATACTTACAGCAAAAGCGAAAGGCCTTCCTGAGGCTTCTATAACCTTAGAAACTATTCCGGTGGAAAAAGTTGATGGGGTAAGTAACTATTTGCCACAAATGACATTGAAAGGACGATTAGATAAAGGTGAAACGCCATTATCCTCTTCATATAGAGATAAAAAAGTTAATATAGGCATTGTTTCGGCTAAAGCAGGTGCTAATAGCCAGAATGTAGCGAAAAGTTATGATGATGATGAACTTAGTGAATGGACTAATGATGGGCAGCTTAGTACGGCTTGGATTACTTATCAGCTTGAACGTGAGGCGAATATTGATGATGTCTGTTTGAAGTTAAGAGGGTGGCGTAAGAATAGTTATCCGTTAGAGGTATATGCAGGAAATACCCTCGTTTGGAGTGGAAAGACAGAACGAAATTTGGGATATATACATTTGAAAACAATGCCGATGCGTACGGATAATATAACTATCCGTTTGAAGGGATCTGTTAGTGTGAAAGATGCTTTCGGAGAAATTGTTGAGGTAGAAGATAAAGCATCAAATACACGCGTACAGGAAAAGGCGGATGAAGAACGTTATTTACCAATTATTGAGGTTGAATTTTTGGAAAATAGTAAGTTGAATTTTTAAAAGATAGAATAATAAAATGAGAAAAAATGTAATCACCCTTTTTGTAGGGATATTGTTACTGGGAATACCTATGGTATATGCAGGCAAACCTGTGAAGAATATGGATTTGTATCTTTGTATTGGACAATCTAACATGGCCGGACGAGGAAAACTTTCTCCGGCGGTGATGGATACGATGCAGAATGTTTATTTATTAAATGCCGAAGACCAGTTTGAGCTAGCAGTAAATCCTTTAAATCGTTATTCTACTATCGGAAGGGGACTTACCGGTGAATATTTGGGACCTGTATATAGTTTTGCTAAAGCAATGGCTTCTAAAAAACATCCGGTAGGCTTGATAGTAAATGCTCGTGGCGGTACTTCCATCCGCTCTTGGTTGAAGAGCACAGAAAAAACAGGTGGGCTCTATTATAATGAAGCTTTACGCCGAACTAAGGAAGCAATGAAATATGGCAAACTGAAAGCTATTATTTGGCATCAGGGAGAGGCAGATTGTCAGTATCCTGAAGGATATAAAAAGAAAATAATAAAGCTAATGACGGATCTTCGTAATGATTTGGGAATACCTGATTTACCTGTCATTGTAGGACAATTGGCAGAATGGAACTGGACAAAGAAGCCTTATATACCTGAAGGAACGAAACCATTTAACGATATGATTAAGGATATTTCTTCTTTTCTTCCAAATAGCGCCTGTGTTTCGTCCGAGGGGCTAAAGCCACTGAAGAATGAGAAAGATCCTCATTTTGATGCAGACAGCCAAATAATACTAGGCAGACGTTATGCAGAAGCCGCAAAAAGATTATTAAAAAAATGATGAATTAGAAAGATTTGTGCAAAAAGCTCTCCCTTGTTTATCTGGAAATAAATGTATATCTAGCAAATAAGGGAGAGCTTATGATGGAAATAGTGTTTTAATATTATGTATTATTTAGTAGTAATATCGGTCCAGCGGCCGGCGAAACGAATATTTCCAATATTTCCTTGATATGTGTGGTTATTTCTGATAGATATTGCTTTTAATCCTGCTTTTAATGCACCTTCTTCTCCTTTAGCCATGGCATCAGATTGGGCCTCTTCTCCTTTTAGAGACGGATTTACGAATAATTCTACTCGATTATTAGTGTAGTCTACTTTTAATACGAGTAAATGGGTTTTCTTGAAATCGTATTCATTGGGAACTTCCGTACGATTCTTACCTAGTCCAACTGTGAATTTTAACTTGCCATTTTCATTACGATGTGCATATATGTTTCCGCGTGCACTACCGCCTACATGGTTAGCGATTAATGCTAAAAATTCACTAGGTTTTTTAGTTCCTAATTTTGAGAAGTTGACAAGGCAAGCAAGGTAATAACTACCTTGCCGATATGTTTTGCCGGATGATGTCATAGAATACACACTGGAACGTGTCCCTTTTATCCCATCCTCAAATCCGAATTGTATGGATGGACCACCTTCCTGATATTCGGGGTAACTTAGTTCTTTTCCAATTATGGGACTTGATGTTGTTGCTGCTTTGGGATCTTTAGTATAGGCAGCACACCAAGTATTTTCTTGAATCATTGCTTTAGGCTCAATATATGCCGATTTCTCTAACTTGTCTCCGGTTTTATATCCATCAAGAAGATTGTTTTTGATAATCTGTGCATTGCCTGTCAGACTAAGGGTGATTAATGAGATAATTAAAATAATCTTTTTCATAATGCTATTGATATTTTAAGTGTTAAAATGCTAGTGCGAAGCGGTAGTATGAATTTGTTTTTAGATTGAGGGCAAGATAATTCTTTTCTCGATGTCCTTCCTCATTAAGTCCGGTATATACCCATATTGTTGACTCACTACGTAGTGTGGATGTCCAATAACCACTTCCGGAAGTTAATCGCTCCCATGAAGAATCCTGCCATAGCGTTTCTCCATCGGCTTTGGTTAAGCTGCTTGAGATAGTGGTATTTTGCTCTTGTATGATAAGTAGCTCTTTGACTGATGGAACATACCAACCGGTCGTGAATGATGGAGCCTGGACTGAATAGCTGGAAAGTTTCTCTTTTACAACAGAGTTGATATCTGCTCCAACAACATCGATGTCTGAATTTAACCATGCTTTGGTATCTTGGTAGCCAGTATTTGAAAACTCTTCTTCATTTGGAATTTTTTGCCCGTTGACTGAACTTGTACCGACTGGTGCAGGAAGAATGTCTGTATACCATGTCTTATTGCTAACACTGGATACGGTTCCCCATCTTTGTCCGGTTCCTTCGTTACGTTTTAATGCGTATACCAGTGCGTGCGTACATTCAGGATAGTCTTTTCTTATAGCTTCAGTGGTCCCTATTTGATAAATGACCCCAATGATTTTGGTTTTATCTTCTGATTCTAAATCTTGATCTGCTTTAATTAAAGTGCCATCTGCACAATAGAAATCTCCAATCTTCAGTTCGTGCTGTATTTTCTTTGTTCCACCATCAACAGTGTATGGTGCGTATGTTCCTTTTTCTATTCCTGTAATTGCGATTTCGTACTGCTTGTTCTCGCTTGAAATGAAAGTGCCATTTATTTTATAAGTAGTTGTAGGGTTTATCAATAAGCGATATTTATCTGTGCTTGGTTCATAATATGGTTGCACTTCTATATTCTCACTTTCTCCTTTGGTTAGCTTGAATGTTGGATTAGCAGCAGGAATGTTGTATGGAGCTATTGTTGTTCCTTGGTTTGTAAATTCATATGTGGTGGACGGTAACTGAATAACTACCATTGCCATTTGATGTTCTAATGTTAGATTGAGTGAGTAATTCTTACCGGATAGTTCAGCTTCTGCAGAGCCTGTCATCAAGTCATATTGGGTATATTCACTTCCACTCATATTAGCACCTATCTTCCAGTTACTTATGATTTCTGCAAAAGGGTTTTCAATGGATGCTTTAAAAGAATTGCTAACTTCCTCTTTATAAGGATAATATGCATAATAAGTGGCTCCTTCCAGTTCGCTGCTATAAAATAAAGAGCCATTTGCAGGTATCCATACATCGTGAGTCTTGTTGTAAATTAGGCATACATTATTAATTGAGCCTGCAATTTCTCCATTTTTAACGGCGAACAAACCTATCTGATCTTCGTTTTCGAATGTTGTTTTATATGTTTCATCTGTTGTTGCACGGGTTTTGCTACTATTATATATAGCTTTATCTGTGATATTAATTAGAATCTTATTTTTATCATTGTTTGAAAGAGTAATGTTCTCGTCTTGTGAACATGCCGCTATAAGTAAAGAGCATGCGAGTGCTATTGTATATACAAATATATTTCGTTTCATATCTTCTTGTTTTTTATATTTATTAGAAATGAGGGAAAATATTTCCTTATTTTTATTTTTCGGTTGATTGCGATTTTATATCTTGTGTCTCACCTGAGTTATTCCAATAGGAAGAATCAAAAGCGGTATCTGTTTCAGGAGCATCAGTTGTAGAGTTAATATTTCCTCCATTACCAGGTTGCCAATCTGTGATGCCACTTTCTGTGATGGTAATACTAGGATTTTCTCCTTCTCCTCCCAGAGTAACCGTGTATAGGTGTCTTCTATTGCTTTCTAATGTTATATTATCTATTGTTTTCTCATAAAAAACCCCATCGGCTACCACTTCTATTGTAGTTTGTACTACTTCTTGAGGTAATAAAATTAATGTCGAAGTTGTTGATGTATTGTCATTCACTAGTACACTTACATCTTCGCTTTCTGTTCCTAAAGAGGTTGTGCCATTTGAGGTGTTGAAGAATCCCTTTGTGATAAATCCTTTTAAAGTGTAAGAAACATTTTCGGGTTTACTCTCATCTTTATTTTTGAAAATCAAGCTAAGTTGGCTCAGTTGATGTGTAAATTGAAAATTGATCAGAGGATTACTTCGGGTAGTAGTGGCTTCGGCAAACAACCAATCGATATTGAGTTGATTAGTTGCGGTTTGATTTTCACTTTTGGTGTCTACTGTAACAAGCCCTCCTGCTGTACCGTTGATACCGGTGTAAGGGTGATATGCAGTCAGTGAGACTTTACCATTTCCTTTGATATAAATATCATTATGGTCACCTACAGCAGTAAAAAGTTGTTCGTTTTCTCCGGAGCATTGATATAAGATATTAGTGCTTCCTGTATCCCCTCCGGTAACGGATACACCTATACTTTCTCCCTGACCCCACATGGAGCCGTGGTAGCGTGTTTGAGGACTGCTTATACTTCCCCAGATTTCAGCTTTTGCACCAGGGGTATCTGGTCCACCATATTCATTGCTGTTGCATCCGGTGAGAACCAGTATTCCTAGTACTACTGTTAAATACATGTTTTTCATAAATGTTACTGTTTTATATATAAATAATGTGGTTGTTATATATTCCCTGTTTATTTATAGGTCTCTCTGACTTTGTATAGAGCAAAGGTATGCGATTTGCTTATAATGTACCTTGACGGCTGTACATTTCCATGTACCCCAGTTCAAACATGCATAAAATGCCATATTCTTAGGGATTTTGTGCAGGATTTTTCGATATTATCGTTTATATTTGCGTTATTCTTTAAATCAAAACACCATGTGGAGTGCCCGTATAATCCTAATTCTTTTGCTTTTTTGCAGTCGAGTAGCTGCTTTTGATGTTTTAAATATCAGTACTATCACAGATCGCAACGGTTTGTCACAGAATACAATTAGATGTATGATGCAGGACAGTCATGGGTTTATGTGGATGGGAACAATTAATGGCTTGAATCGTTATAACGGAAAGGATTTTGTTGTGATACAGCCGGGAATTGCCACCTCTCAATCATCACCGGATAGTAGAATTCGCAGTATTACCGAAGATAAACATGGCTATATTTGGATACGTACTTTCTCAAATACTCTTTTCTGCTATGATATGAAATTGGAAAAAATTGTTGATTATGATCCGCAGAATACTACTAAGATTTTTAGCCAAATAATGGTTACTTCTAATGGTGATGTGTGGATGTGGGGAGATAAAGGATGTTGTCGTGTGAGCCACATAGATGGAGAACTGGTTTCTTGGAGACCGACAGAGAAGAAATTGCGGGATAAGTCGGTGACATTTATCTTTGAAGATTCGGATCGTAGAGTTTGGATAGGAGCTGATAAAGAATTGTTCATGGTAGCTCATGATAAGGTGAATACAATGTTGGAGGGAACAACATTTTGGGGCGCACAGGAATTAGATGATTTGTATTTTATAGCTGGAGATCGTATTCTGATTTTTGATAATTTGCGGAAATATTTCTTGCCTGCTATTTTATTTGTTCCTACACAAACGGAACCTGCGAGACATGCCCGCTCATGTGTGTTAAATGACGGATTGGTTATGATTGCTACAAATGAACGTATGTTTGTATTTGATACTATTAATAAAACATGGGTTTCCCCAGAAAGATTCTTTCAGGGGACAAGTCCGCGTAATGCGAACTTCTATATTGATAATAAGGGGCACATTTGGGTATATAATATGTCGGGAGTGCTATGGAGACATCATACTGATAATACGTTTGAGCCTTTGACATTGATTCCTGCTGATGTCCTTTCATTAATAAATCAGGAACGTTTCCAGATATATCATGACTCAAGGGATATTATCTGGATAACTACATTTGGTAATGGTCTATTTGCCGTTGATGAGAATACGGGAAAAAAATGCCATTATACTGCCGATAAAGATTTATCCACTAATTACTTACTCTGTATAACTGAGGATACTTCTGGAGAAGTTTGGGTAGGTACAGAGTTGGGAGGAGTGAATAAGATCTCTTTAACCAATTATCCTTTTGATATATTTTATCCAACTCCTGGTGGTAATGCTGATAGGGATAATGCTGTTCGTTTAATTTATCAGGATGTAGAGGGAAGATATTGGTTTGGTACGCGTGATGGAAATTTGCAAGTTTGTGATTCTACTTTACATCAGTTATATAAGCATCGTATTACAGGTGGTTTACCCTTTACAATTGCTGAAGATACTCTTGGTTATAAATGGTTGGGAACAAAAGGAGGGGGATTATTAATTCTATCTCCTCAAGGAGACAGGATAATAAAAGAATATACGCTAAATGATCAGACCAGGCAATCATCTTCGAGCAATAATATCTTTACCATAATGCGCGATAGTAAAAATCGTATGTGGCTAGCAACTTTTGGTGGGGGGCTGCATCTTGCGGAAGGCTCCCGGGAACAGTTGAGGTTCAAGCAATTCAGTTTTGATAATAGACATCAGAATATGATGCGTTCTATTATTCAAGATAAGACAGGGATTGTATGGATAGGAACCAATGATGGAGTTATTGTTTTTGATCCGGATGGATTGATAGAGGATCAACAGAATTTTAAGGTTTTGCATTTGTATGCTGAAGATCAACAATCTTTGGGGCACAATGAGGTTAAGGTTGTCTTTGAAGATAGTAAAGGGCGTATTTGGTTAGGAGCTACCGGAGGAGGACTTAATTTGTTAGTGAAAGGGGAATCATTAGAACAATCTACTTTTGAACATTATGGGGCAGATGACGGTTTATCCAATGAAACGATTCAAGCTATTTTGGAAGATGAAGAAGGTTTTATTTGGGTAAGTACGGAGAGTGGTATCTCGAAATTTAATTTAAATACTAAGCGTTTTGAGAATTTTATATTCTCAAACAACCGCCATGCTGCTATATTTAATGAGCTGTCTTGTTGGAAAAAAAAGAATGGAGAATTGATGTTTGGCAGTTATAACGGAGTATATACATTTAATCCATCCGGTATTACATTTGATACATATGCTCCAAAAGTGGCAATTACCGGTTTCTTGATTAATGGAAATCCTGTGACACCGGAAAGCCTGGATTCTCCTTTGACTGAGAGTATTATCAATACCCGGAAGGTGGTTCTGGCATATAATCAGAATTCCTTTAATTTGGAATGTACGATGCTGAACTTCCATGCTCCCGAGCTTAATCAATATATTTATTATTTAGACGGATATGAGTCTAATTGGAATAGATCATCACGTAATAATGTAGCTGCATATAGAAATGTTCCTCCGGGAAAGTATCTTTTCAAAGTGAAAGGATGCAATAGTTTCGGAGTTTGGAGTGATCAGGAAACAACTTTGGAGATTATAATTCTTCCACCTTGGTGGGAGTCTACTGAAGCTATTCTTTTGTATATTGTCCTTGGGATAATCATCATTTATTTTACATCGAGGCTTGTTCTCAAGATGCATCGTCTGAATATGGCAGTGGAGGTCGAGAAACAATTGACCGAGTATAAATTGCGTTTTTTTACGAATATATCCCATGAGTTTCGTACTCCGTTGACGATTATTCGTGGGGCGATTGAGGATTTGGTTAATCAAAAAGATCTGCCTTCTTCTGTAAGTAAACAGTTGAGTCTGCTTTCAAAAAGCTCGGGGCGCTTGCTCCGATTGGTAGATCAGTTATTGGAATTTCGTCGTTTACAGAATAATAAGATGGAACTAAAACTTGAGCGAACAGATACGAAACGCTTCTTTTATGATATTTATCTGACGTTTAAGGATATGGCTGCCAGGAAGCAAATAGAATACCTGTTTGAATCTAATAAACCTGTACAGACTATGCTACTTGATAGGAGTAAAATGGATAAGATTGCTTATAATCTTTTGTCCAATGCTTTTAAGAATACTCCAGTAGGGGGTAAGATTGTGATGAAACTTGACTTTTCAGTGGTAAATGACACCTTTACGATGAGTGTTTCGGATAATGGTCCGGGAGTGTCTGTTGATAAGCAAAAAATGTTGTTCGTACGTTTTGAACAGATTCATTATGCATCGGAGGGAACTGGTGTCGGATTACATTTGACCGCGGAATTGGCTAAGGTACATAAAGGACAGGTAACTTATGTGGATTCGCTGTTGGGAGGTGCTTGCTTCTCACTTACTATCCCGATGTCGGATGAAAATTATGACCCTGCCGACATTATAGAGACTATAAAGGAAGATAAAGAAATTGCGATGACGGAACTGACTACTGATATATCTATTTCAGAGGAACGTGCGGCAGAAATTCTAGGAACATCGGTAAATAAACCTTTTAAAGAATATAAAGTGATGGTGATTGATGATGACGATGATGTCCGTAACCTTATTGAAGCTCAACTTGGGAAGTATTTTACTGTGTCGACGGCTTCTAACGGAGTAGAGGGACTTGAAAAGTTAATAGGGGAACAGCCGGATATTGTGGTTTGTGATGTGATGATGCCAGAGATGGATGGGTTGGAATTTACAAAGCGTTTAAAGGCCAATTTCAACATTAGTCATATTCCTGTAATCTTATTAACGGCTTATTCATCTGAGGAACATCAGTTGAAAGGTATTCAAGCCGGAGCGGATTCTTATATAACGAAGCCTTTTAGTATGAAATATTTATTGGCTCGTATTGTGAAATTGGTTGAACAACGTGAGAAATTACAACGAAAATTTGCTACTGAGCCGGGTACGTTACAGCCGCTGATAAGTGCCACTGACAGGGATAAAGCGTTTTTGGATAAAGTAAATGCCATCGTAGAGAAGAATATGGGTGATGCTGAGTTCAAACTTGAATCGTATACTTCGGCATTGAATATCGGACGTACTACGTTTTATAACAAGCTAAGAGGTATTGTAGGTTGCTCTCCTAATGAGTACGTGCGAGTACTTAGAATGAAGAAGGCTGCAGAACTGTTGCTAACGACCGAAATGAATGTATCAGAAATTGGTTTTCAGGTAGGTATTAATGACCCCTTTTATTTTAGTAAGTGTTTCAAGAATTCATTTAGTAAATCTCCTTCTCAATACAGGAAAAGTGCAGGGAAGGTTGATACCGAGGAAAATATGAACGGAGAACTTTCTTGAATATCCATGGACGACCGAAGCTGGCACGGCCAATCATCACTGCATCTACTCCATAGCAGTCAAAACACTCTTTGTAGCTGGAGACAGATTAGTATCCTCAGGCATTATAGGTGAATCTTTATTAGTAAGGATATGATACACAGTGGCTTATGTGTGGCGTTCATTTATTAATGAACGCCTGTAGTCTCTTAGGACTTGACAAAGGCTTTTTTATGTTGTATATTTGTAGATGTGAAACATAAAACAACGAATAAAAAACTAAAAACGAATGAAACGATTCTTATCTTTTGCCGTACTCGCTGTGATGTACTTCCCCGGATGTACAACTAGTAAAAATGCAGTGCGTTGTCTGAGCCGATGGATTAAAGACTGCAACCCGTTGGTCAAAGAACTTATACCAACAGGTTACTTGCCGTATAATCATCGGTATCTGACTGCAAAACAGTATAAGATTATAACAAAACATCTAGGAGATCCTTATGAGGATTAGGGTATAAGTAACCCGCCAATGGGCTTGAGGCTGCAAACTTCTAGGAGTTTTGCAGCCTTTTTTGTTGTATATATTCGATTGCTTTCTATGGAAAAGGGAAGTTAGAGTTTATAATAAACTCGGATACCGTTTATAATAAACGGTGCAAGAATTTATTAGAAACGTTGACGGGGATTTGATATAAAAGATCAGCTTTTTTCTGTGTAAGGGGATGTTTCTGACTTGAATTTTGTTTTGTTACACATGTGAAGTGGTAAAATAATGTTATATAAATAATATGTACTTTCTTAGTTGGTACACTTTATCGGGCTGATGCAAATCTAATACGGGAAAGTGCGTATTGTGGAATATAGTATTCAATTTGTGTATTGATAAGATGATAAATAGTGAATAACATGATATTTAAACTAAAATGTATAACAAACTGTTTGTTTGGAAACGATAGGCGGCAGGCACTTAGGCACTTCTAATAGAAGGTGCCCGGTGGATAGGTAAATCCACTCTTGTGGAAGAGTTCACAAAGAATGAATACCGAAGCTATCTTTTGATGGATTTCAATAAGGTAAGTGACTCGGTTGGGACTCTCGCTGAATGAAGACAGGACTTATGTGAAGTACTATATGGGTGATACCGGGCTACTTATCCTAAAATGTAAAACTTTTCCAATAGAGGTAAAATCGAATGACAAGTATACCATTTGTTCGCTTATCAGGTTCAACGAGAGTTTTTATCAGCGCATAGGAGAATGCTATGTGATTCATCCTAGGAACCTATGCGTAAAGGAAGGGATAGTGTGTCTGCCTATATGGCCTCCTGTTTGTGATACACTTCAAAAACACAAATTAACTCCTGTGGAATAGAAAATAAACCGGATGAATCTGTTCTGCAAATGCGGACTGAAACAGGAGTCCCATCCGTTGGCAGGTTCAGTATCTTGTAGAACGCTGATTTACAGAAAAAATAATTAATTCATATAGAACGCTGTCTAATAGATGTTTATGCCTAAGTAATTGTAAGTTTCAGGTTGTTAAAAGGAGACATAAAAGGGACAAAAGGGGACTGAGCGGTATCTGCCCTGTTATATCTTTGCAGAGTCATTCAAACAAAGAGAATGACAAATAGATAACCTTTATTTTTTTAACCATTTAAACTTTAACAATTATGGCTTTAGAGTATGTAGTAACAAAACGTGTGTTCGGTTTTGACAAGGACAAAAACGAAAAGTATGTAGCAAAATCGGTTCGTTCCGGTAAGGTGAATTTTGCAAAGATGTGTCGCAAGGTGAGTCAGCTTTGTGGTGTCCATCGTAAGGTGGTTGATTTGGTGGTCAGCGGTCTGGTAGATAAAATGGCCGAGGATATTGACGATGGAAAGAGCGTTCAGTTGGGTGAGTTCGGTATTTTCAGTCCTACTATCCGTGCCAAGAGTGCGGATGATGAGAAAGATGTTTCGTCCAAGTCGATCGTTCAAAGAAAAATTATTTTTTATCCGGGAAAAATCTTTAAGGATACGTTGGAAGATATGAGTATTACCCGTCGTGTGGAGATTGAAACGGATTATACGGATGGAAGTAGTAACGGTGGTAATAATGGCGGTAATCCTGATTCCGGTGATGATGGTAAGGGAGATAACGGGGAAGCACCGGATCCGGCTGCATAATTTAGTTAGTTTTGTCTTAAAAGTGTTTTTAGAGTAGTAGTGATGCACAGAGAATCGATTTATGATCGGTGATCTGTGCATCTTTTATTGTATATATGTCAGTAAAGCATTTCTTTTTTAAACCATACTCCAAATACTGGATCTGCAAGAACTATCTCTTTTCCATTTGTCTCTATGAGCTCCTTTTGTAGTAATGCATTTTTTAAGCGGACAATATTGGCCGATGTTCCTAAATTGTATTTTGAAATGACTTCTTTGCTGCTGAATTTAGTGTGTATTCCATCAACAATCGCTTTTAGAAAATTCATTTGATAGGCAGAAAGGTTTTCTGTTTCACTTTGGAATAGAATATTGTTTTGGTCGAGTAAGTCTTCCAATGCATAAGTAAGTTGTTCTGTGGTTGCTGTATTAATGGTACGTATCCAAAGTAGCCAGGAAAGTTGCTGTACATAAGACGAATGGTTGTCTACAAGGCGGCAGATTTCTTCTGCAAGTTCGGGAGAAATGTGTTTTCCTGTATTTTCAAATCGTTTGCATATATATTCAATCCAGTATTTTGTTTCTATTTTTGTGAGATAGATAGCATCTCCAAATTTATAGAATGGTAAATTTTTCTTTTCAAAGAGTTCGTTCATTAAATGTTTTTTACTTCCGAAAAGACAATATGAGACATGTTGTTGTAATTGCCATACGCTACGTAGCTTTTTCTGAAATGTTTTGGAATCTTCGAAATCTGAAATTTGTTGGAACTCATCAATGCAAATGACTATCTGTATCTCTTTCTCTATTGCAATTTTTTCGGGTAACTGTAAGATGTCATTCTCCGTATTATTTTGCATGTTATACTCGAATGATATAGAGAAATCGTTCATCGGATCTGCTCCGATAGAGATTTTGGGATTGATGTGTGAGAGGAATTGTTTAGTATTCTCTATCCATTCCTCCCATTTGGAAGAAGTTTGTTTTAAGATAGAAGTGGCAAAGAGACGATAAAACTCATTTTCGGTGCGACAGGAAAAAATGTCTATGTAGACCACTTTTCTCTTGTTATCTTGTGATAGCTGGGCTACTTTCTTAACTAGTGATGTTTTTCCCCATCTTCTAGGAGAAATAAGCACTGTATTTACACCATGTGCAAAGTTTAGGAGTAAACGTTGAGTCTCTTTTTCGCGATCTGTAAAGTTATCTCCGGAAGTGGCTACACCAAAAACAAACGGCTTTTCCATAACTATTCTTTATTATTCTTATTGGGCAAATATAGTGATTCTTTGAAATACTAACAAGTTTGTTACTAACAATGTTGTTACTAACATACTTGTTAGTATTCTTATAAGAATAAATGCGAACATAAAACAATTTGATTTGTTATTTATAGTAAATGGATCTAAGTGAAGATGGTTTTCTTGCATTATGATATTAAACATCTCTTTATATCTATTTTTTAAGGCGATTGTTTGACTATATGTCAGTTTAAACCTCTATATTTGTATATGTGAAGTTAACCGAAGAAAAAATCACTTATTATTGGCTATGATGAAAAAGGAAATTAAATTCAGTCTTGTTTATCGGGACATGTGGCAATCTTCCGGTAAATATCAACCTCGGGTTGATCAGCTTGTACGTATCGCTCCTTTGATTATTGAGATGGGCTGTTTTGCCAGAGTTGAAACGAATGGCGGTGCTTTTGAGCAAGTGAATCTGTTGTACGGCGAAAATCCTAATAAGGCCGTCCGTGCTTTTACCGCACCTTTTAAAGAAGCGGGTATTCAAACGCATATGCTCGATCGCGGATTGAATGCGTTGCGCATGTATCCGGTTCCGGCAGATGTGCGTAAACTGATGTATAAAGTCAAGCATGCGCAAGGAGTGGACATCACACGTATTTTCTGTGGACTGAACGAAACAAGAAATATCATTCCTTCTATTAAATATGCTTTGGAAGCAGGTATGATTCCGCAGGCAACTCTTTGTATCACCTATTCTCCCGTACACACTGTTGAGTATTATGCCCGAATTGCCGATCAACTGATTGAGGCCGGTGCACCTGAAATATGCTTGAAGGATATGGCGGGTATCGGTCGTCCGGGTATGTTAGGAGAATTGGTCAGGACTATCAAGGAGAAACATCCGGATACATTGATTCAATATCATGGTCATAGCGGACCGGGATTGTCTATGGCTTCTATCCTTGAGGTTTGCGAAAATGGCGCGGACATCATTGATGTAGCTATGGAGCCTATGTCTTGGGGCAAAGTGCATCCGGACGTAATCTCCGTGCAGGCTATGTTGAAAGATTTAGGCTTCCAGGTTCCCGACATAAATATGAAAGCATATATGAAAGCTCGCGCTATGACGCAAGAATTCATTGATGATTTTCTGGGTTATTTTATGGATCCTACCAATAAATATATGTCTTCTCTTCTACTGAAATGCGGTTTGCCGGGTGGTATGATGGGTTCCATGATGGCAGACCTGAAAGGAGTGCATTCCGGTATCAATATGATATTAAGGAGTAAGAATGAGCCAGAACTTAGTCTGGATGATTTGCTTGTGATGCTCTTTGATGAAGTGGAATATGTATGGCCTAAGCTGGGTTATCCTCCTTTGGTAACTCCTTTCAGCCAGTATGTGAAGAATGTTGCATTAATGAATCTTATGCAACAGGTAAAAGGGGAAGAACGCTGGACAATGATAGATAACCACACTTGGGATATGATTCTGGGTAAAAGTGGACGTCTTCCGGGTAAGCTCGCTCCGGAGATCGTAGAATTGGCGAAATCTAAAGGATATGAATTTGTCGATACCGACCCGCAGTTGAATTATCCGGATGCTTTGGATGAATATCGGAAGGAAATGGATGAAAATGGCTGGGAATATGGAGAGGATGACGAGGAACTGTTCGAACTGGCCATGCACGATCGCCAATATCGTGATTATAAGTCCGGCGTTGCCAAAAAGCGTTTTGAGGAAGAGTTACAACATGCAAAAGATGCGGCTATGGCAAAGAACGGCTATTCAGAAGAGGAAATTAAGAAATTGAAGCGTGCCAAGGCGGACCCGGTCATTGCTCCTGATAACGGGCAGGTACTTTGGGAAGTTTCCGTAGAGGGCCCATCCATTGCTCCATTCATCGGACGTAAATATCAGCATGACGAAGTCTTTTGTTATCTTTCTACCCCGTGGGGAGAATATGAAAAGATTCTGACCGGATTTACCGGACGTGTGGTGGAGGTATGTGCACAGCAAGGTGCTAATGTGCATAAGGGAGATGTAATCGGTTATATTCTGCGGAGTGATATTTTTGCGTAAGCCTTTTTATAAGAGCTAGGGTATAGATTACCCAATAAAGAATTTCAGGCTGCAATCTTTTATGAGGTTGCAGCTTTCTTTTGGTATGAATTCGATGGAGGGACGTTATTAGTGGATACACAGAGGATCGATTCATAGTCGGTAATTTGTGTATCTTTTTTTTGTTTATGACTGACTTTAATTCCTCAAACTTGCAAAATCGTTTCAATCGTTTCACAGAACCTTTCACACCCTATTTTTTGTTCTCCAAGTATGATTTAATTTATTTTCTAACTTCTATATTTGTCATCAGAAACGAACGACAATGAAACATGGTATCTATATATTGACTATTCTTATGGCTTTATTAAGCCTTCCAGAAAGTGGGTATGCTTCGATTCCATTTTTCGCTGTTGCGAATGATACAATCCGGCGGGCAGTGATATGTTTTGATGCGAATGAAGCGAAAGTGGATCTTAGTTATAAAATTAATAATCAGGTAATTACAATTTTAGATTCTTTGCTTCTCGGAAACTTGAATACGAAATATATAACAGCGCTGAATGTGGAAACTTTTGTTTCTCCTGATGGTGATGAATCTTATAATAGAAGTTTGGCTGCTCGGAGAAATGATTCGATAAAGGAATTCTTACAACGGTATAATTCGGATGTTGGTGTTGATAAGATTCATTTTTTTTCAGAGGGAGAGGATTGGTCGGAGTTTCGTAAGTTGGTGGCATCCGACTCCAACTTACCAGATCGGGAAGAAGTGCTGATATTGATTGATTATCATAAGAATGATGTCAATAAACGGAAGCAACTGTTGCGAAAATTGAATCGGGGAATTGCTTACCGATACATTGCTCACAATATCTTTCCAGAACTGCGGAGATCGGTTATTACGATTGTCGGAGAAACTTCGAAATTAGGTAAAGAGGCTTTTGAACCGGTATCTTCTGTCTCCGGGTTGTTTGTTTCAAAGCAGGAAGAGGCGCTTCCGAAAGATCAACCTGATAAGCCTGTGGGAGAAAGTGAAAAAAAACAGGCCTGTGAGGTCGATATATCGGAGGCAGAAGGGCCGGTGAAAAGCCAAACTGTACTTGCAGTGAAGAATAATCTGTTATATGATTTGGCATTGGCGCCAAATATAGAAGTGGAAATTCCGATAGGCAAGAGGTGGTCTTTGAATACTGAATATAAATGTCCGTGGTGGCTGAATAGCAAACATGATTTCTGCTATCAGCTCCTTTCGGGAGGGATGGAAGGACGTTGTTGGCTGGGAAACCGTCAGAAGCGTGACCGATTGACCGGACATTTTATCGGACTTTATGCTGAAGGCGGGATATATGACTTCCAGCTGCGTGGAGACGGCTATCAAGGTAAGTATTACGGAGCTGCGGGAGTGACTTATGGATATGCACGGCAATTGGCACGGCATTTTTCCCTTGAATTCAGTCTTGGCATAGGGTATTTGACAACAGAATATAAAAAATATACTCCTTATGAGGGAGATATTGTATGGACAAATAGTGGACGTTATAACTTTATTGGTCCTACCAAGGCGAAAGTTTCTTTGGTATGGTTGATAACAACAAAGAGATAGGAGGGCGTAATGCGAAATACAAGATACGGGTTTCTTGTGCTTTTGTCCTCGCTGCTGATGCTAACTGGATGTAGCCGTCGCGATATATTGGATGATTATCCCGTAAGTGGGGTAGATATAAAGCTGGATTGGGATGGAGTGACAAATCAACTGCCGGAGGGAGTTCGGGTGATTTTTTATCCGAAGAACGGAGATGGCAGGAAAGTAGATAAGTACCTTTCGGTACGAGGTGGAGAAATGAAAGTTCCTCCGGGACGGTATTCGGTAGTAGTCTACAACTATAACACGGAATCTATACGAATCAGGGGTGAAGAGTCCTATGAAACGATAGAAGCCTATACGGGAAACTGCAATGGTTTAGGGATTGAAGGAACGGAAAAGATGGTTTGGTCACCGGATTCATTGTATGTGTTGAATATAGATGAGCTGAAAATAGAGAAGAGTGAAGAAGTGCTTCGCTTAGACTGGAAGTTGGAATCTGTGGTGAAGAAATATTCTTTTGTAGTAGAGGCTAGAGGCTTGGAGTATGTTGCAACAGTGGTAGGAAGCATTGATGGATTATCCGATTGTTACTGTATAGGCAAAGGTCGTGGAGTATGTAGCTCACAACCTATCTACTTTGAGGTAAGGAAGGGAGACAATAAGGTAACGGCATCTTTCACCGCTTTCAAACAAGTAAAGGAAATGACAATGCCGACGCGAATGTCAACATCAGAGAGAGAAACTTCTAGTGAGAAAGGTGCTATAATATTAATATTGAAATTTGTCAAAACAGATAATACAGTTCAGGAAGCAACAATTGATGTTACTGAAATAATAGGTACACTTGAAAATGCTGGAACAGGGGAAGATGGAAAACCAACCCCACCACCGGAGATTGAGTTACCGCCTGATGATAAGATTGAGGTTGATAAGCCGGAAACACCACCGAATCCTGATGGAGGTGGAGGAATGGGCGGCAATGTTGATGGATGGGGACCCGAAGATAATGTTGAGTTACCCGTGAATTGAAATAGATGGTATAAACAAAATATAACAATATTATAAACTTTAAAAAATACAGTTATGAAGAAGATTTTATTGGCAGTTACAGCTGCTTTGGCAATTACGGGTTGCTCACAGAATGAAGAGTTTGACTCCCCTTCACAGAAAGCCGAAATTAATTTTAGTACAGCTGCTGTTACAAGAGCAACTGCTATGATTACTGATAATTTTAAGCAGTTTAAAGTGTATGGCTATGCGCATACAGGTGGATTTACTACTGAGACTGAAAGTAAAACTCTTGTTGAAGGAATTTTTAATAAGTCAGAAGACAAAAAATGGTCAGAGAAAGATAGTAATAAGTTTTACTGGCCATCCGAAGGTAATGTAACTTTCTTTGGATATAGCCCTGTAGCAGAAACAGGGACTACTTATACTGCTCCAGAAAGTTCTAAAGGATATCCTACAATCGTTTATACAGTTAATGATGATATTGCTAGTCAATCAGATTTTTTGGTTGCTGATAAGACTGGTAATGGAACTACTAATGTGGATGGTATTTCTTTAGGATTTAAACATGCTCTGACCCAGATTGCATTTAAGTTGAAAGGGAGTGATTCAAATGTTAATTACACTGTTACAAAATTAGTTCTGAAAGGGATTAACAATGTTGGAACATATAAATGGGGAACGAATACATGGGAGTCTACAACTGGAACGAAAGATTATACGATTGATATGGTAAGTTCTGCTGCAACATTTGTCGGTGATGGTGCAGATGCTGTCGAATTGACAGGTAATGATAAAGTGCTGATGTTGATTCCTCAAGCTCCAAATAGTGCAAAAATAGAGGTTACATATACTGCTACTGATAAGACAACGAATATTGTGTATAATAATGCTCCTAAAGAAGTAAATGTACCGACTGACCAGTGGGAAGTGAGTCAAAGAATTGTTTTCACTATTGCTTTAACCCCTGGTAAGATCATGAATATTTCAGGTGAGGTTGTAAACAATGGTTGGGCTGATAAGGAGCCTCAACCGGATGATCTTAAGTAAATATAGATACTGTTCTTTCATATAGAGTTAAATAATTATATTAATAAAAAGCAGCATGAAGTATTCACTTTGTGCTGCTTTTGTATATAATATGGGTTGTCTTATAATTGGTTCGTGATAGTAAAAGGTTTATTTTCACTTTTCTCTCTTTTTTTATGGCAATATGAAAGATTTCATATATTTTTGCTGGCAGCATAAACAAAAACAAACACAGTCAGCGTATGCCATCTATTTGTCAAGGAACCTGGGATTGTCAGATATGTCCAAAAGCGGTAAGTAATGCCATTACTCATGTGATTTATCAGCGTGGTTTTCATAAACCGGCTCAAAAGTGTGAAGAAAACCTTATCCTTTTTTTGATGAAGGGAGAAATACTGGTCAATAGTAAGGAATATGCGGGGACAATGCTTAAGGGAGGTGAATTTATCCTTCAAGCTATTGGTTCTATGTTTGAGATGCTTGCTATGACTGAATGTGAGTGCATTTATTATCGTTTTATCCAGCCCGAACTGTTTTGTGACTTCCGTTTCAATCATATCATGAAGGAAGTATCTCCTCCACTTATTTATACTCCATTAAAAATAATTCCAGAACTACAATATTTCCTCAATGGGTCTATTACTTATTTGAAAGGAGATAAAGTCTGTCGGGATTTGCTATCTCTGAAACGAAAAGAATTAGCGTTTGTATTGGGATACTATTATTCCGATTATGATCTTTCGAGCTTGGTGCACCCACTCTCTAAATATGTAAACAGTTTCCAATACTTCGTTATTCAAAACTATAAGAAAGTAAAGACAGTGGAAGAACTGGCACAATTGGGTGGATATACTCTTAGTACATTCCGTCGTATCTTCAATAACGTCTTTCATGAACCTGTTTATGAATGGATGCTGGCGAGACGTAAAGAGGGCACTTTGGACGACTTGAACAACTCTAAATGTAGTATCTCGGAGATATGCTATAAATATGGTTTTGAATCTTTACCCCATTTTTCTAATTTCTGCAAGAAATCTTTTGGTGCCTCTACACGTAATTTACGTAGGCAAGACATTTCATAAATGCAACTATGTAAGATAATTGCGGTTCACCGGTTTCACCCAATTCTCTAAATGCCGATGAATAAGGTAACAGCGGGTGAAAGCAAGGGAGAAATTCAGGTGAAACTGAACCTTCTTGGTTTCACCTATTGAGTTTATTCATACCGACTGTTGGACATATAGCTCCAAGGTGTTGAATATATAGCTCCAAGATGCTGGATATATAGATGCAACAACTCAAGTATTAACACATGAGAACTAAGGTGTTAAGACTTGGCGGCCAAAGTATTACATCCGCACAGTTCACTCATTAATACCTGAAAGCGGATTTGCTATAAGCATATCCGGATTAGCTATAATGATATTTGTTTTAGCTCAAGGGATATTTTAATAAGACAGGTGAAAGCGGTAACGAATGATTTTACCTTATTTCAATCTTCGCTTTCACCCGTAATTCTCTCATTCATAACAGTTTTGGCTATAAGGTGAAATCGGTGAAACTTATGAATTAAAAGTTCATGTTACTGATCCGTATTAATAATAATTGTGATCTACTCATATATAAAGAAATCCCCTGTCGAACTAGCCGGCAGGGGATTCTGTCATTAATCAAATTAAGCTCTCGCTATTGAAATCTAGCAATTTCTAGTCTTTTAATTTTGCGATGATGAAGTCGCGGTTCAAGCGGGCGATGTTGCTGATAGAAATATTCTTCGGACATTCAGCTTCACAAGCACGAGTGTTTGTACAGTTACCGAATCCCAGTTCGTCCATCTTTGACAACATAGCTTTTGCCCGACGCAAAGCTTCCGGTTTACCTTGCGGCAGCAAGTTCAACTGGCTAACTTTGGCAGAAACGAACAACATAGCAGAACCATTCTTACATGCAGCTACACAAGCACCGCAACCGATACAAGAAGCAGCATCCATAGCTTCGTCAGCGATAGGTTTCGCGATCAGGATAGCGTTAGCATCCTGCGGAGCACCTGTGCGTACGCTTACATAACCACCAGCTTGCATAATCTTGTCGTATGCAGTACGGTCTACCATCAAGTCTTTGATGACAGGGAAACCAGCCGAGCGCCAAGGTTCAACAGTGATGGTGTCACCGTCGTTGAAACGACGCATATAGATTTGGCAAGTAGTAGCACCTGTTGCAGGACCGTGCGGGTGTCCGTTGATGTAAAGAGAACACATACCGCAGATACCTTCGCGGCAGTCATGATCGAATACTACCGGTTCTTTTCTTTCGCTGATGAGCTGTTCGTTCAGAATATCCAGCATTTCGAGGAAGGAAGTATCACCGGGGATATCTTTCATTTGGTAGGTTTCAAAAGCACCTTTAGCTTTCGGACCAGCTTGGCGCCATACCTTCAGTGTAAATGATATATTTTTATCCATTTTCTTCTAATTCTTTTAAATGTTTAACTTCACCGATTAGCTCTTGTAGTTACGAGTCTGAACCTTGATAGCTTCGTATACCAGCGGTTCTTTGTGCAATACCGGAGCCTTTTCATCATCACCTTGATATTCCCAGCATGCTACATAGAAGAAGTTTTCGTCATCACGTTTTGCTTCTCCTTCTTCAGTCTGGTATTCTTCACGGAAGTGACCACCACAACTTTCGTTACGGTTCAATGCATCGTAAGCAACAAGCTCACCCATAGTGATGAAGTCGTACAGACGGATTGCTTTGTCAAGCTCTACGTTCATACCTTCCTTAGAACCGGGGATAAACAAGTTCGTTTCGAATTCCTTGCGGATTTCTTTCAGTTCGGCGATACCTTTCTTCAGGCCTTCTGCCGTACGTCCCATACCTACATATTCCCACATAACATGACCCAGTTTCTTGTGGATAGAATCAACAGATTCTTTACCCTGGATGCTCATGAACTTGTCGATCTTAGCTTGAACTGCTTTTTCAGCTTCAGCAAATTCAGGAAGATCGGTAGAGAAACGAGGAACAGTGATCTGGTCTGCCAGATAGTTCTGGATAGTGTAAGGCAATACGAAGTAACCGTCAGCCAAACCTTGCATCAATGCAGAAGCACCGAGGCGGTTTGCACCATGGTCGGAGAAGTTACATTCACCGATAGCGAACAGACCCTTGATAGTGGTTTGCAGTTCGTAGTCTACCCAGATACCACCCATTGTATAGTGGATAGCCGGATAAATCATCATCGGGTTATAATATTTCACACCACTGATTTCTTTAGCCAGTTCGCCCGGATTAACATCAGTGATTTCTTCGTACATATCGAAGAGGTTACCATAACGTTGAAGAACAACGTCGATACCCAAACGGTTGATAGCTTCAGAGAAGTCGAGGAATACGGCCAAACCTGTGTTGTTTACACCGAAACCAGCGTCGCAACGTTCTTTAGCGGCACGGCTGGCAACGTCACGCGGAACCAGGTTACCGAATGCCGGATAGCGGCGTTCCAAGTAATAGTCGCGGTCTTCTTCCGGAATATCACTTCCTTTGATTTCGCCTTTCTGGAGTTTTACAGCATCTTCTTTCTTCTTCGGAACCCAGATGCGACCGTCGTTACGGAGAGATTCAGACATCAAAGTCAGCTTAGACTGCTTGTCGCCATGTACCGGAATACAAGTCGGGTGAATCTGAACGTATGCAGGATTTGCGAATACAGCACCCTTGCGGTAGCAAGAGATAGCAGCTGTACAGTTACAACCCATAGCGTTAGTAGACAGGAAGTAAGCGTTACCATAACCACCGGTAGCGATTACTACAGCGTGAGCAGCGAAACGTTCCAATTCGCCTGTTACAAGATTTTTTGCGATGATACCGCGGGCACGTCCGTCAACGATGACAACATCCTGCATTTCATAGCGGGTATACAGTTTAACAGTACCTACGTTTACCTGACGGCTCAATGCAGAGTAAGCACCCAGCAGCAACTGCTGACCAGTCTGGCCTTTAGCGTAGAAAGTACGGGATACCTGTGCGCCACCGAAAGAACGGTTATCTAGTGTACCACCATATTCGCGAGCGAAAGGAACACCTTGCGCTACACATTGGTCGATGATAGCGTTAGACACTTCAGCCAAACGATATACGTTTGCTTCACGGGCACGATAGTCACCACCTTTTACAGTATCGTAGAACAGACGGTAAACGGAGTCACCGTCATTTTGATAATTCTTTGCAGCATTGATACCACCCTGTGCAGCGATAGAGTGTGCACGACGGGGAGAATCCTGAATACAGAAATTGAATACTCTGAAACCCATTTCACCAAGTGAAGCAGCGGCAGAAGCACCTGCCAGACCCGTACCCACAACGATGATGTCCAAACGACGTTTATTAGCGGGGTTCACCAATTTCTGGTGAGCTTTATAGTTGGTCCATTTCTCAGCCACCGGGCCTTCTGGAATTTTTGAATCTATCTTGATCATAATATTATTTACAATTTAATCATTTACAATTTACTATTTAGCAAGCACCGCCACAAATCAGTGTTTTCACGAAGAATACCACTACTACCAGTGCGAAACCGAGTACAACAATCGTAGAATAGATGTTAGAAATGCATTTCCAACGATTGATCCATACTTTGTTGTTCCATCCCAGTGATTGCATAGAGCTCCAGAAACCGTGAGTCAGGTGGAACCACAAAGCAAACAGCCAAACGAGGTAAAGAACTACGTAAACCGGGCTAGAGAAAGTCTGCTGGATGTGATAAGCACCGTTAGCGGCATAAGCCAGCGTCAGTGTATCAGCGTGCATGCCCATGTTGTGCATCAGTTCCGGCAACTGCATTTTTGCCCAGAAGTTGAAGAGGTGCAAACCAAGACCTACGATAACGATCAGACCCAGCACCAACATGTTTTGAGATGCCCATTCTACAGTTTTTGGTTTGTCAACCACTGCATAGCGTTCGCTACCACGCGCTTTGCGATTCTGCATTGTCAGCCAGAATGCGTAGATGATGTGAATCACAAAAAGAGCGGCCAGTCCTGCGGTAGCCACTAACGCATACCAGTTTGCTCCCAGGAACTCACAAATCATGTTGTAACCATCAGCCGAGATGATTGCAACCAAGTTCATCGCCATGTGAAATGTTAGAAACAGGACAAGGGCGATACCGGTAACGCTCATCACCACTTTCCTTCCTACAGATGAATTACTTAACCACATAAATGATTGAATTTAAATTATTTAATTGTTAGAACTAAAATTTCGACGTTTTACACCTCTTACGGACTGCAAAAATAGGGGAAATAGATTGATTGAGCAAGGAATTAAAGAAATAATTCTTTAATAATGGATCAATGCGCCAATGTGTCAATATGCCAGCCAGTATGCGCGCATGGTGCAACTGATTGGCACATTAGTAGGATGGGACTGTTTATTGTACCTTTCCGATTTTCTCACCACCGGCTGCTTTTTTGCGTAAAGCGCGTGGGGTATCGCCAAAAGAGTCTTTACAGAAGTGTGCGAAATGAGACAGAGAGTCGAATCCGTATCTGTTACAGATTTCAGTGATTCGCATTTTGGTGTGCTGCAGGTCTTCCAGAATTCCTTCCCGTTTCTTTTCCAGTATCCATTCGTATACGGGCACACCATAGAGGTTTTTGAAAAGGCGGCGGAAAGTAGTGGTCGTATATCCTCCCAGATGCGCAAATTCTTCCACGTTCTTCACGTTACTGTAATTCTGCATGACGAAATAGTGGAAACTTTCCGTATAAGTGCTGATCGGATAGAAGAATGAACCCAGTTGGGGCAGCGGATAGAAGTTGGTAATCAAGAAAACCAGTTCTTTGCATTTTAAGTCGATATACTTGCTGCAAGGGTTTTCTTCAGCGAGGAATTCGGGCATACTGGTGACAAGGTGGTAAAGCCTTTCGCTCATAATCAGTGGAGTGTAGGTCAAAGGAGCTTCCGCCTGTTCCATCATTTCCTTATATCGGTCTTCGCAAAGCAAAGGCAGTTCGTTGAACCAGTAGACAACGTATTCAACATCTGTCAGTGCCAGTATTTCGACCTTGGAGCCAATAGCTTGCAAAACAATTTGTCTCTCGCGTAACGTTATTCCGGGATGCTCTTCGCTATTGATAAGTAATTCGCCCTTTATCATAAAAAGCATACAATTTTGCGTACACTTATCCTTGGGGATATGCTCTCCTTTAGGTAAGTTTCTATATACAAGGATATTCTCAACATTTTTTGGACATCCCGTACAGTTGGTATATTGTATGCAAAATGAATCTCCTGGCATGAGTTTTATGCGTGATTTATTATCTTAACGGAACAAAGATAGGCTTTTTTTGCGGAAAATGGAACTCTTTCTTTTATTTATGTTTTAGTAGAAACCTGCAAATATTATTCTTATCCCTTTGGATGATGTTAGAGAATTCAATATTTATCTGTTGTAAATTTCTGAATAGAAAACTTTATGTTGATTTTTGGAAGTATTATAGTTGTTTTTGAACATCTGTTTGCTTTTGATATGCGTATTTTTGCGATCTAAACGTTTTAATTATCAATCATTATGCTAATGCTAAGAAAAATTGTATTCTTCCTTTTTGTGTTTGTTGGATTATCATTGTTTGCACAACAAGACTATATGGTCAGTTCTTATGTGCGGGGTAATTTTTACAACCGTGGTCGTATTTCTACAGAAAGCTTGCGGGCAAGTAACGACCTTATTTTCTTGAATGTTCATCCTAATAAAGACGGATCATTGTCATTTGAGAATCCACGTGTATTTCAGGGAAAAGGGGTGACCACTTGGGAAGGTTTGATTAAATCGGTTCGTGCAAAAGTAAAAGGTACAAAAGTGAAAATACGTTTGGGTGCTTCCAGTGGCGAATGGAAAGCGATGGTGGCCGATGAGGCCGCTCGTACGACGTTTGCAAAGAACATAAAGACTGTACTGGAAAAGAATAAACTGGATGGCATTGATCTTGATTTTGAGTGGGCAGAAAATGAGAAAGAATATAAAGATTATAGTTTGGCTATCCTGAAGATGCGGGAAGTGTTGGGAGACAAGTATCTTTTCAGTGTATCTCTGCATCCTGTTTGTTATAAGATTAGTAAGGAAGCTATTGAAGCTGTTGATTTTATTTCACTTCAGTGCTATGGTCCTTCACCGGTTCGCTTTCCGATAGAGAAATATTGTTCGGATATACAGATGGTATTGGAGTATGGCATTCCGAAGGAAAAACTGGTGGCAGGAGTTCCTTTCTATGGTGTGACAAAGGATAATTCGAAGAAGACAGAGGCTTATTTCAGTTTTGTACAAGAGGGACTGATTACGGAACCTGCACAAAATGAAGTAATATATAAGGGAGAGAAATATGTGTTTGACGGACAGGACAATATCCGCACTAAGACCCGTTATGCGATGGAGCAAGGACTGAAAGGCATGATGAGTTGGGATTTAGCCACAGATTTGCCGCTGGATGATTCTAAATCATTGCTCAAAGCGATGGTTGAGGAATTAAGAAAATGACCTCCCCTACAGGTCGCAGAGTTTCCTATTGGGAGGTATCAGAAGGGATTTTTCATTATTGTTCTGAATGATAGAGCAACATGAAAGTAAATTCTACTTCTGATACATCTTCCTTTCTCAAGATTGTATAATCTGCTTCAGGTAATCCGAAGGCGAGACGCCAAATTCCTCTTTAAAGCATTGACGGAAATACCCCGTACTGTTCATTCCTACTTTATAGGCGATTTCAGAGATGTTGAACTTCCCTTCAAGCAATAAACGTTCTGCATTCTGCATTTTCACTTTCCGGATATATTCGTTGGTCGATAATCCTGTCAGTGCTTTCATTTTCCGGTAGAGGGTGGAACCGCTCATACACATCTTGTCTGAAAGATAGGTAATATCAATCTTCTCCGAAGAGAGGTTTTCTTCGATTAAAAGGGTGATTTTTTCAATAAATTCATTATCCAGCTTGCTTAGAGCTTCGGCGATTACGATACGTTTTTCTTTTAAATCTGCCTGATTGCCCGGAACGGATTGTGTCTGGAATTGAGCTATCAGTTTCTTTCTTGATTCCAGCAGATTATTGATACGGCTACGCAGCAGAGAAGCACTGAAAGGCTTTGTCAGATAAGAATCGGCTCCTACCTCATATCCTTCTTCTTTATCTTGCAGAGAATCTTTGGCTGTCAATAGGATGATAGGGATATGACTGGTCCGTACGTCCTCTTTCAATTGCCGGCAGAGAGTGATACCGTCCATGACAGGCATCATAATATCGCTGACTACGATATCCGGGATGCGGCTAAGAGCTTGTTGCTTTCCTTCTTCTCCATTGTAGGCGGTGAGTACTTCGAACGAATTTGCGAAGGACTCGGCGATATATTTCTGTATCTCTTCATTGTCTTCTACAATCAACAGGATCGGTTTGCCGGTATCCAGTGTGGTTTCTTGTGGATATTCAAGGCTTGCTTCCTGATTCGTATCCTCTTGAATCGGTTCTGTAGAATCTGCGTGTAAAGCATTGGGATAGATATTATCCGTCAATAGGCTGATATAGAAAGTACTTCCTTCGTTTTGCATACTTTCTGCCCGGATTTCTCCTTCATGCAGGGTGACCAGATTCTTTACTAGGGCCAGGCCAATGCCTGTACCGGATGCCTGATGTTTGCCGCTTTCCTGATAATAACGGTCAAAAATATGTGGCAGGGCTTCAGCAGAAATTCCATATCCCGTGTCACTGACTTTTATCTCCGTATAAGCAACTTCATTGCGCATTGTCTGATACAAACTTAGAGTGACGCGTCCCTGTTCCGTATATTTGATCGCATTGGAAATCAGGTTGTCCAAAACGATGGTAATGATTTCCTTATCAAAGAAAAGGAGCATTTCTTCTTTCTCTATCTGAATCTGGAAATCAATCTTGGTCTTTTGATTTAGTTCTTTGTATTTAAGCCCTATCTCATGGATCAGAGGAGCGATATTGCCTTTGCTGACACACAATTTCTTGTTTTGTGTCTCTGTCTTCCGGAATTCCAGTATTTGATTAATCAAGTTGAGCAACCGTAGTGCACTCTGATGGATGACAGATAACTTCTGGGCTTGTTTTGCCGGAAGTGAGGTCTCTTTTTGCATATCTTCCAGAGGACCGAGGATTAAGGTCAACGGTGTACGTAGCTCATGGGTAATATTAGTATAGAACCGCAAACGTTCCTGGTTCAATTCCTGTTCCTGCTCATGGTTTTTCTTTTCCAAAGTATAGAGGCTTTCCAAATCCAGCTTCTTTTTATATGCATGCAGGATAAGATAAGTGATGCTGATAGATACCAAAATATAGATAAGCTTTGCCCACCATGTCAGCCAAAGAGGGGGATTGACACGGATGGTAAGTGAAGTCGCTTCTTCCGGCCATTCCTGATTATGTACCCTTGCTTTGATGAGGAATTCATATTTTCCCGGAGGAATGTTTCGGAAAGTGACGCTGTTGTTCTCATTGACGGTGTACCATGAGTTTTCAAGCCCTTTCAGCATATAAACATATTCCACTTGGTTGACTAGTGAGTAGTTTTGTACGTTAAATGTAAGTCCAAAGCTATTTTGCGCATGACTTAGTTCTACATTCTGTCCTTTGGATAAATTGATAATCATGTCATTATTTTCCAGGTTGCTCAATCGTCCGAGTATTTTCATTTCTGTGATAACTGCTGCCGGAGCTGGTTGTTCGTTCATGGTGATATCGGGATTGAAGCAGCATACTCCATTGATAGAGCCGAAATAAATCCATCCGTTCTTGTTTTGTGTTACACAACTGCTTGAGAAACTTCCCGCCGGTACATCATCAGAGTGACCATAGTTGTAAAAACAGTCTTTGCTTGTAACATAACAGCTGATCCCTTTGTTGTTACTAAACCAGATATTTCCTTTTTTGTCTTCTGCTATAGCGCAGATATTCGTATTGATCAAGCCGTCTTTCCGTTGATAAGTCTTATAATTCAGTTCATCGGTAGACAGGAAACAAACCAATCCCTCTCCTGTCCCTATCCACATTCTTTTGTGTTTATCCTGTATGATCTGATTGACGGTATTGGAACAGAAGCCCTCCCTTTGGACAAAGGTCTTGATTTGTTGTAGATCGGGCGTGTATACGCCAAGTCCGTCTCCGAAGGTCCCAATCCAGAAACGCCCTTTCTCATCTTGAGCTATAGAACGTACAAAATCACTGTGTAGTTCGCTGTTTTCAGTGTTGTAGTGTCGGATAATTTCCATGTTGAGGGGATTCAATACAATGATTCCTCCGCTATATCCTACCCAGATATTATGTTGAGTATCTTCGTAGATCGTACGGACATCCTGATTGTACTGTCCCATGAGGGAGATGGAACGAAACCTTTTATTCCGAGTGTCATAATAACTGATTCCTCCTTGAAAAGAACCGAACCATAGATTTCCTTTTGAATCCTGTAAAGAGGTCAATATGAAATTGGAAGGGATGTCTCCAGTCTCTTTTTTATAAATAGCAATACGCTTGTCCCCTTCAAATACATTGATACCACCTCCGTCTGTTCCAATCCATATACGTCCTTGTCTGTCGGTACAGAGACTGCTTGCAACTTTATTGTTCAGACTGTTTTCATTGTTGGGAATCGGAGAATAACTTAATGTTGTGAATAAGGGTGGCTTTCTGCTGATAAAGTTGATTCCTCCTCCCCATGTACCTATCCAGATATTGTCAAAAGAATCTTGGAATATACACCGGGCACTTGCATTGGAAAGGCTTCGGCTATCATCACCTTCCTGAATATATTCGAGGGAAATCTGTTCGGGTGAGAGAAACATACTTTGTTTGAGATCCAGTATAGTAATGCCATTAAGTTCGGAAGCAATCCAAAGTTTACCGTCGTTTAATTGTTTAATAGCCAATATCCGATTGCATAAAGCAGCATATTTATCATTTTTGTTATTCTTAAAAGTGATAAAGCTTTGATCGGTAGCATTGAAAAGAGCCAGGCCTTTATCTGTCCCTAGCCATATATTACCGTTTGTGTCTTTAGTGAGACATCGTACATCATTACCGGGCAGGCTCTTCGGGTCGTCCGAATGATTCTGGAAGTTTTTTACACTTTTATCTTTGAGAGAAAGAATACTGAATCCGTGGCCGACATGGCCGATGTATAGATTCCCGTCTCCTCCGTCCAACACAGTCCATGTTTGTTCACAAGATAAGGCGGGCACTGTATTCTTGTTATAATGAGTGAACTGCCCACTGTTAATGTCGAGATATTCTATACCTCTATAGTAAGTACTGATCCACAAGCCATCTTCATGTTGAGCAGAAGGAGCGATGTCCGTTACGTCATTCGTAATTAGGCTATGAGGGTCATCCGGATTATGTGAATAAGCTGTAAATACCTGTTTGTTGTAATTATATGCATTTAATCCGTCCCGTTGAGTCGCTATCCATATAATGGGACGTTTATTGTCAGCATATACCCGATTGAGTTCATTGCCAGTGATTCCCTGGCTACTTTGCGATAAGTCATTCTTATAATAGGTCATGAAACGGGTCCCGTCGAATTTATTAAGTCCTTCTTCCGTAGCAAACCATAAGAAGCCTTGTTTATCTTGTGCGATACTAATCACATAATTATTAGATAATCCCTGCTCAATACCCAATCGTTTGATAGAATGGGATTGAGCTATCAATTGAGAAACTGATAACAGACACAGAAAGAAAATAGAAGTAATGTGTTTCTTCATAACTCGTACTTATTCGTTTCATTTACAAGCTCAAAAATAGGAATAAATATTTTATTTAGAGTATGTAAATCGTGCATTGCACGATTTATGTAGCTTCTCTGCATGATTTTTGTCGGTTTATATAGTTGGAATCGTCTACATTTGTAATGTCGATTTGTCGATATTTTATATATTGAGAAGTCGTACCGAGATAATATTAATCATTAAATACTAATTATTATGAAAGCTAAATTGTTGCAAAGCACGGTTTTGTGGACTTTCCTTTCAGTAGCGACCTTGTTGGTTGGATGTAGTGACGATGAGGATTATAGAGATGTAGACGGACAATCTCCAACTCTTGAATTAACATCTGATCATATCCGTACATTGACAGGCTATGAATTCAAAATTGCAGGTAAAATTGTGGATAAAGATGGTATTCGTTCTATTAATCTACAATGTGCAGAGCTTTACTTGGACAAGACAATTGAATTGTCAACTCTTTATTCAGAATCATTGTATGAGTATAATCTGAATTATGGTTTCACTATTCCTGAAAAAACGAAAGGTGACAGTTTTACTATAAAGGTAACAGTTACAGATTTAGGTGGGCGTACAGCAACAAGCGATGTCCTGATTACGATGGATGGTGATTATACAGAACCAGTCTTGACTCCGTCTATTGGTCTTTTAAGTGATAATATTAATATAGTGTTGTCTGAAGGCACTTCTAAAACATTCCGGTTCACTGCACAAGATAATAAGGAATTGGATTATCTGGAATTGGCTGTTCCTGATTTGGAAATCTTGGAACGTCTGGATATTGAAGAAGGAGAGAAAAAAGGAACATTGAATACTACTGTTGTATTTCCTTCTGATAAGACTGGGACCTATACGTTGGTTATACGCGCTGTTGATACTTTTGGCAATGTTGCGGAAAAGAACTATTCAGTACTCGTTTCCAGAGTGAAAGATTATGAGAATATGTATCTGGTTGATTTTGAAGGAACAGACAGCAAATTGCTAACAGGCAATGACGTATGGGGAGTTCCAATGCCTATAGAACGAGTAACGAATTTCACCTATAAGGCTCGTTGTTATTCACCTGCTCCAAATACCCCGATCCGTTTCATTACAAGCAAATATAGTTTTAGCATCTGTTTTGGTGATGACAAAAATAATCCGGGAAAACTAACTGGCATTTCTGAAGATGTACAGCCGATTATTCTACCTGAAAAGAGCTATTATGAAATAAACTTTAATACAGAAGAAGGAACCTATACAGTAGAAGCTTATTCTCCGGGAACACCAATTATTGACGGACTTAAAATGGGATTCGTTGGCGGATGGTTTGATGGTGCCAAAGGCTGGGACGGACCTAAGAATGTCTATGAATTGACTCAAGATCCGGATAATCCGCATTGTCTCACAGCAGAATTGACTTGGAGTAAACAAGATTCTTTTGACGTGACAATCACTCCTTATGATGCAAATGGTGCTTGGTTGGAACCCGGTTGGCGTTTTGACGGTAAAAACGAATCATTTGCTACTAATACTAATGATTCATCTAAAAAGGTACCCGCAGGTAAATACACCTTTATATTTGATACACATCTTGTTCAGTCTAAATTACTGAAGAAATAATTAAAATAATACCATAAAAACATGAAACGATATCTATTTTTATTATTATCGTTCTTTGCGCTGAACCTTTATGCTCAGCAGGGAAATCTGACTGGTACTGCTATTGCAGCTAGTGATAAAGAACCAATGATTGGTTTGACCGTTCTGGTGAAGGGTACTACAAATGGTACTGTCACAGATTTGGATGGAAACTACACATTGACTAATGTTCCTAAAGATGCGACTATTGTATTTTCCATGATTGGATATAAGACACAAGAAGTCAAAGTCAATGGAAAGAATGTCATTAATGTAGTCATGGAAGATGATACACAAGCTTTGGATGAAGTAGTTGTTATCGGTTATGGTGCAGTGAAGAAGAGTGACTTGACAAGCTCTATATCTGCTATCAAAGGAGATGAACTGAAAAAACTGACTGGCGGTAATGCCATGAATGCTTTGCAGGGAAAGATTAATGGTGTGCAGATTACCGGTGGCGGCGGTCCGGGTACTTCGCCTCGTGTTATTATTCGGGGGGTATCTACTGTCAATGGTTCTGACCCGTTGTATGTTGTTGATGGAATGCCGGTGGGAACCAATATCAATTTTCTTGACCAGAACGATATTGAATCCATGCAAGTGCTGAAAGATGCTTCTGCAGCAGCTATTTATGGTACACGTGGTTCTAACGGCGTTGTTCTTATTACTACCAAGAAAGGTAAAAAGGGAGCTACCCAATTCGGTTTCTCAGCTTCTGCCGGTTTTCAGACGTTGAAGAAACCGGAGATGGCAAAAGCTTCCGAATATGAATATGTATTCAAAGCGCGTTATATTAATGATAATGCAGAGCCTCGTTATAACAGCAAGGAGAATATAACAGATGCGGAAGGTACTGACTGGTGGGATGAAAGCATGAAGAAGACAGCACTGATTCATAACTATAATTTTAATTTTTCCGGAGGTACGGATAAGTTGCTTTACTCTGCTAATATTGGTTATTTCGGACAAGACTCACAATACACTGTAGGTAACTGGCAAAAGCTGACAGCTCGTTTCAGTATGGAATATACTTTTAATAGTATAGTAAAAGCAGGTATTGACTTTACCCCGAAATATGAAAATTGGACAGATACTCCCAATTTATTGGGTAATATAATGGCTATGGATCCCACAACTCCGATCATGCGTCCTCAAAGTGAATGGACGACAAATGAATACGACAACTATGCCCGTTCCAGCAACAACTTGGTGTGGAATCCGGTTGCACAATTAGCTCGTATGGATAAACATAGTGATGAATATGGTTTATTAGCCAATCCGTATGTAAATATTGAACCGATTAAAGGTTTGGTTATTCGTTCACAGTTTGGTGTCAATGCCCGTTTCCGTATTTCAGATGAGTTTACTCCTTCTTTCAATATCGATACATTAGAGAAATCCGATTATAGCAAAGCATATCGTAAAACCGATAATTGGGTGGACTGGAACTGGACAAATACAATAAACTGGATTAAGAGTTTTAATCATAAACACAATTTGAATGTGATGGCTGGTTATACGATGGAACGTTTCCAGGAATATTGGCTGGAAGGGTCAAAAGAACGTACTCCTACCAATGAAGAGAACCTGCACTATGTTTCAGCCGGTACGCAGAATCCGCAGACGGCAGGCGTGAATGCCTATTCTTCATTGATCTCTTATCTGGGACGTGTGATGTATAATTACAACGACCGTTACTATTTGACTGCTTCTATCCGTGTAGATGGTTCTTCTAAATTCATGAAAGATAATCAATACGCTACTTTTCCGGCAGTATCTGCGGCATGGCGTATTTCAGAAGAGCCATTCATGAAAAAACAGCATATCTTTGATAACTTGAAGATTCATGCAGGATGGGGACGTGTGGGTAATCAGAATATTGACAATTCGGCTTATCAGTCTACTATTGGAGCTGCCGATTATGTATTTGGTGGTAATCGTGAGATTGGTACAGCGGTAGGTTCGATTGGTAACTCATTGATTCGATGGGAAACTGTAGAAGATTATAATATCGGTATTGATATGGCATTTTTGAAAAACCGTTTGTCGGTGACTGCAGAATGGTTCCGTAAGGAATCCCATGATATGCTGCTGAAAAAAGATAATATGCTGATTTTAGGGTTCCCGATGTGGAATGGGCAGATGTGGGAGAATGTAGGTAAAATGAGAGCTACAGGTTGGGAACTTTCTATTAACTGGGAAGATCGTAAAGGTGATTTTGATTACGGAATTGGCTTGAACCTGTCATCAGTTAAAAATAAAGCTATCAAACTGTTGGGGTCTACTCCGATTAATGCCGGAAGTTTTAATGGAGATTATATTATACGTAATGAGGAAGGTGGTGAGATCAGCCGTTTCTATGGATATGTGGCTGATGGTATTTTCCAGAATCAGACCGAAGTAAATGCACACACCGATGAATATGGAACAGTCATTCAACCCAATGCTCAACCGGGAGATATTCGTTTCAAGGATTTGAACCATGATGGTAAGCTGGATGATAATGATAAGACTTTCATTGGAAATGCATTTCCTGACCTTATGGTTGGCATTAATGCCCGTTTAGCATGGAAGAATATTGACTTTGCAGCCAATTTCTATGGTACAATAGGAAACGATGTATACAACACGACTAAAGGACGCTATTCGGGAGTGTCGGGTGAGAATGTATATGCCGGAACCTACAATGCTTCCTGGCACGGTGAGGGAACAAGCTATGATTTACCCCGTCTGTCGTACAATGATGCCAATCAGAACTGGACACGTGTTTCTTCTTTTTATGTGGAAGATGGTTCTTACTTACGTTGCAAGCAGTTGCAGATAGGATATACGTTGCCAAAGAAATGGACGAAGAAGATTTCATTGCGTCTGTCTTTCTCGGCACAGAATCCGTTCACTATTACCGGTTACTCAGGAATGGACCCTGAAGCTGCTGCCTTAGGTACTGAAGGAAAAGTAACAGAGTCGGGTATTGATTGGGCAGGGTATCCTAACCCGCGTACATACCTTTTTGGAATCAATATGAATTTCTAATGCTATTAACAGAGATAAGAGTATGAAAAAATATATTTTAGGCTTGACTATAGCCGCTTCTACATTGTCATTAGCCGGTTGTTCGGATTTCCTGGATACGCCAGTACTCGGTCAGCAGGACTTGAGTGAGTATTTTGTGAATGAAGATCAATGTAAGCAGCAGATTACAGGATGTTATCAATCCATATTCTGGGATGATTGGTGGCAGGTACAGAAATTTTATTTGTGCGGTGATATGTGTACAGATGATATGTGGGTTGGTAATACTGGTGAAGATCAGGCTGCTTATGAAGATCTGGCATTTTTTACAGGTGACGCATACGGTGGAGGAGAATGTTGTCAGAACTTCTGGCAGTACCGTTACAAGGGTATATTGCGGTGTAACATTGCGATTGAGAGAATACCAGGTGTAGAGTTTGAGGACGAATCGTTGAGAGATCGTTATGTGGCTGAAGCTAAATTCTTACGTGCTTATCAATATTTTGATCTGGTGAGATACTTTGGTGGTGTACCATTGGTACTGGGGATGAAGATGCCTTCAGAGGTAGAAGGGATTCAGCGTGCTTCCACAGCAGAGGTGTACACACAGATTGAGAATGACCTGAAAGATGCTGCTAATGTATTACCTGTTAAAAGTGAATATGCCAGTGCCGACTTAGGACGTGCTACTAAAGGGGCAGCACAAGGTCTATTGGCAAAGGCTTATCTTTATCAAGAAAAATATGAGGAAGCGGAGGATATGCTGGAACAAGTGATGGGGTTGAATGGTCATGCATCACAAGGGTATGATTTGTTGGATGATTTTGGAGATGTGTGGAGTATTTCCCATAATAATAGTGTTGAATCACTGTTTGAAGTACAGACTAATAGTGATATAGCCTATAGTTTAGGACTTAGAATGCCTGTTGTATGTGGTTCCCGTGATGACGGTGGCTGGGCATGGGGCTTGCCGACAAGCAATTTGGAGACAGCTTTCAAGACAGCAGGAGATGACATACGTTTGAAATGGACTATTATTAAAGACAAAGCGACCAGTGTGCCGGGTGATACTCATTGGTCTTCTACTGTACCTTATTCGGTTTCTACCGATTCGCATAAGTCAGGTCGTGTGACTCGTAAAGTATACATTCCTTATGCCCAACGTCCTGAACCATACGATGCTTCTCATAATCCATTGAACTATCGTATTCTACGTTATGCGGATGTATTGTTGATGTATGCTGAAGTTGAAAATGTGTTGAAAGATGACGGACAGGCTCGCTGGGCTTTGAATAAAGTCAGAGAACGTGTAGATTTAGATCCGGTAGAATCCAGTGGCACTGAACTCCGTGATGCGATACGTCAGGAACGTCGTCTTGAACTGGCATTGGAAAACCAACGTCTGTTTGATATCCGTCGCTGGAAAAATGATAGTGGAAAGTCTGTTATGAGTGATATTATGGGACCAAACGGTTCATTTGTGATATACAATACAAAAGAATCTACCGATGCGTATGAGCTTGGAAATCAGAAGGAAAGTAGCTCTAAGGGACGTGATTTCAAAGAAGAGCGTGACTTGGTATACCCGATTCCGACCACAGAGATTAGTCAGAGTAATGGTAGTATAGTACAGAATCCCGGATATAATTAATTAAATGATTATGAAACACAGAAATTTATTTATAGGACTTTCATGCATGGCGGCAGGGCTTTGCGCATGTAATGATGAATATACATTCGTGCCGGAATATGAGGTTAAACTACCGACCGATACCACTATCAATGTTACGATTGATGCCTCGACTGTATATCAGACTATCGATGGCTTTGCATCTTCCGATGCATGGGATATGGAATATGTAGGCAAATACTGGAGTACTTCCAATAAAGAAGCCATTGCAAAATTGTTATTTTCCCGCGAAGTTGATGAAAAAGGGAACTCGCAGGGCATCGGTTTATCGATGTGGCGGTTCAATCTGGGAGGAGGTTCGGAAGAACAAGGAGATGCGAGTGGCATTGTTTCAGATAAGAAGGAACGGCGCGTTGACTGTTTTTTGACAAGTGCAAATGGAAGTTATGATTGGTCCAAATCTGCGGGTCGGAGATATTTTATGGAAAAGGCTAAAGAGTATGGCTGTGAGTCATTCGTACTATTCAGTAATACACCTCCTGTATACTATACTTATAACGGACAAGCACGTTCGGATAAAGGGTCATCCAGTAATTTGAAGACAGAACATTATGGTGACTTTGCTGATTTCCTGGCTACTTGTGCCAAGCATTTTGTTGATGAAGGCTATAGTATTAGTTATATTAGTCCGGTTAACGAACCGCAGTACAACTGGAATGGTAATGAACAAGAAGGTTCGGCCTGGCAGAATACAGAAGTGGCAACGTTAGCAAAAGCATTGGATGCGAGTTTGACAGCCAAAGGGCTTTCCAATACCCAGATGTTATTAGCTGAAGCAGGAAAGTGGGACTATCTATATGGAAACGGTGATGCGGGAAGTGCCCGTGGCAATGTAATAGAGGCTTTTTTCAATCCCAATAATACAAGTACTTATATTGGTAATCTTACGCATTTGCCTAAATTGATTTGCGGGCATAGCTATTATCTGGATACGAACTGGAGCAATATGTACTCTGTCCGTTCTTCTGTTAAGTCCAAAGCAGACCAATATGGTTTGAAGGTATACCAGACGGAGTGGAGTATGTTGAGTGAGAACTATGAAGATTATGCAAGCTATGGTGATGCTTCTTATATGGACTTGGCTTTGAGTATGGCAAAAGTGATTCATCAGGATTTGGCAACAGCTAATGTAAGTTCTTGGTCATACTGGACTACTTGTAGCCGTGAACGTTGGAGCCAGAAAAGCCGTTTTTATCTGATTCGTCTTTCTCCTGATAGCAATGATGGCGAAAGTTATGCGGATTTAGCTACTAATGGCACTTATAAAGCTAGTAAGAACCTTTGGGTACTGGGTAATTATAGTGCATTTGTACGTCCGGGTTATCAGCGTGTTGATTTGAAACTGGAGGAAGAGACAAAGGATTTCTTTGCTACTGCCTATATTTCACCGGAGAAAGATAAATTGGTAGTGGTGTACACTAACATGACTGATAAACGTGCGGAAATAAATAATACATTTGAAGGATTGGGCAAAGAAGTAGGTGAATTTGAACAGTATACTACTTCTGAAGCAAAGGATTTGAAACGTGAACCCAGCTATAATAAAGGTGTTGTTCCTGCTAAAGGTATATCCACTTTTATTTATACTCTTCAATAAAACAGTTTTCAACAGGTATTAGACTAGACAATGAAAGGTAAAAAGATTTTAGCCGCTTTAGGCTTCTTCTCAATAGCCGGTGTGGCAGGTGGATGTTCCCAACCTGCCCCCTATATACGTTATCAGATAGAAACAGACCAACCCTGTCAGACGATGGCATACTTCAGTGCTTCCGATGCCTGGAGTATGCAATTCATCGGGCTTTGGCCGCAGGAGAAACAAAACCAGGTGGCTGACTGGCTGTTCAGCACGGAGAATAACGCCAACGGACAGCCGAAAGGTATCGGCTTATCACTTTGGCGTTTTAACGTTGGAGCAGGTAGTACGGAACAAGGAGAGAACAGTCAGATTGCTTCTCCCTGGATGCGTGCCGAGTGTTTCCTGAATTCCGACGGAACATACGACTGGAACAAGCAACAAGGTCAACGCAACTTTCTGAAACTGGCCAAAGAACGGGGAGTCAACAAATTTCTGGCTTTTCTGAATTCGCCTCCCGTATATTATACGCAGAACGGATTGGCTACAAACACCGGACGTGGAGGGACAGCGAACCTGAAACCGGATTGTTATGAAAAGTACGCTCGTTTTCTGGCAGATGTAGTACAAGGCGTAGAAGAACATGATGGCATCAAGTTCAACTATATCTGTCCTTTCAATGAACCGGATGGACACTGGAACTGGGTCGGTCCGAAGCAGGAAGGCTGTCCGGCAACAAACAGGGAAGTAGCCCGCACGGTTCGTCTGTTAAGCAAAGAGTTTGTAGACCGGGACATGGATACACAGATTTTGGTTAATGAGTCTTCCGATTATCGTTGTATGTTCCGTACCCACGAAACGGACTGGCAACGGGGGTATCAGATTCAGGCTTTCTTCTGTCCGGATAGTGTGGACACATATTTGGGAGATACTCCGAATGTTCCCCGTTTGATGCTCGGTCATAGCTATTGGACAACAACTCCGTTAAGCGAATTGCGTAATATTCGCTGTCAGCTGCGGGACACATTAGATAAGCATCAAGTTGGTTTCTGGCAAACAGAGACTTGCATCATGGGTAATGATGAAGAAATCGGTGGTGGAAATGGTTTCGATCATACGATGAAGACAGCGCTCTATGTGGCACGTATCATTCATCACGATATTGTGTATGCCAGAGCTGAAAGCTGGCAGTGGTGGCGTGCTATTGGCGGCGATTATAAAGATGGATTGATTCGCGAATATACTACGGACAATAATTTCTTAGATGGCAGAGTAGAAGACTCCAAACTGATGTGGGCTTTAGGTAATTATAGTCGTTTTATCCGTCCGGGAGCAGTCCGATTGTCCGTTTCGGCTTTCGATCAAACAGGAGCTCTGATTCCTGATGGCGACACCGATCAGCAAGGATTGATGTGTTCTGCTTATAAAAACGTGGACGGAACGTATGTGATGGTAGTGATTAACTATGCTAATGAAGAAAAAGAGTTTTCTATTGATAAAGAAAAAGTAGGGAATGCACAATGGCAGGTTTATCGTACTTCGGATAAAGAAGGGGAGAATTTGCTACCGGTAGAAAAAGTGAAAAGTGGAAAGACTGTTCAGATTCCGGCACGTTCTATTATAACGCTTCAGAGTTACTAATAAAACAGCTTTATTTTCTTTATTTTTTTGAGGAGAATAATACATCTATGTGCCCGTCTATTGCTGTAAAAGTAATAGGCGGGCATAGTGTATAAGAAGAGGTCTTTCATAGACAATAGAGGAATTTTTTGGTCTTTATATCCTTTCTTCGGGTTACAGGGGTTAAAGCTGAAAATGCCATATATCAGTTTAGTTAAAACCCTCATGCGGACTATTATTTTATGAAAAGACATATTATCTTTGCCTGCATATATGAATATGTCTGTACCATGGTGATGAAAAAGTTTACGTTCTTGTTGATTACATTGTTCAGTAGTACCCTGATTCTTTTAGCCGATAATTCCTACCGTTCGTATACTGTAGCAGACGGACTGTCCAACAGTACGGTAAAAGCTATCTATCAGGACGAGATGGGATATATATGGTTAGGGACAAAGGACGGGTTGAATCGTTTGGATGGTTATGAAATTAAAAATTTCTTTTATGAATCCGATGAGACCGTCAGACAATCCAATGATATTGTCAGTATCACAGGAGACAGGCAAGGCAGAATGTGGATTGGAACTTTTAATGGAATTACACTTTTCGATCCCTTTGAGGAGAAATATATAGATTTAGCCACTTTATATAAAGGTTGCGAATTGCCTCGTGGGGTGGTGGTTGGTCTGTCGATAGCATCAGACGGAGCAGTATGGGTGGTTACCAAAATGGGGGTATATATCCTTCGGAATGGAAAATGTACTTGTTTGGAAGCGTTAAGAGGACTTTATATAAACAGTATGGCATCCAGTGCAGATAATTCTCTTCTCTTGAATGTAGCAAACAAAGGTATCCTTAGACTGGATACACGAACTTCCCGTTTCTCGTATATTCTGAAAGGCCCGGATTATCCGGCATTTCTGAAAATCTTTCAGGACGAAAAAGAACGTACCTGGTTGGCCTCTTCTCTGGATAATTTACAACTTTATAATCCGGCTACCAGTACAGCAACAAAAATTGAAGTGAATTTCCCGGCTGATATGAGTGTATGGAAAGGACAGGTGCATGATATAAAGGTGTATAACGATTCTCTTTTACTATTAGCTACAGATAATGGGTTAGCCGTGATGAATGAACATACACATGTTATTAGCCGGACATTTGAAGAATGTATTCCTTCCGGACTGCTTGCTAACCGTCGTTTGATGAGTCTTTACAAAGACAAACAGGGATCGTTATGGTTGGGGACCTTCAATGAAGGTGCTCTGTTTTATAATGCCAGACAATATCTATTCCGTTATCACCCGCTGACTTTGAATATAAATCAGCCGATACGGGTGACCGGAAAACTAATAGAGGCGCAGGGGAAATTATGGATCGGACATAATAGAGGGATATGTACTTTAAACCTGGCTAACGGTAAAGTGGAGGAAGTCCGGTTACCAATAGGAAAAGTAGGAGCTAGTGAAGATGAAGTATACTATATGTTTCAGAATAATGAGAATGAGATACTTTTCTATGTACTCAATAAAGGAGTATACTCGCTGAATCTTCGAGATCTTTCTATTAGTAAGGAAATGATGGATATGTTCCCCCCGGATGCACAGATACGGGCTATGGCGAAAGATGTACAGGGAAATATCTGGATTGCAGAGGATGAACTGTCTTGCTACAATCCCAAGACAAAAAAACTTAGCCGTTCTTTTTCGACAAATCAAGATGGAAACACGCGTTTTATGCTGACACAGGACTTGTTAGCGTATGACTCCAGTATGTTGGTAGGCGGGCGTACGAGTGGAGTATGGAGTTTTCCTTATCATCCCAATAATGCAGCCCATTACTTTAAAGGCAACCAACTTGATTTTGATGAACTGAAAAATAAAAATGTGAGTCTGCTTTATTTGGATAGCCAGCACTACCTTTGGGTGGGAACATATAATATGGGTGTATATCGTTGCCATTTGGAGAGAGGAACTATCGACCATTTCGGCATAGAACAAGGGCTTATACACAATTCTGTCTGCGGTGTACTCGAAGATAAAGAAACCGGAGATTTTTGGATATCTACTGTGATCGGACTTTCCAAACTGTCAATGAAAGATTCCAGAATTGTCAATTATACCAAAGATACGGGGTTCCCTTTGAATGAGGTTTCCCGGAATACTCTGTTACAGGTAGAGGATGGGAGGATTTATGTAGGTGGCAACAATGGTATAGCAGAGTTTGCTCCCCGGGAAATTATCGCCGGTCAAGAGAGACTATTACCTGTAGTACATGTATCTTCCGTAAATAGTCTCGACTCCGACGAAGGAGCCGACCGGGTACAATACGATAATACACGCAGTCTGGAACATGTGGAATTATCCTATAAGAATGCCGCCGTACTCATCAAGTATTCCCCTTTGGATTATATCTTTCCGAAAGGATATAAATATGCTTACCGGATGGAGGGACTTGACCAGAATTGGAATTATATTGAACGTAATGAAGTCATTTATTCGCATTTGCCAGCCGGGGAATATACCTTTTATATAAAAGCATGTAACAGCGATGGCATTTGGGGGGATGCGACAGGTATCGATGTCGTGGTTCATCCTCCTGTCTGGCTCACCGGATGGGCTAAAGTGATCTATGTGCTTCTGGCACTGATGCTGGTGGGAGGCGTGCTGTATTATTTCTACAAGCGGAAATCGGATAAATATCAGCGGAGGATAGAAGAAATAGAAAAAGAGAATATTGAACGTAATTATCGGATGAAGATAGAACTTTTCACCAACTTCTCACATGAATTACGTACTCCGCTGACTTTGATTACCGGCCCGGCGGAAGATATTTTGCAGGATGAGACGCTGCCTCATAAATTCCTTTTCCCGATGAAGCAGATTTATAAAAATTCGAATCGCCTGCTTTTGCTTGTCAACCAACTAATGGATTTCCGAAAGTTAGAGTATGGAGCTATGACATTAAAGTTGAGTCGTGTCAATATAGGGACTTTCCTTACCAGCCAGATTGATAGTTTCTCGGATTTATTACATAAGAAGGAGCTGACAATCGGATATGACAATGATTATTATGGGGATAATCTTTGGATGGATACAGACCTGATGGAAAAAGTTATTTTCAATCTGTTATCGAATGCTGTGAAACACTCTCCCAAAGGCACGCAGATAAAAGTTCGTTCAGTGGAGAAAGCTGGCAGTGTTGTGATTTCGGTGAAAGATTGTGGGGAAGGAATCTCGGAGGAGAATTTGTCGAAGATATTCGATCCGTTTTTCCAGGTAGAGCAAGGTAGCAAGTCAGATCTGTTTGGTAGTGGCATCGGGTTGAATATGGTGCAATATGTAGTGAGACTGCATAAAGGGAAAATATCAGTGGAAAGCACACCCGGACATGGAGCCGAGTTTTTGGTGGAATTGAACTTGGGAAAAGAGTGTTTTGCCGGGGCGAATGTAGAGTTTGTTGAAAATCGTGAAGATACCTATCTGGAAAAAGTAAGGAGGGAGTGTATTGCTCCTATCGAAGAAGAGAAACCGGCTTCAGTAGAAGATGACAACCGTTATCGTGTACTTGTTGTAGAAGATGATGACGATATGCGCCAGTATATTGTGTCTTTGCTATCCCAACAGTATATTGTGTACGAAGCTTCCAATGGAAAGGAAGGATTGAAAGAAGCGGTTGAACAGATTCCCGATTTGATAGTCAGTGACGTGATGATGCCGGTTATGGATGGGCTTGAATTATGTAAGGCAATTAAAGAAGAGATGATTACGGCCCATATACCTGTTGTCTTGTTGACAGCAAAGGCCTTGAATGAGCATATTGAAGAGGGCTATAGTGTGATGGCAGATGATTATGTATTAAAGCCATTTGCTCCGAAAGTATTATTGGCAAAACTGGATAGTCTCATCAAAAATCGGAATCGTCTTCGCCGGATTTTCTGTGAAAAGCTGGATGCTATTGAAGTTCCCGTAGCTGAACTTAGTGCTCAGGATAGTTTCATGCAACAACTGATGGAGCTAATCCGTGAAAGAGTACATGATCCTAACTTGTCCGTTAACGATCTGCATGAAGAATTGGGCATGAGCCGTTCGCAGTTCTTCCGGAAAATAAAGGCTGTTTCCGATGTATCACCTAATAAACTTATTTTGAATGTCCGCATGAAGCTGGCTGCCGAGAAATTGGCCACAGGTAAATATACTGTTTCTGAAGTAGCTTATGATGTCGGATATTCTGACCCTTCTTATTTTAGTAAAGTTTTTAAATTTACGTATAACATCGCACCTGCCAATTACCTGAAGCAACGGATGTAAAATCGTGTTTCTCTGGTAAAAATGTCCCAGACGGAGTGTTCTGGGCTTATTTTACAGGTCTTTGATACTATTTTCCAAGTCGAGCGGGTGAACATTCTCTATGTTTGCACCGCTAAGGAATAGTAAATGATTTATTAACCTTGTAAAATTTAGTTTATGAACGACAAAGAAAATCAAGAAAAGAGTTCTTATGAAAAACTAAGGTTTCTGGCGACTCTTTTTGTGTTATGCTTGAGCACGATGGCTTGGGCGCAGATGAAAGTCACCGGGACAGTGGTCGATATGATGGGGGAACCCATTATTGGCGCCAATGTGGTGGAAAGTGGGAATAAAACTGTAGGTACAATTACCGACCTCGATGGTAAGTTTACCCTGAATGTAAGTAAAGAAGCAACGTTGGTCATTACTTATGTAGGTTTTACAGAGAAAAGAGTAAAAGTAAACGGCAGGTCACAGCTTACCATTAAACTGGAAGAAGATTCTAAAACGTTGGATGAAGTGATCGTGGTAGGATACGGTTCAGTGAAAAAGTCGAATCTGACTACTTCAGTTGCTAAAATTTCCTCCGATGCGATTGATGGACGCCCCATTACCAGCCTAAGTGACGCACTTTCCGGCCAGTTGGCAGGTGTACAGACACAGACATCAAGTGGTATTCCGGGTGAAGAGATGCAGATTCTCGTCAGAGGAGCAAGCTCCATTAATGGTTCCTCTTCTCCGCTAATTGTGGTGGACGGTGTAATTACAGAATCCATGAGTGATGTAAATCCGTCAGATGTAGCTTCTATTCAGGTATTGAAGGATGCTGCCGCTACCTCTATTTATGGAGCCAGAGGTTCGGCGGGAGTTGTGCTGATTGAAACCAAGCAGGCAAGTGGGTCTAAACCGGTGATTACCTGGGAATCCTACATTGGTACACAAAATGCGGTGGGATTACCCGAAATGATGACAGCAAAAGAATGGCTGGCATATAATATATGGTATACCAATGCCAAGTATTTGAATAAAGGAGGAACGAATAGTATGTATGTTCCTAATAAGAAAAGATCCTCCGGCGATCAGATCAACGAACAATGGTTGGTGAATCCTAATTCAGATGTAGCCGACTGGACGTTTAGAAATGACATTCCGACTACCGACTGGATTGATCAGATTATGCAAAATGCTCTGACTCATAATCACCAGGTATCTGTTTCCAGTAAAGGAAAGAAATATTCTATCTATCTTTCTGCCGGTTATCTGAATCAGGAAGGTATTGTTAAAAATACAGGTTTCGAACGTTTCAACTTCCGTTTGAATGCTTCGGTAGATCTGAATAGATATATCAAGGCTGGCGCTACGTTTGCCCCTACTATTTCTCACCAGGATAAAGGAGAGTCTGAAGGAAAGGATAAACAGATAATGAATGCATTGCTCATGCCTCCTATCATTGGCTTGGATGAAAATACCCGTGAATATGGATTCAATGCAAGCTATCGTAATAACGTGAACCCTTACGAAAGATTGATGTCAGTAGTAGATAAGAGGGAAAAGAAAACCTTCAATACCTCTTTGTGGGCGGAGGCAAAAATCATAAAAGGATTGACTTTCAAAACATTGTTCAGCTATAACTCGGACATGAGAATTGATGAGTACTTCCTTCCGGCAAATGTACAGCCCAATAATGGCTCGACTACGCAAGGAACTACCTCTACTCTTAGCATAAGCCGTACCGGTATTCAGAATACGTTGACTTATAACACAACACTGAATAAGAAGCATGCTTTAGAGATTCTGTTGGGGCAAAGTATTGACGAACGTAATGAATTCAGGACAAGTTTGGGAGCAATGGACTATCCGCTGGAAAGTGTACCGACCCTCAATATGGGTGCTACCCCTACGGAAGCCAGCAGTTCAAGAACCATTGTTCGTACTTCATCGCTTTTCGGACGTGTGAACTATAATTATGCAGATAAATATCTGGCTTCAGCATCAGTGCGCCGTGATGGTTCTTCTCGTTTCGGTCCGGGAAATCGTTGGGCTGTTTTCCCGTCCGTATCAGCCGGATGGAAGATCAGTGGTGAGGAATTTATGAAAGATATCAAAGTTATCAACCTGTTGAAACTACGTGCTTCCTGGGGTATGTCCGGTAACGACCGTATTGGTACTGCCGATTATATTCCTAATTATGATGTGACTAACACCGTGTATGGAGGAACTTCACAAGTGGGTGTGTATGCAAAGAATATAGCCAATGACAAACTTAAATGGGAGACAACCAAAGCATTTGATATTGGTTTTGACCTCTCTTTATTCAATAATCGTGTACAGTTGAATGTAGACTATTATATAAATAAGACAGATGATTTGCTTTATTCTACGAAGTTGCCTGCTGCGACCGGTTTCAGTACAGTAAAAACCAATCTTGCATCTATTGAAAACAAAGGATGGGAGATAGACCTGACGACAGTCAATGTACATACTAAAGCATTTAAATGGTCAAGCTCGCTCAATCTGGCAACCAATAAGAATAAGGTGCTCGATATGGGAGGAAATGATAATGTAATTACAGAAGCCTATGATGCTCGTTTTATCACAAAGGTGGGAGGTCCGATTTCACAATTCTATGTTTACCGTACGGATGGTTTGTTAACAAACGACGACTTTGAACTTGGTCCTGATGGTAAGTATGACAAATCCCGTCCTCGTGTTCCTGTCCTGACCAACCAGATTCCCGGAAATGTGAAATACGTGGATATAGATGGAAATGGGGAAATCAATTCCGATGATATGGTTCCTTATGGATCGAACGACCCGGATCTGACATACGGATTCACTAATCGTTTCTCTTATAAGAACCTGGAATTAAGCGTATTCCTTCGTGGACAAATCGGTGGTAAGGTGCTTTATCTGGCTGGTCGTAGTTTGGATACGGGACGTGGAAACTACAATGGATTGAAAAGATGGCTACACGCTTATAAAGAAGAGTACGCCGGAGGAAATCCGATACCGACAAGTCTGGGAGTAGACATGTCCTGGGATGGTAAGACTCCATTACCTTACGGACTTGGCAACAACTCTCCTCTTAATAAGGACGGTCAAATGCACATGACAGACATGGCTATTTATAATGCTTCTTTCTTGCGGATACAGAACATCAGCCTGACTTATAAATTGCCTAAGAAATGGTTGAGAAAATCTCATATTCAGGCAGCTAAAGTCTATGTGACGGCAGAAAACCTGTATACGTTTACAGATTATATCGGTAATCCGGATGTAAATAGCTATTCGCCCGATAATCCGATGGTGCGTGGTGCGGATTATACCACTTATCCGCAGTCGAGAAAGTATATATTCGGAGTTAACTTAACATTTTAATCTATTGCCATTATGAAATCATTTTATAAATTAATAGTAAGTATAAGTTGTCTGTTCGCACTATCTTCCTGTGAAGGATATCTGGATGTGGAGCAACCCTCTATTTATACTGACCAGAACTATTATAAAACGCCGCAGGATTTTGAAACGGCGATTAATGGTTGTTATGCACAATTGCAGACTATCTATAATAAGAATTATATGGAAGCAATTGTCACTCGTGCCGACGAGGTTCGTAACTCTACCCCGATAGGACGTTTCATGGATACCCCGATGGAGAGCAAATGGTCAAAGCCCTGGTCGGCTTGGTGGACACTGGTGTTTCGTTGCAATCAATTATTAAGCAGGATAGATGCAGTGGTTTTTACCGATGAAGATCGTAAAGCATATATTACCGGAGAGGCTTATGCATTGCGCGGACTGGCTTATCTTCAGTTTGCCTGGTGTTGGGGTGGTGCTCCGTTGATTACTAAGGAAATTTCTCGTGAAGAAGTGTATAAGGTAGCACGTTCCAGTCAGGAGGATACTTACAAACAGGCGATTTCTGATTTTGAAGATGCGTTTAACAGGCTGCCTGACAGTTGGGCAAGCAGTGAGGCAGGACGGGTGACGAAATATGCTGCTGCCGGTATGCTGGGACGTACTTATATGTATATGCATAATTATACGAAGGCGGCAGAATATTTGGGAAAAGTCATTGAACAGGAAGGCACTCTTTATGAACTGGCTGGTAAATATGAAGATTGTTTCAGTGACGAATATAATAATGGTAAAGAACGGGTTTGGGAAGTTCAATATCTGGGTGGTACTACTGGTAAGGCTTTGGGATTAAGTCAAAGTTTTAGTGGTTGGTTCATTCCTTCTACGCTGAATAAAGAGAAAGGGGACTATGCTAAGTTGAACGGCATTACGTTCAATGGTGCTTCCAGCTCCATCCGTGCTTCCATGTCCATTGCGGGCGACGGAGTGTATGAAACAGGAGATAAGAGAAGAGACTTGACAATAGTCAATAACCTGTATCTTGACAAGAGCGCTCCGCAGGCCGATGTATATGTGGTGCGGAAGTTCTTAAGAGCTACTAAGAATGCGCCGACGGCAGTTGACGAATGGGGAAATAATATTCCTATCCTGCGTTATACGGATGTTAAGTTGATGTATGCGGAAGCACTGAACGAATTGGATTATGCTACTTATCTATCTACCGATATATTGCCAATTATCAATGACGTAAGAAAGAGAGCAGGTCTGTCTGCTAAATTGTCAAGTGATTTTGCCGATAAACAAGCGGTATTAGACTATCTCGTTAAAGAGCGTTTTGTAGAATTCTCTTTCGAAGGAATCCGCTGGCCGGACTTGATTCGTTGGGATTTAGCAGAAGAGGCGATGGCAACACACTTTGCCCTGGTAGACGAAGGTTATAATGAAACGACCGAACAGCCTACGTATGCAATGAAGTCATATAATAAATTGGCGCCTATTCCTCTGTCGGATATATTAGCTTATGGAAATAAGGATATTATGTGGCAGAATGATGGTTATTAATCGTTGGTTAACACAAAAAAAGAAAGCTATGATGATAAAAACATTGAGATATATGATGTTGGGTGCTGTGCTGGTTATGGCAGGGACCTCTTGCAGTGATAATGATGAATATGACAATCCTTCACGTCCGGTAGAGCCGGGTGATTCCTACTTCAGTTCGGAACCGGTTGAAGAAGGTCCTTCCCTCTTTGATGCCGCAACCATAAATACCAGTAAGATTCCCCGGGTCACTTCGAACAAGAATACTGGCCTGGATGAATACTATCCGTTAGATCCGGGAGATACATGGGCGTCGGTTATTCGTCCGGAACGTGTGAAGTTTTTTGAGAAATTCCTGAAAGAAGATATGATATTTGTCAATGGGGGTACGTTCCTGATGGGAGCTACGGCAGAACAGGGAGAAGGTGTGCATATTGACGAACTTCCGGTACATAAAGTAACTGTGAGCGATTTCTATATTTGCAGGTTTGAGGTAACACAGGAAATGTATTCATACGTAATGGGTAAATGGGAGAATTTCTCATGGAAAGATCTTGCTACTACCCGGTTGCCGATGGATAATCGTCTTTTCTCTGAAATGCAGACATTCTGTAATAAATTGAATGAGATAACAGGATTACATTTTACCTTACCTACGGAGGCGCAATGGGAGTTTGCGGCTCGTGGAGGCAGGAAAAGAACTTCAACGGTTTATGCCGGAAGTAATAATTTTGATGAAGTGGGCTACAATCTTTCCAATTGTTACCGTTTGCCGGAAGGACAGACTGGTATGCAGTTCTGGCCGGAAGAAGTAGGAAAAAAATTACCAAACGAATTAGGACTTTATGATATGTCCGGCAATGTAGCGGAAGTCTGCCTCGACTGGTACGACGAATATAGTGGTGAAGATCAGGTAGATCCGGTAGGTCCGGACGCATTGCCGTCGGATGTGCCTCAAAAACGAATCTGTCGTGGTGGAGGATGGAATACAAATACGAGTGCTTGCCGGGTTTCTGCCCGTGCTGCCTTTCCCGTAGATAAACGTAATAAGTTGATTGGTTTCAGGTTAGTACATCCTAAATTGGAGAATGTACAATAAGTGTTTGTTTTAAGGTATTGAATATTAATAGGTAGAGTAATGAAGAAGTATGGTATAATAGGGATCGTGTTTGTCGGGGTAGCGGTGATTTGTGCTTTCACATTTAGAGGGCATAAAGAGGCTGACTATTTGTTGACGGATTTTCCGGCAGAAGCTGATCCGGTGACGGTTGGAAACAAGATAGCCGATCGTTTTCTGGAGCAATGGCATTCGCAGTATGGCAGTCCGCTACGTGTAGACGAACCGCGTACACAAATCACTTATCCGGATGTATGCACTTGGTTGGGTGGATTGTGGTTCGCGCAGGCAACAAAAAACAGAGGCTTGGAGGAACGCTTGGAAGCGCGCTTCCAACCTCTCTTCACGACAGAGGCTTATCTGCAACCGCAAGCCAATCATGTGGATAATAATGTGTTTGGTGCTGTTCCTCTGGAATTATATATGCAGACTAAAGATGAAAAGTATCTGGCAATGGGTATGAAATATGCAGATACACAGTGGGATGCACCTGCAACGCAAGAACTAACCGAAGAAGAAAAAGCATGGGCCGACAAAGGATATTCCTGGCAAACCCGTTTGTGGATGGATGATATGTTTATGATAACAGCCGTTCAGGCGCAAGCCTACCGGGTTACGCAGGATATGAAATATATTACCCGTGCTGCCCGTGAAATGGTAGTGTATCTGGACTCCCTCCAGTTGGACAACGGTTTGTTCTATCATGCTCCTTCTGCTCCTTATTGTTGGGGAAGAGCCAACGGCTGGATGGCTGTGGGTATGGCAGAATTGTTACGTATCTTGCCGGAAACGAATCCGGATTATGCGGAAATAATGGCTGCTTATCTGAAAATGATGAAAACGCTGAAAGAGACACAGAATGAAAAAGGAATGTGGAGACAGTTGGTAGACGATCCGGAGTTGTGGGAAGAAACATCAGGAAGTGCAATGTTTACGTATGCCATGATTGTAGGAGTAAAAAAAGGTTGGCTGGATGCGAAAGAGTATGGCGAAGTTGCCCGCAAAGGATGGATTGCTTTATGTAGCTATATTGATAAAGCGGGTGATGTGAAGGCGGTATGCGAAGGCACGATGATAAAAAACAGTCGTGAGCACTATATCAATCGTTTGGCATTGACAGGTGATCTTCACGGACAGGCACCCGTACTTTGGTGTGCTTATGCTCTGGTGACAGATTTTAAAACAAATAAGTAAACAAAAAATCCATGAAAACACGTATCATATTCTTTTTCCTGATAATAGTTGCTTCGTGCATACAGGCACAGGTCCGCATGGTCGCCGGGCAATCAGTCTTGTTCGAAAAACAGGATGTGATTGATCTTGCTACATATAACTGGCCGCGTACATTGATAAGTTATGTAGTGGTATTTGATGGAGGAGTAAAAGAAGAAATGCTATCGTTAACGGATAAGAGCCAGGGTGTACCTGTTCCTTTTCAGTTATCGGAGAAAGTGGTAAAAAACGGATTCCTGCAACGCGCCAGAGTCAGTTTCTTTGCCGCATTGCCACAGGGGGGGAAATATGCGTATGAACTGGTCGCAACCGGGCGGAAGCCGGTTACTGTTGACAACCCTTTAGCAGTGGTATCAGAAGATGGACAGTTTTCAATAGGTAATAAAGATATGACTGTGTACATTCCCGCGTCACAGTCTGTAAAAGCCGGAAAAGCTCCGGCTCCGGTGTTGTCTGTGCAGAAAGGCGACCGGAAGATAGGGAATAATAGGTTGTATGCCCACCGTAAGAATGTAGAACGGATTGAAACGCTTCCGGTGGAGGTCGGTGAACTGTTTGTGAAATATCAGATGAAGTACTATCTGGCAGGAAACGCTACGTATACTGCATGGATAAAGGTGGTACAAGGATATCCGTTTGTCATATTGGAAGAAGAGATGAACGGATTATCAAAAGAAGACCGGGTATATCTGGATATGTGTTGGGACAATTTTGCTCCGGTCAAACGCTTCGGTACACAATGGGACCGCGTGTTCGACAAGGCTTCACAATGGATAGGTATTGATACGCCTGTACATACCAGCTATTCTCAGGAAGACCCGCACTGGACAGGAATGGGATGGATCGAAGACCCTTCTAAAGAGATGATCTTCCGCATTTCCCCGTTTGGTGGAAATTCGGTCAGGGAACAGCCTCCTGTCATGTCTTTTTGGGAAGAGGGAAAGAATGCGGATGAATTGGGCGTCTTTGTTTACGATCATCAAAAGTGGGATGACCGGCAGTATGGTATCTGGCAGCCTACTCCTGATTTGAGTATTTATTTCCGGTATGATGATAACAAACTATACTTTAAATATCCGCTTGTCGATGGAAGCCGCTCTACGGCAATCGCCTTTTTCTCCGAAGAACAGGGACGGAAAGCAGTGGCCGGTTTTAATAAACGTATCGATGAGATAGCCAAAGCCGGAGGCGCGCATAAATCAGAGTTTTTGTCGTATCGGTATACACAGATGCTTCATCAGCAATATGCTTCTTTAAGCCTGGATAGGATAAAAGATTGGGAACTTGAATATGCTAATGACAAAAAACAACCGGAGAACCTGTTTACAAAGGATCATACCGGACAGACAGCGGAAAGTTTCTATCAGAATATGATTTCGTCCGCTTTTGCTTATTATCCGATGGGACTGAATTTTTATCCGGGGATTCATTCGATAGAACATCGTCCGGTATATTCCAAGTTGGTAGAAGGATACTTGTTTCATGCCCGGAGTTTGACGGAAAAGCAACGGAAAACAGTGAACGCTTTGTTTATTCTCGGTGGCTACGTGAATATGCTTGAAGAGATGAATGCCATCCGGAATTCATTGGCAGGTACCGCTAATATGGCCGCTGATGGTTGGTGTGTCCCGATGCAGACAGCCTATTTGTTTCCGGAGCATCCGATGGCAAAAGAATGGGGGGACTTTTTCGAGAAATGTCTGGAGATATACGGAGTGTTTTATACACGTCCCGAAGTAAGGCCTTTCGAAGGTAAAGGCGGACGTTGGGTAGAAAGCCTGGGTGTTTATAATTGGGCTTATCTTCGTCCGACAGGGCATTCCAACATTGCAGGTGAATTATATGACGGGAAAAACCGTTTTGCCAGTTCGTATATGGCGGAGAGGGGAAAATGGCTGGTGGATATGCTGACCGCTCCCGTGTATAATTATAGAAATGTGGAAGGAGCACAGCCGGGCTATCCGGAAGGATGGAGGCCGGGAGATGCCTTGGATGAAAAATCTTTCACCCGTCAATATCCCGCTCATGGTGCGCATGGTGGGGGAACAACCGTAGATCGTCCCAGTTCATTGTTCGAATTGGGTGAATGGTTGTTTAATTATGATCCGATAGTAGCAGAGAATATATTCTGGGCAGGAACATTTGGCAAAGAGTTAGAGCATAAACTGAAAGACTCTGACTGGGCTGAAGTGTATAAGCGAATTCATACAGTAGATAACCGGGGTACAAATCCTCATCTGAAAAGCTGTAAATACGTGGGACACGGCATTGTGCTTCGTGCGGGAGTCGATACGCCGGAAGAATTATCCATTCATTTGGAGCAGGTGGACAAGGGACCCAATTATCGTTGGGGAAATCAGGCACAGGGAAATTCCGGTGGTATTTACTTTTATGCGCAGGGACAGATTTTTACAGGGCATGAGAATGAGAATGCCGGAGATCACATCACCAATAATCTGGATGGTGTCACTAACTTCGGTGTCATGAAGAACGGGGAATTCCGTACCATCGGCATGAATGAGTTGACTGCTCCCTTGTATGACTTGGGTGTCGCACAGTTTGCGGAGTTACTGCCTGCCACCGGAAAAGATTTATATAGTTGGCCTGAATATCAGTCGCGTAGCATTTTGCTGGTAGGTACGGACTACTATTTGATTTTTGATGAAACAGGAACTAATTGGAGAGCGGCACATCGTTTTTCCTGGTTCACCGGGAAAGGATTTGAATATCCCCAAATTACTTTCCTATCTAAAAAAGCACGTGATGACCATTGGACTGTGGCAGAAACTGCTACTTCCAGAGGCTTCTATCGGGATGCGTTTGGTTCGCTGCTTACGTTGGTTTCGCATAAAAAGGGAGAAGTGGTTCCGTTGCGTGGAAAATTGAAAAATATTCCTTTATTGGGAACTGAAGAGGTAGCTGATTTTATTCCGGCAAAGGAAGGGGCTTATCCTGAAGGAGTCATCGGTATTCGTGCTCCCCAAAGTGAGGATTTGGTATTTCGTGCAGGAAAAACCTTGGAATATCGTACGGAACAGGAAGATTTTGAAGGCAAAGCAGGAGTCATTCGACGGATGAAAGACGGCAGTCTGCAGTTGGCTTTGATTCGAGGTACTAAGATTGCTGCAGACGGGTTAGGTCTGTCGATGGAAGCCGGGGATGAGGCAGCGATTGCTTTGACTCGTGCCGTTGACGAAACTTTATTCGGTACGTTTAAGGCTCTGAAAGTAACAAAGGTCACTCTTACCGGAGTGACGCCCAAAGGGACTTTTTATATAGATGGAGTGGCTCAACCTGTCCGTGTGAAAGCCGGTCAGGCAGTGCTAACCCTTCCGGCGGGACAACATAGTCTGGAATACACAGCCGGAAAAGCAATGCCATTGCCTGCTGAAATCACAGATGTGGAATATGAGAAGAATCATTTCTTGATTTACTGGCAGAATCCGAACCGGTTGAAGAGCGTCCGGCTGGAAGTTTCTGTGGATGGTGGAAAACATTGGGAAACAGTGACGACAACTCTTCATTCTCCTTATAAGCTGTCTAAAGATGGATATAAAGATAAAATACATATCCGTGCTGTTGCTATGAATGGCAAAAGAGCAGCTTCATCCGCTAAGGAATATCCGGTTTATGTTACCGGTGAGGCTCCTCATTATCCGGAAGGAATCTGGATGAAACTGGATGATAACCGGGTGGAAATATCATGGGGAAAAGTGCTCGGAGTACAGAAATACCGTTTGTATCGGAGAGTAAAGGGGGAACAGGAATTTCGTCTGATATATGAAGGCAAAGCAAATTGTTTTGTTGATAAGACAGCAGCAGGAGTTTGTAAGGCATTTGCAATGCCCGGTTCATTGGATAATCGCTTGCAGGACAGGCACGGTTTGAAGGTGTATGAATATGCAGTGGCCTCTGTCAACGGAAATGGCGAAGGAGCCTTGTCGCCTGTTGAAAATACAGATCCCGCTTCGTGGAAGAATTGGTATCCGGCTGTTACATTGAAGTTCAAACGTCAATCAGCTTTCTGGATGCCTCCATATATGTCTGCGAATATGTCGCCGGAGAAGTATTATCCTGATTAATAACGTGCCGGTTTATGTCCGGTTAAAATGCCCGGTAGGGTCTAAAATAACAGAAATAAAATGAGAATAATATATTTTTTATGGGCGTTGGTGTTCGTTCTTTCTTCTTGCAAGGAGAAGCCCTCTACCTCTATTGTGTTGAAGAATCCTATAAATGAAGAGCGTGTGGATGAAAGCTTCAGACTTTCGCGTATGGAGTTGAGGGCAGTTGGAGACGAATTACTTCCTGTGGTGAAGAAAGCGGATGGAACATATATTCCTTGTCAGGTGGACGATATGGATCAGGATGGTTTATGGGATGAGCTGGCTTTTGTATATACCTTGGGCGGTCATGAAACGGTAGAGCTGTTGCTGGACTGGATGTCGGCTGCCGATTATCCGGTTTTTGAACGACGTACCAATATCCGCTATGGGAAGATGACTTCTCCGGGACAGGTGGAAGAATTATCCTCCGATACGCATGGAAAGCAGAATCTGCCCCGTTCGGTCAATTATCCTTATCAGATGGATGGACTGGCATGGGAGAATGACAAAGTGGGATTCCGCCATTATTTTGACGGTAGGAACTGTCGCGATTTATTTGGTAAGAGAGTTTCTGAAATGGTACTTGATACGGTAGGTCTCCGTGCAGATGGATATCCTGACAATACCTATCAGGTGTTGAGAGAATGGGGATGTGATATTTTAAGTGTGGCGAATTCTTTCGGACTGGGAGGAATTGCTATCCAGTTGCAGGATACGCTGTTGCGGATGGGAGTGGAGCAAAAAGATACAGTGGACATCATTGATTCTTCTCATTTTGAGGTGATAGCGGAAGGACCTGTACGTTCCGTCTTCCGGTTGGATTTTACGAGATGGGATGTGTTGGGAACAAAAGTCGATGTTCATGAAACGGTCACTATCTGGGCAGGTAAAAACGGATATGAGGAAGAAATACGTACTTCGCCGCTTCCGGAGAATGCGGTATTGGTAACAGGACTTGTTGGCAATAACAATACGAAGGAATTTGTAGAGAAGCAGTATGCAGGAAAATGGGTTTCCATGATTACACATGATAAACAGACGGTGAATAAGGATTACGAATTGGGTATGGCATTGCTAATCCCTAAGGATCAATTAGTGGAAACGTTCCATGCACCCGATGAAGGAAACGGAATTCTTAAAACATGGTGTGCCAAACTGAAACCGGGTAATAATGGATATCGTTATCAGGTGTATGCCGGCTGGGAACTAGGAGTGGATGATTTCTCTAAACGTGAGGAATTTATTCGTCTGGTCGATACGTATGCCGATTATTTAAATCATCCTGTTAGTATACATATTAATTAACCTGATAATAAAAGAATAGATGAAACCGAAAGTTTTTCAATATATAGTTCTCTCTCTGTTGTTGTTCTTCTGCACTTCGGCTTGTAATGATAGCGATGCCAGGGAAAACAGTAATCAGCCTTTGCCTTCAACTCCGGAGGAAGGGCAGGTAGAAGAGGCTGGTCCTTTTATGCGGGGGACTACTTATGAAGAAAGAGGAAAGTCGCTTATCGACTGTATGCTCCGGGTGTCTCCGGGTAAAGGTTACAGTATCAAGTATCTGGCTCCGTTCTATTATGCCAGACTGTGGAGTAATCATGAAACGGCAGAAGCAACGGCCAAACTGATTGAAATCTATCAATATCAGTTGGAACATATCGATGAGATTTATCATTCAGATTCTGATTTGGAGTTCTTTGTGCATGCCACTATGCATGGATATATGCTTACGAAGACCCGGATGTCGGAACAGTTGCAGAAGAAGATAAAGGATTTTATGAAATTAGGGAAGTATGCAACTGATAAAGGTACGCTGAATATGAGGATGATGCGACAGGCAAGTGGTTTCCTTTGTGCTGAAGAATGGTCTGATTTTGTGGATGCTGACGGGCAAACTTCTTCCCAGCTAAAAAGCTATTTGCATGGCAGAATACTGAAAACCTTGAAATCTTTCTTCACAGACAACTGCCCTGAAGCCGACGCTTTTACTTATTTGGGAATAAATCTTCAGTATGTGAGGATGCTTGCAGAATTTAGCCGGGATGAAGAAATTCGAAAAACTGCTGCGACGACTTATCAACACATGGTGGCACAGCTGCTGTTACCTTGGAATCAGGGACTTTATTGTGCCAATCCTTCCCGTTGTAAAGGCTGGGCGAATTTATGTACCGGAAATTTGAGTGTAGACGTGCAGATTGGGCAGTTGGCCTGGCTGTTTTACGGAGGACAGAATGAGCGTAAGATTCGTTTGGATGCCGGTAAAGATAATTTTGCCTGTTTCAATTTCTGGATGGCTTACCAACGTAATGTCAAACCTCTCCCTTACCTTCAGTCGCTCAATGCCGGTAAGCAATACCCCTATCATTTTGAGGCTTTGCGTATAAACGACGATCATTTCTGTTGCAGATATACGTATCAAAGTAAAAACTATGGCTTATCCACACAAACGATAGAGGCTTTTTCTAATAAGTTGAAAGGTTTCCAGTATACTTATGCTTTTAAGGAAACTAAAAATCTGCATTTGGTGTGGCAGTCTGATCTGTCTGAAGCCTCCGTATTCAGTGTGTGCCATGATAATCCCGAACGTCCGCAAAGCTATCAGACGGTATCAAATAAACCGGGATATGGGGAAAATCCTTATCACAGGGTGTTAGGGTATGAAAGAAGTGCTATCGGGGTGTATAATGTGGCGGAGGATTATATGGACCAACCTAAGTTCTATCAGATGTATGTGCCTTTCACTCGTAAAGGGATTAAAACGAAAATGATTAGAGAAATTAATGGTATGCGGTGGGTGTTATGCCATACCGGTTCGATGATGTTTGCCTTTGCTACTCCTGAAGACTGGGATTTCGGCTTGCAAGATAATAAGTATGGTATCAAAGATCACCATATACTGACGCTTAAAGATGTTAACCGCCGTAGGGGCTCTTGGGTGTTGGAAACAACAGAGATTACTGAACGATACAAAGATGCTCAAGGTGATATGGATGCTGAATTGAAAAAGTTTGCCGGTGACATTGCTGCAAAAGTAAAACTTCAGCTTTCTGCTGACTATGAAACGAGTGATACCCCGTCCATATCTTACACCAATATTCAAGGGGATGTATTGGAGCTGACTTTCTTTTCACCGGAAATGTCATATAACGGACAATATAAGGTCAACGGCAAGGCTGTGGATTTAAATACTGAATACATATCCAAAAGTGATTATATGCAACAAAAGGCGGGTAGTAATAGTGTGCAATTCCATACGGCAACAGGAACAGAAAACTTACAGTTAGAATAGTTTTAATCTATTCTTTGCTGCACGGACATCTTTGCTGTGTGCGGTCTTTCGGAATGGAGAGTTTATAAATTCGTGAATAATTAATAGATCGGCTATGAAGGCTATGAAACTGAAATCTTGTTTTTTGCTTATCGGATTATTGCTGGTATGTAATGTTTATGCACAGGAGTTATGCCGGGCGGATTTTCTCCCTAAGGCTTCTGCAGCTTTTGATTTGCTGACGCAGAAATACAGTGAGGAACGGATCGTAAAAGAAATAAGGGCTAAAAATGTCCGTTGGGTGACTAATCTGATGTCGGCATCTGCTGTTTTCTATAAGGCAACGCACGAGAAGCGTTACCTGGATATGTCAGAGCAGGTGTTTGGGAATGCCATTCGTGAATGGAAGAAAAATGAGAAACTGATGCACGGCAAGGATGATTTCTTTGCATTGCAGAACTTGGCGCTGGCCTATGAAATATTGCAGGACAATGACCGTCTGCCAATGGGAGCTGATGAAGTGATGATTCGTTTTGCCGATCTTCACTTTGATCCTGATTTTGTAATTGATAATAATCAGGGACAGGAACGTGCATTGGGGTTTGTACGGATGTGTAATTTGTTCCCCGATGCTCCGGGCGTTTCCCATTGGAAAGAGTATGTTGATAAGATGTGGCACTTTTGGTATCGTAATAAAGACGTAGATGAAACTGCGACTCTCTATGCTTCCATTCATTTGAATGACATCATCAATATTGCCATTGAGAGTGATAAAGTGGCGTTGTTGAAGACTCCGGAAATAAGACGGTGGTTCGAACGCTATCGTGACCAACAGGCTCCCAGCGGTTATATGCCCGAATATGGAGATGATTATTTCTTTGCCTATAACAACTGGATACTGGTATTTGAAAAGATGGCACGCCTGACCGGTGATGCTTCTTTTCGAAAAGCTGCCTGGAAGTTATTTACTATCGGATACCCTAATTTAGATATTAAGTACTTCAAACCGGGATGGAATCTTCGGCAGGCCTGTGATTGGGCTGCTCTTGCAGAGGTAGCCCTGTTGCCTACCTTTTTTGAAAAATCAGATTCTCCTGTTCGTACTTCTCTGGTCACCACCCGTACAAATCGGAAGGGAAAAACGGATATACCCGACCAGCTGCTATTGCGAGCCTCTTCTGAAGCGGGAACCCCGTTTATAATGAGTGACTTGTATGCATCCGGCACTCATCAGCATCCAAATCTGCGTGGTACGATTAATTACTTTGAAGTGGATGATAACCCTCTGTTTCATGGTGTACAGAGGCATGCTACCGATGTGCGTCATGGCAATACTGTCGTTCTGATGAAAGAGAACGGGAGTGGATTCCCGTTTGATGAGAAGGGCAGCCGGTTGTTCACTAATAGCTGGTTTACAGATTGTGTTGATTTCAGTCAGTCTACGGAGATTTCCGGTGATACTGCAATGCGGGGGATGAGAAAGATGACATTCCGCTTTCAGGGAGAACCGGGTGAAGAGATTTATATTAAGAATGTCCGGTTGATTGGAAAGGCAGGAAACAGGTTGCTGCATGACTGTAGCACGTTAGAGAACTGGAGTAAAAACGTGACTTTGGTTGACTTGGGTAAAGAAGGAAAAGCTGTGAAAGTTGTTCTTCCGGACAAGAATGTCTGTTTTGTGAATCTGGATGTAGCCGCAGATTTTAGTCTGAATGATTATCGGTATATTGGTTGTGATTGGAAGCATACGGCAAAAAGCGGAGCGAAGAAATCGGTATTAGATTTTATGATACGCGCCTATAATAAGGTTTCTCATCCGGGTGAGGAATATATTCACGAGAAAGTAGGAACATTGTTTAATCCGAACACAGTAAGAGAAGCCATGGCAGAAACGCGGGAGGGAGATTCTTATGGACGAATTGTGTTGGATGACCAATGTGTGGATGGATCTGTCCTACAACGGAATATGGTGCTCACAAAAGAAGGAATACTTGTTATACAGGATCATTTATTGCCTGGGGCAGGAACGGAAGGTTATACCGCCGGCAGTTTATGGCAACTTTATTCGTTGGATAAAAGCGGTAAGAATTGGTTCAATTCCACAGGAGAGAATAAAAAGTGGAAAGATCGTTCGGGGAAAGATATTGAAACAAATCAATTATTAGTTTACTTTGAGGAACAGAAGGGGCGTCATTTTGGGGTGCAACAACAGGAGTATACAGTCAAGCCTGTTACAACTTTTGCCAAACAAAAGGTAATCCCCGGTTCTGCTGTTACGTTCGTAACTATTATTGTTCCTCACACTGCTTTATGGAAAGCTGAAGACATAGTGAAAGCTATTTCTGCTCAAACGGATGCTACTCATCAAAGTAATGTTTGGATTACTCTTGCCAATAAGAATAATTTGAAGATTGAAATAACAAAGGAAGGAAATTGGAAAGTGGAAAGGAATGAATGAAACGGGGATAATAACCAATTTGTGCAATTTCTGGATCAGTTAGGTAGAAATAGTAAGAGCATTCAGTTGTTGCAAATTTTGCAACAACTGAATGCTCGCTCCTTTTAATTTTCCTTTTCTATATTGTATTCTTGATTCGTGTTTATTTCCGCCTTACCGTAATATCCCGGCATCGGCACATAAATCGGATTATAATAAGTATTGATATTCTTCAACTTCTTCTCCTCCTCTTTCAGCCGTTTGATATGACGGGAAGCAGTGGTAGAAGTGAAATTGCATAGTCCTTGAAAATCGCCACGGGTCAATACCGGATTATTGCTGAAATAGCTTGTTAGCAGTTTGTCTATTTCATCATTCGAGCGGGAAGCAGAGTGGCGTCTTAGTTTGCTCCGTTCCATATGAACAACACTAACAGACCTTTTCAATTTGGCGTCCGCTTTGAAACTAATGTTGGCTTTGAGTTTCATCTGATTCGCTTTTTGTTTGGGCGAGGTGATAGGTTCTTTACTATTCAACTTAATCTGGAAATAGCCGATGCCATCCAAGTGGACGCTTTGCCCTTCCCGAAGACGATCTCCCATGAAATGACTTAGAGATTCGAGAACAGACTTCACATCTCCTTCAGTCAAAGAGGTTGCTATCTGGATTTCTTTTGCCAGATAGTCTGTGTCAATGTGTTGGAAGTTGACTACACGTGCGTGATACATTTCCTTACCTTCCTCGTCCTTGGGACGGGGAGTCTTGTACAATTCAAATTGTATTGCCATTATTTACTTGTTTTTGCCTTATATGACTACGTATTTATAATTTGCCGTTGTTAGTCCTATAAGGGCGTTGTTTTTCTTTGTTGTAAAACTAATCAATCTTTGGACTTAGGGGGATTTGTTGTTATATAGCTGTTGTTTGTTTGTTATCAAGCGGCTTTATATAAGTGTCCTGCCTTTATTCTTGGATTAAAGTGTAGGTATAGTTGCTTTACAGTGCCTTTATCATTAATCTCCCACGGCCGTGGTGAGATCTCTTCATGGCTGTGGTAGGATCTTTCCACGGCCGTGGTAGGAATTCGTCACGGCCGTGAAGAAGTAACTATATCGGTAGCAAAGATAAACTATATCAGGGAGAAAAGCAAAGTATTCCTACTTGTTGTAGGTATTTATATGCCTTGTTCTATTTGATAGATGTAGGGCAAGGGAGAATTAAACTATTTTACTGTGATAACAGTGGCATTATCTGAAAATATAGTTATATTTGTAGCGTATCTTCAGGAAGAGGATATGTTTGTTTTGTATTGGAGATAGTGTTTTTTATTATCTATTGTGAGAAATCTGGTAAATTTAGCACCCGTAGATAATAAGTGACCGGTCTCCACGTCCATGTTGTATATATATTTGTTATATACCTCAACGGGCGTGGAGCTATTGCTTATTATTCGGGTACGGCCCACCAGAGCCTCTCACAGGATAGTACAGTAATAGTTTCCGCGCCTTTTTTATTGGCAAACGGAAACACATAATTAAAAAATGATAGTTATGAGTAACCTTACTTGTTCCCGTTCCTGCCTGATGAAGCGCGATTTGGAATGCTCCGTCGACAAACTTAGTTTTATGAAAGAAAACTGGCCTAGCTTTGCACAGATTGAAAATGTAGACCGATTGTCAAAAGCTGAATTGCAGTGTTCTCTCTGTTTATTGGATATAGTGATAGACGGACTATCTAAAGATGAATTCTCATGTCCGAATAAAGAACTCATCCGTTTGGTCATCATGTATGTGTATATACAGGAAAGGTTCGATTTATGTGAGATTAAAGAACTGCATACTAAATTGGTGATGACTCCTGTGAAGAAAAAAAAGGAATAGCTCTCTAAGTCATAGCTGTTCAGGTTGCCTTTGCAAAAATGTGATGAAAGTAGTGCTTTTTGCGGTGATAGGTGACAGATGTGGTGATAGGTTCAGAAACAACCTATCACCGCCGAAAACCTCGATGAATAAGGCTTTTGATTACTGGCGGTGATAGGTGATAGAGGAATGTGTATTTTTATATAGAAAGAAGATTCTATATGAAGATGTTTTTATAGAAATATCTAAAAAGAGGTTTATTTGTGGGCCGTATTCTTATTCGGAGTATTCCATACTTTTGTCTGATCGCATACAATATCCATCCATTGGTCACCACATTTAATCTTGAAATCTCCTTTTTCCAGTCTCCACTTACCGTCATATCCCACAAATGCCAAGTCGCTTCCTTTCAGTTTCAGCGTAACCGTCTTTGTTTCTCCCGGTTTCAGAGAAACCTTTTCGAAGTTTCGTAAACGGATATTGTCCGGTGTGCTGCTTGCCACTAAGTCCTTAGAGAACAATAACACACTCTCTTTTCCGACAACTTTGCCCGTGTTGGTTACGTCAACCGTGAATATCAGTTCGTCGTCAGCATTAAAAGTCGGTTTATTTACTTTTAAGTTGCTGTATTCGTAATTCGTATAGCTTAATCCGAAACCGAACGGCCATTGAATATCCATCACCGAGTCATAGTTGTAGTTGCCTCCCATTTGCCCTATGTTTTCGCAAGGCTTGAAGTCATAAGTTGCCAAAGCGTTGATAAGTCGTGGATAAGTGAATGGCATCTTTCCACTGAAGTTGGCGTCGCCTGCCAATAAGTTTGCAAGTGCGTCTCCACCATAGTTGCTTGGCAGCATGATGTTGACAACAGCTTTTGCCAAAGGTTCTATATCGTTGATAATACGCGGGCGTCCCTGATTCAGAACCAAAACGATAGGTTTGCCCGTAGCGGCCAGAGCTTTTACCAGATTGCGCTGGTTTTCCGATAAGGTAAGATCCGTCAGGTTGCCCGGAGTTTCGCAATAAGAGTTTTCGCCGATGCAGGCGATGATAATATCCGCTTGTGCTGCCGCTGCCACCGGTTTTTCAATTTCCGGTTTGTTTTCTTCCCACCAATTATCGTTCTTGTAAGGAGCATAGGTCACTCCCGGTTCGTAGATAATATTCTCTTTTCCGTATTTCTCACACAAAGCCTCGTAGATGGTATGATATGCCTGCGCATATTCATCGGCAACGTGTCCCTGCCAGCTATACGACCATCCGCCGTTCAGACAACGCATGGAGTTTGCGTTCGGACCGGTCAGCAGAATCTTTTTGCCTTTCGCTATCGGCAGGGTATGGGCGTCATTCTTCAATAACACTTCCGATTCCTCGGTAGCCTGGAGGGCAACGGCTGCAAATTCTTTAGAACCGAACTTGTCATACTTCTTAATGTCCCAATACGGATTGTCAAATAATCCCAGGCGATATTTCAGACGCAACACACGGGCTACTGCATCGTCAATGCGCTCCATAGATACCTCTCCTTCTTCAACCAACTCTTTCAGATAATCGCAGAAACTCACTTCATAAGGAACCATCGACATGTCGATTCCGGCATTGATGGCAATCTTGATAGCTTCTTTCTTGGTGGCAGCAATGTGATCCCGGGTACAGAGATTGTTAATGTCCGCCCAGTCTGTTACAATCAGACCGTCCCAGTTCAGGTCTTCTTTCAGCCATTCGGTCAGTAATTCACGGTTAGCGTGAAAAGGTAGTCCGTTGTCAACACCGGAATTCACCATCACGCTCAATGCACCCTGACGAACGGCAGCAAGGAAAGGAGCGAAATGTTTTTCACGCATATCGCTGCGTGAGATGGAAGACGGAGTACGGTCTTTACCGGAGACAGGTACACCATAGCCCATGTAGTGCTTCATACATGCGGCTACATGGTATTCTCCGATACGGTTCGGGTTTTCTCCCTGAAAACCCTTCACGGCCGATACGCCCATTTCTGCATTTACATAACAATCTTCACCATAATTTTCCCACATACGTGCCCAGCGCGGATCACGTCCTAAGTCGACTACCGGAGCAAACGTCCAGGGGATGCAGCCAGCCTTGGTTTCATAAGCAGAGATTTCAGCACCTTTTCGGGTCAGTTCCCGGTTGAAAGTGGCTCCCATGTTGATGCCTTGCGGAAACATCGTTCCGTCCTGTGTGTAGGTCGTTCCATGAATCTGATCTACCCCATAGATGCAGGGAATACCGATCTCCTTCATCGATTTCTCCTGTATCTGTTTGATGGCTTCCGCCCACTTTTCCTTTTTCTGTGCTACCCCTAAAGGAACATTCAACAGTGAACCTACTTTATATTTACCGATAACCGTGTCGAGCATTGCCTCGCTAAGGCAGAATCCTTTCTTACGACTGGTTTCAAGATCAGATACCACATCAATCGTGATTTCACACATCTGACCGATCTTTTGTTCGAGAGTCATTTTCTGAAGCCATTCCCGGATATGAGTTTCAATAGCCGGATCGGTCGGGATGACAGGAGAGGCAGTCTGTGCATGAGGCGTAAGACAAGTACCGGCAAAGGCTGATACTAATACCATTTTCTTAATGTTTTTCATGAGTTGATATTTTTAGAGTGAGACTTTAATTCTATTACAAATGTAGGAAGAATTGCAGTCACCCGAAAGGGCGAAATGCAATTGAATACAAATCATGCCCCAATAAAATACATTCTATTCTCTTCTATGCCTTGCGAGACTTTCCGAATGTAACATTATTGCCTTATATTTGAAACGAAAAACGCTATCCTGAAAGAAAACGTTCCGCACCTTGAAACATAACGAACCTTGTTTCTGCCGGATTATGGTGAACTTTGCCATCAGTACAAACTTTAAAAATAAGAATGATGAAGAACAGTTGCAGACTTTTATTAATCTTAATCGGATTATGGATGGCTAATGTCTCCCTCGCACAAAAGACATTCAGGAACCCCATTATCACAGGAATGAATCCCGACCCGAGCATTTGCAGGGTGGGAGATGATTTTTACCTGGTTACTTCTACCTTTGAATATTTTCCCGGTCTGCCGGTTTATCATATTAAAGACCTTGTTCATTGGAAACTGATCGGTCATGCCCTGTCCCGCCCGGAAAATAATCCGTTGATGGGATGCAATGCCTCCATCGGCGGACAGTATGCTCCGACGTTACGATACCATGACGGTACATTCTATGTGATTGGCACGAACTATGGAGGAAAAGGTTCGCAAGGAGTATTCTATGTGACAGCGAAGAATCCTGCAGGTCCCTGGTCTAATCCTGTATGGGTGGGAAACTGGTATGTAGATCCGTCTATTGAGTTTATCGACGGAAAGATGTACTTTTTGAGTCCGGATAATCAAGGCAGCTTCCTGTTGGGAGTGATGGACCCCGAAACCGGAACGTTTGTGGAACCTTTGCGAAAAGTAGCTTCCGGTCTGGGAGGCTCTTCACCGGAAGGACCTCATTTCTATAAGATAGGCGATTATTACTATATCATGTCTGCTGAAGGAGGAACGGGCTACGAGCATCGGGAAGTCATACAACGGAGTAAATCCCCTTGGGGACCGTATGAGCCCAGTCCTGTAAATCCTGTCCTTTCGAATATGAACTGTCCCGATCATCCTTTCCAGGCGATAGGTCATGCCGACCTCGTCCAACTGAAAGATGGAAGCTGGTGGGCAGTTTGTCTGGGAATAAGACCAGTGAACGGCAAGTACCAGCATTTAGGGCGTGAAACTTTCCTAGCACCTGTGACGTGGAATGCCGACGGCTGGCCTAAGGTGGGTAAAGATGGTGTCGTACAGGAAACATATCTTTTCCCCAACCTGCCGTCACACGTTTGGATGGAACAACCGGTTCGTGATGATTTCGATGCGGAAACGCTGGGGTTGGACTGGACTTTTATCCGCAATCCTGCTCATTCGTTCTGGTCATTGACGGAGAAGCCGGGTTCGCTGCGTCTGAAAGGAACAGCAATCAACTTCACAACGAATGATTCTCCTTCTTTTATCGGCCGCCGGCAGGCTGCTTTCAATCTGACTGCATCTGCAAAAGTCAACTTTATTCCGAAAGTGGAAAATGAAGAGGCGGGACTGGTAGTAAGAGCGGATGATAAGAATCATTATGACCTGCTGATAACGGAGCGGAACGGACAGCGGGTTGCCATGCTCCGTAAAACTTTGAAGGATAAAGTGGTCGATACCACCTACAAAGAACTTCCTGCTACCGGAGAGGTGATCTTATCTATCACCGCCACCGAGACGACCTATACGTTTGAGATAAAGGCAGCCCACGTTTCTGCTATATTGGGAACAGCTTCCACGCGTGATGTCTCCAATGAAGTGGTAGGTGGATTTACCGGTGTATTTATAGGTATGTATGCATCCGGTAATGGGCAGGCAAATACAAATCCGGCTGACTTTGACTGGTTCGATTTTCGCTGCTTGGACTAAGCTGAAGAGGGTTGAAAACAAATCATACGCAAAAGGGAAACATTCTGTGCGTATGGGTAAAACATTTGGCAGACCGGGTATGAACGAAATACCATATCTCCTTTGGGAAAAACATCTACTTTTGTATCGTCGGCTGGCAAAAGATGTTTAACTCTTAAATTATATAATATGCGAAACGCTTTATTCCTTATTTTTATTTCGCTTTGTTCCGTATGCAAGTCATCAGCTCAAGGTTACAGTAATCCTGTAATCCCCGGTTTCCATCCCGATCCGAGTGTTTGCAAGGCAGGGGATGATTATTATTTAGTCAACAGCAGCTTTCAATATTTCCCCGGAGTGCCTTTGTTTCACAGTAAAGACCTTGTGCATTGGGAGCAGATAGGAAACTGTCTGACCCGTCCGTCCCAGCTTGATCTGACTAATGCTAATTCGGGAAGCGGTATTTTCGCTCCTACCATTCGTTACAATGATGGAGTGTTTTACATGATTACGACTAATGTCTCCGGTAAGGGGAATTTCCTGGTACATACTACTGATCCCCGTAGTGAATGGTCGGAACCAGTCTGGCTCGAGCAAGGAGGCATCGATCCTTCGCTTTATTTTGAGGATGGCAAATGTTTTATGGTCAGTAATCCGGATGGATACATCAACCTGTGTGAGATTGACCCCATGACAGGCAAACAGCTTTCTTCTTCCAAACGAATATGGAACGGCACTGGAGGCAGATATGCCGAGGGTCCGCACATTTATAAGAAAGACGGCTGGTACTATCTGCTGATTTCGGAGGGCGGTACGGAATTGGGACATAAAGTAACCATTGCCCGCAGCCGTTACATTGACGGGCCTTATCAGGGAAATCCGGCAAATCCTATTCTGACCCATGCCAATGAATCGGGACAATCCAGTCCGATTCAGGGAACAGGGCATGCTGATCTGGTGGAAGGCACCGATGGTTCTTGGTGGATGGTTTGTCTGGCATACAGAATTATGCCGGGAACTCATCATACATTGGGACGTGAAACGTATCTGGCTCCGGTGCGGTGGGATAAGGACGCCTGGCCTGTAGTCAATAGCAATGGAACCATTTCTTTGAAGATGGACGTCCCTACTCTGCCTCAACAGGAAATGAAAGGCAGACCGGAACGAATAGACTTTAAAGAAGGAAAGCTTTCTCCCGAATGGATTCATCTGCAGAATCCCGAAGCGAAGAATTATATTTTTACCAAAGATGGAAAACTTCGTTTGATAGCGACTCCCGTTACGTTAAGCGATTGGAAAAGCCCTACCTTTGTCGCCTTGCGGCAGGAACATTTTGATATGGAAGCATCCGCTCCGGTAGTCTTGCAGAAAGCGGGAGTGAATGATGAAGCGGGAATTTCCGTCTTTATGGAGTTTCATTCTCACTACGATTTATTTGTCCGTCAGGATAAGGATCGGAAACGTTCTGTTGGCTTGCGATATAAACTGGGAGAGATTACCCATTATGCCAAAGAAGTTTCCCTACCGACGGATGGTGAGGTGGAACTGGTGGTGAAGTCGGATATCAATTACTATTATTTTGGTTATAAAGTGAATGGAATATATCATGATCTGAGTAAGATGAACACGCGTTATCTAAGCACTGAAACAGCAGGCGGATTTACCGGAGTCGTATTGGGGCTTTACATTACATCAGCTTCTAAAGATTCGAAGGCGTATGCTGATTTTGAGTACTTTAAGTATAAAGGGAAACCGGGAGAAAACAAATGAATCCCTTTTATAAAACAAATTCACCCCATCGTTTCCAAAACGCTCCCTATATGAATAACATTACAGAAGTGAAGTTACATGTCGAATACATAATTTTGTGGTGTAGAAAACAAATGTGTTTTGATGAGGCAAGGTTAACGGTTTTAAATTTAATCTAATAGTATAGAAGAATATGGAAAAACAGTCATTTAGTGATGGATTATTTAGTCCATTGGGTATTAAACGAGTCATATTTATGCTGGTGTTGCTCACCACCTCTTTTATATCATGTAGCAACAGTGATGAAAAAGGAGGAAGTCTGGAAGTGGCACAGGAATATCGTAATCTGGAGTTTGACGCTCGTGGAAGCAGGCAGACTATTCAGATAGACGGTCCGGCCGAATGGCATATCAGTACTTCGGAAAGTTGGTGTAAAAGTTCACATACTATCGGTGAAGGAAAACAATATGTAAATATCACAGTAGAGGCCAATGATACGCAGAAAGAGAGGACGGCTACCGTCACCGTTTCGGCGAGTGGCGCTCCTGATATTATTATCAATGTAAAGCAGTCCCTATATAGCGTACCTGCATACGATGAATACATTGCACCTGATAATACAGGGATGCGTGATTTGACTTCCATGCAACTGTCGGCATTGATGAAAGCCGGAGTGAATGTAGGGAATACATTTGAGGCGGTGATTGTGGGAAATGACGGAAGTCTTTCCGGCGATGAAACGTGTTGGGGAAATCCTACACCGAACAAGGTTCTTTTCGAGGGTATCAAAGCAGCGGGCTTTGATGTCGTGCGTATACCGGTAGCTTATTCTCATCAGTTTGAAGATGCGGCAACGTATAAGATTAAGAGTGCATGGATGGATAAGGTGGAGGCTGCCGTGAAAGCTGCGCTTGATGCCGGTCTCTATGTTATTATCAATATCCACTGGGAAGGTGGCTGGCTGAACCATCCGGTAGATGCCAATAAAGAAGCTCTGGATGAAAGACTGGAAGCGATGTGGAAACAGATCGCCTTAAGATTCAGAGACTATGACGACCGTCTGCTCTTTGCCGGAACCAATGAGGTGAATAATGACGACGCTAACGGTGCGCAGCCTACAGAGGAGAATTACCGGGTACAGAATGGTTTCAATCAGGTGTTTGTCAATACGGTTAGAGCTACCGGAGGACGTAATCATTACCGTCATCTGATTGTGCAGGCATATAATACCGATGTGGCGAAAGCGGTCGCGCATTTCACAATGCCGCTCGATATTGTTCAAAATCGTATTTTCCTGGAATGTCATTACTATGATCCTTATGATTTCACAATCATGCCTAACGATGAGAATTTCAAGAGTCAATGGGGAGCTGCGTTTGCAGGTGGAGATGTATCTGCTACCGGACAGGAGGGGGACATAGAGGCTACTTTAAGTTCGCTGAATGTATTTATCAATAATAATGTTCCTGTAATCATCGGCGAATATGGTCCGACATTAAGAGACCAGTTGACCGGAGAGGCTTTGGAGAATCATTTGAAATCGCGTAATGACTATATCGAATATGTAGTGAAAACCTGTGTGAAGAATAAGCTCGTTCCCTTGTACTGGGATGCCGGCTATACCGAAAAACTGTTTGACCGCACTACAGGACAACTGCATAATGCAGCATCCATAGCAGCGATTATGAAAGGATTAAATTGAATATTAACCATTTAAATAAGGTACAATGAATAAACACTTTCTTGGAAAATGTACATTTGTACATTGGTACTGTCTTGCGTTGGCAATATTACTTTGGTTGCCAATAATGATATTGGAGGCTGCTCCTTCACAGAACTTAAAGGTGTCCGGAATAGTAACTTCCGCGACTGACGGAGAACCGTTGATTGGGGTAAGCGTACAAGTGAAAGGTACGTCGACAGGAACTATTACAGACTTGAACGGTAAGTATACGCTGAATGTATCTACCGGACAGACGTTGGTCTTCTCCTACATCGGCTTTATGGAACAGCAGGTTGTTGCAACAAAACCTGTCATTAACGTAGTTCTGAAAGAAGATACTAAAACGTTGGATGAGGTGGTAGTTGTCGGCTATGGAACCATGAAACGAAGTGACTTGACAGGTTCAGTTGTTTCCGTGACCGGAGATGAACTGAAAAAGTCTGTTGTTACTTCTTTAGACCAAGCTTTGCAGGGGCGTGCAGCGGGTGTTTCCGTTACACAAAATTCGGGAGCCCCGGGTGGAGGTATCTCTGTGAGTATTCGTGGTATCAATTCCTTGAATGGTAACGAACCTCTGTATGTGATTGATGGTGTAGCGATTTCCGGTAATACGGACGGTAACTCCAGTGTACTGTCTTCCATTAACCCTTCGGACATCGTTTCTATGGAAATTCTGAAAGATGCTTCGGCTACAGCTATTTATGGTTCGAGAGCTTCCAATGGTGTGGTACTGATTACCACTAATCAGGGGAAAGCCGGTAAGACAAAGGTTTCTTATGAAGGATATTATGGTTTGCAGCAATTACCAAAGAAGTTGGATGTTTTAAATCTGCGCGAATATGCGGAGTATCAAAATCTACGCGCTCAAGTACTGGGCTTTGGTGACCGTGAGGAGTTTAAAGATCCCAGCTTACTGGGAGAAGGGACGAACTGGCAGGATGAGATTTTCCGTAATGCATCTATGCACAATCATCAGATTAATATCTCTGGAGGAAATGAGGGAACTACTTATTCACTTTCGGGTGGTTATTTGAGTCAGGATGGTATCGGTATCGGTTCTAGCTTCGAACGTTTCTCTGCCCGTGTCAATATGGATAATAAGATAACGAACTGGCTTTCTACCGGGTTGCGTGCTTCTGTTGCCAAGACGCAGCAGAACAATACGATCGACAATGGTAATATCATTCGCACGGCGATACAGCAGTTGCCTGAAGTACCGGCGAAGAATCCTGACGGTTCATGGGGAATGCAGTCAGAAAACATGTATGGTACTTACTTTACGAATCCGGTAGCAGAAGCGCTGATGCGTGAGAACTACGAAAAGGGATTACAACTCTATGTGGATTTCTTTGCTGATATTACACTTTACAAGGGATTAGTGTTCAGAGCTGAGTATGCAGGCAATTATTATTATAACAACAATTATCAGTATACTCCGTCTTATGACTATGGTCTTTATACCCAAGAGTCATTAGGTAGTCGTAGTGCCAGCAATGGTAGTAACTGGACGTTAAAGACTTATCTAACTTATACTAATACTTTCGGTCGACATCAAATTACTGCCATGGCGGGACATGAAGCGCAGGAGAATAATTGGGAATCACTTTCCGGCACCCGGAGTGACTATTTTCTCAACTCTGTTCACGAACTGGACGCGGGTAGCTCACTTACTGCAAAGAATAGTAGTTCCAAAGGTTCTTCTGCTATCGAATCTTACTTCGGTCGTGTTAACTACGGATTTGATGACCGTTATTTGTTGACACTTACTGTACGTGGTGACGGTTCTTCTACGTTTGCTCCGAACAATCGTTGGGGAATATTTCCATCGGCAGCTCTTGCATGGAAGTTAAAGAATGAGAAATTCCTGAAGAACGTCTCTTGGTTGGATAATTTGAAGTTACGTCTGGGTTGGGGATTGGTTGGTAATCAAGCGGCAGAAAACTATGCTTATGGTGTAAAGATGAGAACTGTGGCAACTATTTGGGGAAGCGGATATTATGCGGAGAACTATGGAAACGAAAACTTGAAATGGGAAGAGACTGAAGCATGGAATGCCGGACTAGACATTAATCTTTTTGGTAACCGGGTAGAACTGATTATTGACGGATATTACAAAAACACAGATAATCTGTTAATGAAAGCATCTCTTCCTTCTTATGTTAACGGTGTTATTTCCTCACCGTGGGTAAATGCGGGTGCTATGACCAATAAAGGTCTGGAATTCACGTTGAATACGGTTAATATCAATAAAAATGATTTCATGTGGAGATCAGGACTGACTATTTCATTTAATAGGAATGAGATTACAAAGCTTTACACAGAGACAGCAGGACTTTCCGGTACTATCAACAGTGAGACTTACACCTACTCGGAGGTGGGACAGCCAATAGGACAGTTTTACGGATATAACGTGATAGGCATGTTTACGAAGGAGGATGACTTTTACAAGCGGGATTCTTACGGTAATTATATTCTCGATAAAAATGGTGAGCGTGTGAAAGTGGCTATTCCAAAAGGAAAGAATATCTCTGAAAGTGAGATATGGGTAGGAGACTATATTTATGAGGATATTGACGACAATGGCGTTATTGATGAGAAAGACCGTACCTATTTAGGTAATCCCGAACCGAAGTTCTCTTACGGTTTTAACAACTCGTTTTCTTATAAAGGCTTTGATCTGAATATTTTCATCAATGGTGTATACGGTAATAAAGTGGTGAATATGCTACGTAAAGAATTTACCAATCCGATGAACAACAGTGGAATGTTGAAAGAAGCTGTTAATATCGCCCGTGTGGAACTGATCGATCCATCACAGCCGACTACGCTTTCCAATGTCTATGTCTCGAATGCCGGTTCGGCACAAGTACAGCGCATCACTGCTGCCAATGCTAACGATAATAACCGTATGAGCAGCCGCTTTGTAGAAGACGGTTCATATCTTCGTATCAAGAATATCTCGTTAGGTTATACTTTCCCTAAAAAGTGGATAAGTAAGCTCAATATTGACAATCTACGGGTGTATATGAATATTCAGAATGCATTCACTTTTACAAAGTACAAAGGATATGATCCTGAAGTGGGTGCTTACAATTATGATGTGCTGACGCGTGGTATCGATAATGCCCGTTATCCTTCACAACGGATTTATACTTTCGGACTTAACCTTAGTTTCTAACCTGACAAATAATGAGAATATTTATGAAAAGTAAATTATTAGTAATAGCAACTACCGCCCTGCTGTTTGCAGCATGCAGTGACAGTTTTCTGGATAGAGCACCGGAAGGAAACTATGTAGACGCTACATTTTATACTTCTGACGAAGCGTTAGAAGCAGCCACCGCTCCGCTTTACAATCGGGCATGGTTTGATTACAATCAACGTTCCATCGTTCCTATCGGTAGCGGGCGTGCCAATGATATGTACAGTCCCTGGAATTATCCGCAGTTTGTTACTTTCCAAGTGACAGCTTTGGATGAAAATCTGTCGGGTGCATGGAGTGGATTCTACTCGGTAGTAACGATGGCGAACTCTGTAATCAATGCGGTAGAGACGCAGACACAGGGTAGTGTGAGCGAAGCTGCCAAGACAAAGGCAATTGCAGAAGCCCGGTTGATGCGTGCATGTGCATACTTCTATATGTTGCGCATTTGGGGCCCGGTGATTCTCATTGAAGATAACCAGAAGTTGGTTGACAATCCCGTTCGTCCGCTCAATCGTGAAGAAGATGTATTTCAGTTTATTATTAATGATTTGAATTACGCCGTCGATAATTTGTCGGAGCAGAGTGATAAAGGACGGGCTACATCGTGGGCGGCAAAAGGGATATTGGCAAAGGTTTATCTGGCACGTTCGGGCTGGAACAATGGTGGTACGCGTGATGAAGGTGATTTAGAACTTGCCCGTCAATATGCCAGTGATGTGTGTGAGAATAGTGGGTTGGACTTGATGACAAACTACGAAGATCTCTTCAAGTATAAGAACAATAACAATCAGGAATCCCTGCTCGCTATGCAGTGGGTGCCGTTGGGGGAGTGGTATGAATGTAATACCCTCTTGTCCGATTTGGCATTCTCGACCGAGGTGACGGGTGGTGTCAATTGTTGGAGTAGCTATAATGGAAGTATTGATATGCTTCAGCAATACGAGTTGGCAGATACGTTGCGTAGGAACGCTACCTTTTTTACCAAGGGTTCTTATTACTCTTATATTTGCATTAAAGATGGTGGCTATACTTATAAGGGTACTGCTTCTCCTATTAAAAAAGGTGTTCCGGGAGGGCCGGATGACGATAACGACGGTAAGGTGAAACAAATGAATTCGCCACTTAATACTTATATTTTGCGTTTAGCAGATGTCTACTTGACGTATGCGGAAGCTTGTCTGGGTAACAATTCTACGTTGAGTGACGGTCGTGGTCTTTACTTCTTCAACCGTGTACGTGAGCGTGCAAAGATTAATAAAAAGTCTTCCATCACGTTGGATGACATTATCCGCGAACGCCGTGTTGAGTTTGGTATGGAATATTCAAACTGGTATGATATGGTAACTTGGTTCCGTTATTTACCGGACAAGATGCTTAACTACTTTAATAATCAGTGGCGGGGGTACCGGGCGGATGCTATCATCAAAGATGAGGACGGAAAATTGCATTTTGGGAAGTATGATACGGATGGAACTACGTTCCTTGAAGGTCCTGAGTATTACACAGCTCCGGAGTTTACTATCAATATTGAAGCAGAGGATATTTTCTTGCCTTATCCGGAATCTGATGTCATCCAGAATCCGTTATTGAACGAACCACCGGTTCCTTATACATTTAACGAATAAATCAGAAGAATTTATGAAATCAATATATAAATATTTAGATACGAGATTGTTCTTGATAGGGTTGTTAGTCCTGCCCTTTTTGGCTGTTGTCTCTTGCCAGAATGACGACGATGATGCTATACCGGTAATTCATTATATAAGAGTAACAGATCCGGCTAAAGCTGATAGTACTTTTACTGATGTAAATCCGGGAACAATGATTGTTGTAGTCGGAGAACATTTGGGTGGAACACAAAAGGTGTATATCAATGATCAGGAGGTTAGTTTCAACAGGAATTATGTAACTTCTACAAGTATCATATTAACGGTTCCTAATGAATTGGAACTGACAGGACAAAATCCTGAGTTGAAAGGTGAAATTCGCATAGAAACAGAGCATGGAGTAGCAGCTTACAATATGCACGTGCTTTCGCCTGCACCTTACATCACCCGTATTTCCGCAACCTATCCTATAAAGCCGGGAGACCAGATGACTGTGATCGGTGGTAACTTCTATGAGGTACAGGCTGTTTATCTTTCTACTGAACAACCGGCAAAGGATGGGACACGCCCTGTTGATGTTCAGGAGATAACAAATTATGAAGTAAATAACAAATATAGTCAAATTACGCTAACAGCTCCGGCAAATCTGCTTGAAGAGGGATATCTTGTGGTAGAGTGCTATACGAGCAGTGCGGTTACAGAGTTTAAGAAGAATGGTCCAAAACCGGTTGTTACTGCTGTCAGTTCGACAATGCCAGTCGTAGGAAGCACGGTTACTATTACTGGACAGAATTTTATTGAGGTATCACGTGTGAATATTAACGGTGAGTTCGACATTCCAGTGGGGGACATCACAACTTCAAACACTTTTGATGAGATTAGTTTTGTATTGCCACAGGCTCCTACCCAGTCCGGCCATATTTCTGTGACTGCGATTGGAGGAACGGTAGAATCTGCAGAAATATTCTATCCTCTAGAAAATGTGATATTGAATTACGATGGAATCGGTAGTCATGTTTGGGGTGATTGCAGTTTTGTAGTAGCAGATGGCTCGTCAGCTCCTTATGTTTCTAATGGAACTTGTCTAGGCATTACCGGAACAGTGAGTGCATCCAATTATTGGTGGAAACAAAGTTATTCCAACGCTCAATGGGTAAATACAAGCATCATTCCAGGAAATACACCGATTGATGATTTGAAATTACAGTTTGAATGTTTTGTGAAAGAAGTATTTACCGGACCTGTTTTCCAAATCGCAATGTGTGAAAACTTTGATGCTGCATTAAATGGGTATGTCCCAGTGAGTTCTTTTACAGGAAAGACAGAGACTGGAAAGTGGATGCAATGTTCCGTATCTTTATCTTCTGTTGTTGCAGATGCTACATATCAAGACTTTTTAAATAGGAACTCTACTCATATAGGCGTATATGTAACGAACCCTGGTAGTAGTCAAGCTACTATTGAAGTTTATTTCGATAACTTCCGCATCGTGAGAAAATAATGATTTGAATGAAATAGGAGAGGGTAGAACGAACCATTTACCTTCTCCTACTTTTTTAGTAACTGTATGAAAATAGTAAGATACATTGCTCTGTTTGGGATATTGAGTGGGTTGGCGGTTGCGTGCACTCCTTCAACAAGTGTGATACCAAACGATGCTATCCGATTGAATCAACTGGGTTATTATCCCAATCAAGAGAAAATAGCTGTAGTAGACAGCGGAAAAGTTGAAGAGTTTGTAATATGGGATGCTGTTTCCGGTGAACAAGTGTTTGTCGGAAAATCTTTATATACAGCAAAGTCAGCATGGTCGGATAAAACAAGAACAACACTGGATTTTAGTGCTGTAACAACTCCGGGAAAATATATACTGAAGGTGAACGGAGCATCGGTTACTTTCCTAATAAAAGACAGTATATTATCTCCTCTGGCTGACGCGGCTTTGAAGTCTTTTTATTATCAGCGTACCGCAATGCCGATTGAAGAACAATATGCAGGGCAGTGGCACAGAATGGCCGGGCATCCGGATAATCATGTATTGATACATCCCAGCGCTGCTTCCCCCGATCGTCCTGCGGGAACAATTGTCTCTTCTTCCAAAGGTTGGTATGATGCCGGCGATTATAATAAGTATATTGTGAATTCCGGTTATTCAATAGGTTTGATGCAGTCTATTTATCAGCTGTTTCCGGATTACTTCTCCCGGCAAAAGATAAATATCCCGGAGAGCAATAACCATACCCCCGACTTACTGGACGAAATGCAATTTAACTTGGATTGGATGTTAACAATGCAAGATCCCGAAGATGGAGGAGTATATCATAAACTGACCACCCCCTTTTTTGAAGGTTTTGTGAAACCTGTGGACTGTAAACAACAACGTTATGTCGTGCAGAAATCAGTCACTGCCGCTTTAGATTTTGCAGCAGTCATGGCACAGTCCTCCCGTCTGTTTGCCTCTTATGAAGAAGATTATCCAGGATTCTCCAAACGTGCTCTACTGGCAGCGGAGAAGGCTTATGCCTGGGCGGAAAAGCATCCGGGAGCCTATTATAATCAGAATCTGCTCAATCAGAAGTATCAACCGGCAATAGCCACCGGAGAATATGGTGACACACATGCAGACGATGAATTTTTCTGGGCGGCTAGCGAACTCTATTTCTCAACCGGAAAAGAGATATACCGGGAAGAAGCAATAAAAAAGGCTCCCCAAATATACACAGCTCCGGGATGGGGCAACACGTTCGCATTAGGTATATTTGCATGGCTTCAACCAGGCAGAGAGTTAAATGAAGCCGACCGTCGTTTTGCCGATTCATTGAAAACGGAACTTTTGAAATATGCGGATAAAGTCATAGAAGGAGCCGAACAGACCCCATTTCACGCTCCCTATGGTAATGATGCTAAAGATTTCTTTTGGGGATGCCTTGCGGAGAAATGTATGAATCAGGGTGTATCGTTGATGTACGCTTATCTCCTGACTGGCAAAGACGTTTATTTGACTAATGCCTATAGAAACATGGATTATATATTGGGGCGAAATGCAACAGGTTTCTGTTATGTGACAGGGCTTGGAACGAAGAGTCCGAAGCATCCTCATCACCGCCTTTCGGTTTCGGACGACATAGAAGACCCTATTCCCGGATTTCTTGTTGGAGGACCTAACCCAGGACAGCAGGACGGGGCTTTTTATCCTACTGCCAGTCCGGATGAGTCGTATGTAGATACGGAAGATTCGTATGCTTCCAATGAAGTAGCCATTAACTGGAACGCTGCTTTGGTTGCATTAGCTTCTTCGTTGGATGCGCTTGCTGTTTATTCTGTCAAATAATCCGCAGGCTCTTTTTCTTGGCTGTTTGATAATATTTTATTTCCTTTGTACAAATCTGAAAAACATGATAAGAAAGAGCCTTTTATTGTTAGCTTTACTTCTCGCTTCGTGGATTGTGTCTGCACAATCATACTTGTTCAAGCATCTGGAAGTGTCGGACGGATTGTCTAATAATTCTGTGAATACTATTTATAAAGATCGTGATGGGTTCATGTGGTTCGGTACGACTACCGGACTGAACCGCTATGACGGATATACTTTCAAGATCTATCAGCATGCCGAGAATGAGCCGGGATCTTTACCGGATAATTACATTACCGATATTGTGGAAATGCCTGACGGACGGTTTTGGATAAATACCGCCCGGGGGTATGTATTATTTGATAAGGAGCGGGATTACTTTATCACTGATGTTACTGGATTTATGAAAAATCTGGAGTCATGGGGAGTTCCGGAACAGGTTTTTGTAGACCGGGAAGGGAATACGTGGCTTAGTGTGGCAGGTGAAGGATGTTACCGTTACAAGGAGGGTGGGAAGAGACTTTTCTTTTCGTATACGGAACATTCGTTGCCGGAGTATGGAGTGACACAAATGGCGGAATGTAGTGACGGAATCTTGTTGATTTATAATACGGGACTGCTTGTCTGTCTGGATCGTGCCACATTGGCGATTAAATGGCAGTCTGATGAAATTAAGAAATATATTCCGGGAGGAAAGACGATAGAACTTTCGCTCTTTGTAGATAGAGACAATTGCATCTGGGCATACAGTCTTATGGGAATCTGGGCGTATGATTGCGGAACAAAAAGTTGGCGGACAGATTTGACCGGTATCTGGTCGTCACGTCCGGACGTAATTATTCATGCGGTGGCACAGGATATAGAAGGCAGGATTTGGGTTGGAAAGGATTATGACGGCATAGACGTGCTTGAGAAAGAAACGGGGAAAGTGACTTCTCTTGTTGCCCACGATGACAATGGACGGAGCTTGCCTCATAATACAATTTATGACTTATATGCTGACAGGGATGGTGTCATGTGGGTAGGTACTTATAAGAAGGGGGTATCTTATTATAGTGAAAGCATCTTTAAGTTCAATATGTATGAATGGGGAGATATAACTTGCATAGAACAGGCGGATGAAGATAGACTGTGGCTCGGAACGAACGACCATGGGATTCTTTTGTGGAATCGCTCTACAGGAAAGGCGGAACCTTTCTGGAGAGACGCCGAAGGACAATTGCCGAATCCCGTCGTGTCTATGTTGAAGTCGAAAGACGGCAAATTATGGGTAGGGACATTCAATGGGGGCTTGTATTGTATGAATGGTTCCCAGGTACGTTCTTATAGGGAAGGTACCGGAAACGCTTTGGCGAGTAATAATGTCTGGGCATTGATGGAGGATGATAAGGGAAGAATCTGGATTGCTTCCTTGGGAGGCGGTTTGCAATGTTTGGAACCGTTATCCGGTACTTTTGAAACTTATACCAGTAACAACTCGGCTCTGCTGGAGAATAATGTAACCTCTTTGTGTTGGGTAGATGATAATACATTGTTTTTCGGAACTGCCAGTCAGGGAGTAGGCACGATGGATATGCGCACTCGAGAAATAAAAAAGATTCAAGGCCAGAGCGGTAGTATGAAATTGTCGAACGATGCGGTGAATCATGTATATAAAGATAGCCGGGGATTGGTATGGATTGCTACCCGTGAGGGATTGAATGTGTATGATACGAGGCGTCATATGTTTCTGGATCTGTCTCCTGTTGCAGAGGCCAAAGGAAGTTTTATTGCTGCGATTACGGAAGATCAGGAGCGTAATATGTGGGTATCGACCAGTAGGAAGGTAATCCGGGTAACAGTAGCTTCTGACGGAAAAGGGAGTTACCTTTTTGATTCCAGGGCTTATAATAGTGAGGATGGATTGCAGAATTGTGATTTTAACCAGCGTTCTATCAAAACCTTGCACAATGGAATCATTGCCATTGGAGGTTTATATGGGGTCAATGTTTTTGCTCCGGATCATATACGCTATAATAAAATGCTGCCTAATGTGATGTTTACAGGTCTTTCGTTGTTTGATGAGGCGGTAAAGGTGGGACAGTCGTATGGTGGAAGAGTGTTGATAGAAAAGGAGTTGAACGATGTAGAAAATGTAGAGTTCGATTATAAGCAGAACATTTTCAGTGTATCTTTTGCTTCGGATAACTATAATTTGCCGGAGAAAACTCAATATATGTATAAGTTGGAAGGGTTCAATAATGACTGGTTAACCCTGCCGTTAGGAGTACACAATGTGACTTTCACTAATCTTGCTCCGGGAAAGTACGTTTTGAGAGTGAAAGCGATCAATAGTGACGGTTATGTCGGCATAAAGGAAGCCACGCTGGGTATTGTAGTCAATCCTCCTTTCTGGATGTCATGGTGGGCTTATTTGTTGTATACCGTCGGTTTGGTTATCGTGCTCTTCCTGGCGCGTTACCGGATGCTGAAACGTGAACGTGAGAAGTTTCATCTTCAGCAAATAGAAAATGAGGTGGCGAAGAATGAAGAAATAAATAATATGAAATTCCGTTTCTTCACGAACGTTAGCCACGAATTGCGTACACCGCTCACTTTGATTATTTCTCCTTTGGAAGGCATGCTGAAGGAAACGACTGATGAATTGCAGAGTACACGTTTACAATTGATGTATCGTAATGCACAACGGTTGTTGCATCTGGTTAATCAACTGCTCGATTTCCGTAAAGGAGAAATGAGTACTCATCAGTTGTCTCTGTCGGAAGGAGATATCATTTCGTATGTGCATAGTGTTTGCAACTCTTTCCTGTTGATGGCGGATAAGAAACACATTCAGTTCTCTTTCTTTTCGGGTATAGATACATTCTCGATGGCTTTTGATGCTGACAAGGTAGGAAAGATTGTGATGAATTTGCTTTCTAATGCTTTTAAGTTTACTCCCGAAGGAGGGCGTGTGACGGTGATGATAGAGCATGTGGCAGGAACTCCCGATATATTGGAAATCAAGATTGCCGACACCGGAATAGGAATTAGCGATGTGGACAAGGAACATATCTTCGAACGTTTCTATCAGGCGGGTCATAAGGGAGTAGAGGAAACTACCGGAAATGGTATCGGCTTGAGTTTGGTACGTGATTTTGTCACTTTGCATGAAGGAGAAGTGAAGGTATTCGATAATATAGGGATGGGGTCTGTTTTCGTTATTCAGTTTCCGGTAAAACATGTGGAGACACAGGTGCAGTTGCCGGAAGAAACGGGTATGTCGGCCGGGGATGAAGAAGATAAGGAGATGAAAGAGGAAGCCAGGGAGGAAACGGAACGCAAAAATTTCCCATTGTTGCTGATAGTAGATGATAATGAAGATTTCCGTATCTTTATGCGTTATAGTCTGGAGTTGCAGTATCGTGTCAAACTGGCTGTGAATGGTAAGGAAGCATGGGAGATGATGCAGGAAGAATTACCCGATCTGGTTATCAGTGATGTGATGATGCCCCAAATGGATGGCAATGAGTTGTGTCGCCTGATAAAACAAGATAAGCGCACAGCGCATATCCCTGTGATTTTGCTGACAGCACGGCAGAATACCGAAGCGAAGCTGGAAGGACTGCAGACAGGAGCGGACGATTATGTAACGAAGCCCTTCAATATGACTATTCTTGTATTGCGTATCCGTAAACTGATCGAACTAAGCCGTTATCATCGTGTCACCCAGGGAATGATTGATCCTGCGCCTAGTGAGATTGTGATTACTTCATTGGATGAGAAGTTGATAGAGAAAGCAATCAAGTATGTGGAAGATAATATGTCACGTACTGAACTCTCGGTAGAGGAACTTAGCCGGGAGCTGGGTATGAGTCGTGTGCATTTGTATAAGAAATTGCTTCAGATCACAGGAAAGACACCGATTGAGTTTATCCGCGTGATCCGCTTGAAACGGGCAGCGCAATTATTGCGTGAAAGCCAGCTTCATGTGTCCGAAGTAGCCTTCGAAGTAGGCTTCAATAACCCCAAATATTTCAGTCGTTATTTCAAGGATGAATTTGGTGTTTTGCCCTCCGTTTACCAGGAAAAAGAAGGGAAATAACAAATGATACCTCTGAAAAAAACATATTGTCCGGTCACTGTTTAAAAGTTCCCCTTCTGTAAAACATTAGAAGGGGAACTTTTCATTTATAGTACTTACTTTTGCGATATGAGAAAATATATTGTTGAACCCTAAAGGTAGGTATGATTATGAATATGAAAAACATTTTCTATTGCCTGTTGCCGGGACTTCTTTTCGGAGCATGTTCCAATAAGGTCTACGAGGAGACAGGTGATAGCGTGATAGTTAAAGTACAACAGAAAGAAATAGGAGGGCCTCGTTTAGTTCGCCTTCAAGTGATGGGAGATAAGTTAATCCGTGTTTCCGCCACTGCCGACAGCAAGTTTGCCGATCCGCAAAGTTTGATTGTTGTTCCGCAGGAAAAACAAACATCCTTTGCCGTTGTGCAGAATGGCGATACGATTATAGTGTCTACTGAAGAAGTAAAAGCATCCGTACTGGCTAGTACCGGGGAAGTGTGGTTTACGGATCGAAACGGAGAGTTAATCCTGCAGGAAAACAAGGGAGGAGGAAAGAAGTTTACTCCGATAGAAGTGGAGGGGACGAAAGGATATACGATCTGTCAGGTATTTGAGTCTCCCGAAGATGAGGCGTTTTACGGATTAGGTCAGCATCAGGCGGATGAATTTAATTATAAGGGCAAGAATGAAGAATTGTTCCAATACAATACGAAAGTATCTGTTCCGTTTGTTGTTTCGAATAAAAATTATGGCATACTACTGGATAGTTATTCGTTGTGCCGCTTCGGTAATCCGAATGATTATTCCCAGTTGAACCGTATCTTTAAACTTTATGATAAGACAGGTCAGGAAGGGGCGCTTACCGGTACTTATGTACCGAAAAAAGGAGAAACTCTGGTTCGTCGGGAAGATTCCATTTATTTCGAGAATCTGAAAACGATTGAGAATCTTCCGAAGAAACTGCCGTTAATGGGGGCTAACGTCACTTATGAAGGAGAGATAGAGCCTGCTCAAACGGGAGAATTTAAGTTTATTCTTTATTATGCAGGATATGTCAAGGTTTATTTGAATAATGAGCTGGTAGTGCCGGAACGTTGGCGTACTGCATGGAATCCTAATAGTTATAAGTTTGCTGCTCATTTGGAAGCAGGAAAGCGTGTGCCGTTGAAAATCGAGTGGCAGCCTGATGGTGGGCAGTCTTATTGCGGGCTGCGTGCATTGACACCCGTTGATCCGAAAGAACAGGGGAAACAGTCGTGGTGGAGTGAAATGACCAAGCAGCTCGATTATTATTTTATGGCTGGTGAAGATATGGACGATGTGATTAGCGGTTATCGTACGCTGACCGGAAAGTCTCCCGTTATGCCGAAGTGGGCAATGGGTTTCTGGCAAAGTCGTGAGAAGTATAATACACAGGATGAAATGTTGGGAGCACTGAAGGGTTTTCGTGATCGTAAAATTCCGTTGGATAATATCGTACTGGATTGGAATCACTGGCCGGAGAATGCCTGGGGCAGTCACGAGTTTGATAAGCCTCGTTTTCCGGATCCGAAAGCAATGGTCGATTCAATCCATGCTATGCATGGTCGTATGATGATCTCGGTATGGCCTAAGTTCTATGTTACTACTGAACATTTCAAAGAATTCGACGAGAATGGCTGGATGTATCAGCAGTCTGTCAGGGATAGCTTGAAAGATTGGGTAGGTCCCGGTTACCATTATGGTTTTTATGATGCATACGATCCCGATGCACGGAAATTGTTCTGGAAACAGATGTATGAGCATTATTATCCGTTGGGTATAGATGCCTGGTGGATGGATGCCAGCGAACCGAATGTGCGTGACTGTACAGACCTGGAATATCGGAAGGCTTTGTGCGGGCCTACGGCATTAGGTTCCTCAACAGAATTCTTCAATGCTTATGCACTGATGAATGCGGAAGCGATTTATGACGGCCAGCGCGGGGTGGATAATAACAAACGGGTGTTCTTATTAACCCGTTCGGGATTTGCCGGATTGCAGCGTTATTCTACGGCTACATGGAGTGGGGATATCGGTACACGTTGGGAAGATATGAAAGCGCAGATTTCTGCAGGGTTGAATTTTGCGATGAGTGGAATTCCTTACTGGACAATGGATATTGGCGGTTTTTGTGTAGAGAACCGTTATGTAGCGGGACAGAAGCAATGGAATGCGACAAAGACAGAAAATGCCGATTATAAAGAATGGCGTGAATTAAATGCCCGTTGGTATCAATTCGGTGCATTCGTTCCTCTGTATCGTGCACATGGACAATACCCGTTCCGTGAAATATGGGAGATTGCTCCGGAAGGGCATCCGGCCTATCAATCGGTTGTTTATTATACCAAGCTACGCTACAATATGATGCCGTATATTTATTCGTTGGCAGGCATGACCTGGTTTAATGATTATACAATCATGCGTCCATTAGTCATGGATTTTACAGCGGATACCCAAGTGAATAATATTGGTGACCAGTATATGTTCGGTCCTTCATTTATGGTATCTCCGGTTTATCGCTATGGTGACCGTAGTCGTGAGATTTATTTCCCCCAGGCAGAAGGCTGGTATGATTTTTATTCCGGTAAATTCCAGCCCGGAGGAGAGAGGAAAGTAATAGAGGCTCCTTATGAGCGTATCCCGCTGTATGTGCGTGCAGGCGCTATCGTACCGTTCGGAGATGATATTCAGTATACGGATGAAAAACCGGCGGATCATATCCGTTTATATATTTATCAGGGAGCTGATGGAAAGTTTACGCTATATGAAGATGAGGGGGTGAATTATAACTATGAACAGGGTATGTACGCCATGATACCGATGAAGTATGATGAGGCTACTAAGACTTTAGTGATCGGTGAACGCCAGGGAGAATTTCCGGGTATGTTGAAGGAACGTACTTTCACTGTAGTTACGGTTAATAAGGAGAAAGCACAACCGTTTGATTTGAATGCGAAAGGAGTGACTGTGAAGTATAATGGCAGCGAGCAGACATTGAAACTGTAAGTTGAATGATAGGATTCGATGATGATTGGGAAACTGAAATATTTGATACTGGGGAGCTGTCTGATGCTGTTGGGAGCATGTAACAGTTCTTCCCCCATTTCTCCACGCGAGCGGTCTGACTTTAATGCGGATTGGCGTTTCCACTTAGGAGACGGACTACAAGCTGCACAACCCGGTTTTGCCGACAATGACTGGCGGGTATTGAATTTGCCTCATGATTGGGCGATTGAGGGAGACTTTAGCCGTGAAAATCCTTCCGGGACAGGGGGAGGGGCGCTTCCGGGTGGAGTTGGATGGTATCGCAAAACTTTTAGTGTAGACAAAGCAGATATAGGAAAGATCTTCCGCATTGAGTTTGACGGAGTATATATGAATTCGGAAGTATTCATCAACGGTGTTTCGTTAGGAGTGCGTCCTTATGGATATATTAGTTTCAGCTATAATCTGACCCCTTATCTGAAATGGGATGAACCGAATGTGTTGGCTGTGCGTGTAGATAATGCCGAACAACCCAATTCACGTTGGTATTCGGGTTGTGGCATTTACCGGAATGTATGGCTAAGCAAGACTGGTCCGATACACGTAGCCGATTGGGGAACGTATGTCACGACATCATCGGTTGACAAGGGAGAGGCTGTACTGAATCTTGTTACTACTATTGTGAATGAAAGTGATACAAATGAAAATATCACGGTCTACTCATCCTTACAGGATGCTGAAGGCAGAGAAGTTGCTAGAACGCAGTCGGCCGGAAAAACGGAAACTGGCAGAGAAGCTGTTTTCACCCAGCAATTGACTGTAAAACAACCGGAGCTGTGGGATGTTGATACTCCTTACTTGTATACATTGGTTACCAAAGTGATGCGAAACGAGGAATGTATGGATAGGTATACGACTCCTGTCGGTATCCGTACCTTCAGTTTTGATGCCCGGAAAGGATTTACATTGAACGGTAGGCAAACCAAGATTAACGGGGTATGTATGCACCATGATCTGGGCTGTCTGGGGGCAGCTGTCAACACACGTGCCATTGAACGGCAATTGCAGATTCTGAAAGAAATGGGATGCAACGGCATACGTTGTTCCCATAATCCTCCCGCACCCGAACTGCTTGATTTCTGTGATCGTATGGGATTTATCGTGATGGATGAGGCTTTTGATATGTGGCGGAAGAAAAAAACAGCACATGATTATGCCCGTTACTTCAATGAATGGCACGAGCGCGATTTGAATGACTTTATTTTGCGTGACCGCAATCATCCTTCTGTCTTTATGTGGAGTATCGGTAATGAAGTCCTCGAACAATGGAGTGATGCTAAAGCGGATACATTGAGTCTGGAAGAGGCCAATTTGATCCTGAATTTTGGACATTCTTCTGAAATGTTGGCAAAAGAAGGAGAGGAGAGTGTCAACTCTTTGCTGACGAAGAAATTGGTAAGCTTTGTAAAAGGGCTTGATTCTACCCGTCCTGTCACTGCCGGATGCAATGAACCAAATTCCGGCAATCATTTATTCCGTTCCGGTGCACTGGATGTGATTGGCTATAATTATCATAATAAAGATATTCCTCATGTTCCGGCTAATTTTCCGGACAAGCCCTTTATCATTACTGAAAGTAATTCGGCATTGATGACACGTGGATACTACCGTATGCCCAGTGACCGGATGTTTATCTGGCCCGAGCGTTGGGATAAACCCTTTGCTGATTCTACTTTTGCCTGTTCATCTTATGAGAACTGTCATGTGCCTTGGGGAAACACTCATGAAGAAAGTCTGAAGTTAGTCAGAGACAACGACTTTATCAGCGGGCAATATGTATGGACAGGATTTGATTATATCGGAGAACCGACTCCTTACGGATGGCCTGCACGTAGTTCATTCTTTGGTATTGTCGATCTGGCAGGTTTCCCAAAAGATGTCTACTATCTATATCAGTCGGAATGGACAGATAAACAAGTATTGCATCTTTTCCCGCATTGGAACTGGACTCCGGGGCAGGAGATTGATATGTGGTGCTACTATAATCAGGCTGATGAAGTGGAATTGTTTGTGAATGGAAAGTCGCAGGGAGTGAAATGTAAAGATGCTGATAACCTGCATGTTGTTTGGCGTGTAAAGTTTGAACCGGGAACGGTGAAGGTCGTTTCACGCAGAAAGGATGAAGTGATAGCAGAAAAGGAAATTCGTACAGCCGGAAAGCCTGCAGAAATTCGCCTGACTCCTGATCGTCCAGTTCTGGCTGCTGATGGAAAAGATTTGTGTTTCGTCACTGTAGAGATGCTGGATGAAGAAGGGAATCTTTGTCCGAATGCAGATAATTTGGTGAATTTCACAGTGAAAGGTAATGGTTTCATCGCAGGAGTGGACAATGGAAACCCGGTATCGTTGGAACGCTTTAAGGATAAAAAGAGGAAAGCATTTTATGGAAAATGCCTTGTTGTAATTCAGAATGATGGGAAACCGGGAAAAACGGAGCTGACAGCTACTTCGGAAGGGCTTCGGCAAGCCGTGGTAAAGGTCTCGGCAAAAGATTGTAAACTGTAAATGATTATTGGAATAATGAAGACATTTTTATTGACTATATGTTTCCTGTCTGTTCAGACAGGCATGGTGGCGATTGCTCAAGACAAGAAACAAACACCGGTGTATCTGGATGATGCACAACCGATAGAGGTTAGGGTACAGGATGTGCTGAACCGTATGACTGTGGAGGAGAAAACTCGTCTTAGTTATGCACAAGGGAAGTTTAGCTCCCCTGGCTGTCCCCGTTTGGGTATCCCTGAACTTTGGATGAGTGACGGACCTCACGGCGTACGTGCCGAAATTAATTGGAATGATTGGGGATATGCCGGATGGACGAACGATAGTTGCACAGCCTTTCCTGCACTGACCTGTCTGGCAGCTAGCTGGAATCCGCTATTAGCAGCGAAATATGGATATGCTATCGGTGAAGAAGCCCGTTATCGTGAAAAGGATGTTTTGCTGGGACCGGGTGTGAATATCTATCGTACTCCGCTCAACGGGCGTAACTTTGAATATATGGGGGAAGACCCTTATTTAGCCTCGGAGCTTTGTGTACCTTATATTCAGGGAGTGCAGAAGAATGGAGTAGCCGCCTGCGTAAAACATTACGCACTGAACAATCAGGAATTATGGCGGGGACATATCGATGTGCAGCTAAGTGACCGTGCATTGTATGAGATATATCTGCCTGCCTTTAAGGCTGCTGTGGAAAGAGGGAAGGCTTGGTCTATTATGGGAGCGTACAATAAGGTGCGCGGAACTCATGCTACTCATCATAAACTGCTGAATAATGATATATTGAAGGGAGAATGGAATTTCGACGGTTGTGTCATAACAGATTGGGGAGCTGCGCATGATACCTATGAAGCTGCCATGTATGGCTTGGATATTGAAATGGGATCTTATACGAATGGTTTGACTTCAGAATCGGAATTCGGTTATGACGATTATTACTTGGGTAAGTCTTATCTGAAAATGGTTCGGGAAGGTAAGATTCCGATGGAAGTAGTGAATGATAAGGCTGCCCGTGTGTTGCGTCTGATTTTCCGTACAGCCATGAATCGCAGGAAACCGTTCGGGGCACTGACTAGTGAAGAGCACTATCGTACGGCTTATGAGATTGCAACAGAGGGTATTGTCCTGTTGAAAAATGGAACCGGTAAGAAACAACCTGCCTTATTGCCTGTACCTCAAGGAAAATACAAACGTATTTTAGTGGTGGGAGATAATGCTACCCGTAATTTGATGTTAGGTGGTGGCTCTTCAGAGTTGAAAGTTCAGAAAGTGATTTCATCACTGGACGGTATAAAGGCCAAATTTGGTGACGGTGTGGTTTATGCACAAGGTTACACAAGCGGTCGCCCGATGTATGGACGGGCGGATGTTATTCCGCAGGTTACTGTGGATTCTTTGCGTAATGATGCGGTGGAAAAGGCGATGAATTCGGATTTGGTGATTTTTGTAGGCGGACTAAATAAGAATCATTTTCAGGACTGTGAGGGTGGAGACCGTTTATCATACGAACTTCCTTTTGCGCAGAATGAGTTGATAGAAGCCTTGTTGAAGGTAAATAAAAATCTGGTAGCAGTGATTGTCAGCGGAAATGCGGTGGAAATGCCTTGGGTAAAGGAGATTCCTTCTATTGTCCAGTCGTGGTATTTAGGCTCTGTTGGTGGGGAGGCGCTGGCTGATGTGTTGAGTGGAGAGGTGACTCCCAGTGGTAAACTTCCTTTCTCTTATCCGGTGAAACTGGAGGATTGTCCGGCTCATTTCTTTGGGGAAATCAGTTATCCGGGCGATAGCATCCGTCAAGAATATAAAGAAGATATTCTGGTTGGCTATCGTTGGTATGATACGAAGAAGGTGCAGCCACTTTTTCCTTTTGGTTATGGCATGAGTTATACTACCTTTGAGTATAGTAAACCTGTAATATCGGCTCAAACAATGAATACTGATGGCAGTATAGATGTTTCTGTAAAGGTTAAGAATACAGGAAAAGTAGCAGGGAAAGAGATTATCCAACTATACATTGGTGATGAGGAGTGTAGTGTCCTCCGTCCGGTTAAGGAATTGAAAGATTTTCGGAAGGTACAACTTCTTCCGAATGAAGAAAAAGAGGTGAAGTTTACAATCAAACCGGAAGCATTGCAATTCTTTGATGATAAACAGCGTACTTGGGTGGCAGAACCTGGAAAATTCAAGGCATACATTGCCGCCTCTTCTTCTGATATTCGCGGTACGGTGACATTCGAATATATTCAATAATAAAGTTAACGGGTTGATACACAACGCTTAGTGGACATATAGATACAGAGTGGTGGATATATATACTCACCATCGTGTATCTATATGTCCACTATGATGAGTATGTATGTCCACCAAACTGAAAGACGATGTTTTATGATTGTTTATTGAATACCCTATTTCAGTTTCTTCTGATACTCGTCCGAATTTAGTATTTCCAAAGCCTTTTGTATACTTTCATTCGTTGTATTCATTATCCGGAAATATTCGTTCATATCCCAAAGGTCACGGGCTATCAGTGCTTTGAGCTGGGTTTTGATAAGAGGGAGCGATTTCTGATATTGCTCTTCATTGAACTTCACCCCTTCTTTCTCTCCGATTTCCTTTAAAGTGGCGAGCATATCATCATCGACTACGAACTTCTCATCAAACGATTCGAACTTCTTGTATTTGTTTGCCAACTCTTTCCGGTGTCCTTCAATAAACTGCATGGTGAATTTAATCACAGCTCCTTTAGCTACCAGATTACGGTGATAATCCGTATAAAGAATCGTGTCGATAGGCACGAAATAATCCGGCATGATGCCACCTCCACCATAAACGGTACGTCCGAGTTTCTTGGTTTGTACTTTCAGTGAATCCGGGAAATGGATGCTGTCGGCATTCATCAGTTCACCGTGGTTGAAACGCTCTATCAGGTCTTTATTGTAATCGACAGTGCTGTCGTATGGTTTCTGAATCGAGCGCCCTGATGGAGTATAATAACGGGCGATGGTTAAACGAATCATGGAACCATCCGGCAAATCGATAGGACGTTGCACCAAGCCTTTGCCGAAAGAACGGCGGCCTACAATAATTCCTCTGTCCCAATCCTGTACCGCACCGCTGACAATTTCGCTGGCGGAAGCTGTATACTCGTCCACCAATATGATGAGGCGGCCATTACGGAAGTCTCCGTTACCTTTGGCATAGAAATCACTACGTTTGGCAGTCCGGCCTTCGGTATATACGATTAGCTCCTTTTGTCCCAAGAATTCGTTAGCAAGGTCAATGGCTGCATTGAGATAACCACCTCCGTTTCCTTGCAGGTCGAGAATCATATCCTTCATACCTTGCTTCTGAAGACTTGTCATTGCTTTTTTGAATTCTTCGGCAGTGGTTGCTCCAAAACGGTTGATGCGGATATAACCCGTTTTAGGTTGAATCATATAGGAGGCATCGAGGCTAAGGATAGGTATCTTGTCTCTTTTCACTGTAAACAATAAAGGGTCTTGCACGCCACGACGAACGATTGTCAGATTGACTTTCGAACCTTTCGGACCACGAAGGCGCTTCATAATATCTTCCGTACTCATTTTCACTCCGGCAATGGCGCTGTCATTGACCGCAACGATACGGTCACCGGCAAGGATGCCGACTTTCTCGGAAGGTCCGTTGCTGACAGGTTGCACCACCAACAGGGTGTCTTCTATCATCTGGAATTGCACTCCGATACCCTCGAAGTTACCTTGAAGTGGTTCGTTCATCTTCTTCACTTCCTCTGCATCCGAATAAGTAGAGTGCGGATCAAGTTGTGCCAACATTTTGATGATGGCTTCTTCTACCAACTTGTCTTCATCTACTTTGTCCACATAGAAATTGGAGATTGCAAACTCTGCCATTTGTAACTTTCGCATGGCTTCGGAACCGAAGTTCTGGGCTTGTATGGCAACTGCCCACAAGCAAACGGATAGTATAATCGTTAGTTTCTTCATCATCTTTTCTGACTCATCGCCTATTCCCTAACGAGTGTTATTCACTCATTTTCATTCCTTTGGGAATAAACTGGCTGATATCTTTATTATAGGTTAATAACTCGCGTACAATTGTAGAGCTGACGCAAGTCAGTTCCGGTTCTGTGAAGAGCAGGATGGTTTCAATCCCTGCCAGTTTGCGGTTAATGTCTGCAATGGTCTCTTCATACTCGAAATCCTTCACCGTACGGATACCGCGGACAATGAACCTGGCCTCTACTTCCTGCGCAAAATCAATTGTCAGACAGTCATAGGACATCACCTGGATACGAGGTTCGTCTTTATAAAGTTCCCGAATCATTTCTTCTCTTTTCTCAATGGGGAAGTAGGTATTCTTGTTCTCATTGATACCGATTCCTATCACAATTTCGTCCATAAAGGTAAGTGCACGTTCCACTACCGAGTAATGTCCGATGGTGAAAGGGTCGAAAGTACCCGGGAATATTGCTTTTCTCATGATGCCAAGTCTTCTTCTATAACCAGATTGTCTATAATAAAGTTCTGTCGTTCCATGGTATTTTTGCCCATGTAGAATTCGAGTAGTTCTTTTACCGCATCCGTTTTGCGCAGTGTCACCTGCTCCAGACGCATATCTTTACCAATGAAATGTTTGAACTCATCCGGTGAGATTTCTCCCAAACCTTTAAATCGGGTGATCTCCGGATTCGGTCCTAGTTCATTGATAGCATTGATGCGTTCTTCCTCGCTGTAGCAGTAATTTGTCTTTTTCTTGTTGCGTACACGGAACAAAGGCGTCTGCAGGATATATACATGTCCTTTCTTGATGAGATCAGGGAAGAATTGCAGGAAGAAAGTAATCAGCAACAGGCGGATGTGCATACCGTCCACATCGGCATCGGTTGCTACGATTACTTTGTTGTAGCGTAATCCTTCAATACCATCTTCTATATTCAGGGCTGCTTGAAGCAGGTTGAATTCCTCGTTCTCGTAAACCACTTTTTTGGTCAGTCCGAAAGAGTTCAATGGTTTACCACGGAGACTGAATACTGCTTGGGTGTTGACATCACGACTTTTGGTGATGGAACCGCTTGCAGAGTCTCCCTCGGTGATAAAGATGCAGGAGTCTTCCTCCAGTCCTTTGCCTTTCGGATCGTTGAGGTGTATGCGGCAGTCACGTAGTTTGCGGTTGTGCAGGTTGGCTTTCTTGGCACGTTCACGGGCAAGTTTCGTTACCCCTGCAATGGCTTTACGCTCCTTTTCAGATTCTTGTATCTTTTGTTGAATTGCTTCGGCTATGTCCGCATTCTTGTGCAGGAAGTTGTCCACTTCCTGTTTGATAAAGTCGCCTACATACTTATTGACCGTTACGCCACCGGGAACCATATTGGTAGAACCCAGTTTAGTTTTCGTCTGACTTTCGAAGATCGGTTCTTCCACATTGACGGCAATGGCGGCAACCAATCCATTACGGATATCGGTGTAGTCCATGTTCTTGTTGAAGAACTCTTTGATGGTACGGGCAATGTGTTCTTTGAAGGCACTTTGATGCGTACCACCTTGGGTAGTATGCTGACCGTTGACGAAAGAATAATATTCTTCTCCGTATTGTCCGGTATGCGTGAAGGCGATTTCGATGTCTTCCCCTTTCAGGTGGATGATCGGGTAAAGCCCGGTTGCCGTCATGTTGTCGTTCAAAAGGTCTACCAGACCGTTGCGCGACAAGATACGGTGTCCGTTATAGATGATAGCAAGCCCCGTATTGAGATACGTGTAGTTACGTAGCATTGTCTCAATAAATTCGGGCTTGAAACAGTAATTCAGGAATAGTGTATTATCCGGTTCAAAGAAGATGTAAGTTCCGTTTTCTTCTTCGGTATTCTTTGTCTCATCGGTCAGTAAGTTTCCTTTTGAGAAAGTGGCGATACGCACTTTGCCGTCGCGGTAACTGCGTACCTCGAAACGGGAGCTTAAAGCGTTGACGGCTTTCACACCGACACCATTCAGTCCGACACTTTTCTTAAATGCCTTGCTGTCGTATTTACCACCGGTATTCAGCATGCTGACAGCCTCGATGAGTTTTCCCTGTGGGATGCCTCGTCCGTAGTCGCGTACACTGACACGAAGGTTTTCTTCAACGGTAATCTCGATTTTCTTACCGGCTTGCATTTTGAACTCGTCAATACTGTTGTCAATTACTTCTTTCAGGAGGACATAGATTCCATCTTCGGCATGTGCACCGTCGCCCAGCCTTCCGATATACATACCGGGGCGTGTGCGTACATGTTCCATGTCACTCAAGTGGCGGATGTTGTCGTCAGTGTACTCTACTGCATTGTTGTTGTCTACAGGTATCAATTCGTTCTCTTCCATAGCTGTTTTTTTATTTTATCTCTTTGATGAACGCACGGCGGCGCTTATGTTGTTGAGTCTCAAAGTAATCCCATTGTGCCTGAACTTTTCCATTCAGTTCCAGTTCGGGGTTGCTTTCCGCAAAGATAAAACCTAATTTTTGATAAACTGGAATTAAATCGGAAAATAACAAAGCGTTAACACCTTTATTTTGATATTCCGGTTTCACTGCAACGAGTAGCAGATCAAGCATTTTGGCACGACGTTTCATGAATAATGCCTTTAACAGATAGAACCATCCGAGCGGCAACAGACGTCCGTTTGATTTCTGTAAAGCTTCAGCGAGAGATGGCATAGAGATACCTACACAGACTAGTTCATCATTGGCATCAGTAATCAGTGTAACCATCCGTAAGTCAAGGATCGGCAGATACATTTTCACGTATTGGTCGATTTGCCGCTGTGTCAGCGGAGAATAACCATAAAGTGGACTATATGCTTCGTTCATCAGTTCGAAAATCTTCTGTCCATAGTCTTTGGCTATCTTTCTTCCGGAAGTATATTTCTTTATCTTAAGGTTGTATTTTCGTTGGATCAGTTCGGAGATACGCTTATGTTTGTCGGGAATAGCATCCGGTATGTAGATTTTGTATTCCACCCAGTCGGCATCTTTCTCGAAGCCCAGTTTTTCCATGTGTATTGGATAGTACGGGTAGTTGTAGATAGTGGCCATGGTGCTAAGCTGGTCGAATCCTTCGATCAGCATTCCTTCCGCATCGAAATCAGTAAATCCGAGAGGACCGGCAATATGAGTCATACCCCGTTCTTTTCCCCATTCTTCCACTGTTTTGATAAGTGCGGATGATACTTCGGGATCGTCGATGAAGTCTATCCATCCGAAACGAACGTTTTTACATTCCCACTTCTTGTTTGCCTGGTTATTGATAATTGCAGCTACACGTCCTACTATTTTATCGTCCCGATATGCGAGGAAATAATCAGCTTCACAGAATTCGAATGCTGCATTTTTCTTCTTGTTGAAGGTGTTGAGCATGTCGTCATAGAGGTCAGGCACAGAGTAAGGGTTGCCCTTGTACATTCTGTAATTGAAACGGATAAATTTCTTAAGCTCTCTCTTTGTGGAGACTTTCTTGATTGTAATAGCCATATCTCGTATTTATGATTTGAGGAGGCAAAGATACGTGATAATCTTTAAATTACAACGCGCTAGAAAGAGAAAATATAGTCTCTGGACGATTAGGGAGTGGACTGTAAATATGAAGAATACCGGAAATGATGATAATACATTCATTTCCGGTATTCTTTTTCTATTTTTTCGTATGCCGTTTATAGGCTGATGTGTCCTTCGAATGGAGAAGCAGGTAAACCGGCTGCGTTGTATAAGTTAGCATCATCGGGATTATCTCCCCAAGCATATCGTACAGAGATCGGTTGCTGTATTTCCTTATTCCATACTATTACTTTATTGTTTTCGATTTTAGCCTGTGCCCATTGGTATTTTCCATCTGCGCCGGCAATGGCGAATCCTGATAAATAGCCATATTTATTACGAGCTACTAGTTGCTCTTCACAAGCGTCAAAGGTGATCTCCAGTGTATCTCCAATTCTTTTTACCGACTGGAATATCGGGCCGGTGCAAACAATAGAGTTATATCCGTAATCATTGTGAAGAGCATGCAAAGCAAGTCGTTTACCTACATCTTGTTTGTTGCGGGGATGTATGTCATTTTCTTCCCCGATGTCTATAATGACGGCCTGTCCTGTATGTGGTAAGGCCAGTGTCTTCGACTGTGCAGCCCTCAGGTTTGCCCAATGGCTCTCGGAAGGCTGCTTGGCCGGAGACATGAAGCTGGCTAATTGAACCCAATAGAATGGGAATTCGTTATTCCATTTGTTTCTCCAGTCTTTAATTAAAGCCGGAAATAAATCAATGTATTCGTTGGCACGAGCGGCATTGTTTTCTCCCTGATACCAGATCACCCCTTTCATTCCCAGACCTACCAGCGGATGAATCATTGCGTTGAATAGCAAAGAAGGAAAAGCGTTAGGACCGTATTCTACATAATCATATTGTGCACTCGATACTGCTACTTTATACTTCCAATTATCACACAAAGGGAAAATCCGGTTGTTAACTTTCAGGTATACTTCATCTTTAGGGCCATATAGTCCGCCTCCTCCACGATGGTCGGATATTTTAATAGTGACGGTATTTTGCTCCTTTAATACTTCTGCCGGGATCTTGTATAGACGTTTCAGATCATATCCTATCGTACGTCCTACTTCGTGTCCGTTAATCCAGGTGATGTCATCGTCGTCGATAGTGCCGAGACTCAATTCTGCATCTTGTCCTAAACAGTTGGCCGGTATGGAAAACTGATAAGTAAACCATACAACTCCATCTATACCGGATAACTCTTCATTTGACCATAATGACGGAACAATATGCTCTTTCCAGTTTTCTGTAGAGGTGTTTTCTGAATACCATTTCTCTTTTTCTCCCGGTTCATTTATGATGGCTTGTTCAAATTCCTTTTTGACTTTGTCACTGTGTTTGATGTATTCTTCGAATTCAGAAGAACGCATACGGGCTAATGATTTTTCATATTTTGGAAAATGATCTATCACTTCCATACTCATCCAGGTCTCAATGTCCGTACCACCCCACGAAGAATTAATGAATCCGATAGGAATATTGAGTTTCTGATATAATTCACGCACAAAGAAATAGCCGACAGCTGAAAAATCAGAAGCGGAGACGGGTGAACATACTTCCCATTTACCTTTTAAGTCGGCTTTAGGAGTGTGTCCCATTTCTTGAATTACATTGAATGAACGGATTTGAGGGTAATTGGCAGCTGCAACTTCTTCAATGGCGTGATTAGCACTACGTAGACGAAACTCCATATTTGACTGTCCGCTACAGATCCATACTTCACCGACTAAAATATCAGTAAATGATAAGGCTTGTTTGGGGCTTTTCACGCTTAGAGTATACGGACCACCAGCTTGCATAGGGGGCAGGCTAATTGACCATTTCCCATTTTTATCTGTCCGGGTACTCTTTTTTGCATTTCCTAATGTTACACTGATTCTCTCGCCGGCATTGGCAGTTCCCCATATATTGATTGGTTTCTCGCGTTGCAGCACCATGTGGTCTGAAAAGAAAGAAGGTACGGAAAGCTGTGCCATAATTTGTGATAGGACAAATAGCAAGCAAACTGTTAATGATAGAAGTTTTTTCATCATGTGAGTATCTGGTGATTATTCATTAATATATTCTTTGGGAAGTAGAATCTTACGAAGCGTATCGGCAAAGATTGCGGCCATGCGCTGTTGAATAAATGAATGTTCTCCATGAGGCGGATGCCATCCAAATACTTCTCCATGAGTCTCTTGTGAATCTCCTGTGTAGATTAGGCTATATTGTTTTCCTGTAACCGGATGTTTTTGGTTTTTGGAGAATCCGATGTATCTGTCGAATTCTACTACTGGAAATCCCCATTTCTCTGCCAGTTTTCGAACTGAAGTGTTGAATATCGGACGACTGTCATGCCAATGAGTACATAAGACAATAGAAGCTGGTTTTCCATAATGAGTATTGTAATATTTGGATTTTGGATTGAATTTTTGGTTATAACAGTCTGATATATACCGCTTGATGACATAGTCATAGCAAACGGCATAGTCGGAAGCATCAAAAGGAGTTTTATAATCTTTGTAGTTCTCTTTTAAGTTGGCTTCGTTATATACATCTTTTTCATGTACTTGCATAAGAACAAATACGTCGATGTTGTCAAACTCTTCCGGGGTATAGAGAGTGCCGTCCAGCATTTTATTTGCAGTGTGAGCAATAGATTCTGCACTAACAGCCCGATTGATGGGAATGGCGTGAAGGGCACGACATCCCATTTCAAACCATTTATTATTAGGTTCGGCAAAGGAGGCTCCAGATAATAAAATGGTATAGGTGTCTTTATTTTGGGCTGCTCCTGCTAAAGCGAGCAGGCAAATAAATGTGAATAAGGTGATTTTTTTGTACATAGTTATCATTGATTAATTAATTGGTGAGTGAAATCGAGTTCAAGTGAATGTTTTCCGGCTTGTAAAGTTATAGATTTTGGGGATTCTGGCATTGTAAAAGGAACAAATGTTACAGAAGTTCCTGCCGGGATATCGATTGTATAACGGATGCAGTCATTAGTTTGACGAACCCAGTTGATATTTAACCAACCATAGGGAGTATTATAGCGTATGGTAAGTTCATTCATGTCTGACGGAAAGAAAGGTTTTAGCAGAACATGCTTGAATCCGGGATGTTTTTCATCGATCTGAATCCCTCCCAGTCCTTTGTATAGCCATGCTCCTATTTCTCCGAACATAATATGGTTATATGAGTTGTCGATAACGACATCTGTCCGCCAATTTTCATGTAGAGTTGTAGCACCTTGTTTGATCCAGTACCCCCAGGAAGGATAGGTGTCTTGTGATGCGACTTTGTAAGCTGTTTCTGCATATCCGTTATCTGACATGGCGGAAAGTAGGGCTTTGCTTCCTAATAAACCGACGTCCAGATGATAATCGTCTTTTTCTACCAATTCATGTAGTCTGGCAGCAACTTTCTTTTTATCTTCTTCCGGAACGATTCCCCAGTATAATGGCATGGCAAGTTCTGTCTGTGTTCCCTCTGCATATATTCCTGTTTCCTTATTGAGAAAACTGGTGTTGATAGCCTCTTTTATTTTTTGTGCCAGCGTGTTATAATAGGAGGCATCTTCGGCATATCCGAAAAGTCTGGCTGCTTTGGCTAGAATACAGACGTCCGTATAATAATAGATAGAGGAAGTCAAGGTTATATTGCTTTTTGAGCGTACAGGTATCCAGTCGCCCAATCCCCAGTCTGTAAGATGATTGGTTGATATGGATTCTATATAGGAGACATATTTTTTGATTGGTCCGTACATGCGGCGGAGTAATGTGGTGTCTCCGTAAAATCGATAAATTTCCCAAGGGATAATGGCGACAGCACTCGTCCAGTCGACCCCGTTGGCCCAATCATAGCCCCATACAGAAGTTGGGATGATACATGGAAGGATTCCGTTGTCTTTTTGTTCATCACAAAAGTCGTTCATCCATTTCTCATATATAGAGATACCATCGAAATTGTATAATCCTGTTTCTATGGCAATATGTGCGTCTCCTGTCCAGCCATTTTTTTCCCGTTGAGGGCAGTCAGTCGGGTAACCGAACAAGTTGGCTAAATAGGAACTGTTAGTGGCTTTCCATATTTTGTTTAGCAGATCGGATGACGAAGACCAGTAGCCGATGGCCGGAACATCACTGTGCATTTCTACTGCAATAAGATTTTCGTCGGATAATTGAATAGGGGCAGATGATGAGACTTCTACAAACTGAAAACCTTTGTAGTTGAATTTGGGCATGAATCTATCTTGCTTTCCGCTAAGTATGACGATGTCTGTTTGAAAAGGATCGCTGTCGTCTGTCGGCCGGTAGTGATAATCTATATTTGCCATGTTTACCATACCGTTTTTGTCTAAAAGTTCCCCATGTTTCAGGCGCAGTTTTGTTCCTTTTTTCCCTTTCACTTTTAGCTCGGTGACACCTGCAATGTTTTTGGGGAAATGATAGACGTAGCAGCTGTCATTTATTTTTTTGCATTGAGTTGCTGTATAGCGGGCCGTTTCACGAATCGGATGCATAACTTGTGATTTGATCGTTTCCGTAGGCGATTCGGTTTCTTGTGCATGATACCATCCGGTAGCGTTGAATCCGGGGGAGTCCCAGCCTGCTAATTCTTTCTGTGCATCATAATGCTCGGCTGTATAGATGCTGTTGAAAATAACCGGGCTGTCAGTTGTTTGCCAGGTTGAGTCAGTACCCAGATATTCTGTTGTTCCATCTGTGTAACGCAGATGGAGTTGTGCTGTGAATTTAGGGCGGTTTCTCCATGAAGCCTTGTCGAAAAACCATACTGCTGTGGATTGATGATTATACCAGCCGTTCCCCAGTTGTACTCCTATTACATTTTCACCCAGAGATAGTAATGACGTAACATCATGAGTGACTGATAGTATACGTTTGTCGAAATGTGTATACATAGGGTCCAGGAAATGATTTCCTGCCCGTTGCCCGTTGACAGAGAGCTCATGTAGGCCTGCCGATGCAATAGTGAGTAAGGCTTGCTCGATTGTTTTGTCTAATTGGAAGCTCTTTCTATAATAGGGTGCCGGACGGTATGTGATGTCATGTTTGTCAGTAATCCATTTCCCTTTCCAGTTGTCGGGTGATAAACATCCTGTCGTGAAGGAGGATATTGGAGAAAATGTAGTTTTCTGTTTGGAAGAGGTTTGATAGCCTATTTTCCAATAATACGTTGTATATGAATCTAAGGGTTGTCCATCATAGGAGACTCTTATAGGAGCTCCTATGATGGATTTGTTCCAATAACCGGACTGTCTGCCTGATAATTGAGTACTGTCTGTTGATAGCCATATCTCAACTCTGTTGATACTATCTTCCTCTAGCAGCGGAAGTTTCCAGGAGAGTCTGGGAGTTTGAGTATCTACTCCTACAGGAACGGGTATATTCTCACATTTTAATTCAAATGGCGTTTTTAGCTCTTGAGGTGCACATGAGAATAGGGTTGTACCCAATAGTAAATACAAATAGGACTGAATTGGAATATGAGCCATATTGGTTAGTTGGTTAGTGATGAATTTACTTTTTTCTTCTCTCTTCGAGCTCTGTTGATATTTCATATAATCTTTTTTCATTTAACGGATAACGTGAAATGAAGAATGCTGATAGCATGGTGGCAATTGCCGGGAAGATACTCATCATCATACAAATGCCGGTTTGAGCAAAGTCGGATTGGATTACATTTGCTTTGAAACCGAAATAGGCCAGTAGCCATCCGGTCAAAGCACCTCCGATTGTCCAACCGAACTTTTGAGACATGGACGAAGAAGAAAATATCAGACCGGTTGCACGTCTTCCGGTTTTCCATTCGGAGTAATCTGATATATCTGCATACATAGACCATAACAAGGGAGAAATAATACCCGCACAGATACTTATTAAGACCTGTAAACAAAGAATTCCCCAGATAAAATCTTTAGGAAGGAAGTAGAATAAAACGCTTAGAATGGTAGCGCCAACCATTGCCATAAAATAAGTTTTCTTTTTACCGATTCTCTTGGTCAAGGATGGCACAAACATGATTCCGAGAATATTGGCTGCTTGGCCTAATACCAAGTAGATAGTAATTAGAGTAATGGCACTGTTCATGAGTGAGAAAGAGAATGTATCGGAGCTGTCTACATAATATTTGAAATAGAATACAGCGGAACCGTCACGAAGAGAATTGAAAACTAATGCCATGATTCCTGCACATAAAAGAATCCACCAGGGTTTGTTTCTGCCCAGATCTTTCAGATCTTCTTTCAGCGACCCTTTTTCTTCTTTTATGGGCTGCACTCTTTCTTTTGTCCATAGAAAAGTTAATAAGAACATTCCACTAGCCATAATCGCAAATACGACTGCAGCCATTTGCCAGCCGAAAGCGATATCGGGTATATTCTCCGTTATCTTCATTTTACTGAATATATCGACCAGTGGCTCAATGAGGAATAGTACCAGAATACTTCCTCCAAAAGCAAATGTCATGCGGTAGGAGGAAAACTCTGTGCGTACTTGCGGATTGGCAGACATTACTCCTAATAGAGATGCGTATGGAACATTGATTAATGAATATACCATCATCATAAGGGTGTATGTGGCATAAGCAAATATTATTTTGGTAGTCATGTTATCTCCAAAAGAGGAGAAGGTCAGTATACCACAGATGCCGAATGGTATGGCTACCCATAGTAGGTAGGGGCGGAATTTACCCCAGCGTGAGCTTGTCCGATCGCCTAATATTCCAACAAACGGATCGAGGAAAGTATCCCAGACGCGTGTGATAAGGAACATCGTCCCTACCACAGCCGAAGAGATACCTACCACGTCTGTGTAGAAGAATAGCAGATACATTGTGAATAACTTCCAAAACATGGAAGAAGCAGCATCTCCTAATCCATACCCGATTTTTTCTCTTAGTTTTATGTTTTCCATGGTGATGTATTTATTGTTTCAGGTATTGTTTATTATGATTTACCATAGTAATGATCCGCTTCACAGATTCTATAGAACGGAAACCGTCAGTTGGTGTGTGCAGGCAATAATCTACAAGTTGGCTTACTGTTGATTCAGCTACATGAAGACGTGTGTCAGAAGACGCATAATAGATATAAACCTTTCCATTATCATCTTCAATCCATCCGTTTGAGAATAATACATTCGATACATCACCGATTCTTTCCTCTCCAATGGGGGCCATGAAATAACCTGCAGGCTCGGCAATAATCTGTGTCGGATCTTCTAAGGAAGTCATATATAAGTATAATACATAGCGTAGTCCGGCTGCGCATCCTCTTACACCATGTGCCAGATGTAACCATCCTTGTGGGGTTTTAATAGGGTGTGGCCCTTCTCCGTTTTTCACTTCCTTGATCGTATGATAAAACCGTTTATTGATGATCTTTTCCTCTTTTATTTCTGCATGACAGATATCATCGATGAGTGCCCATCCGATACCTTCTCCATTGCCGGCGTCAATGAAACCATCTTGGGGACGGGTATACAGTGCGTACTTCCCGTTCACAAATTCCGGATGAAGCACTACGTTGCGTTGCTGGCTCGGAGATTTTAGGTCCGGCAAGCGTTGCCATGTTTTCAGATCTTTTGTTCGTGCAATACCTGCTACGGCTACTGCGGAAGACAAATCACCGGCTGGAGCGTTTGCATCTTTGCGTTCCGCACAAAAAATACCATAAATCCAGCCATCTTCATGTGCGGTCAGGCGCATATCATACATATTGGTATCGGGAATGTCTGTCTCCGGCATTTCTATCGGATAATCCCAGAAACGAAATCCGTCTACAGGACTATTACTCTCTGCTACTGCAAAGAATGATTTTCGGTCTGCTCCTTCAACGCGCGCCACAAGATAGTATTTATGATTGATTTTGATGGCTCCCGTATTCATTACAGCATTGATGCCAATTCTTTCTTCCATGAATGGATTTTGTTTTTCATCAAAATCATATTTCCAGATGAGTGGTGCATGTTCTGCTGTTAATACAGGGTAGTAGTAACGTTTGTATATACCGTTGCTATTGCTGCATATCTCATTTTTTCGGTTGATAAGAGCTTCATAATTTTGTGTTAGCTCTTCTAATCTATTACTTTTCATATTCTATTGTTATTTTTTTCGGTTAATTATTTTATAATTAAAACCCAGTCATTTCCTTTTCCTTTTGTGGGAGAGGATATGGGAATGGTATCTGTTGTTGTATATTGATAGAATGTGATTTTTCCATTGCGAGGATTCATCCACTTTAGAGACCGTTTGGGCGTATTCATTGAAGGCAAATAAATGGTTCTCTCTCCACCTTGTGGAAAATATACTAATAAATAGTCTTTATTGCCGAATGCTACAGGGTAGTTTTTATTTTCTAAAGGTACATCGCCAAAGATGGTTTGTAGGTTTTTTCCTTGAGTAAAATCAAATTTCTCCCATAATCTGCGAAAGTGAATTAAATCCCAGGCTCCTTGTTTATCCATTGATTGGTACCATGGAGTGTCGGCGTCACATTTAGGCTCACGTCCGGTATCAAACATCTGCCATATATCATTACAGCCGTATGTATATCCACAAGCTCCGCTGAACATACTTTGGTAAAGTGTATGGCGGATATCATCATCTCCAAATCTTCCATTTTCTTTTTTGAAATTGATCGGAATATTTTCATATCTGGGTTCTCCGTCCATGCATGGCTTGTGTGGTTCCTTATTTAAATCGGGCAAAAGCAGACGTTGATAGATTGCGAAATCTTGTTGTGCGTGTCCGGATTGACACATATTGAAATCCAACCAGGAAGCATTGTGAAACCAGAACGAGGATGAGTGCTCTCCATGAGGATGATAAGTCATCAAATGGTTTTTGTCTACACTTTTAATACCAGTCGCTAATGCATTCCAAATGGCAAAGTTCTTTCCGTCTCCACTTCGATCACCTCCTATTACCCATATCAGATTGGGAGCGTTCATATAGCGTTCTCCTAACCATTTGCCGTATTTATATGCATTCTCCGGAGTAAAAATCTCTGGTCCTTTTCCCCACTGTTTGTCTACCTTATCCCCCCAGGTTGGTAGTAGAGCTATGTATAAGCCTTTGACTGCAGCCAGAGAAATAACTTTGTCTACATGGGTGAAGTAGTCAGGAGCGGGTTTGTCAATATTGCCGTCAATTAACTTGGGTCCTCCGTTAGATGAAACATTCATGTCATCTAATTCATCCAGGATTACCGTTTGTATTACGGTAAATCCTTTTTCTCTACGATTCTCCAGATATTGCTCTGTTTCTTTGTCATTTAAACGGCTAATGAGTTCCCATGCTGTATCTCCTATGTAGAGAAAAGGAGTTCCATCGGTGTATTCCAGATAACGTCCTGAAGAATTTACCCTTAAATTTCCTTTGGATAGATTCGTGGCATTTCCTGTCCACCGGTCTTCTTGAGCAGAAATTCCAGTTAAATAAAACATAAATAAAATGTAGCAGATGGAGAACCTTTTGAACATAATTCTATTTTTTAAAAGTACTTGTATATTTCTCAATGATAGGCATTTGCGGTCTGTCTTTCCCGTCTTTGGGGGTGATTGCCATGAAATAGCTATCCCACCACGGACCCGCAGCCCAATATGTACCATTGATTCCGTTTTCTTGTAAATATCCCAAGAATAAGTCGAGGGTTTCATTCCAACGGGGATCATTGTCGGGAATTCCATATTCTCCGATAAAACCATGGAATTTATTTTGTTTGATCCATTCTACAAATGGTTTTACCCGGTCGATACCTTTCTCCGGATAACATTCTTCCTCTTCGTATGAATATTTGTAGGTACCGGATGCATCCTTGTCAAAATATACATGAGCTTCAAAAGCAAGGTTATTAGCCGGGTCTTTTAAATATTTGAGTGTATCACTCTGTTCAATCCAGCGCTCTGCTGATGACCAGTCATTGCCGCCTACCATGATAAGAGTATTTGTGTCGACTTCCCGAATGGCATTGATGGACGCTTGCGCCATGTCGAACCAGCTGGTTTCCGGGGTCAGATCATGTGGCTCGTTCATTAGCCCATAACCATATATGTTTTTAAAAGTCGAGAATTCTTTAGCGATAGCTTGCCAGAAAGAAGCCAAGTCTCCGATCGTTAATCCGTTATTTCCAATGAGGGTATGTTCGTTGTTCATGTAACGGCGACAGTAATTATGTAAGTCAAGAAGAACCACCATATCGCGTTTCTCTGCAGCTCTGACCAGTTCTTTCATTTTATTGAGGTCATGTTGGTTTAACGGTCCTTTTAAGTCAAGTTGTAGCCGTTCCCATTTGAATGGCAACCGGATAAGTTTCAGCCCTTTCTTTTGCCAATATTCGAGGTCCTGGTCTGTCGGGTAGGTATAGTCTTTATTATATTCCCCGGGAAAGGATGAACCGAAGTCAGCACATGCCAAGTTTACTCCGTAAGGTTCACCTGTCTCTTTTACTGGAGGTTGATTACTTTTACATCCATTTAGAGTAAGAAGGCTGAGTAGTAGAAAAGCCGAAATAAAAACTTTTTTCATAATGTTCTGTTTAATAGGGTGATTGAAGGTTCCAGCCTTTTACAATAACTGGAGATTCCAAATTTATTTTTAATATTTTTGATTCCTGTGGATTAAGCCATATATAGTTCTCTGAAACGATAAGTTGATCCATCTTTTCTGGTGCTTCTATGTGCACTCCGATAGCGGGGTACTTTCCTGTATTTGTTAAAGTCACTATATTACCTGTGCGTTCCATTTTTATTTCTGTCTGGGGCATTGATAAGATGGAGCCCGGACGTACTTCGTAATTGGTAAAGTAATAATTCCGATACATATTCTTGTTGTCTTTGATTATGTCCAAGACAAAGAATAACATGGTCGATTTGGTTTGTTCTCTATTCAGACTTATTTCTCCTAATTTTTTGACAACATTCTCATCGCCAGTGCCGTTAAAAGTATGGGTGGCAACAGTGTCTAGTAGTGCATTGTATATAGACACTTTGACCTGATAAGGCTCTTTCTCCAATATTTGGCAATCGTCGAGTAGATAGACAGGAAGACTGACTTCTTGACTGGAAAGATTGCTGCGGTCAAATAGCATGACTGCCGCTAGCGGAGCAAAAGACTTTTGCACAAAATAGTGGACAGGTTTGATGATACCATAATAATCTACACATGACCATGATACGCCGGGATAGTTATCGTTCATCTTATAATAAAGTGCTCCGGTAGTATGAGGCCATAATGTGCGTGCCCGTTCTAATGTATGGCGCACTCCTACTACTTGTGCTAACTGTGATCCGAGTATGAAAGAAGCCAGCGAATCCTTCGACATAAAATAACCGGAATATTGAACGAGCTTTTCCATTTCTCTCATTGTTCCGAAGATAGGAGTGTGGTGTGTGAAATTACCGCTCCTTTGGGGAGGCCACACTTCTTTTTCCTCATCCAAATATCTACGCACTGTCTCGATGTGAGGTAATGATGCTATCCCAAATTCTCCCCAAAAAGGAGCGGTCATATTTAAGTTATGATTAAGATGGGCATCGTCCCACCAGCAGTTGTAATTGTGCTGACTACCTCCCCAGGCCTCCCCGCGATGGAAGGGACGTGTTCCGTCAAGTTCAATGCTTAGTCGTCCCATCATATCAATTGCAGGTCCGAATGGTTTATCCGATTCATTTCCTGCTCCCCACATGATAAGAGAAGGGTGATTTCTTAATCGTTTGGTATTTCTTTCCACTGTTTCTTGCAGCATAGCGTACGGTTGCGTGTTATGGCTATTCCAGGCCGTTGGCCATTCTTGCATGACTAAAATACCATATTTGTCGCATAATTCGTAAAAATCATCAGTTTCGGGCATTCCCCCTCCCCAAGCTCTTAGCATTTGTATGTGCTGGCTTTGGGCTATTTGGAGTAAATGTTCATATTTATTTCTTGAGAAGTCCATTAATGCATCCATAGTGCACCAGCCTGTTCCTTTTATAAACATCGGCTTGTCATTGATGACAAATGTCCAGTTATAATAATCTTCTTTAGCACCATCAATTAATGGTCTCATCTCAATAGTCCGTATACCGAACGACGTTTTTGCATGGGCGGTCTTTCCTTTTTGTGGAATGAAGAATAGATTGAGGTCGTATAGTGCTTGTTCTCCTCTGTCATTGGGCCACCAAAGATGCGGATCTTTGATTTGAAGGTCTAAAGATAGAGTTTCCTGTTTCTTCTGACTATTTATGTCGAAATGATAATATTGTTTTACTCCTTTAAAGTTTTTAGGAGATACTTCTGCATATAATACTCCTTTTAATGGAGATGATTCTTTATGCAAATCGAGAGTTAAGCGCATTTGACCATCGAGCGAACGAGTGGCGATGAATGGCGATTCTATTTCTACTGCGGCTTGTTCTTTTAATTGAACGCTACGCCAGATTCCTAATGATGGGATTTGTGCATAATGCCATCCATAAACGCAATTGAATACAACAGTATATTTCCAACTTTCATTTGCGTTGGGAGGCCAGTTTCCCAGAAACATTTGGGGAATGGCTTCTAGTTTTACTATGAGAGTATTTTTATTCTTTAAATATTTACCTATTGAAAAATCGGGGCCTCCGAACATACCTTCGTGTGTTCCCAAAAGTTTTCCATTGAGCCATATTGTACATTTGTTAGCGATTCCGCCAAAAGATAATATACAGTGCGATGAGGGGGAGTCTAGTTCGAACTCCCGCTTCATCCACCATGTTTTGTAAGATTGTTTTTCTGCAATAGAGTCATTCTGTCCGATGTATGGATCAGGTATGATTTCATTTTCTACTAATGCGGTGTGAATACTACCAGGCACACGGGCGGGTATTTGATCTGTCCAGATGGTATGTAAACGTTCTTTTTCACTTCCTCCTTCTGCCAGTTGCCAAGTTCCGTCCAAAGAGATTTTCGCAGGAGTATCCCTGACAAGAGGAATATTTCCTGCTTCAGTCATCTGTATACCTTTTACTTCTATTGGAGATAGCTTTGCTGCAAAGCTTTCCCTGTCTATCTCATCCATTGATTTTTGTGCAATAATCATTGGAGTAGATAGCAGTAAAGTGATAATGGTGATGATTCGAGTTCTCATGGACAGTATTTATTCTGATTATTGTTGTGTACTTTTATATTTCAGGAGCGTGCTTAATTGCGGACGATCCTGTGTGTAATTATTGGTCGGTTGGACAGATAAGGGATAGTCACCCCATCGTGGACCGGCAGACCAATAAGTTCCGTTTATTCCATTTTCTTGTAGATATTTAAGTGCTGCATCAAGAATATCCAGCCAACGACCGTCAGTATCAGGTATTCCATATTCACCGACGAATCCACGTTTATTATTCTCTTTCAGCCAGTCAACAAAAGGTTTCAAACGAGCCACCCCTGTTTGAACGGTTGCACCATCTTCATCATATCCTTTATTATAGTTTCCGGAAGAATCCGAATCGAAATATATATGTGCCTGGAATATCAGGTTATTACTTGGATCTGTAAGAGTTTTCAGATTGTCACTGCATTCTTTCCATCGTCTGGCAGAACTGAATTCGTCTCCGCTAACTATGATGGTTGTTTTAGTATCTATAGTGCGGATGGCATTAATGCAAGCTTGGGCTATGTTAACCCACGGTGTCGATGCCAGCATTTCGTAGGGTTCATTCATAATGTCGTAACCCCAGATATTTTTATAGTCTTTAAATTCCTTTGCCAGTTTTTTCCATACGTCACAGAAATTGTCAACAGTGCATCGTGCATTACCAATGATTGCATATTGATTATTTTGTGAACTTTGCCCGTCGCAATATACACAATATCTTCCAAAGTTATGCATATCCAATAGTATCTGTATGTTTCTATCTTCGGCAGCTTTGACGAATTTCTTCATTTTTGCCAGTTCTGTTGCATTTAATTCTCCATTCATTGTGGGTTGTATGCGTTCCCAACGAAATGGAAAACGTACCAGATAAAGACCTTTGGCTTTAAAGTAATCCAAGTCTTTTTCTGTGGGATAACCATAGTGAGTACCATCTACCCCCGGATATACATTCCCAAATTCAGCTCCTGACAGGTTAACTCCGAAATAAGCTGTTTGTTTGGTTGGTTGAGGTTCATCACCATTTTCTTCTTCGTCTGATTTGGAACAAGATGAAAATAGAAGTGCTATAATCGTTAATAATGAAAATAAGTCTTTTAGCATAAATCGAATTGTTTTTGTTTATGAGGGAACGCTTTAGTACGAGCGTTCCCTTTTTATTTTTACTTATGAACAAACCTGAAATTACACATACTTAAATCAAAATCTTGAGCAGATTCGGGAGAAAATATGATTTTGAAAGCTGTGTTGGTACTAGGATCGATAGGATTAGGCAACAATGCTTCTGTATCGGCACTGATCCGTACAGTTTGCCATCCACCATAAGTATTAACAGGAATTCCTCCTTTGGAAGGATACCATCCATAATCTCCTAAAATGATACGCGCCTGGGCTGATATCGGAAATTTAGCTCCAGTACAGATTTCAAATCTTAAATCGTAAGATGAAGGGTCTGCGGCTACTTCTGCCGGTACAGTAATATATCCGGCCCACATAACCATCCATCCCCAAGCTTTCACGGAATTATTGAAGCGAATATATTTTCCTCCTTCTACTAATGGTTCCGGTTGTCCTTCTAATGTGCCGTCACATAAGAAATCTTTCGGGGCATCAGGGAATTGGCTGGAATGTGTAAAGGCACCGCTTCCCGGCCAATTATTGAAATCGAAAAGTTGAGATACTCCCGGATCCATGTATGTGAGCTTGTATGCTTCATCCATGTTTGCCCCTTTTATAGTAAGAGTAGATTTCGGAGCGGCATTTGCAGGAATTTCTATTGTCAGCTCTGTACGAGTAGCATCGATTACATTTACTGGTAAATTGCCTAGATTAACAATTGCTTCCTCAATTGTAATACCGTAGAGGTCAAAATTATCACCTGTAATAACCGTCGTATCTCCCGGCTGGGTAAATTCATTCTTGAGTCCATTGATTGTTAAATCAGGGATGGAAACGACAAAAGGAATACTTAGTTCTCCGTGTTTGGTTGTAATATAAATTGTGTTTGTCACTTCTTTAGGAAGTGCACGGGGAATAGGTGCGAGAAGCATATCGTATGTCGAATATATCTCCTTACTGTCCACCTCGATATCATTGAATTTTAGGGAAGTGATATCTCCAAGGTTTGTTCCCTCGATTCGTACTACTTGTTCGAAATTTGCTCCCTCAATGGGAAATTCAGCATCTGTTGCCAAAACGACTTTGTCTACAGTCGGAGCACCTGTTGACGGTTTGTTTTCTTTGGCTTTCAGATCGTCGACTTCAACAATATCCGTACAGGATGTTAAAGTAAATATGGATGCTGCGATTATTGCAAAATATTTTATTTTCTTCATAATCTGTTTTTTACATGGTTATAAGTGATTAATCCCAGCCAGGATTATTCTCATTAATTCCTTGGTTTGTCAGGATTTCAAGAGTCGGAATCGGGAATAGCAGATGTTTGCTGGAACGTTGTTTTACGTTGTTAGCTTCATCCATTCCGCCTAGAGCATTCATTGCCTGCAAATAAATTCCCCAACGTATTAAATCCCAACGACGATCGCCTTCCAAGGCTAATTCCATTGCACGTTCTTCAAGGATTGCAGAACGCAGGCTGGTTTTATCTGTAAAGTTTGCCAGTTCTTTGCCTGTTGCATTACTACGGGTGCGAACATCATTTAAAGCATCTACCGATTCTTTTGTCGGGCCATTTAATTCATTAGCTGCTTCTGCAAAAATTAGAACAATATCAGCATAACGTAAAAATGGGTAATTGGCATCTGTACGAGGTTGAGTCTGATCGGCTATTTGTTGTGAATATTTGGTCGTGAAAGCGAAGAACTGTTCTGATCCTCCTTCATCACATCTCCATCCGGAGGTTACTTTAGGATTATCGAACGGAGGTTCTTTGGCTTCAACCATACGTTGCCATTTCCCAAAGTTCGGATAGTATGAACCACCCCCCCAACTTGTATCAGAGTTCTGACGTATCCAACAATGCAACACTCCCTTGTCCACGCGGTAGTCTTTTTCTTCAAATAATAGATACCAGTGTTTTCTACATCCTACCGTTAAGCTATTGTCTATATTTCCTGCTGCATTGAGTCTGCCACAGTAGTGCGAGCTGAATAATGTACCGTATAATTCATCACCGGACTTAGTTTGTAAGCTGAATAAATGTTCGCTACAAGTCTTGCCGGAAGGAGACCAAACCAAATCATAGTCCTCAAGTTTGTGTATTCCATATTCTCCTCCTATTATATCTCCTGCAATTTCGTAGGCCAGTCTATAATATTCTTGAGAGGAAAAGCTTTCGTAACCGGCAACTTGATCCTTGGAGAATGTTGTCGGAACAGGTTCTGTATATACTTTGGTCATAGTGCCGTTTACATTCTGCATGACAAACGGTGCGCCGGTTTTTACTGTTATTTGTTCTCCGGTAGCCATGGACGCAGAGCCGATAGTCGCATATACTTTGGCTAACAAACCTGCCGCAGTTGCAGCACAGACTCTTCCGGGTTTAAATCCATTGTCCGAATTTTTATAAATCATATCTTTGGCGTCTTTAAGCAAAGGTATGATTGTTTCCGTGTATACTTGTGCAATTGGAATGCGCGGATTATTAGTATATTGCCCGGATTCGTTTACACTGACGGAATAAATAGGGATAGCTCCATAAGCACGTACCAGATAGAAATATGCCCATGCTTTAAGAAAATAGCATTCTCCTAATGCATTCTTTTTAAATACTTCTGATACATTTTGCATCTTGTTGATTTCAGAAACCGCTATATTTGCTCGGTTAATCAAAGAGTACATTCCGGTCCAAAGTACATCGGCTTGTCCGTCACCTCCCTGGAAGTTACCACTTCCAAATTGGCTGAACTGCCATACTGCACCGGAAATATAGTCACAGTCATAATCCAGCGGACGTGGGAAACTACCGTATCTGAACATGGCTTCGTGTAATGTGTTATATACTCCTGTTACCCACATGTCGGCACCGTTATCAGAATCCTCAACATCTTCAGGGACAATGAAGTCGAAAGGCTTTTCTTCGATCATACTTTCGCATGATGTCATTACTGCTCCGGATAATAGGAGGCTGGATGCCATCAGATATATGAATATATTTTTCTTTTTCATTATTTCTTGAGATTATAACGTTAATTTAAAACCTATTGAATATGTTCTGCTGCTTGGATATGAGAAAATATCAACTCCTCTTCTGGAAGCGTCAGAACCAAAGGCGTTTACATCCGGATCAAACCAACTATAACCTGTAATCGTGAATACGTTTGTTACTGTACCGAAAACAGACAAGTTGCTAATTCCTTTTATGACTGAACCGAAATTGTAGTTTAAGTTGATCGTTTTTAGTCTGAAGTAAGAACCATCTTCTACATAACGGTCGGAGAGTTTCATGTCACGGGTCATTGCAGTAGTGACGCGAGGCCATTTGGCGTTAGCTGCATTCTCTGGTGTCCAGCGGGAATCATAAGCATCTTGAGTGATGTTTGCAATACTGCTCATTCCGATATTTGTCAAGTTACCATTAAAAATATCATTACCATGAGTACCTTGGAAGAACAATCCCAGAGTCAGATTTTTCCATCGTAAATTGGCGTTCAGCCCGTAAATAAAGTCTGGATTAGTATCACCGATGATAGCTCGGTCTTCTGACGTTATTTTTCCGTCATTGTTTTTGTCCAGGTATTTGATTTCACCGATCATTCTGCGAGCCTCATCATCAGATGCTTTGGCATATATTGGATCTGCACGGACTTCTGCTATATTATCATAGAAGCCGTCTTCTATATAGCCGAAGAGTGTTCCGATAGGTAATCCATTTCTTTGCAGAAAGACTTCTTTGGCACTATACCATAATTGGTTAGCATATTGATCGGCCGTTAAACCTCCGATTTCATTTTTATTAAAAGAGATGTTACCGTCGAAGTCTAAGGTCCAGTCTTTTTTATCTAATGCAATGATTTTACCGGTTAGCTCAAGTCCTTTGTTTTTTACATGACCGAAATTCGTCCACATGGTAGTATAACCGGTACTATTCGGTATAGATACATTTTGTAGCAGGTCATTAGTTTTTTTATAATAATAGTTAGCGGATAAACTAATCCTGTTATTCCAGAATCCCATGTCGAGTCCGACATTATATTGGTCGGTTGTTTCCCATTTGAGTTTGTCATTCAAAGGACCTTTGTAAGTTTGTCCTGCAAATCCACTGCTCAATGTTCCGTCGAGAGGGTAATTGGATGGTGCAAGTGAAGCGATGGTCTGGTAACTGCTGATCGCTTGATTACCGGTTTGACCGTAGCTGAATCGCAACTTTAAGTTACTGAATATATTTAGGTTTTTGATGAATTCTTCTTCAGATATAGTCCATGCTACTGCTCCTGAAGCGAAGTTCGCGAATTTATTTCCGGGAGCGAAACGGCTTGAACCATCACGACGGAACGATGCTGTGAAAATATAGCGATCCTTGAGTGTATAGTTGGCGCGTCCTAATAAGGAGACTAGAACTGCTTGTCCTCGATAGCTGGCTGGTGTCTCAATATTTAACGCCTGGCTCATATCGAAGTCCTGTGTGATGTCAGTCGGGAAGTTGGACGCATTCATTGTTTTGCCACCCCAGTCTGATTTTTCGTAAGTGAAACCGGCTACTACATTGAGATGATGTAGTTTGTTGAATGTCTTATCGAAAGTAACCAATGATTCTGCTGTTAAGTTCTGCCAGAAATTGTCGCTTTTACCAGCTCGTCCGTTGGAAGCTTTACCTTCTCCTGTTTCACGATTGTAGTAACTTGCACGATCGTTTACTGAATAACTGATACCTAGATTCTGACGGAATTTCAAACAATCAAGGATTGTAATTTCGGCAAATGCAGAAGTAAATACATTAATTGATTTCAGTTCATCTTTAGCTGTATTAACGTATGTACGTGGATTGGCTGATAACCATGCATAAGAATCATCTTCTGTCTTGTCCCCTACATATAATGTTGGTAAATAAAGCATAGCAGAGCGGATGATACTATAATCATAGGAATTTGACTTGGCAAACTTAGTTAACGAACGGGTAAAGTTGATATTTAGTCCCGTATTTAACCAGGGTTTCACATGGCTTCCAATGTTGGCACGAACAGCAAAACGTTCATAACCTGAATTCTTGATGATACCACTCTGGTCTGTATAGTTGCCTGAAAATGCATAGTTGCTCTTTTCATTTCCTCCTGATACACTAAGATTGTATTCCTGTGTTAATGCATCTTGTAAGATCTCGTCCATCCAGTTGGTGCCTTCTACCCATTCTTTATTGCCATATTCGTCTTCACGATAACCCGGATTGAGATAATCTTCTGGTGAAGCATAGTATTTACCGGAGTTAGGAACGATTTTATCGTTTTCGTCGCGACGGTAGTTCCATTTTCCACGATAAGGCAGGTATGAATAGGGAAGATTGTCATAAGCAGCTCCGTTGATTACACCTTCATTTACATAATTAGCATAAGTGTAAGCATCCAGCATTTTGACCATTTTGGCTATTTTGGAAAGTCCGAAGTTGGCCGAGAACTCAACTTTGGCATCTCCGGCACGACCTCTTTTAGTGGTAATTAATACGACACCATTAGCTCCGCGAGAACCGTAAATGGCTGTTGCAGAAGCATCCTTCAAAATATCGATTGATTCGATGTCATTAGGATTGATTAATGAAAGAGGATTGGTTGTTGAGTTATTGCCTTCATTTGCTTTACTACTTGGAGTGTCTCCTACTTCAAACGGAATGCCGTCGACAATGTAAAGTGGTTGTGAATTTGTAGAAAATGAGTTGGCACCACGGATGGTGATACTTACGCCTGAACCGGGAGCACCGTCACTCTGGTTTACTTGTACACCGGCTAATTTGCCTTGTAAAGCTTGGGAAATACTGGTAGGATTACCAAGCATCAAGTCATCACTTTTAATAGAAGAAACAGCTCCGGATAAATCTTTTTTCCTCATTGTACCATAGCCGATAACTACTACTTCATCCAGAGATTGAGTATCATCTTTGAGTGAAACATTGATTGTTTTACGGTTTCCTACAGTGACTTCTGTTGTTTTATAACCGATAAAAGTGTACTGAAGAACAGATTTTTGGCTTTCTACTGTTATAGTATATTTACCATTTAAATCAGTGATGGTACCATTATTCTTTTTAACTCCTAACTCAACAATATTAACTCCCGGAAGAGGTTCACCTTTGCTGTCTGTTACAGTACCTTTAATCTCAATACCTGCTGCTGAGGCAGCTGTATTTATCATCCAGAACATAATCAAGAAGAGCCAGACTCCTTTTGATCCTTTTAACATCCGCACTTTTGAGCGGGGAAAAGAAAAGAGATTCTTTTTCATTTTTCTCAAATTTAAAATTAACTTTATTATAAAATTTCGTAGGTTTATTGTTGATGCAAAGCTAGTAAATAAGGAAAGTAAATAATTGACGTTATTTACCTAAAACTGATATTATTTTATCATTCTTTATTTTTATAAATATGTGAGTTGTATTGTCGGATAAACTTACGACTTTGGCGTCCTGCTGGTTTTATTAAAGACTCATCCCATCCTCCGTTTTTGCTTGCTCGCGGGAGAATCATAGAGCAAGTTTCGTTCTTGTCTGAAATGGACCAGTTAACCCAGCTGATCTTTTTACTTTCCATCCATTCTACCCAACGGGTCCATTCCGGTATATCTAATGGCCCATCGCCAGTACACTCCATTCCTGCACATTCTGAAACAAAAATGGGAATTCCTTTTTCCCATGCCGCTTCAGCTCTATCCCGTAACTCTTGTTTATGAGTGGCGGCATAGAAATGGAGGGTATACATTATATTATTGAATCCTTTTAAAGGACTTTCTGCTACCAGGTGTAAATCTTGATCCCAGTGTGGACTGCCTACAAGAATAATATTATCAGGATCATATTTGCGTATTTCAGAGATAATATCAGTTGCATATTCTTTCACGCTTTCCCAACTGTCTTCCATGGGTTCGTTATATATTTCATAAATAATATGAGGATATTTTCCGTATTTCTGTGCCATCATCGAGAAAAATGCTTTCGCTTCTTCTTTTTGCGGATAATAAGTATGCCAGTCGATTATTATATAGAGGTCATTTTTTATCGCTGCTTTAATCACTTTATTCATGCATTTTAATGCAAATTCGGGATTTTCAATGTAATTGTCTTCAATAACTGTCCCCATTGCTGCACGTAAAACGGTGCATTTCCAATCTTTTTTCAACCATTTTACAGATTGTTTATTGTAAAATCTAGGCCATAGATTGTGCCAGCCATAACTAACCCCTCTTAAAACAATAGGGTCTCCGGTTTGATCGCATAATTGATTGCCTTTCACTTGTAGTTGTCCCCATTGTTTTACAGGATTTTTACTGTAACTGAATAATGATATCATGGAGAATAAGGTGATAAACAAAATGACTTTCTTCATTTTCATAATAAATTAGGTATAACATATAAGATGGACGTTGCAAAGTAAGCACAAAAAAAATATGTAAAAAAGTGCTTTGTTATCATATACTGATACTTTTCTTACTATTTATTTCAAACAAGAGTATATTACCTTATTATATATACAAAAAGGGATTAAGCCGGGAAATAAATATGATAACAGATGGTTTGAAGGTCGAAATAGTATATTGATTTGATAATAAAGTGGTTGTATGCTTATATAAGTTGCCGTACTTTTATGAATTAAATTTTATAGATAGATTAATGTTTTATTTTATATTTATCACCTTATGAAAAAAAGTATTTTTTTAGTTTGTTTGGTAGTTTTCGGGGTTGTGTCATTGTCGGCAATTGGTCCGATAGTCTCTGTATCACGGTTGGGTTGGCAAACCGATAGTATATCTTATGGTATATCACGAATGGTTGATATTGCATCTTTGCCCTTGTTAGATCGTGGAATTTCGGTCCATTATGAAGGCAGCATTGATAAAAGAGGAAAGAATGCCGACTGGGATTGGAGTCTTTATCAGGACCAACGTGGAGAGTGGGTAATATTTGATGTTGATGGTCCGGGATGCATTTATAACCTTGTACAACATCGCTATATGAGTTCAAGTGATCCGCTCTTCCGTTTTTATTTTGATGGAGAAGAAACACCTCGTTTTAGCTTGCGTTTATCTGAATTCGGAGAAAAAGAACCTTTTATAAAACCTTTGGCTGAAAGTTATATTGGTCCGTTTGATAACGGAAGAGGGCCCATACGTGTTGCACGGAGTTTTGTTCCAATGCCGTTTAACAAGGGATGCCGTGTAACTACCGATGTGAAACTGGAAGGTTATGAAAGAACCAAAGGTGAAGGAGGTTGGGGACATGTTGTATACCACACTTATGCGGACAATGGTATCAAGACCTTTACCGGGAAGGAGAATTATGATACTTTGATACAATTATGGAAGAAACAAGGAAGCAATCTTTTGTGTAAAGATCAATTGGCATATCATCGTAAGTCGGAACAAAAGATCAATGCTGGCGAGTCCATTACTTTATTGGATGAAAAAGGAGAGGGAGCTATTGGTTCTTTAAAATTTTATCTTCCGGAGATTAATGAGCAGCACTTGCAGAATGTATGGATTCATATGTTTTGGGATGCTCATCAACAACCCGATATTTCTTGTCCTTTGGCGTGTTTGGGAGGTAATTCTTTGGGCTTTCACGATACCAACTATCTGCTGTCAGGATATAACACATACGGTTGGTTTTATAATTATTTTCCAATGCCATATTGGAAGCATGCGAAGATAATAATTGAAAATCGTAGTGGTGTTCCTGTTTCTTTGGGATTTTCTGAAATAGCAGTTTCCCGGTCGGTTTATCCTACATTTAATACCGGGTATTTTCGTAATACACCATATTATACGAGAAAATATGTGGCAGGAACAGATAGTCCGATAGCTGCTATTCAAGGAAGAGGGAAGATGGTTGCTGCCCATATTACATGTCACGCCGAACGCTCACATATTATTTCTTGTGAAGGGGATGTTCGTATATATATTGATGGCAAACGGACTCCACAAGTTGAGAGCGACGGTTCTGAAAGTTATGTTTGTTATGGCTGGGGATTTCCGACTCCGCCCGAAGTGCATCCAATGGGAGGGTATGACGGTCTTTCGGATAACCCATGGTCAATGACTCGTTTTTGTATAGGCGACAGTTATCCTTTCTATTCAGAGTTGAAGTTTGGTATAGAGTCGGGAGAATATAATAATCAGTATTTGGAACATTCGGGTACTATATTTTATTATGGTCAAGATAAAAATGTACTGGTGAAGACTGATAGCTTGGATTTAAGTTCTTCGCATTCCATTAAGCAACACTCTTATAAAGCTATGGGTAATGTACGAAGAACAAAATTGGAAAGTTTCTTTGAAGGAAATGAGGATAGTATTTTATATGTAGGAGAAATTGTCCGGTTTGAAAATTTTAGTAATTTTAGAGTGAACATATCTTCTCAAAATGAAGGAGTGCGTTTGCGTAGGTTGAGCGATCAAAACGATGCTCGACAAGCAGCCCGTGTTTTTGTTGATGGCGAAGAAGTTACAGAACGTTTATGGTATGTAGCTGATAGTAACCCTTATAAACGTTGGCTGGAAGATGATTTTGAAATTCCAGTCAGGTATACTAAGGGGAAGAAATCATTAAACATTCGTATTGTACCAGTTTCTATGTTTGAAGAAGGAAATTTTACTTGGAATGAAGCTGAATATCAGGTGTTTTGTTATATTATTTAGGTATTATAAATTAATACTACCGTGTACGCCACATAACAAAGTATCATAATCGCTCCTTCGATTCTTGTAATTGTTCTCTTGGCAAAAAACAGTCCGAATAACCAAAGCAGAATACTGGAACCTACTAATGTAAACAGGTCAAAATTGGTGATTCCACTAAGGTGGAGAGGAGTGATGCTCGCGCTGCATCCCAGTACAAAGAATATATTGAAGAGGTTACTACCAATCACATTTCCAATGGCAATTTCCGGATTTTTCTTTAATGCGGCAACGATAGACGTAGCCAGTTCCGGAAGAGAAGTCCCTCCTGCAACCAGTGTCAGTCCGATAATCGATTCGCTAACACCCAGGTTGCGGGCGATGCCCGTGGCACCGTCGACAAACAACTGCCCTCCATAAATAAGGGCGGCCAAGCCTCCGATGATGTAAAGAATGGATTGCCACCAAGGCAGTGATTTGATTTCTGTTTCCTCTTCTATGACCGGATGTTCTGCCTGTTGTTCCGTTGTAACCGGCTTGGAAGCGATGGCAAAAGTGTAGCCCATGAAAATGACAAAGAAGCAAAGCAACAACAAGCCGTCTACTCTGTTCAGGATATTCTCCGGAGCTTTATCCAAAAATACATCATTGGCACAAATCAGCAAGACAATAGAAGAAAGTATGCAGAGCGGAATCTCTTTTCTAAGTGTATTGCGGGTGATGACAATCGGGGCGAATAATGCCGTGCAGCCTACAATCATCAATGTATTGAAAATGTTACTTCCCACCACGTTGCCTATGGCAATATCCGCGCTTCCTTTGAGAGCAGAAGATACACTGACCGTCAGTTCCGGGGCAGAAGTACCGAATGCAACGATGGTAAGTCCGATCACGATGGGAGGGATGCGGAAACGCTTGGCTACCGAGGCGGCACCGTCTGTTAATCCGTTAGCTCCTAGAAGAATGAGGATTAATCCCCCGATAAGTAATAATATATTCATGCTTTTTCTCTTTTAGTGGCAAAGATAATCAATTTGGAAATGGTAATGTCAAAAACAATCCGTATGTTTGCTCTGTTTTTTATGAAAAGTTAGATTAACCTTAATTATAATCAAGGGATATAAGGTATGGAAATAAATAAAATAAAACGGTCGTTACTGGTGTTGTTCCTTTCTTTTCTGGCAATCGGGGCGCAGGCACAGTTGGAACAGGCGGTTAAGAAGATATTTGCCGGAGATACAATAACGAATGGACATGTTCCTTTGAAACGGGATTCGGACTCTATCCATCTGGCGGATATGCGGAAATCGTTGGAAGAAGCCCGGCTCAATGAAGCGAATATGCGGATGGAAATGGAGCAGATGAAGCTCCAGATGGCTACTGCCGACTCCGTCAAGTATGTACAGCAGCGACAGCGTATTGACTCTCTGCGTCAGTTCACTAAGGGAATACCGGTAGTGGCGGACGGTGATACCTTATTCTACCTTTTCACCAAACGAGGCGGATATACTCCTCAGCAACGTGCCCAAATGACCGGTGCAGCGATTGAAGAGATAGGAAGACGCTTTAATCTACAACCCGATTCTGTGGCTATCGACCATTCGGACATTGTTTCCGATTTGATGTACGGCAGTAAAGTCCTGCTTTCTCTTACCGATCAGGATGCTTTGTGGGAAGGAGTTTCCCGTGATTCGTTAGCTAAGGAAAGACAGCAGAACGTCATTACCAAACTGCATGAGATGAAAGCGGAGCACGGACTTTGGCGGATGGCAAAGCGTGTGCTCTATTTTGTGTTGGTAATTGTGGGACAGTATTTCCTGTTCCGCTTGACCAATTGGTTGTTCCGTAAACTGAAAGCGCGTATCCTGCGCCTGAAAGATACGAAGATAAAACCGGTATCCATCCAGGGGTATGAATTGCTGGATGCGCAGAAACAGGCGAACCTGTTGGTATTCCTGTCCAGTATCGGGCGGTATATATTGATGGGATTGCAACTACTGTTTACCGTACCGTTGATTTTCATCATCTTCCCCCAGACGGAAGGACTGGCATACCAACTGTTAGGATATATATGGAATCCGATTCGCGGTATCTTTGTGGGTATTATCGACTATGTGCCCAAATTGTTTACTATCATCGTTATTTGGTATGCCGTGAAATACTTGGTACGTCTCGTCTTGTATCTGGCACGTGAGGTGGAAGCAGGACGGCTCAAAATCAACGGCTTCTACCCGGACTGGGCGATGCCGACTTTCCATATCGCTCGTTTCCTGCTCTATGCATTTATGATTGCGATGATTTATCCTTATCTCCCGGGTTCCGATTCCGGAGTGTTCCAAGGTATTTCGGTATTTGTCGGATTGATTGTTTCGCTCGGATCAAGTACGGTTATTGGTAATATCATCGCTGGATTGGTTATCACTTATATGCGTCCGTTTAAGATGGGTGACCGGATCAAATTGAATGATACCACCGGAGATATCATTGAAAAGACTCCTCTAGTGACACGTATTCGGACTCCTAAAAATGAGGTTGTGACTGTTCCCAATTCATTTATCATGTCGTCTCATACGGTAAACTACAGTACTTCGGCACGTGAATATGGACTGATTATTCACTCGGAAGTATCTATCGGTTATGATATTCCCTGGCGACAGGTTAATCAGATACTGATTGATGCTGCGTTGAATACTCCCGGAGTGGTGGATGATCCGCGTCCGTTTGTGTTAGAGACTTCTTTGAGCGACTGGTATCCGGTCTATCAAATTAATGCTTATATCAAACAGGCAGATAAAATGGCACAGATTTATTCGGATTTGCATCAGAATATTCAGGATAAATTTAATGAAGCCGGCATTGAAATTATGTCGCCGCACTATATGGCTGTACGGGATGGAAATGAGACAACCACTCCCAAAGAGTATCAGAAAAGTAACAATCCTTCCAATAAGGCGGGAGAAGAAAGTAAATCTGAATAGTTATTACTGTCGCCGCCATTATTGCTGTTGTGTTGTATAATGAATATCAAAACGTCCGTTAGTCAGACGTTTGCCATTGCCGAAGGTTGCACTGATAATATTCAATTCTGGGTCAAAATGGCTTATAAAAGCTGTTCCGTCTTCCAGTTCTTCTCCTCTGAACCGTATATCGGTGAGAGTTGCTTCTTTGCCTTCCTGGGGAGATAAAATGATGAAGTGTATGTTGATGTCAGGTTTGACGGAAACATTGACGGATAGTTTGTCCTCCTCCGGATAGTAGTGGAATGAATCATACGTCCAGACATACGAGTGCCCCCAATTCAGGTATCGTCCTCCCACATAAATCCATCCGTCCATCAGACAGCCAAAGGTGTTGGCACCTGTAGTGGTGACAGAAGGTAAAACTGTAATGTCAATCGATTCATCTTCCGTACAGCTCCAAAAGCTGATAATGGAAAAAAGAATGAGTATATATTTCTTCATAGTGCTTTTTTTGAGTGAATGTTAGAAATAATAGGATAATCCCGTAGTGAAATTTATTCGTGTGAGGTTGGTATCATTATTGCCATCGAGTTTTACAATAACCCTTTCTCCGTGATAGTGGGTTCTAATTCTAAGCAGTTCACTATACATATATTGTACTCCTAGACTGACTCCCAGATTGGGATTCAGTTTATAGGTAAGATTGGCATTGGTCAGGAGACCAATAGTGAAGGCTTTCACTTTCCGTGTTTTGCCGAACACCTCACTGTTGTTCCGTAGAATGACTCCACCGGGACCAGTTGTTACGCGGATTTGCCAATGTTTGGTGTTGGCATTACACATTCCGATTTGAGTACCAATGAAATGAACCCATAAATGGTCCTTCCCTTCAGGATGACTTCCTTTGGAAGAAAATCCGGAGTAGATTCCTCCAAAGACAAAACGTTTGAGAGGGCGGAAATTATATTGTCCATCCCAGCTTACGCCTTGTGCGAGTGTACGTTGGTAACTATGGGTACTTAACGTGAGTGTAGGAGGGTGATGGAACATAACACCGTAGCCCGCGTGAAAAGAGAACTCGTGTCGCTCAAAATCTCTCTGTGAGAAAAGTAGAGTGTGACAGGACAAGGTGAATGCGATTAGTAATAGAATGGCTTTTATGAGTGTTTGATTCATCTGGATTAGTTTAGATTGTGTTTCTTTTTTGCAAAAATAGAAAATAGTTCAGACTTTCTCACAGCGAATCAGAACTTTTTGCCCATTATTTAATGTACTGGCAAATAAGTAGGTATCTCCTCCTTCAGCCAAATGGATTCGTTTGCGGAGTTCGGCTACTGTGGCGGGGAAGTTACGGACAGTTACATTTGCTTTTTTCAGGTCTGCCAGATTCTCCTTTACTTCTTTTTTATTGAAACTGCACTGGTTGACAATACGGAATATTCTTCCGGGGAAGTTTTCAATGAAAGTATCGGAAGTATAAAGATGGCTATTGGGATGCAGTTTGCGGACAGGATAGGCTGCTGCAATGCTTCGGAAAGCACCGGCTTTCAGAAGGGAGGCATTCGGTTCGTAAAGATAGGTTTCTAAAGAATCCGTATATGTGCATTCGCTGCATTGTTCCTGTTCGCGGGTGAATACAAAGTGTTGTTCTTTTTGAGTTCCTTTTGTGAAAAGGTTCACACAATGAATGGAGATTTCTGCCGGTGATGTTTGTCCGAGTAGAATGAGTAGTTCCTTGCATTCGTTGTTGACGGACAGAATGTGAACTTCCTGTGTCTGTTTCAGTTCTTTCAGTGCCAATGAAAGATCGAGCATGGGGGAGAGTTTTATCATTACCCGGTTGGCCTTTTGAAGTAAAAGCTCTTCCAGTTCGGCTACGTTTGGTTCGCAGTCGGAGATGGCAACCGTTTTTCCGCCGTGCTCATTGCGGCGCGCAGGGTCGAGGAAAAGGCAGTCTACGGGGGACATTGCTTGCAGGTAGGTTACTCCATCTTCGTTTTTTATGTTTATATGGTTTAGATTCAGTACGGGAAAGTTATGTGCTGCTATTTCGCAGAGTTCCTCCTGACGTTCTACGTAAGTGGCGGATTTGAATCCGGTGGCAAGAAAAGAACAGTCAATGCCGAATCCGCCGGTGAGGTCGGTCAGAGAATCTCCCTGCAAAAGACGTGCTTTGTAGCGGGCGGTGATTTCTGAAGAGCATTGTTCCAGCGACAGATGTTTCGGATACCATATCTTTTCGATCTCCCACCATGAGGGAATCTTTTCGGCTGCTACCTTCCTTCCTGCAATTTGGGTGATGGCAGTTGGCATATCTATATCCGGGTACTTTTTAGCTTGTAAAGCCAGCACACGTACATCGTCCGATGAATGTTCGCGAATAAAAAGTTGGGTTTCAGGAGAGATTTGCATCATGGTGTTATTGTGTTATAGGATATTACAATGAATCGTCGAGCTCTGATTATGGGGTTGTTGAGTGTCGGTTATGGTATTAACTTATACTTCTGTTTGGCTACGTCCCGGCTGCAAAAATTGAAATGCCACCATTCGCTGGGTAATGCACGGAATCCGGTCTCTTTCATCACTTTTCGTAGCAGTAATCGGTTCTGACGCTCTGTTTCACTCATTTTTCCATTATGTACCAATCCGATCTCGTCTGTGATGTGTGCTTCCATGCCTAAGTGGTCTACTTTGGTTCCCATCGGTAGGGGCTGTCCCAGAGAGTCTTGGATACTGATGTCTACTGCCAGTCCGTAGTTGTGTAACCCGCCTCCACGGTTGGGGTTGGAGACATATTTATATTTGGACGTTCCTTTCACTACGTTCCACATCTTTTTCTGTACCGACATGGGACGCGCCGCATCGTAAATGATAAGACTATAAGACGGGTGTAGTCTCTTTAAGGCTTTTTGTGCTTCTATCAGAGCGTATGCCGCATCCGGATGCAGGTAGGCTTCCGTTAAGTTGTCGTAAAGCACTTCGCCTGTGAAATTATCAGCCTGTGTATACATCAGTTTTACAACGAGACTGCTATCCAGGTCAGCTATATTGACGAGTCCTAATGAGTCCATGTAGAGAGCCATTTCGCTTCGCTCCGGTGGTGAAACGGTGGAACATTCTTCGCGTGGTTGTATATCCTCCGTCGTTTGTTCGTATTCCATGAGGGGAGTGCTCTCCTTTTCCTTATGACTGGAAAAGAAGGAGCATCCTGTCAGCAGTAAACAGAAAATAGCTAAACTATATTTTAGAATAATCATTCAACCTTTTGTATTTAGTGTGCCAAAGATACTTCTTTTTGGCTTTAGCTCCAATAAGCTACCTCTCTTACCGTTGGATATTAGCTACTGCTTTCTTCAGATTGGCCACTCCTTTCCATGCGTCAAGCAGGTGCAAAACATGTTCGTCTTCGGCTTTGCTATGGTTGATGGATAACAGCTCCGCATATATTTCCAGTAATTTCTTTAAGTCTTTGACAGGCTTTTCTGGAAGTCCGGCCAACATTGCCACGATTAGTTTCTCCAATTCCCGGTTATGCAGCGGACTGACGTTTATCATTTGTTGCTGTATCAGATCAGTGAGTCTTTTCAGCGGTCCCCAGCCGGTATGTTGATGCGAACTTAAGATGCTGCCTATGCGTCCACTGTCTATGCAGCCTTGACCTACACGCTCTATCCAGATTTCGGCAGCATAGGAACGGGAAGTTTTATCGGCTACCAGCATGCAAGTGGCTTCCAGCAGATAAGACACTTCGTGCCATGTATGCCTTAACTGATGAAGCGCTTCAATGGCAGCTTGGGTGATACCTGCTTCCCTTACCTCATTTAACGTCGGGGCGTATATGGCACTGCGGATGCACCATACCAATAGTGGCTCCGGTATATTGGGAGTTAACCATGCCAAACGTGGTAAGTCGTTCTGTATGTCGTCAAAGCGTTCTATCTGTGGGTACATTTCAACCAGTAACGGATGCGGATCGTATGAATAGTAACTGACTCTTTCATTATATTTGTCTTTATTGATGACATGAGAGTTCTCGCTTTCCGGAATATCGAAAGTAAGAGTTGAACAAATCCATTCTACCGTTTTCTTGTTATAATCCGTGTACGAGTCAGTATACTGATAGGTTCTCCATTTAAAGTTTCCGGTCAGAAATTCACGTGGACTTTTATTATAGGAGAAATCTTTAAATTCAGCATAGATTGTTTCCGGTGATTTCATTAATCCTGCCATCATCCACCAGGAAGGATGATTGAAAGGTGCTTGGGGAAGTACGTCTTTTTCTCCCAGCAAAAAAGTGAGCAGGTGCCGGTATTCTCCTTTCAAACTTCGGAGGAGTAGAGGAAGCTTTTGCGACGAACTTTCCAGTGCCACTCGTGAAAGTGCTGTTTGCATATCCATATCGTCCGGTTCGGCATTTGCCTGCTGATATTGTTTTAACCTTTCTATCAGGGTTTCCGGAGCGATAAACATCGGTGTATGAGTGGGAGTGGACAATAGGGGCAAAGGTTTCTCCTTGCTTTCCAGAAGGTCTAATGTCCGGCATAACAGTTGCTTATGAACGGGGAACTTTATTTTTTTGTTCGTCTTTTCACGAATGGTGAGTTTTTGCAGATTACGATACCCCCATTTGCCTTTTTGAAGTTCGTCTTTTTGTACCATTTTCAGATGTAAGTTGTTTAACTCTTGGGCTTCTTCAGGGAAACGTTTAATCAGCAGTTTGGCATAGTCAAGGAGGAAGGTGGCCATTAACTGGTCTAATATACCATTTCGGGAACTTCCTCCGCTCATCAGCAATTTGTAGGCACGTTGGAGAATAGGGGTCCATTGAGAGATTTGTTTTGCTTCCTGTTGCCGGTCCCATTTCACTAAGGCTCCGAGTAACAGGTCGAAGTGATAGATCTCGTTCACGTCGAGCACTTGGCTGGCTAGAAATATCAGGTCTTCAGTGGAAGTGATTTCCTGTATCCGGTTGTCTTCACGGATGATAGGGAGTATTGGCTCATACGTGAAAGAGGCGGAATCTTCCGGCTCGTTATTCTCCAAATACGCTTTCAGCTCCTTTTTAGTATTAGCCAACATGGTTTCCGTATATATGGAAAGTATCTCTTTTAATGTAGTAGATGCCGTCTCTCCATACGTCTGAATAAGTTTGACTATCTTACTTTGGGTGGATTCTTCCCGGCTCATCAGTCCTTGTGCGGCTGCACAACAGATAGTGTCGCGATGTTCTTTTCTTTCTTTTGCCAGCTTATGGAGTATTGCCAGTGTGTTTTGGTGAATCGCTTTCACGTCCGAAGCAAAAAGCACGGAAGTCTGACTTAGAAACTCTTCAACCTGGAATTGTGGGTGAGTGCATAAGTTCTTCAGCAGTCCGAGTATGATATTTACCGGACGGCTGTGAGGGGCGGACAGAACGGCAAATATTTCCGGTTGTAGTGTCAGTTGTTCTTCTGTGCTGGGGTTAAGTGCGGTAAACATGCCTGCAAACCAACTACTTAGGTTTTTGTTCAGATTCCGGTTGACGGCAAGCAGAGATTCTTTTAATACACGCATACGATCTAGTTGACCGTGTTCTACGAAGTATCTGAAAGAGAAATAAGGCTGTCCGCTTGTACGATTATCCGTCCAGTTTTGTCCGCAATCGTATTGGAACAGATACCAGATATGTTCTTTGAGTGTGATTGCCCGCTTTTGCAGGAAATCGGTATTGTTCATGTAGTTCACCAGATAACCGGCGATGGTTTGTGGAGAGGGTGTTAGGGTGAGTACTCCCTGTTCTATCCAATCCATCAGAGTTTCGTAATTCATTCCATAGAAACCGCCGAATTCCCTGCTTTCACCCTCTTTGAAGAAACTGTCGATCCAGGAAGGAATGTACCATGGGATCAATTCATTCAGTTGTTCCGTATAGATTCCCCATTCGTGTTTGCGGAATTCTTTTAGCGAATAGATGACGAGAGCGGTAAGATTGATGATACGATGCTGTTCGGGAGTTCCGCGTGTACCGTATGTGTTCTCGTTAAGTTGCACGAATTTATTGTAGTGTTCTTCCAATTTGTTAAGGCAGGGAACAAGCGTTTTTCGTTCTTCCTGCGTTAATCCTTGCAGAAAAGGGATGATGGCATCGCCTTGTCCTTTTTCTACTATCTCGTTGAGGCGTTCTTCTATGGTCATAATCATGAATTTGTTATAGGTTGTTGAGTGAAGTCGTCACTTTTTTCAGGTTGCTGTTTGTGCCCCATTCTTGTAGGCGTTGCAGGATTTGTTCGTCTGTAACCTTGCTGTGGTTGATGGTCAATAGCTCCAGATAAAGTTCGAGCAGTTGTTTGAGTCCGGTAACGGGTTTGTCTGGCAATCCGCCTATAAATTCTGTGAGCAGTGCTTCCAGTTGCTGGTTGTGGAAAGTACTTCGTTTGTACATGCTTTCGTACACTTGGGTGGTGAAGCGTTTTAGCGGAGCAAGTTCCATCTGGATGAGGCGGGCCAGGATTTCTCCTACCCGGTGATTGTTTATTCTTCCTGTGGATATTCCTTCTACCCATAATTCGGCTGCATAGGAACGGACTGTTTTGTCTACAAAAAGCAGCGAACCACTTAGTAGGAGCAAACTCATCTCTTTGAGCGGGCAGTGGAAAGACAACAACATGCGCAAGGCACAGGCGAGGGTGCGTTTGCTGTCTTCCTGCGGAGTGCCGAAAGTCATGTAGCAAGTGATAATTTGGGCTATCAATGGTTCCGGGCGGTTGGGGAAACAGCATAGCAGAGGTTCCATGTAACAGGAATCATCCATGTTATATTTACTATTGATAATCAGATGTTCCTGCCATAACTGGTGGCTGTTGCATTCGGCATATGTATGCCATTTGTAGAACTCGAGTTGGAGCAGACGCCTGTCAGTTTCGTATGATTTCTCTTTGGGTTTCACCTCTTTCCACTCGTAGTCTCCTGTCAGATAGTTGTGAGGTAATGTGTTACAGGCGAAAGATTTGAATGCTTCGAATTCCGTCTCCGGTGCTTTTACCAGTCCGGCGGCCATCCAGGCGGTTGGATGATTGTAGGGCGGTTCGGGTAGCGTGTTTTCATCCAACAGGAACAGAAAGAGATGCAGGTATTCATCTTGCAACAGTTGCCGGGCGGTGGCGATGGCTTCTTCTTTGTCTTCCATGGCACATCGGGCAATAGCTAGCTGGAAATCCCATGGACAGGGTTTCGTTTCTGCTTTCTGATATACGGCAAGCCGGCGTACCAGTTCGGTAGCCTGTACGTATGCCGGGGTATGGGTGGGAGTAGAAAGTAGGGGGAAGGCATTGCCTCCTTTTATTTTACGGATCACATTTAGCCATAAATGTTTGATGGGTGTGAAACAGGTTGCGTTGCTGTAGCCGGGTTTCCAGTCGGCAAGTCGTTTGAAAGAGCGCTCGTCATAAGCTCCTCTGTTTTCATCTATTCCTTTCAGCCTTTCTTCCAGTCGGGTGAACATATTTCTCAAAAATCCTGTGTTGGAGGTATCTTTCTGTGCCCATAAGCGTTGATATTCCAGTAGGAAGGTAGCGAGAAGATCTTCGTATGGCTCCCAGCTATTGGCAACGATAGTGGCAGCCCGTTGGAAAACAGGTTCCATCCGGTTGAGATCTTCTTTGTCCAATTGGGGATGGAAGGCAATGATGGCGGCAATGGTTGTTTCTATCTCCCAACTTTCCTCCATATCGAACAAACGACTAAGCTGGAACAGGAAATCTTCTTTGTTGGCGGGGAAGGGAATAAAGTTGTCTTCCCTGCAGATGCGTACCGTTTCTCCTACACTTGCATCGGGTTCAAGGGTATCTTCCGCAGGCTGCGGTTTGAAAGATGAGAGTATCGCATGCACGCTTTGAAACATCTCCGGTTGATAAGATTGCAGTGTTTCCTGGAGATTGGATGAAGAGGCGTCTCCATATTTTGATATAAAATTAGCGGCTTTCTTTTGAAGGCTTTCGTCTTTCTTCAAGAAGAGTTGGCAGAGAGTGATGCAGCAGGGCTCTTTCATCTCGGGATGTTGTGCGACGATCTTTTCAAAGAGGGCGTAAATGGTAAGCAGCGAGTTTTTGGGGCTGGAGAAGAAAAGGGTGGTTGCGCGTTCGATGAATTCCTGATAACGGAATCCTTCTTCGGATGCAATATTTTTCAACTGTTGCAACATCACGTTCACCGGTTTGGTATAGGAAGAGGTGAATATTTGCATCATCTCTTCTTGCAAGGATAACAGTTCTCCGGTAGTTGGTTGCAGAGTTTCGAAGAATCCGGCAAACCATCCTGCCATATCTTTTTTGAAACTCCGGTGGAAGGTGGCGAGTGTGGCTTTTAATAGGCGTTCTCTATCCAGATGGCCGTCCAGCGAAAAGCGGTAGAGAGCGGCACTGATACTTTCATCCCGTGCGGTAACTCCTTTTTTATAAGCCTCTTTGGCGCAATCATCTTGATAGCCGATGGACGATTCGTATTCGAAAATCGTCCAGATATGTTCTTTCAGGGTGATGTCCCGCTTGAGTAATAACTCACTGTTGAAAGTATCGTTTCCTTTGGGTTCCTTATTTCTGATGCGGGTAATCCAGGGGAGTACATGTGCAATGCGGCTTGGAGCGATTTCTTTGAGGTATCCCATATCCATGAGCTGCATCAGCTGTTCGTAATTGAGATTGAAATTAAACCAAGTTTTGTCATCATTGATAAAATCCATCAGCCAGGTGGGGCAGTAAAGTGGGAGTAGTTTGCAAAGCATATCAAACTTTACATGATATGCCATATCCATCTCTCGTTTGTTGGCGCAGACAAACTGAACAGCGGATAGAAAATGTGCCCGTGCCGCACTGCAGGTTGTCTCACTACTGAAACCGGCAAACTTACTTTTTATCCATTGTAAATCCCGGATAACCGGCAGCAGCTTCCGCCTTTCTTTCATTGGTAACTCCAGTAATCTCTTGACAAAAGGGATTAATATCTTCTCTTCATTCTCCGGAGTATCCACATAAGCCTTGGATAATTTCTCGAGTTCTTTTTTTAGTTCTTCCATTGTACTAGTTTCTTTACTGCCAGAATATGTTTGCAAGCTCCCCGTTCTCCTTGATTGCTGCTGAACCAGGTGCAAGTGCAACGCTCCTTCTCACTTTCTCTGTCGAGAATGACCGTATGTCTGACACCTCCGCTTCCTGCCACGCGTGCTTCTGTCCGTTTCTCGTCATTCGATATGATTTCTACTTTTTCTTCTTCCAATAGTTTTTCTGCAGCTATCATTCGAGGATTGAGACTTAAAATACGTTCGGTTTTGAAAGGCAGGCGACGGTAGAAGAAGCTGTTTTCATCCAAATCGAATCCCAATAACCCCATGGCTGCCAGCCGTGCCGCGAGAGAATCTACCTTATCCAGGTCAATATGTTCCTCTATGGCAAAAAGAGTGGGGTTGAACTGTTGGTTGGCATAACTGTATTTATCCATTGCTTCTATCCATCTTTCGGGGACATCTTCGAGCAGAGATTCCAGTGCGGCGCCTTCTCCGGAAAATCCTCTCCAACATTCGCGGGAAAGAGAAAGGCTGAAGCGTACCGGACCGAAATAAAGTTGCCAAATGGTAGATTGCATGGTGGGATGCGCAAAGACTTTCAGCTCATCGGCAAATGGAAGCAAGGGCTCGAGCAGACGTAAGCGATGAAGTCCTCCAATGCAGACGGCATTCATGCTTTTCACCGGTGAAAAGGCGGGTTTTTGACCGCGCATCACTAAATAATAGTCGCATTTCACACTACTTTTCGGAAGAGTCTGGAAGAGTTGTAAGGTTTGTATGCGATTGAAGGAGTAGAGCTGTTCCGCAACGGATTGATAAATCTGTACCGTAGTCAGCCCTTTTATCCATTTCACGGGAAGAGGTACTTTTCGTTCTATCACTTTCTCACCTTTATGATAAAGTCCCACCTCTTTGGGACCGACCGACATTACCATATTCTCCTGTCTGCCTATTCCTCCTAAGGCAGAAATCATTCCGGGATTAAAATCTACGTTTGTTGTCCCGTTTTCCAGAAATTCTCCGTCGTGTCCGTCAGGAAGCACGTCGACTCTGGCATATACACCTGCACAATTAGAGAATCCTTCAAAACGCAGGCGGTCATTTCCTGCGGTTACAATCGGATCTTTCAGCATGGAAAGCTGTGACGGTGTCAGATTAAAACTGGACTGCACAACATTGGATAATGCGATGAGGCAGCGTGCTGTCATGTAGGGTTGTGTCAACTTTCCCCAAAAGAAACAGGGTGTTTCTTTCTTTTCTATTTCGCTGTATTTGGCAAGAAACAGTTCGTCCTGATCGGCTGACCGTTGCAGTGCGGAAGGAGCTGCATATTGGTAAGAGATGGTATCAGTCATAGATAGTAAATCTGAATTTGGTTGTATATTCTCCAAATATAGAAATTAATTCTTAGTGAAAAAAAGAAGTAGGAGAATTTACATCGCTTTGGAATACTGATATTATAAAATATCGTCAAATGAAGCATTTATGCCTCTTTTGGCAGCAAATATTAAATACAATTCTTTATAGTCAGGCACAATTTTTTATACATAAAACAACTATTATTTATAACTATTCTTAATTTCTACGTTCCTTTTTGCCGGAAAATAATACTTTTGTTCCCATAATTAGAATGTTTTAGTAACAGATTCTAAATTAAGTCTTATGAATTTTTAAAGATGAAAAAGACAGCTGTTTGTGAAAATCGCTAATATTGTTTGTTTTGTTTGTGTTATCCCATTTTGAGTCAGGTGTGACTTCAAAATGGGATTTTCGCTATAAAGACAGTCTCAAAACCACCTGAATACTATCAAAAATGACCTAAATTCTATCAACTGATAGATTTTCCCCTAAACAATGTTTGTTCTTCACCTGCCACATTTGTTGAAAACGCGTAAACTTGCAACATCGAAATGATGATAACGAATACTCACAATTTAAAAATAACGTATATGAAAAGTTTAAGCTTCAGGAAAGATCTGATAGGAGTACAGGATGAATTACTCCGTTTTGCATATAAACTGACAACCGATCGTGAAGAAGCAAACGATTTGTTACAGGAAACCTCATTAAAAGCATTGGATAACGAAGATAAATATACCCCCGACACAAATTTCAAAGGATGGATGTATACTATAATGCGGAACATCTTTATTAATAATTACCGCAAAATAGTGCGCGATCAGACATTTGTCGATCAGACTGAAAACCTCTATCACCTTAACCTGCCGCAAGATTCAGGTTTTGAAAGTACGGAAAGAGCTTACGATTTAAAAGAAATGCATCGCGTAGTCAATGCTCTGCCGAAAGAATACAGAGTTCCGTTTGCTATGCATGTTTCAGGATTCAAGTACCGTGAGATTGCAGAAAAGCTGAATCTTCCGTTAGGTACTGTAAAGAGCCGCATATTCTTTACCCGTCAGAAATTGCAGGAAGAATTAAAGGACTTCCGCTAAACGTTTACTATCAATTTTCAGTTGGTATCAATAGGTATAGGGCAAAAGGATCTCGTTTCCTTTTGCCTTTTTTATTTTATGTGTTGGAGGTTTGTATTTGTTATGGGAATTTTTTCAGTAACTTTGTCACTGTTTAATTGACTGCTCTGACTTATCAGTCAAGGATAGTCGATTTGCTTCTCTAAATTGTCGAAGAATGAATAAAGATATAAATGTTATGATAAAAGCGATCATGCTCGATGTGGATGGAACATTGGTAAGTTTTGAAACTCATAAAGTGTTGCCATCCTCTGTTGATGCCCTTAGGAAGATTCATGACGGTGGAATTCGAATAGTCATTGCTACCGGTAGAGCGGCAGGCGACCTTCATGAAATAGCTGATGTTCCGTATGACGGAATTATTGCATTGAATGGTGCCGACTGTGTTTTGCAGGATGGCACTGTGATAAGAAAGCACCTTATTCCGAAAGATGATTTTAAGAAAGCCATGGAAATAGCAAAGACCTTTGATTTTGCAGTCGCTATTGAATTGGATGAAGGTGTGTTTGTTAATCGTCTGACTCCGACTGTCGAACAGATTGCTAAAATCGTGGAACACCCTATCCCGACCGTTGTAGACATTGAAAACCTGTTTGAAAAGAAAGAGTGTTGTCAGCTTTGTTTTTATATCGATGATGAAATGGAACAAAAAGTGATGTCGTTTCTGCCTAATCTTTCCTTGTCGCGCTGGCATCCTTTATTTGCTGACGTAAATGTGGCAGGAATAAGTAAAGCAACCGGCCTTTCGGTATTTGCTGATTATTATGGGATTGGAATGACGGAAATAATGGCTTGCGGCGATGGTGGTAATGATATTCCTATGTTGAAAGTTGCCGGAATCGGAGTGGCTATGGGAAATGCATCGGAGATAGTCAAGGCTTCAGCCAATTTTGTTACTGATACGGTGGAGAATGACGGGCTTTGTAAAGCGCTGAAACATTTTGGAATTATTTAATATTGGGTACTCTATAGCTTAATATTATAGGTGTTATTCCCCTATTGCTTATTCTTCGCCATTTCTGCTTTGTCCGTTGCTGTTGTTTTTACCTGTTTGGGAACAATTAGTTATCTTTTATTCTAGTTGGAGGATGGCTATAAAAAGGAAAAATTCCTGCAAGTGAAACACTTACAGGAATTTTTCAGTGGACCAGCCTGGAACATAACTATCTTCCAACTTTCCGCTTATTATCAATTATTTAAGAGGTACGTCCGATCCTTGTGTCACCGAATTAGACACCGACCATAACAAAAAACCTCTTTTCAATCTTTTCACAGAACTCTCTATTTGTAAGACAAAGGTACTTCTTTATTTCTGATAAACCTAATTAAAGTGACAAAAAACGATAAATCCTGCATTTTATTTATTAACTTTGAAGTTCAAAAAATATAAAAGATGCAAAAGAATTATAGCCAAATAGAAAGATACGTGAGAGGAATACACCGGAATATAAAAGGAAATCTTGTGGCGGGAGCTATCATCATATTTGTGATGATTATCATTCACTTGGTGAGCGGATGCGAACCTATGCTTCCCGCTGAATCGGAAAATAACAAGAAAACAGAAATACTGTCACACAATCAAGATAGCACTAACAATCAGGGAGGAATACTACCGGAACCGGACATCAGTGAGTGGGAGACTGATACTACCATTTACCATACAACCACTAAACCAACTAAATAAAACATTTTTCTTGCTAAATAATCAACCTATAAGTTTATTATCTCGTTATTTTTGCGTATCTTTGTCTTACTATAAAACAAGGAGATATGACATTTGACGACATTACTGGAGACAGAAAATTATGGGCTGTACACTTTGAAGGTGAGGATGATAACGAATTTTATAAGGTGTTCAACAATTGGGCTGACGTGGTTTGGCTACGCGCTTTCTTCAAGGAGAACATAGACGACTTGAACGCCTACTTTAAAATAACAGATATAAAAGAAGCTATCAGCGATACGATTGAAGATAGTGAACGCCTTCGATACATCATAATGGACATCTCTCCGGAAACCGATTTAAGCAAGATATTCCGTCCGCTGGACAACAACCAGGCTTCGGATGTGATGCTGCAAAAAGAAAAGGCCCGGTTAAAACGTAAATACGGTCACTCGTCATGGCTCCGGCTATACGCTATCAAATTGATTCAAGGCAACTACATCATTACCGGAGGCGCCATCAAGCTGACGGCTACGATGCAGGAAAGAGAGCACACCAGGCAGGAACTTGTGAAAATAGACAGGGTTCGACGCTACTTGCTTGAAGAAGGAATCATTGACGACGAAGGGTTTATAGAGTATATTAGTGAATTATAATTTGGGAGGAATAGTATGGAAAATAGTATGAAATCTATCGCACAAAGGCTTGAAGAACATGCTTCTCCAACGCCTTCGAAATGGCGTGAGCTGTTTGACTTCCTTGAAACAAACAAGTCTTGGCTCCGACATTCGCAAAATATTGCCATGCTGATGCTGGACAGGATGGAGGAATTAGGTATGAGCCAAAAGCAATTGGCTGAAAAAATGAACTGCAGCCCGCAATACATTTCAAAGGTGTTGAGAGGACGGGAGAACCTTTCACTCGAAACTTTGACCAAGATTGAAAACGCACTGGAAATCTCCCTTATCAAAGGGGAACCGGTGGCTGTATAACTCACGTCGGCTGCAGTAGGAAAGATTTGCTATCAGATTTTTCCGGATCAGCTGCTGCAGCTCGGGAATAGTGCTAGCAAATGTTTCGTCCTGGAAGAAGCCGGCTGCCGGATTCTGCTAGCAGTTGGCAGGGGATAACAGGTTGATGAAGCCGGGATCCTGCCAGGTATGTGCTAACAATTGCCGGTAACTTGTGAAATGTATCAACGGACAGAAATGTATCAGACTACTGCCCCCACACTGCACAGGAACACATTTTTTTCCTTTTTTCTTATACATCTCCCAGGGCATGGATGAACGGTAGGCAAGGAATTTCAGATAAAAATACCGCACGACGCAGGAGCGCAGGATATTTTTATCTGAAATAGCGTAGCGGTCCTTGACTGACGGGCGACCATGACCTATCTTTGTAGAAGAAAAGAGGAAAAATACCTGCAAAACGCAGACTTTCATCAATCATTTATTACCCAATGAAATATTTGCTAGCAGATGTTTCCGGATCGTGTGCTCGAGCTGCGTAAAAGTGCTAGCGGATTCTTATTCCCGGTTCGTTCCGGAGCAACTAATTTGCTAGCAATTAACGGGGATATCAGGTTGATGGAGCCGGGATCCCGACAGGTATGTGCTAGCAAGTGAAGGTAATGGGCAAGTGCCGGACCAAGCGGATTACTTTCGCGAGCGGCTTATCGTCTGATTACTCACCGTGCCGCCGTGTGGTTCGTGGCAATGCGTGCGGCGGGAATACCGCCGCCCACACAGCCCCGCCCCCCGCAGCCGCCCTCTGTCAGTGTTTAGTAGGAAGGTACCTTCACCGTCAGTGTTTCTCGGAAGGGCAGTGTTTCTGTGCACCGTGCCGCTTCCTTTGCTTTCCGTAGTCACCCAATGGGCGCAAAGAAAGCCGCCCTACGGCAGTGTTTCTATGGAACATTCTTGGGGGGAGGTCTCCCCAAAAGTTACTCCGGCGTATAACAGTCGAGGCCGTCAAAGTGGGTGATTTTTGTCTGCTGGAACTAGAGGCGTCGAAAGCTTTCGCCGCCGTGCAGACGTGATGCTGCTTGCGCCGTGGTCTTCCGGTTTTTCTAATGAAGGGCAGTGTTTGCGCAGGAAATTTGGAAGATGCTGTTATGTTTAATAAGTGGCGGCCCGTTCCGTAGTCCGCCCTTTTATTAAACATAACAGCATCTTCCAGATATTCCTGCTGATTGGAAGCTTACCGTTGTTTCAGGAATGGGCTGAAAGTTACTATTGCGTGCGGTCAACGCCTCCACTATGGCGGCAAGCCGCCACCCCGACCACCGCCCCGAAGTTACTTCCGCCTAGTCCCAGCCCTGCGGAACATACTGGCGGTTTTCGGCGTTCGGCTTCGCCGTCCGCTCCGTGGAGCGGGACGGAACGCCCCGCCGAAAAGTAACGGACAAAGGAAATCCGTGACAATTGCTCAAATGTCACAAAATAAAATAGTAAAAACTTGCCAATCTTTGAAAAATCTTCAATAATTGGCGTAATGGGCGTAAACATAAAAAGCTGCTCGCTAACCGCCTCCACGCACCGCCAACCACATTTTTTTCCTTTTTTCTTATGCATCTCCAAGGGCATGGATGAACGGCAGGCAAGAAATTTCAGATAAAAATACCGCACGACGTAGGAGCGCAGGATATTTTTATCTGAAATAGCGTAGCGGTTCTTGACTGACGGGCAGCCGTGACCTATCTTTGTAGAAGAAAAGAGGAAAAATACGCTGTAAAACAGCAAACTTATCATTTATCTGTCCCCATCGCTTTATAGATAATTGCGTTTCTGTCTATGTCACTACGTTTATTTACAGATGGAATCATGCGGGAATAGAAGGTAAAACTCCCGAAAACAGCCGGAAAAGAAGCAAAAACGTACTTGAAACCCTTCGAGATGTTTTCAAAAATTCATCAGACGTTTTTTTTATTTCGTCAGACGTTTTTTGAAAAACTCCTGATGTTTCCGGTGAGGCTTTCAGAAGCATATTCCGTTCACCAAACACCCGCAAATGAAAAGCCCGGTGAAATGATTTCTCATTCATCGGGCTTTTTCCTTGATTGGTTTGTGATGTGCGAAACGAGGATAATGCGCTAGCAGGCGTTTTCTTCGTTATCGGTCATTGTTTAAGCTGCCGGGTCGGGAGCTTCTCCGCCGCCTTCGTCAGGTTTCGGATTTGGTTTCTCATCTCCGCCTTCGCCATCTTCGTTCGCCGCGCTTGCTCCTGCCTTGGAGAAAGAATACATTGCAACGGCTTCCTTGATTTCAGCAGAAGGAACATAGATGACACGTGCTTTCTTGACGGTGCTTGCACCGCATTTAGCAGCCTCTTCGGTGCCTTTGCCGGAAACAGAAGGACGGAATGAGCCAAGGTCGCCCAGACGAACGGGAGTACCGTTGGCAAGGTTGCGCTTGATAACGACCATCAATGCGTCAAGCACTGCCTTGATGTCAGAGCCGGTCAGCGTACAACGGTCTGCGATCTGTTCAACGATTTGTTTCTGTTTCATTTCCGGAGCGAGCACTACCTGCGCGTAGTATTTTGCTGCAGCAGCTTTGTCCTGCGGATTCTTGCGCAAAGCGGGTCTAATTGTAATTGCCATGTTTATTAACGTTTAGTGGTTAGTGATTAATTATGTTGCAAATCTACATATACGCACGTAGGCGTGCGGGTGTATGTTCTTATTTATGATGATACCTGCTTTATCATGCAATTATGTGCACGAAAAAAGGGCTGCGGTTTGTATTCCGCAGCCCTTAAAACAGGGGAGATTCGAGTGATTAACGGGTAAGTGATGAGTGATTAATAGCTGCGCTTTCATACATGTATCTGCACGTTAATCGCTAATCACTATTCACTATCCCGTTAATCGTTTTTCTTCTCGTCTTTCACGGGGCTGTCTGCACCTGTCAACCAGACGAAAATTTTACCGATAACTTTCAGTACTCGCAACGTGTTTCTCCAAAATGGTTTCATAATGACCTCCTTTTTAATTGTTGCCGGCAAAGGTAGAAGAGAGCGATGAACGGTTAACGGTTAACGATTAGTGGCTGCGCTTCCGTGCGTATATCTACGTGTTCATCACTCACCGCTCACCGTTAAATACCCGTATTCGGTAGCCGCATCGAAGCAGGGACATTGCTTGATGTACTCGCAGGGCTCTATAGTGCCGTTGTGGTTGAGGTCTGGCGAGAGGTCGCGGTGTCCGCAAATCCTTGCTGCCGGGTAGGAGAGCAGGAGGAAGCGGAGGAGGATTTCGAGACTTTGCTTTTGTGCGGCGGTGCGGGTGTCGGCGGCACGTCCGGTGGCGTTCAGGCCTCCTTCGTAGGCTACTCCGATTGATGGGGTGTTGTAGCCTTTGGCGTGGGCTCCGACATGGGTGATGTCGCGCATGTGGTGTATCGATCCGTCTTTGGTGATGTAGTAGTGGTAACCACATTCGGTGAAGCCTTGGCGTTTGTGTAGGGCGTCGAGGGCTTCGGGGGTGAGGTTGCTGGTGCAACGGGATGCGGTGCAATGCACCACAATGAGGGTGATGTTTCTTTGTTTAATCATTGTTTTTGTGGGTGATTTTTAGTTGTGTATTCTTGTTCTGCCCCCCTTCCGTCCCCCTTTGGGGGAGACGCTTGTCGGGGGAAGTGCTCTTCCCCCTTGCCGCTGGGCGTTCCCCTAGCAGAGTGGTTCGGGCTGTAGCCGTGGGAGTTGCTGCGCTGCGGCTTAAAAGGGTGAGCCGAAAGAGGTGGTTATCAGTTCCTTTTGGCGGGGTGTGAGGATGCGGTTGCTTAGTTCGTAGTTTGTTTCTAGCAATGCCTCCAGCAGTTCGGCGTCGTCCTTTATCCATTGCTTGAGGCGGATAGAAGCGGAAGCGGGTGCAATATTCGGGAAATACAGCACGGCCAGTTCTTTGAAGCCGTAGCTACGGTTGGTCATACTTTGGTCGTTGTTTGGTAGATGCATGTTGGTATACATAATTATAGTGTTGGTTTACAGATGTAAAGGTAGGCTTTTTAGTGGCTGGTTGTAACTCGTATACTTGGTAGATATAGTTATATATGCTTGTTGGCAGAGGAAAGTTGTGACATTTGGGCTATTGTCACAATTTTCTTCGGTCTGTTGCTTTTCGGCGGGGCGTTCCGCCCCGCTCCATGGAGCGGACGGCGAAGCCGAACGCCGAAAGGCAACTGATACACTGCAAGGTAACCAAGCCAGTAACCGATAACCTGCAACCAGCAAGCCGGTAACCTGCAGGAGTGGCCACAGGCAAGAGTAACTACGGGGTGGCGGTCGGGGCGGCTGCGCCTTTTGCGCCCGCCACCCCGAACGCTACGGAAAGGGCGGTAAAGGCGCTGACCGCTGTGGAGGCGTTTCCACACGCAGGAGTAATCTCAAGCTCGTTCCTAACCAGCAGACAAACTCACTCAATCATAAAACACCGGAAGACCACGCCGCAGGATTGCCCTTCGGACTAACACTTCCGTTCCTATAGTCAGCTGCAAAGAGGTAGCGGATTGAGCATTAGCCCGGTGTTAGTGCCGGGCGGAGCGAAACCGCACTGGGCATCGCAGCTGTACCGCCGCACGCAAGAGTAACCTCTGTAATCACTCACAAGAGTAACATCTCCTCGGAGAATGTTCCTTAGCTGCACTTCCTTCGGTCAGCTGCCGGAGGGCGGCTTTCTTTGCGCCCATTGGGTGGCTACGGCAAAGCAAGGAAAGCGGCACGGTGCACAGAAACACTGCCATTCCGAGAAACGCTGCCGGTGAAGGTACCTTCCTACTAAAACACTGACGGAGTGCTGCTGTGGGGAGCGGGGCTGTGTGGGCGGCGGTATTCCCGCTGCACGCATTGCCACGAACCACACGGCGGCACGGTGAGCAATCAGACGATAAGCCGCTCGCGAAAGCAATCCGCTTGGTTCGGCACTTGCCCATTATCTTCACTTGCTATCACATACCTGCCGGGTTCCCGGCTCCATCAACCTGATATCCCCGTTAATTGCTAGCAAATTAGTTGTTCCGGAACGAACCGGGAACAAAAATCCGCTAGCAGAATCCGGCAGCCGGCCTCTTCCAGGATGAAACAGTTGCTAGCATTATTCCCGAACTGCAGCACACGATCCGGAAAAATCCGCTAGCACTTTTACGCAGCTCGAGCACGAGATCCAGAAACATCTGCTAGCAAATATTTCATTGGCCAAGATCTTCCGGAGCGTATTTTGCTAGCAATCGTTTCCCCTACTCTTTCCCCTTGCCCGCTTTCTCCAGCCTGTCGAGTGCCGATAGGAATCCCCGCACGGCTTCGCCTTGCTCCTGGTACTTCCGTTTCAGTTCCCCGTGTTCGCGGGCTTCCTGCTTGTAATGCGCACAGAATCGGGGGTATTCCTTGACGACGTATTTAATCGCTTCGCTCCCGCTCTTCTTCCCGATGATGTCTTTGAGTATCTCCAGTTGGGCGGCTTCTTCGGCTGTCAGTCGCAAGGTGATCGTGCTTACTTTTTCGCTCATGATCGTTCACCCCCTTTCTTGCCATCAGAGTCGGCTGGTTGAAGAGCGTCCGCCTGTTCCCGGTTCATCACTTCTGCTCTTCCAAATGCTTCCGCATACGTTTGGCAGCGTATTCCATATCGCTCAATGGTGACGCCTGCGGCGGTCACTTCGTGTGCCACGCACCATCCCCGGCGCATCTTGCGGGGATAGTAGAGCGTCGTGTCAGTTGCTTTTCTGTTTTCGTTCATCGTTGTTGCTTTTTGTGAGGCTATGAAGCCGATTTGTTTTTTATTCCGTCATCTCCGTGACTGCTGTCCGCTATTGCCCCCACGGCATCCCGTAGCCGCTTCAACAGGAACAACCGGGGCATCCGCAGGCGTTTGTTCCCGTGCATCTCGCCTAGAATTTGCCATACGGGATTTCCTATTTCGCCATGTCCGGACAGTTTGAGCACCTCCTCAAGCTCCCGGGGGGAAAGATTGTAAGGGCTTAGGGCCTCTATCAGCCCTTTGGGATTGCGTGGCTTTTGTTCGCGCGCCGCCGCCTCCACTTGTGGCGGGCGTTGCCCGGTAATTGTGGAAGTAGTATTGCCGCCTGTCGCAATGGCGGTTTCAGGTTTATTTCTCCCCAACGGAGTGGAAGAAAGCAAAAATTTCGCTTCCTCCTCCGTGAGTTCTCCGATAGTCGGTAGGGGGATAGAGGAGGACTTTTCTTTGTTTTCTTTTTCTTTGCTTTTCTTTTCTTTGTCGATTTTTTCCGGAAGGTTTCCGGAAGTTTCCGGAAAGTTCTGGAAATCTTCCGGAAGTTTCTGGAAAGTAGGTTCTACCGTTGTCGGTGACATTGACACGTCCGGCGCGTTTTGCCCGGTCGGTTCCGCGGCTGTCGCGGCTGTCGCAGTTTCAAACAGGGGCATACTGACGGGTTCCTTTATGGGTTGCTCCGGTTCTACGAGAAGAATATCCAGCGGGATATACATTTTCTTCTTCGCCAGTTTGCAGATGTCTATATATCGGCTCTGAATGGCCCGGGAGGTGAGAATACATTTCATCTTCCACACGACGGGGTCGAACAGGCAGATTTCGGCGCAATAGTCTACGATCTCTTTCACCCGTTCCTCGTTCATGCCCCAATAGTCGGCACAGTCGAAAAGCTGATCTTCCGTCCAGCGGATATACGAACCGTCGACACGGTAAATTTCGTTCAACGCGTATTGATATACGGCATAGCCGTCACACCCGTATTTCTTCTTCAGGCGTTTTATTTTGATGTCCTGAAAGCGGTCTGTTTCCGCTTTGTAATAGGAAAATCCGTTCTTGCTCATATTCTTCTGCTGTAATTAGATGCCAGGTAATTCATGATTTCTTCTTTGCTGTATAGGAAAGTCCCGCCCAGTTTATAGAACGGGATAGCTCGCTCCGCGCGCAGGTTTCTCAATGTCGAGTTGCTGATGTTGAGCAGCTTGCATACGTCAGTGGAGCGGATGAATACGGCATCCTCCGGGATGGTGTCGAGGACAACGGGCTGAACAGGTTTGTATTTCGTCCCTTTTGCTTCTCGTCCTTCGGTTGTATTTCCGGGTTCCATGATTCTCATGTTCTTGTTTTCTGTTTTCATAATTCTGTTTTTATTTGGATTCATATTCAGTTATTTAAGTCTTTGAGAGTGATTTGGTCGAGATGGGCCAACTGGAGGCTGTTCAGGGCGTGGATCGTTTTTATAATCCACCCTTTCAGAACGATTCTCCGGTGTCCTTCGATGTTGCCGTAGTGTCGCAGTGCACGGGTGATTGCCAGGTGCATTTCGCGTTTGGAAATACTTCCATGTTCATACGCTATCATACTGTCGATAGCTTTTTGCTCCAGTTGTTCCTGATTGACGATTTTAATTGCTTTCATTCGTTTACGGCTTTATTATTGGGTGATTTTTGAGATTCTTTCTTTGCGTACATGTCTTTGAGAGCTGCCATGTCTTTCATTACTTTCGTGTCAACCACTCTGGCATATATCTGTGTGGTTGCAATGTTGGCGTGTCCTAACATTTTAGATACGGTTTCCAATGGGATTTCACGTTGTAAAGTGATTGTAGTGGCAAACGTATGGCGTGCAATATGATAGGTTACTCGTTTGTTAACATTGGCGGCTTTGGCTATTTTTTTCAGATTCCGGTTGATGACTTGGTTGCAGATGAGTGGGAAAAGATGGCTGTTTGGTTTATGAGTATTGTAACAATCGAACTTTTTTATGATCTGTTGGGCGGGTTCGAGAAGTGGGAGTGCTACTCTTGCCCCGGTCTTTTGTCGTTTGTAGTTGAGCCATGGTGTATGGTCAATACCGATTGTAATATTTTCATTTGTCAGTTTGGTCATGTCGGTATAGGCAACTCCGGTGTAGACAGCAAACAGAAATATTTCTCTTGAAATGGAGAGGTTTGCCGGCAGATTAATTTTTTGGATCGCTTTGATATCTTCCTCATTGAGGAATCCTACGTCGACTTTATTTCTTTTCACTTTGAGCAGACATACAGGATTAGTGTTGATCCATTCGTTGGCCATGGCCACATTCATCACTTTTTTGAATCTGGTGATATGTTTTAGGGCTCCGTTTGTGGTGCATAGTTTTTTGTTGTCTTTGCGGTTGAATCCCTGCAAGTAAGCGAAGAATTCGTAAACAAAGGCTTTATCAATGGCTGTGATATCGTAATCTGTTGTATGATATTTGATTTTGATGTAGTTGATGAGGTGGTTTCGGGTGATCCTGTAACCGACGAAAGTATTTTCCCGAAATTTTTTCTTTTCAATAATTTCGTGATACTCAAAAAGTTTAGTAATCGTGGAATATTCGTTTTCTTGTGCATTGAACATGAGTTTAAAGTTCTCGATGTTCACAGGATATCTTTTATTCCGTATTCTGGTAAGTGTTTCGTCGATAGTCATCTTTAAATCTTCGATGTACCGATTGACTTCTTTGCAGATGTCGGTTTTACCCAGTGCTTTTTGTGCGGTGGATGACCAGTTTGACAAAGGCATATAGATATTCATTGGAATTTCGTATCTTTGTCCCGAAATTGTTACTCTGCAATGTAACGGTGCCATGTTTTCACTTGTTCTTCCTTTCCTTATCCAGAACAGAACTGTGAAAGTTTGTTTTTTTTCTTTCATTTCTCCTTATTTTTATGAGTTCGCCCACTCAAAGAGAGAAAAGAAGCAATGTTGGTCACCGAAGTAGGCACCGAATTTTGTGTCCGCTTTTTTCGATTGCCTATATTGTTGAACGCAAAAAAGCCGCTAAAACTGCAATTTTAGCGGCTTTTTGTACTTAAATAACTGGTATATGTGGACCAGCCTGGGCTTGAACCAGGGACCTCCAGATTATGAGTCTGTTGCTCTAACCAACTGAGCTACAAGTCCGATGTATCCTTTGTTGGATGCGGTGACAAAAGTAGTATTTTCCCTCGAATTATGCAAATCCTTTTGATAAAAAACTACGATACTTTATTTTTAGAACTTATATTTGCGCTTCGGGTTCTTGGGGAACCATCCTTTTTGTACCCGTTCTTCCTGTTCGAAGACCTCTTTAATCGTCCAGAAGGAAGAAAACGCAAACACGCCAAGCAAAGAAGATAAAATCACATTATCGATGCTTAATGAGGCGACCACACCGGCTATGCCGAGTACCAAGAATATCCACCAGCATTTTGTACCCCAATAGTATTCGGCCTTTACCACGACGGGGTGAAAAAGGCCGATAATCAAAAAGGTACATATTCCGATGAATAACCCCGCAAGGTGATATTCATTTAGAAATTCCATCACAATTATTTTTCAACGCGGATGGGGATTTCTTTCTTGATACTCTGTTCCAGAGAAATCAATGTCTCGGTAGCTACCACACCCGGTATTTCTTGCATTTTGTTATTCAGCAAATCCATCAGATGTTCGTTGTCGCATGCATAAAGCTTTGTCAGCATTGTGTACGGACCTGTAGTGAAATGACATTCCACAATTTCGGGAATCTTTTGTAGTTCCGCTACGACAGATTTGTACATGGAGCCTTTTTCCAGTTTGATACCCACGTAGGTACAAGTTCTGTATCCCAGCGATTTCGGGTTAACGTGGTAACCAGAGCCTACGATGACACCTAGGTCAATCAGTCTTTGCACACGCTGATGAATAGCTGCGCGTGACACTCCACATTCGGCTGCTACGTCTTTAAAAGGGATGCGGGCATTCTGGGAGATAATCTCTAGGATCTGCCTGTCGAGGTTGTCTATTCTTTCCATAATAATAAATTGTAATTTCCTGTTGTTATCAAATAGTAAGCAAATATAGAGATTTATTTTAATTATTCTTCTTTTCGGAGAAAAAAAATAGGAAAAAGCAAAAAAAAGAGGCACAAACGTTTTGCGCCTCTTTCCTTTTTCTATTTAGAAAAGAACTTTCTTATTTCTTATCTTTTTCGATGCTCAACAGTTCAACTTCGAAAATCAAAGTAGAGAACGGTTTGATTTGGTTGCCAGATTCTCTTGCACCGTAAGCAAGTTCTTGTGGGATATAAAGTTCCCATTTAGAACCTACAGGCATCATAGTCAAAGCTTCTGTCCAACCTTTGATTACTTGGTTAGCACGGAAAGTAGACGGTTCGTTACGTTTGTAAGAGCTGTCGAATTCTGTTCCGTCGATCAAAGTACCTTTGTAGTTCACTTTCACTTTACAAGTGTCAGCAGGAATTTCACCTTTACCTTCAGTGATTACTTTGTATTGCAGACCGCTTGCAGTTGTTTTTACGCCGTCTTTAGTCTTGTTTTCAGCAAGGAATTTTTCGTTTTCAGCTTTATAGTCAGCATATTTTTCTTCCAAAGCTTTTGCTTTGATAGTTTCCATAGCTGTACGAGTATATTCTTGAGCTGCTTCCATAGTCATCACGCCACCTTTTTCCAAAGTACCTGCGATGAAACCTGCCAGGAAGTTTTCTTTGCTGATGGTTTTAGTAGAGTCAGTGCCAAACAATTCCTGGTTGATACCTTTCATCATCTGGTTGCTGATTTGCTGACCGATTTGCAGACCTGCCATGTAAGCGATGTCTTTTTTGCTAGTCTTGTTTGCGCCTTCATTCAAACCTTTGATGAAGTCTGCCATATAAGCAGTATCAACGTCCAGACGACCTGTCAGATAGCCTTTCAGACCTTGAGTCTGTGCCATACCGATAGAATAAGACAGTGAGTCGATGTCTGATTTCAGATTTGCTTTAGGAGCTTGAGCTGTACAAGAAGCAAGGCTTGCAGCAGCGGCGATTGCCATAAAAATACTAACTTTTTTCATTTTGCTTTGAAATTTTTTATTTATAATACTTCGAGTAATTCTACTTCAAAAATGAGTGTGCTATGAGGAGGGATCATTTCTCCGGCACCTCTTGCGCCATAACCAAGTTCTGACGGAATATACAGTTTCCATTTAGACCCTTCCGGCATCAGCTGCAAAGCTTCCACCCATCCCGGTATTACTTGGTTGACACCGAATACAGCCGGTTCTCCGCGTTGGATAGAGCTGTCGAACAGTGTGCCGTCAATCAATGTTCCTTCATAGTGGCATCTTACCTGGTCGGTAGCTTTCGGCTTTTTGCCTGTACCTTCTTTGATGATTTCATATTGTAGTCCGCTGGGAAGAACAACTACGCCCGGTCCTTTTTTGTTTTCTTCGAGGAAAGCTTGTCCTTGCTCGATAGCAACGGCACCCATTTTAGCTTCCAGTTCTTCGAAATACTTGTTTACTATTTCGCGGGCTTCATTGTGGCTGATAGCCGTCTGATTGCCTTCCAATACGTCTTTGATTGCTTGTGCGAAATCATCTACCGCAAGGTTTCCGATTCCCATGCTTGATAAGTTTTGACCAATTCCGAGGCCAATAGAGTAACTGAATTTATCCATATAATGTTTTTTGTTGGCGATTGAAATGTATCACCATCATGGTTTTAGCTTTCAATCAATTGCAAATTTATGAATCGCAAAAGTACGTGTTTTATTTGAATGATTTAGCATTTGCTATTTAAAAATTCTTATATCTGTGAAAGTTAATCGCTTTTCTTTAAAGAATTAGTTTTTTTTGTTCGTAGGATTTAATCGGCTTATTCTTATTATTTAGGTTGGTTTATGTGGATAATTAATCGTCTGACAGCTGTTGAACTTGCGTCTGACAATTGTTATTCTTTCGTCTGACAACTGTCAGACGAAAGAATAACAGTAGTCAGACGAATAGTTGTTGCCATAAATGATGCTAACTATCTGCATCTTTCATCTTAAAGTTCTGCATAAATTGGATTATATTAAGCGTGAGAAAGTGTTCTTTTATTCGATGATTCTGATTACATTTGTGTGGCTATTAAAAAAGAAGGAGGAATAGTAATGAAGAATCTGGTAGTTTTGACGGGTGCGGGTATGAGTGCCGAGAGTGGGATTAGTACATTTCGCGATGCAGGCGGTTTGTGGGATAGGTATCCTGTGGAGCAGGTGGCCACTCCTGAAGGTTATCAGCGTGACCCGGCTTTAGTGATTAATTTCTATAATGAGCGTCGGAAACAGTTGTTGGAGGTGAAACCGAACCGTGGGCATGAACTGTTGGCGGAACTGGAGAAAAGCTTCCATGTGACGGTGGTGACACAGAATATTGATAACTTGCACGAACGTGCCGGGAGTAGCCACATCATTCATCTGCATGGCGAACTGACGAAAGTGTGTTCCAGCAGAGATCCTCATAATCCCCACTACATAAAAGAACTGAAACCGGAAGAATATGAAGTGAAGATGGGAGACAAGGCCGGCGACGGCACTCAATTGCGACCTTTTATCGTATGGTTTGGAGAAGCTGTGCCGGAAATTGAAACCGCCATCCAATATGTGGAGAAAGCGGATATTTTCGTCATTATCGGTACGTCGCTTAACGTATATCCTGCGGCGGGGCTGCTTCATTATGTACCGAGAGGAGCAGAGGTGTATCTGATTGATCCGAAACCGGTAGATACGCATACTTCCCGTTCGATACATGTAATTCAGAAGGGAGCTTCTGAAGGAGTGGCTGAATTGAAACAGTTGTTGGGAGTTTGAGAGGTTTTCTTTTCCCGGTTTTATTCCAGTTCGGTGGCAAAAATATGATTGTTCCGGAGTACTTTCGATATTTCGAGTGCAGAGATATCCCTGCACTCGATTCTTAATATTTTCTCCCAGTCCTCAAAGTCCACATTCCATTTGTCTATTTGGGGGAACTCTGCCAAAAGCTCTCCTATGCGCTTGATGTCACGCCTTTGGGTGATAGAAGTTCGAAAAATCAGAATCTTATTTTCTTTTTCCATATTCTTTAGGGTTTTATTTTAATGAACGGAACTCCCGGATCGTCATACTGAAATGCAACCTGAAATTGCGACTTAAAAGTGAAAGGCTGCTAAAGCCGCAAAGACGGGCGATTTCGGTGGCGGAAAGTTCCTTGTTTCGTTTTAATAATAGGGCTGCTTTTTCAATCCGAGTGCGTTTGATATAATCCGTAGGCGTTTCGCCCGTCAGGATTGTAAATACGCGATGGAAGTGGAAAGGAGAAAAGCAGGCGATACCTGCCATTTTCTGTAATGATAACGGCTGGTCTATGTGATTGTGAATATAGTCGGTCACTTTATTGATCCGTAACTGATATTCCTGTTTATTGATATCTTTCGTCTCCATGTTTTCTGCAAAGTAAAGGATAATAAATGCCGGAGAGTTGTCCTATCTTGCTAACTTCTCCGGCAGATAATCAATCTTTTTTTTGTCCTATATAGAATACGTAGCCGTAGTATTCTTTATACTTATTATATAGGCTCTCTTCATACCGTTGCCCGGTGATGAGGTCTGCGGCTGCGTCATTTCCTGCATATTCCTTCAAAAAAGCTTCCTGAACAGGGAACTGGGGAGCGTAAAAATGCTCAAGCCAGCAATTTTCCGGTAAAATGAAATGGGCTGTCGGGATATATCCTGCTTTTTCCATTTGCATTATCTTTCTTGGAATCGTATCGATTTCCGGGTAATTGGCCATCCAGAAGTCTTCTATTTCGGAGGGACGTTCCGGGGTGAACCAGGAGGCTTCCGTTACAGCGATAAATCCGTTCTTTTTCAGGAATTTGTTCCATTCGTTCATGCCGCGTTCGAATCCTATGTTATAGATAGCGCCTTCGGACCAGATCAGATCGAGTTCTTCCTCTTGAAATGGCAGAGCGTCCATGGAACCGACGATACCCTTTACTCTGTCTTCACAATGGGCTTCTATTGCATTTTTGTTGAATAGCTCGATAAAGTCGGGGAAAAGGTCGATACCTGTAATTTGTCCTTTCGTATAGTTGGCTAATGCCATTGTCTGACCGCCTGTGCCACAGCCAATGTCGGCTATTCGTGCCTTGTCGGACAGTTCGTTGATGAAGCTTACGGCTTTTTGTGTGACTTCAGGACTTCCGGGACCTTGACGTTTTAATGCCTTGAAGTAATTACATATCAGTGTAAAATCGAATTCGTGGATTGATTTAAAATCGTTACTCATTGTTTTAATGTTTTAGTTGTACGGCGAATGGAGGCATATAATGATGCTTGCAACCATTTGACCATACAAATAGTTTGAAAATTTAGATATAGAAAATAACTCTGACAAGAGTATGTCAGAAAACATAAGGGATAATCTGTAATGAGAGGAAGGCTTACAGATTATTTACAGAACGGAATCCTTATGGAATGAAAATGAGTTAAACATCCAATTATTTCTTTTAGTTTGTGACAAAGATAGGGTTTTAGCTGCAAAACTCAATGATAACTTGATTGAAAAAAGACTGTAAACCTGTATTTTAGCAAGAATAGTCAAATAGGAATATGTTTATATATCCGGTTGCATGGATGAGATTGATCGTCCAAATTGATTGAAACTACATTTTTTTGAGTTATTTTTGTCGAATATTAAATACAAATCTCTCATTTAATGTATGATACCGATGAAAAGCAAATTATTACTCACATGTACCATCCTGTTTTTCTGTTCCTCTTTTCTGTGCGGACAGAATCAATCTTCTAAAGTGGCAAACTCTGTTGAAACGAATAATGGATGCATCCGGCACCCGTGGCAAGGAAAAAGAGTGGGATATTTGGGAGACTCTATTACAGATCCCAACTGTTATGGTGACAAGATAAAGAAATACTGGGATTTTCTGCAGGAATGGCTGGGAATCACTCCTTATGTATATGGTATCAGTGGCAGGCAATGGAATGATGTGCCCCGGCAAGCCGAGCAACTGAAGAAAGAACACGGCGAAGAAGTAGATGCTATCGTGATTTTGATGGGTACGAATGATTTTAATGACGGTGTACCTATTGGAGAATGGTTTACGGAAACAGAAGAACAAGTGATGGCAGCCCGTGGGCAAACCCAAAAGCTGGAAATCCGTAAGAAACGCACTCCTATAATGGATGGAAGCACGTATAAGGGACGTATAAACATAGGAATCAATAGACTGAAACAACTCTTCCCGGACAAGCAGATTGTGTTGCTGACCCCGTTGCACCGTTCACTGGCCAATTTTGGAGAAACGAATGTGCAACCGGATGAAAACTACCAGAATAGTTGTGGCGAATATGTGGATGCCTACGTGCAGGCTGTTAAAGAAGCCGGCAATGTGTGGGGAGTCCCCGTGATTGATTTTAATGCGGTAACCGGATTGAATCCGATGGTGGAAGAACAACTGATTTATTTCTACGATGCGGGATATGACCGTTTGCATCCCAGCACGAAAGGACAGATACGCATGGCACGAACGCTGATGTATCAGTTGCTTGCGTTGCCTGCTACATTTTAAATAGGCCGGACAGAATTCTATGAAATTGTACACTATTCTATAGTACATTTTCTGCAAACCTGTAATTTTGTCTTCTATAAATAATAGAACCTATGAGACATAAACTTCTGTTTTCTTTTTTCATCTTTTTAATAGTTGCTTTACCGATTCGTAGTAAGGATTTTGTTTTGACTTCCGGTCAAACAGTTGTCATCGCTTGCAGCCCTTCTGAAGAACAGGTTGTACGAACCGCATTGGAGATGCTGGGGCGTGATATTCAGACAGTATTGTCGTCGACTACCCAAACGAATGAAAAAACAGGTGAAATTGTGATAGGAACGGTGGGGCAGAGTGAGCTTATCAGCCGGACCGGCATAGATGTTTCTGCGTTAAGAGGCAAGAAGCAGGCTTTTCTATTACCTGTTTCTCCGGAGGGGAAATTGGTAGTAGCCGGCAGTGACAAACATGGTACGGCTTATGGAATACTCGAAATATCCCGTTTGTTAGGTGTCTCTCCCTGGGAATGGTGGGCGGACGTAACTCCGGAAAAGAAGAAACTTTTTAAGCTATCTTCCAAATTCCAAAGTCTTCAGGCTCCTTCGGTGGAATATCGGGGTATATTTATTAATGATGAAGACTGGGGCTTGATGCCATGGAGCAGTCGGACCTATGAACCTTCAAAAGTGAAAGGTGAGATAGGCTCGCGTACCAACGAGCGTATTTTTGAACTCTTACTTCGTCTGCGTGCCAACACCTATTGGCCTGCAATGCACGAATGTACACTTCCATTCTTTCTGACTAAAGGTAATCGGGAAGCTGCCAAGAAATATGGTATCTTCATCGGTGCTTCCCATTGCGAACCGATGGCCTGCAATGCTGCCGGTGAGTGGAGTCGGAGAGGAGAAGGCGCCTATGATTATGTAAATAATGCCCCGGCTGTTTATAAGTTCTGGGAAGACCGTGTAAAAGAGGTGGCAGATCAGGAAATACTCTATACGTTGGGTATGCGTGGTGTACACGATGGCAAGATGCAGGGAGCGAAGACGGTGGAAGAACAGAAGGCCGTAATAGATCGTGTGTTTGCAGATCAACGCGGGTTGATTGAAAAATATGTTGATAAGGATGTAACTAAAGTCCCGCAGGTTTTTATCCCTTATAAAGAGGTACTTGACATTTATCATGCCGGATTACAGGTGCCCGATGATGTAACATTGATGTGGTGTGACGATAACTATGGCTATATCCGCCATTTCCCTACGGCCGAAGAATGCGCACGTAAAGGAGGGAATGGAGTCTATTATCATGTTTCTTATTGGGGACGTCCGCACGACCATCTCTGGTTGAGTACGATGAGCCCGTATCTGATTTTCCAACAAATGAAGCTGGCTTACGATCGAGGCATACAGAAGATGTGGATACTGAACGTCGGAGATATCAAGCCTGCCGAGTATCAGATAGAGTTGTTTATGGATATGGCCTGGAATATAGAAGCGGTGGCCTCGGAAGGAGTGACCTCTCATCTGAAACACTGGCTGGAACGGGAATTGGGAGCTTCGTGCGCAAAGGCAGTATTGCCTGTGATGCAGGAACACTATCGTCTGGCCCATATTCGTAAACCTGAATTTATGGGAAATACGAGGGAAGAGGAGAAAGATCCTGTTTATCGTGTTGTCAAAGATCTCCCATGGAGTGAAAAAGAAATCAACGGACGTTTGCAGGCTTATGATAAATTGTCGGAGACAGTGGAACGGGCAGCTTTGAAAATCCCATCCGGCAGACAAAGTGCCTATTTTGAATTGGTGAAATACCCGGTGCAAGCTGCTACACAGATGAACCGGAAATTGCTGTATGCCCAATTAGCCCGCCACGGAAAAGCGGACTGGGAGAAAAGTGATCTTGCCTATGACAGCATTGTAGTATTGACAAAACAGTATAACTCACTGGAAGATGGAAAGTGGAACCGCATGATGGATTTCCAACCCCGAAAACTCCCCGTATTCAATCGCGTGGAAAGAAAAACGGCTACTTCTCCGATGATGAAAGAGCGTGTAGCTATCTATAAATGGAACGGCTTGGATGGGAAGAATATCCCGAATAGTAAGACCTTGAATGCGCGGAAAGGAACTTCTGCTATTTGTGAGGGCCTGGGATATGAAAGCAAAGCGACAGGCATTGACAAGGGAGATGCACTGATGTTCGCTTTTGACAACTGGAAAACAGACTCGGTAGAGGTTGACATCCGCTTGTTGCCTAATCATCCTGTGGGAGGAGATCAATTACGTTTCTCAATATCGTTGGACGATGCAGCGCCTGAAGTGATCTCTTATGAAACGAAAGGACGGAGTGAAGAATGGAAAGAGAACGTGCTGCGCAATCAAGCCATCCGAACGGTTCGACTTCCGGTATCCGGAAAGAAGTCCCACAAATTGGTAATCAAGGCATTGGACGAAGGAGTGATATTAGACCAGGTGATGCTTTATATGCCTTCGCCTACTGGTGAGTAACTGCACGGATCACGAACCATGCATGATGCGCCACGGTTCCAATCAGCCCGTAATGCTTTGCCATGATCCGAAATCTTTCTTTGAGGGATGCTTTCTGATTCCGGGTAGTCATTCCCTCCTCCAGATAGTCGATGATTGTCAGGTGGGTATTGTGCAAAGTACGTGCTTTCTTCATGATGCGGATGCACCAGTCGAAATCTGCAGAAAAGCGATATTGCAGATTGTATGGCCCTACGAGCGTGTGGCGGGGGAAGAATGCCTGGTGGCAGACTAACATTCCCTGTTTGAAACTTTTCCAGGTGAGCGTTTCAGGGGCGGACAATCTGCGCATCCGCAGGAAATGCCTGTCCTTGTCTACGATAGCGGTTTCTCCGTAAAGTATATCGGGCAGTTCATTGCCGTTGATGGTGTGCACCATTTGTTGCAGCGTATCATCCTCATGAAAACAGTCGCCTGCATTCAGGAAACAGAGATAATCACCGCTGGCAAGGGCGATGCCCTTATTCATAGCGTCATACAGTCCTTTGTCGGGTTCGCTGACGACGGTGTGTATGTGCGGGCGGTAGCGGTTGATAATAGAGAGGGTTCCATCCTTGGAAGCTCCATCTACGATGATGTATTCTATGTGATGATAGGTCTGTGAAATGACACTCTGAATCGTGTCTTCCAATACCTTTTCAGCATTGTACGTCACCGTAATGATAGAGAACTTGGGAGTAGGATGGACACTATGCATATTTTCCCGTTATTTTATTGTAGACATCTGTATATTTCTTTGCGATGATGCTCTCCGAATAATTGCCCAAGACCTTGCGGCAGGCTTGTGTGGAGAGTTCATCGTATTCCGGTTCCGTCAATATCCAATGTATGCCGTTGGCAAAATCTTCTGAAGATTTGTATTGTGCCACGTAACCGTTGTGCAGATGGTCGATCATTTCGGGGATACCTCCTACGTTAAAGCCGACACAGGGTACTCCGCAGGCCATTGCTTCCATAATCATGTTGGGAAGATTCTCTTCCAGAGACGGGATGGCGAAGAGGTCTACGGCATTGTAGATATTTACTATCTCATGCTCATTCTTGATGTAAGGGAGCGGGTAGACATGGAAAGGAAGCTGCTCCTGCAATTGCTGTGACTGGTTGCCGAATACGACTACCCCCAGTGACTCTTTCCATTCCGGATGCTTTTCTGCCAGCAGTTTGCAGGCTTCAATGAGATAGTCGACTCCTTTTCGTTTGTCGGTGATCTTTAACGAGCCGAACAGAACCAGTTTCTTACCTTCTGGCAGCATGAACTTGGCACGTGCTTCTTTTTTGTTCATGGGTTTGAACAGGTTGGTATTAATAGCGTTCGGAATATTGGTGACGCTTTTTCCTTCAAACAATGCGCTGGTCTGTGCTTGTTCCTTCAGCCAGTGACTGCACGTGACGAAATGGATGGGAGCGTAGCTGTATAACTTTTGTTTTTTGCGGAAAGTGCGGTAAGATAAATCTTTCCGGCCACCTCCTTTGTAGATGTAAGGGCAGTCGTGACATTCCTGCTGATAGTTCTTACATTCCCGTGCGTAGTGGCAGATACCGGTACATGGCCACATATCGTGCATGGTCCATACCACAGGTTTGCCGGAAGTGAGTATTTTCCGTATATCTTTCAGCGAGAGCATTCCTTGGTTGACCCAATGCAGGTGGATAACGTCGGCCTGGCGGAATTCCGGAAGTGAGGTGATGTCTGTGCCTGTGTTGGCTATGTCAACGTCGAACAGATGGTATCGGCGGAAACGATTGGCACTCCAGATAACGATCCGTTCCCACATGAATTTCCACACTTGCAACCAGTTACTTTTTAAGCGGACCACACTGATTTGGTCGGTCTGTTTGTCACGCACCAGCATTTTGGCTTTGATACCGTTGTTTTTCAGTGACTCCATCAACCGGCTTGCTGCAATGGCCGCTCCTCCTATTCGTTCAGATGTATTTATTATCAGGACTCTCATGGGCAAAAGTTTATGCAAATGTACGGTTTTTAGAGGAAATGTTTGATATTTCCAACAAGCTTTCTGCTATTTCGCGCGAAAAGATTTCGAGGTTGAAGCGTTCTTCTGCCAGTTTGCGTGCATTTTCTCCCATGCGTCGTGCCTCTTCGGGATGGTCGGCGATGTAGCGGATAGCGTCTATCCAGCCTTGTACATCGTTATATTCTACGGTAATGCCGATTTCTTCCTTGTCGATGTCGATTTCGAAGTTGGGGTTGCGCGAGCAGATGACGGGGATGCCGAGGGCAAATGCTTCTACGAGAGTGGTCAGTCCTACGGTGTAGGGGAAGTCCAGACAGCAGATGACGATGCAGCTTTTGCGGGCTACCAGTTTTCCCAGTTCGTAGGGAATCACTCCGTCGGTGTAGCGGATGTGGATGGAGTCGGGCACTGAATAGCGGTCGAGTATCTTTTTATAGTTGATGTTGCCGCATGAAACGGCAATGTACAGATCCAATTCCTCATTGGTTGCGGAGAAAGACTGGAGCAGGGTGTCCACGTCCCGGTTCTCTTTGCCGGTGGAGATAAATCCTTCGGGCTTCCGGTCGGGCATTTCTGCCAGCAGATGGTCGTAGAAAGGAAGGTCCGGGCCCCAATGTATCAGTTTCAGTTTGTGGGACGGAGCTTTCCGGGTTTTCTGCGAGTCCTGAATCAGTTTCCGGCTGAACAGGAACATTTGGTCGATGCCTTTGTAGAAAAGGCGGGAGATTTGTTCGCGCCACGGTTTGGGGTTGGTGACGACGGCCGTGTGATGCCAGATGACGATGGGCTTGCGGTACAGTCCCAGTGCACGGAGGAAGATGACGGGTTCTATCCCCCGGAAAGAGGTGGCATAGAGCACGTCGTATTTTTCCTTGCAGAAGAGAATCTCTTTGGTGGCGTAAAACATGAGCTTCAGGCGACTGGAGAAATATTTGCATTTGTGCATTACGGAATGTATTCCGTAATTTTCCAGCAGAGGAAGTCCGTATAAAATATGTCCGGGGAATTTATATTCTTTCCATTCCTCGTAACTTTCCCGTGTGAGGCGGGTATGGTAAAAATAAATAGTAAGCAACGTATTTAGTGGTGCTTGTTTCTTTTCAGCCATTTGTTTATTCGGTTTTTGACAGCTTTCGTAATGATGGAGAAATTACCGTATTTCAGGTTGAGGAACAGTTCTTCGAACGAACGCCCTATCTTGATCCATGGATGATCCCAGCCCATGATGCGGTAAACCTTCTCTTTGTAGGCTACGTTTTCAATGACGTAGCGGGGATGCCGCAGCGGAAAGTCTACCTCGTAACGCTTCATGGTGAAGATGCGGCGATAGCCCTTGGGCAGGGTGTGGACCGAGCCGGCGAAATGGGTGGAATCTGCCGTTGCTCCGAGGTTGTTTATCATGTTGCGGGTAGGCACGATGCTTAGTCCGGAGTTGAACAGGATAGAGGCGTGGAAGATGGTTTCATAAAAGGCTTTCTGCTGTTCCCGGTGACGCTGGCACATATAGATAAAGTCACTCCGGAATTTGCGTTCTTTGATGAGTTGCTCCAGTTGTTGCATATTGAAGGAGTCGTCCAGGAAACTGTAAAACTCGTCCCATTGGTCGACTACCCGTTTCCAGCTCGCCCATCCCCAGATGGAAAAGGTGGTGGCGAAGAAATAGTCGGATGGCATATCCTGGGTGATTTCTTCGGGGTTGAAGCCGGCAATCATGCTGATGCGGGTGTCGTGTTCGTATTTATCCAGCATCTCCTTGCAGAATTGGAAAAAGGAAACGGAGGGCACATCGTCGTCTTCCAATACGATGCACTTGTCGACTTTGGAGAAGGCCCATTTCTGCGAAAGATATTCTGAAGGGTCACAGCCGAAATTCTTTTCCTGATAAAGCTGTTCTACTTCACATTCCCAGTCTATCTGTGATACGATTTCACGGCAGGCTTCTATTCCGGGCAAATCGCGTTCGCTTCGTGCTCCGTCCTGATAGAGGAAGAGCCGGGACGGACGTGCTTTCTTCACTTGCTCGAACACTTGCGACAGTTGTTGCGGGCGGTTGAAGAACAGTATAAGTACCGGGACGTCTACTAAAGCGGATTTCATATTCATAGTTCTTGTTTTGGGGTTGTACTGAATGAGAGGGCGGCAGGATAGTGGTTATTTATTTTTTCCTGTTCCTCCTTGGTAAATCGATGCAAGGTCGGGTAGTTGTATCGCAGGAACCCTTCCAGATCATCGGGAGCGGTCACGGTGAGGGGACCGAATTTCACCGGTTGCAGGTGGCGGATACTTTCTACGGTCACGTGGTCGGCGGTTGCCATAACGTTGTTGTAGTAGCGGGTGTTTCGTGAGTTGAAACAGCTTTGCACGGATACCAGCATCTGGTAAATTGCTTTTTTAGAGAAAAGAGAGTCGACTATTCTGTTCAGGAGACAGGAGAAGGCTCCCCGGTTTGTAGGGTTCTCTATTTCGCATTTGCCGAAGTGTTTCCACATCCATATTTCTTTTCCCATCAGGCAGCATTTGAGGAAGCCGAGTGCTTCGGATTGTATTCTTCGCAGCAGCTTGTTGTCGGGAATCTTGTCGAATGGGAATATATCGACAAAAATGCCCGGATGCATCGGGACATTCTTGAACATTTCTTCTACAAAAAGGGTGTTGTTTTTCTTGACTTTGGCAAAATAATACGGGGTGTGAGGGTCTGTCTCTATCCATGAAAGGAAGTAGGAAGGACCCAGTTCTCCGGGTGCTACTTTTAAGAATTTGTTGTAATTCTCCCGCGTCATGCCGATGTCTATATCGTCATCCCAGGGGAGAATGCCCTGATCGTAGAGTGCGCCGATGGCTGTGCCGCCTATCACAAAATAGGGAATATCGTGCTTCTGACACACCCGGATGGTTTCTCCCAATATGTCGTAAAGTTCGGTATGTAATAAATCAAGCTCTTCGGCTGTATATTTCTTGTTCATCGGAAATGGTTAATGCACGTTGTATTGCAAATGTAGTAATTATATTGCTAAGTTACTATAACTTTAAGTTTCCTTGCATAAATTCGGTGGCCACTCGCCCGCGTCCCGGAATGGGGAGAACGGATGCTTGCGGAAAGTCCTTGAGCAGACAGTCTGCCGGATTGATCTCCGGATAGAACTTCTTCAACAGGAACAGGCTGGGACCGGTGGTGATACTTCCTATAAAGACGGAAGCATCCATCAATAGCTGTATCGAGCAGAGGAAACGTGCCATTTGCTTCTGTTTCAGTTCTTTGGTGGTCTGTGTGAAGGCGCTGTTAACGTATCCTTGCTCGTTGGGGCTGCAAAGGGTGTACCAGTGTATGTCCGGGGCAAGGGTTTGCACTTGCTCGAAGAGGCGGTAATCGTCGGTCAATACAAAGACGTCGCGGATGGCTGTTTTTTCTTTGATGAGGCGTATGTAGTGTTCCGGTGGCAGCAGGTTGGTTTCGGTTATCTTGTCTCCTCCGCGTATTTGGCATCCTGCGTATTGAGGCGGAAGTTGCAGGGTGGCGGCAAATTGGCGACATTCCTGTGTGGTGTTGTCGTTGAGTTTCCAGGTGATTTCCGTCAGCTTTTGGAAGGTGTGGAGGTAGTCACCGTCTATTCCCAGTTCGGGGATATGGAAATGCTGGTTGGGGTTGAACGTCATTTGGAAGTTGAGTCGGATCGGTTTACCATACGTGAAGAAAGCAAGGGCTTTTCCGATGATGTTCTTGCAGGTTACTTTCAGTTTCCATTTCAGTAACTTCGTTTTAGATAGTTTTTTGTCTTGCATCAATGCTTGCCATGAAGGCAGGCGATGGGTGTTGTAGGTGTGGTGAAACGGTTCGTGCACTTGCTCGCAGAAAGGTGCGAAACAGTCTTCCCAGCCCTTTTCCCATCCGAAGTTGGCGTCGTCGGAGTAAAGCTTGAACTGTATTTTGTGTTGCAGGCAATAGAGCATTGCATGGAGCATATAGGTGTATTCGGTAAAGAATCCGGCGTCTATACCTATGTGATAGATCATCGTCTTTTTGAAAGAACTGTTCAGAAGGCGGTATTTAGTGGCAAGATCATTAGGGTTCATGTGGCTTCTTTTTGATGAAATACTGGATGCTTTCTTTAAAGGTGACCGAACGGCTGCCCCACATGGCGGCTACGTAGAGTGCTGCTGCGAGCACTATCTTGCTTGCCAGGCGGAGATAAATATTCTCGATGGAACGGGTGGAGTAATAGGTGATTACCATGACGGTGGTGGCAATGACAGCGTATGGAAGTATGTCTATCAGTGCATGGCGTAGCTTTAGTCCGATTTCTTGCCATACGAAGTAGTGCCACGTCAGTAGCCACAGTATATTGGTGGATACATAGACGGCGAGCATGGTATAGATCCCGTGTGAATGGACTAACAGAACGCCTGACAGTAGAATAATGCCGAGCGCTATGGTGTTCCACATATAGATGCGGGATTTTCCTTTGCTGATGATGAGTTGCTGATAGAGGTATGCGATGGGAGTGAAGGCTCCGCTGATACACAGAATCTGCATGATGGATATGCTGGAATACCACTTGTCGGTGATGGTGATGGTAATCAGTTCTTCTGATACGATTCCCAGTCCGAGCATGGCGGGAAACGAGACAAAGGCGGTGAAACGCAGCATTTTGCGGAATACCCGTTTTTGCCGTTCAAGGTCGTCCGACACTTTGGTGAGTACCGGTTGCGCCACTCCGTTTATCATGCCGGATATAAAGAGCTGTCCCATGCCGCACCATTTATTGGCCTGGTTGTAATATCCTACTTCCTTTTCGGTGTAGAACTTACCCAGTATCACAGAGAACAGGTTGTTGTTGATGTGATTGAATACATTGGTTACCAATAGCTTTCCGCTGAATCCGAACATTTCTTTAATCGGGGTGAAGTTGAACAGCAAGCTCGGTCGCCAACGGGTGAAATGCCAGTAACAGGCTGTGTTGACGGCTACATAAACGATGCTTTGCGTGGCAATACCCCAATAAGAGAAACCGAAGTAGGCAAGAGTGACTCCGGTGATTCCGGATACGGTAAGCCCGATGACGGAGGACAGGGCCCGCTGTTTCACCATCAGGTTTCGCAGAAGATAGGCACTGTGGGATATTCCCAGGCTGGCTATGAAGAATCCGATGAAGGAATAACGTGCCAGCGGTGTCAGTTCGGGAGTATGGTAAAAATCGGCAATGAGCGGTGCGCACAGGAATAACAGCAGATACAAGGACAAGCTGATGGCCGCATTGAACCAGAAGACAGCATTGTAATCGTTATGTGTCACTTTCTTCTTGTTGACAAGGGCGGCTGTGAAACCGCTCTCCTGTATCGAACTGGCAATGAGGGAGAAGATAGCCAACATTCCCACCATTCCGTAGTCCGCCGGAGTGAGCAACCGTGCGAGGAATATTCCGAAAAGCAGGTTTAACAACTGCTGTATGCCGTTGCTGAATCCTCCCCAAAATAGTCCTTTGGCTGTCTTTTCTTTTAGTGACTGATTCTCGCTCATGTTATTTGCAAAGAATACATGAAAAGGCTATGCGCAATGATAGCTTTTCATGTATTCCCTATTTAAGTTTTATTATTTTACTTCGCTACCCGGCTTCACCTTACGTCCCGGCATGATAACTGCCAGACTGCCGTCGTTGTTTTCGGCACTTAGAATCATGCCTTCGCTGACGATGCCTTTCAGTTTGCGCGGAGCAAGGTTGGCGATGAAGCAAACCTGTTTGCCTACCAGTTCTTCCGGTTGATAATGCTTGGCAATACCCGATACGATAGTACGTGTTTCCAGTCCGTCGTCGATTTTGAATTGAAGCAATTTATCCGCTTTCGGCACTTTCTGACATTCAAGAATGGTACCTACACGGATATCCAGTTTCGTGAAGTCGTCGAATTCGATGTTCGGGCGGATAGGATTAGCCTTGTAGTTGGCTTCTTCGTTTGCTTTCTTTGTATCGAGCAATTTTTGTACTTGTGCTTCGATAGTAGCGTCTTCGATCTTCTCGAACAATAACTCCGGTTTGTTTAACTGATGGCCTACAGGAAGCAGGTTATCTTTTCCCAGTTCAGACCATTCGAAAGTATCCATGTTCAGCATTTTGCGGAGTTTTTCCGAGCTGAACGGCAGGAACGGATCGAAGGCGATGGCAAGGTTGGCAACCAGTTGCAGGGAGATGTTGAGGATAGTACCTACACGCTCCATATCTGTTTTTGCCAGTTTCCATGGTTCGGTGTCGGCCAGATATTTGTTGCCGATACGTGCCAGGTTCATAGCTTCTTTCTGTGCGTCGCGGAATTTGAATACGTCGAGCAGTTTTTCCACTTCTGCTTTTACGTCTGCAAATTCTTTCAGCGTTTCCTTGTCGTAGTCGGTCAATTCACCTTGTGCGGGTACGCGTCCGTCGAAGTATTTTTGAGTCAATACCATTGCACGGTTCACGAAGTTGCCGTATACGGCTACCAGTTCGTTATTATTGCGTGCCTGGAAGTCTTTCCAGGTGAAGTCGTTGTCTTTCGTTTCCGGTGCGTTGGCGGTCAGTACGTAGCGGAGTACGTCCTGTTTGCCGGGGAAGTCCGCCAGGTATTCGTGCAACCATACAGCCCAGTTGCGGGAAGTGGAGATTTTGTCTCCTTCGAGATTGAGGAATTCGTTGCTCGGCACGTTGTCCGGCAGGATATAGCTGCCTTCTGCTTTCAGCATGGCGGGGAATACGATGCAGTGGAACACGATGTTGTCTTTCCCGATGAAATGGATCAGGCGGGTTTCAGGATCTTTCCACCATGTTTCCCAGCTGTCGGGGAGAAGTTCTTTGGTGTTGGAGATGTAGCCGATAGGTGCGTCAAACCATACATAAAGCACTTTTCCTTCTGCTCCTTCTACAGGAACAGGGATACCCCAGTCGAGGTCACGGCTCACGGCACGTGGTTGCAGTCCCATGTCGAGCCAGCTTTTGCATTGGCCGTATACGTTGGGACGCCATTCTTTGTGATCTTCCAGAATCCATTTGCGCAGCCATCCTTCGTGCTTGTCGAGAGGAAGATACCAGTGTTTGGTTTCTTTCATCACCGGTTTGCTGCCGCTGATAGCACTTTTCGGGTTGATAAGATCCGTAGGAGAAAGTGAGGTTCCGCATTTTTCGCATTGGTCGCCGTAAGCGCCTTCGGAATGGCAGTGGGGACATTCTCCGGTGATATAACGGTCGGCAAGGAATGTTTTTGCTTCCTCGTCGTAATATTGTTCAGACGTTTTCTCGATGAATTCGCCTTTATCGTACAATGTTTTGAAGAAATCCGAAGCCAATTGGTGATGCGTCGGCGAAGTGGTGCGGCTATACACGTCGAATGAGATACCGAATTCTTCGAATGATTTTTTTATCAGCGAATGATAACGGTCTACTACATCCTGCGGAGTAATTCCTTCTTTCTTGGCACGAATCGTGATAGGTACCCCGTGTTCGTCCGAACCTCCGATGAATAATACATCTTCTTTTTTCAGACGCAGATAACGCACATAAATATCTGCCGGTACGTATACACCAGCCAAGTGACCGATATGGACAGGACCGTTCGCATACGGCAGTGCCGATGTGACGGTGGTTCTTTTGAATTTCTTTTCCATTATATAGTGTGATTTTTGTTGTTTTCAACTTTGTAATGTGCAAAGATAATGACTTTTCACCACAGATTACACGGATTAACACAGATTATTTCATTGAAAAGTGGTCACAGAATGAAACAGGAACGTTTCGTAATAAAAAACAGGTAAAAAGAAAGTGTTTTACCCTGATATAAGTTGGCTAGAAAATAGCCAATTTGTATCGGGGTATTTTTATATTTTCTATTATGTTCTATTTTTAAGATTGAAACAGATTAGGAGTATCTAAACTGTATTCTAATAAAAGAAGTGACGTATAAAATACTGTATGAATATGCGGAATAAGTCATCTTTCTTGAATACAAATGAGTGAATATTCATGATTGTTGATAGAATCATGAATCATTTCTTTTAAAGGAAGACTTCGTTCCTTTTAAAGAAACGGTTTATTGGTCAGTGAGAAGTGCTTCCTTGCTTTTAAACGAAAGGACAAAAGGGTATTTAGAATACTTGTTTTGTGCTGGTTGCTGTCGAATAGGTAACATGTGAGTTGTTTCTATTTGAACTTATATTTGCAATAATCTGCTCCTGAAATTAGGAATTTTGCCTTTTTGATGTTGAATCGAATGATTTAAAGTCTGTTTTGTGTGAATATGGATTATGCAACTTGCTTATCCTTCAAGTTTTCCAATATACTCCGGACTCATCTTGTATATTTTTGATTCTGTATGAGTTTTTATGTCCATTTTTTCTGCATAAAGTAATATTCTGTTCTAATGATAAGAATTACATGGTAAGATTATAGCTTTGCATTTCAATAAGTCAGTATAATCTATATAATTTCTTGCTCATTTCCTCTTTTATCATCTATTTCCATCTATATTTCTCCCCTTTTTCTTTCTTTTTTCTCGTAAGAAAGAATATATTTGTACCTAAGTTAAACGAAAACCAAAGCATGATATGATAACAACCCAGTTGCTTCGTCCTGAAAGTATTGTCGTAGTAGGGGCATCGAATAATGTGCATAAGCCGGGTGGCGCAATATTAAAGAATTTGATAAACGGAGGTTATCAGGGAGAACTTCGGGCGGTGAATCCGAAGGAAAAGGAAGTGCAGGGAGTTCCCGCCTTTGCGGATGTGAATGATCTACCGGACACAGATCTGGCGGTGTTGGCTGTGCCTGCCTCGATGTGTCCTGATATGGTGGAAACATTGGCTAGCAAGAAACAAACCAGGGCATTTATCATACTCTCGGCTGGTTTTGGTGAAGAAACCCACGAAGGGGCGCTGTTGGAAGAACGTATTTTGGAAACAGTTAATAAATACGGCGCTTCACTGATTGGTCCTAATTGCATTGGATTGATGAATACATGGCATCATAGTGTATTCAGCCAGCCGATTCCTAACTTAAACCCCAAAGGGGTGGACTTGATTTCCAGCTCCGGTGCTACGGCGGTATTTATTCTCGAAAGTGCCGTAACAAAAGGTTTGCAGTTCAATTCAGTCTGGTCGGTGGGAAACGCCAAGCAGATCGGTGTAGAAGATGTATTGCAATTTATGGATGAGAACTTCGATCCCGAAAAAGATTCTCATCTGAAACTACTCTATATTGAAAGTATTCAGAATCCGGACAGGTTGTTATTTCATGCTTCGTCTTTGATTAGAAAAGGGTGCAAGATTGCGGCAATCAAAGCCGGAAGTTCGGAGAGCGGAAGCCGGGCGGCATCTTCCCATACAGGTGCAATTGCCAGTTCCGATTCGGCGGTGGAGGCTTTGTTCCGTAAAGCAGGCATTGTGCGTTGCTTCTCTCGTGAAGAATTGACTACTGTGGGTTGCGTGTTTACTTTACCCGAATTGAAAGGAAAGAATTTTGCCATTATCACTCATGCCGGAGGGCCGGGAGTGATGTTGACAGATGCGTTGAGTAAAGGCGGACTGAATGTGCCTAAGCTGGAGGGAGAAGTAGCCGAGGAACTAAAAGCCCAACTATTCCCTGGTGCTGCCGTCGGGAATCCTATTGATATTCTGGCTACCGGAACACCGGAACATCTGCGCCTTTGCATTGACTACTGCGAGGAAAAGCTTGACAATATAGACGCCATGATGGCCATCTTTGGAACTCCGGGATTGGTTACTATGTTTGAAATGTATGATGTGCTTCACGAAAAGATGCAGACTTGCAAGAAACCGATTTTTCCCATTCTTCCTTCCATTAATACAGCCGGAGCGGAGGTTTCCGCCTTTCTGGCAAAAGGGCATGTGAATTTTGCAGACGAAGTGACCCTGGGTACTGCCCTTTCACGTATCGTCAATGCTCCTAAACCGGCAGTTCCTGAAATAGAATTGTTCGGAGTGGACGTTCCGAGGATTCGTCGTATTATTGATTCGATTCCGGAGGATGGTTATATCGCTCCCAATTATGTACAGGCATTGTTGCATGCTGCCGGTATTCCGTTGGTAGATGAATTTGTTTCCGATAATAGAGAGGAGATAGTAGCTTTTGCCCGTCGGTGCGGATTTCCGGTAGTTGCCAAAGTGGTTGGTCCTGTGCACAAATCAGATGTCGGCGGTGTCGTTCTGAACATTAAAAGTGAGCAACATCTGGCACTGGAATTCGATCGTATGATGCAGATACCTGATGCAAGAGCAATTATGGTACAGCCGATGCTGAAAGGTACGGAACTGTTTGTTGGCGCAAAATATGAAGAGAAGTTCGGCCACGTGGTACTTTGTGGTTTGGGAGGTATTTTTGTGGAGGTGCTGAAAGATGTATCTTCCGGTTTGGCTCCGCTTTCTTACGAAGAAGCTTATTCAATGATTCATTCTTTGCGTGCTTATAAAATCATTCAGGGAACACGTGGGCAAAAGGGAGTCAACGAAGATAAATTTGCTGAAATTATTGTCCGTTTGTCCACTTTACTACGTTTCGCTACAGAGATCAAAGAAATGGATATAAATCCGCTCTTAGCAACAGAAAAGGCCGTTGTAGCAGTTGACGCGCGTATCAGAATAGAAAAATAGGACTATTCTTTCATTCATTGAGACATATTTACTATCTTTCCGCTGTGATTTTGCCTACATTTGGTAACTCAAACGGAAGGATAGAAAACACGTATGTTTATGAAGAAAGTTCTCATATTTTTAATCTGTTTAATTGGCTATCAGATCGGCTGCCATGCTCAAATGGCGGACGAGCATTATTATTTCAAAAATCTTAGTGTACAGAACGGATTATCTCAAAATACGGTCAATGCGATTTTGCAGGATAAGCAGGGCTTTATGTGGTTCGGCACGAAAGATGGTTTGAATAGATATGACGGTTTGTCATTCCGCAAATTCAAACACGATGACCGCACACGGCGGAGCATTGGTAATAATTTTATCACAGCTCTTTATGAGGATGCAAAAGGAAATATCTGGGTAGGTACGGATGTAGGACTTTATATCTATAATCCGGAAAAAGATTCTTTCCGGCATTTTGCTGAATTGAGCGCAGAAAACACGAAAATAGAGCATACCGTAACTGCAATCTCCGGAGACAACAAAGGATGTGTCTGGGTAGCGGTAGAGTCGCAGGGACTATTTTGTTATGATCTGGAGGAAGGAACACTCCAGAACCACACATTGAAGAACTTTTCTTTTATCTCCACCAATGTCCAGTCTTTTGTTTTCGATAATAGCGGAACCCTTTGGATTGGCTGCTATGGCGATGGACTTTTCTATTCGAAAGACCGTTTGCAAACCCTTCATCCTTATGTCTCACCTGTAGACGATCAAAAAACTTATGAGAATGATGTCGTGATAGGCCTGGTGAAAGGAGCATATAATTGTCTATATATAGGCTCTTTAAAAGGAGGAGTGAAAGAGCTGAACCTGACCTCTAACAAACTGCATGATTTACTCTCTAAAGATGAAAGTGGAGAGTCTGTTTTTTGTCGTGAACTGCTGGTTGCTTCTGACAATGAATTGTGGATTGGTGCAGAATCGGGACTCTATATTTATAATCTCCGAATGGGTAAGTATGTTCATTTGCGCAGTTCGATCAACGACCCTTATTCTTTATCCGACAATGCTATTTATTCATTGTGTAAGGATCGCGAGGGTGGTATCTGGATTGGCTCTTATTTTGGCGGTGTGAATTACTATCCTCGTTTTTATACGTATTTCGAGAAATATTATCCCAAAGGGACTGATAATGGTTTGCGTGGGAAACGAGTACGTGAGTTCTGTCAGGATAATCAAGGTATCCTGTGGATTGGTACGGAGGACGGTGGTCTGAACCGTTTCAACCCCAAGACCAAAACATTCTCCTTCTTTACGCCCAGTAGTGCTTTTACCAATGTGCATGGTTTATGTTTAATTGGAGATCATCTTTGGGTAGGAACCTTTTCAAAAGGAGTGAAAGTAGTAGATACGCGTACGGGAGCTATCGTGAAAACCTATCAGAAAACGGATTCTCCCCGTTCATTGATAGATAATAGTGTTTTCTCTATTTGCTGCACAACGACCGGTGATATTTACCTGGGAACTTTATTCGGCTTGCTCCGATATAATAAACAGTCTGATGATTTCGACCGGATACCGGAACTGAACGGTCGGTTTGTGTATGACATAAAGGAGGACTCCGGAGGAAATCTATGGTTGGCAACTTATGCTAATGGAGCCTATTGCTACAATGTGAGTGAAAAGAAATGGAAGAATTATTTGCACGATGAAAATAACCCGAAGAGTCTCCCGTATGATAAGGTATTAAGTATCTTTGAAGACTCTCACCGACAAATCTGGTTGACTACTCAAGGAGGAGGTTTTTGTCGTTTTCAGCCGGATACGGAGACATTTGCCAATTATAATTTGTCGGCCGGACTGCCGAACGATGTTGTATACCAGATTGTGGAGGACAAAGAAGGATTTTTGTGGTTGACAACTAATAACGGTTTGGTCTGCTTTCAACCTACTACCGGAATGATGAAGGTATATACCACCTCCAATGGCTTGTTGGGCGACCAGTTTAATTATCGTTCAAGCTTTGAAACTGAGGATGGTACGATTTATTTGGGTAGCATCGATGGTTTTATAGCCTTTAATCCCAAGAATTTCTCCGAGAACAAGTTTCTCCCGTCTATTGTAATTACTGATTTCTTTCTGTTTGGAAAGGAAGTATATGCTGGTGAACCGGGCTCTCCGTTGGAAAAGAGTATCACTTTCTCTGACCAGCTTGTTCTCCAGTCTAATCAGAATTCTTTCTCTTTCCGTGTAGCCGCGCTGGATTTTCAGGCTCCTAAGACAAGTCGGATTATGTATAAGTTGGAAGGCTTTGATACAGACTGGTTGACAGTTGGTGAAAGCCCTATTGTTACCTACTCCAATCTTCGATATGGTGATTATACCTTCCGGGTGAAAGTTGCCAATAGTGATGGAGTATGGAGTGACGATGAAGTGGTATTGGAAGTACATATTCTTCCTCCTTTCTATCTTTCTATATGGGCGTATTGTGCGTATGCTTTGCTGATTATCGGTTGTTCTTTACAAATTGTTGTGTATTTCAAGAGACGCAGTAATAGCAAACATCGACGACAGATGGAGAAATTCGAGCAGGAGAAGGAACGTGAAGTTTACCATGCAAAGATTGATTTCTTTACGAATGTGGCCCATGAGATACGTACACCGCTAACATTGATTAAAGGTCCGTTGGAAAACATTATATTGAAGAAACAGGTCGATGCGGAAACGCGGGAAGACCTGAATGTAATGAAGCAGAATACGGAACGATTGTTGAATCTGACTAACCAGTTACTTGACTTCCGTAAAACGGAAAGTCAGGGATTCCGCTTGAATTTTGCGAAATGCAATGTAACGGAGGTACTGAAAGAGACTCATGTGCGTTTCACTTCCCTTGCCAAACAGAAAGGTTTGGAATTCACCTTGCAAGTGCCTGAAAAGGATTTTTATGCACATGTGAACCGGGAGGCGTTTACGAAGATTATCAGTAATCTGTTGAACAATGGGGTGAAGTATGCTGAAAGCTACGTACATATATTTTTGGAGGTGTCGGAAGCGGATGATAATAATTCATTCCGTATTCGTACAGAGAATGATGGAGTAATTATTCCTAATGAGATGAAAGAGGAAATTTTCAAACCTTTCGTTCGTTTTAATGAAAAAGAAGACGGAAAAGTGACTACTGGAACAGGAATCGGCTTAGCTCTTTCCCGTTCATTGGCAGAACTGCATCAAGGAACCCTGGCTATGGGAGAAGGGGAAGAAAATAATACCTTCTGTCTGACTTTGCCGATAGTTCAGGATATGACAATCACTTTAACACCGGAACCGGAAGCAGGAATGGACAAGATGAGCGAAATTCCTGCTGGAGAGGCGGAAAAGAAAGATAACCGTCCTACAGTGCTGGTTGTGGAAGATAATCCGGATATGCTTGCCTTTGTAGTGCGTCAGCTATCGAAAGAATATGCTGTATTGACTGCTACTAACGGGGAGGAAGCGTTACAAGTGTTGGATGGTAATTATGTGAATCTAGTGGTTAGTGACGTTGTGATGCCTGTGATGGATGGTTTTGAACTATGTAAGAGAATAAAGTCAGATTTGAATTATAGTCATATTCCCGTTATACTGTTGACTGCGAAGACGAATATCCAGTCTAAGATAGAGGGAATGGAATTGGGAGCAGACGCATATCTGGAGAAACCTTTCTCTGTGGAATATTTGCAGGCTTGTGCTTCCAGCCTTATTCAGAATAGAGAGAAACTACGTAAGGCTTTTGCACAGTCTCCTTTTGTGGCTGCCAATACGATGGCGTTGACAAAAGCTGACGAAGATTTTATAAAGAAGTTGAATGAGGTTATCCAAGTGAATTATAGTAATCCGGAATTTAGCATGGATGATATGGCGGATAGCCTGAATATGAGCCGTTCCAATTTCTATCGGAAGATAAAGGGCGTCTTGGATTTGAGTCCGAATGAATATCTTCGTCTGGAGCGTTTAAAGAGAGCTGCTCAATTATTGAAAGAGGGAGAAAATCGGGTAAATGAGATTTGCTATATGGTAGGGTTTAATTCTCCGTCTTATTTTGCCAAGTGTTTCCAGAAGCAATTTGGAGTGTTACCCAAAGATTTTGTAAGTTAATATTAATTTATAGCTATAAAGATAAGGTAAAAAGGAGCTTTTAAAGGAATGATTTGATGAAAAAGTATGTAAATTTGTTCGTTTTCGTATTCATGATAGGTGCTTGTCTTTCGCAGGGGAGAGCACAGACAAAGTCTGCGGTGAGTTATAAGAATCCGGTTGTAGATATTGCCATGCCCGACCCTACGGTGATTAAAGCTGCAGATGGTTATTTTTATGTGTATGCTACCGAATCTACCAGAAACGTTCCGATCATGAAGTCGAAAGATTTGGTGGAATGGACGTATTGCAACACTGCATTCACGAATAAAACTCGTCCCAGGTTTGAACCTAAAGCTGGAATTTGGGCACCTGACATTAATTATATTAACGGTAAATATGTGCTTTATTATGCAATGTCGGTGTGGGGAGGAGAACAAACGTGCGGAATTGGGGTAGCTACGGCCAACTCTCCGCAGGGACCTTTTACGGATCATGGTAAGATGTTTCGTAGCAATGAGATTGGTGTACAGAACTCGATCGATCCCAGTCTCCTGCAGTATGAGGGGAGAAACTATTTGGTATGGGGCAGCTTCCGGGGAATATATGTTATTGAACTGACTGCGGATGGGCTGTCGATCATGTCGGGAGCGAAAAAAAAGAGAATAGCGGGAACTGCTTTTGAAGCTGTTTATATCCATAAGCACGGCGATTATTATTATATGTTTGCCTCCATAGGAAGTTGTTGTCAAGGAGTGAAAAGTACATATAAAGTCGTAGTGGGACGTTCCAAGAAAGTATGGGGCCCGTACAAAGACAAGACCGGTAAACCGATGTTGAAGAATGGATATTCTTTGGTGATAGGTGCGAATGATCATTTTGTAGGCAATGGGCACGGTTCGCAAATTATCCGGGATGATGCCGGACAAGACTGGCTTCTGTATCATGGTTTTTCAAGATCAACTCCGGAGAACGGACGTATTCTGTTGTTGGACCAGATCAAGTGGGACCAAGAAGGTTGGCCTTACGTAGAGGGAGGATCTCCTTCTTACGAAACACAAAAAGCACCTGTATTTAATAACTGATTTTCAAATAAACCAATTATAATCTTAAATACCACAAGCATGAAACATACCCCTATTAGCAGGCGGGATTTTCTAAAGAATTTAGGCATAGCCGGGGCTGGCACTCTTCTTGCAGCAAGCCCTTGGCTTTCTGCTTTTTCGGAGGTGATGAACACCTCAAACGAGAAGTGTCGTCTGGCAATTATCGGGCCTGGTTCCCGGGGACGGTTTTTAATGGGATTTTTGGCTAAGAACCCCAAAGTCGATATTGTAGCATTGTGCGACATTTATAAACCGTCTATTGAGAACGCATTGAAACTTGCACCTAATGCCAAAGTGTATGGTGACTACCGGGAAGTGTTGGAAGATAAGTCGATAGATGCTATACTCGTAGCTACCCCTCTTAGTTCGCATTGTAAGATCGTATTGGATGCTTTCGACGCAGGAAAGCATGTGTTCTGTGAAAAGTCAATAGGTTTCACGATGGAAGAGTGTTACCGTATGTATCAGAAGCATCGTAGCACGGGGAAGATATTCTTCACAGGACAACAGCGCCTGTTCGATCCTCGTTACATCAAAGCAATGGAGATGATTCATGCAGGTACCTTTGGCGAAATAAATGCCATCCGTACTTTCTGGAACCGGAACGGGGACTGGAGACGTTCGGTACCTTCACCCAATTTGGAACGCCTGATAAATTGGCGTCTTTACAAAGAGTTCTCAAAAGGACTGATGACGGAACTCGCTTGCCATCAACTTCAGATCGGAAGCTGGGCTTTGCGTAAGATACCCGAAAAGGTGATGGGACACGGTGCCATCACTTATTGGAAAGACGGCAGAGATGTGTATGACAATGTGAGCTGTGTATATGTGTTTGATGATGGGGTAAAGATGACATTTGACTCTGTCATTTCCAATAAATTCTATGGACTGGAAGAACAGATCATGGGTAATCTCGGAACGGTAGAACCGGAAAAGGGAAAATATTACTTTGAAAGTGTAGCTCCTGCACCGGCCTTCCTGCAAATGGTGAATGACTGGGAAAACAAAGTGTTTGACTCTCTGCCTTTTGCCGGAACAAGCTGGGCGCCGGAAACAGCAAACGAAAACAAAGGAGAATTCATTATCGGAGAACGTCCCAAGAGCGATGGTACATCATTGTTGTTGGAAGCTTTTGTGGAGGCCGTCATAACACAAAAACAACCTAAAAACATCGCAGAAGAAGGGTATTATGCAAGTATGCTCTGTTTGTTGGGACATCAGGCATTGGAAGAAGAACGGACACTCTATTTCCCTGATGAGTATAAAATAGACTATCTGAACCATCAATCTGTAAAAACACCCGAAGCAATATGAAAGACACGATTGTAACCGCACGACGTAAGAAAATAGAGTTAATTACTTTACTCGTTTGTTTCGTAGTATCTAATTTGCTACATCTTTATGCAATTATTGCTTATCATGCACCATTTACGGAGATGATAACGTCTATTTTTTATATAATTATATTTACTTTTGTGCTTTATGCTTTCTGGGGGATTTTGCGTCTCTTGTTTTATGGAATACAAGCACTATTTAAAAAGAAGAACTTAATCAATATCAATGAAAATAAATAATTTATGGTAACACGAAGGGATTTTTTGAAAACGATGTCGATGGCTTCAGCCGGATTGGCATTGGGAACCGGTGATTTATTACATGCGCAAACTGCTTCACCTAAAAAAGGAAGAGGTGACAAAGTGAAGATTGCTTATATCGGCATTGGCAACCGTGGAGAGCAGATTATTGAAGACTTTGCACGGACAGGTATGGTGGAAGTGGTGGCTTTATGTGATGTAGACATGGGTGCCAAACATACACAAAAGATAATGGCTAAATATCCGAAAGCAAAGCAGTTTAGGGATTTCCGCCAAATGTTTGATAAGGCCGGTAACGAATTTGATGCCGTGGCAATTGCTACTCCTGACCATTCGCATTTCCCGATTAGTATGCTGGCTTTGGCATCCGGAAAGCACGTATATGTAGAGAAACCGCTGGCACGTACCTTCTATGAAGCGGAACTGTTGATGCAAGCTGCGCTTAAACGTCCGAACTTGGTTACTCAAGTAGGAAATCAGGGACATTCTGAAGCAAACTATTTCCAGTTTAAAGCCTGGATGGATGCGGGAATTATCAAAGACGTTACTGCTATCACTGCCCACATGAATAACCCACGTCGTTGGCATAAATGGGACACTAATATTTATAAACTTCCTTCCGGTCAGCAACTGCCGAAAGATCTGGATTGGGACACTTGGCTCGGAGTTACTCCTTATCACGAGTATAATAAAGATTATCATTTGGGACAATGGCGTTGTTGGTATGATTTTGGTATGGGAGCATTGGGCGACTGGGGAGCACATATCCTCGACACGGCTCACGAATTCCTGGAACTGGGATTGCCATATGAAGTTACCATGCAATACGCAAAAGGGCATAATGATTACTTCTTTCCATATTCTTCCACGATTCTCTTCCGTTTCCCGCAACGTAAAGGAATGCCACCGGTAGATATTACCTGGTATGATGGTTTGGATAATCTTCCTCCTATTCCTGCCGGTTATGGAGTTTCGGGACTAGATCCGAACATCCCGGCAACTAATCAGGGAGATACTCCGAAGTCTAAGTTGAATCCAGGAAAGATCATTTATACTAAGGATTTGATCTTCAAGGGTGGTAGTCATGGAAGCACTTTGTCTATAATTCCGGAGGAGAAAGCAAAAGAGATGGCAGACAAGTTGCCGAAGGTTCCTAAAAGTCCTTCCAATCACTTCGAGAACTTCTTGTTGGCATGTAACGGTATTGAAAAGACACGCTCACCGTTCGAAATCAATGGAGTGTTGAGTCAGGTATTCTCACTGGGGGTGATGGCTCAACGACTTAATACACAGTTGTTCTTTGATCCTCGTACGAAGCAGATTACAAATAATGAATTTGCTAATGCAATGCTGGCGGGACTTCCACCGCGTAAAGGTTGGGATGAATTTTATAAATTATAAATAGAAAATAGCCTTTTCCATTCCTTCTTCGAATATAAGGGAGTGGGAAAGACTAATCAATGATTATGAAGAAGAATATCGTATTAACTTTACTTTTATTCTGTGCCGCTTCTTTAGGTGCGCAGAATTGGGAACCTCTTTTCAATGGGAAAAACCTGAAAGGATGGAAGAAATTGAATGGCAAAGCCGAGTATAAAATTGTAGATGGTGCCATTGTCGGTGTATCTAAAATGGGAACACCCAATACTTTTTTGGCAACGACAAAGAATTATGGTGACTTTATCCTTGAGTTTGACTTCAAGGTAGATGACGGTTTAAATTCCGGAGTACAGCTTCGTAGTGAAAGCAAGAAAGATTATAAGAAAGGTCGCGTACACGGTTATCAGTTTGAGATCGATCCTTCCAAACGCGCTTGGTCAGGTGGTATCTATGATGAGGCACGTAGAAACTGGCTTTATCCTTTGACGCTGAATCCGTCGGCAAAAACCGCTTTTAAGAATAATGCATGGAATAAAGCTCGTATTGAGGCTGTGGGTAACTCAATCCGTACTTGGATAAACGGAGTACCTTGTGCTAATATCTGGGATGATATGACTCCTGTGGGCTTCATTGCTTTGCAAGTGCATGCCATTGGAAATGCGGCAGATGAAGGTAAAACTGTTAGTTGGAAAGATATCCGCATTTGTACGACAGACGTAGAACGCTATCAGACACCGGAAGCGCAAGCTGCACCGGAAGTGAATCTGATTGCCAACACGATTTCTCCGAATGAAGCAAAAGAAGGATGGACTCTATTATGGGATGGCAAGACTACTGATGGATGGAGAGGAGCTAAGCTTTCTACTTTCCCTGCAAAAGGCTGGAAGATAGAAGATGGAATTCTGAAAGTAATGAAGAGTGGTGGCGCTGAATCTGCTAATGGCGGTGATATTGTGACTACCCGTAAATACAAGAACTTTATTCTGAAAGTAGATTTTAAGATTACTGAAGGTGCCAATAGCGGAATTAAATATTTCGTAAACCCGGATATGAATAAAGGTGCAGGCTCTGCTATCGGTTGTGAATTCCAGATTCTTGATGATGACAAACATCCTGATGCAAAACTGGGTGTGAAAGGTAACAGAAAGCTAGGTTCGTTGTATGATTTGATTCCGGCTCCTAAGAATAAACCTTTCAATAAGAAAGAGTTTAATACTGCTACCATTATCGTAAAAGGCAATCATGTGGAACATTGGTTGAACGGAGTTAAATTGATTGAATATGATCGTAACAATGATATGTGGAATGCATTGGTAGCATACAGTAAATATAAAAACTGGCCTAATTTCGGAAATCCGGAGGAAGGAAATATACTTCTTCAGGATCACGGAGACGAAGTATGGTTCAAGAACGTGAAAATTAAAGAACTGAAGTAAGGCGTATTCCATATTATTGTGGGAGATGCGTCAAAATTCTTTACAACTTTTTATTCAGGCACGGATTGCGCGAATTTCACGGTTGTTCTAATGAAATAGCAATCGTGTAATTCGGGTAATCCGTGCCTAATTTGTCCTGCTATACGATGCAAGTCCCTATTCAACATATGTATAAGCCGTCCCATGAAGGCAGTGGACTGCTTTATGCCTGGTTTCTTTCCATGCATACACGGGTGGATATTATCCTGTATAGCAAGAAAACGGAAGGAGAATTGTTGTTTGTGGTCAATTGTATTTATGATGCATTGTGCCGGTTGGAAAAGATGGCGAACTTTTATAATCCGGCCAGTGAATTGGCTTATGTCAACCGGACAGCTTTTGTTTCTCCGGTCGTTCTTAGCGAAGAACTCTATTCAATGATTGATTTATGTCTGGAATATAATGGGAAGACTCTGGGGTGTTTTGATATTACAGTCCATTCAGAAAATTACAATCAGAACACGATACAATCGGTACATTTATCAGCTGAAGATCATAGTATCTATTTTTCACGACCGGGAGTTGCTGTCAACTTATCTGGTTTCCTCAAAGGGTATGCTTTGGAAACAATTAAAAGCATATTGAATGAGTGTGTGATAGAAAATGCATTGATAAATATGGGAAACAGTTCCGTTCTTGCTTTAGGTAATCATCCGGTAGGAACGGGATGGAAAGTCAATAATATACTTCTTCATAATGAGTGTCTTACAACCTCTGGTAATGACTCTCCTGAACGTCGGCATATTGTTTCTCCTCGAGATGGAAAATTGGTGGAAGGTGCTCGACAGATATCTGTAGTTACAACTAATGGGGCAATAGGAGAAATATTGTCTACCGCTTTGTTTGCTGCTGACGGCGAGCAACGTAAAGCCTTGATGGGCATATATGCACACTGTCGTGTATATATATCCACCGTGCTGTATTGAGCATCTATATCCAACGATACTTATCCGACTAACTTAGATAGCCTGTAGACGAGTAAAATTAATTATTAAATACGGGCAAATATCCCCATAATTGAATATGACCTGTTTTTTCTGTTTTTTGAGACAAAAATACTATTTGAGATAAGCTCGCATCTTTTATCTTTGCCGTAAATTGTATGGTTTATTAATATAGGCATTGGAATATAAAACGGAAGTAAGTAGATAAATTCAATATAAGCTTGAATATTATCTTATTAATATTAACTCAAATTTATTTAGTATGAAAAACAAAAAAGAAAGTTTCACGTCTCGGGTAGGATTGTTCTTACTATTGGTGACTTTTTGTCTTGGTACAATACAGGCTCAAAGTTCTAAAATTACGGGATATGTGAAAGACCAATCGGGTGAACCGTTGATTGGAGTAAATGTGATGGAAAAAGGGACTACTAATGGAACCGTAACCGATCTAAACGGATTCTATAGCATTGTGGCAAAGGCTTCAAATGCAGTGTTGAACTTCAGTTATATTGGTTATAGAAATCAGGAAATTCCGGTAGCAGGTAAAAAACTGATTAACGTCACAATGAAAGATGATTCAGAGACGCTGGATGAAGTAGTTGTAGTAGGTTATGGTACGATGCGTAAAAAAGACTTGACTGGTTCGGTCATCCAAGTTCGTCCTGATAAGATTGCCAATGAAAATCCTAAAACTGTTCAAGACATTTTACGCGGAACACCTGGATTGGTGGTAGGTTATGGTGAAGGCGATGCAGGCGCAAAAGGTGGCGGTGAGATGAAAATCCGTGGACAGCGTTCCGTTTATACAGATGGTGGTCATAACAATCCGTTGATTATCCTCGACGGCATGTTCTTCCAAGGAGAACTCTCGGAAATTAATCCGGATGATATTGGGCAAATAGATGTTTTGAAAGACGCGTCGGCAGCTGCTGTTTATGGAGCACAGGCTGCTAACGGTGTAATCATCATCACAACGAAAAAAGGTAAAAAAGGCAAGCCTGTTGTTAATTTCACAGCTAGCGTAGGTTTAACTCAAAAGGCTGCCTATCGTGATAGATGGCAAACTACGGACGAATATCTGCAACACTATGTAGACTGGAAAGAAAAAAACACTTATGGTGTGAATGCTGAAACAGGAGAATATGCAGCTTATTCAAGACCAGGTAATGAATATACTTCAAAGCCGGAGTATTTCCGGAATCCTAATAATTTGTCGGGGGTGTCTTTGGAACAGTGGCGTAATTATTCGACCAATCGGGAAGGAGAATCTGATCTTAGTATATGGGCAAGACGTTTGGGATTTAGATATGATACGGCTGCACTTGACAATCTTTTGTCGGGAAAGACCGTCGATTGGCAAGATGAAGCGTTCCGATTAGGTTTCAACCAAGACTATAATGTAAGCATTAGTGGTGCCGGCGATAAAGTGGATTATTACATGTCTTTAGGCTATCTGCGCAATGAAGGTGCGTTTGTCGACGATACTTATCGAGCTATCCGTGCAAACTTGAAACTAAATGCAAAAGTTACCGATTGGTTTGAAGTGGGTGCAAATGTAAACTTTCAAGATCGTTCGGATGGTGAAATCGGCATGGATAAGGGTGGTTTTATGGAAAACAGTCCATACGCCATGCTGAAAGACGAAAACGGAAACTATACACAAGACCCCTTGATGTATCAATATGACCGTGCTAATGAAAAAAACTGGTATTTTGAGAAGCAATACATTCAATTGGAAAAAGGGTATACTACATTGAATACTATCTTCAATGCTAAAGTAAAACTGCCTTTCAATATCACTTATCAGTTCAATATTGCGCCTCGTTTCCAATTTTTCTATGACCGTTATTTTACGTCTGCAGAAAGGCCTAATTCCAATCCTAACGACCGTGGAACAAATCGGGAACAGGCCAAACGTTTTAATTGGTCTCTGAACAATACGATTACTTGGGACCAAACTTTTGCCAACAGGCACCATGTTATTCTGACATTTGTACAAGAAGCGGAAGAACGCCAATATTGGTCGGACCGGATTGAAGCCCGTAATATTCTGCCGTCTGACGCGCTTGGGTTCCATAACACCCAGAATGGAGATAAGTCTGTCAGCTCATTCAGAACGGATGATAATCATCAAACGGCTGATGCATTGATGGCACGTGCATTCTATTCTTACGATGATCGTTATATGGTTACTGGTACCATTAGACGTGACGGCTATTCGGCTTTTGGGGCAAATAATCCTTATGCATGGTTCCCTTCGGGAGGTATAGCATGGTCATTCACTAATGAGGATTTTTTCCAAAAATATACTCATATCATGAATAGTGGTAAATTGCGTGTTTCATATGGTAAAAATGGTAATCGTTCATTGGAAAATCCTTACGAAGCACTTGCCAATCTTTATCCGGGGGGTGGTAAGATGCAAGGTTATATCACTTCTTCAGGTGACTTATATTTAATGCGTTATTTGATGGCCCAACGTATGAAGAACCCGAATCTGCAATGGGAAAAGACACAATCGTGGAACTTTGCATTGGACTTTGGATTTTTGAACGACCGTATTACAGGTACGTTGGAATATTATCAAATGAGTACCAAAGATATGATTATGAGACAACCTCTATCTAATTTCACCGGATTTGAGAATATCACTACCAATTTAGGACAGGTGAACAATAGTGGTTTTGAGGTGGCATTGAATACTCTGAATATTGATAAGAAGAATTTCCAATGGAGTTCATCATTCAGTCTCTCATATAATAAAAACAGAATCAAACATTTGTTTGGTGATCGTCAAGATATAGTAGATGCCAATGGAACTGTGGTAGGTTCCAGAGAAGCGGATTATGTGGCAGCCGGATGGTTTATTGATAAACCTATTAGTGCGATTTGGGATTATAAAGTAACGGGAATCTGGCAGAAAGATGAGGTTGAAGAAGCTAAAAAATATGGGCAGGTTCCTGGTGACCCGAAAGTATGGAATAATCCGGCTAACGACCAATACGATGCTGATGGTAATTTAGTAAAGGTTATCTATAATAATGATGATAAAGTGTTCCAGGGACAAACCGCCGCTCCGGTTACATGGGCATTACGTAATGATTTCACCTTGTGGAAAGATTTGACTCTCTCTGTGAATATTTACTCTCGTATGGGGCATAAGAGTCTGGAAAGTATGTATTTGAACAATGATGACGACGGTGGTGGTATGACTTATAGATTGGTGAACAAGAATGCTAAGGAATATTGGACTGTAGACAACCCGACTAATAAATATGCACGTATTGAGGCGCAAGGCCCGGAAGGTGCAAAAGGCGCACGTAGATTATATAATCGTTCTTTTATTCGTTTAGAAAATATATCTGTTGGCTATACATTGCCTAGGGCTTGGACGGAAAAAATACAAATCGATCGTGTGAAAGTGTATGGCTCTGTTCGTAACGCTGCTGTATGGGCTAAAGATTGGGAAGGATATGGAGATCCTGAAACTGGTAATTTTGCATCTCGTATTTGGACGCTTGGCCTTAATTTAACATTCTAATCTTTTAAACAGAAACGTATATGAAAAATTACATTCAAAAATATATTTGTAAAAGTGCCACTTTATTTGTGGGCGCTTCATTAATGTTGACCGGATGTTCGGAAAGTTTTTTAGATCCGGATCCTCAAACAATGTTTGAACCGGAAACTGTATTTTCTACGGAAAATGGTATCAAATCCGTATTGGCTATTTGTGACCGTCAACTTAAACGTAATTATGTGAGTGAAGATTCCAGGGAGATGATAGCGCTGCCCACAGAATATACTTTTTCTGATTTGATGGTACCGTCTGCGACTGATAAAAGCGGATTGTTGGATAATGTTGACAATCTGTTGAGACCGAACAGCGATCAAAGTGACGAAAAAAATTTAGGACGCACAAACAGTATATATTTCTTCTGGAGACAAAATTTTGAAGGTGTTAGAAATGCTAATACAATACTTTCGTTTATAGGTAATGTACCAATGGATGAAACATTGAAAAACGAATACATTGGCCGTGCCTATTTCCATCGGGCTTATCGCTATTATTCATTAGTTTTTCAATTTGGACATGTACCTTTGTTGACAAAACTTCCGGAAGTTCCTAAGCAGAACTATCGATCTACTCACCGTGACGCTATTCTGAAAAAAATGGTAGCAGATATGGAATTTGCTGTACAATGGGTGCCTGAACAGAAAGATATGGATTATGTTGGTATGGTAAATAAAGGTGCTTGCCGTATGTTGCTTTCTAAGCTCTATATGTCTATTGGTGAATTCGGGAAGGCAAAGGAACAGTTGGATATCTTAATTGATAAATCAGGCTATTCTTTGATGGAAGAACCTTTCGGAACCTTCTTTGAAGGTGGCGAATCTGCATCATGGCCTATTGCCCGCAATGTTATCTGGGATTTACATCGTCCGGAGAACAAGTTGATTGCTGCCAACAAAGAAGTGATTATGGGTATGCCCAACCGGGGAGCAGCTAAAGAATCATTCATCCCGATGTTGACTATGCGTATTATGTATCCTTTCTTCTTTGATAATAAAATCAAAATGCCTGACGGAAAGCAAGCTCTATTCAACTATACTCGCAAAGATGGCAAATATCGTAAAGAATATGATTATATGCGTGGACTAGGACGTGGTATATCTACATTCCGTACTACCACTTTCTATCAAGACGATTTGTGGGCTGTTAATGGTAAAATGGATCAAACCGATTTGCGGCATAGTACAGAAACGGGAAACTGGATGCACATGGAAAACCTGAAATGTAATAATCCGGATTCTGAATTCTTTGGGCAAAATATTAAGCTTTACGCAGAAGATGATTATTACAGTGAGAAAAATGAACTTGTTACCCGCAAGGGAGATTTGATGTGTTCTGACACTATTCGTCGTTGGTATGACGTCCCTCATTACATTTTCTGCCTGAATGATGTCATCAATCAAGCTAAGGAAACCAATAATGGTCTGGAAGGAGCTACGGATGGCAGTATTGCTGATTGGTATCTGTATCGTTTGGCGGAAGCCTACCTGCTGCGTGCAGAAGTAAAATTCTATATCAATCCGGATGATCCAACAATCAAGGATGATATAAACATCGTCAGAGAACGCGCTCATTGTACTGAATTTTATACAGATAAGGTTACTATCGGTGATATCATGGATGAACGTGCGCGTGAACTTTTCTTTGAAGAATGGCGTAATGTAGAGTTAACCCGCGTATCTCTCTGTTTGGCTATCAGCGGCAGAGCGGACGAGTTCGGAAATACATATAAAGTGGAAACATTCGATAAGCAATCCGGCACTGATCCTGAAGGTGGTAGCTATTGGTATCAACGTTGCATCAAGAAAGGTATGTACAACAAAGGCATTACTATTAACGTAAACGCTACTAAAACAGATATCAATTATATCATGGGTAAACATAACATTTATTGGCCTATCCCTGAAAAAGCAATCGTTTCTAACGGAAAGGCTCCTTTGTATCAGAACTACGGTTATGATGGTTATGATCCGAATGTGCAGATATGGGAAACTTGGGAAGAAGCTGTGGCCGATGAAGACAAATTCTGATAGGTGAGGAAAGCTTTTGATAATAGATAATAAATAGCCACCGTAACTTCGAATTTCGAGTTGCGGTGGTTGTTTTTTGAACATATTCTGCTATTTATAGGTCGGTTTCTTTTATTCGTTTTATTGCTTTTTGCCTTACTTTGCGTTATCAATAGTCAATCTAATGTGTATATGAAAAATAAAATTTTATTGCTGGGCTTATTTTGTTGTAGCCTGATTTCGGCAAAAGCACAAGTTTTACTCGACAAAGGAACCGGAAAGAATAGTTTCCCTATTGTTTCTTCATTAACGAATGCAGTCGTTTGTTTTGATGGAAAAGATGCAACTGTAGTACGTAAAAGTGCTTCTCTTTTTGTAGATGATGTTCGCCGTGTGACGGGGCAAGAGTTGAAGATGGATGAAAGCAAGCCCGGAAGAGTATCTGCGCGGTATGCGATTATTGCCGGTACTATAGGAGAAAGCGGGTGGATTGACGCTTTGGTATCGAGAAACAAAATAGATATGGCAGCTATTGCCGGAGGTTGGGAACGCTATATGATAGAAGTGGTCAACAATCCTGTGCCGGGCATAAAGAAAGCAATTGTTGTAGCCGGAAGTGACAGGCGTGGCACGGCTTACGGGCTCCTCTCTATTTCAAAAGCAATAGGAGTATCTCCCTGGTATTGGTGGGCGGACGCTCCAATCAAACGGCAAAAACAAGTTAGTGTAAAAGTCGATAAGTTCATTTCTAAAACACCGTCTGTCAAATTCAGAGGTATCTTTATCAATGATGAAGACTGGGGACTTTATCGTTGGTCGAAACGCAATTTTGAAAAAGAACGTGGAAACTTCGGACCGAGAACGTATGCAAAAGTGTGTGAACTGTTACTTCGTCTTCAGGCTAATTACCTTTGTCCGGCTATGCATGACGCATCCATGGCATTCCACCGTATTCCTGAAAATCGGCTGGTAGCGGATAGCTTTGCTATTGTCATGGGGTCTTCTCATTGCGAACCATTACTGTTTAATACAGCAAGCGAATGGAAACGTGATAAAATGGGTGAATGGGATTATATCAATAATAAAGAGGGTGTCAACAAGGTGTTGAAATCACGCGTAGATGAATGTGCTCCGTTCGAAAATGTATATACCCTGGCTTTGCGTGGATTACACGACCGGGCGATGAATGCAAGCAATAACATGGATGACAGAAAGAAAATGCTTCAGGAAGCACTGATGGCACAAAGACAAATGTTGGTAGATGCAATCGGTAAGCGTGCAGAAGACATTCCTCAAGCCTTTACTCCTTATAAAGAAGTGCTCGATGTATACGATCAGGGGTTGGAACTTCCGGATGATGTGACCATTATCTGGCCGGATGATAATTATGGATATATGAAACGTTTGAGTAGTCCGAAAGAGCAGAAACGTTCCGGCCGTTCGGGAGTATATTATCATTCTTCTTATCTTGGTAAACCTCACGATCATCTTTGGATGAACACAACTTCCCCTACATTGATGTATGAAGAACTCCGTAAGGCATACGACATGACGGCTGACCGTATTTGGCTACTCAACGCCGGAGATATCAAATCCTGTGAATTTGCTGTAGACTATTTTCTGACAATGGCTTTCGATATTGATTCATTCAATTTTGAAAGAGCGGCAAATTATCGCACTGAATGGTTGTGCGGTATGTTGGGCGATGACTATCGGACCGAATATCAGGATGTGATAAACTCTTTCTATAAATTGGCTTTCGCCCGTAAACCTGAATTTATGGGATGGGGTTATCAGTGGACTACGGATAAACACGGAAGAGAGCGAAATACGGATACTGATTTCTCGCTTGCTAATTATCGTGAAGTGGATACTCGTCTGGCAGAATATCAGCGGATAGGAAATGTGGCAGAAAAAATATTGAAAGCTTTACCGGAAGATAAAAAAGCATGTTATTATCAATCATTATATTATCCGGTCAAAGGTTGTGAACTATTGAACCGTATGATTCTCAACGGACAGAGAAACCGTTGGTACTCTATTCAACAGAGGGCAACTACCGCAGAACTGGAAAAAATGACTAAGGCTTGTTATGACAGTCTGGAAGTAATAACAAAAGGATATAACTCATTACTTGGAGGTAAATGGGATCATGTAATGACCATGAAACAGGGATTTGCCGCAGCCTACTTTGAACTCCCGGCTCTGCGGAAGGTAAATCTGGCACCTGCAGCCTCTTTGGGCATATTGGCCGAAGGAGAGGATATTTTGAAAGGGCAGAAGAGTTTCCATTCCCTGCCATGTTTCAACACATACTTCCGCCAATCCTATTACGTAGACGTTTTCAATAAAGGAGCGACTCCTCTGAAATGGAAAGCATCGGTTTCAGATAACTGGATTCTGTTAAGTCAGAAAGCCGGAGAAACTGCCATGGAAAATCGTATAGAAGTCTCAATCGACTGGGCTAAGGTCCCGACTGGTGAGAAAGTATTCGGAACGTTGGAAATCGCATCTGATCGTGGCGAGAAGGAGAATGTTTATATTTCAGTCTTCAACCCTTCTTCTCCTTCATTAGCCGAAATGGACACTTTATTTGTAGAGCACAATGGATATGTTTCTATTGACGCTGCCGGTTTCCACCGGAAGGTAGAGAACAAAGCTATTCAAATGAGAACGATTCCTAACTTGGGAATAGAAAATACAGCTATTCAACTAGGTGACCCGACAGCCGCCCCGCAGCGGACAGCAGGTCGCAGTACCCCTCGCCTAGAATATGATTTCTATACATTCGAACAAGGTTCGGTTGATGTCTACACATACGTATTGCCTACATTTACATTAAGTAAGGACCGTGGGTATGCCGGACATGAAGCAACGAATGTGGAAACGAAATATGGAGTATGTATTGACGAAGGTCCTGTGATGAATCCTTCTACTTCTTCTTTTGAGTATGCACAAATCTGGTACGAAAGTGTGTTGAAGAACTGTAGAATCAACAAAACCACTTTGCATATCGACAAACCGGGTAAACACACAGTGAAAATTATATGTGGCGATGCCGGAACTGTATTGCAAAAGATTGTCTTGGATTTCGGAGGAATGAAGCGCTCATATTTAGGTCCGCAACCGACGAGACAGGGAAAATAGCAAGTTGAATAAAATATACTGGAGCTATGAAAAACACTTTTTTTATGTTATTTTTCTCCATAGCTATCTCATTTATAGCGTGCGGGGGCAGTGGTGAAAATGATGAGAATTTACTAGCTGGTAACGGGAATACGGAGAAACCAAAGGAGGACGAATCCCAGGAGCCTGTGGTTTGTAGCATCACACCTATTGGGGAATTGAATCAGGGGACACCTATTATAAATTCCCACGCAGATGTTACGAAACGCTCTTCATTGATGATGAACTATCGGATGCTTGTGACTATGGAATCTTCGTATCCTCGCTATCCTCGTATAAAAAAGATGAAGAATGGTGACTATATTTTGTTCTATCACAATGGTAGTGCTAATAATAATATTGGTCGGCGTTGTGTTTATGCGCTTAGTAAGGATCTGAAAACTTGGAGCAATAAAGGAGAAATATTTAACAGTTATGACATTATCGATAGCAAAGGCAATAAGAATATACATTGCTATGCTAATTGCGATGGGCTGGTGCTCTCTAATGGAGATATATTGGCAGTTGCATCTTGCAGAGCTAATTCCGGTTATCGGGATTTGCCGGAAGATGCAGGAATTGAATTAAAGCGCAGTACGGATAATGGTGTTACTTGGAGTGAACCTATCAAGATCTATCAGGGAGTTAATTGGGAACCTTTCTTGTTGGAGTTGCCTACAGGTGAATTACACTGTTACTTTACAGATAGCAGTCGTACTGGCTTGGAAGGACATGGCACAGATACAGGTACGGCAATGGTTGTTTCTACTGATGGAGGAAAGACATGGAAACCGGACTTTAGTTCTTCTCCTTATTATGTATTGCGAATGAGGTGGGAGAAAAACGGAATTGTCGGCTATAATCATCAGATGCCTTCTGTTGTGAGACTCAATGATAATAAGGGATTAGCTGCTGCTGTGGAAACCAATAATTCAGGATATCATATTTCGCTTTGTTATTCAGATAAAGACAAATGGGAATATTTGGCTGCCGACCAGGAAGGACCTGTCGATAGTAATAATTGTGTTTTCTCCGGTATGGGACCATATTTGGGACAGCTCCCTTCGGGAGAAACCGTCCTTTCGTATGAATCGTCAAGTAAATATACTCTTAAAATAGGAGATGCTACTGCTCGTAATTTCGGTAGCGCTTATCAACCTTTTTCTGGTGGTTATTGGGGATCATTTTGTATTATTGATTCACATACTTTGGTTGGAACTAATATTAAAGCGAAAGAAGGACCGGTTCAGATGGCACAGTTTGTACTTAATCATCGTATTGATGCCGTGAAAAGAAAGGTAACAATAGATGGTAACAATAAAGAGTGGGCAAATACAGATCATGCACTCTTTGTGGGCAGTAAGTCACAAGCACAAGGAACGTTACGTTGTTCGTATGATGATGATAATATTTATTTCCTGTTAGAAGTACTTGATCGAAACTTGTTAGCCTCTGATTACGCTTCCTTATACGTATCTCCTGTGAGTAATAATAAGCTGTCAAAAGGGGCTTGCTGCATACAAGTAACAATGAATGGACTGAAGAATTGTGAAATATATGATGCATCATGGAAAGAAGCTCAATTAGATGCCCAGGTCAAAACTTATGTTTGCAATGAAACAAATGAGAGGCTTATAGATGATTATGGATATATTGCTGAAATTGCTATTCCACGTTCAAAATTGACTATCACTTCCGAGCAAGTACTTGTCAATTTTTCTATTACAAAGCGAAATTCTTTAGATGCCATTTGTGATGTTGCATCTACAAGTACGGCACGTTGGATACCGGTGACTGGGTTATGATTCGGAGAATTTAATATTGAATAATTAATTATATAGAACACTACGATTATGAAAAGGAATTATTTGATTTATGCCTTATTGATGACTGTTTTTTTGAGCTCAAATGTGATTTCTGCTCAAAATTGTTTTGGAGATTTTCCTGTGAAGGCAGATCCAAAGACGGTTGGAAATAAATTGAGCAGACGTTTAATGGAAACTAAACATCAACTGTATTTTGATAGAGGAATACATTATGCAGAGGTGTGTACATGGTATGGAGCTCTTCGTTTTGCAGAATTGACAAATAATAAAGAATTGATAAAGCTGTTAAGAAACCGTTTCGAATTATTGTTTCATCTGGAAAAAGAACTTCTACCTCCACCGATTCACGTAGACCAAAATATGTTTGGTTGCTTACCTCTAAGATTTTATAATATAACGAAAGATAAGCGTTATTTAGATCTGGGACTGCCCTATGCTGACACTCAATGGGAACTTCCTGCCAATGCGAATGAAGAGGAGCGTAAATGGGATAAAAAGGGATATTCTTGGCAAACTCGTCTTTGGATTGATGATATGTATATGATTACTATTGTGCAATCTGAGGCTTATAAAGCTACTGGTGATCCTAAGTACATAAATAGGGCTGCCAAAGAAATGGTTCTGTATTTGGACGAATTGCAACATCCCAACGGTCTTTTCTATCATGCACCGGATGTGCCTTATTATTGGGGACGTGGTGACGGTTGGATGGCTGTCGGTATGACGGAGTTGCTTTATAACTTACCGGAAAAGGATCCTAATCGTGCACGTATTATGAAAGGTTATTTGTTGATGATGGATAATCTGAAAAAATACGTCAATAAAGATGGACTTTGGAATCAACTGATTACCGAACCGGACTTTTGGACAGAAACATCTGGTTCGGCAATGTTTACCTATGCCATGATTGTGGGTGTCAACAACGGTTGGCTGGATAAAGAAGAATATGCTCCGGTGGCACGTCGTGCATGGCTTGGCTTATGTAATTATATTAATGACAAAAATGATCTTACTGAGGTTTGTGTTGGAACCGGAAAGAAGAACAGTAAACAATATTATATGGATCGTCCCCGCATCGCCGGTGATTATCATGGACAGGCACCGATAATATGGTGTGCTTATGCATTATTGAATAAATAAAACAATAAAAGACCGGATACAGATCTATGGAGTTTTTTTATTCATAGTGTATTGTTGCTTTTAACATAACATATATTTATTTTTGAAGGGTCTGAAATTATAATGCTTGAATATGAAAAGAGAATTTTGTATTTTTATTGTACTTTTTTTAGTGTTTCATATACATGCTCAATTAGTATACCGCGATGCTTCGAATTTTCCACTATTAGGAAGAGCGACAGAGAGTGCTGGGGCACGATATGAAAGGTTCCCGGATTCATTAAAGAATATTTCTCGTGCTCCATTATGGAATTTAAGCCGTAACTCTGCGGGAATGGCAATACGTTTCCGTAGTAATTCCACTACGATAGCAGCTAAATGGGTGGCTCTTTTTAATACCCACATGAATCATATGACTGATACTGGTGCAAAAGGTTTAGATCTTTACTGTCTTCAGAAGAATGGTGACTGGCGTTTTGTCAATAGTGCCCGTCCGAAAGGAAAAACAAATCAGGTCACCATTATAAAAAATATGCATCCTGAAGAAAGAGAATACATGCTTTATTTGCCATTGTATGATGGTCTTGTTTCTTTGTCTATCGGAGTTGATTCTTTGGCTACTATTAGTCAGCCGTTAGTGGATTATCCAATTCGTAAGAATCCTGTTGTTTTTTATGGAACCAGCATTCTTCAAGGAGGTTGTGCTTCACGTCCAGGAATGGCACATACCAATATTATATCGAGAAGATTGAACCGTGAATGTATCAATTTAGGATTCAGTGGAAATGCATTTCTAGATTTGGAAGTAGCTAAAGTAATAGCTGAAGTAGAAGCAAGTGTTTTTGTTTTGGACTTTGTACCTAATGCTTCTGTTGCACAGATGAAAGAACGGTTGGAAACATTTTATCGTATCATTCGTAGTAAACATCCGGATACGCCAATTATTTTTATAGAGGATCCTATTTTTCCTCACACATTTTATGATGAAAAGGTTGCTAAAGAGGTGCGACGAAAGAATGATACGTTGAAAGAGATATTTAATTGTTTAAAGAAAATAAATGAGAAAAATATCATTCTTATTTCATCAAAAAATATGCTGGGAGAGGATGGAGAAGCTACTGTAGATGGCATTCATTTTACAGACTTAGGTATGATGAGATATGCTGATTTAGTTTGTCCGGTTATAAAGAAAGCAATTAGATGAAATGGTGTTGCTATTAGTTTAAAATATAGCAACACCATAAATATTCTAGTTTTCAAATAATGTTTGAGTAGTAGTGGATTGTTGAAGAAGAAATTATCCAATAAAAGAAAGATATTGTTCAGATGGTTGCTAATAAAAACTCCTCTGTATAATCTTTGAATACTTTAGATTAGTTTGGGACTAATTTTTCATTTATTGACCTATATTTAATATCTTAAATAGTTCCAATTCTCTACTTTTGTATCAGATGATAGGGGTGCTAGTACCTTTATAGAGAGATAATGATCATTATTATATAATACGGAATTTAGTTTTAGATGCAGTTAAAAAGATAGTTCAAGGGATAACGTTTTTTGATAAAACACAGGGTATTACTTAAATCTATATGTAATGAATTACAAATCAATTAAAAAAAATATTCGAAAAATTGGGCTAATGTTTCTTAGTGCGGGACTTCTGCTTTTTTTGTCATGTGGTTCTGATGATACTAAGGATGTTTCTGGTGAAGATGGGGATGTAAATTCGAATCAGTATTTACAAGTACAGCCTAATGGACTAAATGTAATTAAGGTTTCCAGTAGTGATGTGACACAAGTTGTGTACCCTTTCTCTGTGGAGTTGAAGGGGGGCAGTGCGAGTACAGCTTTTATAGCAGAACTGGATGAGTGGAAGGAGGAGGATTTGAAGGCATATAATAAGGAGGAAGAAACTGCTTATAAATTATTGCCATCGTCGTTGTATTCGATAAGTACCTCACAGCTTGCTTTTGAACAAGGAGTTACTTCAAAGGAAATAGAAGTTAAATTTGACCCAGCTAAAATATTTGCTGAATTCAAGAAAAATGGGGCTGAATATGTGATAGCATTGAGACTAACCTCAACTACCGTAAAGGTTCGTAAAAGTCAGAGTGATTTTCTACTACATATTTCGTTTGATTATCCAATAGTTAGTTTGGCTACTACTTCAGAAGAGGTTAGCATTAGTAAAGTGTTGATGCCCATTTCTGTTAATACTACTTTTAATTATAAGGTAGATGGAGAAATAAAAAATAATCCTTGGAACTTTTCGTGTAAATTGGAAGTACCCTCTAATGCGAAAGAACTGGTTGCTGAATATAATAAGAACTATAAAACTTCTTATCAGCTTCTTCCAGCGGCTAACTATGATTTAGGAACGGGGATATTTTTCAAAGCTGGGGAGAATGAGGCTGCTGGAGAGTTTATAGTTAAGCGTGAAGGAATGGAGACCGTAAAATATTTGTTGCCTGTACGGCTAGGGGAGTGTTCTCATGAAAGTGTTGCTCTTCGCGATGAAATTTGTTACTTCAAAATAGGTATAACTTACACGAACCCGGTAATTACCTTCTCAAGTGCAGCCGATCCTACTGTTATTCGCACAGAGGATGGTTTCTATTTATATGCTACTCAAACAGATAAATATTGGGTTCCTATTTATTTTTCTAAGGATTTAGTGAATTGGGAATTTAAGAGAACTGCTTTTCGAAATGCGACAAAGCCGCAAATTCCTGGTGGAGGTGCATTTTGGGCTCCGGAAATCCGTCATATTAATGGTAAATATGTACTTTATTTTTCATGGGCAAAATGGGGAGATGGAGATGCTAGCTACACTGCAGTTGCTACTTCAGATAGTCCTTTAGGTGATTTTGTAAATAGTAAAGAGTTGCTGACGAAAGAAGATTTTGGGTCCAATTGTATTGATCAGTTCTATTATGAGGAGGATAATAAAAAATATATGTTTGTCGGTAGTTTTAATGGTATTTATGTAACTGAACTTACTGATGATGGACTTTCTGTGAAACGTAATGAGAATGGTACCCCAACTCTTAAAAAGCAAGTCTGTGGTAAAGCCTTTGAGGGTACCAATATTTATAAGAAGAACGGCTATTATTATCTGTTTGCATCTATAAACAATTGTTGTGATGGCGAGAGAAGTAGATATAAAGTAGTGGTGGGCCGCTCACAGGATTTACTTGGACCATACCTTGATAAGAGTGGTAAAGATATGATTAACAATGCTTGGGAGTTGGTATTGGAAGGAGATGGCCAGAAATTCTTTGGTCCTGGTCATAACTCCATTATTGTACAAGACGATGCCGGTACTGATTGGATGATATACCATAGCTATGTGAAAGAAAATGGTGAGGTTGGAGGACGTTTGGGTATGTTAGATCGGGTATTGTGGACAGAAGATGGTTGGCCCTATATAAAAAATTGTGTGCCTTCAACTTCAGATTTTCTTCCCGTATTTAATAATTAGGGTTGAAATGTTAGTTGGATATAGTTTTGAGATTAAAAAAATAGCGAACTAAAATTTAATGTATGAAAAAGAAAAGTTTTTGGAAGGACCGGTACATCAGATTGTTTACTATCATGATGCCGTTGATAGTCCTTTGTGTACTAGGTTGTAAGGACGATGAGTCGGAAGAAGCGGCTTTTGATCCGAGTAAGCCGATTGTGATTACTGATTTTGAGCCTAAAGAAGGAGGTGTTGGTAATAACTTGATTTTATATGGTGATAACTTCGGTAATGATCCAACCAAGTTAAAGGTTATTATTGGGGGTAAAGAGGCTAATATCATTAATGTTAAGAATCAAATACTGTATTGTGTCGTTCCACGAATGGCTGTGGATGGAGATGTAGAAATCAGTGTTTATGATGGTGAGGGAGAAGAAATAGCCTATGCGGAAGCCGAAGAGAAGTTTACATATGTAAAGCAATGGCTAGTATCAAGATTGGCTGGTCAACGGTTTCAAAATGAAAATGATGCATATGAACAAGATGGCTCTTTTGACGACTGTGGGTGTATTAAAGGGGCAACTTGGTTTTCCTTTGATCCAAAATCTAATTTTGATCATTTATATATGACTGCCTCTGGTGTAGGTTCGTGTCGTTTGATTGATTTGGAGCAAAAGACAGTAACCATGCTTCCTGATTTAGGGAATAAAACAGAACGACCCACTATTATAAATTGGACAGTGGATGAAAATCAAGATATGATTGTGTCTAGAGATTTATCTAATAATGGAGCTGTAAATATCGTTCTTTCTCGTGCTTCAGGTTTTAAAACGAAAACTTTGTTAGAGGACAGTCAACATAAACAAAAAGGAGTGACCGGTGCTTTTGTACACCCCAAGACTGGAACTCTTTATTATACATTATATGAAACTCAACCGATGTGGCGATATGATTTTGCAACAAAAGAATTTACAACTTTTGCCAGTCATATGAGAACTAAAGAAACTTTACGAATGGTGGTACATCCTACGGGGAAATATGCGTATTTATTACGTTTGTATTCTTCTCAGCAAAATAGCTATATTGCACGAATGGATTATAATGAAGTATTGGATAAATTTTCCGAGCCCTATATAATTGCCGGTCATGCTAGTAAAGCTGGATATGTAGATGGAGTAGGAGGAAATGCTCGTGTGAATGGGCCTGGACAAGGCGTTTTTGTAAAAAATGAAGATTATACAGGTGCAGAGGATGAATATGACTTCTATTTCACCGATGAATATAACCATTGTATACGAATATTAACTCCTACAGGTAGGGTAACAACATTTGCTGGACGTGGAAATGGAAGTACAGAAGGAGGATATGCGGATGGGGCATTACGTACAGAGGCGCGTTTCTTTCATCCATGGGCTATTGCTTATGATGAAAAAAGAAAATGTTTTTATGTGGGTGAAAGAGGAGAAAAGCATGATGGAACAAAACAGGCTGTCATTCGTAAAATAGCCCAGGAAGAATAATAAATGATAAACACATATTTTATGATGAGAAAAAATATATTTATATGTATATTGTTGTTACTTTTCTCAATAAGTGCATGGACACAAGAAAGTGTAACAGTAACAGGTATTGTAACTGACCAGAATAAGGAACCCCTGATTGGTGTGAATATTGCTATAGAGAATATGCCCGGATTAGGTGTGATTACTGATCTAAATGGTAGATATAAAATTAAGACTTCTACTTATAATAAACTGGTATTTTCATACATCGGATATGAAACAGTGAATATATTGGTGAAAGAACAACGTGTAATAAATGTAGTCATGAAAGAAGCTTCTGCTACTGTCATTGATGAAGTTGTGATTACGGGTACAGGTGCACAGAAGAAAATAGCTGTTACAGGTGCTATTACTAACGTGGATGTGGATGCTTTGAAATCTGTTCCTTCTACATCAGTGGCAGATGGGTTGGCTGGTGTGGTTCCGGGAGTAATGGCAATGCAGACTTCTGGTCGCCCGGGTAGTGTGTCAGAGTTCTGGATTCGTAGTATTTCTACCTTTGGTGCTAATACTGCTGCATTAGTATTAGTTGATGGATTTGAACGTGATATTGATGAAGTAAATGTAGAAGATATAGAATCTTTTACTGTACTGAAAGATGCTTCTGCTACTGCTATTTATGGAAGTAAGGGTGCAAATGGTGTCGTTTTAATTAATACAAAACGAGGAAAAGAGAGTAAGATTAATATTGATGCGAAAGTAGAAGGATTTTATAGCACTTTTACTCAGGCACCGGAGTTTGTAGATGGATATACATATGCTTCTATGGCTAATGAGGCTAGATTGACACGAAATCAAGAGGCACTTTATTCTCCAACGGAACTAGAATTATTCCGTTCAGGGCTTGATCCAGATCGATTTCCTAATGTAGACTGGATGGATGTGATGATGCGTGATGGTGCTTGGAGTTCGCGTGCTACTCTGAATATGCGTGGTGGTGGTCGAACAGCTCGTTATTTTGTGTCTGGTAGTTATCAAAATCAACAAGGTATGTATAAGGTAGATAAAGCGCTAAAGGATTATAATACCAATACAAATTATAGAAAATGGACATATCGTATGAATCTGGATATTGATATTACAAAGACTACTTTGTTGAAAGTGGGATTATCCGGTTCATTACGTAAACAGAATGATCCAGGAAGTGGAACGGATAATCTTTGGTCGGTGCTTATGGGATATAACCCTATTATGATGCCTGTAGTTTATTCGGATGGAAAATTTCCTGCTTGGTCTGATAAGGATGATAATATGAATCCTTGGGTACAAGCCACTCAAACAGGTTTTAATGAGAGTTGGAAGAATAATATTCAGACCAATGTAACATTAGAACAAAAGTTGGATTTTATAACAAAAGGATTACGATTTATTGGCAGATTTGGATATGATACTTATAATTCAAATTGGGTTAAACGCTATAAGTGTCCAGAAGTTTATAGAGCCGATCGTTATCGTCAACCAGATGGAACGCTTAATTTTACTCGGGTAAGGGAAGCTGTTCCTATGACGCAGACATCTAACTCGGAGGGTGATAGAAGAGAATTTTTTGAGTGGGAATTGCATTATAATCGTGGATTTAAGGAACATCATGTAGGGGGTGTTTTAAAGTACACTCAATCGTCCAAGGTCTTTACACAAAATTTAGGAACTGACTTGAAGACCGGTATGGCTCAACGTAATCAGGGATTAGCTGGTCGGGTAAATTACAACTGGAATTATCGTTATTTCGTAGATTTTAATTTTGGATATACTGGGTCTGAAAATTTCCACAAAGACTATCGCTTTGGCTTTTTTCCGGCTATTTCTGGTGCATGGAATTTGGCAGAAGAACCTTTCATGAAGAAACTGGCGGGAAAATGGGTTAATATGCTTAAAATCCGTTACTCTTATGGAAAGACAGGTAATGACAATCTAGGTAAAAATGTCCGTTTCCCTTATTTGTATAGTATTGGTGATGGAGGGACTTTTAACTTTGCTGATATATCTGTGGGAGACAAAAGTTGGACTGGAAAGTATTATTCTAGTATTGCTTCTCCCAATGTTTCATGGGAAGTTTCAACGAAACAAGATTTAGGTATTGATTTTTCTTTTTTGAGTGATCGATTGTCAGGTGCTATTGATTATTTCTATGAACGACGCGAGGGAATTTATATGGAACGCAAATCTGTTCCTTATGAAGTCGGATTGGAAAGTAATCCTAAGGCAAATGTGGGTATTGTAGAGGCGAAAGGATTTGATGGACACTTTGCTTGGAAGCAAAAGATAGGAAAAGTAGATTTCACTTTGCGAGGTAATATGACTTATAGCAAGAATAAAATTATAGAACGAGATGAAGAAAATACTATTTATGAGTATAAACTTGATCAAGGGCATCGTGTGAATCAAGCAACTGGGTTTATTGCCTTGGGATTATTCAAGGACTATGAAGAAATTAGAAATAGTCCGAAACAAGAATTCAAATATACAAAAACCCAGAATGGGTATACAGAAGGTGAGATATACGAAATCATGCCAGGAGATATTAAATATAAAGATATTAATGGTGATGGTATAATTGATGGTAATGATAAAGTCGCTATTGGAGCAACGACTAAACCAAATTTGATTTATGGATTTGGTATGTCAGCTAAATGGAAAGGATTAGATGTGAATGTTCATTTTCAGGGATCAGGTAAATCTACTTTCTTTATTGATGGAACTACCGTGCAGATGTTTAGTGGTGGTGATGGATGGGGAAATGTATTGAAGGAGATGGCTAATGGTAATCGTTGGATCTTAGGAGTAAATGAAGATCCTAATGCTGAATTTCCTCGTTTAACCTATGGTCAGAATCCTAATAATTATCAGAAATCTGATTATTGGCTGAGAGATGGATCTTATCTACGTTTAAAAACCTTAGATATCGGTTATTCTCTTCCGACAGCTTTGGTGAATAAGATTCACTTAAATAGAGTACGTGTTTTCTTTGTCGGAACTAATTTGTTGACTTTCTCTGATTTTAAACTTTGGGATCCAGAATTAGGAGTTTCTGATGGAAAGAAATACCCTTTGAGTAGAACGTTCTCATTGGGTGTATCTGTTAACTTATAAACAATGTAAATATGAAAAAATATATTATAACTTTGTGTTTGGTAGTAGGGCTGGGTACCACTATTGTCGGATGTCGTGATTATTTGGATTCGGACTACATTTTTGATGAACGTATGTCTATAGAACAAGTGTTTCAGAGTAAAGATTATACAAATGAATGGTTGGCGCGTGGCTATACTTACTTGAAACATGATTATCTCCAGCAGGTGAATAGTAAGAAAAATACGTCTTTCAATTTTGCAGACGACATGTATTATGGTGATTTGAATTATGTAGATTGGAAGAGTGGTAATTATACAGAAAAAGGATTGGGGACTGGGAATAGTCTATATATTTGGCAACCTGCTTATCAAGGAATTCGTCATTTGTCTGTTTTCCTTAATAACATAGACATGAATAAGGAGTTTTCCGAACCAGAAATTGCCGATATGAAAGGACAAGCGCATTTTTTGCGGGCATATTGTTATTGGATGTTGATTCGTTCGTTTGGTCCTGTCCCTATTTTGCCAGATGAGGGTATTGACTATACGAAAGAATATGACGAGATTGCCTATCCGAGGAATTCATATGATGAATGTGTTGATTACATTTCTAATGAATTAGTAAAAGCTGCTATGTTGCTAGAGGAGGCACGAGGTCCACAAGATATAGTACGTCCTACTCGTGGAGCAGCTTTGAGTCTCCGTTCCAGAGTGTTGTTATACGCTGCTAGTCCCCTATTTAATGGAAAAGCTCCTGCAGAGGTGATTGCTGCATTGGTGGACAAGAGTGGAAAAAAACTGTTGTCTGATACTTATGATGAACGGAAATGGGCTATAGCGGCAGCTGCTGCAAAAGATGTAATAGAGTTAGGCAAATATCAACTGTATGTTGCTTATAAAAGTGAAGGAGGTTCAAGTTTATCTGACCCTGCAACTATTACTCCTCCGGACGATGAAGGAACTTTCCATTCTAACCCTTGGCCTAAAGGTTGGCAAAATATTGACCCATTTAAATCCTACCGTGCATTGTTTGACGGAGAAGTCTCTGCCTATGGAAACTCTGAGATCATATTTACTAGGGGGACTAATCAGGGAGCGGAAAATATAAAAGTGATGGTTATCCACCAATTACCTCGTTCACAGGGGGGAGGATACAATTGTCACGGCATGACTCAGAAGCAATGTGATGCCTATTATATGAAAGATGGTAGTGATTGTCCAGGTATGAACTCAATGTATGCAGGAATGGAAGGATATACAGACCCCAGTCGTTATAACAATGATCCTCGACCAACTGAGGTAGTAACGAAAGACGAATTGAGTAAGTATCCAGAATTAGGGGCAAAAGGAGTTGGCGTTTCTAAACAATATGCAGGTCGCGAACCTCGTTTCTATGCATCGGTAGCTTATAATGGAAGTGTTTGGCATATGTTAAATGCCGACATAAACCAAAAGGAGGAAAAAGATGTACAGATTTTCTATTACAGAGGCGAATCAGATGGTTATAAAATAGGAACTAACTGGCTTAATACTGGTATTGGGATTAAAAAGTTTGTGCATCCAAACGACTTGTCAGATGCAGATAAAGCATACGATGCAAGTCGCATTGAGGCTAAATATGCTCCGGATATCCGTTATGCAGAGATTTTGCTGAATTATGCGGAAGCACTGAATGAGGTGCAAGGTACATATGAGATCCCTTCATGGAATGGAGAAAAAATGCATACTATAACACGTACAACAGAAGAATTGAAGAAAGGGGTTCAACCAATCCGTATCCGTGCAGGGTTACCAGATTATGATGTGTATGATAGTCCTGATAAATTTCGTATTAAGATTAAGCGGGAACGTCAGATTGAATTGTTTGCGGAGGGGCATCGTTTCTTTGATATTCGTCGTTGGTGTGATGCGCCGGTAGAGGAATCAGTTCCTATGTATGGATGTAATATTTATATCAGTAAAGAAGATCCTGCAGGGTTCCATACTCCAGTAGAAACGACTTCAATGCCAACGATGTTCTCTACTAAAATGTGGTTCTGGCCGATTCATCATTATATAATGAAACGGAACCTGTTGATGACTCAGAATCCAGGATGGAGAGACCCAGAATAAATCTCATAACTTATTTATATGTATAAAATGAAAAAGATATATAATTTATTTTTGGTTGCAATGCTAGCGATATGCTGTACTTCGTGCAACAATGAATGGGAAGATGAACAGTTTAAGCAGCTGGTCTCTTTTAAAGCTACGATAAATGGTGAGGGAGTAAGTTCTACGTATGTACGTTATAAGCCAGATGGTATGGTTACATATAATCTTCCATTACTCCTTAGTGGATCTACAATGAATACAAATGTTAGAACTGTACATGTAGCTCTAGATCCGGATACTCTGAAAACCTTGAATCTGGAACGTTTTGGTGAACGTCGTTCGGAACTTTATTACCAGATGTTAGATCAACAGTATTATACGATGCCGGAAACTGTGGATATTCCTGCTGGTGAGTATGTAGCTACTTTACCTATTAATTTCACTTTAGGAGGTGAAAATAACGCTAATTCGTTGGATATGTCAGATAAATATATTTTGCCATTGACAATAGTAGATGATCCTTCATATGATTATCAATCGAATGACCGCTTACATTATCGGAAAGCTTTGTTAAATGTTATTCCATTCAATGATTATTCAGGCACGTATGATGGGAGTCAATTTAAGATTACTTTGGAAGGGCAAAAGGACCCTTTTACGGTGACTAATCACAAGGCCTATGTACATGATGATAATACGGTATTTGTCTATATGGGACTTAGAGATGTGGATTATATAGATCGCAAATGCTATAAATTGTATATGGAGTTTACAAAGGAAAAAATTACTCCTTTGAAATATAAATTGAGACTTTGGACAGATAATGGAGGAACGGAGGGGAATAATTTTAAGGAATTAAATGGTAAAATCGGAAATGTTGAATATGAACAGCCTTATTATACTGTAGTAGAGGAATATGATGCTGTAAAACCGTATTTAAAGCATATTTATATTACACTTTATTTAGCTTATACATTTGAAGATTATACACTCAGCCCAGGCAATAGGTTGAAATATACAGTGGAAGGTACCCTGAATATGCAACGTGACCTGAATACGTTGATTCCGGATGAAGATCAACAAATTCAATGGGATTAAGTGATACTTGACAAATGATAAAGAGGTTGGCTCAAATTGTGCTTTGAATCAACCTCTTTATAACTATTAATTTAAAGATTTGGAACTAGATTGAAATGGCATTATCATGAAAAAACGAACGATTCTAAAGAATATTTATATATGTCTAGCTTTATTCTCAACCGTTTTATTAGTCGGTTGCTCGAAAAGTGATGAAACCCCGATCTCTGATGATCCCCAGCCTTCTGGCAAAGGAAAAATCACATTTAACTTGCATACTCCGGTTGCATTCCTTACCAAGGCAGTAGGTGTAGGTGACGAAAATGGAGGCACTAATGACAAAATAGCTTTTTATCAATTTAGCAAAGAAGGTAAGTATGAACAAAGGTATGTCTTAAATTATGAAGCTGCTTCTGTGGGTGCAAACGGTGATACAAGGTCATATACTGTAGAATTAACTTCTTCGACTGGAGGAGAAAAGAGATTTATCATTGTGGAGAGTGAGGATGAGAACAACTTTCCTAATATGAGTGGAGCAAATACAATCGATGAACTGCTAAATAGTAAGACTGTTGCGGAGAGTGGTAAATTGAATCCTCCATTTGTTATGTCTAATGTCAAAACAGATGGTAAGGAGTATGTAACAGTTACCGATGTAGAATCTTCCGACAATCAGGTTGATGTAAAACTTAAAAGACGTGTAGCTAGATTTGATTTGCTGAATGATCCAACAGAATCGGGATTAGTGATCGATAAAGTATATATTAAGAATAGATACACTCAAGGATTCATAGGTGATGTAAGTGGTAGTGCAGGCAATATATCAGCTGATGTTCTGGAAATACCGGTAGCTGATTTAGCTAATGATGGGAAAAGTTTCTATCTTTATCCGACTCAGTTGACTTCAACTCTTGAGCAGAATGAAAAAACAGTAGTATGGGCTACCACTAAACTTGCCAATACCAATACAGAAGGTCCGACTCTTTATCTTAATCTTACTGCTGATATTAATGTGGAGGCTAACTATCTCTATCAGCTTAATACGAAAAAGATAGCTGGTTCTACAGGCTTTGATATTTCAGTAGAAGAATGGAAAGACGGAACTTCAATTGATTGGGTAACGATTGAGGACGGAATCTCCGTAATGGATGACAAAGCTACTATCATTGCTGGTACAGAGATTAAAGGGACTTATGTAAAGATTGCAGCTGATGCTGCAATGCCATATACTATAAAACGTGTTGTTACAGATTATAGCTCAGCAGCATTGGACGCTGCGTATGACGGAAGTTTGCCTGCATGGCTTACTATTTCTTCATCTACTAAAAATGCAGGTAGTGGTCTTTATCGTCATGAGATTGTTTATACGGTGACTGCACATCCTGTGAAGACAAGCCAGTTTGCTATCACACATCTTAGCGGAGCTGTTACAGACGAGAATCTGCTGGCCATCGGGTTTGTCGATCCGTATCCGGGCACTCCGCTGCCTTGTTTGTCAAGAGGGGAGAAACTTTATTCACCGGTACATTGTCGTCAGTCTACGTATCTTGTGCATAACACTGTGGATAAGGCGTATTTCTGTGGAAATGAAGGGTTTACGTTTGATACTCCTATGAAAGGTAAGACGGGTAATGAAGGGGCGAAGAATCTTTGTCCCGAGGGCTGGACAGCATTGAACAATGTAGAGGCCAAAGAGTATATTTTGTGGGTAGGAGAGCATCTCAAGTCACAAGTAATGGAGTCTATATATACTTATTGTTGGTCCGAGACAGACGGTGAGGCTACCGATTTGCGTATATTGGCGGGATACCCATACAATAAAGCTACTCCCAATGTGAAAGATTTAGCTTGTTATGGCACTTGGCCAAGCGTGGCTTGGTTGAATATCAATGAGAAAGATCTCTCTATAAAAGACAAGACATTCTATGATTATAATAATTGGGATGTGAAGAAGGATTACGGAATTCCCTACAGATGTATTCGTGATAAAGCTGGCTGGGAATAACTGTGTGGACTCTCGAAAGGATATATATTCAATGATTAAATTGTAAGATAATGCTAAAGAATACTTTATTTGTGATTCTTCTAATGATTTCTAGCTTATTCACGGCTTGTGCTGAAGGATATGTAAGTGATGTACAGAAGAAGGATGACACAAAAGAAATACGTTTCAGTCTGAACATGGAGGGAGGGTTAACGATGTTCCCCACTAGGTCTTCTGTGTCTTTGGACGGAATGAAATGGAAAATATTCTGTTTTGATGACCAATATAACTATCTGTTTGACAGGACAGGAAGTATAGGGGATGCAGCAAATGAAATAAAGGTTTCTGTAACTAAAGGCATCGTTTATCGATTCTTGTTTTTGTGTACTACAGCCGATAAATTTCCAGAGTTGACTTCTGGTAAGACTTATTGGGATTTAGATGCATATGTTCCTCAATTGCCGTTAGCTGATCCGATGGCGATGCTTGTCAGTAGAGGTAATGAAAAAGATGGTACACTTCGTGTAGCTGCTGCGTCTGCATCGGTGCAGGTTACTCTTGCTCCGCGTGCATCTAAGATCGTTTTGCAAAAGGATTCGCAAACTGCTTCGGATATTACGGTGAATTCCGTGACTTTTGCGGATGCCGCCTCTTCTGTTCCTTATGCCCATATCGAACCTCAGTATTACAGTGAATATGAGAATCTTCCGGTAGTAATTCGAAAGACCTATCAGTATGTGCCCCAAGAGGATGTATGCTATATGCTTCCAGATATGTGTGCCGGAACCTTTGGAGTGAATGCTACGTTGCATATCACTCATCCAATTTCTGGAGAACAGGATGTGCGGGTAACGGTACCAGTGGGGCTTGCGCTGAATGTAGGTAGTGGAAAGACTTACTATATTGAAATGTCTGCTAATGCAAACGGAAAAGTTGTTGCTACTTGGGCAACACGTGTAGCACCCAAGACACTGAAACTTGCTACGCAAAACTTATGGGGAAAAAACACTTCCGTTGTATTGGATTACTTCAATAAAATTGATGTGGATGTGCTTTGCGCACAGGAATGCAGCAAACTTTCCGAATCTGATATACAAGCACAGGGGCTTTACGTGCATACTCACTCCAACAATGGACAGGGGAAATGCAGCATTATATCGCGCTACCCTTTCTCGGGGATTACACCGAACAAATACGGTGTCTATATCGATTTGGGTGAAGGTATTATCGTGTTAGTGATGAACTGTCACGGTGCTTTCTATCCTTACGGTCCTTATCAGTTGAACGGTATCGAGTATAAAGGATATGAAGCTACGGACGATGTCGACTATGTAGTAAAAGTCAATAAAGAAGCCCGTCAGGGCATGGTGGACAAGCTGCTGGAGGACTTCAATTCGTCTACCACTCCTTTTGTTTGCCTTTCGGGTGACTTCAATGAACCGTCATGGCTTGACTGGACGGAAGGTGCCCTGTCGGCAGGTCTTGCTTCTTACGTTGTTCAGTGGCCTACTACTCGTTCTCTGTGGGAAGGCGGTATAAAAGGTGATGCCTACCGGACGATACATCCAGATCCTGTGACACATCCGGGATTCACGTGGACGCCGCGCCCGAGTGAGAAGGACACCAAGGATCGTTTGGATCTCACTCTTTATACTTTGTCTCCCAACACGGATGTGAAAAGTTGCCAGGTAATAGGAGAGAATACAGAAACGTCGGATATTGTTCTTCCTAATTGGGGACCTTTTGAAGAAGTGTTTGACCACCGGGGATTACGGACAGAATTTGTCTTTACGAAATGACAGAACGATGTATCGGAATTAGTAGTCTCCAGACTGCTAATTGTTGAGGTCTCGGGTATTAGTACCTGTCGCGTAGGGTATTAATACCCGAGAATTCAACTATAAATAGCTGACATGCCAACTATTTGTAATGGATAGACCAATGATTAACCAAAGTCTTTTCGCCTGTTGCTAAACAACCTTCAAATAGGCTGTATAAAGTAGTTTGGGACTGAAATTTTATTTATTGACTTGTTTTTAGCATACCGGACAGGTAGAAAACACTATTTTTGTCCTCATCCGTTTTAGATTTTTAAGATTATATAAACCAATAAATTGTAACGTACGAATATGCACAACATTGCTAAAACCTTTTTCCCGATTTTATTATTACTTTTTGCTGCAGTAGTGACAGCACAGAATGGGAAGAACAATGTCGGAAATGCGCAACGCATCTGGCTTGATTCTGAAATTGGTCATCAGGGCGACTACCAGTGGAAAATGATAAAAGCTGGAGATGCAACAGACCCCGGAGAAAAGATTTCATTATCCAATTATGCAACGGCAAATTGGATGCCGGCTATCGTTCCCGGAACAGTTCTAAATTCTTTGGTGCATAACCAAAAATACCCGGAGCCTTATTATGGAATCAATAATAAGATTGAATCTAAATTAATACCGGATATCTCTGAAACCGGACGTGACTTTTACACATACTGGTTTCGTACAGATTTTAGTGTCCCTCAATCATTCAAGGGGAAAACTGTCTGGTTGCAGTTGGATGGTATCAACTACCGGGCAGAAGTATGGGTGAATGGTAACTTGTTGAGTACAATAAATGGCATGTTCATTCAGGATTATATTGATGTCACGGATTTTGTGAAAATTGGGGAAAGCAATGGATTGGCTATTAAGGTTTATCCGGTAGATGTTCCCGGAAGTGCGAAGCCTAAATCTTGGGGGGCAGCTGGTGAGTTCCATAATGGTGGAAACGGAAACATTGGTTTGAATACTACCATGTTGATGACGGTAGGTTGGGACTTTACCTTTATGGACGGTATCCGTGACCGTAACACAGGTATATGGAAAAATATTTCCCTCTATGCTACAGGCAGAGTAGCATTACGCCATCCTTTCGTTAAATCTGAATTGAGAAAACCTGATTATGACCAGGCTCGTGAGACTGTATCGGTTGAGATTATCAATCCATCAACTAGTAACCGGGTAATCAGTTGCAAGGTAAAGGGTGAAATTGTGGGTGAAAATATCACTTTCGAAAAGACCTTCCGACTGATGCGTGGAGAAGAAAAAATAGCAACCTTCTCTCCCGAAGAGTTCCCGCAACTGATTATTAACTCTCCGAAACTGTGGTGGCCTGTCAATAAAGGACCACAAAACTTATATGACCTGAAGCTGACAGTATCAGTTGATGGCAAAGAATGTGATTCAGTGAAAACAAGATTTGGTATTCGTGAAATTGTCTCGGATAGAAAGACTCCCGATAAATCACGTGTCTTTTATGTGAACGGTAAACGATTGTTTATCCGTGGTACCAACTGGATACCGGAAGCCATGTTGAGAACTTCGGATGAGCGTACCTATGCTGAATTACGTTATTCCCGTCAGTCGGGCGTCAACCTTTTGAGAATGTGGGGAGGTGGTATCGCAGAATCCGATTACTTCTTCCAGTTATGTGATGAATTAGGATTGTTGGTATGGCAAGAGTTCTGGATGACTGGCGATACTCGTCATCCGCATGACAAGGCTGTCTATATGAGCAATGTAGAATCTACAGTAAAGCGCATTCGCAATCATCCTTCTTTGGCTTATTACGTTGCTTCCAATGAAAGTACGGAAGTCACAGGTACTCCTGAATTACTGAATAAATTGGATGGCACACGTGGATTCCAGATGCAGTCCGAATGTGAAGGGGTACATGATGGCAGTCCTTACAAACAAGTAAATCCGATGCAACATTATGAAAATACGGCATCTCCCAGAGGAAGTCGTGTAGATGGATTTAACCCGGAATATGGTGCGCCTACTCTTCCGACTGTGGAAATCCTTCGGGAAATGATGGATGAAAAAGACCTTTGGCCTATCAATAAGGAAGTATGGGATTATCTGGATGGAAATGGTTTCCATCTGATGAGTACTATGTATACAGACTTGGTGAATAACTACGGAAAATCATCATCAATCGATGAGTTTGCGCAGAAAGGACAACTGCTGGGAGCAATTAATTCGAAGAGTATTTGGGAAGTATGGAACTATAATAAACTGGATTATGGTGATCGTTTCTGTTCTGGACTTCTGTTCTGGTATCATAACTGCTCTATGCCTCAAGTGGCTTCTCGTATGTGGGACTGGTCTTTGGAACCGACAGCGTCGCTTTATCATACTGCTAACTCTTTAGAACCATTACATGCACAGTTTGACTATCTGAAAAATACAGTGTCTGTAGTGAATGATTATTATCGTGAATTTAAGGATTATAAAGTGATAGCACAGGTTTACGATATTAACAGCAAGAAAGTTTTTGAGGAATCAGCAGTGGTTGATCTGCCTTCGGATGGAGTGGTAAACGACGCGTTGACTATTCGTTTCCCGGAAAACATATCTCAAGTTCATTTTATTAAACTGATTCTGAAAGATGAAAAGGGAAAAGATGTTTCTTCTAATTTCTATTGGCGTTCTAATGACAAATATGAAGGAAGCAAGACTTTGACCGGTCCGGCTGCTTCAGGTTTTGAAGATTTGAGTAAACTAAAACAGGCAAAAGTGAAACTTACTTATAAAGTAAGAGAAGATAATAACAATTACTTTGTAGATATTACTTTGAGAAATACCTCCGGACAGATTGCTTTCTTTAATCAGCTGCAATTCCTGAATTCAAAGATGAGTCCGATACGTCCGTCATTCTATACAGATAATTTCTTCTCCCTGATGCCGGGTGAAAAGAAAACGGTGACTATTGAGACTGCAAAAGGAAAGCTGAAAGACGGAGCTGTATTGGCACTGAAAGGTTGGAATATAAATAAGCAAGAATATAAACTAAAGTAATAAGAGAAGGTTGTGAATTGGTTCTACATTCTTTATATCAGGAGTGTAGAATCAATTACGTGATAAAAAAACATTTTTAACTATAAAAGAGAACTAAGATGAAACTGAAACTTATCATTGGCATAGTTGGTATATTATCTGCATGTGGATTTACCAATGCGCCTTTTTTAGATACTAATCAGGAGAAACAGGATAATAATTGGGTGATCGGGCCATTCTTGCGTCCTGAAGGAGTTAATCCTGTCATATCACCGCAGCCTACAGAGTTTTATTGTCCGATGCGCAAGCAGCAAGTTAAGTGGGAGGAAAGTGACACTTTTAACCCTGCTGCTACTGTAAAAGATGGAAAGATTGTCGTACTTTATCGTGCAGAAGATAATTCGGCCCAAGGTATAGGTAAAAGAACCTCACGTGTTGGTTATGCTGAAAGCAAGGATGGGATTGAGATGAAGAGGCTTGGTAATCCTGTTCTTTTCCCTGCTGAAGATAATTTTAAAGATCAAGATTGGCCGGGTGGTTGTGAAGACCCTCGTGTGGCTATGACCGAAGACGGATTGTATGTGATGCTTTACACGGCATGGAACCGGAAAAAAGCACGCCTTGCCGTAGCTACTTCCCGAGATTTGAAGAACTGGACAAAACATGGGCTTGCCTTTGATAAGGCATATAACGGTCGATTTAATGATCTTTTCTGTAAATCGGGTTCTATTTTAACAAAATTGAAAGGAAATCAATTAGTCATTGATAAAGTTGATGGCAAGTATTTGATGTATTGGGGTGAGTATGCGGTATATGCTGCTACTTCCGATAACCTGGTTGACTGGTATCCGGTTTTGGATGAGAAGAATGAACTGATGAAAATCATACAACCTCGTAAAGGACATTTTGATAGTTTGTTGACAGAATGTGGCCCTCCGGCTATTCGTACCAAGCATGGTATTGTTCTCATGTATAATGGTAAGAATAGTGGTAAAACTGGAGATGCTAACTATCCTGGCAATGCTTATTGTGCCGGACAGCTTTTATTGGATGGTAACGATCCCTATAAAGTATTAGACCGTTTGGATAAGCCTTTCTTTGCTCCCGAAGCTCCTTTTGAGAAGAGCGGACAATACAAGGACGGAACAGTATTTATCGAGGGACTTGTTTATCACAAGAAGAAACTATACCTCTATTATGGTTGTGCGGATTCACAGGTGGCGGTAGCGGTATGTGATGATGTGAAGAAATTGAAAACAAAATAGTAGATTATAAGACGATGAGAATAAGGCTGAATACATATCTTGCTTGTGTAATTGTTTTTCTGTGTGCTTCTACAGAATGCATTTATCCACAAAAACTAAAATGGAATTTTGGTTTATCTCGTAAACAGAGTTCCGAAGTGATACCTCATTCAAAACATTCATTTCAGACAGCTAAGCCTAAAAAAAAAGTGGTAGAACCCGGAGAATTGAGTCCGCTTTCCGATTGGGAGTACCAACTCTCCAAAGGCTGGGAAATGATAGAAGGATATAAAGCTAGAGCAGCTGAAAAATCGGTATTTACACAAGATTTAGATACAAGCGAATGGTATTCGGCAACAGTTCCCGGTACAGTATTAACTACGTTGGTGGATCAGGGCGTATACCCTGATCCCTATTGGGGGCTTAACAATTTATTGATTCCTGATACGCTTTGCCGGATGGACTGGTGGTATCGCAATTCTTTTAGTATTCCTCGTAGTAAGAAGGGAGAAAAAGTGAAGTTGATTCTGAATGGAATCAATTATAAAGCGGAGATCTGGTTCAATCATCAACTATTAGGAACAATGGTTGGTGCTTTTGAGCGAGGTATTTTTGATATAACTCCTTGGGTGGATTATGATAAAAAGAACCTGTTGGCCATCCGTATTCTTCCGCCTAACAATCCCGGTATTCCTCACGAAGCAAATAAGAAAGAAGGAATCGGCCCCAATGGTGGAGCATTGTGCTTAGACGGTCCTACTTTTATCTCTTCAGAAGGCTGGGATTGGATTCCCGGCATACGCGACCGGAACATGGGTATTTGGCAGGATGTCAGAATCAAATTTGGAAATGAACTGGAAATTGTTGATACGCATGTAATTACGGATCTGCCTTTACCTGACACTACATCAGTCAATTTTATCGTTCAGACGGAGATTTATAATTCTTCTAAAACGACTTGTACTGCCAATTTACATTTTAATATAGGAGATGTGTCTGCTGTTTATCCGGTTTCTTTGAATGCAAATGAAAAAAGGATGATTAAACTTACTCCTCACGAATGTAAGGAACTGCAAATGAAGAATCCACGTCTTTGGTGGCCGAATGGATATGGAGAACAATATTTATATAAAGTATCTTTGAGCCTGATATCACCCAATAAAGATACTCTTGATGTCAAAAAAATGCGTATCGGTATCCGTGAGTTGGAATATGAATTGTCTGCGTATGAGGATAACTCTCCTGTGGTGCGGTTGAACTATAATCCAACTGCCGCTTTGCAGGATGGAAAACCCGTTTTTGATGCTGTGAAACGTAAAAAAACGGATAGTAAGGTCCGCTATACGAATTATGATGGAGAGTTTGTCCCCAATTTATTGAAACCGGTTTCTTCACAGGGAATAGAGTTGATAAAGGATTCACTGATGAAAGAATACATGGTTATAAAGGTGAACGGACAACGAATCTATTGTAAAGGAGGTAACTGGGGCATGGATGACGGTATGAAGCGTGTTTCCCGGGAACGATTGGAACCTGCCTTGAAGCTACATAAGAATATGAATTACAATATGATTCGTAACTGGACAGGTGAAAGTACCGAAGAAGTGTTCTATGAACTTTGTGATGAATACGGAATGTTGGTAATGAATGACTTTTGGCTTTCAACAGACGGATTTAATCTTAATCCGTTAGACTATCGCTTGTTTATAAGAAATGTGACTGAAACGGTACGTCGTTTCCGTAATCATCCTTCCATTGCTCTGTGGTGTGCACGTAATGAGGGGTTTGCTCCGAATGAACTTGAATACATGTTGGCCGCTACTTTAGCTAAAGAAGACGGCAGCAGACATTATGTTGGAAATTCCCGTTCATTGAATAGTTCAGGAAGCGGACCTTGGCGTTATCAGTTTGATGCAGGCTGGTACTACCGTTCTTTAGCCGGAGGATTCCGTTCGGAAGTGGGTACTCCTTCTCTGCCTACGGCTGAAACTGTTCGTGAGTTTATGGCGGAAGAGGATACATGGCCCATTAGTGATGTTTGGTATTATCACGACTGGCATAATCATAGATATGGTAGTAAGACTTTTAGTGAGCTTTATAAGGAGGGGATGGATCGTAAACTAGGACCTTCTGATAACTTGGATGATTTTTGTCGAAAAGCACAATTGATTAATTACGAAAGCCACCGGGCTATTTTTGAAGCATGGAATAGTAAGATGTGGAATGATGCTTCCGGGGTACTATTGTGGATGAGTCATCCTGCATGGCCCAGTATGGTTTGGCAGAATTACAGTTCAAATGGAGAAACTGCCGGTGCCTATTATGGTACTCAAAAAGCGTGTCGTCCTCTTCATATTCAGATGAGTCTTAACAGTCAACATAAAGTAGATATTATTAATACTACGTTGAAGGAATATCGGAATTTGAAAGTGGAAGTCGTGGTTTACGATAAATTAGGAAAAAAGATACGCTCTTCACAACAGAAGATAGGCCATGTGACAGCTAATGCGCTGACTCCTGTGACACAATTAGAGGATATAAAAGAACTTCCTGATTTCTGCTGGGTAAAGTTGGTGTTGACAACTAATAACGGAAAGTTGCTGGATGATAATGTTTATTGGCTCAATCAGAAGGAATGGGACGGAAAGGTCTTGGCTAATTTGCCAGTTTCTTCGGTAAATGTTTCGGTGAAGAACTTCACGAAAAAGACTAATCATTATGAAGGCAGGCTTATTGTGAAAAATCCAGGACAATATCTGGCCGCTGCAATAGCATTGACATTAAGGGATGCAAAAACTGATGCGGCAGTTCGTCCGGCTTATTTTGATGATGGATACTTTTATCTGATGCCGGGAGAATCTAAAGAAGTTTGTTTTCAGGTAGATTGTAAGGAGGGAGTTGATAAACTGCTTTTGCGGGTAGATGGATATAATGTTGAACTGAAAGATATATTGTTGAATAGATAAAGAAAAATATTATGAGTAAGAAATTCTTAATTTTGTTATTTTTGATTCCATTTCAATTGATGTTTGCCCAGAAAAGTTTATTGAAGGACTTTCCTGAAGGATATACCCCAAAAGAGATAGGCAAACGAATAGCATATCGCTTTTTAACAGAAAAACATGCGCTTCATGTTGGTAAATGGATTGGCTATCCGGAAACCTTCTACTGGAGTGGCGCCTTGCGATATGCTGATGGAGCGAAAGACAAAGAGCTTATTCAACGTTTACAAGAAAAGTTTGATTTCTTGTTTACCGAAGAGAAGATTTTACAACCTATTATGAACCATGTTGATTTGAATATGTTCGGTAGTCTTCCTCTCGAATTCTATTTGGTGACGAAGGATCTGAAATATCGTTATTTAGGTTTGCCTTATGCCGATTCGCAGTGGGAGCTTCCGAGAAATGCGAAACCGCATGAAAAGGAATGGGCAGAAAAGGGTTATTCTTGGCAAACACGTTTATGGATTGATGATATGTATATGATTACCATTGTACAGACACGTGCCTATAAAGTAACGAAGGATAAGAAATATATTGACCGTGCTGCTAAGGAGATGGTGATGTACTTGGATGAGTTACAACGTCCGAATGGCCTTTTCTATCATGCCCCGGATGTGCCTTATTATTGGGGGCGTGGAAATGGCTGGATGGCTGCCGGTATGGCGGAGTTGCTTCAGTGCCTGCCTAAAAAACATAAAGATCGTGCACGCATTATGGAAGGCTATCTCAAAATGATGGAGAGCCTTAAAAAGTATCAGAATCCGGAAGGACTTTGGAATCAATTGATTGACAAGTCTGATTGTTGGACTGAAACTTCTGGTTCAGCAATGTTCACTTTTGCCTTTATTAAGGGGGTTCAAAATGGATGGTTAGATGCAGAAGCTTATGCTCCGGCTACCCGAAAGGCGTGGATGGCTTTAGTGCCATATCTCAATGAAAAAAATCAGGTGGGCAATGTCTGTGTAGGAACGAATAAAAAGAATAGCAAACAGTACTATTATGACCGTCCGCGTCGCACTGGTGATTTTCATGGACAGGGACCTTATTTGTGGTGTGCTGCTGCCCTTATGGAAAAATAATCGTTTCTGTATGGAGCTCTAGTTGAGGCTTTGGAGGGAATTTTTGCCAAATTGGATAATTTTTTTTATTTATAGCCCAATTTGTTTTATTCAATGTGGAGGATGTTCTTTAACTTTGCCTTAACAATTTAGTACAAATAGAATCAGGCGGGCTGATTCACATTAATGTTTTATATGAGTTTGAAATATTTACTTTGTGGGATGGCTTTTGTAGCATGTGCTACTATTGCTAGAGCTTTTAATAATGTGCCGGAATCGATTTCTGCATCTATTTTCTTGAAAGTTCCAGGGAATGACGCGAAGCGTTATCCATTGACTTTTCAGAAGTCTCAAAATAATAACGGCACTTATTATTTGGAGAATTCGGAAAAGATGCCGTTGACTGTGTCTCAAAACATAGTAGATAGTGATGATGGGTTACGTATTAGTGTGTCTATTACCGCATTGGAAGATATTTACTTTAATTACAGTCAGCAGGTGGCAACAGATTTCCGTCATAACGATTGCCTATTCTATATGCCGGGGTTCTGGTATCGGCGTAATCTGCGTTCGCCCAAGGAAGCCCCTTCATTTCATACTTCAGACAGTTGGATTGTAAGTGAAGACAGGTTAAGCGCGCCTCTCACCGGGATTTTCTGTGAGAAGAAACAACGTTTTATGACTGTCAACAGACTGGATAAATTTGTAAATAGCACGTTGGCTACCCATCGTGAAGGTGAGATTATTCTCTCGGATAAAACTTCTTTGGGATATACCGGATTTGAAAATAAGGATGGGGTTGCTACTCTTTCTTTCGGTTTTCCTTATCGGGAGGCTCCTAAAAGTTATATCCGTAAATTGACATTAGCTCCGGCTGTAACGGCTTATCAGCACCTTAAAAAAGGAGAGACGATTTTGTTGACTTGGCAAATTACTGAAGGTGAAGCTAAGGATTACTCTGATTTTGTGCGCCATACTTGGGAGTATTGTTATGATACATATTTGCCTAAACCTGTAGATACTCCCTATTCAATTGAATATATGAAGCAGACTCTTAGCCAATTCTTTGTAAGTAGTTTTGTAGATAAATATCCGTTGGTATATAATTCGGGTATACATCTTAGAACAGATGCGTGTACAAGTAATGGGCAGGCGGAAGTCGGTTTTATAGGGCGTGTTCTTCTGAATGCATTCAATGCCTGGGAATATGGTTGGGAATGTAACCGGGAAGATTTGAAGGCTAACAGCGCCAAAATATTCGACAGTTATTTGAAGAATGGTTTCACGGAAGCAGGCTTTCTCAAGGAATCGGTAAATTATGACAAGAACTTTGAGGATCCTGTTCATAGTATCCGTCGTCAATCGGAAGGACTTTATGCAATTTTTCATTTCCTGGCTTATGAAAAAGAAAAAGGTCGTAAGCATCCGGAATGGGAACAGCGATTGAAAAACATGTTGAACATGTTTCTGCAATTGCAAAATGCTGATGGTAGTTTTCCACGAAAGTTCCGTGATGACTTCTCGATTGTAGATAAAAGCGGAGGAAGTACTCCTTCGGCTACATTACCTTTAGTCATGGGATATAAATACTTTAAGGATAAACGTTACTTGGATAGTGCTAAGCGGACTGCGGATTATTTGGAAAAAGAACTGATTTCTAAGGCCGATTATTTCTCGTCTACTCTTGATGCGAATTGCGAAGATAAAGAAGCGTCACTTTATGCTGCAACTGCTACCTATTATCTTTCATTAGTTACTAAAGGGGAGGAACATAAGCATTATGCTGATCTGACGAAGCAAGCCGCTTATTTTGCATTATCGTGGTATTATTTGTGGGATGTTCCTTTTGCTCCCGGACAGATGCTGGGTGATATTGGTTTGAAAACACGTGGCTGGGGAAATGTTTCGGTAGAAAATAATCATATTGATGTGTTTGTATTTGAATTTGCCGATGTACTTCGTTGGTTATCGAACGAATATAAAGAATCCCGTTTCTCGAACTTCGCAGAAGTGATTTCAACCTCTATGCGGCAGTTATTGCCTTATGAAGGACACATGTGTGGCATTGCCAAAGTGGGTTACTATCCGGAAGTTGTTCAACATACCAGTTGGGATTACGGGAAGAATGGCAAAGGATATTATAATGACATTTTCGCACCCGGATGGACTGTTGCTTCTTTATGGGAATTATTTACTCCTGGGCGTGCCGAGATTTTTATGGAAAGGTAATATAATAAATTAATTTGTAATGACATCAAGAAGAGATTTTCTTAAAAAAGCTGGGTTGATTTCTGCTGCTTTTGCAGTTCCCGCTCTTAATGTGAATGGAAATACCACACAATCCAAGATACGTTTAAAGAATACCAAGATTGCAGTGGATGATCGGTGGGATGTTATTGTAATTGGTGGAGGACCTGCTGGATGTACTGCTGCGATTTCTGCGGCCCGGGAGGGAGCTAAAACTTTGCTGATTGAGGCAATGGGACAACTTGGCGGTATGGGAACAGCAGGTATGGTTCCGGCATGGTGTCCGTTTTCTGACGGCGAAAAGATTATTTATCGAGGCTTGGCGGAAAAGATATTCGAGGCATCAAGAAAAGGAGTGCCTCATGAGAGAAAGCAAAAACTGAATTGGGTGAATATAAATCCTGAATATTTGATGCAGGTTTACGATCGGATGGTCGCTGAATCGGGGGCAAAAGTCCTTTTCTTTTCGAGGGTTGCTGCTGTTGAGATGTCAGCTGATGATACGGTAGATGCTATCATCGTAGCAAATAAATCCGGGCTTGTTGCATTCAAAGCAAAAGTCTTTATTGATGCGACGGGAGATGGAGATGTGGCTACCTGGGCAGGTGCTTCATTTAAAAAGGGAGGTGAGGATGGTATACTGCAAAGTTCTACTTTGTGTTTCTCGTTTGCTAATGTCGATAGCTATAACTACAATCTCATAGGTCCTTCATTGCATACGAGTAACAAAAATAGCCCTATCTTTGACGCGATTAAGTCCGGAAAATATCCATTGATAGGCAGACATTTCAATAGTAATCTGATCGGTCCGGATGTGGTACAATTTAATGCAGGACACATTGATAATGTTGATTCGACCGACCCATGGGCTACTACGCGGGCGATGGCTACCGGTAGGCAAATCGCTGAACAATACTTGGAGGCACTGAAAGAACTTCAGCCTAAAACTTTTGGTAGTGCTTTTGTTGTAAAGACTGCCTCTTTGTTGGGGGTTAGAGATAGTCGTCGGATTGAAGGGGATTATACGTTTACTTTCCAAGATTGGTTGGAGCGTAAAACATTTGAAGATGAGATCGGACGTAATTGTTACTATATTGATGTTCATAAACCGGGGCATAAAGAGACGCGTTACAAAAAAGGCGAATCTCATGGAATTCCTTATCGTTGCTTGACTCCTAAAGGTCTGAAGAATCTATTGACCGCCGGACGCTGTATTTCTACTGATGAAGAAGCTTTTGGAAGCTTACGAGTGATGCCACCTTGTCTGGTGACTGGTGAAGCTGCCGGAATGGCTGCGGTACATGCTATTAAACAGACAAAGAATGATGTTCATAAGATTGATGTCGGTTTTCTACGCAAAAGATTAAAAGAAGAGGGACAATACTTTTTATAAATATGTTAAGGACAATTTTTTATAGGATATTCGTCTTGACAAACGCTCTTAAATGTTGTATCTTTGTAGTATGAGTGTGGGCATCCACTTTAATAAATAACAGATAAAAGAATATGAAATTGATGACTTGAACGATATAATATTATAACAAATCTGGGCGTGTTTCCTAATAAATATTGGGAAGGATATACCGGATATAGGCAAAAAGGCTGCAAATTTTATGAAATTTGCAGCCTTTTTGTTGTAAAAGATGGATTTATAAACTCGGAAATCCAATGGCAGAGTTTTTAATAAACTCAGATACCGTTCTTAATAAACTACTCAAAAGTTTATTAAAAACGTACTATTTGTTTATGTGGAAATTTGTTTGTTTTTTATAAAATCTTAAATTGGCGTTTAGAACATTCTTTGTTGAAGATAACTATACTTTACAATTTGAAAAGTAATCAAACGAAACAACAGCTTTCCTGTTGGCTAAATTTATACATGAAGTTCCAGAACGAACCGTGTTCCTTTCGTATAATTCGTATCCAGTGTCAGGCTTCCGTTCATCTTGGCAGCAATTAGTGAACAGATCGGTAATCCTAGTCCATCTCCTGTAGTCAGGTCTTTCACTTCTGTGAAAGGTTTGAAGAGATTTTCCTGTTGCTCTGCCGGAATTCCAGTTCCTGTATCCGTAACGATGAATTGGTGCGTGTGCGCTCCCCGTTTCTTGAATTCGAGACTGATACGACCCTGGTCGGTGTAGAAAGCGGCATTTTTCAGTAAATAGAGAAGAATGCGTTCCAATTGTTCCTCGTTTGTCTTTACCTGAAGTTTTGGTGCATTGACTGAAGATGTGACATCCTGTTTTATGTATTCTTTAACTTTATCCATCACATTCTCACAGAAAGTTCCCACGTTGATTTCACTTAGTTCATAAAACTCGGTTAATGAGTTTTCCAAAGATGACAGTTCTTGAATGTCATCACTGAATTTCTTCAAAGCTGCGACTTGTCCCTGCATTTGGGCCGCTTCTTGAGGAGCCTTTTGTGACAGTTCTTCGGCTGAAGTAGCCAGCGTATTCAGGGTAGGCTCCATTTGCGAAGATATATTCTGTATGAATTTGGTTTTTAGTTCATTGTGTTCATTGGCAATTTTCACACTTTTCTTTAATTTACGATTGTTGGCGATGAATCGTAGCAATATCACAGCCAGTATTGCCAGGCCGGCTACCAATATGACTGCCAGCACACAGAGACCTATGATTATATATTGCTTGGCAGATAGTGAGTCGTCCTTTTCCTGTATGGTCAGTTGGCTTTCGTCATATTTTCTCTTCAGTACATTTAGTTCGTCTTGTGCGGTTAATACTTTTACCGAGTCTGTCCAGACAATGAAGCTTTCGTAAGTGCGTTCCATCAGTGGAGCATTGTTGCCTTTCCGTGCAATACTGATAAGGTTCTTGTAGCAATCGCTCACCTTGGCATAGTCTTTCTTTTCTTTATATTGGTTGATAAGTTTGCGGAAACAGGCATCGCCTTGTGTGCTTTGGTTGAAAGTATAATAATAGTTGGCTTTTGTATACAGCAGTACCTCCGTTAGGGAGTCATTCTTTGCAAGATTAGCCATTTCTTCCAGTTTGTCCAACTGAGTCTTTGCTTGTGCGGGATTTTTCAGTGCGGTGTACATCTGCAATCGTTCCTTGTTTATAAGGAAACGCAGGTCATAAAAGACTTTCTTTTTATTCTGTTCTCCCGTCCATAGAAGCTGCTCCATGTCACGGCAAAGCTCGAATCCCTCTTTGTAAAAGTTCTCTCTGACGTATAAAGCATTAGCCTGAACGCCACATTCTATTGCTTGTGGATAGTTTTCGCGGCTTGCAAATGCTTCGTATGCTTTTTTGAATAAGTAACGTGCTTTGATGTAATCTTTTTGATTAAGACTGCTTTGTGCTTGTTTTTTTAGTTCTGTGGCTCTGTCTTGGGGAGTTTGCGCATAAGCTATTATGCTCAAACAAAATATCATTAAAAGACTTGTTATCGACGTTTTCATATTTATTGCATATTTGTTTGTCACAAATGTAAAACAAATATATGAAAAAAGATAGTGTTATCGATGAAATAATTCTATTCTGTTTCTATTCATTATTATTATCCTGCCCAGTTTTCTCTGTCGAGATTCCGATAGCTGATGGCTTCTGCCAAATGACTAGGAAGTATTTGTTCTACTCCTTCCAAATCAGCGATTGTACGGGCAACTTTTAAAATCCGGTCGTAGGCTCGGGCAGACAAATTGAATCGTTCCATTGCGTTTTTTAGCAATGCGAGTCCTTTCTCATTCGGTTGAGCATACATTGCAAGCTGTTTGCTGTTCATTTGTGCATTGCAATAAATTCCGGCATATTCGGTGTATCGTCTTTCCTGCAGTTGACGGGCTTTTATCACTCGTTGCCGGATGATATTGCTCGGTTCTCCCTGCCTTTGATCGGAAATCTTATCAAAAGGTACAGGAACGATCTCTATTTGAATATCAATCCGGTCTAATAATGGACCGGATATCTTATTCAAGTACTTTTGGACTTGCCCGGGACTGCATACACACGCTTTTGTCGGATGGTTATAATATCCGCAGGGACATGGATTCATGGATGCGATCAGCATCAGATTGGCCGGATAACTGATAGTGCTTTTGATGCGGGAAATGGTGATTTGACGGTCCTCCAATGGTTGGCGCAATACTTCTAGCACTCCTCGGTTGAATTCCGGTAACTCATCTAAAAAAAGTACTCCATTATGTGCCAGACTGATTTCTCCCGGTTGTGGAAAACTACCTCCACCAACCATCGCCACTTGGGAAATTGTGTGGTGTGGGTCGCGGAATGGACGCTGGGAAATCAATGAGGACCCGCGTTTCAGTTGTCCGGCAACTGAATGTATCTTGGTGGTTTCTAAACTTTCACCCAGTGAAAGAGGAGGAAGAATGGAAGGAAGGCGTTTGGCCATCATTGATTTACCGCTGCCCGGAGCGCCTACCATTATTAAATTATGTCCTCCGGCTGCCGCAACTTCTAGTGCCCTTTTTACATTCTCTTGTCCTTTTACGTCTGCAAAATCCAGGTCACAGTTGGTCTGCTGTTGATAGAATTCTTCCCGTGTATTGACAACAGTCGGCTCTAATTCGCGTTCATTATTGAAGAACTCGACGACCTCCTTGATATTACTGACTCCATATACTTTTAATTGATTGACAACAGCAGCTTCCCGTGCGTTTTGTTGGGGAATGATTAGTCCTTCGAAACCATCCTCGCGAGCTTTGATAGCAATGGGAAGCGCACCTTTGATAGGTTGGATGCTTCCGTCCAGACTTAGTTCGCCCATTAGCAAATAGCGGGAAAACTTCTCGGAAGAGATTGTTTCGCTAGCTCCTAATAATCCGATGGCAAGAGGCAAGTCATAAGCTGAACCCTCTTTTCGAATGTCAGCAGGTGCCATGTTGACTACTATATTGCTGGTGGGCATTTTATAACCATTCACCAGTAATGCGGAGATGATGCGTTGATGGCTTTCTTTGACCGCAGAATCCGGAAGGCCGACGAGATAGAACATACAGCCGCGCGAGCTGTTGACTTCGATTGTGATGAGTGTTGCATCAATCCCTTGAACAGCCGCTCCGAATACTTTAATTAACACGTTTGATTACTGGTTATTTTTTCTTCTTATTGTCTTGTTTTTCCTTTTCTTCAGCAGCTGTAACTACTTCTTCGATCTTCTTTTTCAACTGTTCTCCTTTGAGGTTTTTCGCTAGAATCTTACCGTCTGCCGACAGAAGAATGTTGCTGGGAACTTCTTTGATGGCATATTGTTTGGCAACTTCGGAATTTAGCCCGCCAAAATCACAGACTTGTTCCCAATTGAGCGTATCACGTTTAATAGCATCCTGCCATTCTTTCTTGTCCATGTCAAAGGAGACCCCGAGCATAGCGATGTGTTTGTTCTTTTTGTACTTTTGATAAAGTTCTTTTAATTCGCTATTGCTTTGATGATTGGAAATACTATCTGTCCATGAGGCCCAAAAGTTGATTAACAGATTCTTCTTTTTGAGATCTTCGGATGAACGGGTAATTTTCTCTCCTTTTATATTAGGAAGGCTGAAAAACGGAGCATATTTGCCTATCTCTGTCTTTTCGGACAAGGAAATGGCTTCATTCAGTTGCTCGATGTATAGCTTGTCTTGCAGTATTCCTGTCATGACTTCAATTAATTTCTTTATCTTGTTGAAATCAGGAGAGTCTTTCTGCACAAAGTATTTATCCAACAGATAAAGACTGACAAAAGAAGAATGATGTGCCGTGATAAATTCTTCTGCCTTTTGCTCTAAATCTTTTTCGGAAGGGTTGTTTAAACTACCCAGTTCTTTCTGAAAGGCTGTGAACTCTTCATTATATTTATTCCCGTTGATGTCCAGAAATTCGAGGTGGTCTATATTTCCTTTTATCTTGATTTGGTTTCCTTTATCGAGGAAGATTGGATATTCTATCTGGTTATCAATCAGCAGATAGGCCGAAGTTATGGTGTCTATGGAGGTGGTGTAAGAGAATTTGTCTCCGTTCGCGAAAATAGTATCTATCCGATCAAAGGATTCGTCCATTCCGTACAGGTAGAGCGTATCTGTACCCAGTCCCTTGATTTCCCCGGTTATGCTTGTTTTCTTAGAAGATTTGCCACAACCGCACAGACAGATGATTATAAGGATTAAAATGCTGCTCTTTTTCATTGCTTTGAATTCTTTTCTGCGAAAGTACGGTTTTTACGGATAAAAAAAAAGAATTGCCCGTCATTTATAATGACAGGCAATTCTTAATATTTAAAATAGAGTGGTAATTCTCTTATTTAACGATGCTCATGAAATCTGCATTTGTGAAGTATTTTGCAAATTCCAGGTCAGTAGCTGCTTTCTTAGCTAATGAAGAATCTTTAGCAACTGCGCTCTTCAAGCTGCTTGTTACCATAGAAGAATTGTTAGTTCTAGCACCTAAAACCGCCATCAGGTAGTCAGTGTAAGCATCAGGTCTTTCTACGTTAGCCAACGTATTTTTAGCTTTGTTGTAGTCCTTAGCAAGGATTTGAGCCAAAGCAGCACTGTTAGTCTTAGAGTCACCGAATGAGTTAACTGCTCTTTCATATTGACCTTGAGCGATGTACAGGTTACCCATAGATTCGCCAAGTTCTTTTGTTCCGGCAGCTTTACCGAAGTATGCTTCTGCAGCAGTTTTGTCACCCTTCATCAAAGAAACCAAACCTAAGTTCATGTTAACTTCAGGAGTAGCATTAACGCTGGCAGCTTTCTTGAAGTAAGATTCAGCTTTGTCAATGTTACCAGCCTGGTAAGCTAATTTACCCAAGTTGTTGTAACCACGGTAATCGTTCGGGAATTGTTTGGTAGCTTGAGTATAGATAGCTTCTTGTTTAGCAGGATCGCTAGTCAGTGTAGCAGCATACAGCAATTCTTCTACATTCAGTTCAGAAGGATTAGAAGAAGCCAGTTTAGTGATTTCTTCGTCAGACTTACCGATGATTTCATAGTTCAAAGTCAAACGAGAACGACGCAACTGAGGAAGAATAGTGTTAGCCAATTCTTTGTATACAGCAGAGATGTTTTTGATTTCGCTTTCTCTTTGAGCAGGGTCTTGATACATTGCAATAACGCGGAGGATCAACTCTTTGTCTTGGATGTTAGATTTAGAAACCAGTTCTTGGAAACCTTCCCAGTCCTGTGCAGTATATTTAGCATCGATCGGAGCGTCGATTTTTGCTTTCTTCAGGTCTTTGCTCAACAGCTTGGTTGTGTTGTTTTCGCGGTTTTCAGCAAGAGTAGTATTCAAGCTTACACCACCATCAGGAGAAGCGTATGCAGAAACTTCGATGTTGCTGATCTTCTTGTTAGCAGCTTCGTTTACGTTAGCTACTTCTTTGTTGAATTCTTTAGCAGTCTTCAACTCGCTGGAACGAATGTTAGCTTGTTGGATCAAGAACATGATGTTAGCATCGTGTTTTTCTTTGATAATACGTTGGAAAGCGTCTTCGCCCAATGCAGGGTTGGCGTTACCTAATGTATTGTTTACTAATTCAGAAGTAGAGATTACACCATCAGCAATTTTCACAGCAGGAATAGTAACTACTTTCTTACCGATAGTAGCTTTGAATTCCAGGTACAATTCAGACTTAGCCATTTCCGGAACATAGTCGAAAGAAGTTTTCATAGTGTAGCTACCGCCCATCTTGTAAGAGATAGTCTGGTCGTTACCTTCCACTTTTTCACCTTGGAAAGTAGCTGGTTGGCCTTTAGCTTCGCCGCCATTCCATTTCAAAACCGGAGTTACTTCTACAACCGCTTTCTTGTTAAAATACTTTTCAGGAAATTTACCATTGATGGTCGCAGGAACTTTACCACCTACTGCCTCCAACACTTGCGGAGTAACAGTGAAGTAATCAGCTGATAATTCACCCATTTTTTTGCTGCAAGAAGAGAATAATGCAACAACCATTGCCATGAGTAAAGGCAAGTACAACTTCTTAGTCATTTTAGGTATAAATTAAATGTTTGTAATTGAAATATCGTCTATTTGTCAACCTCCTTCTGCTCGCACAGAAAAAGTAACGCAAAGATATTAATTCTTAATATAAATATATAGATAAGGGGCTGATTTTATCATAATTTAATGAAATAACTCCTCTTTTTCTTTCCGGTACTTGATATTTCGCGGGTGATGCTCAATAATCTCACTACGAAGCATGTTGCGGTCAATGTGTGTATAGATTTCCGTTGTCGCAATAGATTCATGTCCGAGCATGCATTGAATGGCTCGCAAATTGGCTCCACCTTCCAGTAAATGAGTGGCGAAGGAATGCCGGAAAGTGTGCGGACTGATGTTTTTGGTAATGCCTGCTTTTTCCGCTAATTCTTTTATCATGTGAAAGATCATAATCCGGGAAAGGCCTTTGCCTCTCCGTTGGCTGACGAAAACGAAATCCTCATGCCCTTTTTTTACTTCAATTTGGTTACGGTCTGGTATGTAAAGTTTTATTTCATTAATGGCTCGTGGAGAGATGGGGACGAGGCGCTGTTTGCTTCCTTTTCCTTCTACTTTGATAAAACCTTCATCAAAATAAAGGTCGGACAGCTTGAGGGTGACAAGCTCCGATACGCGAAGTCCGCAACTGTATAATGTCTCTAAAATAGCTCTGTTTCGCTGTCCTTCGGTTTTGCTGCGGTCAACGGCAGAGATGATCCGGTCAATTTCCTCCACGGTCAGTACTTCAGGAAGTTTAAAGCCTATTTTAGGTCCTTCTAATAACTCACTGGGGTCTGCTTCCAGGTAGTCTTCAATGATGAGAAAACGGAAGAATGATTTGATTCCTGATAAGATGCGGGCCTGTGAACGGGGGTGAATGCCAATATCGTGTAATCCGGCTGCAAAATGTTGAAGATCAGATAAACATACGTCTAGTATCCCTACCTTTTCCTGCTCCAAAAAGTTTATCAGTTTGTCCAGATCCGTAAGATAGGCATCCAGCGTATTAGGAGATAAAGACTTTTCCAGTTTGAGATACTGCTGATACTTCCTGATTATCACCTCTTGTTGTTCCTTCTTCTTCTTTTTTTCGTTGATTTCCATTTCTTTTTTCTACCTTTGCACCTTGAAATATTGTTCTTTGGATACAAAGGTATATAAAAAACAGGATTGCGCGATGAAGATACAAATTATTAATGGCCCGAATATTAATCTGTTGGGTAAGCGTGAACCTTCCATTTACGGAAGCGTTACATTTGAAGATTACTTGGTTGATCTTCGCAAAAGATACGTTGACGTGGAGATCGGCTATTTTCAATCGAATATTGAGGGTGAAATGATAGACTGCATACAGCGGGTAGGATTTGATGTGGATGGCATCATTCTGAATGCAGGTGCGTATACACATACTTCCATAGCCTTGCAGGATGCTATTCGCTCTGTGACGTCTCCGGTGATTGAGGTACATATTTCCAATGTGCATAATCGGGAGTCTTTCCGACACGTATCGATGATTGCTTGTGCCTGCAAGGGAGTGATTTGTGGCTTTGGGTTGAATTCGTACCGTTTGGCCTTGGAAGCTTTGTTAGATAGATAATAAATAAGGTAATATAATATATAATAGGTAGAAAGACTATGTTATTGAAACAGACTAAAATTGTGGCTTCCATCTCGGATAGACGTTGCGATGTGGATTTTATAAAACAGTTGTTTGAAGCTGGGATGAATGTGGTGCGTATGAATACAGCGCACGCTAGCCGTGAAGGTTTTGAAGCTTTGATTGCAAATGTACGTGCTGTGTCCAACCGTATTGCGATCTTGATGGATACAAAAGGTCCGGAAGTTCGTACGACGGCTAATGCAGAACCAATTCCATATAAGACAGGTGATAAAGTAAAGATTGTAGGTAATCCGGATTTGGAGACAACCCGTGAATGTATTGCTGTTTCATACCCGAACTTTGTGTCCGATCTGAATATCGGTGGTATGATCCTGATTGATGATGGTGATCTGGAACTGGAAGTTATTGATAAGACTAACGATTATTTGTTGTGTGAAGTCAAGAACGATGCTACTTTGGGAAGCCGTAAGAGCGTAAATGTTCCGGGTGTTCGCATTAATCTTCCGTCATTAACGGAAAAAGACCGTAACAATATTCTTTATGCTATTGAAAAGGATATTGATTTTATCGCTCATTCTTTTGTACGCAATCGTCAGGATGTGCTTGATATACGTGAAATTCTGGATGCTCATAATAGTGATATTAAGATTATTGCTAAGATTGAGAATCAGGAAGGGGTAGATAATATTGATGAAATTCTGGAAGTGGCAGATGGTGTAATGGTGGCCCGTGGTGACTTGGGTATTGAAGTTCCACAGGAACGTATCCCGGGAATCCAGCGTGTATTGATTCGCAAATGTATTTTGGCAAAGAAGCCGGTAATCGTGGCTACTCAGATGCTCCATACGATGATAAATAACCCTCGTCCGACTCGTGCGGAAGTGACTGATATTGCTAATGCAATCTACTATCGTACAGATGCATTGATGTTGAGTGGGGAAACTGCTTATGGTAAGTATCCGGTAGAGGCAGTGAGAACAATGACTAAGATTGCTGCCCAGGCTGAAAAAGATAAATTGGAGGAAAATGATATCCGTATTCCATTGGATGAGAATAGTAATGATGTTACGGCATTCCTTGCTAAACAGGCAGTGAAGGCTACCTCTAAACTAAAAATACGTGCCATTATTACTGATAGCTATAGCGGACGTACTGCCCGCAATCTGGCAGCTTTCCGTGGAAAGTATCCGGTGTTGGCTATCTGTTATAAAGAAAAGACGATGCGTCATTTGGCTTTGTCTTATGGTGTGGAAGCTATCTATATGCCGGAATTAGCTAACGGACAGGAGTATTACTTTGCAGCATTGCGCCGTTTGTTGAAAGAAGGTCGTTTACAGCCTTCTGATATGGTTGGTTATTTGAGTAGTGGTAAGGCGGGAACGAAAACATCATTCCTCGAAATTAATGTAGTGGAAGATGCTTTGAAGCATGCAGAGGAGACTGTATTACCTAACAATAACCGCTATCTGTAATTCGTAAAGATTTGTTTTATGCAGGAAACCGAATCAATAGACGAATATATTTTGCAGCATATTGATCCCGAGAGCGATTATTTAAAGTCGCTCTACCGGGACACACATGTAAAACTGCTCCGTCCTCGTATGGCTTCCGGGCATTTGCAGGGACGGATGCTGAAAATGTTTGTAGAAATGATTCGGCCCCGTCAGATATTGGAAATAGGAACGTATAGTGGCTATTCTGCCCTTTGTCTGGCAGAAGGTCTGGCCGAAGGTGGAATGTTGCATACGTTTGAGATCAATGATGAACAAGAGGATTTTACCCGTCCATGGTTGGAAAAATCACCATTTGCCGATAAAATTCGTTTTTATATAGGTGATGCTTTAGAACTTGTTCCGTGTTTAGGTGTTACCTTTGATATGGCTTTTATTGATGGTGATAAGCGTAAGTATATTGAATATTACGAGATGACGTTGGCGCATTTATCTGCAGGCGGATATATCATTGCTGATAATACTTTGTGGGACGGTCATGTTCTCGAACAGCCTCGCAACACGGATGCACAGACGATTGGTATTAAAGCCTTCAATGATTTGGTGGCGGAAGATGTGCGAGTGGAAAAAGTGATATTGCCTTTACGTGACGGATTAACGATTATAAGAAAAAAGTAAGATAAAAGAGTAGATTTATGGAAACAACCAGACAGAATAAGATATCTCGCCTGTTGCAGAAAGAGCTAAGTGAGATATTCCTGCTTCAAACAAAGTCCATGCCGGGCACATTGGTCTCTGTTAGTGCAGTTCGTATCAGTCCTGATATGAGTATTGCCCGTGTTTATCTCAGTGTTTTTCCTTCGGAGAAAGCGGAAGAGATGGTGAAGAATATCAATAACAATATGAAATCCATTCGCTATGAACTTGGAACTCGTGTGCGTCACCAGTTGCGCATCATTCCCGAGCTGAAATTCTTTGTGGATGATTCATTGGATTATATTGAGAAAATAGATTCATTGCTGAAGTGAAATAATTCATTGCAGAGGTGAACTTTCCTTTTTATATAGCCAGGCGTTATCTTTTCTCAAAAAAAAAGCATAACGCTATTAATATCATATCCGGTATTTCCGTATGTGGGGTAGCCCTTGCTACACTTGCTTTGGTTTGCACTCTTTCCGTTTTTAATGGTTTTCAGGATATGGTCGCTAGCTTTTTTACGGCTTTTGACCCGCAATTGAAAATAACAGTTCGTGAAGGAAAAGTCTTTGATGCGCAGGATAAACGGATTCGCGCTGTTTGTGCACTTCCTGAAGTGGAGGTGTTTACAGAAACACTTGAAGAAAATGCAATGGTGCAATACAAGGATCGGCAAGCTATGGTTGTATTGAAAGGTGTGGAGGATAACTTTGAAGAACTGACTGCTATAGACAGTATACTCTATGGCGCAGGTGAATTTGTTCTTCATGACTCTATTGTGAACTACGGGGTCATGGGAGTGGAACTGGTTGCGACTTTGGGTACAGGTTTGGAATTTGTTGATCCTCTTCAGGTTTATCTACCCAAGCGGAATGCCAAAGTGAACATGGCAAATCCCGGAGCTTCTTTTAATCGTGATTACCTGTATTCTCCGGGTGTCGTATTTGTTGTGAATCAGCAAGAATATGACGGGAAATATATTCTGACTTCTCTCGATTTTCTTCGCCAGCTTCTGGATTATACAACAGAAGTCTCTGCGATGGAATTGAAATTAAAGCCTAATGTAAATACTTCATCGGTACAATCTAAAATAGAAAACATATTAGGTGATGATTTTGTTGTTCAGAATCGTTATCAGCAGCAGGCAGATGTTTTCCGTATTATGGAGATAGAGAAACTTATTTCCTATTTATTTCTGACCTTTATCTTAATGATTGCCTGTTTCAATGTAATTGGTTCTCTTTCCATGTTGATTTTGGATAAGAAGGATGATGTAGTAACTTTGCGGAGTCTTGGAGCTAGTGATAAACTCATCTCCCGAATATTCCTCTTTGAAGGACGTCTTATTTCTCTTTTTGGCGCTATTTCCGGTATTGTCCTCGGCTTAATCCTATGTTTTATCCAACAGAAATTCGGTATAATTTCATTGGGGGGCGGTGGCGGAACTTTTGTTGTAGACGCCTATCCTGTCAGTGTTCATGCTTGGGATATGGTACTTATTTTTATCACCGTTTTGGCAGTCGGATTCCTTTCTGTATGGTATCCTGTACGTTATTTAAGTAAGAGACTTTTATAGCTAAATGGTAATGTTTTTATTATAGCCATTTTTCTATAATTGATAACTTTTAATTCCTTTTTATGGTGTTTTATTTTCGTAATTGATATGATACTGCTATATTTGGCTCAATTTTGTTAATTGGAAATAATCTATAAATACTTCTGTGAAACTTGAGAATAATGAAATATGTAGAATAGTAGACGGCGATGAAATTGCTTTCAATCGTTTTATGGAGCATTATTCTTCGCGTTTATATCACTATACATTTGCGCTACTTGGCCAGAAGGAGTCAGCTGAAGAGATTGTGAGTGATGTTTTTTTTGAAGTTTGGAAAAATAGAAAAAGTCTGGCTGAAATTGGCAATATGAATGCTTGGATCCAGACAATCACCTATCGAAAAGCGATTTCTTTTTTGCGGAAGGAAACTGGAAAGTATGAATTGTCATTTGATGATATCGAAGATTTTATTTTTGAGCCGGTTCAATCTCCAGCCGAGGAGATGATTAGTAAGGAAGAAATGGCTAAAATTAATGACGCCATTCAACAACTTCCTCCCAAGTGTAAACATGTCTTTTTCTTAGCAAAAATAGATGGACTTCCTTATAAAGATATCGCAGATATGTTGAACATATCAGTGAAGACTATCAATAACCATATTGCTTTTGCGTTAGATGAAATTGCTAAAAGATTGAATCTGAAATCTCGCAAGAGCTAAGTTTTTACTCTCCTGCTTATTAATGCCTTATTTTTTCACATAGCTAATCCTACTTTTATTTGTTTTCTAAGAAAAATGAAAAAAAATCATTTTTGACTGGGAGATTTTTTTTTTAGTTGCGTCTTTATCTATAGAACAACATTAAAAAAGGATTATGAGCTTGAAAGAATACCATCGTCTCGCAGATTTATTTAGTAAATTGAATTCTCAAGAAAATATTGAGGATGATTTTACTTCTATGCCTGATGCAGAGAAATTGAAATTCTTTTGGCAAAATTGTGCGCAGGAAAAGATTGATCCATCTTCTATCATAGAGAAGACTCAACGAAAGATGCGAAAAGATGCTATGAAGCGCAGAAAGAAATATTTCTTAGTTGCTTCAGCTTCTATTGCTGCTTCCTTTTTGATTTGCATTTCAACTATTTATTTTTTGAATCAGAATGGAAGTGGTAATTTAGACTTCCAGGCTATTGCTGAAGAAATGGATAGCCAATCTGTTGAGGAAGTGACTCTTATTACTTCCAAGGAACAGCTTAATTTGGATGAAGATGCTTTCATTAAGTATTCGAAAGAGGGGAAAGTTGCTGTCAATTCACAAGTGATAAAAGAGAATGAAGAGAAAACCAAAGAGGAACAAGAATATAATCAGCTACTTGTTCCTGCGGGGAAAAGGGCTAGAGTAGAATTGTCTGATGGGACTCGGCTGGTCGTTAACTCTCAGTCAAAAGTGATTTATCCTCGTTGTTTTAAAGGAGACATTCGTAAAATCTATGCCCAAGGAGAAGTTTTTCTGGAAGTTGCGCATGATAAGAAACATCCTTTTATAGTGGAGTCTGATGATTTTAAACTGCAAGTGTTAGGAACGAAGTTCAATATCTCGAATTATAAAGGGGGGACAACTAATATTGTATTGGTGGAAGGTGCGGTAGAAGTTACTGATAAGAATGAAAAGAAAGCACGCTTGAATCCTAATGATCTGTTGAATATAGCAAATGGTACAATTGCTTATCAGAAGCAAGTTGATGTAGCAGAGTATATTAGTTGGGTAGAGGGGATCATGCTATTGAATGGTAATGATTTGTCGCAGATCATTCAAAGACTAAGCATCTATTATGGTATATCTATTCAATGTGATCCAATTATTGGTAAAGAAAAAGTGTATGGGAAATTAGATTTGAAAGATGATATAGACGAGGTGATTGAATGTATTCAGCAAACCCTGCCATTCACAATCGAAAAAAGTGATACTAGTATATATTTAAATAAATAATTTTTTTAATTAATCTTTTAATATGTTTGCCTATGAAGAACAGACTGCTATTATGACAAAAAAAATCGGATAAATATTGCCGTATTTACCCGATAGTAATTCCCTAGTTAAATCAATAAATCCAAAATTGTTAACCTAAAAAGAAATTTTTATGGTAAAGAAAACTATTTTTCTACACTTAAAGAAAAGACTTAAGCTTTTTTGCATTATAAACGTCTTTTTTATGATTCCATTCTCTTCATTCGGTACTAATTCTATTAGTTGGAATTCCGAAGAAGATTTATTCTCAGTACAGTATGAGAATGTTACAGTTAAAGATATTTTAGATTATATCGAAAAACATAGTAAGTATATTTTTATTTACTCTGCTAATGTTCAGAAAAATCTGAATAACAAAGTCTCCATTTCAGTTTCCAATAAGAAAATAGATGCTGTATTAAAAGAGTTGTTCTCAGAGACAGGACTGAATTATAAGATGTCGGGGAGACAAATTACTATTTCGGTGCCAGAAGCTCCTAAAGTACAACAAACTGCACAACAAAAGGGTATTAAGGTAACAGGTAACGTTTCAGATGAAAAAGGTGAGCCTTTGATTGGTGTAACAATCATTTTGAAAAATGATTCTACAGTACATGCGTTGACAGACATGAATGGTAATTATAGTATTATTGTTCCTGAAAGAAAATCTGTACTTTCTTTTCGTTATATTGGTTTTGTTCCTAAAGAAGAGGTTGTTAATAACCGGAAGGTTGTTAATGTACAAATGGTAGAAGATGTTGGTCAATTAGATGAGGTTGTAGTAGTTGCCTATGGCGCACAAAAGAAAGAGTCTGTTGTTGGTTCTATCACAACGATTGAACCTGCTAAGTTAAAGGTTTCTACTACTCGTTCAATAAGTAATAATCTGGCTGGTACGGTTGCCGGTGTATTAGCTGTGCAACGTTCTGGTGAACCGGGATATGATAACTCTTCTTTCTGGATTCGTGGTATTAGTACGTTCCAGGATGCCGGACAAAACCCATTGGTTTTGATTGATGGTATAGAACGCGATTTGAATAATATTGATCCTGAAGAGATAGAATCTTTTTCTGTGTTGAAAGATGCTGCTGCAAGTGCTGTTTATGGAGTGCGGGGAGCTAATGGTGTTATTTTAATTAATACGAAACGCGGACAAGTTGGTAAACCTCGTGTGACTGTAAAGGCTGAATTTGCAGCTACACAGCCGGTTAAACTTCCTGAGTATTTGGGTGCAGCGGATTATATGCAGGTTTTGGATGATATCTTGATGGATACAGGACAACAACCTAAATATACAGATCGTATTGCAAAAACTCGTGCAGGGTATGATCCTGATTTATATCCGGACGTGAATTGGATGGATGCAATTGCAAATGATTATGCTTCGAATCAGCGTGTAACAGTAGATATTTCCGGTGGTACAGAGACATTACGTTATTCTTTTGTTGCTGCTGCGTATAATGAACGTGGTATTTTGAAACGTGATAAAAGCTATGATTGGGATCCTACTATTAAATTACAACGTTATAACGTGCGTTCTAATGTGGATTTGAAATTAAGTCCTACTACGCAATTACGTTTTAATATTGGTGGATATTTGCAAGATAGAAATTCTACAACGAAAGATATATCTCAAATTTTCCAGAAAGCGTTCGTTGCTGTTCCTCATGCTTTCCCTGCACAATATTCCAGTGGGCAGATACCGACAACAGAGGAGCCAAACGTTTGGTCATGGGCTACTCAAAGTGGATATAAAAGAAGAAGCGACAGTAAGATTGAAACACTGTTTTCTGTAGAACAAGATTTGAAATTCCTGCTTCCGGGATTGAAAGTAAAAGGAACATTCTCATTTGACAGGTTTTCTTCGGGTACTGTTTCTCGTGGAAAGACACCGGATTATTATGTGCCTGCTACAGGACGTGATGATGAAGGTAATTTGATTATAGCATCAAAATCCAATGGTACTAATTTCCTAGATTACTCAAAAAGCGGTGATTATGGAAATAAGAGCGTATATATGGAAGCTACTTTGTCTTATGACCGTACATTCGCCGAGAAACATTCCGTTGCTGCAATGTTATTGTTTAATCGTCGTAATTATGATGATGGAAGCAAGTTGCCTTACCGTAATCAGGGATTGGCAGGACGTGCATCTTATACCTATTCGGGTAAGTATGTAGGTGAATTTAATTTTGGCTATAATGGTTCTGAAAATTTTGCCAAAGGCAAGCGTTATGGCTTTTTCCCTTCAGGAGCCATTGGTTGGATTGTATCGGAAGAGGCATTTATGCAACCATTGCGTAAAGTCATATCTAAATTGAAATTGCGTGCATCCTATGGTCAGGTAGGTAATGCTAATTTAGGTGGACGCCGTTTTGCATACCTCTCTACAATTACCGATGACTATGAGACATTAAACATGTATAAATGGGGATTGGATAGCAGTTATGGCTTAACTGGTATGGCAGAAGGCGAGTTTGCAGTACAAGATTTGACATGGGAGATTGTTAATAAGATGAATTTGGGGGTTGAGCTAGGTTTCCTGAATGGTATGATTGATTTGCAATTAGACTATTTCGATGAACGCCGTAAAGATATATTTATGCCACGTGAGTCTGTTCCAATGACAGCTGGATTTATGAAGCAGCCTTGGAAGAATTTTGGAAAAGTGACTAATCAGGGTGTAGAAGTTTCTTTAAATGTTAATAAACAGTTTGGCAAGGATTTATTTGTCAGCTTAATGGGAACATTTACCTATGCTCATAATGAAATAACAGAAAAGGATGAACCTAGTGCAGTAGTTGGTACTAACCGTGCTGAAACAGGGCATCCGGTAGGGCAATTAACTGGCTATATAGCAGAAGGTTTGTTTACGGCAGACGACTTTGAAGACGTAAGTACAGGTAAACTGAAAGAAGGAATTCCGACTCAAAGTTTTGTAGGTAAATTACGTCCGGGGGATATCAGATACAGAGATGTCAATGGTGATGGTAAAGTGGACGTATTTGATAAATCTCCAATCGGAGGAACAAAAGATCCGGAGATAGTATATGGCTTTGGACTGAATATGAAATATAAGAATTTAGATTTTGGAGCTCTCTTCCAAGGCATAGGTCGTAGTTGGAATATATTAGGATCAAGTATTATTCCGGGTGCCAATAGAGGAGTGACCGGCAATATGTTTACTAATGCAAATGATCGTTGGACTGTAGACAACCCAAGTCAGAACGTATTTTATCCGCGTTTGGATGATGGTATAAATAGTAATAATAACCAATCCTCTACGTGGTGGCTGCGGAATATGAGTTTTTTACGTTTAAAAAACATTGAACTTGGTTATTCTTTACCAAAGAATTTGTGGAGAAATACTACAGTTATATCAGGCATTCGTCTTTTCGTGAGAGGAACAAATCTTTTAACATTCTCAAAATTTGATTTGTGGGATCCGGAAGTCGAGAATACTACAGGGGCTGCGTACCCAATTATGAAATCGTTATCTGCAGGTTTTGAAATTAAATTCTAATAATAGCGCATATGAAAAATAGCATATTAAAATTTATAGTACTAAGTATTATTACGACATTTACTTTTTCTTCTTGTTCTGATTATCTGGATAAGCAACCGGATGACCAGTTGGATTTAGAATCAGTATTTGAAAATAAAAAGAATATGGAACGTTGGCTGGCATATATTTATCGTGGTTTGCCTGAATATTATACTTATGATGGTCCCGATGCCATAGCTGATGAACTGATTCCTTCGGTTGGCTGGGAAGCGCAAGGATTTAAAGCTATTCAATATCAAAAAGGTAACTGGACAGCAGATAATCCCGGTGTAATTACTTATTGGAATACTTATCCCAAATATATCCGTTCTGCTTATTTGTTTATTAAACATGCTCACCCGCTGGAGGCTGTACCGGCTGAAGAAGTGGACTTTATGAAAGCTGAATGTCGTTTCTTTATAGCTTATTATAATTCTATGATGGCTATAGCTTATGGGGCAGTTCCTATTATTCGCGAGGCTAGTGAAAGTACTTCGGCTGATGATCTGATGTTGAAACAAGAGCCGTTTTATAATGTAATTGATTGGGCGGATCAAGAAATGCTGGAAGCTTCAAAACAATTGCCTGCCACTCAAACTGAAGATAAGAAATATGGCCGTGTGACTTCTGTTGGATGTTTGGCAATGCGTGCGCGTATGTTATTATTTGCTGCAAGTGACTTGGTGAATGGTAATCCTGCATTGGCGAATATAAAAAACATTGATGGAACTCCTATCTTTAATTCTGCACATGATCCGGAACGATGGAAAAGAGCAGTAGATGCTTGTAAACTGGTTATCGATGAGGCGGAAGCCGCTGGCTATCATTTGCATTATGAATATTTGGATAACGGTGATATTGATCCTTTTCTTTCTTATCAGAATGCAGTGATGAAGAGATGGAACGAAGCTAACAGAGAATTACTGTTTGTTCGCACAATGGATTCCGGTGGATGGTATGACAAAAACTGTATTCCACGTGGTTTGGGTATTAATGGAGTGGGAGCGATCGGAATAACCCAATCTTTGGTTGATGCTTTTTTCATGAGAAACGGTCAAAGACCTATTATAGGCTATAATTCGGATGGTTCTCCTAAAGTTAACCCTGATGCTAATTATTCAGAGACAGGCTTTAGTACGCAAAAAGAGACTTATTCTACAAAGTGGCAGTATGGGTCTTCAGAAGGAGATCGTAATAAAGATGAAAATGTAGTTGTAGATGCCAATACATATAAAATGTATTGTGACCGGGAACCTCGTTTTTACATTTCAGTATTGCATAATGAACAATGGCATATTGGTGGTAAGAGAAATACTGATTTTTATATGGATGGTAAAGATGGTGGTCCTTCTCATGACGCTCCATGGAGTGGCTATCTGGTACGTAAGAGGGTGGACCCATCTGCAAACCCTAAAGAAGGCAGTGGAGATTACAAGAATCGCCATGGTGCATTATGTCGTTTAGCAGAGGTATATTTAAGTTATGCTGAGGCGTTAAATGAATATAGCATTGAGAAGGGGACTTATACTGCTAATCAAAAAGAGATTTTGAGATATGTCAATTTGATTCGTGAGCGTGCGGGTATTCCCGAATATAGTGTTTCATCTGAAGAAGGAAAGATAACAGCTCCATCAGATCCTGTAGAAATGCGTGAGTTAATTCGTCAGGAAAGGCGCGTGGAATTAAATTGTGAATCTGGACTTCGTTTCAATGATCTGCGTCGCTGGAAATTAGCCGAGAATGTATTGGACGGTGATTTTTATGGTATGAATGCTTATATTAAAGTATCCGATGCAGACTATAGAAATAAATATTATACTCGTACTGTATATCAGACACGTAAGTTTATAAGTTATTGGTGGCCTATTCCACAGGATGATATTGATAAGAATTGGAATTTGGTACAAACTCCTGATTGGACGGTCGGGAACCAATAAATAGTTATAATATTAATATATTGAATATAGATATGAAAAACGGATATATATTTAAGAAGAACCTTTTACGGTTCTTCTTCCTGACACTTGCTTCGTGTTTCATGGTAGCATGCAATGATGATGACGATGCTACTAATTTGCTCGATGATCGTACAAGTTTAGTTCTTACTCCTTCTGATTATGAAATAGAACTTAAAGAAGATACTCCGGATGAGGTTGCATTGACGTTAAACTGGACGGAAGCTGCTCCAATAGGCACTGACTATTACATTTCCTATCTTTATAAAATGGATCTGGAAAATAACAGTTTTGGAACAAACACAATGATAAGAGAGTATATTGATGATGATTTTTCTAAAAGTTATACTCATAAAGAATTGCAGAATTTATTGGTGTCAAAGTGGAAACAGCATCCAGGTGATTTAGTAAAGTTACAAGCCCGTATTATCGGTTCTGTAGAAGGACCTAAGTTTGTAAAACCAGAAGTTTCTACAGTTACTATAAAAGTAAAGATGTATTCTGAAAAGACTTTTGTTGCAGATCATCTTTATATGTCAGGAACAGCTGTTAATGGCGAAGATATTGAAATCTTGCCAATGGAAAGTCAACCAAAGCGTTATGTTTCCATTTGTGACTTGAAGGCAGGTAATCTTCACTTCCCGATTGTTTGGAAAGATGAAAATAAGATTAATGCCATTTCACCAGTTGCTGCAGAACAACAGGTTACTGATGGAGCAATGGAAGCTAAAATTAAGGGGATAGATAATGCTGGATATTGGGTTATTCCTGAAGATGGACAGTATCGTGTAGTGGTAGATTTTGAAGCACGTACCGTTACTATAGGTTTGGCTAGCAATTTTATAGAAGCTGATAAGATTTATATTGCTGGAACTTGTGTTAGTGAAGATGTAGAGATGACTCGCACTATAGAGGATGAAAATCAATATGCGTTCCACGCAGAACTGCAAGAAGGTACTATTTATTTCCCAATCTTGTTTAATGGACAGAAAGATATGGCTATTGCTCCGGAAGAATCGGGAGATTTTACCGATGGTACAGCAATGAATATCTCAACAATGAGCCCGGAAGCAGCTGCACTTGCTTATCATTGGAATATTAAGACTGCAGGTGTTTATCGTATTGTGATTAATATAAATACTAAGAAAATTACCATTTACTCCCCCGAAACAGATCCTAAACCAATGGTTGTTACGTGGACATGGAACAATAATACGGTGACTACTACTATTGAAAGAGTCTTTATTTGGGGACCATACGATGGATGGGCTAAAGATGGCACTGGTGATACAGGATTCACGATGGCTCATTCTATGGCACCTAGTTTGGCAAATCCTTATTTGTTTATATACAAAGGGGAGGAGTTACCCAGAAAGAATTCCATTAAAGATAAAGATGGAAATGCACATCCGGGTGGATTGAATTTTAAAGTTGGACCGCAAAGTGCCGGTTGCTATACCTTTGGCTCAACAGCAGATGCCATCAGAGGATCTTATGATGGTTGTCTTGATATTGCAGAGAGTGACTACAATCAAAAGCAGACTGTAGTCGGAGGTCAAGCTAACAATCGCTATGCATTCTTTAGTGTACCTGTAGGAGTTAATTACATAGAATTAAATATTAAAGAACTGACAGTATTCTTTGATAAGAGATAATCAAACAGGATAAAATTAAGAGTGCTATATCAATCTTGTGATTTTTATATGGATAAAGAGAACAATGATATAGCACTCTTTAAAAATCAATTAGTAGTATGGTTGTAAGAAAGATTAGTTATTATAGGGTAATTGTGTCTCTCTGTCTGTTTGTATTCCTTTTATCTCCCGCTTTTGGAGACGAGAATTCAGCCATTTCATTAGATAAGGAACTATCAGAGAATAGTATAGTTACTATTCAACCTGATTCTATGCGTATTCTCCATAACCCACTTACAGGATGGGTGCTCTATGCAAGTATGGGAGTGGATGCTGCGGATTTTTGGGCACAGTATGACCATATATATATTCCTGAACTGGGACACAATGTTAGCGTGACAGATTATGCTCATACGCTTTATATTCGTGCTAGCTGGACAGATTTTAATCCACAGGAAGATGTATATGGTTGGAAAATTGATTCTAATTTAAGAGCATATATTGAAGGAGCTTATCAGCGAAATATGCGTTTGGCATTTCGTGTTGTTGTTGATAGTCGTGACAAGAGAACAGAATTTACTCCTCAATTTGTAAAAGATGCCGGTGCAAAAGGGTTTATGAATAAAGGTAAATGGTCACCTTATTCTGACGATCCTGTTTTTCAGAAGTACTATACTAAATTTGTTAAAGCCTTAGCTGCAGATTTCAATAATCCTTCGAGGGTTGAATTTATAGATGGATTTGGGCTTGGGAAATGGGGGGAATATCATACAATGATTTATTCGACAGGTGATGATACCCCAAAGAAAGCAGTTTTCGATTGGGTTACAGATATATACTCTCAAGCTTTTGATAAAGTTCCAGTGGTAATTAACTACCATAGATGGATTGGTGCAGGAAAAGATTGGGTAGATGATGAACATTTTGCTGCTGACAGTGAAGAAATGCTGGAAGGAGCAATCAAGAAAGGATATTCATTACGTCATGATGCATTTGGCATGACAACCTATTATGGCAGTTGGGAGCGTAGGTTCGCAAAAAAATATCGTAATATCTGCCCCATTATTATGGAAGGTGGCTGGATTGTCAAATCACATAGTTATTGGCAGGATCCTAGAGGATATCGCAAGGATTCACACGAGGACGTAAGACGCGGTGAGTTTGATGACAGCAAAGAGGCACATGTCAATATGATGGATTTTCGTTTTGGTGATACAAAGTCCTGGTTTAAAGATGCTTTTGATTTAGTACGCCGATTCCTTCGGGAAGGGGGGTATAGGCTTTATCCCAGTGAAATCTCTTTGCCGTTAGAAGTCTTTAAAAAAACAACTCCGACTATTAAACATTGCTGGAACAATTTGGGATGGGGGTACTGTCCTACTAATATTCCGCAATGGAATCAAAAATATAAAGTAGCTTTCGCTTTGCTTGATTCTGAAACGAATGAGGTGCGATATACATTTGTGGATACGGATACAGATTTATCCAAGTGGATAAAAGGGAGTCCCGTTGAATATGTATTTGAGCCGGATATGTCCAAAGTTGAAACGGGTACTTATGTTTGGGCTGTGGGCCTGGTTGACCGGAGTAATAAAGATCTCATAGGGCTGGATATTGCCGCCAAAGGGGATATATTGGATTCGGGTTGGTTAAAATTGTCGAAAGTAAGCATAAAAAAATAAGAGCTATAGGTATGAAGATTAATTTTCAAAATATGTGCAGTTTGAGAAAAATAAGTTGTGGGCTTATTTTTTCTATGGCTATATCATTAGTCGCTTGCGGCAGTGATAATGATGAAGAAGAAGGTGATAATGGTGATGATGGTTTGGTAGAAGATACTTCTATTCCTGGGAATAGCATTGTCACGGTAAAGCAGAATCGAAATATCATTTTGCATAATCCTCTTTCCGGATGGGTATTATATGCGGGTATTGGTGATGGTTTATCTTCCACATTCTGGCAGGATTATGATAATTTCCCGTCATCGGAAGGCACTGTAAAGGTCTCTGATTATGCAAATACCTTATACCTTCGTGGTGCCTGGGCTGATTTTAATCCTGAAGAAGGAAAATATGCATGGAATTCCGATTGTGATACCCCTTCGGCTAAGCGACTGAAGATGTTGATAGAGGGAGCTAAGCAAAGAAATATGAAATTGGCCTTTACTTTTGTGGTGGATAGCCGTGATAAGCACTATAATTTTACTCCGAATTTTGTAAAAGAGGCTGGCGCGAAAGGATATGAAACACAAACAGGTTCAGTAAAAGTATGGTCTCCCTATCCGGATGATCCTATTTTCCAGAAATATTATGAGAAATTTATCAGGGCTTTGGCTAAGGATTTTAATGATCCCGACAAAGTACAGTTTGTAAGTGGTTCAGGATTTGGAAAATGGGGAGAGTATCATAGTGTATGGTACTATCAGGTGCGTGAGTTGGGAAAACCGGAGCTGCCGACTCGTGAGGCTGTTTTCGATTGGGTGACAGATTTATATTCTCAAGTATTTGATAAAGTTCCTGTGTTTGTAAATTATCATCGTTGGATAGGTACAAGTAAGGAATGGGACGGCAATAATTATGATAAAGATACTGAAAGATTAATAGGAAAAGCAGTAGCTAAAGGGTATTCATTACGTCACGATGCGTTTGGTATGAAAACTTACTATTCTACTTGGGAACGCAATTTTATAGCCAAGTGGAAGTATCTCGTTCCTGTAGTAATGGAAGGTGGCTGGGTGAAAAATTCTCATGGAAACTCGATTCTGGGAGATGGATATGCTAATTATGCAGAAGTACGTCAAGGTGAGTTTGATGAGGCTAAAACAGCTTGCGTCAATATGATGGATTTACGCTATAATTCAGACTTTCATAATGGAGAAACTTATTCATGGTTTAATGAAGCTTTCCAATTAGTTAAACAATTCTGTACAGAAGGAAGCTATCGTTTATTTCCGGACAGAATTTCTTTGCCTACAACTATCTCTAATGGTAAACAGATTGAAATAGCCCATCGTTGGAATAATTTTGGTTGGGGATATTGTCCGACGAATATTCCCCAGTGGAAAAATAAATATAAAGTAGCTTTTGCTTTATTGGACACCAAGAATGATAAACCGAAGTATGTATTTGTTGATGGAGAACCGGAAGCTTGTGATTGGGTGAAAGGTACGGCTAAATCATATACGTTTACAACCCGGGTTGAAGGCGTGGAGGCAGGTAAATACATGTGGGCTGTTGGTATTGTTGACACGGCAAAGCAGAATGAGATTGGAATTCACCTTGCTGTGAAGAACAATGTAACATCTGCTGGCTGGTTGAAATTATTTGAAGTTACCGCTCGGTAAGTCATAGTCAATTGCTACGAGATACATTAATTGTTGGAAATGAATGTATTGGCAGGTCATAGTTCTCCGGCTCGTTGGGCATATATCTCCAATGAACTGATTGTAAGTGTCTGGTACTTAGCTAAATGATAAGTGCATGGAATGGCTGGAATAAGTATCTGCTTACGTATTGCTTGATATACATCTGAAAACTAGAAATAATAATTAACTGACGAAAACATTGATGAGAAAAAAAGTTTTGATTTTGGGATTGTGCCTATTGGGAGTCACACATTCTCTTTCGTCAAAAGATAAAAAGAGTATTCCTTTGTATAAGGATGCCAAAGCTCCAATTGAAAAACGTATTGATGATTTAATATCGCGTATGACATTGGAGGAAAAGGTTTTGCAGCTAAACCAATATACATTGGGACGAAATAACAATGTGAATAATGTTGGCGAAGAAGTGAAAAAAGTACCGTCAGAGATTGGTTCTTTGATTTACTTTGATATAAATCCAGAGTTGCGTAATAGTATGCAGAAAAAAGCGATGGAAGAATCTCGTTTGGGCATTCCCATCATTTTTGGCTACGATGCTATTCATGGATTTCGCACCATATATCCTATTTCGTTGGGGCAGGCCTGTTCATGGAATCCGGGATTGGTAGAACAGGCATGTGCGGTATCTGCACAAGAAGCCCGCATGTCTGGGGTTGATTGGACTTTTTCTCCCATGATCGACGTGGCACGTGATCCTCGATGGGGACGTGTAGCCGAAGGATATGGTGAAGATCCTTATACAAATGGAGTGTTTGCCGCTGCTTCGGTGCGTGGGTATCAGGGAGATGATATGTCAGCAGAGAACCGTATGGCTGCTTGTCTGAAACACTATGTAGGTTATGGTGCTTCGGAGGCTGGGCGAGATTATGTTTATACCGAAATTTCAGCTCAAACTCTTTGGGATACTTATCTACTGCCCTATGAGATGGGGGTGAAAGCTGGTGCGGCCACTTTGATGAGTTCTTTCAATGACATCAGTGGAGTACCTGGGTCAGCTAATCCTTATATCATGACCGAGATATTAAAGAAACGCTGGAAACATGACGGGTTCATTGTGTCTGACTGGGGGGCTGTGGAACAGTTAAAAAATCAGGGATTAGCCGCTACAAAGAAAGATGCTGCTCGGTATGCTTTTAATGCGGGGCTTGAAATGGATATGATGTCTCATGCCTACGATCGTCATCTGAAAGAGCTTGTAGAGGAGGGTAAGGTAACAATGGCACAAGTTGACGAATCAGTCCGTCGAGTATTGCGTGTAAAATTCCGTCTTGGTTTGTTTGAACGTCCTTATACTCCGGTTACCAATGAGAAGGATCGTTTTTTCCGTCCGCAAAGTATGGCGGTTGCCGCTCAACTGGCAGCAGAATCAATGGTACTGTTGAAAAATGACAATCAGATATTACCCCTTACAAACAAAAAAAGAATTGCCGTAGTAGGTCCAATGGCCAAAAATGGTTGGGACTTATTGGGTTCCTGGTGTGGACATGGAAAAGATACGGATGTGGAAATGCTCTATGATGGGTTGACTGCCGAGTTTGGAGGAGAAGCCGAATTACGTTATGCAATGGGGTGTAAACCGCAGGGCAATGACCGTTCAGGTTTTGCTGGAGCATTGGACGTTGTTCGTTGGTCTGATGTAGTAATTGTTTGTTTGGGTGAGATGCTTACCTGGAGTGGTGAGAATGCTTCTCGTTCTACGATTGCTTTGCCGCAGATTCAGGAAGAATTAGTAAAAGAACTAAAGGAGGCTGGTAAACCTATTATATTGGTGCTTTCTAATGGACGCCCCTTGGAGTTAAATCGCATGGAACCTCTTTGTGATGCTATATTGGAGATATGGCAACCGGGAATAAATGGTGCGCGTTCAATGGCAGGAATTTTATCCGGGCGTATTAATCCTTCGGGAAAACTGGCCATCACTTTTCCGTATTCAACAGGGCAAATTCCTATTTATTACAATCGTCGTAAAAGTGGGCGTTGGCATCAGGGATTTTATAAAGATATTACTAGCGATCCATTTTATTCATTTGGGTATGGTTTGAGTTATACAGAGTTTCAGTATGGTGTTGTTACTCCTTCAAGCACAACTGTGAAACGTGGTGAAAAGCTTTCAGTAGAAGTGACGGTAACCAATGTGGGAAAACGTGACGGCGCTGAAACAGTACATTGGTTCATCTCTGACCCTTATTGTTCAATTACTCGTCCGGTGAAGGAATTGAAGCATTTCGAAAAGCAATTTATCAAAGTTGGTGAAACAAGAACTTTCCGTTTTGATGTTGATCTGGAGCGGGACTTGGGGTTTGTTGATGGAAATGGAAAACGTTTTTTGGAAGCAGGAGAATATAATATCTGGGTACAGGATCAGAAAGTAAAAATAGAATTGATAGACTAACAATATTTGAAATGAGAAAGATAATAACAACTATTGGCTTGTGCTTGTTGATGATGAATACGCTTGTTGTAGCACAAGAGATAACGCCAGAAGTGGAGCAACGCGCTAGGAAGATTGTATCCAGAATGACTTTGCAAGAGAAAATAGAGTATATCTCCGGATATACAAGTTTTTCCCTGCGTGCAATTCCCCGTTTGGGAATACCTGAAATCAAATTGGCGGACGGACCGCAGGGAATCCGCAATCATGCACCGAAGAGCACTCTTTATCCGTCCGGTATCCTTTCCGCTTCTACTTGGAACCGGGAATTGCTCTATAAATTAGGGCAAGGCTTAGGTCAGGATGCCAAGGCAAGAGGAGTTAATATCCTGCTTGGACCCGGAGTGAATATCTATCGTGCTCCGTTGTGCGGACGAAACTTTGAATACTTCGGTGAAGACCCTTATTTAACAGGCGAGACTGCCAAACAATATATCCTGGGCGTGCAATCGGAAGGAGTCATTGCCACCATCAAGCACTTTGTCGCCAACAATCAGGAATGGAGCCGTCATCATGCCAGCTCGGACATAGACGAGCGTACTTTGCATGAAATTTATTTTCCGGCTTTCCGCAAGGCCATACAGGAAGCGAATGTGGGTGCCGTAATGAACAGCTACAATCTTCTGAACGGCGTTCATGCCACTGAACATAAATGGCTGAATATTGATGTCTTGCGCAATCTTTGGGGCTTCAAAGGTATTCTGATGTCGGACTGGACTTCCGTATATTCTGCTGTCGGAGCGGCTAACGCCGGACTTGACCTCGAAATGCCCAAAGGGCGTTTCATGAATGCCGATAACCTTATCCCCGCCATTAAAACCGGTACGGTGACCGAAGAAACCATCAATCTGAAAGTACAACATATCCTGCAGACATTGATTGCTTATGGTATGCTGGATAAGGAACAGAAAGACAGTCGTATTCCGTTGGATAATCCTTTTTCCCGCCAGACTGCTTTAGAACTGGCATGCGAGGGGGTAGTATTGTTGAAGAATGAAGATAACCTACTACCGTTAAAAGGAAAAACAGCCGTAATGGGGCCTAATGCAAATTTGATTCCTACCGGTGGCGGCAGTGGTTTTGTCACTCCTTTTTCTACCGTCACAGTGGCTCAAGGCTTGAAAGATTTGAAGAAAAAGAATCTGGTGCTATTGACGGATGATGTGATTTATGAAGATATTGTCCATGAGTTTTATACTGATGCAAATCGTCAGGTGAAAGGTTTCAAGGCTGAATACTTCAAGAACAAGACGCTTTCGGGGCAACCGGAAGTTGTACGTACGGAGTCTTCTGTTGATTATGACTGGGGATATGGTGCCCCGTTGGACGGTTTTCCGACAGATGGCTTTTCAGTCCGTTGGACGGCCTGCTATGTTCCACAAACAGACGGTCAGTTGAAACTCCACATAGGTGGTGATGACGGTTATCGCTTGTTTGTGAACGACAAGCACATTACAGGTGACTGGGGAAATCATTCTTACTCCAGCCGTGAAGTTGAACTTCCGGTTGAGGCAGGTAAGGAATACCGTTTCCGAATTGAATTCTTTGATAATATATCTTCGGCAATCATCCGTTTCAACGCTTATAGCCTTAATGAGGCGAAACTTCGTCAAGGACTTGCTAAAGTGGACAATGTAGTTTTCTGCACAGGCTTCAACAGTAACACGGAAGGCGAGGGCTTTGACCGTCCGTTTGCTTTGCTTCGCTATCAGGAATTGTTTATCAAAAAGATTGCCTCCATGCATCCAAATGTCGTGGTTGTGCTGAACGCCGGTGGCGGTGTGGATTTCACCAACTGGCATGATGCTACAAAAGCTATTCTTATGGCCTGGTATCCGGGACAGGAAGGCGGACAGGCGATAGCTGAAATCCTGACCGGCAAGATTTCTCCAAGCGGAAAGCTACCGATTTCTATCGAAAAGAAATGGGAAGATAATCCGGTGCACGGTAGTTATTACGAGAACTTGAAGGCAGAGATTAAACGTGTAGATTATTCCGAGGGTGTCTTTGTCGGTTATCGTGGATACGACCGTTCGGGAAAAGAACCTTTCTATCCGTTTGGCTACGGATTGTCCTATACCACTTTTGCTTATAGCAATATGGTTGCGGAGAAAACGGGTGAACATCAGGTTACAGTTAGCTTTGATATAGAGAATACAGGTAAGATGGACGCCTCGGAAGTGGCGCAGGTGTATGTGCATGATGTACAGTCCTCTGTACCCCGTCCTCTGAAAGAACTGAAAGGATATGAAAAGGTATTCTTGAAGAAAGGTGAGAAGAAGCGGGTTTCTATAGTGTTGAATGAGGATGCATTCTCTTTTTACGATATGAATCAGCATCGGTTTGTAGTGGAAAAAGGAGATTTTGAGATTCTTGCTGGTCCTGCTTCCAGTCAATTGCCTTTAAAGACTACGGTTAAGTTGTAATGACCAAATCATAAACAAATAAATAGATAATGAAGAAAACACTTTTATTGGGAGTATCTCTGTTATGTTCCATTTTTATAATGGCAACAGAGATTCCTTTTCAAAAAGCAGAAATTAAGTCTATCATGAGAAAAGTTGCGGATTGGCAAATTGCCAATCCGCATCCCGCTCCTGAACATGATGACCTGAACTGGCCGCAAGGTGCTCTCTATGTCGGTATGGTCGATTGGGCTGAACTGGCAGAGAAAGAAGACGGTGATGATGCCTACTATAAATGGTTGACCCGTATAGGTCGTCGGAATTGTTGGCAGCCGGACAAGCGGTTTTATCATGCTGATGACATTGCCGTGTCGCAATCCTTTTTGGATTTATATCGCAAGTATAAAGATGAAGCGATGATTGTCCCCACACTGGCTCGTACAGAATGGATTATCAATCATCCTTCTAAAGGCAGTTTCAAATTGGTGGAGGGAGACTTGAAAACTTTGGAACGCTGGACTTGGTGTGACGCCCTCTTTATGGCTCCCCCTGTATATGCCAAGCTGTATATGTTGACTGGAGACAAGAAATACATCAAATTCATGAACCGTGAGTATAAAGCGACTTATGATTACTTGTTCGATAAAGAAGAAAATCTCTTCTACCGTGACTGGCGCTACTTTGATAAGCGTGAAGTTAATGGCAAGAAAGTCTTCTGGGGACGTGGTAACGGTTGGGTACTCGGTGGCTTGGTTGAAATATTGAAGGAGTTACCCAAGAAAGATAAGAACCGCAAATTCTATGAAGAACTGTTTGTCAAACTGGCTACACGGGTTGCCGGATTGCAGCATCCCGATGGCTTCTGGCACGCCAGCCTGTTAGACCCTGCTTCTTATCCGTCACCGGAAACCAGTTGTACGACTTTTATAGTGTATTCCATAGCTTATGGCATCAATGAAGGTTTATTGGATAAGGAAACTTATCTTCCTGTGATGATAGAGGGATGGAAGGCATTAGTATCGGCAGTGAGGCCGGATGGGAAACTAGGCTATGTACAGCAAATCGGTGCTGATCCGAAGAAAGTGACTCGTGATATGACGGAAGTTTATGGCGTCGGCGCTTTCTTGATGGCGGGTAATGAAATCTACAAAATGGCAAAATAATTTGCGTCTTTATGGAGAGGATCTGTATCAAAACTAAAAAGCCTGTTCTGTAAAGTTCAGGTGGTAGCTGTTAAGTGTAGAAGAGCTATATCAAACTCTGTTTTCAGAGTGATGATGTAGCTTTTCTCATTCTTGGGGGGAATATACTAATTGATAAAGAAAGTTAATATTATGTAGCTCAACCTATATAATATACAAGAATTCTGCGCCTGTAAATATATAAAATAGTAATCTAATTAAATGGAAGACTTGGAAAGAGAACTTTTGTTGATTTCCAAAGGGGATGAGCTAGCTTTTAATAGTTTCATGAACCGATATTCGAAGAGGTTATACTATCATGCCTTTGGTATTCTTAGTAATAAGGAAATGGCTGAAGAAGTGGTAGGCGATGTTTTCTTTGAAGTGTGGAAACTACGTAAGACGCTTTTGGAAATAGCCAGCATGTTGAGTTGGTTGAATACGATTGTCTATCGTAAATCAATCTCTTATTTGCGCAAGGAGGCAAAGGGTAATCAAGAGATATCTTTTGAGGAGCTTCAGGATTTCTCTTTCCCTGATATGCAAACTCCAATGGACGATATGCTTTCGCGTGAAGAAATACGGTGCTTGAATGAAGCAATCAATAGTTTGCCGCCCAAGTGCAAGCATGTATTCTTTTTGGCTAAATTGGAACAAATGCCTTATGCGGAAATCGCGCATATGTTGCAAATCTCACTTCCTACTGTGAATTACCATATAGGATATGCTATGAATGCTTTGAGAAAGAGACTTGTGAACGGATGATTAGAAAAAAATAGCACTAAAAGAAAAAAAATAGAATTTAAACCTATAGATAAATCTAACCTTTGCGTCTTTATAATTAGAAGGGAACTTCTCATGAGAAGATAATAAAAGGGAAAAAGATATTGAAAGGATAAAAAGAATTGAAGATGGATAAAGATATTAATGATTACACATATGGGGATTTGCAGGGCGACATTAAACTGAAGTCGTTTATAGAACATAGTACCCCGCCAGAGATAGATATCTCCGGCATTAAGAAAAAAGCTTTTCTGAAAATGCATCAACAAGAACGTAAATCCAGACAGCGACATGTTTTGATGTATATTGGCTCAGTAGCTGCTACGCTACTTCTTTTAATAGGTATAAAATATATAGTTACAGAGAATGCAATGGACGGTTTGTTCCGCATGGAAGTTACGGAATTGATGGCAGATGTATATGATGAAGAGGTAGAGGTGCCTGTCGGCGAAAAGATGACGCTGATGTTGGCTGATGGCACAAGGATCGTAGCCAACTCGCGTACAATTGTCCGTTATCCCAAACGTTTTGATGGCGAGTACCGTGAGGTATATGTGAAGGGTGAGGCTTACTTCGATGTGGCACACGATGCAGAGCATCCGTTTCTGGTTCATTCCGATAATTTTAGAGTGAAGGTGCTTGGAACAAAATTTAATGTGAATAATTACGATACTTCGGATTCGCAAGTAGTGTTGGTTCAAGGAGCCGTAGAACTGAAAACGACAAACAATGACCGGGTTCGCATGAAACCGAATGAATTGGTGAGTTTGCAAGAGGGTAGTTTCGCCGAGAAACGGGCAGTGAATACGGACGAATACACTTGTTGGATGCAGGGTATGATTAACCTTGATGGTGAAAGTGTGGAGTCTGTAGCTCAACGGCTCAGCCATTATTATGGAGTGACTATTCTGTTTGACGATGGGATGTCGGCAGATAAATTTTACGGCAAACTAATGCTTGGTGATCGTGTGAGTGAAGCCTTGCAGTCCATTGAAACCATGACGCAAACTCGTATGGAAATTCATGGTGATACGATCTATTTAGTAAAGAAGTAACTGATTTTTTTCGCAGTTGCTACTGACTGAAATAATTACATAAAAACTTATTGTCAACCAATTTGTAATGCCTTTATAGCAAGGTAGAGGAGACTTATATGCCTTCTCGTAAGGAGAAACAATGCTTTTTAATACCATTGGAAAATATGAAAAGATACACTTTGTTACGTACATTTATGCTTTTTATGCCCGTTTTAATACACTGTGGATGGGTTTCAGCGCATGCGCAATCAGCTATGCTTAAAGGAGTGAAGGCACTTGGTCAAACAGTATATTTTGAGCCTGATACTACTTCTGTACTCAAAAATCCCCTAACAGGTTGGGTGATGTATTTGGGACGTGCATGGGATGAAAACTTTTGGCAAACTCACCATTATGATGCTATGCCCGTAAATGGTGGGGATTCCACTGTTCGCGTGAGCGATTACGCCGGTACATGTTACATTCGCATCAATTGGAATATGCTTGAGAGTAAAGAGGGAGATTATGTATGGAACGATCCGGACTCACGTATCTATAAATTGCTTGCTTCGGTGCGTGAACGTGGTATGCGACTGGCTTTCCGTATCAATGTAGACAGCCGCGACCAAGGACAGAACACACCTCTTTATGTGAAGGAAGCCGGTGCGAAAGGTTTTCAAGATCCTAATAATCCCCAAATATGGTCGCCTTATCCTGACGATGCTGTGTTTCAACAGAAATACGAAAAGTTCCTTCAAGCCTTTGCTGTTGCTTTTGACGATCCCGATAAAGTAGATTTTATTGATGCTTATGGGCTTGGTAAATGGGGAGAAGCACATGGCGTGAAGTATAATAACTACTCAAATAAAGTAGAAGTATTCGAATGGATTACCGATACCTATGCAAAAGCTTTCAAACGTGTGCCATTGGTGATAAACTACCATCGTTTGGTGGGAGATACCATCAGCTGGGCAGAACCACACCCTGATAGTAAAAGATTGCTCGAAAGAGCCATTGCCAAAGGATACACCATTCGTCACGACGCTTTTGGCATGACTGGTTACTATGAACAGTGGGAAAAAGATTTTGCCCGTGCTTACCGCTTTCGCTTGCCCATCATTATGGAGGGAGGGTGGATTACCGGAGCGCACCACCGTTACTGGATTGATCCTAGTGGCAAGTATCGCCAGGGGCATTCGGAAGATGTGCGCTGGGGCGAGTACGAAGAAAGCCGTAATGCCCATGTCAATATGATGGATCTTCGCATTGGTGATGAAGTAGCCTCGTGGTTTAATAGCTCTTTCGATTTGGTGAAACGTTTCGAACGTGAGGGAGGATACCGGCTCTATCCCACTGAGGTCAGTTTTGTAAATAAAGCCCGTTCAGGCGAGCGTGTGAGCGTGCAACACAATTGGCGCAATCTGGGTTGGGGATACTGTCCTACCAATATTCCTCAATGGAAAGGAAAATATAAAGTCTGCATCGCTTTGATGGATGCCAATCATAACATTGTGAAAAAACAGCTTGCAGATGAGGCTGATCTCTCAACTTGGGTACAAGGGCGTGATGGTCATTATACCACAACAGTCAATTTGGATGGACTTCAAAAGGGAAACTACACTTGGCTTATTGGTTTGGTTGATACAACCAAAGCATGCCAGCCGGGCTTGAAAATGGCGGTCGACAAGAATCTTTTATTTGAGGGATGGTGCAAAGTCGGTAAACTTAAAATCAACAACTAACTGGTAGATTACTCATAAATCGTTATGCAATAAATATTAATTATTAATCTTATATTATGAATCGAAAAACAATCACAACTACGGTGGTAAGCTTAGCAAAAGCTTTCTGTTTGGCTGGACTACTGTCTGTGCCCGCTTATTCTAGCGCGTCGACTGTTTCGTTCGAAAAGGTAAATGGGATGTATATCCTTAAAGCCGAAGATTCGACAGTGAAACAAGTGTTCGACTACATTGAAAAACATAGCCAATATGTTTTTGTCTATGATCAACCTGTAAAAGATCGTCTCAACAACAAAGTGAACATCGAGTTGAAAGGAAAGTCGATCGATGCTATTTTGACGGAAGTATGTCGGCTAGCCGATTTGAAATATACCATTCAGAACCGTCAAGTAACCATCACTGCTAATCCTTCTAAAAAGGCTACTACTCAAGTGAAAAAGGCGAAGCGCATCTCTGGTCAGGTAGTCGATGCAACTGATCTTCCGATGATTGGTGCTACGGTTCGTGTGAAAGGTAGTGATGCAGCTACTATCACCGACCTTGATGGTAAGTTTCAGATAGACGTTCCCGAGGGTAGCGAATTGCTCATTAGCTATGTGGGCTTTGTGGATAAAATCGTGCGGATAGATAGCAAAAATATGTATGCCATAGTAATGGAAGAAGCTAGCAGAGCGCTCAACGAAGTAGTTGTTATCGGTTACGGTGTGGTAAAGAAGAAAGACCTTACCGGTGCGGTGGCAGCCGTGAAGGGAGAAGAGCTGGTGAACAAGCGTACAGCCATGCTTTCCAATGCATTGCAAGGATCACTCTCGGGTGTGATGGTGACGCGTAATAGCTCTGCTCCCGGTGCAGGAGCCGCCTCTATTCGTGTGCGTGGTATTACCACTATGGGTGAATCGAGCCCGTTAGTGATTGTAGACGGTGTGCAGAGTTCGCTCGACTATGTGAATTCTAATGATGTAGAGAGCATATCTGTATTGAAAGATGCTGCGGCTGCCAGTATCTATGGCTCGAAAGCTGCTGCTGGTGTTATCTTAGTTACTACCAAGCGCGGTAACGATACCGGTAAAATCAATCTGAAATATAATGCTGAATTTGGTTGGGAAATTCCTACCAAACAACCTAGTATGGTGGGAGTCACTCGCTACTTGGAGATGAGCAACGAGTTGAAATACAACGATAACCCTACTGGTGGTTTTTTCCAAGAATATACGGCTGACAAAACCAAGAATTGGGTGAAGTATAATGCTACTGATCCGAACAACTACCCCATTACCGATTGGACTGATCTGATTTTGAAGTCAAGTGCTCCCCGTATGACTCATACTCTCTCTGTATCAGGCGGTAACAAAGCGGTAAAGTCGGTAGCTACCCTTTCGTATGACGAAGTAGACGGTCTTTATGACGGTCGTGGTTTCCAACGCTACATGTTCCGTTCGAACAACGACTTTAATATCAATGATAAACTTAGTGCTCAAATAGACGTAAATATCCGTCATGCTAAGAGTACTGCCACAAACTATGATCCCTTTGATACCATGCGTAAAATGCCCGCCATTTACCCCGCAACCTGGGATGATGGTCGTTTAGCTTCGGGTAAGAGTGGTGCAAATCCTTATGGATTGCTTGTAGCCGGTGGTAATTCGGTAGCTCATAGTACGCAGGTGGCAGGTAAAGGCTCGCTAACCTTCAAGCCTATCAAGGGACTAAGCATCTCGGGTATCGTATCTCCTTTTATCAACTATCAAAAGAAGAAAGCGTTTAAAAACTCATGTGGATACACCTTGCCCGATGATCCCGAAACCTTTGGCGGTTATTTCGACTCCGGGAGCACTTGGACTACCAATTCGCTCACAGAAACTCGTAACGATGATTATAATGTCACTAGCCAGGCAATTGCCAACTATATGGGAACCTTTGGCAGTCATAATCTCACAGTAATGGCCGGTTTCGAAAACTACTATATGAAGAGCGAAAGTCTCGGTGCTGCGCGCGATAAATATGAACTGACCGGTTATCCTTACCTCAATATCGGTTCGGAAGATTTCCAAACCAATAGCGGTACAGGTTCAGAGTATACTTCAAACTCTGTTTTTGGCCGTGTTATTTATTCGTATGCCGATCGTTACCTGTTCCAGGCTAACGTACGTCACGATGGTAGTTCACGTTTTGCCAAAGGTTATCGTTGGGGTACTTTCCCTTCATTTTCAGCTGGTTGGGTAGCGAGTGAAGAGAAGTTCATGAAGAACCTCAAGTGGGATTGGCTCTCATTCTTGAAGTTGCGTGGTTCGTGGGGTATGTTAGGTAACGAACGTATCGGCAGCAACTACTTCCCCTACATTGCTCTGATGAGTTTTGGTAATTCACTTTTCTATATGGCTGATGGAAGTGTAGTTTCTGATAAAACTGCTCGTCCTGCTGTGTTGGCTGTAGAAGATATTACTTGGGAAACGACTACCAGTACTGACTTAGGTCTGGATGTCAACTTTTTGAACAACCGTCTGCAGTTTCATTTCGATTACTATTGGAAAGAGACCAAGGACATGTTGCTGAATATTGAAATCCCTTACTTCATGGGATATAACAACCCTAGTACGAATGCAGGTAAGATGTCTACTCATGGTTATGATATTGAAGTGGCATGGAACGACCAGATAGGAGATTTTAAGTATGGTGTAAATGTGAATTTCTCCGACTTCCTTTCAAAGATTGATTATATGAATGATGGTGAGCAAATCAGCGGTGGTAAGATTAAACGTGCCGGCGTGCTCTTCAATGAATTCTATGGTTATGTGTGCGAGGGCATCTATCAAACTCAAGAAGAAGTGAACAACTCGGCTCGCACTAGTACTACCGTTACAGTAGGTGACTTGAAGTATCGTGACATCAGTGGTCCCGATGGTGTACCCGATGGCGTAATCAGTCCTGAATACGACCGTGTACCTTTGGGTAACTCACTGCCTCGTTTCCAGTATGGTGGTAGCCTTAACGCTTCGTACAAAGGCATTGACTTCAGTCTTGCTTTCCAAGGCATCGGCAAGCAAAATTCTTACCTCTCTACTTCTATGGTACAACCTTTGCGTGATAACTATGGTAACGTACCAGCCATTCTCGAGGGTAAATATTGGAGTCCTTTCAATACTACTGAAGAGAATTTAGCAGCCAAGTATCCCCGCCTTTCGAATGTGTCGAAGAGCAATAACTATGCTACCTCTAACTTCTGGATGTTCAACGGTTCATACTTCCGTTTGAAAAATATCACATTAGGCTATACCCTGCCTAAGAGTTGGACACAAAAAGCCGGTATAAACCGTGCCCGCTTCTATGTGAGTGGTAGTGACCTCTTTTGTTTGAGCAATTTCCCTAGTGGTTGGGATCCTGAAATGGGTACATCGGATTATCCTATTACCACCTCTTTAGTAATGGGTATACAAGTTAACTTTTAAATAAATAGGAATAGAATATGAAAACAAAGATATTATTAGCCGGAATGTGCCTGAGTCTTGCTGCTTGCGAGAGCATGGACTTGGTACCCAAATCGCAAGGTAATACCGAGTCTTGGTACACATCCGAAACAGAATTGCGTTTGGCTTCCAATGATTTCTATATTTTAGGTTATTGGCAAGAACCTCTTAGCTCATCCGAACAATGGTCGGACAACACAACCTATCGTCAGACGAACCGTAACCCGGGAAGTGGTGGAACCGTGCTTGATGGAACCCTGAACGGCCAGCAGTATGAAGTATATGCTTTGTGGCAGCAATCATTCAAACTTATTGCCCGCACCAACACAATGCTCGAAAATATTCACAAGGCAAAGGGTGCTGTGACCGAGGAAGTTTATAATCGTTATGCCGGTGAGGCTTATTTCTGTCGTGCCTGCAAATATGCTGAACTGATCTTCTTTTATGGTGATGTGCCCTATCAGGAAGAGACTATAACCATTTCCGAAGCTTTGCAACGTGGTCGCAGACCTAAAGCGGAAGTGATTCCTTTGGTGTATGCTGATTTCGATAAAGCCATTGCCGGTTTGCCTGAAAGCTATGGAAAAGACGAAAATATCCATCCTACCAAAGGAGCAGCCCTGGCTATGAAAGCGCGCTTTGCCCTCTATATGGGTGATTATGAGATAGCTGCACAAGCCGCCAAAGCTTGTATGGATCTTAAACTCTATTCTTTGGAACCTGACTATGCTAAACTTTTCAAGCAGAGCACCAAACTGAATGACGAGAAAGTGTTCGTGATACCTCGCTCCATTGAAAACGAAGTGATGCTCGATTCCTGGATTGTGAAGAACGGTCTTCCTCGTAATGCCGGAGGATATGGCTCATACAATCCCTCATGGGACCTCTTGGCCTCATATCTCTGTACTGACGGGCTACCTATTGACGAATCACCGTTGTTTGATCCTCGCAAGCCTTTCAAGAACCGTGACCCGCGTTGTACAATGACCATCGTTGAATTCAATACCGAGCACTGTGGTTTCGAATACGACCCCAGTCCTGCAGCTAAAACTGTAATGAACTATACCACAGGTAAGACACAAAGCAACCAAGATACCCGTATCGTGAATCAATATAGTTCATATACAGGATTGTTGTGGAAGAAAGGTATTGATGCTACGTGGACAGTAGACCAAAAGGTAGAACAAGACTATATCATAATGCGCTATGCTGACGTACTGTTGATTTATGCTGAAGCCATGATAGAACAGAACCTGATTGACGACAGCGTGCTGAAAGCCATTAATATGGTACGTGCTCGTGCTTATGGTGTGAATGTAACAGCTACTGATAGTTATCCTGCCGTGACCACTACCAACCAAACCGAACTGCGACGTGCCCTGCGTATAGAGCGCCGCATGGAGTTTGCTATGGAGAACCAACGCCTGCAAGACTTGATGCGTTGGAAATTGGCAGGAAAAGCATTGAATGGTTACAATTACATCATGCTTATTGACCCCACAGAATTGCTGAACAATATCGTGAACAAGAACCTCTGGTTCTGGGGAATGACTCCGCAAATCGACGAAGATGGTTTAGCAGACTTTGCAGCTCTCTTTAATGCCGGTTATTGTTCGCAGGGTGCTAAACGCATCTTCCCCGAACGCGAATATTTGTGGCCGCTGCCTACACATGATGTGGAGTTGTGTCCCAACTTGTTACCCAACAATCCGGGTTATTAATCCTATAAACTATTACGAACATGAAAACAATGCATTTATATAGAAACCTTGGAATGGTGGCTGTGGGAATGATGAGCATGCTTGCCACCTCGTGCGAAGAGGAGATAGACAATACTGCCTCACGCAACCAGTCGGAGATTGAGTTGACTCCTTCGGGCGAATATATTAAGCTCGATGAAAGTAAACCCAACGAGACAGCTTTTACACTGAAGTGGAGCACCGCTCACAATTTTGGTGAAGATTACATCACAACTTATAAATACGAGATGCAGCTTATCGGTAGCGATGTTGCAAATATCAAGGAATTTGATGATGATGGTGAATTTCTTCGCTCGTACACCAACAAAGAGATGCAGGATATATTGGTCGATTACTTCGGTCTAACCACCAGTACCATTGGCGAAGTCCTTTTTACTGTTACAGCCAACTTTGAAGGTCCCCGTCTTATGGTGCCCGATATTGCTACTGCAACGGTGAAGTTCAAAACTTATGGCCCCAAACAGTATAAAGCTGATAACCTTTATGTGGGAGGTACTGCCGTAGGCGATGATAATATTAAGATGACGTTGAAAGACGAGACAAACAGAATTTATAGTTACGAAGGAGCTTTGGTTGCCGGTAAGATAAACTTCCCCGTTGACTATGCCGACGAATTGAATGCCATTGGCCCGGAAACCGCCGATGCCCCTATCACCACAGGTGAAATGGCAGGCGTCATATCCGATCGCGCTGAAGCCAATTCGTGGTTAATTCCATCTGCAGCTACCTATCGTATCACTGTGAATATGAGTAAACAGACGGTGAAGATAGTAGAAGCTGGTGCTGTAGTTGAAGCCGATCAGATATTCCTGGCTGGTAGTGCCGTAGGTGGGGAACAGATTGAGATGGCTCAAGCCCTCGAAAATGACCAGATTTATGCTTGGCGTGGTGCACTGAAAGCTGGTAACCTTTACATCCCGCTCACCTTCGAAGGTGAACAAGCGATGGCCATTGTACCGGAAATAGCTGATAGTCATGACATCGAAGATGGTCAATTGTCAACATTCGGACAAGTACTCATTAGCAAAGTGGATAAACAATATTGGACAATTCCGGCCGATGGAACTTACCGCATTGTATTGAATAAGGAGGAGAAATCTATTACCATCTATTCGACCGCTACCGATCTGAAACCACTCACCGTATCGTTCAACAATACCGAACTGGGGAAAAACCCATGGAGTCAGGAAGTCAATGTACTGCACATGTATGGTGGTTTCAATAGTTTTGCTTACGATTCGGGTATTGATGAAGAAACCGGAAAAAGCTTCAAGTACTGTCAAGTGAAGTATAATCTTATTCAGAGTGTTGCCAATCCGAAAGTATTCGTTTATAAAGGTGATGTATTGCCACGTAATGAATATAAGGATAATTATGGGAAGACAAATGCCGGTTGGGTGAACTTCAGCACGCTGCGATATGCTAATAACGGATGGTTCGTTGGTTCTACTGCTGATGCTGTTCGTAATAGCTACAATGGATACACCACAGTAACAGCGGGTAAGATAGAAGGAGCCGTAACAGGTCAGGGCAATAACCGCTATGCTTATTTCCTCATCCCGGAGGGCTGTAACTATGTGGTAGTGGACCTGGAGAACAACACTGTACTCTTTGATATTAAATAAATCCAAAATGAAAGAATAAGAGGTGGAGCTTTTATCACTTCACTTCTTATTCTACCTTTAAATGATAACAATAAACGAGATATATTTTATGAACAAAATAATAAAAAACAGCATCAAGACCTTGTCGATGTGTCTGCTGGCTACTACGCCTTTCATTGGCACTGCTTGTTCAGACGATGATGCCCCTATAACCGATTATAGTTGGAACATTGAAGGCAACACGACCGTCAATATCATGCCCGAACGCTACCAACTGCAGCGTAACCCTATGAGTGGATGGGTCATTTACGCGGGTATTGGAAGTGGTATGATGATGGATTTCTGGGATCTTTATGATAACTTCGAGTCGTCAGAAGGTACTGTGAAGGTATCTGACTATGGCAATACGCTCTACGTACGTGGTCTTTGGAGTAACTTTAATCCTGAAAAAGGCAAATATGTATGGGATGAAAGTGTACAGACCGAACCTGCCAAGCGTTTTCGTATGCTGGTGGAAGGAGCTAAAGAACGAAACTTGAAGCTCGCCTTTACCTTTGTGTGTGATAGTCGTGACAAACATGAAGATGCCTGTCCCGATTATGTAAAAGAGGCCGGTGCTGAAGGATTTACCACTACTACCGGTAGTGTAAACGTATGGACACCTTATCCGGACGATCCCATTTTCCAGAGGGAGTATGAAGAGTTTCTTACTGCTTTTGCAGCCAAATACAATGATCCTGATGTCACTCAATTTGTGAGTGGTTTTGGATTAGGCAAATGGGGCGAGACTCACACCCTGAAATACTCTACAGGTGATGAAGCTCCTAGACAAGCAGTATTTGAATGGATTACAGACGTAATGTCACGCCTTTTCACTAAAGTGCCTATCATGATTAATTATCATCGCTGTTTGCTTAGTGGCAAAGAGTTTAGTGATACCGATACCGATGTAGCTGCCGATATGGTGAAACGTGCCGTAGCTAAAGGCTTCTGTTTGCGTCACGATGCTTTCGGCATGAAGCAATATTATAAGGATTGGGAGCGTGGCATCAGTACTACCTATCATGGTATCGTACCTATTACTATGGAAGGTGGTTGGGTAGAATCATCACACGGTGGTTCTATTGCCGGCGATGGTTACAAGAATTTTGCCGAGGTGCGCCAGGGAGAATATGATGAAGCCAAGGGTGGTTATGTCAACATGATGGACCTCCGCTTTGATACCAACGTGAACAAAGGTGAAACTCATTCTTGGTTCAATACAGCTTTCCATTTGGTGAAGGAGTTTATTGCCGAAGGTGGTTACCGTCTCTATCCCGACCGTCTGTCTATTCCTACTATAGCTCGTAGTGGCAGTAGTGTATCACTTACTCACCGCTGGTCGAACTTGGGTTGGGGTTACTGTCCTACCAATTTGCCGCAGTATGGTGACAAGTACAAACTTGCTATCGCTCTGCTCGATAAGAATACAGAGGAGCCCGTCCGCATCTATATAGAAGACAAAGCAAACATTGCCACTTGGATGAAGGGAGCTCCCAAGACTTACACTACTAATATCAAACTCACTGATGTAGCCGCAGGGAATTACATTTGGGCAGTAGGATTGGTAGATACTACCAAAGAGAATGCCATTGGTATCTTAATTTCAGCCCGCGATGAGTATCAAACCTCCAAAGGTTGGGTGAAAGTGGGTGATATAACTATTCAATAATTAAAAAACGCTGTGCTATGATGAAAAAAATCTTACTGACATGCATAGCCGTAGCCTGTAGCCTTGTGGCTGTAGCCGGAGAACTGCTCATCGAAGCAGAAAGCTTCAGCCAGCGAGGCGGCTGGGTGCTCGACCAGCAGTTCATGGATCAAATGGGTTCACCCTATCTCATGGCACATGGCATGGGTATTCCTGTGGCCGATGCTACGGCAGAAATCAATATTCCCCAGGCGGGCACTTACTATGTATATGCCCGCACCTACAACTGGACTTCACCTTGGACCGATGCCGAAGGACCCGGAAAGTTTCGTCTGGCTTTAGGTGGTAAGTTACTGAAAACTACGTTGGGACACACCGGTAATTCCTGGCAATGGCAGTCCGCCGGTAAGGTCGTATTGAAGGCAGGTACTATTACCCTTGCTTTGAAAGACCTTACAGGTTTTAATGGTCGTTGTGATGCCATCTATCTCACGACTGATATGAATGCGCAACCCACTGCATGGGGCGAGGCAGAGACAGCTGCACTTCGTGCCCGCTTGCAACAACAACAAACGGTGCCCACCCATCAGTACGACTTTGTGGTAGTGGGAGGAGGCGTAGCCGGCATGTGTGCCGCTACGGCTGCTGCCCGGTTAGGTTGTAGGGTGGCATTAGTGAACGATCGTCCTGTACTGGGTGGTAATAACTCGTCGGAGATACGTGTACACCTGGGTGGTATTATCGAAAAGGGACCCAACGAGGGGTTAGGTCGTATGATACGCGAATTCGGTCATGAACGTTCCGGTAATGCCCAACCGGGTGACTATTATGAAGATCAGAAAAAGGAAGACTTTATAGCTGCCGAAAAGAATATCACCCTTTATGCTTCGCAACGTGCTGTGGCCGTAAAGATGCAGGGTGATCGCATAGCATCAGTCACTATTCAACACATTGAGACAGGTGAACAAACGGAACTTACCGCTCCTCTTTTTAGTGACTGCACTGGCGATGCTACCATAGGCTACTTAGCCGGTGCCGATTGGACTATGGGACGTGAAGGCCGCGATGAATATGGCGAAAGTCTCGCTCCCGAGCAGCCCGACTCGCTAGTGATGGGCGCATCGGTACAATGGTATAGCAAGGACATGAAGAAGAAGACCTCTTTCCCCCGCTTCGAATATGGTATGCGCTTTGGCGCTGATAATTGCGAGCCTGTAACTATGGGCGAATGGAAATGGGAAACAGGAATGAACCGTAATCAAATCACCGAGGCTGAACGCATACGCGACTATGGACTTTTGGTGGTATATTCCAATTGGAGCTATCTGAAGAATCACTATGCGGATCGTAAAAAGTATGCCAACCGTTCACTCGATTGGGTGGCGTATGTTTCCGGTAAACGTGAATCTCGCCGCCTTCTGGGCGACTATGTGTTAGCACAAGACGATATAGACAAAAATGTGGCGCACGAGGATGCTTCGTTTACTACCACTTGGAGTATCGACCTCCACTTCCCCGATAGCGTGAACAGTGTGCGTTTTCCTGATAATGAATTCAAGTCGGCAACGGTGCATCGTTGGATTCATCCTTACGCTGTCCCTTATCGTTGTCTTTATTCGCGCAATGTGGATAACCTCTTTATGGCAGGTCGTAATATGAGTTGCACACACGTAGCCTTGGGTACGGTGCGTGTGATGCGTACTACTGGTATGATGGGCGAAGTAGTAGGTATGGCAGCCGGACTCTGTCATAAGCATGGCGTAGAACCGCGTGATATCTATCATCATCATCTGCCCGAATTAAAGCAGCTTATGCAGGCAGGCTTGGGCAAACACAATGTACCCGATAACCAACGTTTCAACGAACCCAACAAATTGTTGGAGGCTCCGGCTTACATCAAACCGCAGACAAACTATGAGTAAAAAAAGTATTATCACGATATTTCTCTCAACCATATTGGGATTGCCGCTTTGGGGGGGACAACACTATTATGCTTTCCTGAAAGGTGATACACTACGTATGGGCAATAACTACATGGAGCGTACCATGCTGTGGAATAATGGTACACCTGTCACCATTAGCCTCACCGATAAGCTATGTGGAAAAATAATCCCGGCTCAAGGCAAAGAGCCCGACTTCTCGATTGTGAAAGGCATCTCTACAGCTGCTACTTTCACTGTGAATGAGATTCCAACGAATGGTATACATGCCAGCTATCTGCAAGCCACTGTGGCTTGCACCATCGGTTCTCTAAGTATAGAACGTCGCTATCGCATTTATGCAGACTGTCCCGCCATTGCCTGCGATACCTATCTGAAAGGACAAGTAGAACTTTACCAGAATAAAGATGACAATCGTTCTAATGCCGATCGTAAAAATATAGAGCACACAGCCGATATGACTACGGGGGTGAAAACTCCGACGATTGACAGATTGCAACTCTCCGGTAATCATTGGCGTGCCCGTACGGTAGAGTTCTTCGACTATACTGATTGGAACGACAATCTGGTGACAGAACGTACCTGGCTTCCTTACCGTCGCAATACCTATCGTGGTAATCTGCTTTTTGCTCACGATGTGGCTACCCGGCAAGGTTTCTTTTTCTTGAAAGAGGCTCCTTGCAGCAGTACCCAATTACATTATAATGGTTCCGACTTCGTGGCCGACTTTAGCGATTTTATGGTAGTGGGTCTGGGCATTGCATCTGATGATGTGAAACCGGATAGCTGGACTCGTGTTTATGGATGCGTTACCGGTGTCTATACCGGAGATGAACAAGAAGCACTAACAGCATTGCGCCTTTATCAAAAACAACTGCGCCACCACACTGCCGCACAGGATGAGATGATTATGCTCAATACCTGGGGTGACCGTAGTCAGGATGCCAAAATAGATGAGGCTTTCTGTCTGGCTGAGCTGGATCGTGCCGCACGTCTGGGTGTCACCCTCTTTCAACTGGACGATGGTTGGCAGAGCGGAAAAAGTCCCAACTCAAAGACAGCCGGAGGCAGCTTTAAAGATATTTGGAAAAATGCCGATTACTGGACGCCCAACCCCACGAAATTCCCTCATGGACTGAAACGCATTGTAGAGAAAGGAAAGAAATTGGGTATTCGTATCGGATTATGGTTCAATCCTAGTATACAGAATGATTTTGCCGATTGGCAAAAAGACGCGCAAGTCATTATCGGGCTTTACAAGGAGTATGGCATCTGCTGTTTCAAGATAGATGGCTTACAAATACCTACTAAAACAGCCGAACAGAATTTGCGCCGGTTGTTTGATGCCGTGTTAGCACAAACCAACCATGAGGTGATTTTCAACCTCGATGCCACTGCCGGTCGTCGCGGTGGATATCATTATATGAATGAGTATGGCAATATCTTCCTGGAAAACCGTTATACCGATTGGGGCAACTATTATCCCTATCGCACCTTGCGTAATCTTTGGATGCTGTCTCGCTATGTACCGGCCGAGAAGATGCAGATAGAATTCCTTAATAAATGGCGTAATGCCGATAAGTACAGCACTACCGATCCATTTGCTCCCGCTCGTTATAGTTTCGACTACCTCTTTGCCATCACCCTGGCGGCACAGCCATTGGCTTGGATGGAGGCTTCGAACCTGCCCGAAGAGGCTTATGCTACGGCAACTCTGCTCAAGGAATATCAACCCTTGCAACTTCAATTTCATCAAGGCATCATATTACCCATTGGTGAAGAACCTTCGGGACGCTCGTGGACAGGATTTCAATCAATAGTCTCTGACACGCAAGGTTATCTCATTATTTACCGCGAAGACAATGATATAGCCAAAAGAACCATTGATACTTGGCTTCCGGAGGGCAAGAAGGTAACTTTTACTCCTTTGATGGGAAATGGCAAAAAGTTTGTTGCTGAAGTTGGTGTACAGGGTAAAGTAAGTTTCGAGTTGAATGATAAGAATTCTTTCACTCTTTATCAATACCAGGTAAAACCATGAAAAGACTATAAACAATAATGGAATTATGATAAAAAGTTTGCGTTCTGTTTTTCTTGCTTTGTTTGTTGCCGTGCAATTCGTTGTGTACGGGCAACCGGCGGAAAGGCTGATTCAAGTGCTGGTCACTCCCGACCACACCAATTGGTTGTATCAACCGGGAGAAAAAGTGAAATTCAAAGTAGCTGTACTGAAATGCAATATTCCACAGGATCATCTGGAAGTGCGTTATGAGATTTCGGAAGATATGATGAAACCTCATCAGACAGGTAAACAACCTTTGAAGAATGAAAAGCTCGAAATTAATGCAGGTACAATGAAAAAAGAGGGTTTCCTGCGTTGCCGTGCTTTTGTCAGTTATCAAGGGCGTGAATATGAAGGTGTAGCTACCGTCGGCTTTGATCCGGAGAAGCTACAACCGACTACTCCGTTGCCCGCCGATTTTCTTGAATTCTGGAAGAGCACCAAAGAAGCCGCTGAAAAGTGGGCGCTGGAACCTATAATGACTTTATTGCCGGAAAAGTGTACGGACAAAGTGAATGTATATCATGTTTCTTTTGCGAATAATGACTATGCATCCCGCATGTATGGCATCCTTTGTGTGCCGAAAGCTCCCGGAAAATATCCGGCCATCTTGAAAGTACCGGGTGCGGGTATCCGCGCATATAACGGGGAGCCCGAACGTGCCGGAAATGGTTTTATCATTTTGGAGATCGGTATTCACGGCATTCCGGTCAACCTGACGGGGGATGTATATCACCGACTTTATAACGGGGCCTTGAAGAATTACCATTCATTCAATACGGACGATCGGGATAAGTATTATTATAAACGGGTTTATACAGGCTGTGTAAGAGCCATTGATTTCATTTACACACTTCCCGAATTTAATGGTAATCTGGCAACTTTCGGTGGAAGTCAGGGCGGAGCACTTTCCATAGTGATTGCCGGACTGGATAACCGTGTCAAAGGATTAGTTTCTTTCTATCCGGCTTTGTGTGATATTGCAGGCTATGCTCATGGTCGCGCAGGAGGTTGGCCGCACATGTTTAAGGATGAAAGGAACCGGACACCGGAGAAGATTAAAACCATTCAGTACTTTGATGTAGTCAACTTTGCCCGGCAGGTTAAAGTACCGGGATTCTATACTTTCGGTTATAATGATATGGTCTGTCCGCCTACCACCACTTATTCGGCTTACAACATGATTAATGCTCCGAAAGAGTTGTTCGTGGCCGAAACGACTGCCCATTATGCCTATGCAGAGCAGTGGAGTGCTGCCTGGAACTGGGTGATGAATTTCCTGAAGAATGAATCGAGAAACGAATAATGTATAAATACCACAAACTAATAGATAAATGAAAATAGGTAAGAAATTAAATCTATGTCTGTTGTTGCTGATCGCTTTTGCAGGAAGCGTTGCGGCACAAGAACTGATAACGAATGTCTACGGTCGTGACATTCATTCACTGAATGGTAAATGGAATGCCATTATCGACCTGTACGATCAGGGACAACGAATGAAAATCTATGAAAATCAGCAACCGAAAGGAAATACTGATTTCTACGAATATGCATTCGAAGGCGGCTTGCGTCTTAATGTCCCGGGAGACTGGAACTCGCAGTCGCCCGAACTGAAATATTATGAGGGTACTGTATGGTATGCGCGTCATTTTGATGCCAAACGTCTGGCAGACAAGCGTCAGTTTCTTTCTTTTGGTGCTGTCAGCTATCGTTGCAAAGTCTACCTGAACGGAAAAGAAATAGCAGAACATGAAGGTGGCTTCACCCCTTTCCAAGTAGAAGTGACGGACCTGTTGAAAGACGGCGATAACTTCCTGGCAATAGAAGTGAACAATCGTCGTACCAAGGACGCCATTCCTGCTATGGCGTTCGATTGGTGGAATTATGGCGGCATCACAAGAGATGTGTTGTTGGTGAAAACTCCCCGCACATTTATAGAAGATTACTTCATCCAACTGGATAAAAATGCTCCCGACCGGATCATTGCCCGTGTACGTCTTTCTGATAAAAAGGCAGGTGAAAAGGTGACAGTCGCCATCCCCGAACTTAAAATCAATGCGGAACTTACCACTGATGCGGAAGGAAAAGCGGAAACCGTATTGAATGCAAAGAAACTGCAACGCTGGTCGCCCGAAGAACCGAAACTCTATGGTGTGGCCATTTCTTCAAGTACCGACCGCGTGGAGGAACAAATAGGCTTCCGTAACATCACAGTGAAAGGGACGGATATTTACCTGAACGGGAAACCGACATTTATGTGTTGCATCTCTTTCCATGAGGAGATTCCGCAGCGCATGGGACGTGCTTTCTCGGAAGCCGATGCAGCCATGTTGCTGAATGAAGCTAAGGCGCTTGGTGTGAACATGATTCGTTTGGCACATTATCCGCAAAATGAATACACGGTACGCTTGGCAGAAAAGATGGGTTTCCTTCTCTGGCAGGAAATTCCTATTTGGCAAGGCATTGACTTTACAGACAAAGATACCCGTAAGAAAGCACAGAAGATGCTTTCTGAAATGATAAAGCGCGATCAGAATCGTTGTGCAGTAGGTTACTGGGGTGTTGCCAATGAAACACAGCCTTCCAAAGAACGGAATGATTTTTTGACTTCCCTGCTTGAAACAGGCAAACAATTGGATATTACCCGTTTGTATGTCGCCGCTTTTGACCTTGTGCGCTTTAACAGTGAGAAACAGCGTTTTGTAATGGAAGATTCCTTTACTTCCCAATTGGATGTCGTAGCAATCAATAAATATATGGGCTGGTATCATCCATGGCCTGTTGAACCGAAAGATGCAATCTGGGAAGTAGTGACGGACAAACCGTTGATTATTTCTGAATTTGGTGGTGAAGCACTGTACGGTCAGTCCGGCGATGAGAATGTAGTCAGCTCCTGGAGTGAAGAGTATCAGGCACGTCTGTATAGAGACAATATCCGTATGTTCGACAATATCCCTAACCTGCGTGGAGTATCTCCTTGGATTCTGTTCGACTTCCGTTCTCCGTTCCGTTTCCACCCCACTAATCAGGATGGCTGGAATCGCAAAGGGTTAATATCCGATCAGGGAATGCGCAAGAAGGCATGGTATCTGATGAGAGATTATTACATGAAAAAAAGAAATAACTAAAAGTACTTATGATAAAGCATTTCAGAATAAAGAATAATTTTCTGTTGAGCGGATTATTCTTTTTAGTAACGTTATTTTCTGTTGGCAGTTCGTTGGTTTCCTGCTCGGACTCGGAGAAGATTGTAACCCAGACAGAAGAAAAAATAGTATATGTAGATGGAAACTGGATGGTGGTTGCTTCTAAGGAAGTCACTGTCATGACTGGTGAATCTGTCACTCTGAACGTATCGGTTGGTGGTGAAGAAGAGCTGAAACCGGAATATACCTGTACTTCCAAAGATGCAAACATCGCTACAGTAGCTGTCAGCGAAGATAATAATAGCATTATTATTACGGGTGTTGTGGATGGTAGCACAGCGATTTCTATCGAATGTCCTACAAATACAAAACCGCTAGTTGCTACAATTCCGGTGACCGTAAAGCAAAATGCTATACGAATACTGGCAATTGGCAATAGTTTCTCGCAGGATGCCGTTGAGCAATATCTGTATGAACTGGCAGAAGCGGCAGGCTATGAGTTAATTATCGGAAATATGTATATTGGCGGCTGTGACCTGGATAAGCATTGGGCTAACTTCCAGTCGGATGCCGCTGCTTATGAATATCGTAAAATAGTAAAAGGCGAGAAAGTAGGTAAAATCGGTTATAAACTATCACAGGGATTGGCGGATGAAAACTGGGATTATATCAGTCTGCAACAGGCGAGCGGTAAATCCGGTAAATACGAAACATATACGGTATTGGCTGATTTGATTGCAGGAATAAAGGAACGTTGTCCGAAAGCTAAACTGCTGTGGCATCAGACTTGGGCATACGCTTCCAGTTCCACTCATGAAAGTTTCCCGGATTATGATAGCAACCAGATGACGATGTATTCTTCTATCGTAACGGCTGCACGACAGGCTATGACGAATCATACGGATTTGAGCCTGTTGATTCCTTCGGGGACAGCCATACAGAACGGCCGCACCTCATTCCTGGGTGATGCATTCAACCGTGACGGTTATCATCTGGAGGTTACTTACGGGCGATATACTGCTGCCTGCACCTGGTTTGAGATGATTACGGGACAAAACGTTGTTGGCAACCCGTATGCTCCCGAAACGATTGACCCGCAGGTAGTGAAGATTGCACAAAATGCTGCCCATTACGCTGTGCAGAAACCTGATGAAGTGACCGATTTGGTTGACTTCAAGCAACCGGAGATATCTGACACCGACTTGAAAGCCCCCATCTATATTGATTTCGGTCCGACTTCACTTTCTGCCACTCCGTGGAATAATATAACTTCTCATCAGGAAAGTTCAACCACCAGCTGGATAAAAGATGTGGAAAACAATTATACGAATATTGGTGTCAGAGTGCTTGACGGATTTACTGCGACTCATGCTGGAGTCGGTTCCGAACCGGCTAGCCCAGTGACGGTGGATGGCGTGGAATTTCCTCTGACTGCATGGAAAGACGGTTTGTTAGTGAAAGGAGAGAAAAACCAGGGTGATGTAGGTCCAGGAAGAATAGAAATCTCTCAACTGGATGTAGCCCGGAAATATAATTTCACTATTTTAGCCATCCGTTTCAATGGAAGCAAAGACGCCCGTATCTCTTCTTATAAATTGGTAGGTAAAACGGAGAGTGCGGTTAAAGAAGTGAAGACAGGTATCAAGGATGCTGCCTCGTTTGCTGCCGCAAACTTCGAGGAGTACATTGCCAAGTTTGAGAATGTAGAACCGGATTCGGAGGGAAAGGTCATTGTCGAGGTGAAAGGGCTTGATACCGGTAGTGCCGCGGAAGGACATATCAATGCACTATGCATTAGCCTGGCGAAATAAGGTTTGTTTTTTATCATATTGATTACAATGAAGCAATATAGAAATATAGTGATTTGTATGTGCATACTGCTCCTTCTTGCCGGAGGAGCATATGCCCAGCAAAAAACGGTCAGAATACTTGCCATTGGCAACAGCTTTTCCCAAGATGCCGTTGAGCAATATCTGCATGAACTTGCGGAAGCCGAAGGCATTTCAACCATAATCGGCAATATGTTTATTGGTGGCTGTTCTCTGGAACGCCATGTGAAGAATGCACGTGAAAATGCTCCTGCCTATGCCTACCGGAAAATCGGTACGGATGGAAAGAAACGGGAAAAAGGCAAGATGTCTTTGGAAATGGTGTTGGCGGATGAAGACTGGGATTATGTCAGCCTGCAACAGGCAAGTACTTTTTCCGGAATGTATGAGACGTATGAAGCCTCTCTTCCCGAGCTCATAGAGTATGTAAAAGCCCGTCTTCCCAAGAAAACAAAGTTGATGCTGCACCAGACTTGGGCCTATGCATCCACTTCCAATCACGGTGGATTTAAAAACTACAACCGCGATCAGCTGACGATGTATCACGCAATTGTAGATGCAGTGAAAAAAGCAGGTAAGGCATATAAGATTAAGATGATTATCCCTACGGGCACTGCCATACAGAATGCCCGTACCTCTTTCATTGGCGATCATATGAACCGGGACGGACATCATCTGGATGTGAAAGTCGGACGTTATACTGCTGCCTGCACTTGGTTCGAACGTATCTTCAAACGCAATGTAATCGGAAATCCTTATGCCCCGGAGAGCCTGGATGAGGCTCGAAAAGCTGTTGCCCAGAAAGCTGCTCATGCAGCAGTGAAGCATCCGTATAAGGTGACTGATTTATCTGAAAGACGATAAAAAGAAGCCATGTTGTGGCTGTCTGATAAAGCTATATTTATATACTAATTAACCGACGAAAACACCGATGAGAAAGAAAGTATTGGTTTACGGATTATGTTTGCTAGGTTCTATATGTACCCTTTCGGCAAAAGATAAAAAAGATGTTGCACTATATAAAGATCCGAAGGCTCCGATAGAGAAACGCGTAAATGATCTCCTATCCCGCATGACTTTGGAAGAGAAAGTGATGCAGCTTAATCAATATACCCTGGGACGGAATAACAATGTGAATAATGTAGGTGAAGAAGTGAAGAAAGTGCCCGCAGAAATCGGTTCTCTGATTTACTTCGAAACAAATCCCGCACTGCGTAATAGTATGCAGAAAAAAGCAATGGAAAAGTCTCGTCTGGGTATTCCTATTATTTTCGGCTACGATGCAATTCATGGTTTCCGTACCGTGTATCCTATTTCGTTGGCACAGGCTTGTTCCTGGAATCCGGATTTGGTAGAGCAGGCGTGTGCTGTATCTGCACAGGAAGCGCGTATGTCGGGAGTGGACTGGACTTTCTCACCGATGATTGATGTGGCTCGTGATCCCCGCTGGGGACGTGTGGCAGAGGGTTATGGTGAAGATCCTTATACAAACGGGGTATTCGGTGCAGCTTCCGTCAAAGGTTATCAAGGAGATGACTTGTCAGCAGAAAACCGTATGGCAGCTTGTCTGAAACATTATGTAGGTTACGGGGCATCCGAAGCCGGGCGTGACTATGTCTATACCGAGATATCCAAACAAACTCTTTGGGATACTTATCTGCTCCCTTACGAGATGGGTGTGAAAGCAGGTGCGGCAACACTGATGAGTTCCTTTAATGATATCAGCGGTGTGCCGGGTTCGGCCAATCCTTACATAATGACCGAGATATTAAAGAAACGTTGGGGGCATGATGGATTTATTGTTTCCGATTGGGGAGCCATCGAACAGTTGAAAAATCAGGGATTGGCAGCGACCAAAAAAGAAGCAGCCTGGCATGCGTTTACTGCCGGTCTTGAAATGGATATGATGTCTCATGCTTACGACCGCCATTTGCAGGAGTTGGTAGAAGAGGGCAGAGTATCGGTAGCTCAAGTAGATGAAGCTGTACGTCGTGTTCTACTTTTGAAATTCCGTCTCGGCCTGTTCGAACGTCCTTATACTCCCGCAACAAGTGAGAAAGAACGTTTCTTCCGTCCGCAAAGTATGGATATTGCAGCCCGGCTTGCGGCGGAATCCATGGTCTTGCTGAAAAATGAAAACAAAACATTACCGCTGACTGATAAAAAGAAGATTGCCGTGATAGGACCAATGGCAAAAAATGGTTGGGACTTGTTGGGTTCCTGGTGTGGTCATGGAAAAGATACGGACGTTGCCATGCTTTATAATGGACTGGCTACTGAATTTGCAGGAAAAGCTGAATTGCGTTATGCAGCAGGCTGTGCTACGAAAGGAGATAACAGAGAAGGATTTGCAGAAGCATTGGAAGCTGCACGCTGGTCTGATGTAGTTGTTCTTTGTTTGGGTGAGATGATGACCTGGAGTGGTGAGAATGCTTCCCGTTCTTCTATCGCATTACCGCAGATTCAGGAAGAGCTGGCCGCAGAACTGAAGAAAGCCGGAAAGCCTATCGTACTGGTATTGGTGAATGGACGTCCGTTGGAATTGAATCGTCTGGAACCGATTTCCGATGCTATACTGGAAATCTGGCAACCGGGTGTGAATGGTGCGCTGCCGATGGCCGGTATATTATCAGGACGTATCAACCCATCCGGTAAACTTGCCATGACATTCCCTTATTCAACGGGACAAATTCCTATTTATTACAATCGCCGCAAGAGCGGACGTGGACATCAAGGATTCTATAAAGATATAACAAGCGATCCGTTATATCCGTTCGGGCATGGATTAAGTTATACCGAATTTAAGTATGGCACCGTTACTCCTTCTGCTACTAAAGTGAAGCGCGGCGATCGATTGTCTGTAGAAGTGACTGTCACTAATGTCGGTGCTCGCGATGGAGCAGAGACTGTTCATTGGTTTATATCCGATCCGTATTGCTCGATTACTCGCCCGGTGAAAGAACTGAAACACTTTGAAAAACAGTTGATTAAAGCCGGAGAAACGAAGACTTTCCGTTTTGACATAGACATGGAACGTGATTTCGGTTTTGTCAATGAGGATGGTAAACGGTTCCTTGAAGCCGGAGAATATCATATTTTGGTACAGGGACAGACCGTTAAAATAGAACTGATAGACTAGTTGGTTTTTAACAATGCTATATTAATACAAAATCACCATGAAAAAGAAAATAGGAGGCATAGGTTTATGTATGCTTGCATGGAGCATATTAACCTGTGCGCAGACAATCACTCCCCAAGCCGAACAACGTGCCAGGGAAATTGTATCTAAAATGACTTTGCAAGAGAAAATAGAGTATATCTCCGGATATACCAGCTTCTCGCTTCGTGCAATCCCCCGTTTGGGAATTCCTGAAATAAAACTGGCGGACGGACCGCAGGGAATTCGTAATCATGCCCCCAAGAGCACTCTCTATCCTTCCGGAATACTTTCCGCTTCTACCTGGAACCGGAGTTTGCTTTATCAACTGGGGCAAGGATTGGGACAGGATGCCAAAGCCAGAGGAGTGAATATACTGCTCGGACCGGGAGTAAATATCTACCGTGCTCCTATGTGTGGACGTAACTTTGAATACTTTGGCGAAGACCCTTATTTAACGGGTGAAACGGCTAAACAATATATCCTGGGCGTGCAATCGGAAGGAGTTATTGCCACCATCAAGCACTTTGCAGCTAATAATCAGGAATGGAGCCGTCATCATGCCAGTTCGGACATAGATGAACGTACTTTGCACGAGATTTATTTTCCGGCCTTTCGGAAAGCTGTACAGGAAGCGAATGTAAGTGCTGTAATGAACAGCTATAATCTTCTGAACGGTGTCCATGCTACCGAACATAAATGGTTGAATATTGATATCTTGCGTAATCTCTGGGGATTTAAAGGTATCTTAATGTCGGACTGGACTTCCGTATATTCTGCCGTAGGAGCCGCTAATGCCGGACTTGATCTTGAAATGCCGAAAGGACGTTTTATGAATGTCGACAATCTTATACCTGCTATCAAAAACGGTACGGTGACAGAAGAAACCATCAATCTGAAAGTGCAGCATATCTTGCAGACCTTGATTGCTTACGGCATGCTGGATAAGGAACAGAAAGACAGTAACATCGCGCAGGATAATCCTTTTTCCCGCCAGGCTGCTTTAGAACTGGCGCGTGAAGGTGTAGTCTTACTGAAGAATGAAGGAAATCTACTCCCCTTAAAAGGAAAGACTGCTGTGATGGGGCCCAATGCCGACCGCATTCCTACCGGTGGTGGAAGTGGTTTTGTAACTCCATTTTCTACGGTATCTGTTAGTGAGGGACTGGAAAAACTGAAAAAAAAGAACCTCGTTCTGTTGACGGACGATGTGATTTATGAGGATATTCTTCATGAATTTTACGCGGATGCCGCTCGGCAGACGAAAGGATTTAAAGCCGAATATTTTAAGAATAAAATGCTTTCGGGACAACCGGAGGTCACTCGTACAGAAGCATCAGTTGATTATGACTGGCAATATGGAGCACCACTGGAAGGTTTTCCGGAAGATGGATTTTCTGTCCGTTGGACAGCCAGTTATATGTCTCAAAAGGATGGATTATTAAAACTATCCATTGGTGGCGATGATGGTTATCGTCTGTTTGTGAATGATAAGCATATTACAGGCGACTGGGGTAATCATTCATATTCAAGCCGTGAAGTGGAACTGCCGGTTGAGGCAGGTAAAGAATACAGCTTCCGAATCGAGTTTTTTGATAATATCTCTTCAGCAATTATCCGTTTTAAAGCATCCAGGCTGAATGAAGAGAAACTTCGTCAAGGATTGGCAAAGGTGGATAATGTTGTATTCTGTACCGGTTTCAATAGCAATACAGAAGGGGAGGGGTTCGATCGCCCGTTTGCTCTGTTACATTATCAGGAATTATTCATTCAGAAAGTAGCTTCTCTGCATCCGAATCTGGTAGTAGTGTTAAATGCTGGCGGTGGAGTTGACTTTACCTCTTGGCATGAGGCTGCAAAAGCGATTTTGATGGCATGGTATCCCGGACAGGAGGGTGGACAGGCAATAGCCGAAATATTGACTGGAAAGATTTCTCCGAGTGGTAAGTTGCCGATTTCTATCGAAAAGAAATGGGAAGATAATCCGGTGCATGACAGCTATTATGAGAATCTGAAAGCGGAAATTAAACGTGTCGATTATTCAGAGGGTGTTTTTGTTGGCTATCGGGGATATGACCGTTCGGGTAAAGAACCTTTTTATCCATTTGGCTATGGGTTGTCTTATTCTACTTTCGCTTATAGTAATTTAGCTGTGGAGAAAACCGGTGAACATCAGGTGACGGTTAGCTTTGATATAAAGAATACAGGAAAAATGGATGCTTCGGAAATAGCCCAGGTATATGTGCATGATGTAGAATCTTCCGTTCCCCGTCCTTTGAAAGAACTGAAAGGCTATGATAAGGTGTTCTTGAAGAAAGGAGAGACACAACGCCTTTCTATTGTATTGAATGAAGACGCATTTTCTTATTACGATATGAATCAACACCGCTTTGTAGTAGAAAAGGGGGTATTTGAGATTCTTGTCGGTCCGGCTTCCAATCAATTACCTTTAAAGGCTGCGATTGAATTATAATTACTGAATAGTGAATTGACAAATAAATAATTAAAACTTAATCGACTCTATAAAGTTTGAAAATGCAAAAACATCTTGCACCTTACACTAATCGGATTCAATTAGCTGATATACAATTGTTTTATGCAGTGCAAGATACGGTTGCAGATGTGTGTAAGATACCTTTATCTCATACGCTGTCTCGTGTGTAAGAATCTTGGCATATTTATAGAAGACTATGTAGTAATTTGTAGAATCCATGCATCAAATGTCTTGTTCATGCCGGTAAACAATCTGTTTCAAGGCGCAAAACAATCTGTTTCAACGTGTGAAACAATCTGTTTCGAGGCACGAAACAAAGTGTTTCAAGGCGGGAAACTATTTGTTTCATACGCTTGAAACAAACTGTTTGCAGGTTTAAAACAAAATAAAACTGCCGTCAACCGGAAATTAGCACCTAAGTAATCAGACACTAATACTCTATCTCTAGGATATTAATACCTGAATTGTAGAGTATATATACGCAACGTGTTGGACATATATATCCAACACGTTGCGCATATATGCCCTGTATATTGGATATATATGTCCTTAATCTATATGAAAGACTCTACATGGTGAAGGAGGTGAAGGATACTTTCTTCTGTATTTTGTGCTTTATGTCACTGTAAACCGTTGACTCATAGCTGTTCAGCTGAAGGTGAAACCTGTGAACCTTCTAAATGCTTCTTAATAGTTGTATATTCGTTTTCAGAAATTTAGTGTTGAGTTTATAGCTATGAACCTGGTTCCAGTTTTCTACCCTTTTCTCCATCCTTCTCCATTTTTTATTTATAAATAAGTACCTGTTAAAATAGCTTCTTATCATCAGTTCTCTATCCATAAAGTTAATGATATTGATAAATAGGTGTTATTTAGTCAAAGGAAATGAGTAGTGTATATTGCAATATCGATTAGAGAAGGAGAGAAATGAAAACCGAGTTCTTAACGAACTTGGTTTTACCTATGCTTGGAAACACAACTTGGAAGGACATTTTAGATAAAACAGTCATCCATACACTCGCACCGCTTTGAGTTTGAGACGATTTGTATGTAAATTGCTATATAATAAATACTTATTTTGATACCAAAGGCAAGTTGATAAAACTGTTATCCCATTTTGTTGCCAGAAAACACAACAATCCAGCTATCCCGTTTTAAAATATTTTAGTAGATTTACTTGCGTAATATTTCATTTTATTCTACTTTTGCTTCACCATAATGATATTCTAAACGATTCTTTTGTTGTTATTAAGAATTAAAAATAATAAGGCATTCGTTTTCATATCAAAATAAAACCAAGTTCGTTAAGAACTCTGGCAAGTATTAACCTAAGATAAAAATAGAAAAGCCTATGGAAAACTAAACACACAAATTGCCTGAAACATGGTGTCAAATAATATATGAAGGCACCATAAAACCTTAGAAATTCTAACTTACTAATGTCTAACTGAATAAATTAAAGTATGACAAGAAAAACTAACCGATGCCCGGCCTTTATGGAAGGACGGGGAACACGTTGCCTGAAAATAGCAGCAGTTGCTACTTTATTGTTATGGTGCACACAACCTATGCAAGCAGTAGCTAATACTAATGAAACACAGGAAACTACTGATATACAGCAGCAAAAAGTAAAGACTACAGGTGTTGTAGTGGATGAAAACGGAGAACCTCTTATTGGAGTCTCTGTAAAGGTGCAAGGTACTGCCACAGGTACTGTTACTGATCTCAACGGACGCTTCTCTATCGATTCCCCCAAAGGAGCAGTTCTCTCACTTTCGTTTATTGGTTATAAAACTATTACCGTGAAAGCTGATGGGACACCCCTTAATATCGTTATGAAAGAAGATTCGGAACAGCTCGACGAAGTAGTCGTTGTAGGCTACGGAACACAAAAAAAAGTAAATGTAACCGGTGCGGTAGGTATGGTCGATGCGAAAGTGTTGGCTGCACGTCCTGTAACCAATGTGGCGCAGGCCCTACAGGGTACAGTGCCAGGCTTGAACTTCACGGTAGGAAGTGAAGGTGGAGCCTTGGATGGTTCGATGAGTTTTAATATTCGTGGTGCAGGAACAATCGGTGATGGTTCCGGGTCGTCTCCACTTGTGTTGATTGACGGTATCGAAGGTAATCTTAATTCGTTGAATCCGAATGATATAGAAACGGTTTCTGTTTTGAAAGACGCTGCTTCTGCCTCTATTTATGGAGCGCGTGCTGCTTTTGGTGTTATTCTGATTCAGACCAAGAAAGGGAAAGCGGGTAAAGCCAGAGTCAGTTATAATGGAAATGTCCGTTTCAGCGACGCGGTATCAGTGCCTGAAATGATGGACTCATATACTTTTGCACAGTACTTTAATCGTGCCGCAGAGAATGCGGGCAGATCCGGTGAGGCTCCGTTCTCATCCGAGCAGTTACAGAAAATAAAAGATTATCAGGAGGGAAAGATAACATCCGTCACAACACTGAATACGAATAATAACCGTTGGAACAATTATGGCGGAGCGAATGCCAATACGGATTGGTTTAAAGAATTCTACAATGACTGGGTGCCATCTCAAGAACATAATCTAAGTATTTCGGGAGGTAATGAGAAAATCCAATTTTCATTGAGCGGTAGTTTTATGGACCAGAACGGTCTGTTGCGGCATGGTGAAGATAATTTGCAACGTTATACAATGAACAGCACCATTACAGCGCAGATCACAGATTGGTTCAGAGTGAACTATTCTACCAAATGGACACGTGAGGACTTTGACCGACCCTCTTATCTGACCGGGCTATTCTTCCATAATATCGCTCGCCGCTGGCCCACCTGTCCGGCTTACGATCCTAATGGCTATCCCATGAATGGTGTGGAAATTACAGAATTGGAGGATGGTGGCCGACAAACCAACCAGAAAGACTTGAATACTCAACAGTTGCAGTTTGTGTTTGAACCGGTCAAGAACTGGACAATTAATATCGAGGGTGCTCTAAGAACGGAAAACAAAAATGAACATTGGGAAGTATTACCTATCTTCTCTCATGACGGTGACGGTAATCCGTATTCTATACCATGGGGAAGTTATGGAGCCGGCAGTTCCGTTGTGAACGAATATAATTATAAAGAGAATTATTACAGCACGAATATCTATTCCGATTATTTTAAACAATATGAAAGCGGTCATTACTTTAAAGTGATGGCAGGTTTTAATGCGGAGTTGTATAAGACAAGAAGTTTGTCGGGGCAGAAGAATACGCTGATCTCCAATTCTGTGCCTACACTGAATACAGCAACGGAATCTCCTACTACTTCCGGTGGATATGCACACAATGGGGTAGCCGGATTCTTCGGGCGTATCAACTATAATTATAAAGAACGCTATTTGATAGAGTTGAACGGTCGTTATGACGGTTCGTCCCGTTTCATTAATGACAAGCGTTGGGGATTTTTCCCGTCATTGTCAGTCGGATGGAATATAGCACGTGAAGATTTCTTCAGGAATATAGCCGATAAAGCTCATATTGATGTATTGAAATTAAGAGGTTCATGGGGGCAGTTGGGTAATACGGATACTAAGGATGCATGGTATCCTTTCTATCAGACGATGCCACAAGGCACTGATTATAACTGGTTGGTGAATGGAAAAAGACCGAATTATGCAAGCCTACCCGGTATCGTCTCCAGCTTGAAGACTTGGGAAACGATTGAAACCTGGGATATCGGTTTGGACTGGGGGCTGTTTAATAATCGCTTGACCGGTTCGTTCGACTACTTTGTGCGTTGGACGTATGATATGATTGGCCCGGCTCCGGAATTGTCTTCCGTACTGGGTGCTACTCCTCCGAAAATCAACAATTCCGATATGAAATCCTATGGTTTTGAGCTGGAACTGGGGTGGAGAGATATGATTGGTGATTTCTCTTATGGTGCTAAATTTACGTTAGCCGATGACCAACAGAAAATCACTCGCTATCCGAATGAAAACAACAAACTTTCCGAAGCATATTATCCGGGAATGATGAAAGGAGAAATCTGGGGATATGAAACGGTAGGTATCGCACAATCACAGGAAGAGATGGACGCTCACTTGGCCAAAGTGGATCAGTCTTCTTTGGGAAGCAAGTGGGGAGCAGGTGATATCATGTATAAGGATGTAGACGGCGATGGAGTGATCTCGACAGGTGAAAATACCACAGAGAAACCCGGTGACCGTGTGATTTTGGGCAATAATACACCTCGATTTAAATATGGTATCACGTTGGATGCAGCATGGAAAGGTGTCGATTTCCGCATATTTCTGCAAGGAGTGGCCAAGCGCGATTATGTGTTGAGCGGCCCCTATTTCTGGGGAGCCAATGGAGTGGACGAATGGCAGGCTACCGGATTTAAGGAACATTGGGACTTCTGGCGTCCGGAGGGTGACCCGTTGGGTGCTAATACAAATGCCTATTATCCACGCGTATTGAAAAGTGATTCGAGAAACATGGCAGTGCAGAGCCGCTATATTCAGAATGCAGCTTACTGCCGTATTAAGAATGTTCAGATAGGCTATACATTGCCCAAGCAATGGACAAATAAAGCCGGAATGTCTTCAGTTCGAGTATACGTGTCAGGTGACAATCTGTTGACATTCTCTCATATGTCCAAGATTTTCGACCCGGAGGCTTTGGAAAGCACTTATGATGCGAATAATGGTAAACTCTATCCGTTGCAGCGCACCATCTCGGTAGGTTTAAATGTTAACTTCTAATTTTAAGGCTTATGAAACTGAAACATATTATATTACAAACAATCTTGATGGCAGGAGCTACGTGGTCGCTTACATCTTGTAATGATTTTCTGGATATGGCGCCTCTGGATCAGGTGACTCCGCAAGAGTATTTTAATACGACGGACCACTTGGCTGCATATAGTATTTCGCAGTACAACAACATCTTTTCAACGCATGGTGGATATGGAGTCGGTACAGTGAACAATGACCAGAATACAGATAATATGGTAGCCGGAGGATATTCTTCCACCTATTTTGAGAAAGGTCAGTGGCGTGTTCCTAATACTGGAGGTGGCTGGGATTTTACTCAAATTCGCTATTGCAATTATTTCTTCGAAAATGTGCTTCCTAAATTCGAGGCAGGCAAGATTGAGGGCAATTGTGAACAGATTCTTCACTATGTCGGCGAAATGTACTTTATCCGTGCATGGATTTATTACAGTAAACTGAAATCATTCGGAGATTTTCCAATTATAACCGAAGTATTGCCGGATAATCAGTCTGTTTTGACAGAGAAATCTGTTCGTCAGCCGCGTAATCTCGTAGCTCGTTTTATCATCAATCAGCTCGATTCCGCCGCCAAATATATGGTGGATGATATTTCAGGAAACAAAACGCGATTAACAAAGAATTGCGCGTTATTGATAAAGTCGCGCGTTGCTTTGTATGAGGCTACGTTTGAAAAGTATCATAAGGGAACAGGGCGTGTGCCGGGGGATGCAACCTGGCCGGGTAAGAGAATACATACCGATTTCTCCACGAACATGGATAATGAAATCAATTTCTTTCTGGATGAGGCTATGAAAGCAGCGGAACAGGTGGCTGATGATATTACTTTGACCAATAATACCGGTCTGACCAATCCGAAAAACATATCGGGGATTGTTGGCTGGAATCCATATTTCGAGATGTTTGCGGAAGAAGATATGAGTAGTTATTCCGAAGTTCTTTTCTGGAAGCAATATATGAATGGTGGTGGCGTGTCAATCACGCATGGCACACCGGCTTATATTTTTACTGGAGGTAATAATGGTATGCTGAAGAGCTTTGTAGACTGTTTTGTCATGAAAGACGGACTTCCCTATTATGCAGCAGGAGATGAATATAAAGGTGACAAAACTATCATGGATGTGAAAGAGAATCGTGATCTGCGTCTGCAAATGTTTGTTTTGGGCGAGAAGGATTTGCTTCCATCCAGTTCGACAGAAGAACCTGCACTTAAAGAATTCAAACAACCTAATATTATATCATTGGAAGCCCAAACATCTGATAATACCGGGTATCGGATTCGGAAATGCTTGACATATAATAATAAGCAGATTATTTCCGGTCAGTCGCAATCGACTACAGGGTGCATTATCTTTCGTGGTGTCGAAGCTTATCTGAATTATCTGGAAGCCTACTATTTGCGTAATAATAAGGTAGACGGTAAAGCGAAAAGCTATTGGGATGCAGTACGCAATCGGGCAGGCATTACAGGCAATTTCCAGACAACCATTGACAATACCGATATGAATAAGGAGACGGATTTGGCCGCTCATCCCGGTTCGTATGAAGTGGATGCTACCTTATATAATATCCGTCGCGAACGTCGTTGCGAGTTTATTGGCGAAGGAATGCGTTGGGATGACCTGGTGCGTTGGAGAGCTTGGGATGGCGTACTTACTAATAAGTTTATTCCTGAAGGGTATAACTTTTGGGAAGAGGCTTATAAAACTTATGAACTTCCGGAAGACGTTACTTTAAAAGATGATCCGGATGATGCTACTTCTAATATTTCCTCCAGAGCATTCAAGTATATTCGTCCTTTTAGCAAGGTGAGAATCAATAATCAGGTATATGATGGATATTCTTGGGCTAAAGCCAACTATTTGAGTCCGGTTGCTATTAATGAAATGAGACTTGCGTCTCCTGATAATAGTACAGATAATTCTGTTATTTATCAGAATCCGTATTGGCCGGAAAAAGTGGGTGGCACTGCTCTCGAATAGGTTGATATAAATATAGGTTACACGATAGAAAGAATGAAAGGCGTAGAAAGAGAGTTGATTCTCTTGTCTACGCCTTTATTATTTTATGGATTGAAGTGGTGAATTACTTCACTTCCCAAGTATCATTAGTCATTAGCAATTCCTGGAAATTATGATATTTCTTCTTGCCTTTGATTTCTTCAATCTGTCCAATTACAGCATCATTGTAAGTTGGAGCATCTACATCGCGGATCACACCGAGTGCAATCGGGAAATCAGGACCTTCCATTAACGCCAGTTTCAATTGAAGCGTATTATCTTGGCAGTGAGCATCGTGAATAAGAATATCCTTTTCTGTGATACCATTCTCACCAAGTTTCACCACTTTCAGTCCGAAACCTTCCTGCATCAATCCGAATTCCTTGTTTTCACCGAACAACATGGGTTTGCCATGTTCCAGATAGATAGCGTTCTTGGCACGTCCTTCTTTGGTGGCTACAGAAGCATGAGTTCCATCGTTGAAGATCACGCAGTTTTGCAGAACTTCTACAACAGAGGCGCCTTTGTGATTAGCGGCAGCTTTCAATACCTCTACAGAAGCGGCACCGTCTACTGCAATACAACGTGCAAAGAAATGTCCACGGGCACCAAAAGCAAGTTCTGCCGGATGGAATGGATCTTCTACGGTACCGTAAGGAGATGATTTAGTTACAAGTCCACGCTCCGAAGTCGGTGAATATTGTCCCTTTGTCAAACCGTAGATGCGGTTGTTCAGCAGGATCATATTCAAATCAATGTTACGGCGTAATGCGTGGATGAAGTGGTTACCACCAATTGCCAGACCGTCACCGTCACCGGAAATTTGCCAGATCGTCAAATCAGGGTTGGCCACTTTTGCACCTGTTGCAACAGCAGCGGCACGTCCGTGAATCGTGTGGAAGCCATACGTATTTACGTAGTAAGGCAGGCGGGAAGAACAACCGATACCGGAAATGACGGCAATATTGTGCGGAGCTACTCCCAGTTCGGCCATAGCTTTGTGCAGTGAGTTCAGGAAAGCGTGGTCACCGCATCCCGGACACCAGCGAGGTTGGCCTGATTTATAATCTTGTACGGTATATACTTTATCGCTCATCTTTTATTCCTCCAATAATTTAGTGAATGCATCTATCAATTCTCTCGTAACGAAAGGCTGTCCTTTCACTTGGTTGAACTGGCTGATGTTCAATCCGGGTATCTTCATCCGTAAGTAACCTGCGAATTGTCCCAAATTCTGTTCAGCTACTACGATCTTCTTGTATTTACGCAATACATCGGCTGTATTCTTCGGCAACGGGTTGATGTATTGGAAGTGTGCGAAAGCCACTTTCTTTCCATGATCGCGCATAAAGTCCATAGCCAGACGGAGATGCCCATACGTGCCGCCCCAGCCAACAATCAGTAAATCTGCATCTTCATCACCCAGTACTTCGAGTTCGGGGATATAGTCTGCAATTTTATCTACTTTAGTTTGGCGGAGATGAACCATCTTATTATGGTTTTCTGGTTCGGTAGAGATCGCACCTGTTTCATTGCTCTTTTCAAGACCACCGATGCGGTGCATGAATCCTTCAGTTCCCGGAATTGCCCAGTAACGTGCACCGGTTTCTTCATTGCGTTGGTATGGAGTCCAGTTACCAGCCATGTCCGGAGTCACGTATGGAGGATTGATGGCAGGATATTCATTTAAGTTAGGAAGTTTCCAAGCTGCCGAGCCGTTGGCTACGAAAGCATCCGTCAGTAATACAACCGGAGTCATGTGTTCCAGAGCAATCTTACATGCCATGTATGCGGCATCAAAACAGTTCGTTGGTGAAGTTGCGGCAATCACCGGCATCGGGCTTTCACCATTACGTCCGTAAAGAGCTTGCAATAAGTCTGTCTGTTCTGATTTAGTAGGCAAACCTGTTGACGGACCGCCACGTTGCACATTTACAATCACTAATGGAAGTTCGCCAATTACAGCAAGGTTCATGGCCTCACTCTTCAAACAAACACCGGGCCCGGAAGTAGTCGTTACAGCCAAAGCACCGGCAAAAGCGGCACCAACGGCAGAAGCACAACCTGCGATTTCATCTTCGCACTGTACGGTTTTTACTCCCAGTGATTTATGTTTAGCTAATTCGTGCAGAATATCAGTGGCCGGAGTGATAGGATAAGAACCCAGGTAGAGTTCCAGACCTGCTTTCTCGGCAGCAGCAATCAAGCCATAAGCAGTTGCTTTATTTCCGTTGATATCTGTATAAAGTCCTTTTGATTTCGGAGCTTTACTTTCAATCTTATAAGTAGAGACAGAAGCATGTGTGTTGGCACCATAGTTGAAACCATCGTTTAATACCTTAATATTAGCTTCTGCAATTTCGGGCTTCTTGGCGAATTTCTCACGCAACATTTTTTCAGCAGCGGCAAGGTTGCGGTTGAACAACCAGCAAACCAATCCGAGTGCGAACATGTTCTTACAACGGAGTGCTGATTTATTGTCTAGTCCGGAATCTTTCAGGCTCTCTTTACACATGGAAGAGATGGGAACTTCAAGTACTTCCTGTTTTACGCCTAATTCCTCAAAAGGATTGTCAGTCTTGAATTGTGCCTTTTCCAAATCTCTGGCTTCGAATGAGTCGGAGTCGGTAATGATAAGTCCTTGCGGTTTACAGAATTTGATTTGTGTTTTCAGTGCGGAAGGATTCATAGCCACTAATACGTGGCAACGGTCTCCGGGAGTGTAAACCTGTCCGGCACCGATGTGAACCTGAAAACCGGAAACACCGGTCAGTGAACCTTGCGGGGCGCGGATGTCTGCCGGGTAGTCAGGGAATGTACAGATGTCATTTCCTACTGTAGCCGACACGTTCGAGAAGATGTTGCCGGCCAGCTGCATACCGTCACCGGAGTCGCCGGAGAAACGTACTACTACTTCCTCCAATTCTTTAACCATCATTTCGTCTGCCATAACTTTAATTACTATATTTAATTTTAAAACTGATTTTACTTTCAATTTGTGAGCGCAAAGGTCGGAAAGTTAATCGAATTATCAAAATAAATCGAACTTTATTGTCCTATTGACGCCAAATATTTGAAATATCTGAAAGGAACCTGTATTTTTATTCTTGTTAAATCGACAGAAACCGTTATCTTTGCAAGCAAATTTGAAGCGGCCTTGTAGTTCAACGGATAGAATAGAAGTTTCCTAAACTTTAGATAGGGGTTCGATTCCCCTCGGGGCTACTACGAAGAATCTGTGAGAAGTTGTTTTGTTTTGCTTTCATATCGTATCTAGTTTTGAGTTTAACAATGGCTTCTTTTAAGATGAACGTCTTATAGCTTCTATTTGTTTTAATAATCAATAGAAAAAGCCTCTACCGAATGTTCGGAAGAGGCTTTTTCTATTTCTGGAATTTATTATTCTTCCGTAGTTACTGGTACGACTTTTTTGTTCTTCATCATGTTGTATGCAATCGGAGATGCAATGAACAGTGATGACAATGTACCGATAACAACACCCAAGATCATTGCGAATGCAAAGCTGCGGATTGAATCACCGCCAAGGATGAAGATACACAGCAATACGATCAATGTACTTAATGATGTATTGATAGTACGTGCAAGTGTAGTATTCAATGAATCATTGAACAACTGACGTTTGTCACGTTTTGGATACAGGCCGAAGAATTCACGTACACGGTCGAAGATTACCACCTTGTCATTGATAGAGTAACCGATAGCTGTCAGGATAGCACCGATAAACGTTTGGTCAATTTCCAGTGAGAATGGAACGATACCCCATAACAATGAGTAAGCACCGATAATCATGATGGTATCGCATGATAGAGCTACGATAGAGCCAATACTATATGCGATGTTACGGAAACGGATTAAGATATACAGACCGATAGCGATCAAAGCCAGTACTACGGAATAGATAGCACCTGTTTTGATATCGTCTGCGATACTCGGACCCACTTTTTGAGAACTTACAATACTACCACCAGTGTGATTGTCACGGTCGATAAAGGTAGCTAGAGTGATGTTTTGAGTCAGCACAGGTTTCAAAGTCTCATATAAATATGCTTCGATTTGAGAGTCAACATCGTTTCCTGCATCTTCAATACGGTAGTTGGTGCTGATACGTACAGTTTTCTTATCTGTACCGATAGCGATAACACTAACGTTAGCATCACCGAACTTGCTGGAGATCAATTCACGAATCTGTTCGGGTTCTACCGGATTCTCGAACTGTACCTTGAAGTTACGTCCACCGGTAAAGTCGATACTCTGGCTTAAACCGCGCATGGCAAATGAACCGATACAAACGAGGATGATGGCTACAGTGATGATAAGGGATTTTTTGTTTGTTCCCATAAAATCAAAACGTGTGTTGGTCATCAAGTTTCTTGAAACAGGGGTTGTGAATGTAAGGTTCAATAGTTTGTCCTTGTTCATGAAGTGTTCGTAAACTATACGGGTCATGAACACAGCGGTGAAGAAGGATACTAGAATACCGATAATCAATGTCGTAGCAAAACCACGGATCGGACCGGTACCGAAGTTAAACAGAATGACACCTGTGATGATGGATGTCAGGTTCGAGTCGAAGATAGCGGAGAATGCGTTGGAATAACCGTCAGCAAGTGCTTTCTTCACACCTTTACCGGCACGAAGTTCTTCTTTTGTACGTTCGTAGATAAGTACGTTCGCATCCACTGCCATACCTAGTGACAACACCATACCGGCAATACCGGACATAGTCAATGCTGCCTGGAAGGAGGAGAGGACACCTAATACGAAGAAGAAGTTCAGGAACAATGCACCATTGGCAATCATACCCGGTATGAAGCCGTACATCATACACATATAGATCATCAACAGAATCAGAGCCACTACGAATGAGAATACACCTGCATTGATAGATTCCTGACCCAATGACGGACCAACGATATCTTCCTGTACGATGTGAGCCGGAGCCGGCATCTTACCTGATTTCAATACGTTTGCTAAGTCTTTTGCCTGTTCAGGAGTGAAATGACCTGTAATCTGTGAACGTCCACCTGTGATTTCAGAGTTTACGTTTGGTGCAGAATATACATAGTTATCAAGAACGATAGCGATAGAACGACCGATGTTTTGTTTAGTCAACTGTGCCCAACGACGTGCACCGTCAGAGTTCATTGTCATGCTGACAGCCGGTTTGCTGTATTGGTCAAATTCATCTTTCGCGTCTGTTACTACATCACCTTCCAACGGAGCTTTACCGTTGCGTTCGGTAGACTTGATAGCATATAATTCGAACGTCTGTCCTTTCTTGTCAAATTCAGAAGGAGAAACACCCCATTTCAAACGAAGGTCTTTCGGGAGTTCTGCTTTAACTTCCGGCATAGCCAGATATTTGTTGATATCAGCAGTGTCTTTGTAGTTAGCGTAACCGATCACAGGACCTTGTCCGCTAGAGTTCAACTGCAGGATAGCCAACAGAGGGTATTGCTTTTTAATTTCTGCCAGGTTAGCTGTTGAATTATCTTCAGTAGTTGTAGCATCTCCTTTCAGGGCAGCAGCAAGACTGTCGGCAGCACTTACGTTTTTCTTGGCCGGAGTAGCTTCTGCAAGCGGAGCTTCTTTGGTGGAATCTACAGCAGTAGAGTCTGCACCTGTCTCCTGCGCTAATACAGCGCGCAATTTAGCATCAGCAGATTGCATGGCAGGAAGAACTTCTTTAGCTGTATAAGTTTCCCAGAATTCCAGGTTAGCAGAACCTTGGAGAAGTTTTCTCACACGTTCCGGCTCTTTGATACCCGGCAATTCCACCATGATACGACCCATTTTGTCTTCCAGACTCTGGATATTCGGCTGAACAACACCGAAACGGTCGATACGTGTACGAAGTACGTTATATGAGTTTTCAACAGCAGCTTTTACTTCTGCTCTCAATACTTTTTCAACTTCTGCATCCGATGATTTCTGGTTAACTTTGTCTTTCAACTGTTGTGTTGCGAAGAGTTCGGAAAGTTTTGCGTTAGGAGCAGCTTTGTGGTATTCTCTGACAAATAGCGTGATGATATCATCCTGGCTGTTTACAGCCTGTTTTGCAGCTTCTGCCAATGCATTGTTGAAAGCTTCATCCGGCTTGTTGTCAGCCAGTGCTTTGATAACATCAGGTACAGAAACTTCAAGGATAACGTTCATACCACCTTTTAGGTCCAAACCTAAACTAATCTCCATCTCACGACATTGTTTCAGCGTCCAGTTACCCAACCACACTTTCTCATTGGAGAGAGAGTCGAGGTAGTCTTGTTCCACTTTCGGGTCGCCGTTCGCAATTTCTTTCGCCTTGTTGGTATAATGGCGTGTTACGAAGGAGAAGGAGAGATAGAACACACATACCAGTGTGAGTAATACCGCAAAAACCTTTACAAATCCTTTGTTTTGCATTTTACTTTTAATTTATGATGATTACTTTTTTAATTTAATTTTCAGTTAAATTCTGTCGTACACAAGTTCTTTTTGCCGCATACAAGGCTGCAAATATAGTTTTTTTTTCACATTCATGTGTAATAAGCCCTCAAATATTTGATGTTTAAGGGCTTTTTTGCTGAATTATTTCATTCCTCTGTTTTTCAGTAGTGGTTCCAGGCTTGGTTCCGCTCCACGGAAATTCTTATAAAGCACCATCGGGTCTTCGCTGTCTCCCTTCTCCAATACGTTATGGCGGAACAGGTCGGCGGTGTTTTTATCAAAAATACCATGTTCTTTGAAAGCTTCGAAAGCATCATTGTCCAATACGTTGGCCCATAGGTAACTATAGTATCCGGCAGCGTATCCGCCAATGATATGATTAAAGTAAGTCACGCGATAACGCGGTGCTATTTCGGGAATCAAGTTAAACTTGTCCATCGCTTCTTTTTCGAATGCAAGCATATCCAGATTCTTTACATCTGTCATCGTGTGCAGGTTCATGTCGAGGATGGCGGCAGCCAGTAATTCGGTGGTCATGAAGCCCTGGTTGAAAGTTTTCTGTTGCAGTATCTTCTCGATGATTTCGTCGGGTATCACTTCTCCTGTCTGATAATGTTTGGCATACATTTTCAGCACTTCGGGTTCAGTCGCCCAATGTTCGTTGATTTGAGAAGGAAGTTCTACAAAGTCACGTACCACGTTGGTTCCCGATGTTCCTTTGTATTCACATTTTGTCAGCAGTCCGTGCAGAGCGTGACCAAATTCGTGAAACAGGGTTTCCACTTCATCCATGGTCAATAAAGAGGGGGTGTCGCCTACCGGCTTGGTAAAGCTGCAAACGTTGCATACCAACGGACGGGTTGTTCCGTGTTGCTCACGATAGTTGCTCATCCATGCACCACCGCTTTTCCCGGGACGTGGGAAATAGTCTACATAGAAGATACCGAGCTGGGAACCGTCTGCGTCTTTCACTTCAAAGACTTCTACATCAGGGTGATAAGTTGGTATGCCTTCCAGTTTGCTTAGGGTGATGCCATATAATTTGTTGGCTACGGCGAAAGCGCCATCGCGTACATTCTCCAGTTTGAAGTAAGGTTTTGTATCCTCTTCAGACAGGTTGTATTTTTCTTTCCGTAGTTTTTCGGTATAATACCACCAGTCCCATGCTTCCAGTTTTTCTCCTTTTCCTTCCTTATCCATTAATTTCTGAAGTTCGGTAGCTTCTGCTTTTGCTTTTGGCAGTGCGTAGCTCCAGAGGTTATTTAAAAGGCTCATTACGTTGTTGGCGTTCTTTGCCATGGTTTCATCCAGGACGAAGTTTGCATAACAGTCGAAACCTAATAAGTTCGCTTTTTCCAGGCGGAGAGAAACGATCTTGCGGATGTTTTCCTTGTTATCGTTTCCGTCGTTGTTGTTGCCGCGGTTGATATAAGCTTTGTATATTTGCTCCCGGAGCGGGCGATTTTCAGAATATTGCAGGAAAGGCAGACGGCTGGCATTGTGCAGGGTGAACAACCATTTTCCCGGTTGTCCGGCTGCTTTCGCTTCTTCGGCCGCACTTTGGCGGAACCATTCAGGCAATCCTGCCAGATCTTCTTCCTTGTCAACGAAAAGTTGGAAGGCATTATTCTCATTCAGCACATTGTTGCTGAAAGTGATGCCAAGTGTAGAAAGCTCCTTGTTGATTTCGCGGAGGCGAGTTTGGTCCTTTTCGCCAAGGTTCGCTCCGGAACGGATAAATCTTTTATAAGTCTTGTCCAGCAGACGTTCTTGTTCCGACGTCAGGTTCAATGAATCTTTCTTTTGGTAGACATCGTTCACCCGTTTGAATAGTTTCCCATTCAGGGAGATATTGTCATTATGTTCCGAAAGAACCGGTGCCAGTTTGATGGAAAGTGCGGTCAGCGAATCAGTAGTTTCCGCATCTGTCATATTGAAGAAAATGATGCTTACCCGGTCTAAGATGGGTGCGCTGTTATCCAAAGCCACAATCGTATTTTCGAATGTCGGAATTTCCGGGCTTTCGATGATGGCTTCGATATTTTGATTCTGTTCTTCTATACCTTTTAGAAAGGCAGGTTCATAGTGCTCTAATTTAATCTTGTCGAAAGAAGGAACACCATACTCGGTTTGAAACTCTGTAAAGAAAGGATTGCTTTCTGTTTTCGTAGCACAGGAGTACATCATACAACTTACTGCTAAAATGGTTAGTGTCTTTTTAATCATCATAAGTGTTTTTTATTAGAGTTTTCAGTTCTTATCGTTTACTGATATAGCACCAGATCGGGTAATGGTCTGATGCCTTGATAGACCGGTCTACCGTGCAATTGTAGGCTTTCAGGTTGGGGCTGATCAAGATATTGTCTATGCGGAAATAGAACTTGTTCTGATTGTAGGAAATACCCAATCCTTTACCGGACTGTGTGAATGCATCGTCTAGTTTTTGAGTCAGGATGCGATGGGTATATGAGATAGAACCGTCGTTGAAATCGCCGCATACGATAGTTGTCGGATATTTACATGCTGCAATGGCTTTAGCCACAGAATCAGCTTGTGAAGCCCGGATAGCCGATGCTTCCGCCAGTTTTCTGATTAATTGTCTAAGTCCGGTTTTTACTTTCTTGGCATTCGGGTCTTTAATCATATCCTCATACATCCCTCTGTCTTCTTTGGTGAGTTTGTTGGATTCCAAGTGGTTGTTGATTAATGTAAGAGTGTCGTTATTCACATTCAGTACATATTTCATGGAGCCGTTATAATTACTTTCATATTCGATGGGATGTATCGAGAGTATGGGGAACTTAGAGAAACAGGCAAGTTGCACATCTCCTTTCCCTTGTTGGTGGACGGATTGGTAAGGATAGGCTTTCAATGCTTTTTTAATGTCCTGTTCCGTCAGGTATTTCTTGTTGGTAGCGGTGTTATATTCTTGCAGACAGATAATATCGGCGTTACTATCTACAAGATAAGACAATACCGGGTTTTTTCCATCTTTCTTCTCCAAATTGTTGAAACTCATTACGTTGTAGGATAGGATTTTGATGCTTCCTTCCGGTATGGTTTTAGTGGTGGAGTTAAAAGGAATATAAGTCCGTATCTGCGGAATACAAATTAGAAAACCGATGGCAGGCAAGAGCGCATAGCGGTAATTGACAAATGCCCAGAAGCCGATAAAAATCAGATTAATCGTCAGGAATATCGGAAATGCAAGTCCCAAGCTGGAAGCAAGTGGATTTATTTTCGGGTTAAGGTAAGGGCTATAAGCGCTTAATATCAACGTTCCCACGAAGAGAGCGTTGACAGCAAGTATCAGATATGCGACAAATTTGCCAATATGTTCCATTCCTTTATCTTTTGCTTGCGTCGAACAAGCTTTTCTTTTCTTCAGTTGTCAGACTGTCGTAACCGGATTTCTTTAGTTTTTCCAAAATACGGTCCACTTCATCAGACTGTGCTTTTTTGTGGGCATTGTAATCATAATCCTTCTCGCGACCGGTGGCACTGTTTCCATAGTGTACCTTCATTTTCGGTTTCCGTTTCCATGTTTTCTTTTGAAACAAGGAGGTGAAACCATCCAGAATCCAGTTGATCCAGGAAGTCAAATCAGTTCCTTTACTTAGGCTGGCGGCAAACCAAAGTCCTGCAAGAGCACCGCCCAGGTGGGCGATATGTCCTCCGGCATTACTTGAGGTGATGGATAATACATCGATTCCGATAACAACCAGTGCCAGATATTTGAGACGGATAGCACCGAAAAGAAAAAGTTGCACCCTGTAATTTGGTTCACGATAAGCCGTAGCAGCTACGATGGCTAATACGGAAGCTGATGCTCCTACCAATGTTGCACCCGCCACTTGCGAACTGAATAAAGGAAATACATTGTAGGCAACCATATACAGTAAACCTCCACAGATACCTCCTAATACATATAGTCCTCTTAAATGTTTGGCCGAGAAAAAGTAGAGAAACAAACTTCCGAACCAATACAGCCAAAGCATATTGAATAGAATATGCAGGATACCGGCATGCATAAACATATAAGTAAATAACGACCACGGCTGATGAATAAATCCGATAAAGGATGCCGGCAGGGCAAATATACCGAATATATCGGGGGTACTTACTTCAAACAGTCGCAAGAAAACGTTAATCAACGTGCCGATCAGAAAGATGCCTACGTTGATATAAATCAGTTGGATGAAAATATTTCCTCTTCTGAATGTCTCCTTTAAATCAGCTATAATATGTCCCATTGTTATTACTTTTTTTTCTCCAATACAAAATCAGGATCAATCCAAATAACATTCCTCCCAGGTGAGCAAAGTGAGCGACATTGTCTCCGGCGCTATTGGCAAGTCCTGACCATAATTCAATCGCGGCGTATCCTATAACGAAGAACTTCGCTTTGATAGGAAATGGCAGCGGGAAGATAAACAACCGGTTATTGGGAAATAACATACCGAATGCCAGCAATATGGCGTAAACGGCTCCCGAAGCACCTACGGTGGTCATCATGTTCAGATACTCTTCTATGGGGACAACGCCATAGCCTATTAGGTTAATGTGCGTATGTTGGCTAAGCTCCGTTACATATTGAATATACTGCACTCCTTCCTGGATAAGTCCCGCACCGATACCGCAGAGAATATAGTAAAAGAGGAAACGTTTGGGTCCCCAGGTTTGTTCGAGAATCGGTCCGAACATAAAAACGGCAAACATATTAAAGAAAATGTGGCTGAATCCGCCGTGCATAAACATATAAGTGATAAGCTGTGCCGGATTAAAGTCACTTGCAAGGAAAAAATGTAATCCCAGATAATTCGTTAAATCCAGGCCGTAACGTTGGGCTACGATTGTCCCGAAAAATACTAGTACATTGATAATTATCAGGTTTTTAGTTACAGTTGGCATCATTTTAATTTCTGAATATTTAGATAATAGACGCAAAAGTACGAATAAATTCTGTTTTAAAGCATGAAAAACGCTTCCTATTAGCTCTTTTTCAATAATTTGCTGCGTTTTTTTTATGTTTTTATTTGATATGTTGTTTTGTTCGGCTATATTTGTGGAATCAATCCATTGTGGGATAATCTTTTGTGTAACAAATATATTAATTAATCATTTTACGTATTATGAATAAGTCTGATCTTATTAGTGCAATGGCTGCTGAAGCTCAAATGAGCAAAGCCGATGCAAAAAAAGCACTTGATGCTTTCATCACTTCAGTTACTAATGCTATGAAAGCTGGTGACAAAGTATCTCTCGTAGGTTTTGGTACTTTCTCTGTAAGCGAAAGAGCTGAAAGAACTGGTATTAACCCTTCTACAAAGGCAACTATTACTATTCCTGCTAAGAAAGTAGCTAAATTTAAAGCTGGTGCTGAATTATCTGCAGCTGTTGAATAAGATAGATAGTTGAAAGAAATTAGGAGAGGAGACGCGATGCGTCTCCTTTTTTTGTATCTTTGCGCGCAAGAAATAACTTGATTATGAAGATAGAAGATAAACTTGTAGCGTCCGTTATCAGCGGACTGAAAGCACTCTACGGTCAGGAAGTCCCTGAAAAAATGGTGCAGATGCAAAAAACGAAGAAAGAATTTGAAGGACATTTGACACTGGTCGTGTTCCCTTTCCTGAAGATGTCAAAAAAAGGACCGGAGCAAACGGCACAGGAAATCGGTGAATATCTGAAGGCAAACGATCCGGCTGTAGCAGCGTTTAATGTGATAAAAGGGTTCTTGAACCTGACTATTGCATCGGCTACATGGATTGAGTTGCTGAACGAGATTCAGGCAGATGAACAGTATGGCTTAATGCAGGTCACTGACGCTTCTCCATTGGTAATGATTGAGTATTCTTCTCCGAATACAAATAAACCGCTTCACTTGGGACACGTGCGTAATAACCTTTTAGGCAACGCATTGGCTAACATTGTAGCGGCAAACGGCAATAAGGTAGTCAAAACAAATATTGTAAACGACCGTGGTATCCACATCTGTAAGTCCATGCTGGCATGGAAGAAATACGGAAACGGTGAAACTCCTGAAACTTCGGGTAAGAAGGGTGACCACCTGGTAGGTGATTATTATGTATCTTTCGATAAGCATTATAAAGCGGAAGTAAAGGAGCTGATGGCTAAATTTACAGCGCAGGGAATGAGTGGCGATGAAGCGAAAGCAAAGGCTGAAGCTGAATCTCCATTGATGCAGGAGGCCCGCGAAATGTTGGTGAAGTGGGAAGCCGGTGATCCGGAAGTACGCGGATTGTGGGAAATGATGAACAACTGGGTATATGCAGGATTCGACGAAACCTACAAGAAGATGGGTGTCAGCTTCGACAAGATCTATTACGAATCCAATACTTACCTCGAAGGAAAAGAAAAAGTAATGGAAGGTCTGGAAAAAGGTTTCTTTTACAAGAAAGAAGATGGTTCCGTATGGGCCGACCTGACTGCCGAAGGACTGGATCATAAGCTCCTTCTCCGTGGTGACGGTACTTCTGTCTACATGACTCAGGATATCGGTACGGCTAAACTTCGTTTTGCCGATTACCCGATTAATAAGATGATTTATGTAGTAGGTAACGAACAGAACTATCACTTCCAGGTGCTTTCTATCTTGCTCGATAAACTTGGTTTCGAATGGGGTAAGAGTCTGGTACACTTCTCTTACGGAATGGTGGAACTGCCGGAAGGTAAGATGAAATCCCGTGAGGGTACGGTAGTTGATGCTGACGACTTAATGGAGGAAATGATTGCCACTGCTAAAGAAACTTCACAAGAACTAGGCAAACTGGATGGTTTGACACAGGAAGAAGCTGATGATATTGCTCGTATTGTGGGTCTGGGAGCATTGAAATATTTCATTCTGAAAGTCGATGCCCGTAAGAATATGACATTCAATCCGAAAGAATCTATCGACTTCAATGGTAATACAGGTCCGTTTATTCAATATACTTATGCACGTATCCAGTCTGTACTTCGGAAAGCTGCCGAATCAGGTATCGTAATTCCTGAACAGATTCCGGCTGGTATTGAATTGAGTGAAAAGGAAGAAGGGCTGATTCAGATGGTTGCCGACTTTGCTGCTGTTGTAAAACAAGCCGGTGAAGATTACAGCCCGTCTATTATTGCTAATTATACTTATGACTTGGTGAAAGAATACAATCAGTTCTATCATGACTATAGTATTCTGCGCGAAGAGAATGAGGCTGTGAAAGTATTCCGTATCGCTCTGTCTGCTAATGTAGCTAAAGTTGTTCGCTTGGGAATGAATTTGCTGGGTATCGAAGTTCCTTCCAGAATGTAAGACTTTCTCTGAACAAAATAGACTTCTGCGGGGTTTCTTTTATATATATAAAAGGAACCTCGTATGTTTTACTCCCCCCATCCATTGCTTCGGAAGAGAGAAACGGAAACTGCTACTGTCTCTTATTCCGAACTGCTGTTTGACCTGATTTATGTTTTCTCGGTCACGCAACTTTCACATTATTTGCTTCATAATCTCATTTGGGAAGGATTATTGAAAGAAACAATCCTGTGGTTTGCAGTCTGGATGTTGTGGCAACATACCATCTGGGTGACTAACTGGTTCAACCCGGATACCCGGCCGATACGTATTCTTCTTTTTATCAGTATGCTGGTGGGGCTGGTGATGGCGGCTGCTATTCCTTATGCCTTTACTTACCGGGGATTGATATTTGCTGTCTGCTATGTTCTGATACAGGCAGGGAGAACACTTTATATTATCGGGGTGTTAGGAGATCATCATCTGGCTGCTAATTTTAAGCGAATTATGGGCTGGTTCTGTATATCTGCCGTCTTTTGGATTACGGGTGCCATATTGCAGGGAGAATGGCAAATTCTACTGTGGATTATAGCCGCCATCTGTGATTATACAGCCCCGATGCACGGATTTGCTTTACCTCGTCTGGGACGTTCGGACAGTAGCAAGGAATGGACTATTGAAGGGCATCATTTGGTGGAACGTTGCCAGTTGTTTGTGATTATTGCTTTTGGAGAAACTCTATTGATGACAGGAGCTTCTTTGAGTGAAGTAGAAGAATGGACGCCTCTCGTGATTATTTCTGCTGTCATATCTTTTATTGGTAGTTTGGCTATGTGGTGGGTTTACTTTGATGTGAGCAGTGAAGCCGGTAGTCGGAAAATACAGGAAGTGAAAGATCCCGGAAAGCTGGGGTTGATTTATAATGCAATTCATATTGTACTGGTGGGAGCATTGATTATTTGTGCGGTAGGAGACGAGCTGATTGTTGCCCATCCCGAACAAGAAATGAGAGCGGAAGTTGTTTTTGTTCTGATTATCGGACCAATCGTTTATATTCTGGCAAATAGTATCTATAAATATGTCACGTGCCGTATGCTTCCTTTATCACATATTATTGCTGTAATAGCTTTGGCTTTACTGCTTCCCTGGCCTTATCACATTTCTTTATTGACGATGAATATCTTGGTAACATCTGTTTTTATATTCGTGATTGTGTTTGATATGCTATTCCCTAATAAAGGTTTTAAGATAAAATGGGAGCCGAAGATTTAATGATGGAAGCCTATTCATAACGGATAATACTTACATCCTATAATGTTGTGGCTTAAAATAAAAACACAGTTCACACGAATTCTTGGTGAGTATTCGAGAAGTTGTGTGAACTGCGTAATTCGCGCCTTTCTAAACAGATGTCTATTATGTCTTTTTCATCGATGGTTCGCAATGCGAAGTCCCGATAGCGATTCCGTACAATATCCGGGCTGCTTTTATTTAAATCGTATCAATCTTTATTTGTACCAATCTTTATTTTGTTTCCCATTCGATGATACCCATCCAGAGAACTTGGGATATGATTGATCGATTCGTTTCCCTTCCTCTGGAACCGGGAGATTACTTACTGGCATATTGATAGCAAACGGCATCAAGTCTGCAGAAACATAATACATCCCTTCTTCTGGTCTGTAGATGTCTTTTCCGGTTCCCAGTAACGATAAGTCGGCTTTATCAGTCGGGGGATAATTTATCAGATGTAATTCTTTGCCTCTACCCTCGTTGGAACTGATGAAGATAAACGGGTTGTAAGGAGGTACCACCTCTTTCTCACTAGCTCCATCAAGCGTGATGGTTACAGTATATTCTTTCTTTGATTCATCAGTGATATTTTTGAATTTTGTCATGTCGTCATACAACAATATGGTTGGGTGAGACTGTCCAGGCTCTGTTTCTTTTCCTTCCATGTATATAGAACTTGATAAACCACTGGCATCAGGCCCCGTTATTTTTACACTCTTGACATTGCTGTTTGAGAGCTTGTGTAATTGATATCCAAATCCGTTTTGCAGATAACCGCCACAGTGCTGTAAGATAAACTTGTCTTCTATTTCGTAAATGCGATTGTCAAGAGCATTTCGGGTCATCGTACTGGTGTACTTTACCATTACGTCATTCATATCGTAATCACCTAACTTAGGCCATAAGTCTTCAAAAGCCAGTGTACCGGAATAAGAAATTTTATATTGCTCGGGGATTGCTTCGGGGTCCTCAGGCAGTGGAGGCAATGTCGGGTCAATAGCATTCTTTTCTGACGTATGAATATAGAAGATGGCATCTGCATAATCGAAGTCAATATTATCTTCGAATCCTACTGCTACAATCTGCCCGGACTTGGAATCACGGAGAGATACAGTTCTTTGTGTATTATTCGTGTTTAGATTCCTGGTGGAGTAGCGTGCCCCCATACCTTTTATGATATCGCCCACTTTGTCTTTATCTGTTTCTGAGGTGAGTTTACTCTTGAATCCCATACCTTGAAGGCACCAGCCAATTGTGACTCCTGCAGGAAATTTGTCTTCGTATTCCTGTGTCTCTTCATTCCAATATTTGAGTTTTATTTCTTCGCCACACACTAATGCTCCTACCCCTAAAGTCTTGTAAACAGGAGAGGTGTTTGGGAATGCAATTATTTGTTTTATATCACTCGTGCTCTGGGGCGGATTGTTGGTCGGATAGGTGTAATATCCAACTGTATTGTACCATGCAGCAGAGCTGTTTATAAATACGAGGCTCACTTCGGTCGGGTTAACAATTGGAATATCTGAAGTCATTTTAATGGAACCATCAAAAAACTCCGGATAATTCTGACTGATGTTCATAACCTTGCTTTTACCGCTCTCATCTTTGACTGTAACCTTTCTGAAAACATACTTGATGTTGTATAGTACGTCTGCCGGAGGTATGTTTATTTTAGGCTCCAGATTGGTTGGTCTTCCGTTGTTATCCCAGTCTGCATCGGGAAGAACATGCCATTCTTTTAGATAGGTATGTTGGTTCACGGTCACTCCTCTGGTTTTTGATGCCGTTTGTGAACGTAAGGCAGTGATATATGCATCTTGATTAAATGAAAGCTGACGACTGTCGTCAATCGTTAGTTTAAGAGGAGATACGGTGGCTAAATAATCCGATGATAACCATACTTCCGAGAGGTCCGCCGGAATATTCATTTCTCCACTGAATTTGCCTTTTTCGTCTGTAACTGCACGGTAGATAGGCTCTATGTCCTTTTGGAACACGCTGCCGTCAGCCGAGTATTCAATGGGATCTTGATCGTAAATGTCAAAAAGGACACGATAATTTTCGCTTTTAAAACAATAATTGATATCCAAAGCAACAGCTTGGGTCATGTTGAAGTCGAAGTATGCTTCTTTTGGCATATGCCTTCTCTCCCAAGATAAGTCACGCTCTTTGTCCATACAACTGATGGAAGCTATGGTAAGCACTCCTATCATTAAATACTTTAAATTTGTTTGCTTCATAAGTTTGTGTATTAAAAGGTAAAGAGCAAATATATACATTTAATTATATAATTTGCTCTTTTTCTAGTTTTTTTATTTCTTTTTTGCGAATCGTCCTTTTTTTGTGGTCGCTGGTCCTTTTTCATCTTGTAATTTGATGAGTTCCAAACAGCTAGCCAAACTCAAATCCTGCGGGACGATATCTTTAGGAATTTTATAATTGGAACCCTTATAGGTAATATAAGGTCCGTAACGTCCGTTCAGAATCTCAAGTTCCGGCTCCTCTTCAAACTTCTTGATGTGGCGTTCCGTTTCTTTCTGGCGTTTCTCCAGAATCAGCTGTTCTGCCTCTTCCAAAGTAATTTCCATCGGATCAAGTGTTTTCGGGAGCGATACATATACCTTATTGTGCAGGACATACGGACCGAAACGGCCTACGCCTACACTGACTGATTTTCCTTCATATTCGCCCAGTGTACGAGGTAATTTGAATAATTCCAGTGCTTCTTCCAAAGTGATGGTTTCCATGGATTGACCTTTCTTCATTTGTGCGAAGCGTGGTTTTTCTTCATCTTCTACAGTACCAATCTGTACAACAGGACCGAAGCGACCAATCTTAACAGAAACAGTCTTGCCTGTTCCCGGTTCTTCTCCCAGAATACGTTCGCCTACTTTATGTTCCGTCTTGATAGCCAATGTGTTTTCTACAGACGGATGGAACTTATCATAGAAATTCTTCATGATAGAAGTCCATTTCACTTCTCCTTCTGCAATCTCGTCAAATTCCTTTTCTACACTGGCGGTAAAGTTGAAATCCAGAATGTCTGGGAAATATTCGGTAAGGAAATCATTTACCACAGTGCCGGTATCCGTTGGGAACAACTTCGCCTTTTCTGCACCGGTAATTTCAGTATGGTTTTCATCCTTAATCTGACGATCTTTCAATGTCATGACATTAAACTGTCGTTCTTCCCCGTCTTTATTACCTTTCTCCACGTATTCGCGTTGTTGGATGGTAGAGATAGTAGGTGCATACGTAGACGGACGTCCGATACCCAGTTCTTCCAACTTGCGTACAAGACTTGCTTCCGTATAGCGTGGAGGACGTTGGGTGAAACGTTCGGTTGCGATAATAGGCCCATGTTCCAACTTTTGGCCTTTTTTCAGAGGAGGAAGCAGGTGACTCTCATCTTCTTGTTCGTTGTCATCATCATAAGATTCACGGTATACGCGCAAGAATCCGTCGAACTTAATCACTTCGCCGATGGCTGTAAATACATCGCTGCTGCCACTTATTGTTATGGTAGCAGTTGTCTTTTCCAGTTCCGCATCTGCCATTTGTGAGGCAATGGTGCGTTTCCATATCAAGTCGTACAGTTTCTTTTCCTGTGCTGTTCCTTCAACGGACTGGTTTTCCATATAGGTAGGACGGATAGCCTCATGCGCTTCTTGTGCACCCTTAGTCTTTGTTTCGAAATGACGGGGGTGTACGTAGCGGTCACCCATCATTTTGATGATAGCGTCTTTACTGCCTGCTGTCGCAAATTCCGAGAGGTTGACAGAGTCTGTACGCATATAAGTGATGAATCCCGATTCGTATAAGCGTTGCGCGAGCATCATGGTCTGCGCTACGGTATATCCCAGTTTGCGTGCGGCTTCCTGTTGCAGTGTAGATGTCGTGAATGGAGCAGGAGGCGTTTTCTTGACCGGGCGGGTAGTAATATCGTCGATGGCAAAGCTTGCTCCCTGACATGCGTTGAGGAAAGCTTTTGCTTCTTCTTTTGTTTTAATGCGGCGAGCCAGTTCAGCTTTCATCTCCACCAGTTTTCCGTCCGTGTCCGGAACGAGGAATACGGCAGTGATGCGATAAGCGGCTTCCGTTTGGAAAGCATGTATTTCACGTTCACGTTCAACGATCAGGCGGACAGCGACAGACTGAACACGTCCGGCAGAAAGTGCCGGTTTCACTTTTCTCCAAAGCACGGGAGAGAGTTCGAAACCTACGATACGGTCCAGAATCCGTCGTGCTTGCTGTGCATTTACGAGGTTGAGGTCAATGTCGCGTGGTTGCTCAATCGCTTTTAAAATAGCGCTTTTCGTAATTTCATGAAATACGATTCGTTTTGTGTTTTCCGGTTTTAGTTTTAAGACCTCATACAGATGCCAGGCAATTGCCTCTCCCTCGCGGTCCTCATCGGATGCGAGCCATACGGTTTCTGCCTCTTTAGCTTCTGTCTTTAGTGTGCTAACCAGCGCCTTTTTGTCTGCCGGGATTTCGTAGCTGGGTTTAAAATCATTATTTACGTCGATACTGAAATCTTTTTTCTTCAGATCGCGTATGTGTCCGTAACTAGAAAGGACTTTGAAATCTTTCCCCAGAAACTTTTCAATCGTTTTTGCTTTTGCCGGAGACTCGACAATGACAAGGTTTTTCTGCATAATTCTTTCTTTTATAATGGCTTGTACCACAATATTCGGGGACAAAAGTAAAAAAAAAGATTCTCCCTACCTTATATTATAAGGAGAATTTAATAAAATCTTAAGATTTACATCTGTTGATCTTAAGATTTCTCCATACACATTGTCGATACTTGATGTTTTCATCAGGTACTGTGCGATATTGCTAAAGAGATCAAGCTTGGATAATTATTGGTGAGAATCCATTTATCATTTCTAAAAGATAAACTGCATGAAATTAAATATCCGTTAGTATTGATTAGTGTATGTATATTCTGCGTACATTTGTTTCGTTAGTATACGAGTTTTCGTTCCAGTTAAGTGGAACTATCGCTCTACTTAAGTTGAACTATCGTCCCACTTAACTGGAACGAAAACTCAAATGCAGGATAAATAATTAATATATAGGAAGGCTGTTTTTACTCTTTCCTAATGAAAAACAAATAAATTATGAGTGTGAATTATGATCTTTATGAGACTCCTGATCTCGCAAAAAGCGGGGAAGAACAACCTTTACATGCACGTGTCGTATTGAAAGGCAGTTATACAGCCGAGGAATTTGTAGAACAGGTAACAATCCTTCAGCATATGCCGCATGCACAAGTGGTGGGTGTCATTGAAGCTATATCGAAAGAATTGCAGCATTTACTATTGAAGGGATTCTCCGTCGAACTGGGAGATATAGGCTATTTTACTCTTTCTTTAAGCGTGAATAAAAAGGTTTTGGAACCAAAAGATTTACGTTCGCCGTCCATATCTTTGAAAGATATTAATTTTCGTGTGAATCGACAGTTTAAAAAAGAGATTGAGAGTCGGATTGAGCTACAACGTTGTCATTCGCCATTCCGTGTAAAGAATCCATTGGAAGAAGAGAAATGTTTGCAACGTTTGAATATTTTTTTTGAAGACCATTCCTGTATCAATCGGCAGGACTATGCCCAGCTTGTTGGCAAGACGAAGAAGCAGGCATTGCAGGATATTAATGCATTTATTGAAAAAGGGATTTTAAAAAAGTATGGAGCGGGACGATCGGTAGTCTATATAAAGGTAGGATGAGTCATTTTATCGGATATATATACTTGATATTAAACATTTTCTGCTTACCTTTGTTTGCATGAAAAAAGAAAACGGGAAAGGAGACGAACCTATGGCCAGTAATTATATTCGTTTCGATTGGGCTATGAAACGCTTATTGCGTAATAAAGCCAATTTTGCAGTTCTTGAAGGCTTTTTGACTACTCTTCTCAATGAAAAGATTGTCATTCAGAAACTGTTGGAAAGTGAAGGAAATCAAGAAGATGAGTTTGATAAGTATAATCGTGTTGATATGCTTGCGGAGAACTCTAAAGGAGAACTTATTCTGATTGAAGTTCAGAATAACAATGAGTATGCGTATTTCCAACGTATGTTGTTTGGTACTTCTAAATTGGTGACCGAGTACATCAATCGTGGAGAAGGTTATGATAAAGTACGTAAAGTGTATAGCGTCAATATTGTCTATTTTTCATTAGGCAATGGAAAGGATATAGTATATCATGGTAAAACGGAGTTCAGAGGGATTCATCAGAATGATGTGCTGGAGTTGACTCCATTTCAGAAACAGACGTTTAAGGTCGATGCTGTCAGTCAGCTTTATCCTGAATATTATATATTAAAGGTGAATGACTTTAATCAGGTTGCCAAGAGTCCGTTGGAAGAATGGATTTGTTATCTGAATACAGGTGATATACCAGATAGTGCTACTGCTCCCGGTTTGACGGAGGCCCGTGAACGATTGAAACTCGATAAAATGACGAAAACTGAACTTGAAGCATATTATCGTCATTTGGATAATATTGTAATATTGAAAGATAATATATTGACAGAACGTGCAGAAGGCCGTGCGGAAGGCCGTGCGGAAGAAAAAAGAGAAACAGCACGTAATATGAAGGCTTTGAATATTCCTATTAATACTATTTCACAGATAACAGGTCTGTCGGCAGAAGAAATACAAGGTTTATAAATCTATTGATGGCGGATTTGTAGTGAAGACAACAAAATAATTGAAGTTTAAGTTTTTGAGAAGGGGCGTTATCCGGAAATGGAAACGCCCCTTTCATTAATTTAGAATCGGAAACTCAATCCTCCTAAGAAATTGAATCCTTCCGTAGGATAACCTAAATAATATTGATATTTCTTGTTCAGCAGGTTATGTACTTGCGCATAAACAGATACTCCTTTGAATACATTATAGCTGGCTCCGATATGCAAATCATTAATTGCGGTCATTTTTGCATACTCTTTCACTTCTTTCCGGTTGATGTAATCATAACCTAGATTTATGTTAAGAGCAGAGATCGGATGAATACGTACATTGAAAGACATTTCACTGACTGGTTTCACAGCCAACAGATATTCCTCTGTTTTGCTGTCCCAATTACGGTAAGTATATTTAGCTGATATTCCGAGGATATCTTTGTAATCGTAACTGATTTCACCGCCAAGGTAGAGATTTTCTGTATTATCCTGTGCAAAAGAAAGATAAGAACCTGAATGAATATTACTTGGGTCAAAACCTAAATAAGATAAGTCGTTCTTTAGATTTTGATAACCACCGAACACGTTGAACCAAAGTCCCGGATAAGGGCTTGCTTTGAATCCGATACTACCGTTGATTTGCTCGTAAGTATCATAAGGACGTTGTACGTATCCCAAAGTGGCAGTGGTATTTGCCTCCGGCAGTTCACCGTAAGGACAGATACTTTCTAATCTGCGGAAATCATTCAATTGCTTACCGCCGGTTGCTTTTGCATAAACAATGTAGCTATCAGAAAAAATATACTGTGCAGTGATATCGGGTGAGATACGGAAAGACTTGTCAAATCCGAAAGATAAATCTACATTGGCTCCGATATGCAGTTTCCAGTCATCATTATCCAGTTCGTAATATGGATTTAAAAGAAGCGTTGTGTAGTTTTTGAAGTATTCATCTCCGGTGGAAACATTCTTTGTATATCCGTTGTAGAGAAGATTGTTCATTTCCAAAGCGATAGTTATTAATTGTTGGTCGCCGATAGCTCCCGTGACATCGCCTTTGGTACGTATGATTGTTTCCTTGATACCTGTATTGGCTTCAGATTCATTGAACATGTTATGCTGACGTTCATACATCAACAGATTTGTTTCTGCGTTGAAACGCAGTGGTGCAGTCTCATCAGTGAAATGAATGCCCGCATGGAAGTCACCGGATGTGAATTTCTGCTTGCTGTTTACACTTTCCGGTTGGAAGTTGAAGTTGCTCAATCCGAAATTTCCGGCAATATTTAAATCCAACTTATCAAATTGATGCGTGTAATCCACATTAGCGCGTGTGCGATAATAAAATGCATTCCATTTTTCGGAGTCTGTGAAAGGAAGCGTTAGTTTACCATCCATTCCATCCATTTGGAAACGTACATTCAATTTGTCTTTCTGCGACAGACGGAATAGATAATTGGCAAGAACATCCAAATTGCCATAATTACCATATCCGGCACGTACATATCCCGGGGTAGTGCCGGGTTGAACTTCTTTTCCGGTATAGGGGCGCATCAGGCCTGCCGGAACGGAAGTGGCCGGAAAGAATGTTGTAGCATACTCTACTTCTTTCTTGCTCACTGTCGGTTCTTCTACTTTAGGCAGGACGTTCACTTTCGAAGCATCCATAATGTCCGGGTTATATTCTTGTTCCACAACGACCGTGCGGGTCATTGTTGTATCCTTCGGTTGGGTGGTTTGGGCTTGAAGGCAGGATGGCATTGAGATTGCCAATGCGAGTCCTCCTATTATATAATGAGATCGTTTCATACTTTTCTATTTTTTTATTCTCAATTCTCAACTTTCAATTTACTAAGTCTGCTTTCAATCATGCTTTCAATATCGTCATTCCCTTGATAATTTTGTTGCAGACTTAGCAGATATTGGCGTGCGTCCAGATCTTTACCCGTAGCATGATAGACGTCGGATAGAAGGATAAAACTGCGCGCTAGCCAATAAGCATGTGGCGTACTCTGTTCTATATAGTTGAGCAACTCTTTCTCTGCAGCGGCATATTCTTTTGCGTCGTAGAGGGATTGTGCAACCTGATATTTAGCTTCGGCACCGTAAGAGTTACGTGTGTCTTTGGCCAGTTCACGATAGTCTTCCATTGCTTTCTTGTCAGCCTTTTGCTTGGTGTAGGCTTTAGCACGGTAATAAAGAGCTTCATTTCTTAGCTCCGGACTAAGTTTGGCCTCTGCAAGCAAGTCGGTAGCTGCATGGATGGTTTCTATGTCATCTCGCAATAGGAAGGCACAACGCAGAATACCCGTTTCAGCAAGTTGGCGACGCTCTACGTTGGTTGCTTTTTCTTTCAGCATTTTGTAGCTAGCCAATGCTTCAGCCATATTTTGCTGGTTGAATTGCACTTCAGCACGCAAGATCAGTGCTTCTTCTGCAAACGGATTGTTTGGATATTCCAACAACTTACCGGAATGGAGAAGAATCATATCATAATTCTTCTGCTCGTTTCCGATCAGGCAGAGATAATAATGTGCGTTCAGGCTGAAGGCTCCTTCCGGGAAAGTTTGCAGGTATTTGTTGAGGCTTGTTTTGGCTTCTTCCATTCTGCCTCGTGCATAAATCTTTTCTGCGGCGGCATACGTAAGCGAGTCTTGTTCGTTAGCATCGAAACGGATGTGTCCCGGCATGGCATTTGCTAAAGCAGCAAATTCGTCGATACGGTTGAGGTCTACATAAATAGATTTCAAATCACGCATGGCAAGGCGTGCTTCTTCACTACCCGGATATTTTTCAATAACCTGTTTGTAGGCTTCGATTGCTTGGTTGTAATCTCCTTTTTGGTAATATAATAATCCGATTTCGGCGGCAGCTTTCCGGCTGACCGGGCTTTCAGGATATTTAGTAAGCAATTCTTTGAAAGAGGTAATGGCTTGATTGTTGTTGTCCATCAAAACATAGGAACGTCCTTTCTCGTAAATAGCGTTTACGGCATAAGGAGAAGCAGGGTACTTTCCTACCAGACGGTTCAGCAAGGTAATCTTACCGGTATAGTCTTTCTGCAGACCGGATACAAGAGCCAGCTGATAGAAAGAATAGTCTCCGGAAGAAGTATTCATCTGCTCGGCTTGTGAATAATACTGTTTGGCTTCTTCAAAGTTACGTACATGCAGGTGGCAGTCACCAATACGATTGTATGCATCGGCAAGTGCGGTTGCATTTTCACCTTTCTCCAGTTGAACGTATTTTTGGAAATAATTGCTTGCTTGCGTATAGTCTTTCCGGTGGAAAGCGATATACCCTAAGTTATAATTGGCAAGCGCATACATTTCGTTATTGGGTTGGGTGGTGAGTTGCAGATAAGCATTAAAATCACGCGCAGCTTCTACCATTCGGTTTAGACGGTAATAGGATTCTCCACACCAATAGTAAGCGTCTGCCTTGGTCTGACGATTGTATTGTCCGATGGCAATGGATTGGTTCAGATATTTCAGAGCTTGTTCGAAGTCGGCGTTAGCGAAAGATTGAGTTCCCAATTGGAACAGTATCTTCTGTTTGGCTTCCAATATTTGCGCGCTTGGTTTGGCAATCCGGTCGATTGATTTCAAAGCTGCATCGTAGCTACGTGTATTCATGTAAACTTCTACCAGGTAGCTGCTGACTTTTTCAGCATAAGGAGAAGTCGGAAATTCATTCAGGAATTTCTCGAAGGCAGTAACTGATTCACCGAAAGCGGAGAAAGAAGTCTCGTGCAGGCAAAGAGCGTAATTGTAAGCTGCCTGTTCCTTGATTTGCATATTAGCATTGGAGGCGGCTGCCTGTTCAAAAGCCATGCGTGCTTTGTTTTTCTCTGCCAGTTGCAGATAAGAGAGTCCCATGTGGAGATATGCATTTTGGGTAAGGGCATCGTTGTCAGTTGTCACCTTACCTAATGTTTCGGCTGCTTTGGAGTAGACTTTTGTTTGGTAGTAGGAGAGTCCTAGCATATAAAGGGCATCCCGGCGGGGAGCCGAGTGATCCTTATTCAAGTAATTGTTGAATGCTTCTACGGCTTGGTGATATTGTCCGAAATGGTAATAGACATCTCCCTGAATACGGTACATTTCTGCTGCGTATTCATTATTCGGATAGGCTGACAGATAGTTTTGGGCTACAATCTGTGCTTTATCGTAGTTTTTAAGCTGCACATAAATTTCGGCTATGTAATAAGGGACGAGTGCTTTGTACTTCGAGTCGTCCTGTAAGGGAAGGAAACCTTTCAATGCTTCACTATAGCGTTTTTGTGTATAGCGGATGTAGGAAAGATAGTAATCACAATCTTTGGCGTATTTGGGGCTGTTGGCACGCAAAGTTTCAAACCAGATGGCTGCTTCTCGTAGGTTATCGGTTTTCAGATAACAGGTAGCCAGTTGATAGGTGCAGTCGTCCCGTTCTTCATTACCTAACAAATCGAGGTCGGCAGAGTTGAAGAGTGCCAGTGCTTCATCATATTTTCCTTCGTAGAAATAGCAGGAGGCTAACAGCGCATAAATGCGGTTAGCGTATGGAGTATCAGGATAACGGTCGAGATATTTGCGGAGGAGTTCGATGCGGTTTTTGTCTTTTAGTTCGTAAGCCGAACTGACTAGCATATACTCTGCGTCCTGAAGAAGGCTGGCTGCAGGCTTTTGTTTTACAAATGCTTTCAATGCCGGCAGAGCAGCTGCATAATTCTTTTCCTGGAAAAGTTCTTTCCCTTCTTTATAAAGGTTGTCAGTCGAAGTGAACTTATCACCTGTCTGGGCAAATCCTATAATGGGCGTGCAGCAGATGGCGGCACAAATGAGTCTAGTAATTTCTTTTTTCATAATCGGGTGTTTATGCAAAAGTACTACATATCTTTCAATGAGAATCCTTTGAAAGTTATTTTATAATCATTTAATTCTTTATGTAAAGTTTCTCCTTTCTTTTCCAATGCCGGGATACTTATTTTTCTCGGATTTCTTTTTACTTCTCCGATAAGTGCTGTTTTGTTAAACCGGTTGAGGGCGATCAGGTCTATTTCATTTTCTCCGTTTTTGTCCCAATAGTTACCTACGTCGGTAACTTCCTCTTCTTCAGCGATAAGTTCACGGAAATATTTTTCTAACAATAGGCCGCTGTATTGTTCATAGTTCTTTTCTACATATTCTATCAGTAAATGGTTTTTCCCCATTTCTAGTACTGCGTTGTTTGAGAAAATAAAGCGAAACCAGAATCGTAGAAAATTGTCTTGCAGGCAATAACGGGTAGCACGACTATTAGGTTTAGCGAACATCGGTTTCACTTTTTTGATTAATGAATATTCATCCTCAAGGTTGGCTAAATAGGAACCGGTGTTTTTATTGATGATGGAATCAATCTCTCGTTGTGTTGTTTTTCCTTCTGCAATGAGAGATAGGATAGAAAAATAATTGGCATAGTCTTTCCCGAACTCGGAAATCAACATGTCTTTGCCTTCTGTCAGAAATGGTGAGCCTTCGGAAAGCGCATAATTTATCATGGCAGTTTTATTAAATGCTTTCGCTTCCATCAATAGGGTGATGTATTTGGCTACTCCACCTGTCAGCAAATACAAGCAAAGCAAATCTTCCGATGTGAATTGGGGGGCATGGTCTGCTAGAATCTCTTTGATAACGGTGGTGGTGAATGGATGCAGGGCAATTCGGGCGGTAAGGCGTCCGTATAGTGGCTCCTTGCGGTCTTCGAATATTCTTTTCATCATTGAATAAACGGAACCGCATACAATGAAATTGATTTTGGAAGTCGCGTGATATTGGTCCCAAATACGTTGTATGTCATTGACGATAGACGGATTGATATAGAGAAATTCTTGAAATTCGTCAATGATTAATGTGAAATTTTCCTTTTGGGAATGTTGCATCAGCAGTTCAAAGAGCTGTGCGAACTCTCTGATTTCTCCATAGATACGAATGCCAAGCGTTTCCTGAATGACAGGTTGATATTGTGCGCAAAGCAGGACTTCACTCTTTCTTGCTACAAATATATATACGAATCGGGTGTCTTTGACAGACTCTAAGAGTAGAGCTGTTTTTCCGATTCGTCGGCGTCCGGTCATTACAGTAAAGCAAGCGCTCGTTTGTGATTGCTTTTTAGCTGCATACAGTATCGCCATTTCTTTCTTTCGGTCGTAGAACTTCATATTATTGCTATCTTAATGGCAGTTAATTTAATGGCCATTAAATTAATGGTGGTTACAAAGATAACACAATATGTTGTATTTTGTTCATTTATAGTAATATAATTGTTTAAGATTATGTGATAAATTACTTTGATCTATTTGGTTGAGATGAACTTCTATTTTACAAATACATCAATTGGCTACTGAAAAATGGCCCATCTTAAGAAAAGGAATATTTAAACGAGAATAAAAGGCGTAATTACTGGGAGGATTGAGAAATATAAAAAAACGCAGAGATTTGTAGGTGCGAAATTCTTTCTTTTTGTTATAGGAGATGTTTGTCGATTAAATTGTAATGCTTTTCTTCTTTTTCACTTGTTGTGTAAACTGAAATGTGGTTAGAAACTGGCATTTTGTTGTTTGTTGCCTTTTCGATATTTGTGATGAAATAGAAGAAAAACGGTCTTAATTTTCCCTTATTTGTCTTCCTCACCGAGCAAAAGCTGCTTCGTCGGTGAGAAAGGAAGCGTTCCTCGGTGGGGAAGAACTCCTTGGTTTTAAACCAACGAATCTTTTCTTGATAGAAAAAGATGCATATTCGACTTGAATTTATACGGTATTAGCCTGTGATTTTGCATACAGTTGCATGTTTTTATGCATTTTATTCTCCAGATCATTATTTTTTTATCTGATGTTTTGGAGGAATATCTTAAAAATGGGACATAACTATAGATGAAATACTCTCAATCTATCAGGCTGATGAGATTATCTTAGCGGCATTGAGCTAGAAACAAGCTAAGTCCGCGACGGATAGAATCCAACCCAAAATCTTCCGGATGAATCTCGGAGAGAGGTAGGAAGAAAGAATCTGCTACATCATCCATGGCGGAGAAATGGCTCATGTCTTCTACGGTGCAGAGAAAAAACATATCAAGTGTGTGTACAGGAAAACCTGAATAGACATAAATATTGGGAAGTGAAAACTGGTAAATAGCTTTTTTTACCTTCAATCCGGTTTCTTCCAGCACTTCACGGGCTACGCCTTCTTCACCTGTCTCGTTCATATCGATAAATCCTCCGGGAAGGTCGAGAGTTCCCTTTGCCGGCTCTTTAGCACGCCGGCAGACAAGCAGTTCATTTTTCTCATTCAAGATGAGTGCTACTGTGGCGGCAGAAGGATTGAAATAATAGACAAAGCCGCAATCTGCACATTTTTTAGATTTCTCGTTGTTAATCTCAAAATGAGAGGAACCACATTTAGGGCAATATAAGAATTGGTCAAGAGGATGTTCCATAATCGTATATATTTTCCAGTTTTTTTGTTTATGCATGCAAAGGTATAAAATGCTTTTATTAATTTCATCTATCACCGCATAGAAATATTCGATTGGGCTTTTTTTGCAAAGGCGGGGTTTCTGCCTTTATCTTTGCATCAGAAACAAAAAACAAAACGTTGTTTCTGATGTTATAAGTCAAATCAATTAATAACAATAAAAGCAATAAAGATTATGGAACCAATTTTAAATTCTCAACTTCCTGAATTCAGCGTTCAGGCTTTTCACAACGGAGCTTTCAAGACTGTAACCAACAATGACCTGAAAGGTAAATGGGCGATTCTTTTCTTCTATCCTGCTGACTTTACTTTCGTATGTCCTACTGAATTGGTGGATATGGCTGAAAAGTACGATCAGTTCAAGGCGATGGGTGTAGAAATCTATTCGGTAAGTACTGACTCTCATTTTGTGCACAAAGCTTGGCATGATGCTTCTGAAAGCATTCGCAAGATTCAATACCCGATGTTGGCAGACCCGACTGGCGCTTTGAGCCGTGCACTGGGTGTGTATATCGAAGAAGAAGGTATGGCTTATCGCGGTACATTCGTTGTCAATCCGGAAGGAAAGATTAAAGTGGTGGAACTGAATGATAACAATATTGGTCGTGATGCAAGTGAATTGCTTCGTAAGGTGGAAGCTGCACAGTTTGTTGCTACCCATGACGGAGAAGTTTGCCCGGCTAAATGGAAAAAGGGTGAGTCTACCCTGAAACCAAGCATTGACTTGGTAGGTAAGATTTGATAGATCTTGATAATGGTGATTATGGGAGGCCGGTAACGGGAGACGCTGCCGGCCTTTCTTTTAAAAAAATGAAAGGAAAAAAGATATGTTAGAATCTGCATTAAAAGAACAACTAAAGGGTATTTTTGCTGGGCTGGAGGCAAACTTTACTTTTGATATATCCGTATCATCCAGCCACGAAAACAAAACAGAATTATTGGAGCTGCTGGGAGATGTAGCGGATTGTTCCGATCATATCACTTGTGTAGTGAATGAGGGAGACGCATTGAAGTTTACTTTACTGAAGAATGGCGACCGTATCGGAATCACATTTCGGGGTATTCCTAACGGACATGAGTTCACATCATTGCTTTTGGCTATCCTGAATCTGGACGGCAAAGGAAAGAACTTTCCCGATGAGGCTGTTTGCAATCGTGTGAAAGCACTGAAAGGACCAATACATCTGACCACTTATGTTTCGTTGACTTGTACGAACTGCCCTGACGTAGTGCAGGCTCTGAATACAATGACTACTTTGAATCCGGCTATTACGCATGAAATGGTAGACGGTGCGCTTTATCAGGATGAAGTAGATGCACTGAAGATACAAGGAGTACCCTCTGTCTTTGCAGATGGAAAATTGCTTCATGTAGGCCGTGGTGAATTTGGCGAATTGCTTGCCAAGTTGGAAGATCAATATGGTATTGACGAAACCAAAGCGAATGCAGAGGTGAAAGAATATGATGTGATTGTAGCCGGTGGAGGACCTGCAGGAGTATCAGCAGCTATTTATTCTGCCCGTAAAGGACTCCGTGTAGCTATCGTGGCCGAGCGTGTTGGCGGACAGGTAAAAGAAACGGTGGGTATTGAAAATCTAATTTCTGTTCCGGAAACGACAGGAAATGAACTTGCCGATAATCTGAAAACTCACTTGTTGCGTTATCCGGTGGATTTGCTGGAGCATCGTAAAGTAGAAAAAGTAGAAGTGGTTGGAAAACAAAAGCAGATCACTACCTCTGTTGGGGAGAAATTCCTGGCTCCGGCACTGATTATTGCAACTGGTGCAAGCTGGCGTAAACTGAATGTTCCGGGAGAAGCGGAGTATATCGGTCGTGGTGTTGCTTTCTGCCCTCATTGTGATGGGCCGTTTTATAAGGGAAAGCATGTAGCAGTAGTAGGTGGAGGAAATTCCGGCATTGAGGCAGCGATTGACTTGGCTGGTATCTGCTCCAAAGTCACTGTTTTTGAATTTATGGATGAGTTGAAAGCAGACAGTGTACTTCAAGATCGACTTAAATCATTGCCGAACGTGGAAGTGTTTGTAAGTTCACAGACTACGGAAGTGATAGGAAATGGTGATAAACTGACTGCCCTGCGCATCAAAGATCGCAAAACGGAAGAAGAACGTTTGGTTGAGTTGGATGGTGTATTTGTACAAATTGGGCTTTCTGCGAATAGCAGTGTATTCCGCGACATAGTGGAAACCAACCGTCCGGGCGAAATCATGATTGATGCACATTGCCGTACGAATGTGACGGGTATCTATGCAGCCGGAGATGTTTCTACGGTTCCTTATAAGCAAATTATTATCTCTATGGGCGAAGGAGCGAAAGCTGCGCTTTCTGCATTTGACGATAGAGTGAGAGGGATTATCTGATTGATGTATTCAGATATAAAAAGCACATAAACAAAACATTAGCAAGAGGAGAAATGACTCCTCTAAAAAATACCCCCGTTACAGATTTGTAGCGAGGGCTATTTTATATTTAGAGAGCATGACCCTCATCAACTGCTCTATCCTGCGCATTGAGACAAATGTTCATGAATATCCGAGAAAGTGAAATGAACGTTGTTCTCATGGTATGTAATTGGGGGGATTTTAAGAAATGTGTGCTAAGTTCATTTATTTAGTCATGATATGTATATCTGACGAAATCAAACAATCCGGAATTTTCCTGCTGTGCCGGTTGGTCTCCAATAAATTTAAGATTCTCTACACTGCAAAAAATATGGAATGCAATGTCTTTCCCAAATTCCAGTTGAAGTTCATGTTTGGGCTCGTTGTCTATTAACCAGGTGATGTAATAGTTCCCGTTTTTTAATGTCAGATCAATTTCGAACAGATGCCATCCGGTCTTGATTACTACAGGAACGGAAGAAAAAGGATATGCCTGCGATGTCATATAAGCAATCATTTCGTCGGGAGTTGCATTTAACTCCTTGCGAACTGTATCTTTACCATATCCGACTTCAAAATCCAATTCATGTTGGTCGTCATGGTATATCCACGAACCCACGCTACATTGATCTCCTATTCCCATTTGCGGGATATGAGTACGCCAGGTATATCTTCCTGTTGTATAAATCCGTTCTACAGTATGAACCTTTTTCCGATCCACCGAGTTAGCCCGGGTAAAGATCCGTAAGTAACCATTCTCTAATATACATTGATTATCCGGGTTGTTGTCTTGATGTCCGTATTCCCATCCATCCAGATTGTTGAAGTTCCATTCTTTGTTTGGCGGATTTTTAGTAACGGTGTCATTGGTCTGTTGCTGTGCAAAGCAAAGGCCGCAAATGCATATTAGTAACAGAGTTAAATAGTAGTTTCTCATAATAATTGAATTTAAGTGTATTCGTTTTCTATCAATTGCTTGCTGCAAAAGTAGTCGAATGCTTTATTCTACTCATCAGATTTTAGTCATTTCAAATCATGAAACGTCCAAATCTGCACTGGAAATCCTAATCGCTCTGTTCCGGGGAGTATAATTTCTATATAAATGATAAACTAAAGTGCTGAATCTACTCTGATTGTTGTTGGGTGGAACCATGTTGTGCTCTGAATTGAGAAGGAGTCATTCCTTTCATTTCTTTAAATAACGTACTGAAATATCGTTGATAAGTGAAACCTACCTGCTCTGATATTTCAGTAATGCTCATGTCAGACTGAGTTAAAAGAATGATTGCTTTGTCGATTCTTCTACGATTGATATAATCGTTTGCTCCCATGCCGGTCAGTTCCTTGATCTTATTATATAAGGATGTCCGGCTCATAGCCATTTGAGCAGTCAGGAATTTTACGTCCAGATCTGGTTGAGACAGATTCTGATCGATCATTTCATTCAATTTAATCATAAATTGTTCATCCGCATTGCTGAAAGTAGCCTCTTGCGGAGACAGAATGAATTGATTGCCCCTGTATCTGGATTTAATATATTCACGATTTCTCATCTGGTTCTGGATCACGCTAAGGAGCATTTCCATTTCAAATGGTTTGGGCAAATAGGCATCGGCTCCTAATTTGTATCCTAACATCTGGCTTTCAGAATCGGCTCTGGCGGTAAGTAGAATAACAGGGATATGGCTAATATTCAGATTCTCTTTAATTTCCTTGCATAGCTGATAGCCATTCATTTGTGGCATCATTACATCACTTACTATAATGTCCGGTTGCTGTTGCTTAATAACTTCCAGCGCTACTAATCCATTTTCTGCCTGATAGATCTTCTTGAATTTATCCTTAAGAGCATTTTTTAAGAATTCTCTTAAGTCCTGTTTATCTTCTACAATCAACAGTGAGTATCCTTGTAGAGAGAAAGCCCCGGATTCTATTTTCTCTTCTTCCTCCGGAGAACTTAAAAGTTCGTTGAGGTAGGAATGTTGAGGACATGATACTTCTTGTTCTTGTAGATTAGCCGGTATTTCATAAAAGAATGTGGCCCCTCTGTCTTTATTATTGAAAGCGCCCATCCTACCTCCATGTAAGTCAATCAACATTTTAGCATAAGATAAACCGATACCACTTCCTCCCTCATTATGTTTGCCTTGGTAGAAACGGGTAAAGAGTTTCTTTATATCTACATTATCCAATCCGATTCCCTGGTCTTGTACGTGTACTTGTATACTTTCATTTGTACGGATGGTTTTTATAACAATACGAGTCTGATTAGGACTATATTTCAAAGCATTCATAATCAGATTGGAAAGAACAACTTTGCATTTTGTGTCATCATACGCGATAGATTGTATACTGTCGTCAAAGTCGTATGTAATTTCAATTTCTTTGGCTTTAGATGCAGTTTGAAATGTTTCTGCCACTTCCTGTATCCACTTGTGCAAAGGATGCGAAGAGATGTGTAGCACTTCCTGTCCTACCTCCATTTTGCGTGTATCAAGCACAATGTTGATAATATCTTTCATCTGATTCGCCTGTTTGAATGCCCCCTGTAGATATTCCGGTAGCTCGTCTTGCTTCACCTCTTTATTGAGAATTCGTTTCAGGGAAGCATAGATGAGTGTCAAAGGGGTGCGTAGCTCATGGCTGATATTGATTAAGAAGCGTATTTTCTCTTCATATATCTTTTTCTCGTGTTCCCGCATCTCACGCTTCAGCCGATTTTCTTTTTTTCTTATCAAACTAAAGAAGACCACTCCTGCCACTAGAAATGCAAAGAAAATGCATAGTATAATAAACCAGGTAGATTTCCACCAAGGAGGTGAGACTATAATAGTTAAGATCTCTGTCGGCTGGCTCCATTCACCGTTGGAGCTGTCGCAGGATACGCTGATGGTATATTCTCCTGATGCTAATGTACCCAATTCGAGTGTCTGGAGATAACTCTCGATCACCATTTTGTCTTTTCCTGTGATGACATACCGGAAAAGGTGTTTTCGGAAGGAGTTCTTTTCGTCAGCAATCACTTTAATGTTGAACGATGAATGATTCCAAGGAATCGAAATACAGTTATTATTAACCTGTTTCAGAGTTGATTTACCATTCAGTTTTACTTCAAGTAGCTTGAGAATAGGAGACGAATTACTTTCGAAAATAATATCCGTATTAATGCGTACCAGTCCCATAGTACCTCCCATATACAGATTGGGAGTACGAAGAGCAGGAATAGGGGTAAATATCAATTCGTTGGAAGGAACTCCATCGGATTCGTCCAGGATAACAAAACGTTTTTCGTTGATAATATACGCAAAGAACATATTCTGCGCTCCTATCCAGACTTTTCCTTTTTTATCATAGGCAAGGCTGGATACACTGTTGAACAAGTTGGTATGTATTTTTTCTGTTTTTCCAGTCTGTTTATTATAGAAGAGCAGTCCGAAATTACTTCCTATCCAAAAGTTACCTTTATCATCCCGGCAGGCCGATGTGAAATCATCTCCCTCTTTCATATTGACTAATGAAGATAGTTCGTTGGTTTTGAAGTTTAGTTTAAACAGGTTATTGGTTCCCATTAGATACAGATGCGTATCGTCGGAATAAATTGCCTGCATAGCTATTTGGCGTTGAATGTCTATTTGGGGTGCGTAGAGAATAGATGTTTGCCGGGTATGCTTGTTGTAGATATAGACTTTTGCTCCTAATATGTAAATATTATCTTTTGTAGCATATAGATTTACCAAATCACCGGATGAAAATTCTCTTTTCGAAATAGAGTCATTGATAATGGGAAAAGGTTGCATCTGTGCGGTTCTCTTATTAAAGGTAAAGACCCCTTTATTAAAACATGATAATAAGAGCTCATTTTCAGAAAAATCTGTGATAGAGGTAACTTTCTCCCCGTATGTAGTAGGGTAATGATGAAATGTATTCGTTTTTTGGTCAAATGAGTTGATACCTCCTCCGTCTGTTCCAATCCAAAGCAATGTATCCTTATCTTCAAAGATGCTAACCACGGTACGTTCGCTAACTCCATTGGGATTGTTCAGTGGAACATCTTTATAGGTTTTGATGAACACTTTCTTAATGGCGAATAGTCCTCCGTGTATACTGCCTATCCATATATTGTCCATCTGATCTTTATACAGCCGGTAGATAGAGTTATTCGGCAAGGATTGTTCATCATCGGAAATATGTTTAAGATGAGAGAACTTCATAGTCTGGAAGTCAAGTATGTTGATACCTCCTCCGTCAGTAGCTATCCAAAGTTGGTTGTCTTTTTCAAGAAAATCAAAAATGATATCGTTGTTGAGCCCGGAATTCCTAGTGGATAAACAGAAAAGTCTTTTACCCTCTTTCGAGTAGCAGGCCATTCCTTTGCCATAGAATGATACCCAAAGCCGGTTTTGAGAGTCAACAAATATGGTGTTTATCTCGCGCTCTTTTACAAATGGACATCGATACATTTTCTTTTTTGTCAAGTCGTACATCCAAAGCCCGTCTTTTTTACTGCTGGTTATCAGCACATCGGGACTCCACTGAAAAATGCGATTGATACATTTTAACTTGTCTCCATCGATGTCGGGGAAGATCGTCGTAATACTTTTATCCGTCAGATTGTATTGGTATAAAGTTTCTTCTCCTCCAAACAGGAAATTGTCACCTATTTGAAGATAAGACCAAGCGTTAAATGGCTTCCCGTTATATTTCAATGGCTGAAATTGATTTTCTGCTTTATTGTAGATGGCAATTCCTTTATTGGTAGAAACGTATAAATCGCCTAAACGATCCTCTGTAATAAAACGAATGAAATTGTCGGGCAATGAGTTGGGCTGCTCCCGGTCATGAAAATAACTTTTCAGTTCAGATTGGTCATAACTATTTAATCCCCATTTGGTACCTATCCATATTACTCCTAAATGATCTCTGTAAATGCACTGCACTCTTGATTGTGACAATCCCTGTTCCAAAGAAATTTGTCTGAAGTAGTAGTCTTGTTGTTCAGCCTTGGTAGAAAGAACAAAGAATAATATCCAGATTAGAAAAGAATACCTCTTTAGTACGTGTGCTTTTGACATAGTTATGTTCTTTTGATAGAGCAAATATAAAAGAAGTTATGAAACTGTACAATAGATTTCATCTTCTTTTGTCCACAAAGCTCATTAGATAGCTAGAAAGGATATCCAGAATACTCCTTTTGAACAGTAGCGGACTAATTATGGATGTTATTTGATCTCTATTTCCACGCTTTGCACCTATATTTGCATAGTTGACACTAAATACGGAATAGTATTAAACCTTAAAAAAAAGACTATTTACTATGAATACATCCTAAAACTGTAGAATGAAGAGGTGGCGGAGTAATGTTGGGAACATTTTGAATGCCTTGACTTGTATCTAAAATTCCTAAAAATCTAATATTATTATATTCTAACTAAATGAAAAGTATATGGATAATCTAAGAAAAACGCTTGGCTGCTTGCTACTATTTCTTTTTGCAGCAGTTACATCTACTTATGCACAGGTTGCAAAGCAGTATTCGGGTACTGTTATGGATGCCGACAGCAATGAACCTATCATCGGTGTCAACGTAACTCTTAAAGATGCACAAACTGGTACCGTAACGGATATTTCCGGAAAGTTCTCGATTAGTGCTCCTGTTGGCTCTACACTATCATTCTCTTATATCGGATACGTGACTAAAGAGGTTAAACTGGGAACGAATACCAGTTTGAATATTACAATGCAGGAAGATCAGAACCAATTGAGTGAGGTAGTGGTCATCGGCTATGGTGTAGTGAAAAAATCAGATATAACAGGTGCTGTGGCTTCTGTTTCTTCCAAACAATTTAAGGATCAGCCGGTAAAGCGGGTGGAAGATATTCTGCAAGGACGTACTGCAGGTGTGGCAGTGACGAGCGTAAATGGTTTACCTGGTGGTACAGTTAAAGTTCGTGTTCGTGGTACCACTTCTCTTAATACCAGCAATGACCCCCTGTATGTCATCGATGGTATTATGTCTGGTGGACTGGATGTAAATCCAGCTGACATTCAATCTATTGAAGTTCTGAAAGATGCTTCGGCAACAGCTATTTATGGCTCACGCGGTGCTAATGGTGTGGTGTTGGTGACTACTAAAAAAGGGGTGGAAGGTAAAGTGCAGATTTATGCAGATGTGGCTATAGGTGTATCGAACATCCTTAAAAAATATGACTTACTGAATGCTTATGAATATGCGACTGCATTAAAGGAGTATAATGGTATCTCATTTGCAGATGATGAGATGGAAGCCTATAAGAATGGTTCCAAGGGCATTGACTGGCAGAATTTGATGTTGCAGACCGGTATTAGCCAGGACTATAAATTAGGTATTTCGGGTGGAACGGCTAAAAATAAGTATCTTATTTCAGCCAATGTATTGAATATGACAGCCATGACCATCACGACCAAGTATCAACGTGCACAGTTGCGGATAAATTTGGATAATGAACTCACCAAGTGGTTGACACTTTCTACCAAAATTAATGCTTCACGTACTCACAGTCACAATGGGGGTATTGACATTATGAACTTCCTGAACTATTCCCCTACAATGGAAATGAAAGATCCGGTGACGGGCGTTTATAATATGGACCCTTATAATTCAGTAAACGGAAACCCTTATGGTGCCCGTGTGGCAAATTATGGCGATTCATACGTGTATGCTTTGAATACTAATATGGATTTGACTTTCAAGATAATGAAAGGGTTGACATTGTCTGTACAGGGTGCTGCTAATTACTCTCATGTTCCGAGTTACTCTTTCACCTCGTCGTTAGCAAAACCCGGACAAATTAGTGGTATGGAAAATGCGAGCAGGATGAATCTATTCTGGCAGAATACCAATAATGTGACTTATAACACAAGTTTCGGCGATCATCATTTGACTGCAACAGCTGTATTTGAAGCAAGTGGTGCCGAAGGCAGAAATCTAAAACTGACCGGTAGTGATTTAGCCAATGAATTTGTTGGTTATTGGAATGCAAAAAATGCAAAGACACGCGATGGAGAAAATGGCTATTCCGCAGAAGCTATTGTGTCCGGGCTTGGTCGAATTATGTACAATTACAAAGGGAAGTATATGCTGACAGGTACTTTCCGTGCCGACGGTTCATCTAAGTTTCAGAAGAAGAATAAATGGGGATATTTTCCGTCAGCAGCTGTTGCTTGGGATGTTGCTAAAGAAAACTTTATGAGCAAACAAAACATTGTCCAGCAATTGAAACTAAGGGCCAGTTTTGGTGTTGTTGGTAATCAAAGTATCGGTGCTTACACAACATTAGGTATGTTGGCTCCTACGAATTATGACGGTTATGGTAGCGATGCAATCCATACCGGTTATTGGACTGGAAATCTCGCTACGCCAGATGTAACTTGGGAAAGCACCTATCAGTATAACATCGGTTTGGACGCCAGTGTTTTAGACGGTCGCTTGAGTTTTACAGCCGAATGGTTCCGGAAAGATACTAAGGACTTGTTGCTTCGCAAACCTGCTCCTCAGTATAACGGAGGTGGCTCTTTCTGGGTCAACCAAGGTGAAGTTAGAAACTCTGGTGTTGAATTCACCATTACAGCTACTCCTTTGACAGACAAAGATATATTTGGTTGGGAAACATCGCTGAATGCATCTTATTTAAAGAATAAGATAATCGATCTGGCAGGTAGTGATTTTATCGTTGGGGAGAATTATACAAGTATTGGCGGTGGTCCTATTCAAATTAAAAAAGTAGGGTATCCGATTGGTTCTTTCTATCTTTATGAATGGGCAAACTTTAATGACCAGGGCGCCAACTTGTATAAACATCAATCTAATGGAAGTTTGACAACCAATCCGGGTGCTGACGATCTGGTTACTAAAGGGCAGGCCGAGCCTAATTGGACTTTCGGATGGAATAATACATTCACTTGGAAAAACTGGACGCTCAATCTCTTTATCAATGCTGCATTAGGACAAGATAGACTGAACGTAAGCCGCTATGCGATGGGATCTATGACAGGTGTATATCGCTTCATCTCTTTATCCGATGCTTATTACAAAAGTTGGGATAAAGTAGCCAATAAAGCAGATGCTGTGTATGCAAGTCATAAAAATTCAGATAATAGAAACTATCCTGATTCCGATTTCTGGCTTGAAGATGCATCATTTGTGAAACTGAAAAATATAAGCCTTACGTATAATATTCCTAAGAAGATAACGAAAGTAGCCGATATTCAACTGTCGGTCAGTGCTCAAAACCTGTTTACATTAACGAAATACACAGGTATGGACCCAGAAGTGTACAGTGAATCCGATTATGGCTTTAATGGTGTGGATATGGGATCTTATCCTGTTCCAAGAACATTCACTTTTGGTATGAAACTTAACTTTTAATCTTTTAACTATACATGGATATGAAAACAATATATAGAATATTCAAATCTGTCGGACTAGCATTGATAGCACTTTGGATGGTGTCTTGCCAGGATTTACTGACAGAAGATCCTAAAGGGCAGTTGGCGGTAACTAATTTCTTCAATTCAAAAGGTGATCTGGACTTGGCTCTGAATGGAATGTATTCCAAAGTTGCAAGTGATATGTATGCAAATATTTGGGCAGGTTTCGAATCAGTGATGGGTGATGATATTTCTACACACCCTGCAGCTAATAAGCAGGGGCTGCGTGAGGTAGATACTTATAATGTTTCGGACAACAACACTTGGGTGACTGAATTGTGGGGTGCTCGTTGGAGATTGGTAAAAGCGGCTAATTTCATTATAGATAATGCCGGACGAACTCCGGAAGTGAGCCAGGAAGAGAAAGATGCGGCCATTGGACAAGCTTATTATTGGCGTGCCTATTCTTACTTTTATTTTGTAATGGCTTGGGGAGAGGTACCTATGGTTGTGAAAGATGAAATCAATTATAACATGCCATTGGCAACCGTTTCTGAAATTTACGAACTGATTGTTTCTGACCTGAAAAAGGCAGAGACAATGGTGCCTGCTAATTATACTAAAGAACCCTACGCAAGAAACGGGGTAAACATTGCTGTTAGTCAAGGAGCTGTAAAAGCAACATTGGCTTATGTGTATATGGCAATGGCAGGATGGCCGTTGAACAAGGGAACAGAATATTATCAACTGGCCGCTGCAAAGGCAAAGGAAGTAATCGATGCTTCGAAGAAAGGTACTTATTACTACAAATTATTACCTGATTATAAGCAAGTATATTCGATGGAGTATAATAAGAATAATCCTGAAGTGTTGCTTGGCGTTTACTATAATTTGGGAATAGATGCACTTACCAATGCCCCTTTAGCTGATTTCCTGGCAGACTATGCTTATGGTGGCGGTGGATGGGGAGATACGAACGGAGAAATTAAATTCTGGTATGATTTCCCGGAAGGCTCACGCAAAGATGCATCTTATTTCCCGAAAATCATATTGAAGAATGAAACTAAGTTGCGTGATTGGTGGGAAGACCCCAATCCGGAAGCGCCGCGTGTGGTTGTTGCTCCCTGTTTCATGAAGAAAGTAGAAACGACCACTGGAGAAGAATTCGATTATACGAATCCGAAGATTTCGATGAATCAGAATGGAGAAAAGACGCATCAGATTATTCGCTTGGCAGAAGTATATTGCTGGTATGCCGAAGCCGTAGGTCGTTCAAAAACAGGCAGTATCACGGAAGCTGTCAACTTATTGAATGAGGTACGCAATCGTGCCAATGGATCTGTTGTTGCAGACCGGGATATCTATAAGACAACCATGTCGTATGATGATCTGGCAGAAGCTGCCTATAATGAACATGGCTGGGAAATAGCCGGATATTATTGGGGAAATATTGCCACTAGAGCAAGGGATATGTTTCGCATGAATCGCATTAAAGATCATTTTGAATACAGAAAATTAAATCCGGAGATTGAAGTGGCTCCCGGAGTCTTCAGGAAAGAAGCTGTTTCCGTATCTGGTACGTGGAATGACAGTAAAATGTATCTTCCCCGTCCTTTTGTAGATTCGTCTATTAATCCGAATTTGAAGAACTGAATGAAACAATAAAAACAATCATTATGAAACTAAGATATTTATATTTAGCAATAGGTGTATTATGTAATGCCTCTTTAGTATCATGCGGTGATAGCTTCAAAGAGAAAACAGAGATTGTTGCATGCGGAATCTCCACAAATGCTTTAACATTCGGAGTCTCCTCTACTGAAGTTCAGACTGTAGATATTACGTCAGAAGCAGCTTGGGAAGTTGCAGTGGATCAGGCAGGTGGTGATTGGCTTACAGTTTCTCCTTTGGAAGGAACTGGTAATGGTACGCTAACAATTTCTGCTGATAAGAATAACGGCCCAAAACGCAGTGCAACCTTGACTATAGCGGCGAAAGGTGCTGAACTTCGAACCATCACAGTTATTCAGGATGGCTATAAAGGAACCATTTATAATTACGGTGACTTTACTGGATTGCAAAAGACGGGGCTTGTGGCAGGGATCAATCCGATCACTATCGTAGATAATGACGAATGTGAAGATGGAAAAGCGTTAAGAATCTATACCCGGGCAGGTGAAGAGTATGAAGGTACTAATGGGGACCGTTTCAAGGTGCAGACAACAACGCAATTCGGATCAGGTCGTTATGAATGGAGGATATATGTCCCTAAATTCGGAATGAATGACCGGGCCAGTATTGGAGCATTTTTATATTTTGACGATGGGCATGAATTGGATTTTGAAATTTGTTCCGGTACAGCTGCAGACCGTGCAGCACATAGTGCCGGACCAGATGATATGCTGTGCCTTGTGACTAGTCAGGCTAATCCTTTTTTCTCTGAATTCACGCCTATTAAGGGGGATGCTTGGCATACGTTTGTATTGGATTTGAAGTTAGAAAATAAGAAATATCTGGCGGAGTGGTCGGTTGATGGTAAAGTTTTAAAGAGGGCACAATTAGATTATGGTGAAGAGGCTTATTTCCGTGCTATATCTAGTGTCGAGAATCTTTATGGTATGGGCGATCATGCGGCAACTCAAGAAAATTATGCCTTATTTGATTATCTTGAATATGTTCCTTATGATTATTCAATGAAGCCGATTATCGAAGGTCAGCTTCCTCCCGAACCAGAGGGAACAACAGTGAAGTGGGACTTTGAGGAAGCTGGTTTTGTTCCTGTTGGATGGACTAACAATGGAGGAACGATTGCGGATGGAAGTTTGAATCTATCTAACGGGAATAACTTCGTTTATAGTCCGGAAGTGGGAGCTGGAAAATATACATGGGAAATAGATGTTCCTTTGGTAGGGGTAGGTGAAAAATGGTTGGCAGGTGGTAATATCGCTGCAACTAACGCTGAAGAAAGGTCATTCTCTATGTTTGTTTTCTCGGGTACTGAAAATGATCGTGCGGCTTGTACGGTTCCTCCTGTTCCAGGCCAGATGCTGGTACGTTGTTATACAGAGGCTATGGGAGTTTACGGTGTACCTATTGATCCGGGTAAACACACTTTGACTATTGACCTTAGACTTAATGCAGATGGTGCATATTGGGCGGCATGGATTATAGATGGTGAAGTGGCGAAAACATTTACTACCTGGTATACTCCGGCACAGTTTAAATTTGGATTCTCAATGATGACCTTTGCTGATGGAGGTGGCTGGCAAGGAGATAAGCCTACTGCAAAGACATATACAGTCAAATATGACTATATAGAATATAAGAAGTATAATTATGATGAAGAATAACAGTTTACTTTACATTCAATGAGGTATTTAAGCATAATTGGAACAGCTATATGCTGTGTAATGTTGGTAATGACGAGTGTTTCCTGCAAGCAGGAAACACTCTCTTCCACCACCCAGGAGAAGAAAGTAGCTCCTTGGTATGTCTATATAGATGGAAGCTCTTTTAAGGATATAGAGCCAGTGAAAGAGATTATTAGTTCCATTAGCGTTTTCGGGAATCCTCCGAAATCATTTATCGATGAATGTCATCAGAATCATATCGAAGTATATCAGGCTGTAGGTGGGAATGAAGAAACGATTGATACGCCACAGAAAAGAAAGGCACTTGTTGAGAAGTATGTAAGCGATTGCAATGCAAATGGATATGATGGAATAGATCTTGATCTCGAACATTTGATCCCTGATATTCAGGATGCATATACCGAATTCCTGAAACTTGCTTCAAAAGAACTCCATGCTGTTGGAAAGAAATTAAGCCATTGCGTTAGTTTTTATCCGGCTTTGTATCAGGATAACGAAACTAAGATGTTTCACGATCCGGCAGTTTTGAATACTACTTGCGACTTAGTTAGAGTGATGTGTTACGATATGTATTTTGCACCGGGAATAAATAAGCCCGAGCTCAAACATAGGGATGATTGTATGGGCATTGGACCTACGTCTAATTATCTATGGACTAAAGAGGCGATGCTTTTCTGGATGAAACACATTCCGAATGATAAATTAGTGATGGCTCTGCCTGCTTATGCAAATGATTATGCTGTAACTGGTGACATCAAAGGAAGGCAGGTTTACCAATCTGTGCCTGACAGTATAAATGGAATTTTGCCTTCTCCTACCTGGTTATGTTATGAAAAGGTAAACATGTATCTGTATGATGGTACTGATGGTAATCGGCATCTGTTTTATGCAAGTGATGCCAGAAGTACGGAAGCGCTACTTGAACTAGCTGATGAACTGGGAATCTCTCAAATCGGTTTTTGGCACTTTAATAGCGTAGATCCGCAAATGTGGGATACTGCCGCAAAGTGGCAAAAGAAATAATAAGATAATAAATCGACCTTGTAAATAATATAGCTTTATTCTCATCCCCCCATTTAGAGAAAAGTTATTCTTAACAATAAGAGGCCGCAAAGGTATGAATCCGTATCTTTGTGGCTTTTTATTTTTTTCTTACCTTTGGGGGAACTTAACATAACCCCCAAAAATGAAGAACATGAAAAAGATCTTTTTACTCATTTCCGTCATCTTATTTATTTTTCCGGTACAGGCTCAACATACATTGAGACTGATGACTTATAATATTAAAAATGCGAACGGCATGGATGATATTTGCAGTTTTCAACGGGTAGCCAATGTGATAAATAATGCTTCTCCTGATGTTGTGGCTATACAAGAGGTAGACAGTATGACCCGTCGGAGCGGACAGAAATATGTGCTGGGTGAGATAGCTGAACGTACACAAATGCATGCCTGTTTTGCACCTGCTATAGAGTTTGAAGGAGGTAAATATGGAATCGGACTGTTGACAAAGCAAGTTCCGCTACGTTTACAAACTATCCCTTTACCTGGTAGAGAAGAGGCCCGCACCTTGATTCTGGCAGAATTTGAGGATTATATTTATTGTTGTACTCATCTGTCATTAACGGAAGAAGACCGTATGAAATCTTTGGAAATAGTGAAGTCATTGATTGCTTCCTATAAAAAGCCTCTTTTTCTAGCCGGGGATATGAATGCTGAACCTGAATCCGATTTCATCAAAGAATTGCAAAAGGATTTTCAAATACTCTCCAATCCGGAAAAGCATACTTATCTTGCTCCCGATCCAAAAGAGACCATTGATTATATTGCCGCGTCAAAGCAAAACGCTACCGGATTTGCTGTCATATCTGCGAGAGTAGTTAATGAGCCAATGGCTTCCGACCATCGTCCCATACTTGTGGAATTGCGTACCGCTGAAAAGGCAGACAAGATATTCCGTACTAAACCTTATTTGCAGAATCCTGTGGGTAATGGCATTACTGTGATGTGGGAAACAACCGTTCCTTCTTATTGCTGGGTGGAATATGGCACAGATACTACCCGGCTGGAACGTGCGCGTATGATTGTTGACGGTCAGGTGGTCTGTAATAACAAGCTGCATAAAATACGTATAGATGGTTTGCAGTCCGGACAGAAATATTATTATCGTGTGTGTTCGCAAGAGATGTTGCTTTATCAGGCATATAAAAAGGTATTTGGAAATACAGCACAATCGACCTTCAGTGAATTTACTCTTCCTGTTGCTGATACAGAGTCTTTTACCGCTATTGTTTTTAATGATTTGCATCAACATACCAATACTTTCCGTACTCTATGTAAACAAATACAGGATGTTAAATATGATTTTGTTGTTTTCAATGGTGACTGTGTGGATGATCCTGTGGATCACGAGCAGGCAACCACATTTATCAGTGAACTGACCGAAGGAGTGTGTGGCGATCGCATACCGACTTTCTTTATGCGTGGCAACCATGAAATCCGCAATGCCTATTCTATCGGCTTGCGTGACCATTTTGATTATGTGGGAGATAAAACTTATGCCTCTTTTAACTGGGGAGACACCCGTATCGTCATGTTGGATTGTGGAGAAGATAAACCGGACGACCATTGGGTATATTATGGCTTGAACGATTTTACCCAATTGCGTAATGAACAGGTTGATTTTCTGAAAAAAGAACTGTCTGCCAAAGAATTCAAGAAAGCAAAGAAACGTGTCCTTATTCATCATATTCCGCTTTACGGTAATTATGAAAAGAATCTCTGTGCGAATCTTTGGACTAAATTATTAGAAAAAGCACCTTTCAATATCAGCCTGAACGCACATACTCATAAATACGCTTACCATCCGAAAGGGGAACTGGGTAATAATTATCCGGTTATTATTGGTGGAGGATATAAGATGGACAGTGCTACGGTGATGATTCTGGAAAAGAAGAACGATGAATTGAGGATTAAGGTGCTGAATGTAAGAGGAGAGGTTTTACTGGATATAACTGTTTAAAGTCTCTAATAACTTTATAAAAAATGGAGGTGCGCCAGACTTTTAGACACACCTCCATGAATTAGTTATTTCATAAAGTGCTATTCGGAGAAATATGTATAATAGAAATTCTCTATATATCCGTCATAGTTTTTGCTTTCCTCTTTGATACAACTGTTCTCGTCATATTCAAATGTGTAAGTAGCTGTACTGGATGAATGTTGCCAACCACTGCTCGTATGGCAATTAGCCGAAGCTTTTCCAAAGAGACCAGTTTCAACCAGCCAACGACTAGCTCCACTGCTTTCCGCATAGATACAATGTGCTCCGCTCACATTAGGCACGGCAGAATAGGTCTGAACTTTAAACTGCTCTACTCCATCTGAAAATCTGGTCCATTGCATAATATTTCCATCTTCTATGGTGATGTTAGATGCAATATTGCCATTCTTTTCAACTTTGGTCATGTAGCCATTCTCATCATAAGTATATTCGTAAGTGTTGGAACCATCTACAAAAGTTGCAACATAACCTTGGTCATTTAAAGTCATGTTATATGCGTTCTTACCTGTCACTGTGATATTATTTCCGTCATAAGCAAAGAGCCATTCTCTATCCAATTCTCCTTCATATAACCTGTATACACGTTTTACAGTACCATTATCATTATATTCGTAATACCATTTATCCCAGTCGTCCGCAAAAGTGGCTATCCGATAAACTGTTACTTCAGAGGTTGTTGTAAAAGTGATTTCTGCATAGTCTGAATCTTCAAAATAGATTGATCCGGTTTTTTGAGCTTTTACTTTGAATGTATAACTTTTTTCCGGCTCTAAACCTGTCAGTTGAATTGTATTTTGGTCAGTACTTTGTTCACTACCGTTGTTCAAGCTATAAATATAAGCTGTTGCGTTTCCTATGGCTTTCCATGTAATAACAGCAGAACTCTCTTTTACATCAGGAACAGTAACTTCCGGTTTATCCAGAATGTTTGTACTGGGATGATTGTCGTCATCACTGCAAGCAGTCGTACCTAGTACTACTGCCAGCATGGCTAATAAGTAAAAATACTTTTTCATGTTGTTCTATTTAAGGTTAATAATTAGTTTCCGGCAACTACTATCATTCCCAAACCAACCAGGAAGAAGATAAACATCAAGGCCAGTAGTTGATTAACAGATTTCGTTGAACCTTTAAATTCTTTCCAGATAAATACTCCCCAAATAGCGGCAATAAGTGGTGCGCCTTGTCCTAGTGCATAAGATACCGCCGGACCAGCTTCTCCTGATGCGATATAGCTGAACGCGGAACCAAGTCCCCATATCGCTCCACCAAGCATTCCGCATATATGAGTTTTCGTGTTTCCTTTAAAGTATTCGGAGTAGCTGACTTTTTCTCCGACAAAAGGATATTTCATTACTAATGTGTTGAAAACAAAATTGCTTAATAATACGCCTATTGAAAAAACAAAGATGGCAGAATAAGGAGTCATCATTCCTATAGCAGGAGAATTGAAGTTTTCTACGTCCATACCTTTCACTACGAACCGGTAGAACAAAGACATCAGTACACCGGCAATTAATGCAATGATAATTCCCTTTTTGTTGTTTTTCCTGCTTTCTTCTCCCTTTTGCATTTTTCCGGAAGCCACTCCATTGCAAATGATAGCAATAACAATGAGAGCTACACCGCCAAATAAAAGCAAAGGATTGCCAGTCGGAATCCCCAGATAATTGACGATTACCCCTAATACCAATGCAATGCCAACTCCTAAAGGAAAAGCTACAGACATACCGGCCAAGGAAATAGACGCTGAAAGAAGAATGTTTGAAGCATTAAATATTACGCCCCCCAAGATAACCCAACCAATGCTGTCTCCTGATGCTTGTCCCAGATCTTCCAGAAATGAACGTCCGGTATCTCCATGGCTACCCATAGTGAAGCCTAGTAAGATGGTGAACAATACCATTCCAATCACATAATCCCAATAAAAAAGTTCATAACGCCAATTTTTGGAAACTAGTTTTTGGGTATTACCCCAGGAACCCCAACAAATCATGGTTACGATGCAGAATATAACTGCCAATAAATAACTGTTTACTGTGAACATACTATTAGTATTTAATTGTTAAACATGAATTCTGTTATTTAAATATAGTATCCAATCTTCCCAATAAGTGAAAACATTGGCTTCCTTACATTTTCTTGACCGGAACTCATGTTCCAGGTCCGATTCTTTCAAAAGGATATGTATATTACTACTAAAACCATATTCTTTTGATTCGGGTAGTATCTCTATCCAGCATCTGGGATATCTTTTGTGAGAGTTGACTGTTTTTATAAGATTTTGAGCATCATTCTCGTTGCCGATGGCATTAACACAGACTATGCCGGTAAACAAATTTTCTCTCTGAATGGCTTCTATACCTTCTTTGATATTATCTCCCAAAGTGATTAAAGCCCGCATACGTTGGGAACCTCTGATGCCGGAGAGTTGCTTTTCTATATCAGAAATTGTTTCTGACAGGTCTGTGTTAGCCTTTACGAAACTAAGAACTGCAGGCCATGTTTTATTCTCATCTACCATTTGATGAAACTGACTGACGAGAACCTTTTGCTGTTGTTCGTTGATTTCTCCCTGTACATAGATAATAGGATATTTTCTTGTGCTTCCTTGAGCCTGTTCCGGATAATAGACCGTTGCATTGGCTGTTTGGATAAACGGAGTCTCATTCGGAAGACTACTCTCACTATTTCCTGACTGCTTCCCATTGAAATATTCGTTTATGAATCTGAATGCTTTGGGCAGTGCAGTATTCCAGCAGGCGAAATCATGTCCTCCTGAACGTACTTCCCATTCATGAGGTATTTGTCTTTCCAGTAATAATCGGTGCAGTTCTTCATTACTTTCGCAAAGAGTACCTTCTTTATCTCCAATATCCAGCATGATGCCAAATCCTTTTAAATCGGAATTGCGGAGGGTGGAAAGAATGTGGTAGGGTGAATGTTGTTTATAGTAACTGGTTAGGCGCTGCTTACCATTCTTTCCCACTCCTCCGAAAATCCGTCCCCATTGATTGTCCCATCCTTTTTGTGGCCCTTCTTCCATGTATTGTTTTTCTGTACGGATGGATGGCGATAACGCAACGACAGAGCCGAATAAGTGGCGGTTGCGCAGACTAACGGATAATGCTCCGAATCCTCCCATAGAGAAACCAATGATCGAGCGTCCATTAATATCCTTGCGAGTACGATAGTTGTTATCTATATATGGAACCAGTTCTTTGATAAAGAAAGTTTCATAAAGGGAGCTGCCATCATAAGTGTCACTGTAATAAGACAGGTAACCGTCAGGAATAACCATAATGAAAGGTTGAATCTTTCCTTCTTTTATCATTTTGTCCATTACACGGGCAACGTTGCCGTATTCGAGCCAACTGGTATAATCACCTCCTATTCCATGAAACATGTATAAGACTGGATATTCTGTATCTGAATGTTCATAACCTTCCGGTAAGATAATGGAGTAGGAGACTTCTTGCTTTAGGGACGGACTGTAAATACTCATCCCTTCTTTTTCTATGGGAAGTGCCCAAGCTCCATCTATACCTGATAGAAATAGGATAATATATAACAGTATCTTCTTCATATTATTTCTTTATTAACTGTTCACCAATATAATAACTCATTGAATAAATACCTGTTTGGGCGGACTGTTCACTATCCTGTCCGTTTCTGACACGATATTGCACCGGAGCTTCTGCACCTCGCAATCCATTGAACAGAGTAAAGATGCTATTGTAGTTGCTGCCTTCGTCTGTTATGTCCAAATAATAGATTTTGGCACGATTCTCGGCAGAAAGGTTGATAATATCCGCGTCTTCTGCAAAGAAAAAGTTGATAGCAGGGGCATTGCCTGTTGACTGATTGTATAAGTAATCAGCTTCTGAACCGTATGTTAATCCTAATCTGAAATCTGCATTGCTTTCCGTATGAACCGTCTTTTCCACAGCATCGGTAATAGCTGAAAAATTTGTTTCATTTAGAATCATTTCTTTCACATTAAAACCTGCGATTATCATACGTTTGATTTGCATAAGAGAATCTAATGCCACTGCCACTTTCTTTGTTGTAAGATCAACATTACCTTCTCCTTTGCTGTAATAAAGAATTTTGTAAGTTAGTTCGGAATTGTAGTCATCCGGTAACCATAGTTCGATATTGGAATTACCTACTTTTATGTTTTTATTAGTAGCATGTAATTCCTCTGTGAATTTTTTCAGAGTTTCCTGCGGATAGTTTTCTCCTTTGAATGAACGTTCGATAAAAGGCAGTGCCTCTTTCATGGATTCACGCCAATAACTGTCAGTGTGGGCACCGTTCCGTACACGATATTCGTGCTTGATATTTTTGTCCCGTAATAGAGAATGTAATTCACCGTTTCCTGCATATAGTCTTTCTTCATCATCACCGCAGTCTATGTAATACCGTACTGTTTGAAATGTGGAACTTGGTTTATCCTTGAAAAAGTGTAGCGGACATTGGCTTTTATAATAGCTTGTCAGCCTGCCTGTTCCTGTCTGGCCGTTTCCTCCGAAGTTGTTTCCCCATTGAAGATTCCAACCGTCTTGTGACAAAGAGATGTATTGTTCATCTGTATTTAGAGAGGGACTTAATCCTATTGAAACCGAGAATGTTTCAGGATGTTGCGATGCTATACTTAATGCCCCGAAACCTCCCATAGAGAATCCGGCAACAGCTCTTTCCGTCTTACTGGCTGTTGTTCGGAACCGCTTATCAATCAGGGGTACGAGTTCATTAATGAACATATCCATATAGTTGAACTTTCCGTCATAGCGGTTGCAAAAATAAGAGTTGAAACCTTCCGGCATGATGTAGATCAATGGGCGAATACTACCATTGCTGGTTTGCGCATCAGCTATGCTTTGAATATTCAGACCTGAAGGTCCCCATGAACTTTGGTTCCCTCCCCAGCCATGTAGAAGGAAAACTACTCCATATTTACCCGTACTTTCCGATAGATACTCTTGAGGCAGTAATACGGAATATTTGATTTCTTGTCCTAATATTTTGCTGTAAAAACTTTGATCGGGATTATAGCGTTTGGTAAACAGTTCCGGTGTATCGGTCTGTTCGCCTTCGGACGGACTGTTATCATCAGACGAACATGATAACAATCCGTAGGAAAATAATAATAAGGCTAATAATAGGAGTAGTTTTCTATTCATGGCTTCTCTCTTTTATTTATAAGGATTGATTGGCTCTGCCGGTGTGGATGAATAAACCACCATGTCTTTACATTGAACGGCATATTTTTCATTTGGATTAATCCATTTAATAACCAGTTTGTGAGGTCCTTCCTCTAAATCATAATTATAGAAAATGTCATACTTTCTTTTTATGTAGTCATAAGGCATTTCTATGGTTTCTACTTTCTTGCCGTCAATGTAGGCCTCCAAGATGGCGATGTAATTGTCATTACTATCTTTAACATCTTGTCTGATCATCCCCATTAAAACAACTCCCTTGCCATTGAACTCAAATGTTTTTTCTGTACCGAGATCATATTTGATAACTCTTCTTTCAGAAGGATATAAGCCTTCAAAAGAGACTTCCCATGCTACGGTTTTTGGCTTCTGAATCGTGGTATAGTATTTATCTCCTTTTATTTTTCCTCCGTTTGCTTTTAATACATCACTCAATAGTTTGAGATTAATGTCGTATACAGAACTTAAAGAGATATCTGTGTAGGGGAACTTAATATTTTCACATCTTTCGAGTGCCGGTTTCCAGTATTCGGGGATAGCCTTGTAGCCTTGTATGACTCCAAGAATTCCTGCGGCAGTTGCCGGGTTACAGTCGGAATCTTGTCCGCAACGAGTGGCTATATCCATTGTTTTGAAAAAGTCGCCGTTGCCATATAAAAGCCCCATCACACAGTAAGCCGCATTGATAGTGGCGTCAATGTTAAATGCATTGAATACCCCTTCCGGGCAGCCAATCTCAAAAGCATGGCGGTTTTCTATTTCCAGCCAGCATTTACGCCAGTCATCGGGATATTGTTTCCAATATTTAATAACGTCTGTGATGCAACGGTGAAATTTACTTTGTTCGGGTATTGTTTTAAGAGCTTCCGTGACAATTGTATAAATGTCGTTATTTACGTAAGCCAATGCATACATTGCTCCCATGTATACACCTCCATACCAACCGTCGCCGTAGTTCATGATATGCCCTATCTTGTCCGAAAAATCGGAGGCGGTATTTACCATCCCCGGACATATCATTCCAATGAAGTCTGCTTCAATCTGGAAATCAATATCGTCAGCGTGCGGATTATTTTTCCAATGTCCCGATGCCGGTGGCATAATACCGTGTAATATGTTATATCTGGCTGCCTGGTTGGCATGCCATAATTTGTAATCTGCATTTGCAAAGGCTTTGGCAAATGATTCGGCAGGGGCATTTATCCCTTCTTTTTGCATTACTTCCAGAAAGGTAAGATCCATATATACATCATCATACAATCCCGGATCTTCTGCAAAGATGTCCTTGCAATAGTCATCATACCAGATTATTGGAGTTTTCTCATGAATGATCGCTCCTCTGTATTTAAATTCTGTAGGACCGCCATAGGTGCATCCTAGGGTTTGTCCGGCCCAGCCTCCTTTAATTTTGTCGAGCAGTACCTCTTTACTTATTTCAACTGTTTTTCCATATTCTATTTGTGCCATTCCCGATATGGAAAAGGTAAATAGTAGAATGATGTTAGTCAGGACTTTTTTCATCTTAACTTATTTATTAAAGTAAAATCTATCATGTTCTTTTTTCTCTGAATAATACATTATGTCGTTGATGCGAATAATGTAGTCTTTTTTGCGGTTCAACCATTTCATTTTAACGTGGTGTCTTCCTTCCTTCATGAGGTATTTCCAGGCTGGTTCTACTTTGCGGTCTGTGTTTCTCATGGGTAAAGCTGCTACATGGTCCAGTTCTCCGTCAATCCATATTTCCACTTTAGCAACGTAAGGGTCATTGGGCTCTGCCAATCCGAACACCTCGGAACCGATGTGGCGTGTAGATACACGATTGATATAATCGGGAGTAATACTTCTTGTGCAGCAAATGTTGCCCCAGATAACAAATCCGTTACCATTGAAATCAAATTCAAATGTATCTGTCAGGAAGCAGTCTTTGCGTTCTCTATAAAGTGGATAGGTGTTTTCGAAATTTTGTTCTAAAGGAAGTACATCCGCCTTTTTGATTGGAATTTCTATCTCCCCACCAGATACTTTTCCACCTGTTTTGACTATGAGTTGTTTAGCTTGATCGAAACTCATTTGGTATGCTTTTGCCAACGACATATTCGTTCCTTCAAATGTAAAGTCTTCTACTTCTTTCAAAGGGTTTAACCAGAATGAAGGGATTTTATCATACCCATACATGACGCCGAGTACACCGCCGACTGTAGACGGATTACAGTCAGAATCTTGTCCGCAGCGTGTTGCAATATCGACAGAGTTGGTGAAGTCTCCTTTACCGTAGAGCATAGCTAATGCTACGAAAGCGGAATTGAGCTTGGCGTCAATATTAAAGTTTAGAAATACGCCTTTGGGACATCCTACATCACAGTTCCATTTTTCTTGCAGGAAGTACCAGCAATCTTTCCAGTTGTCCGGGTGCAAAGAATGGAAATTGATTACATCCTGAATACATTGATGGAATGTACTCTCTTCAGGTATGACAGAGATTGCGGTTTTTAGAATCGCTTCAGGACTTTTTTCATAGAAAGCGGAGCTATAAAGAGCTGCTACGAAAGCACCGCCATAAAAACCGTCACCACTGTTCATAATGTGGCCTACTCTGGAGGCGATATCCAATGCTTCCGGCAGCATTGCCGGAGCCATCAGACCAATGAAGTCTGCTTCGATCTGGAAATCCAGATCGTCTGCATGTGGGTTATTCAACCAATGACCGGAAGCCGGTGGCATGATACCTTGGCGGATATTATATCTGCCTGCTTGGTTAGCATGGGCCAAATGATAATCAGCGAATGCAAATCTTTTGGCAAGTTCTTCTTGTGAACAATCCAGGCCAAGTTCATCAAATGCCTCAACAAACGTGCAATCGTTATAAATATCATCGAATAATCCGGGTTTCTTTTCCCACCAATATTTTACGTAACCTTCCGCCCAGGGGATTGGCTGGTAATCTTGAATATAAGTTCCCGTGAACTTAAACTCTGTAGGTGCTCCGAAAACAACACCAATGGTTTGTCCGGCCCATCCTCCTTTAATCTTATCTAAAAGTTCTTTATCAGATAACTTTAAAGTTTTTACAGGCTGGGCTTGTACGTTGAGAGCAAAAAGCCCTATAATACATATCGTAATTATTTTCCTCATTTTTCTCCTCCTTTATTTCTCATAAACTCCCAACTCGGTGATAGAGATGAATGATGATACATTCTTTGTGTATTTATGCCAGTGTTCCTGCACTTTTGCATCCATTAGTACGCGTATTCCCTTGGTTTTTACTGCCGGGAATTCCAAAACATATTGTGCAAACGGAGGTTGGAAAAATACAATATCGGTTTCGGGAAGTGCCGGAGTTGATTTGAATTTACCTACGTCATACCAATGTCCGTCATTTCCAAGATATTGAATGTTTAGAGAAGTAAACCATCCTCCGAACTCTTCCAGACAGCCCATATCTAAAACAAGCATATTGATGTTATGCTCTTCTTTCCAACCGTATCCGAAATAGTCTATTTTAGGCAGATTACTTTTGGCCGCTAATGAATAAAATACAGATCCTACGCCATCTTTGACTCCGTCATTAATTACTTCTACATTTGTTGCGTACATCGGTTTTCCAAAGGTAATCCAGCAAGAATCGAGTACTTCTTCGTTTAGTTTGCGGATATTGGCGTAGATAGTGTCAGCCTTTGGGGCTATATTCTTGGTTTTAACCAATAACTCAAAATCTTTAGTAATTGAGTTCTTGTTATTTGCGCTTAACTGTAGGGTGATCGGATATTTTCCGGCTTCTGTAGGAGTTCCTGCCAGTTTACCGTTTTGGAATGTAATTCCTGCCGGAAGTTTACCTTTTACCAGTTCCCATTTGAGATCAGCATTTGTTTTGCAGGCAAATGAGTAATCGGTAGGATGTCCGATTTCCAAGTCCGGATTCGGACCGATACAGAATTCCATAGGGGGGATGAATTGTGCTTTGGGGTTAACATATACCATATCACCCTTTACTTTTCCTCCTTTGGCACAAACCAGTTCGATTGCTTTGTTGTAAGTACGTTCAATCATGTCTTCAATGGAAGCATCAGGCATATCAAACCTGGTGATATTGATATATCGGTCATTGAAGGGCTTTTCCCAGCCTTCGATAGGTTTGGTCAAACTTTCGGGAAGAGACTTTGCACCATACATTACTCCTAGAAGTCCGGAGATAGTGGCTGCCTGATTGTCGCAGTCAAATCCCATTGCACAGCTTAAATCCAATGTCCGTTGGAAATCTCCTTCGCCATACAACATAGCCAAAATCCCGCATAATCCGTTCAGATTAGCATTCCAGATTGTTTTTGTCATGGCTGGTTCATCTATGTAATATTTTTTAGCCATGATTTGACGTGCTTTTACCCAATCTTTAGGATATTTGTCATATAAAGCAATCATCTCTTTTACAGCTATCGCATATCTGTCATCAGCAGGCAGTTCTTTCAAGGCTCGTGTAATCAGTTTGCGGATATCCTTGCAGAAAAAAGCGTCAGCGTACATTGCACCATATAGGACAGTGGGAGATACTGCCCACGAATCGCTTGTGATACGGGCCGCCCAATCACTTTTTCCTGCAGCATACGAAATCATTCCCGGTGCTGTATACGCCCATATCTCATTGATTAATTGAGGGTCGATCTGATACCAGTGCGGATTCAGATTTTCGTCACCTGTGAACGGAGGGGTGAATCCAAGATGCATTAATCCGAGTGCAGCCCTATTGGCTAGCCATACACGGTCACGGATATGATACATCCATCCTTCACGCATATTGGCATAAGTAGGTTCTACGCCATATTTCTCCATTAATAGTAAGTAGATATACTCAACATCAGTATCGTCATCAGAGAATGCACCGTTATACTTCTGCAATTTATCTATGTTTTTAGTGTAACCGAATGGAAATCTGGATTCCGGGGCAGGTTCATCTACAAACTTGTTCTCAAAAGGAAGTCCATATATGTTTCCTACCATTTGCCCGATCCAAGCTCCGGCTATTTTGTCTTTTAACTCTGTCTTTGAAATCTTCTGTGCAGAGATAAATAAGATGTTAGTAATTAAAACAAGTAAAAAGATGATTGGTTTTTTCATACTTATCAGGGTTGATTTGTTGGAAGGTACACTTTTCTATGTGAACCTTCCAATTGTGGTTAATAATCTTTGTTTTGAGATAATTTTGGATTTGCATTTAAAATATCCGTAGGAATTGGAAATACATTTCTAAAAGTTTCTGAACTTTGGTCAGGGTGTGCCCAATATTTTTTCAGATATTTTCCGAAACGTATCATATCTTCATGGCGCCATCCTTCCCATGCCAGTTCTCTGCCTCGTTCTGCATAAAGTTCATCAATCGTCAATTGGCTTGTAGTATATGCATCAAGCCCTGCTCTTGTACGAATCTTCTTGAAGTCTGCCAGTTGGATGGCCTCACTTGTTCTGTTTTGTCGTACCAAAGCCTCTACATACATTAATACAACATCGGCATAACGGAAGATGGCAAAGTCGTTGTCCATACTAACTGTATATTCTTTTAAAGAACCATCAGTTTGGTAATGCCATTTCCAGCAGCGTGCACCGTCGTATGTGCCACGTCCTCCGTTGCTATTGTAATATTTTTCTTCGGGGAAGACAGGAGTATATTCGAAACCAAGATCCTTTCCGCTTAGGTCTACTTGAGGACCGTATAACCAGCTCTGACTTCTGCGAAGATCTTGTTCTGCGTATGTTTGGAAAAAGTCCGGTTGGCAGAGAAAACCCGACCATGGAGCTGACGGAATATTAAATGTTGCTTGTGATGCAGCTTCCAGTGTCAGCGTATGCAGATAAAATGAGTTACTGTCACCGCTAGTATATACTCTGTCATACAGGATTACAAAGATGTTCTCCTTAGAATCTTCATTTTTAATATCAAAATTAGTGGAATAAGAGTCTTCAATGCTGTAAGCACCTATATCCATAATGTCTTTACAGGCTTTCTCTGCTTTGTCATGCATTGGAGTACCGAACCATGCTTCTGCATTCAGATACATTTTCGCAAGAATACAATAAGCGGCAGCTTGTGTGACCCGTCCATAATTAGTATCTGAAGGCTCCCTGTCTAGGAACTCGATATTGTCATTAATTTCTTTTTCCAGATAGTTGAAAATATATTCACGACTTTTTTGTTCCGGGTATCCGGTTTCCGTGTAGTCAGTTGTGAAAGGTACGTTTCCCCAACAAGAAATGGCCTGATAATAGTAGAAAGCACGCAGTATTTTCATTTCAGCTATAATCTTCTCTTTTCCTTCAAACTGGATAGGTGATAATTCCGTTTCGTAAATAATTTCATTACATGCAGCAATACCATTAAATATCCAGTTCCATCCCCTTGTCAATAATTTATTTGCAGGTGGAATTTTATTCGTCTGGATTTCTTCATAACGTCCATTACTGTACCAGGAACCACCACAAGCGGGAACAGCACATTCATCAGAAGCTTGTAAAAGCAGTGTCCATAAACTTTGTTCGGAATTGTATCCTTGTAATTTCGTATATGCTCTACCTGCATTGGCTACCAGTTCCTTCTCATTTTTAAAGAAGTCATTCATCGCTACTCCTGTGTATACGGTTTCGCTAAGATCGGTACATCCGTATGATAATATACAGATAACGAAACTTAATATTATATTTGTCTTTTTCATGGTAATCTTATTTTTTTAGAATACTATATTAACTCCAAAAGTAAATTCTGTTGTACGCGGATAATAGCTCAAACTTTCCATACCGGGTTCCAGTCCGGAAAGGGCAACTTCTGGGTCGACACCAGAATAACCGGTGATACAGAATACATTCTGTGCAGTAAGAGACAATCTTAGTCTTTTTATCATTTTAGATGTGAAATCCCAAGTATATCCAAAGGTAACATTATCTAGTTTTAAATAAGAAGCATCCTCTATATATTTGGAGGAATATTTATAGGTCGTACTTGTGAAATTCGTTTGAGATAACCAGTTTGATGAGATATTTCTAAGTCCGATGCTGCTTAGATTTTCATATTCCATCGCATAGTTGTTCAGAATTTCTCCGCCGATAGATGCACGCAGTGAGAAACTCAAGTCGAATTTCTTATATCTGAAGGTATTACTCCAGCTAAGAGTGGCATCCGGATAAGCACAGCCAATTTTTTCCCATTGTTCTTCCGGTACGGAACCGTCTGCATTTTGTCCTAGCAATACATCTTTTCCATCTGTATCAGTTCCTAACCATATAGGGCCGTAGAAAGTACCCAATGACTGCCCTTCTATCAGACGTTGAGTGTAGCAGGCAGCACTTGTAGACCATCCCACCTTGTACGTTCCGTTAGTAAACTCGTCATTAGTGAATTTCACCAATTTGTTTTTATTGTGTGAAACGGTCAGTGAGGTATTCCATGTAAAGTCTCTAGTGTTAAAAGGTGTACCGGATATTGTTAATTCAACTCCTTCGTTAGTTACTTTTCCAACATTCGTAAACAGGGTATTATACACATAAGGAGGAGTCGGTACGATATAGTCATACAACAAGTTAGAAGTAGTCCGTTTGTAATAATCGAAAGTGAATGAAAGGCGGTTATCAAACATTGTCATATCAACACCAACGTTGAACTCTGCTTTTTTCTCCCATTTTAGATCTGGATTTGCATTACTTGCAGGTTGATAAGTATTAATCCATTGGCCATTGTAATAGAATTTACCGGCTGTAGTCATCATCATCAAAGATTTGTAGTTTGAGAAATCTTGGTTACCGGTAACTCCGTATCCGGCTCTCAATTTTAAATCATCGATCCATTTGACATTCGAGAGGAATTTCTCTTTATTTATACGCCAACCTACGCTGACAGCCGGGAACCATCCCCACTTATTATTGTCACCGAAACGGCTGGAACCATCACGACGTAGTGAAGCTGACAAAAGATATTTATCATCGTAGTTGTACATAAAACGTCCGAAGAATCCGATATATGTATTATCTTCTTTATTGGATGACATACTGGCTTTGCCTTCAGTAAGATTTGTTCCTGTCCCGATGTTATGAGTCTGGTTGTCATCGAAGTCGAAACCGGAATTTGTCATGGATGCAGATGTGCTGTAAGTATACTGGTATGTATATCCGAGTAATGCCTGAATGGAATGTTTTCCGAAAATATTCGAGTAATTTAAAGTAGACTCATATTGTGTATCGTTTTCCTGATAGTTTTCAATATAGGCTTGCCCGTTTGTTCCTATTAAACTAGGATAATAATGTGTGTAATATTCACGTGTTTCATATTGTTCTTTGTCGTATGAAACAAAATTCTCCCATTTTAATCCTTTTATAGGCAATATGTTTAGAGTAGCACGGATATTTGCACCATAATTATCATTCTTACTTTCCATGTTCCTTTCGTTAATGATCGCTACCGGATTATAATATTCCATTGCTTTGATACGGCTATATCCTCCGGCATCCGGATCGCTGTCGTCATAAACAGGCTCTGTTGGATTATGGGTAAATGCCTGCATAAAAGCACTTGTAGAGGAAGGACTGTATTTGCGATGAATGATATTCAGGTTATAATCCAAATCGACCCATTTATCTAATAATGACTGGCGAATATTGGTACGTGCCATTAGTTTTTCGGAGCTATTATGCTTTTGCAAGCCATCGCTCTTTTCATAATTGAAAGATGTGTGATGTGAGAACTTCTCGGAACCTCCGGATATAGACAAGTTGTGCTTATGGCTGAACGGAGTTTGCGTAATTTCTTTAAACCAATCGGTATCACTGTCAAAGATATAACTTTCCAATTCTGGGCGATACTCCTTGATAACAGATTTGTATTCGCTTGCCGATAAAGGTTTTGCTCTGCGTGAAACGACTCCCACGGTGAGTTGTCCATCATAAGAAACTTCCGTTTTGCCACTTCTTGCACGTTTAGTTGTGACGATGATTACTCCATTCGTACCTCTTGTTCCATAAATAGCAGCTGCCGAACCATCTTTTAATACGTCTATAGATTCCACTTCCTGGAAGTTGATATTTCTGATATCTGCACCTGCCACCCCATCAATAATAATTAATGGACCTTGGCCTGCGGAAAGTGTGTTTGTTCCGCGAAGTAATACTTCATATTTGGCTGTCGGATCAGCACCGTTCGGGTTGATAATTTGTAATCCTGCCACTTTTCCTTGCAACATTCCCATAGCATTGGTGAATGTTCCGGGATTGAGGTCATCTTTCTTCATGCTGGTAACCGATCCTGTAAGCTCTTTCTTTGTGGTAGAGCCGTAGCCGATTACTACAACGTCATTAAGCACTTTCGAGTCTTCGCGCAGGTGTATTACAAGCTGTGTCTGATTTCCTACTTGTTGTTCAACAGTTGCATAACCTACATAAGATATAACCAATACATCAGAAGGATTCGCTTTTACATTGAAGGATCCATCAACTCCTGTAATAGAACCATTTGTTGTACCTTTAACAAGGACACTGGCACCGATAATGGGTTCATTTGCTTCATCGAGGACTGTACCTCTTATTGCCTTCTGGGCAATAGCATCATTGCTCATCAAAGAAAATACTATTAACAACATACTTGTCAATAGACCGTGGATTGAACATTGTTTTATCATAATAACAGAATTAAGGATGATTATTGTATTTCTTTTCTCAAAGGTATAGATACTTGTGCTCCCATTCTGGTAACAGAAATAGAAGAGGCTTTACTTGCAAATATAATTGCATCTTTTAGATTTTTGCCCTCAGACAGAGCTACGCACAATCCGCCGCAGAATGTATCTCCGGCAGCGGTTGTGTCTACTGCTTCTACCTTGAAGGCTGGAATGTGGATAAACTCATTGTTTTCATAGGCGAGAGCTCCTTTGGCTCCCATCGTAATAATGACAGTTTTTATGCCTTTCGAACTAATATAACGAATCGCTTCTTTTGCCGATTCATCATCTGTAATGTGCATTCCCGAGATGATTTCAGCCTCTGTGACATTAGGAATAAGAATGTCGACATTGGCTAATAAATCGTCAGGCAGTTGTTGGGTAGGGGCAGGGGCGGGATTTAATATAACGGTAATTCCATCTTTTTTCGCCATTTTGGCTGCATAAGTGACACTCTCGATTGGAGTTTCCAACTGCATGATGACGATGGATGCCTGTTTGATGGCAGGTTCTGCATGCTGTATGTCATCAATAGATAAAGTCCCGTTGGCTCCGGAAGCAACAACAATACAGTTTTCCCCTTTTTTGTCGACATTGATAAGAGCTACTCCTGACGGTTCCTGCGGGGTAATTCCTACATAAGTAGTGTCGATCTTTTCTTTGTGAAACATTTCCAAGGTTTCATTTCCAAAAATGTCATTCCCTATTTTACATATGAAAGTGACATCTCCTCCTAGTCTTGCAGCAGCTACGGCTTGGTTAGCTCCTTTGCCGCCATGATTCATTAAGAAGTTTCCTCCCAGAATTGTTTCTCCTGGTTTTGGTAGACGGTCTGATTTGATAACCATGTCCGTATTACTACTACCTATCACTACGATTTTCTTCTTTGTGTCCATATAATGAGTATTAAGTATTAAGGCGAATTGAATCATAAACGATGCGCAATCGTTTGCGCAAATATAGAAATTTTTTTCAAAACAAAATATTTTTCTTGCTTTTTTCTCAAATAAAATGTTATTTTTGCAAAAAACGACCAGTAATGAAGAAAACTCTGATTGATGTATCAAAGAAAACTGGGTACTCTATCTCTACGATTTCTAGGGTCTTAAATGGGAAATCGGAGAAATATAGAATAAGCCAGTCTGCTAAGGAGGTTATTTTGCAGTCCGTTAAAGAATTGGACTATCAGCCTGATATAGTTGCGCAAAGTTTGCGCAACAACACGACATATACTATAGGCCTTCTTGTACCACACATAGATAATCCTTTTTTTGCCAATATAGCAAGTGTTGTCATCCGTGAAGCACAACGTTATAATTATACTGTCATGCTTATCGATACCCTCGAAGATCCTGTTCAGGAAAATAAAGCTATTGATTCGCTTCTATCGCGTAAAATAGATGGGATTATTTTGGTTCCAACCGGTGAAAACCCTTCTAAACTCGAGGAGATTAGTACTAAAACTCCGATTGTGCTAATTGACCGCTATTTTGAGAAGCATAATTTGCCATACGTAGCTACTGATAATTATGTAGGAGCTTATCAGGCAACGAAATTATTATTAGAATCGGGGCATAGTAAGATTCTCTGTATTCAGGGGCCGGATATTTCTATAACGACTAAGGAACGTGTGCGCGGGTATCTTGATGCGCTTCGCGAAGCTGGTTATCAAGATAACGCAATGATAAGAGGAAATGAGTTCTCGATTCAGAATGGTTATATTGAGACTAAGTTGGCTCTGAACTCTACTACAAAACCTACTGCTATATTTGCGTTAAGTAGTACAATTCTTTTGGGAGCCGTCAAAGCATTAAATGAGCATAAAGTGAGAATTCCTCAAGATATGTCTATCATTTCGTTTGATGATAACTTATATCTGGACTATCTAAATCCTCCTATAACTCGTATTGCACAATCACTGGAGAATATTGGCATTATTGCGGTAAAAATGTTGATGCAGAAGATTTTGGAAGAAACTGAACTACATTCGGAGATTCTTTTGAAACCTAATATTATAAAACGGGATTCGATAAAGGTGTTAACTGATAGAAAGTAGTATTTTAGATAATAGAAAAAATCGGGCTTGAACAATGTCAAGCCCGATTTTTTACATATTAATACCGTTTCTTATGCTGCCGGATCCGGTGCTTCACCACCACCTTCGTTTCCACCTTCTCCGTTGCTTCCATTTCCATTGTCAGGCGTACTTGACACCATTGCCTTTTGACACCAACTATATGAATTTATAAGTATCAAGAGTTCTGGGCTTAGTTGTAATTCTTGGGGATTGGGGGGATTTGATTCAGGGCAATCACATCCCTAAAAATTGATTCATTCCTGCACGGTTTTGAATCAATTGCCACTAATGATTTCATTAGTTACTTTTAGGTAATTACTTCCCTATTAATATGTATTTCATAGCCTAATGAGTTTTCGTTTGACTTAAGTCAAACGAAAACTCATTAGGCAATCAAAAAAATAATATAGGCAAGAAGAAAAAATAAAAGTAGCATAGTGGCGAGGTATAATTAACGATAGCATAGTTCATTCATTTCCGTACCGGGAATGAATCTATTTTTAAGGGTGTGATTGCCCTGAATCAAATCCCCCCAATTTTCAGACTGAGCCGAGTTCTGGTGGAATCACTCATATGTGAGGTGGATGTTGCTCATTCTTTTTCAGGTAAAGACACTAATTTATGTATTAAATGAGAAAATACTATCTACCCCTTTATATTTTCTTTTAAAAACGATACCTTTGAAGTGTTTTCTTTCTTTTTTATCAAGTATGGATTGATTTCCGGTAAATTTTCTCATATATTTCAAATTAATATTCATTAACTTATTTGCCGTAATACTTTTTAATATCTCTTGTGTATTAGCTAATAGATATTGAACTATTAACTTTAAAGACTAATATTATGGAAAAAGATTCTCCTTTTTCATCCACCGGCAGAAGGTGTATTGTAACCCTAATGTGCATATTTGTCACTGCTTTTGTTTATGCACAACAGCAAAAAATATCGGTTAGTATCAAAGAGCTTCCTCTTAAAGAGGCTATCAGTCAGATAGCAGAGAAGGCATCGATGAATGTAGCCTATAGCAAAGAATTTGTGGATACGAGTAGGAAAGTGTCATTGGAGGTAAAAGACACAGAGGTAAACAAAGCGCTAACTCTTTTGCTAAAAGGGACTAACATTGGGTTCCGTTTCCTGGATGACAGTATTTTATTTTATAATAAAGAATATCAAAATAAAACTGAACCTGTTGATTCGCAAGGAGAGAAAAAGGAACTGTATGTGAAAGGTAAAGTTACTGACGAGAATGCGGAACCGATCATCGGGGCTACCGTATCGGTAAAAGGATCGGCCACAGGTACAATCACCGATATCAATGGTCAGTATTCCATCAAGGTACCCTATGGGAGTACACTTCGGTACTCATACGTCGGCTACCGTGAAGAAAGCGTCATAGCGAAAGCAACGACAGTAAACGTAGTGATGAAAGAGAATGCTGTCAGTCTGGAAGATGTAGTAGTTGTAGGTTATGGCGTGCAAAAGAAAGTGAATGTAACAGGTGCCGTATCTATGGTTAAAGCGGAGGCTATTGAGAACAGGCCTATTACTAACGTAACTACAGGGCTACAAGGATTGTTGCCTGGAGTTAGTATTGTTTCCTCTTCGGGGCAGCCGGGTGCTGTGCCCAGCATCAACATTCGTGGTACGGGAACCATCAACAGTAGTACAGCACCTTTGATTTTGATTGACGGAGTAGCCGGGGGAGACATCAACTTATTGAATCCTTCGGACATCGAAAGCGTATCAGTACTGAAAGATGCCGCCTCATCGGCCATTTATGGAGCACGTGCCGCTAACGGTGTTATTCTTGTAACGACTAAAAAGGGAGAAAAGAAAGAGCGCGTAGTATTTCAATATAACGGATATGCCGGATTCCAGACTCCCACAGCATTGCCCGAACTTGTTAATGGAAGGGAATACATGGAGCTCTCCAATGAAGCCATGAGTGCTGCCGGATTTTCCAAGCCCTATACACAAGAGGCTTTCGATAAATATGATTCGGGACTGTATCCCAACGAATATTCCAATACTGACTGGATTGACAAAATATACAAAAGCCGGGCTTTTCAAACGGGGCATAATGTGAGCGCACGGGGGGGAAGCGAGAAAACCGGATTTTTTATGTCGTATGGTTTTCTGGATCAGGATGGACTGGTTGTAGGTGACGGATATAGTTCCAAAAGACATAATGCGCGTATCAGTGTAAACACGGAGGTATATGATCGTTTGAAACTGACCGGACAGATGAGCTATGTTGATTTCTATAAAAAGGACTTGGGTTATAGCGGCACGTCAGGAGTATTCCGCCTGTCACAGCGTATGTCTCCGTTACTTCCCGTCATGTGGCAAATTCCTGACGAGAATGGCCGGATGGTGGATAGTGAGAACTGGTCGTACGGTTCGGTACGTAACCCCTTGCAGGTGGCCTATGAGTCGGGAATGGAAGAACGGAAAACACGTGTGCTCAATGGTATTTTCAATGCAGATCTCAAAATTATAGATGGACTAAACGTAGGTATGCAGTACTCTGCAAATATATATACCCGCCAGGTGGATGAGTTTAACCCGAAGATGTTGTCTTATTACTCGGACGGTAGCCCGTTGAAAGCAAATGAAGATGCCAAGGACTATATCTCACAAAGCCATCTCGATGTTATGACCCAAACGTTGCAATTCACCCTGAACTTTAATAAAACCATAGGACGCCACGAGTTGGGAGCATTGATGGGATTTTCGCAAGAGTGGGAAAACAGAAGCACACTGGGTGCTACACGTGATAATGTGATGGTTGAGGATATTCACGTTATTAGTGCCGGAATGATTAATTTTATGAATAGCGGAACAAAAGACGAGTGGGCTTTGCGTTCTTACTTTGGTCGTGTCAACTATGCTTTTGACGGTAAATACCTGTTTGAAGCTAACCTGCGTGCCGACGGAACTTCAAGATTTGCCAAGGGCAATCGTTGGGGATATTTTCCATCATTCTCGGCAGGATGGAACTTTTCACGTGAAAAATTCATGGAGTTCGCTACTTCGGTATTGAGCTCGGGTAAGCTGCGTGCTTCCTGGGGTGAGTTGGGGAATCAAAACATTCCCGGTAATTACTACCCCTACTTGTCACCTATCATAACCGAAGAGTCTTATCCTATCGGAGCTTCTAATACACCTGTTATGGGACTTTGGCAAAACAAAATCGGTAATCCCGACATCAAGTGGGAAACCATCCGCATGCTTAATTTCGGGGTAGACCTTAGTTTTTTGAACAATAGACTGAATGTGGACTTTGATTGGTATAAGAAAGAAAATATTGATGCATTGGTTCGTCCCGATGTTCCGGCTATTGTCGGGGTTTCCAGTAGTAACGTAGGTTATGTCAATCTTGGTAAGATTGATGTCAAAGGATGGGAACTTAATCTGTCATGGCGTGATAAGATCGGAAGTGTAAATTACAATCTCGGGTTCAATCTGTCGGACGCCCGTAATAAGATTACCGATTTGGGTGGAACTCCGGAGTCGCTGACCAGTACGGCTTCCGGTTCGTATCGTCGGGTAGGTGATCCGATAGGTGCTTTCTATGGTTATCTGACTGATGGACTGGCGCAAGTGTATGACTTCGAATCGGTGAATACAACTACAGGTAAGTACCAGAAACCAAAATTTCCTCTTGTTGCATCACAAAACGGCATTGTACAGCCCGGAGATATTAAGTATCGGGACATCAGTGGTCCTGACGGCGCTCCCGACGGGGTAATTGATGACTACGACAAAGTGGTGTTTGGCGAGAAAGAGCCCCATTACACTTATGCAATCAAGGGTGGCTTGGAATGGAAAGGCATTGATTTCAGTTTCTATTTGCAAGGCGTAGGCAAAGTTGCCGGTTACCTTGAGGATGAGGCTCGGCATGCGTTTATCAATGACTACTCAATCCCTAAAAAAGAGCATCTTGACAGATGGACGCCTATGAATCCAAATGCTTCTTATCCCAGACTTTATCAGTCACAGGAGCACAACAGGCTCTTCAGTGACTACTGGAAAGAGGATGCATCGTACTTGCGTCTGAAGAATATTCAGATAGGTTATCGTTTTCCTGCCCGGATGGTGGCACCTCTTGGCATTAATAGTCTTAGAGTATATGCTTCGGCAGATAACTTGTTTACTAAAACCGATTACTTCGGGGCTTATGATCCTGAAGTGAGGACCACCAGCGGAGATGTCTATCCGCAAGTAAAAACCTATGTTTTTGGATTATCAATAACATTCTAACCTATTAAACGACTATAAAGATGAAATACTCAAAATACTTTTTAATCATTGCTTTCTTTGGTATAGTTACCTCATGTAGCGATTTCCTGGATAGAACGAACCCTAACGAGCCGGACAATGTAACATTCTGGGTGAATGAAGATCAGCTTAAAAATGCCTTGCCTCCCTGTTACGAAGCTTTACAAAAAGACTATCTCGTGAATTGGAGTGAATCGACGGCCGAAACTGTTATGTGGGGGAATATTACTAGTGGACTAAGTAAGGTTTCGGGAGGCAAGCACTCTTATACTGACGGCTTCCCCTTCACTACCTATTGGACAGGAGCGTATAGCTATATTTATCGCTGCAATAATTTTCTGGACAACTATAATAAAGCGCAGGTAGCTCAAAATAAGAAGGACGTTTATGCCGCGGAAGTAAAAACCATCCGGGCGCTTATGTACTTTTACCTCACGACATTTTGGGGTGATGTACCTTGGGTAGGAGAAGTCATCCAGCCCGAAGATGCATATATCGAACGTACTCCCAGAGAGAAAGTCATCGACCAGCTCGTCGAGGATTTGAAATGGGCGGCAGAGCGTATGCCTGAAGAAAGGTATACGGGCGATAAACTGGGAAGACTCGACCGCTGGGGCGCTTTAGCTATATTGGCACGTATTGCCTTGCAAAACGAAAGATGGGAACTGGCTGCAAAAACGAGTGAATATATCATCGAAAACAGTCCCTATGGCCTGTATGAATACGAAAAACTATTTCATCACGAAGGGGATGTCGAGAATGATCCGAAAAATATCGAAGCCATCGTATATAGCCTTTTTGTACCTGAAATCCGTACACAAAGTCTACCCAATGAAACTTGCAGTCCGACAGACTATATACGCCTCAATCCAACGAAGTCATTAGTGGATGCTTATCTGTGTACAGACGGTAAACCGGCAAAAACCGGATTGGAATATTATAAAAAGACCGGTGTGCAGACCTCATCGTTATACAAGTCGCCTGAAGAGCATTATGTGGATTACTTCCAGAACAGAGATCCTAGAATGAAGATGACTTTATATGCTCCGGGTGACAAATGGCCGGGAGGAGATGACGGTGACCCTGATACAGATAAGGCCAACGAGATATTTAATCTGCCTCGTTTTGCTTCATTGCAAGATAATAATCGTGTGGGGGCAAATAGCCGTACAGGTTTCTATCTGAAAAAGTATAACGATATTGATTTGGCCGGCTCAAGTGTGGGTGGGCATGGGAATCTCAATGTCATCCGCTTTGCCGAAATCTTGCTGATTTATGCCGAAGCCACTTTCGAACTACAAGGCAAGAAACTGACACAAACACAGATTGATTACTCCATCAACAGGCTTAGAGATCGTGTGAATATGCATCGTATGAACCTTGACGAACTTAGCGCATGGGGGATGGATCTCGAAACCGAATTGAGAAGAGAACGTCGCATTGAGTTGGCAGGTGAAGGAACAAGATACGCCGATGTGATGCGTTGGCGTGAAGGCGAACTTCGCTTTGGACGTGCCATCACCGGTCCCAGCCTGAAAGTTTGTATGAACGATTTGGGCGCCAACCCATATCCCGATACCGGAGTAGATGAGTTTGGTGATGTTATCTACGAAAAGTCTACCGCGGAAGGCGGAGCACGCTACTTCGACGCAACGAAACATTATTTGTGGCCCGTGCCTAATCCCGAGCGTCAGAAGAATCCTCTGTTAGGACAAAATCCGGGCTGGGAAAAGTAATCATTAAAAAATAGAAACCATGTATTCAATGAAGAAATACTTATTATTGTTTTTATGCCTGACTTTGGGTGTTGCCTATGCGCAAGATACTCTACGGGTGCGGGTAATGACCTATAATTTAAGATTTGGCGAACTGGCATCTTTAGAGGAACTTGCTCATCACATCAAATCCTTCAAGCCTGATTTTGTGGCGCTTCAGGAAGTGGATAGCAAAACAGACCGTAAGCGTACCCCGCATCAGAAGGGGAAGGATTTTATATCCGAACTTGCCTATCATACAGGGATGTTTGGGCTTTACGGAAAAACGATTGACTATTCTACCGGTTATTACGGTATTGGGATGTTAAGTAAATATCCATATATTTCTGTCCAAAAGATAATGCTGCCCCATCCGGTCAAAGAGCATGAGAGACGGGCCATGCTGGAGGGATTATTCGAAATGGGTAATGATACCATTGTTTTTACCTCTACGCATCTGGACGTCAACTCTCAAGAAACACGGGCGGAGCAAATAAAATTTATTACCGGGCATTTCAAAAATTATAAATATCCTGTAATTTTGGGAGGTGATTTCAACGCGCGTCATTACTCGGAGGTAATACGTGGTATGGATAGTTGGTTTGCTGCAAGCAACGATGATTTTGGAATGCCGGCATGGAAGCCTGTGATTAAGATCGATTACTTGTTTGCTTACCCGCAAAAAGGATGGCGTGTGATTAGTACACAAACTGTTCAGTCGCTTTTGTCAGACCATTTACCGATTATTACGGAACTGGAATATGTGAAAGAAGCATCGAAGAAAAAATATTGATACTCACTTATAACATTTATGATTTTCTATGATACATACAATAATCAAGTATTTACTGATTTCAGCAACGCTTTTTTTCTGCTCATGCCACAAGCCTAAGACGGATATTATCACCCCCGCCAAACAGTTAATAGAACGTCAGATTGGGGAAAGAGCACAGTCTATCCACTTTGAATATATCGAACCATCCGAAGGTAAAGATATATTCGAAGTGATAGCAAGCGACGGCCGGCTTACCCTAAGGGGAAGTAGCTCCGTTGCTATCTGTTACGCTTTTCATACGTACATGAAAGAGGCCTGCAAGAGTATGAAAACATGGAGCGGTGAACACATAACGTCGGTGATGCCGTGGCCCGATTATGAATTGTATGAACAGGTGTCCCCTTATGAGTTGCGCTATTTCCTTAATGTTTGTACATTCGGCTACACTACCCCTTACTGGGACTGGGAGCGTTGGGAAAAGAAAATTGACAGGATGGCTCTTTATGGTGTAAATATGCCCTTGGCTACCGTGGCCAGCGAAGCCATTGCGGAACGGGTATGGCTGCGTATGGGATTGAACAAAGAAGAAATCCGTGAGTTTTTCACTGCCCCCGCACACCTTCCCTGGCATCGCATGGGCAATCTGAACAAGTGGGACGGTCCCTTATCTGATGCATGGCAACAGAACCAAATCGCTTTGCAGCATCAAATCCTGACCCGTATGCGCGAGTTGGGTATGCAGCCCATAGCGCCTGCGTTTGCAGGTTTCGTGCCGGAAGGATTCGTGCAGAAACATCCCGACACACAATTCCGGCACATGCGGTGGGGTGGTTTTGATGAAGAGTACAACGCCTATGTATTGCCACCGGATTCACCTTTTTTCGAAGAGATAGGCAAACTGTTTGTCGAAGAGTGGGAAAAAGAGTTTGGAGAAAATACGTATTATCTCTCGGATAGTTTTAATGAGATGGAACTGCCTATCGATAAAGAAGATAAAGAAGCGAAATATAAGTTATTGGCCGAGTATGGAGAAACGATCTATAAATCAATTACAGCCGGAAACCCGGATGCCGTTTGGGTTACACAGGGATGGACATTCGGATATCAACATTCATTCTGGGATAAAGAATCGCTTAAAGCCTTGTTAAGCAATGTACCTGATGATAAAATGATTATCATTGATTTGGGCAATGATTATCCGAAATGGGTGTGGAACACCGAGCAAACATGGAAAGTACATGATGGGTTTTACGGAAAGAAATGGATATTCAGCTATGTACCCAACTTTGGTGGGAAAAACACCATGACAGGAGACTTGGACATGTATGCTAGTTCCTCGGTCAAAGCGTTACGTGCCGCAAATAAAGGTAACTTGATTGGGTTCGGTTCTGCCCCTGAAGGACTCGAAAACAATGAGGTTGTTTACGAACTGTTAGCCGATATGGGATGGTCATCAGATAGTATCGACCTGGACGATTGGATGAAGATATACTGCGAGGCCCGTTATGGAGGATATCCCGATGCTATGGAGGAAGCTTGGAAACTTTTTCGGAAAACAGCATATAGTTCTTTATATTCATACCCCCGTTTTACCTGGCAAACTGTAATTCCTGATCAACGGCGGATCAGTAAAATCGACCTTAGTGATGATTACTTGCAGGCTATACGTTTGTATGCTAGTTGCGCTGACGAACTGAAAAGCTCTGAATTATACAGAAACGACCTCATAGAGTTTGTTTCGTATTATGTAGCAGCTAAAGCTGAAAATTTTTATAAGCAGGCCCTGAAAGATGATTCGGAGAATCGTGTTCTCGCAGCGCAACGTAATCTGCAACAAACTGTTGATTTGTTGATGGACGTTGACAAGCTATTGGCTTCTCATCCTTTATATCGATTAGAAGAATGGGTGGAACTTGCGCGCAATAGCGGAACAACTCTTCAGGAAAAAGATGCTTATGAAGCAAATGCCAAACGCTTGATTACAAGTTGGGGTGGTATTCAGGAAGATTATGCTGCCCGTTTCTGGAGCGGGCTGATTAAAGACTACTATATCCCTCGTATACAGCTCTATTTCACAAAAGGCCGGAATAAAATCCGAGAATGGGAGGAGCAATGGATCACATCTCCCTGGAGCAACAGTACGACTCCGTTTGATGATCCGGTCGAGGCTGCATTGAGTTTAATAGAGAAAACAAATAAGTGATAGCTTTTATGAAAAAGATTGTATTGGCATTCGACTCGTTTAAAGGTTCGGTCGGTTCTTTTGAGATAGCAAAAGCTGCCGAAAAAGCGATTCAGGAGGAATTACCCGACTGTCAGATTATACGTTTCCCCATAGCTGATGGCGGCGAAGGGACTACAGAAGCTCTATGCTCCGCCCTTCATGCCCAAACGGTGTCATGTCGGGTGCATGATCCATTCATGAAGCCAATTGAAGTATCGTATGGCATCGTAAACAATGGTGCGATGGCTATTATCGAAATGGCCTCGGCCTGCGGTCTGCCATTGATTGATTCAAATCGAAGAAATCCCATGAAGACTACGACTTATGGAGTTGGAGAAATGGTTGCTGACGCATTAAAACGCGGGTGTCGGGAATTCATTATCGGGATCGGCGGAAGTGCTACGAATGATGCGGGAATAGGTATGCTGAAGGCTTTAGGTGCACGCTTTTTAGATAGCGGAAACGGTGAGTTGGAGCCTGTCGGCGAAAATCTGATAAAAGTTCATCAAATAGATATTTCCCAATTAAATCCGGCATTGAAGGAAAGTCATTTTACGATCGCCTGTGATGTTAGTAATCCATTTTTTGGAGAAGAGGGTGCGGCCTATGTATATGCTCCCCAAAAAGGGGCAAATAGTTTGCAAGTGATAGAGTTGGACAATGGGTTGCGGCATTATGCACAGGTGATAAAGGAATATACAAATATGGATATATCGCAGCTTCCCGGTGCCGGAGCAGCCGGAGGAATGGGAGGCGGCTTGCTTCCGTTTTTGAATGCAGAATTGCAATCCGGAATAGAAGTTATATTGAAAACGCTTCGTTTCGAAGAGGTCGTCCGACAGGCAGACCTGATACTGACCGGAGAGGGGAAACTGGATCGCCAGACTGGTATGGGAAAGGCGCTGGACGGAATTTTACGTGTCGGTGAGAGATGTCAGGTTCCGGTGATAGCGTTGGGGGGAGCGGTCGAAGCCACCGAAGCGCTTAATAGGATGGGGTTTACTGCCGTACTGCCTATTCAACCTTTTCCGGTAACACTTGAAGAGGCGATGCAACCGGAGTTTACGAAAGAAAATATAGAGAGAACGGTGCGACAGGTGGTGAGAATCATAAAACAATTTACTAAATAATACTCAATGACAGCGATAGGCGCATTAATCGGGCTTTCATTATCCATACTGTTAATCATAAGAAAGCTTTCTCCGACATACAGTCTGATTATCGGAGCGATAGTCGGAGGGTTGTTGGGAGGACTATCTTTAAATGAGACTGTTACGGTGATGACCGAAGGGGTGAAAGAGGTCACCCCGGCGGTATTGCGGATTCTGACAGCCGGAGTCTTGTCAGGCATATTAATACAAACCGGAGCTACCACGGTCATCTCCAATGCGATTATAAACAAAATGGGTGAAAAACGGGTATTTATGGCATTGGCACTCGCAACGATGTTGCTTTGTACGGTAGGTGTCTTTATTGATGTGGCTGTGATAACCGTTGCGCCGGTGGCTCTTTCGATAGGCAAGCGTCTAAACCTGTCTCCATCTGTGTTACTTATTGCTATGATCGGAGGAGGTAAGTGTGGAAATATCATATCACCTAACCCGAACACCATTATAGCAGCCGGAAATTTTAATGCAGATCTATCGGCTGTAATGTTTGCCAATATTTTACCGGCAGTGATCGGTTTGTTTTTCACTGTTTTTGTTATTGTCCGTCTGATGCCTCAAACAGTGAAAAACAAAAAAACGATGATGCAAACAGAGGATAAAGAGAAAGAGAGAAATCTGCCTTCGTTAAGAACCAGTCTGATTGCTCCTGTTGTTACGATTGTTTTATTGGCATTACGTCCTGCGGCAGGAATTAATATCGATCCTTTGGTAGCTTTGCCGGTAGGTGGCTTATGTGGTGCTATCTGTATGAAACAATGGAAAAAGATTCTTCCGAGTATAGAGTATGGACTGCAAAAGATGTCTGTGGTAGCTATTCTGTTGATAGGAACCGGAACTATTGCCGGCATCATAAAGAACTCTTCTTTGAAAGACTGGATTCTTACAGGATTGGATCATGCTCATATGAGTGATGCATTGATTGCTCCTATATCAGGCGCGTTGATGTCGGCGGCTACCGCATCGACAACAGCCGGAGCAACACTGGCTTCTTCTTCGTTTGCTGAAACGATATTGGCTATAGGCATTTCTGCGGTTTGGGGAGCGGCTATGATTAATTCCGGAGCTACAGTTCTTGACCATTTGCCACATGGTTCGTTCTTTCATGCGACAGGAGGCGTATGCGAACTCAATTTTAAGGAACGTCTGAAGCTGATACCTTATGAGTCGCTTATAGGGATAGTGTTAGCTGCCGGAACGACTATTTTATATATAATAAGTAATTAAAAGAATCAAATATTATGAATCCGAACAAACGGTTACTTTCGCTTGATGTACTTCGGGGTATTACTGTTGCCGGGATGATCTTGGTCAACAATACAGGAAAGTGCGGGTATAACTTTGCCGCTTTTGCACACGCCAAGTGGGATGGCTTTTCGCCGGCCGATCTGGTATTCCCGATGTTTATGTTCCTGATGGGTATTTCGACCTACATCTCTTTGTGTAAGTATAACTTTCAGTGTCGACCGGCCATTGCGAAAATCATAAAAAGAAGTCTCTTATTAATATTTATTGGTCTGGTTATGGAGTGGTTCATAACAGCAATAGATAGTGGTAACTATTTTGATTTGAGTCAGCTCCGGTTGATGGGAGTTATGCAACGGCTTGGGATTTGTTATGGTATTACAGCCTTATTGGCCGTAACAATACCACATAAGCGTTTTATGCCATTAGCTATTATCTTGCTGGTTGTCTACTTTATTTTTCAGTTATTTGGAAACGGATTTGAGAAAAGTGCGGATAATATCGTCGGCATGATTGATTCGGCTATTTTAGGATCTAACCACATGTATCTTCAGGGCCGCCAGTTTGTCGATCCCGAGGGGATACTTAGTACGATTCCCGCTGTGTCTCAAGTGATGATCGGTTTTGTTTGCGGAAAGATAATCATCGACATTAAAGATAATGAACGTCGGATGCTGAATCTATTTCTTATAGGTACCACGCTGTTGTTTGTCGGCTATTTGTTAAGCTATGCCTGTCCTTTGAATAAGCGTTTGTGGTCTCCTTCGTTCGTTTTGCTCACTTGTGGGATTGCGGCATTGTCATTGGCATTGCTGCTCTATATCATTGATGTGAAGCAGAATAAAAAGTGGTTTTCGTTTTTCGAAGCATTTGGAGCGAATCCGCTTGTAATTTATGTGTTTAGTTGTATAGCCGGAGGATTGCTTGTGCATTGGCATATTCATACAACAGTGTTCAATAATTTGCTTAACCCGTTATTCGGAAATTATTTCGGTTCATTTATGTACGGTGTATTTTTCCTGTTGTTCAATGGGCTGTTGGGATATATTTTGTTAAAAAGAAAAATCTATATAAAATTATAAATCAGAATGAAAAGAAAAAGTGTATACACGTGTCTGGTTATGCTGCTTATGTCGTTGGCTCTTCAGGCTAAAGACAAAGACGTAGCTGTTGCGGAAGCATTATTGAAACGTTTGCTGCCGTCATACATCGAGAGTTTTCAGTTTCAAAAGTTAAAAGGAGAGAAAGACTGCTTTACGATAGAGTCCGTAAAAGATAAAATTGTAATCGGTGGAAACAACGCCAATTCAATGGCGATGGGACTGAACCATTACTTGAAATATTACTGTCTCACTACAGTGTCATGGTATGCGGATATAGCCGTTGAAATTCCTGAAGAATTGCCGATGGTTGGTGAGAAGGTCGTTTCGGAAGCGAGAGTGGATACTCGCTTTTTCCTGAATTACTGCACGTATGGTTACACGATGCCTTGGTGGCAATGGAAAGAATGGGAACGTTTTATTGACTGGATGGCCCTTAATGGTATAAATATGCCTTTGGCAATTACCGGACAGGAAGCTGTGTGGTATAAAGTTTGGTCGAAAATGGGAATGTCGGACATCGAAATACGCTCTTACTTCACGGGACCGCCGTATCTGCCCTGGCATCGGATGGCTAACATAGATCGCTGGAACGGTCCGTTGCCGATGGAATGGCTGGAACACCAGGTAAGCTTGCAGAAAAAAATACTCGCACGTGAGCGTGAATTGAATATGAAGCCCGTATTACCGGCCTTCGCCGGACATGTACCTGCCGATTTAAAACGGATCTATCCCGAGGCCGATATTCAACATTTGGGCAAATGGGCTGGCTTTGCTGATGCATACCGTTGTAACTTTCTGAACCCTAACGATGCTTTGTTTGCGAAAATTCAGAAGTTATTTCTTGATGAACAAAAAAAACTTTTCGGAACCGATCATATTTATGGTTTAGATCCTTTCAACGAGGTTGACCCGCCCAGTTTCGAACCCGAATATTTGCGGAAGATAGCATCGGATATGTACGCTACATTGACGGCTGCCGATCCCAAAGCCCAATGGATGCAAATGACGTGGATGTTTTATTTTGATAAAGATAAATGGACTTCCGAGCGAATGAAGGCTTTGCTGACAGGAGTGCCACAGAATAAAATGATATTACTGGATTATCATTGTGAAAATGTTGAATTATGGAAAAGAACAGAGCATTTTCATGATCAGCCCTATATTTGGTGTTATCTGGGCAATTTCGGGGGAAACACAACTTTGACAGGTAACGTCAAAGAAAGTGGCGCACGACTTGAGAATGCTCTCATTAACGGTGGAGGCAACCTTAAGGGAATCGGCTCTACGCTGGAAGGATTGGATGTGATGCAATTTCCCTACGAATACATTCTTGAGAAAGCATGGAACCTGAATGTAGATGATAATAAATGGATTGAATGTCTGGCTGACAGACATGTGGGATGTGTGTCGCAGTCTGTGCGCGATGCTTGGAAACGATTATTCAATGACATTTATGTACAGGTGCCGCGCACATTGGGTACTTTACCCGGGTATCGCCCTGCATTGAATAAGAACAGTGAAAAACGGACAAGTAATGTGTATAGCAATGTTGAACTACTAGAGGTCTGGAGAAAACTGAATGAGGCACCTTCTGACCGGAGAGATGCTTTTCGCCTGGATTTGATTACTGTAGGCAGACAGGTGCTTGGAAACTACTTTCTTGATGTGAAAGTGGAGTTTGACAGGATGGTTGAAGCTAAAGATTATCAGGCTTTGAAAGCTTGCGGCGAAAAAATGAAGGAGATATTGAATGATTTGGATAAGCTGAATGCCTTTCATCCTTACTGTTCGCTGGATAAATGGATTGATGATGCGCGGAAGATGGGAGATTCTCCCCAGTTGAAAGATTATTATGAGAAGAATGCTCGCAACTTGATTACGACTTGGGGTGGAAGCCTGAACGATTATGCCAGCCGTTCGTGGGCCGGGCTGATAAGTGATTATTATGCAAAGCGCTGGGAGGTGTATATCAATACATTCATCAAAGCGGTCGGGGAAGGTGTAGAGGTGGATCAGAAGCAACTTGAAGATGAATTAAAAGAAATAGAAGAAGGTTGGATAAATGCAACTGATCGGAAGGATACTCGAAAAGATGTTCATTCAACAACTGACGGATTATTATCATTCTCCACCTTTTTATTCAGCAAATATCAAAGACTGGTGAAATAAATAAGAGGCCTGTTTCATTTGTTGCTCGCGAATCATGCTATATCAGAAAGAATTAATATATTTGAAAGTAAGGACTTGATATAATAAGCTTTTTATTTTCATATTTAAAATGATTAAGATGTCCCAGAAATACTCACAGGATGAAGCCCAAGCTTTGGTTAAGGCTCTGAAAGAGGGGAACCAGCTGGCATTTAGTATTGTATACAAGACGTATGCGGCGCAGACCTTTTCTTTGGCATTTAAATATTTGCTGAATAAGGAATTGGCTGAAGATGCTGTGCAGAACTTATTCTTAAAACTCTGGCTGAAAAAAGAAGAGATCGACGAAACAAAACCTATAAACAGATACCTTTTTACGATGTTGAAGAACGATCTGCTCAATACGTTGAGAGATTCAAAGAAAAATATCTATTTGCTTGAGGATTGTCTTTCAATGGTTTTGGAATTGGAAGACAATTCTCAAAACGAAAACCTTAAACAAGAACAAATGAACATCATACAGCAAGCTCTTGAGCAACTTTCGCCGCAACGCCGCAAGGTTTTTGAAATGAAAGTTTCGGGAAAATACTCCAATCAGGAAATAGCCGATAAACTTAATCTTTCGATCAATACAATTAAATTTCAATATAGCCAATCTTTGAAGCAGATTCGCGCGACAGTGGGAGAGCTTAGCCTATTGTTGCTTTATTGTATGATGTAGTTTTATCACTTTTTGCTGATATGGAACGTTCTTTTGAATTAACACGGTTTAACGTAGTCTGTATAATACTTTTTTGTAACAGTGTGTATTACTAATAGATATTGAAATATGAAATCAAAAAAGAAACATACAAATCAGGACTTTGAAGTAGTTGACGGCATCGGGAAATATATGGATGACGACATTCAGAGGATAATAGAAGGCAAACAGCTCGAATTGGGCGACAGAGAATTGCCTCCTTTTGATGAATATCGCATTTATAAGAATATTCAGGCAGCCGTGATGCGGGAAGAAAAACGAAAGAACAGGAGAATAAGGATGCCATTGTTCTTTAAGTGGACGGTAGCTTGTGCAATTGTTTTGCTTGTGATAGGTGTAGGATATAATTTCTATCAAAGTCATAGTGAGGCAAACCTTGTTTATCGGGAGGTCTGTGCTGTAAGGGGTGAAAAGCTACTCGTATTACTTCCTGATGGTAGCCGGGTGTGGTTAAATGCCGATTCTAAATTGACCTATCCGGAACAGTTTGCAAAATACAACAGGAATGTTACATTGGAGGGAGAGGCTTATTTTGAAATAGCAGAAAACAAGAAATCCCCTTTTCAGGTGCTTGCCGAGAATGTGAAAATACAAGTGACGGGAACGTGTTTCAATGTAAAAGCATACGCTTCGGATAAGGTAATCAAAACTACACTCGACGAAGGAAGTATAAATATCGGGCATGTGCAAAGCCGCAGGCCTATGCAGCAAATGCTTCCCGGACAAACTGCAGTTTATGAGAAAAGGAGTAATGTAATAAAAATAAAAACTGATAGATATCACGATGATGCTTCGAGTTGGAAGAGTAACCGGCTTATTTTCAGAAATGCATCATTGAAAGAGGTGCTTACAACACTCTCGCGTCATTTTGATATAGAGATTACAGTTAAAAACGAAAAGATTGCTTCGTTTACGTACGACTTCGTTTGTAAAGGGAACGACCTGAACTATGTGTTGGAGGTGATGCAATCCATAACACCGGTTAGCTTTAAAAAAATATCAGAATATACATATACCGTTGAATAAGTAAACTTAATCTAATAACAAAAACAAATTTATGAAAGCACTTTTAAAGCCCATTGTATGGGTATGCCTTTTCTTTTTTGCGTATCAAAGTACGTATGCGCAGGCTCTTAAAATAATGAGCTATAATTGCCGGATGTCCGGGGAAATGACCGGTTACTCGGTGAAGGAGTATGCTGTATTTATCAGGAAATACAATCCGGATGTTGTAATGTTGCAAGAGATAGATTACAACACAAAAAGGAACAAAAATCAGGATTTCACCACTCAACTGGCTGCGGAGTTGGGATTGTTTTCCGTATTCGGGAAAGCGATGGATACTGGGGGTGGAGAATATGGAGTGGCTATCCTTTCAAAATATCCTTTTGTTTATATCAATAACAAAACTTTTGAAGGGATAGACGGAGCCAAAGAACCCCGGACGCTATTATATGTAGATATTCAGGAACCGGGAACTTCAGACGTAATCAGGATAGGAACGACTCACCTGGATCATTCGACAGACCTGATAAGGAGCGCAATGGCCGAACAGATTAATGAGCGGATTGGTACGGGAGATACCCCGACACTGCTGGGGGGAGATTTTAATGCCCGGACCGACTCTAATGTGATTTGTGAGGTAATGAAGAACTGGCAGAGAATCTGTGATGATACATTCACCTATCCCGCAGATCAGCCGACAATCAAGATTGATTATATATTCGGACTTCCACAGAATAAGTGGAAAGTGAAGTCGTTTAAAGTTCTATCTAATCCGGAAGTATCTGACCACAGAGCTTTGTTTGCTGAAGTTGAATTTGTAAAATGAATGAAATATGAAATCAAACTATCTATATCTGCTATTTATATGTATCATCTCTTGCCTGTTCGTTTCGTGTAGTGATGAGGATAACAAGGGAGAAGAAATTCCGGAATGGAACCGGTTCAGAACAACTAACGTATTGGTTTATGCGCACTTGTCAGAGCAAAATTTATTTAGCTCTTGTAGTTATAAAGAGGTGGCGTCATCTATCAGAAACACTGTTCATTCAGTGGCATTGCTGGACAGGACGAACGCTGTCTATGGGCAAACAGCAATCATAAATACGGGTACGGAGACTGCTAGAGAAAGTAAGAAAGTGCCGGTGTTTGTACCTGTCAGCTATAGTAACGGAGAGAAAAAGATAATCGGCAGTACTGTGCTTTTTCCTTCTACTATTTCCGAAATGACACAATATGTAGTAAAAAACGATTGCAGATATCTTGAAACAAAAACAGAAGCAGTGAACGGAATAGATATGCTCTTCTGTTCTGTATCATTAAATAGTGAAGACCTGATAGCTCCGGCTGTCGACGTTTTCAAGAAAAAGGTAAATGAACAGACGGTTCTGGTAGGCACTGTTAAACGTGCGTTATTGCCTAATCTTGAGTCGGCAATTACTTCTAACTTAACTTCTGATACCTATTCTTTCGTAGAAGTGGAAAATAGAAATAGAGACTCCGAGTATTGTATATTTGTCCTGACTTCACACAAATGGGCTTTTAGGGGGGTAACCGAAACAAGTGTAAGCGGAGATTTACATTGTTTTCAATTACAAATCGAATCTTTAAAATAAAAAATGAACGGTCATGAAGCAATATATCAAAAATATAATGATCCTGATACTTGCCCTTCCATGGGGTTTGTTGTTGACAAATTGTAGTGATAGTGAGTCCGATTATTCGGACGACAACGCGTATCCGCCACCTACTGTAGAACTAACTTCTCCTTCCGAGATAGATGTGGTGGAGTATAACTCGACGGTGACTGTATCTGCCAGAAGTTTCTCTGCTGTGGGTATACACAGTATATATGCTACCTTGTTGAAGATGGATGAGAATGGAGAATATGAAGAGATAAACGCGACTGAACGTCAACGTTTAAAGATAGATACTCTGCAAACTGATATGACACTTGAATTTGACTTGAATGTCAAGGTCAACACGCGTGAAGCAGCCGGGATACTGGTAACATCAACGGACGTTTTGACAAAAACGGCACAAAAGGTAATACCTATTAAAAAGATAACCAAACTTCCATCCCAGATATTCACCGAACCATCAGATTTCCCTGTTTTAGTACCCGATGAAGAGGTTTCTCTGTCTGTAGTGATTCGTTCAGCTGTGGGCATTAAGTCTATAAAACATACGTTGTGTAATAAAGTACTGGGTGACCTGAAGGAATATACGACTATTCCGGTATCAGGCAATCCGTTGGAAATGGAATTTATCCTAAAAACTGTCGTAGACAATAAAGAGACCAATGGAATCAAGATTGTGGTAGAAGATATAGAGGGGTTGAAAGAGGAAAAGATTATCAATATCGAAGGTCTTGAGGGTGTTGACAATAATGTTGCGCTTGTTTTCAGCGATATCGAAATGGCACCCGAATGGGAACATTCAACAGAACCGGATCAACCTTATATTTTCTCCATAGAGGGAATAATGATACGGGGTGTGCAGAAACATGTATTAAGCTTGAAGGAAATTAAAGGATATGGCTCAAAGGCAAATAGCGTAGACTTTGCTTTCATCAATATATGGAGAAATCCGAGCTTTGTTGCCGTTAAAAACAGAGGTTTCTCTTATGTCAGTGCGTCAAGAATTAATGGAGGGCCGATAGGGAGAGCTTATGATGTGAATGACTGGATCAAACCGGCAGGTGTTGCTACCAACAAAACGTTGTTTACTCTTATACCTGATGATAAGGTTACTGATCTTGGTATTGATGTGATGATGGCGAACGCGGCTTCGGACGTCAAGACTTTTGAGGCGTTGAATGTATTGGAAAGTATAGCTAAAGGAGGTGCCGATATGTTAATGCAAAGAGTCAATGCGTCTGATGGATATCCGAATGATCCTTGTAGTTTGCAGATAAAAGACGGTTCTTATATTGCCTTTGTTACTGCGGCGGGCAAATACGGTGTCATTCATGTTATTGAAGCCGCAAACGATATGGATGCATTAGTTGCCGGAGGATGTAAAATAGCTACTCCTACAGGAGTGGTAGGAAGCCAGGGGCCAGCCTATTCGGGAGCTGGCATAACCGGACTCACTTATGACGGTGTGGCATTACTCTATGGACGTACCTGTAAGTTGAAAATTGTGGTTCAGAAGTAAGGTTATTATAATGGAAGAATGAAAAAATATGTATTTTATATAAGAATCAAGAGGGTTGGCTCTGAATTTGAGATGCTTCCTTAATAATTGGCTATAGTTAAAGTAGTCCGAAAAGCCTTGAGCTTACTAAAATCACCTTTACTACAAATATATCGTAGTAAGGGTGATTTTTCTTTTTAGGGTAAAGTCATTGACTTATGCATTAAATGAGAAAAAATAGAGTTGTTTAGTGAGTGTTATGAAAAAAATGTCGAATGCTTTCAGGGTAATTCAAAAGTTACGGGTCTATTTAATAAAAGAGCTTATAAAACACATTTAAATATGGAAGACATTTATATTATCATATCTAAATATCTATTGGGAACTGCTTCTCCGCAGGAGGAGAAAGAAATCATGGAATGGCGGAATGCTGATGCCGGGCACGAACAGGAATTTCAGGAACTGTGCGAGAGCTGGCAGATAGCTCATGCGGGAATACATCCGGTAATTCCTGATAAAGAACGTGTGTGGGGAAAGATAATGAGTAATCTGAATCTGGTGAAACCTGTGAAGATGTACACGCGGCGGTTGTTGTATCGGGCAGTGGGAATTGCTGCTATGCTGGCACTGGTGTTGGGCTTCTCACTCTCTCTGCTGGTTTCGGAAGAGGAAGAAGTAGGATTAGTCTCATTTACAGCTCCTGTTGGCCAGAAAGCTGAAGTCAGTTTGCCGGATGGCACTAAAGTTTGGTTGAATTCCGGTTCTACTTTGACCTATTCTACGGATTATGCCAAAGACCGCCGTTCTGTAAAATTGAACGGACAGGCCTTTTTTGATGTGGTGCGAGACAGTAAGAGACAGTTTGATGTATCAGTGGGTGATGTGAAAGTGTTGGTTCATGGTACGGCATTCGATGTCAATGGATATGGAGACCATTCAGAATTGGAAGTTGTACTGCTTAGAGGGCACGTGACGGTTGTCTCGGCTTTAACGGACAAGCTGCTGGCAGATATGAAACCCAATCAGAAAGCCATTATTCCTTTGCGTGAAATGGAGAAGTGTAAATTGGCGGCTTGCGATGCTGAAGTAGAATCCGTATGGCGATTGGGCAAGCTGAAAATTGAAAATGAGAATCTGCAGGAAATAGTTCAAAAAATGGAACGATGGTATGGCATCAAAATTCAATTGCATGATGTACCGGAAAATAAACGTTATTGGATGACAATTAAAACAGAATCTTTGCGAGAGATGCTTGAGATCATTAATCGGGTGACTCCGATTACATACACTATTAACGGAGAGGAGGTGAGCATAACCGGAAGAAAGTAATCGAAGAATAAAAAAGGACGCAGAAGAGTGCCATCTTCCACGTCCGAAGAGCAAAACCTGCGTATGTATGCTATCCGTCAGACGGATGGCACAGGTATCGCCTTGCTTTATGCAGACAAAGGTAATAATTAATTCCTTTATTTAACCTTAAATGAGTTTACAATGTTGAAGCTAAAACAAATATTATGTAGCATTCTTGTTTTGGGCAGCCTGCTTTCCAGCCCTTCGCTATGGGCGCAGAAAGAGACTAAAGTCAATATCGCTGCCAGGCAGATTTCTTTAAAAAATCTGATACAAGCTGTTGAAAAACAGACAGATTATACTTTTGTGTTCGATAATTCTATCCCTCTGTCACGTATTGTTTCCCTGAAAGGAGGTTCTCAATATCTTTCGGATGTGCTGAAACAGGCCTTTGATAAAAGTGACATTGCGTATGAAATAGTAGGCAAACAGATTGTTTTACAAAAGGTGCAGACGAAGACCAACCGGACGATTTCGGGTGTGGTGAAAGATGAGCAGGGAGAAGCGGTCATCGGAGCGAGCGTATTGGTAAAAGGTACCACCAACGGTACGGTTACCGATTTTAACGGAAAGTTTGAGTTGCAGAATGTACCAGAAAGTGCCACTATTGATGTGACGTTTATAGGTTACGCCCCACAGAGCAAAAAGGTGGTGGCCGGAGTACGTTCAATGAATTTCGTTCTTGAAGAAGATACAGAGACGTTGGATGAAGTAGTAGTGGTAGGTTACGGCGTACAACGTAAACGGGACCTTTCCGGTTCGATAGCTTCCGTCAAAGGCGATATCATTACTGAATATGCAAATACTTCTGTTGCGTCAGCATTACAGGGACGCGTGTCAGGCGTACAGATTCAGCAAACTAATGGCCAGCCGGGAGCCGGAATACAAGTGAGGGTACGTGGTTCCAATTCTATTCGGGGTGACAATGAACCGCTTTGGATTATCAACGGATTTCCGGGTGACATTAATATGATTAATACGGCTGATATCGAATCTGTTGAAGTGATGAAAGATGCTTCCGCAACTGCTATCTATGGCTCGCGCGGTGCCAATGGTGTCATCTTGATTACGACGAAGCAAGCTAAAGAGGGGAAGATTAGGGTGGAATACAATGCCAGCTTCGGTGTGCAGAGTCTGGCTAAAGAACTTGAGCTACTCGATGCTTGGGAATATATGAGCTATCTGAATGAAAAAGCAGCGATTAATAATCAGCCGACGATATATACCGATGAAGAGATTAAATCTACTCGGCATAGTACCAACTGGCAGCGTGAACTGTTTCGTAATGCACTTGTTACCGACCACTCTGTGAATGTCTCTGGTGGTACGGAAAAAGTTCAGGGAACGTTAGGCGCCAGCTATTTCGATCAGCAAGGTATCGTGAAGGAAAGTGGCTATAAACGTATGTCTATCCGTTCGAGCCTGAATTATCATATATCAAAATATGTCACCGTGTCGAGCAACTTGATTTTCAGCCGCTCCAATCATAATCAGATGAATTCGCAGGGAGGTAGCCGGGGAACGTCTGTTATCGGTTCTACACTGATTCTGCCGCCAACAGCGACACCTCATTATGACGACGGAACCTGGAATGACTTCCAAACACAACCGATTGCACCGGTAAATCCGTTGGCTTATGTGAAAGAAGTGGATAATAAATGGTACGCCAACCGGATTATGGCAAATGCTTCATTGACAATAAAACCGATAGACGGACTTTCAATTCAGTTATCTGCCAACGTTAACAATAACCAGAATCGCAAAGATTATTACAAGTCATTGCAATACCCTAATTCACAAGGGGCTGCCTCTATTACATTTGGAGAGACAGTCGGTATCACAAGTAATAATATCATAACCTATAATAAGAGTTTTCTAAAAAAACACCATTTGAGTGTGATGGGCGGTTTTACTTACGAACAGAGTACATCGAAAACTGCGGGAACGGGTACGGCCGAAGGCTTCTTGAGTGATGTGACCGAAACCTATGACATGGATGCAGCTACCGTTAAGGGGCTGCCGACATCTTCTTATTCAGATTGGCGCTTGTTCTCATTTCTGGGACGTGTCAACTATAATTATGCTGATCGCTATCTGTTGACTGCCAGTCTTCGTGCTGACGGTTCCTCACGTTATAGTAAAGGAAACAAATGGGGATACTTCCCTTCAGCAGCAGCGGCCTGGCGTCTTTCGCAAGAGTCTTTTCTGCGTGATGTAGAGTGGCTTTCGGATCTAAAGTTCCGTTTGAGTTACGGAGTGACCGGTAGCACTGCCATCTCACCGTATTCTACGCAGAACACATTGAGGACGGAAAATGTAGTATTCGATAAGAATACAACAGTGGCGTATGTTCCGTCAGATACCTACACCGGTGATTTGAAGTGGGAAACAACTTCACAGTTTAATGTGGGGGTTGATCTGTCCCTGTTTAATAATCGCCTCCGCATGACTGCGGATTACTATCGGAAGAAAACGACTGATTTGCTGAACAATGTAGAGATGCCTCGTTCAAGTGGATACACCACTGCCCTGCGTAACATCGGTTCCATCCGTAACTCGGGTTTTGAGTTGCAACTCGACGGGCGGATTATTGATCGTGCTGTGAAATGGGATTTGGGTGTCAACTTTTCGCTCAATCGCAGCAAAGTGTTAGTTCTTTCGGAAGATAAGGATATTTTCGGTGGCGAATTGGATAACACCATTCTGAAAGACCAGCTCAATCTGATGCGTGTGGGTGAGCCAATGTATGTTTTCTACGGATATGTTGAAGATGGATATGATGAGAACGGTCATATTGTATATAAGAATATGGATGACGATCCTGCCATCACAGCAGCAGACAAGACCATCATCGGTGATCCTAATCCTGATTTTCTGGTCAATCTGACTACAGCAGTCAGTTATAAAGGGTTTACGCTAAGCGCTTTCTTCCAGAGTTCAATAGGTAATGATATATATTCGCTTAGTATGGCTGCACAAGCTTATGATTATGGATATAACGGGAATACGTTGCGCGAGGTGTACTACAATCACTGGACCCTCGAGAATCCTACCGCAAAATATCCCAATCTCGACCAGACTTCCTATAAAATGTCCGATCGGTTTGTCTATGACGGCAGCTTCGTCAGACTGAAAAACCTCGAATTGGCCTACGATGTACCTTGTGCCCGTAACAAATTCATCAAGCGCGCCCGTGTCTATGTGAGTGCCCAAAACCTGTTTACTATTACGAGCTACCCTTTCTGGGATCCGGATATAAATGCCAATGGTGGCGGAAGCTCGATGATTCAGGGGGTAGATTCGTATTGTTATCCTAGTGCCCGTATTTATACGATTGGATGCCGACTCACTTTCTAACATATAAAAATTGATGTCTTATGAAAAAATTATTGATATATATTGCCGCTTTTGCTATGATACTGGCAATGAACACATCCTGTGAAGATATGGGCTCTTTGGAAGAACATCCGAAGAAAGTGGATGCAACGACTTTTATGGCGAATGCCAAAGAAGTGGAGAGTGTTATCAATTCCATCTATTTCCAACTCCGTCGTGATCCGGGATTCAGTCGTTATCTGATTGTTCTGGAAGAAGGACTGGCGGATTATTGTATTGGAAGAGGTAACTATGCCACAGCTTATGATACCGGGCTTACCAGTGGTGGGGTGGGCTTCTCCAAAGATAGCTGGGCGGTGTTGTATCGTGCCATTCGTTTTGCCAATAATATTCTTGACGGTATAGGTAATACTCCACTCTCGCAACAGGAGTATAACAACCTCACCGGGGAAACACGTTTTCTACGTGCATTCGCCTATTCATGGCTGGCACGAAATTGGGGCGCCGTTCCTTTTTTCGATGAACAGAACATGAATGACTTTAATAAACCCCGTACTCCGGAAGCTGATATCTGGAAGTTTGTGATTGATGAGGCCGATTATGCTGCATCCAATCTCCCGGAAGTGGCTAAATCTGCCGGACGTCCTTCGCGTTATGCCGCATTGGCATTGAAAACAGAAGCTTGTCTTTATGCCGGTCGCTATGAAGAGGCAGCTGAAGCAGCCGGTTTAATTATTTCATCCAAACGATATTCTCTGGTTGAGGTTGGCAAAGCGGATGATTTCCTCGACCTTTACGGTCATACGGCTAATGCCACTTCTGAAGAAATTTTCTATATAAAGTTCAACCGCGATAGTGGATCGACCATCGCCTATATGTATCTCTGCAAGCCCAATCCTTTCGTGAATATGGGAGCTGTAGGAATTTATACCGATTATCAGAAGAATAAATTTATTCAGAATTGGGACCAGAATGATTTACGTTATCAGTTCGGATTGTATAAACAAACGCAGAATGGAACACTTAATGCACTGACTAAAACGGGTATGATTTGCTCGAAATTCAGAGACTCGGAATGGACAGGGAGCAGTACAACCCCCAATGACAATCCGGTATATCGTTATGCTGATATTCTGCTTTATTATGCAGAAGCTGTTTGTCGCTGGAAAGGAGCTCCTACCGATGATGCCATGGAAAAATTGAATATGGTGCGGCGACGTGCTTACGGACAGAAACCGACACAAGCATCTTCTTCAGACTATAAACTGGCCGATTATGCAAGTAAAGATGCTTTCCTTGCACTGGTGTTGCAGGAGCGTGGCTACGAAACGATTTTTGAAGGTAAACGCTACAATGACCTGAAGCGTTGTGGAAAGCTTGCAGAAGCAGCTTTGGCTGCCGGACGTATTTCGGCTTTATCCGAAGTGGGAGATGCAGCCTACTGGTGGCCTATCCCTACCGATGAATTTAATTATAATATGGCATTGGATCAGACAAAAGACCAGAATCCTGGGTATTAACAACTTAATTAATTTGATTTCTTATGAATAGATTGAATATACTGATTGTAGCAATTCTCTTTTTATTGACAACAGCCGGCTGCGCCCAACAGGCTGAAAGATGGTCGACGGAAAAAGCAAACGCATGGTACGCATCTCAAAAATGGCCGGTGGGTATCAACTACGTTACTGCTACGGCAATCAATCAGTTTGAGATGTGGCAAGAGGAGACTTTTGATCCGAAAACCATGGAGTTGGAGTTGGGACGTGCCGGGGAACTCGGATTCAATACGGTACGTATATTCCTGCATGATATGGTGTGGGAAGCGGATCCGGCAGGGTTTAAACAACGACTGGATACATTTCTGGGTATTTGTCAGAAACATGGCATGCGTGCCATCGTCACTTTCTTTACGAATGGCGGGCGTTTTGAGAGTCCGAAACTCGGAGTACAACCGGCTTCTGTACAGGGTGTTCATAACTCTCAATGGATACAGAGTCCCGGAGCGCCATCCGTCAATGATCCGTCAACGTATCCGCGTCTGGAACGTTACGTGAAAGATGTGATGACTACCTTTAAGGCAGATGATCGTATTTTATTGTGGTGTTTATATAACGAACCGGAAAACTTCAAGCAGAAAGCACACAGTATGCCATTGTTGCGCGAAGTGTTCCGTTGGGCGCGTGAGGTGAATCCCTCGCAACCGCTGTCGTCTCCGATATGGATTTATCCCGGAGGACATGGCACACGCAGTAATTTGCCGATTATCAGTTTTCTGGGTGAGAATTGTGACGTTATGACCTTTCACTGTTATTACGGACCTGAAGAAATGGAAAAATTCATCGCTTTCATGAAGCAGTTTGATCGTCCGGTTATCTGCCAGGAGTATATGGGACGCCCCCGTTCAACTTTTGAAGAAATAATGCCGATTCTTAAGCGTGAAAAGGCAGGTGCCATCAGTTGGGGATTGACAGCAGGAAAGTGTAATTTCCATTTACAGTGGTCGAGCAAGGCCGGAGATCCGGAACCTGAAATCTGGTTTCATGATATATTCCGTCTGGATGGTACACCTTATAGTCAACAAGAAATTGATTTTATAAAAAGTATGACTTCAAACTGATTGATAACGGATTGAACAAATAAAAGAATGAATATGATGAAAAAGTTAAAAACTCATAGATACCTTTTGGTAACAGTAATGGGGCTTCTTGTTGCTTGTACATCTTATACCTCAACGGATGAGTGGCCCAATCCGCGTCCTAATTCAAATCCTGACCCTGAACCGGTCATCGGAGAGATTACCTCTATTCAGTCGCTCAATAAAAGTGAAAATGTAGCAGTGAACTCTCATGCGGACGAATGGGGGAATAGTTCTCTCGAATTAGACTATCGCCGGTTGCTGACTTTGGAAAGTCCGGCACTGTCGGCTGTGAATGCTCTTTATCCCCGTATCAAGAAATTAGGTGATGGGACCTATTTGCTGCTATACCAGCAGGGACCACAGGCTTGGAATGTCTATTATGCTTTAAGTACTAATCTGATTACATGGCAGAATGCATCCAGTCCTCTGTTTCAGAGCGAAAGTGCCCAGCAAACTTCCGGTGCCAGTGATACACGCTGTTTCTCATCATGTGATGCAGTTGTTCTGGCAAATAAGGATATTTTGGCATTCGCTTCCTTTCGCTTGAATCAGGGATACAGGGTCGATCCGCAGAGTAATGGCATTATGATGAGGCGTTCTTCCGATAATGGACGTACTTGGTCGACTGCCCAGATTATTTATCAGGGAACGACTTGGGAACCTTATGCATTACAACTTCGTTCGGGTGAAATACAGGTCTATTTTACGGATAGCGAGCCTCTCACAGCCGATTCGGGGACTGCCATGCTGCGCTCTATGGATAATGGGCGGACATGGACGGTCGTTGGAAAGGTGATCCGTCAAAAGACCGGACTGGCTATAGATGGTTCGGGCAAACAAATTTATTCGGATCAGATGCCTTCTGCCCGCGAATTAAATAATTCGACGAAGATTGCAGTAGCTACAGAAACACGTTTCAGAGATGAAGGCGACGTTTATCATATTTCAATGGCGTGGAGCTCCGACAACTGGGCTTCGGCTCCATTGACCGGAGATGAAGTAGGGCCTTCGGACCGTAAACTCAATTTTGTGCAGAAGGCTGCAGCACCTTATCTGGCACAATTCCCCTCGGGAGAGACTGTCTTGTCGTACAATGCTTCTTCTCTCTTTACCATGCAGGTGGGTAACGCAGAGGCTTCCCAATGGGGAGAAACGTATCAGCCATTCAGTGGAAAAGGATATTGGGGAGCAACGGAAATTATTGATCCGCATACTCTTGTAGCTGCCATGCCTGCTACTTTTGTCAATAGCGAGAATAAAGATGCTGCCCGTATTCAGATTGGACAGTTTGTTTTGAATCATCGGATTAATGCTTCCGGAATGACACCGGTGATAGACGCCGACAATTCGGATTGGAGTGCAGTCAGTGATGCACTATTTATCGGAAGTGTGTCCACTACACAAGCCGTGTTCCGCTTTGCTTATGATGCAGAAAATGTATATTGTCTGGTGGAACGTCTTGATAAAGACTTGACTACAGACGACAGCATGGAATTGATTTTTCAGGGTGGAGATGCTACCGGAACTCCTCTTAAAATCTCTCTTATTCCGGATGCAGTTCAATATACCATTAAATGCAGTCATTCTTCAGTAACTTGTAAGGGTGCGGTTCACGGAACTTTTGGTGATACGGCAGCCGATAAGGGATATGTAGTCGAAATGGCTATTCCACGGACTTTACTTCGGGTGGTGGCCGATCGTTTGATGTTTAATGCTACCTTATACGATCAGAATGGTAGTGATACCTTTACTGGACTGACTGCTACGAATTATGAGAAATGGTTGCCAATCGTTTTAAAAGCCGCTACGGACCCTGAACCTCTACCGGGGGAAGGAGATACCGGTACTGGACCTTCCTGGAATAATGGCGATACGGAAGGTACATGGAAATAATGATAACATTTTAAATTTGCGAGACCATGAAAAAAAATAAAATTCTGATTCTTCTGGTAATTGGTTTATCATTGGGTAGTTGTGTGCAAACTGATGACGAGGTGCTTTCTCCGGAACCGGCTGTAAAAGGAGGAGAAAAATCCATTACGGCCATTTGTGCTGTTACTGCTACAACACGCACGTCTCTTAATGCATCCATGAATGTGGTTTGGACCCAAAATGATGAGATACGGCTGTTTGGCACTTCAACACCGAATGGAGCTGTTTATACTACTGCTGCCAATAGTGTTCGTACCGCTGTTTTTGATCCGGTGGACGCTTCTGTAGATGATGCCATCCGATATGCTATTTATCCGGCGTCGGCTGCGTCAGGCAGCCAACTTGAAGGTACGACACTTGCTGTTGACTTTTCGGCACTTGCCGGACAGAAATGGATGGGTGCATTTAATGCCGATAGTGAAATATCATCTTTGCCGATGGCGGCAGCCTCTGATGGTGAAGCCTTTTCTTTTAAGAATCTGTGTGGTGGAGTACGGATACAACTGACTGATTATCAATTAATGGGAATTAGTGTTAAATCTGTAGCTGTACGCGGTAATGACGGAGAACTGGTGTCGGATATAGCTGATGTCAATGCAGCGGATGGAATCGTATCACTTCGGAAGTCTTCTACTCCTTCTGCTGCGGCTACTACATTGGTTACTTGTGATACAAGCGTACCTCTTTCTGCAGATAATAATCCCTCGGCTCATACAGACTTTGTTTTATTTCTTCCTGCGGTAAATTATACCAAAGGGTTGACTTTCGTCATAACGGATGCTGCCGGACGGATTTACGAACAAGCAACTCCGGGTGCTTTCACTATTGAAGCCGGAGTTGTCAAACCGATGGAATTATTACCGATAACGTTGTATTATGGTAAGGTAAACTGTTATCGTACGGCATCTGCAGGAACACTTGAAATAGATGTTACACCTTATTATTCATTGGCAGGAGATTATACTTATGAAAATCGTCCGAGAGTGAATGTCAATGGGGAATTAGCAGATAAGGCTGTGTCTGCAACTGTTTTGTGGACACAAACGAATTCGTCTTCATCAGGAGATGTTCTTTCTGCTGTTCCTGCATTGGAGGGAACTACTTTAAAAGTTCCTGTAAGTGGCGTGAAAGGAAATGCCCTTGTGGCTGTTCGAGATGCATCGGGCAAGAACGTATGGTCTTTTCATATTTGGGTGACTGAAGCATCGGATCTTACCTATATTAATGAGGAACGGGGAACATTCAAAATGATGGATCGTAATTTGGGTGCAACTTCTGTTACTCCTAAAGATCAGAATGCTTATGGTGTGTGGTATCAGTGGGGGCGCAAAGATCCGTTCCCGCGTCCGCTTGATATTGTCCGTTCGAGTGCGACAACTGTGGATAACAAGGAGCTGACCGCAAATGCAACCACTTCTGCTGAAGTGGGAACAGTAAGTTATACTATATCCAATCCTGATATAAGAATTTTTTCTGCGAATGACTGGCATAATGAATGGCGGAATAACGGACTATGGGGAAATTCTGATGGTCTCACCAAGAATGTAAAAACTGTGTATGATCCTTGTCCGGAAGGCTATTGTGTGCCCGATCAGAATTGCTATCAGGGATTCACTTTTACTTCAAAAACGGAATGTGATAACAATTACGGGCATCTGTTTGTGATTGATGGTTCGCAAACTTCTTACTTCCCGACAGGAGGCTATCTAGATAAGGGAGCTAATAAGATTGCTTATCAGGAATATCGGGGATATCAATGGACTAGTAATCCAGGAACAACAGGAGCTTATTACTTCTATTATAATAATGCAAATCTTAATTTTACAGGTATGGATCGTGCTTCGGCAGCATCTGTCCGTTGCGTCAGGATGGAGTAAAATGAAAGATATTTTTTAATCATAATAATACATGCACTCATGAAATATTTCAATATTTTGTTTCTGATTTTGTTTCTTACTACAAGCGCAAAAGCGCAATCGGTCAAGGTGTCTGTAAGCAAAGTCAGTATTCCGACATACACAGAACCTGAACGTGAAGAATTGCCGATGTTTGCCGAAAACAGGGTACACCAGCGTTCGAGTGGCAATCCTTATCCTAATAAAATCGTTCTGAAAGTGAATCGGGAACAAAAAGTGGATAAAGAATATACGCTTATCAAATTAGAGAATGAATATTTGGAACTACAAATATTGCCGGAAATTGGAGGTAAGATATATGCTGCCAAAGATAAAACGAATGGATATGATTTTTTCTATAAGAACCATGTCATAAAACCTGCTCTTATCGGTGCTTTGGGCTCGTGGATTTCCGGTGGACTGGAGTTTAACTGGCCTTTTCATCATCGGGCTTCGTCTTTTATGCCCACTGATTATGAGATAGAAAAACTGCCGGGGGGTGGAGTGATCGTTTGGGTTTCGGAACATGATCCGACAGACCGGATGAAAGGTATGGTTGGCATTGTGCTTAACCCCGGTGAGTCTATCTTTGAAACGAGAGTCAAATTGTCGAATATCACCCCGTTAAGACATTCGTTTTTATGGTGGGAGAATGTGGCGGTACCTTCGAATAAGAATTATGAGATATTCTTTCCGCACGATGTAAGCCATGTGTTTTTCCATTACAAACGTTCGGTTACTACTTATCCGGTTGCAACAAATGCGGCAGGAATATTTAACGGTATTCGTTATGACGGTGCAGTTGATATAAGCAAGCATAGGAATACGATTCAGCCTACCTCTTATTTTAGTGCGGCATCACAGTATGATTTCTTTGGCGGTTATGATACGGGCAGGAAATGCGGGGTTGTACACATCGGAGATCATCACGTATCACCCGGTAAGAAGATGTTTACATGGGCTTACAATCAGTTGTCCCAGTCTTGGGAAAATGCTCTCACAGATACAGATGGAGCCTATTGTGAATTGATGGCAGGCAGTTATTCTGACAATCAGCCGGATTTTACATGGCTTGAACCGATGGAGACTAAAACCTTCTCGCAATATTGGTTCCCGATCGGAGAAATCGGGGTTCCGGATTTTGCGAACACGACAGGAGCTATATACGTCAAGGATACGATTAAAGTGCAACTGAACAAGACTCGTAATGTGAAGATTACGGTCAAAGGTGATAATCAGATTTTGTATTCAGGAAAAGCTACGGTCAAAGCCAGAGAAGAATATATGCTACCTGCGGATGTAAGAATGAAGTTGGGATATTCAATAGATGTCACCGCTAATGACGGAACTGTTTTAATGTCTTATACAGTGAAGAAACACGATACTTTTAATATTCCTCATACAACACAGGATATGCCGAATATCAAAAAGGTTGAAAGTCCGCATTTGTTGTATCTTGAAGGTTTGCATGTGGACCAATACCGTGATCCTGCCACTAAAGGAGAGAGCTATTATAAAGAAGCTCTTGAACGTGATCCGAATTTTGCTCCTGCATTGATCGCTTTAGGAGAAGCAAAATTACGCAATGCTTTTTACAGTGAGGCTTTGGAATATCTTTTGAGGGCGGAAAAAGTGTTGACACGGTTCAATACGCGTCTTGAAAATGGGAAACTGTACTATTTGTTAGGGCATGTTTATTTAGCGCTCGATGAGCAGGAGAAATCCTATGATTATTTCCGGAAAGCGGCATGGAGCAGTGCTTATGTTTCTTCAGCCATGACTTATGCGGCTATGCTTGACATACGTAAGCTGGAGTATGACAAGGCTGTTCAACATCTTACTACTGCCATTACTTATCATAAAGATAATGCTGTAGCCAATGCGTTGATGATATATGCTTCTTATTTGCAGGGAGATAAAAAAGCATCGGAACGTCAATATTTGTCTGTAGAAGCGAATGATAAACTTAATCATTTGGCACGTTATTTCGGTGTGTTGACCGGTAAAGTTAGTGCCCGGGATTTTATGGAAAAGATACGGACGGATAAGAATCAGGTATGTCTCGATCTTATAGAAACTTTGCTTGTCGCTAATCTGCAGAAAGAGACTGTTTCCCTGATAGAGATGTTGCAAACACACGAACCTCTGATTTTTAGTCTGTCTGCCATATATGCAGATATAAAAGGCGGTTCTCCGAATGATTCGGCAACGGAAGGGATTGCTTTCCCAAGTCGGCGAATTGAAATGAACAGTTTGTCTCATTGGGCAAAACAGGGAAGTCGGAAGGCGCAGTTGCTGTTGGGATGTGCCCTTTACGCCAAAGGACATTATGAGAAGGCAGTCGCTCTTTGGGAAGGCTTGTCCGGTACTGATTATCGTGCTGCACGAAATCTGGCTGTCGCTTACTATTCACACATGGATCGTAAAAATGAAGTGTTACCCTTATTGAAGCAGGCATTATCCTTGAAGCCGAATGACGAACAGTTGATTTTTGAAACGGTCTATGTAATGGGTAAGTTAGGAGTTGCTCCTATTGAACGTATTTCTTTCTTGAACAATCATAAGTCTGCAATTAGCCGCGATGATATTATGCTTGAATGGGCACGAGCTTATAATATGGCAGGACAGGAGGATAAGGCAATAGAACTTCTTAGGGGGCGTAACTTTGTCCCGGCTGAAGGTGGAGAACATGCCGTAGCAGAACAGTATATGTTTGCTTATTTCCTGAAAGGTCGTAGATTAATGAAAGAAAATAAGATGCAAGAAGCGGCTGATTGTTTTAAGGCTGCGCAAACTTTACCTCAAAATCTGGGAGCAGGTTTGTGGAATATCGTTAGATTGGTTCCATTTAAATATTATGAAGCAATCTGCTTGAAATCTTTGGGGCAGGAAGACAAGGCCAATGAGAATTTTGATTTTATAACGGGTATTGAGGTAGATTATTTTAGTAATATGAACTTACCGGAATTGCCATTTTATCAGGCACTTTGTTATCGTGAAACGGGTATGCCTTTCAAGGGGGATATGCTCATCAATTATAAACTGCAAGATTGGAAAGAAGGCATGAAGACTGTTGATGCGGGTTATTTTGCCACTACTCCTTTCTTTATAAGTTTCTGCGATCGTGCCGTACAGCAAAGGAGTGCTTATTATAGTTATTTACTAGCGCTGGCTTATCGCTACACCGGTGATACGAAGCTGGCACAGAAATATATTGAGCAGGCAGCGGTGAGTGATCCTTATGCTCTGAATATTTTTGCAGAAAGACAATTCTGAACGATCTTGTAAAGCTCATTTGGACGCGGATTCATACAGATTTATATTTAGAAAGAATCTGTATGATCCGCTTCATTATCAGCATCTTTGTTTAGTGCAATTAATGTAATTTCGGTTTTAGTATTAGAAAGTGTTTTGAAGGTATGGTTCTCTTTACGAAAATATATTCCGAAAGAAGATTATTTTTTGTAGATTTGTGAGACTGATAAACACAATTCCGGGAACGATGGATATTCAAGCCTTTCGAAATTATTACGATACATACTATGAACAACTTTGTTGTTTTCTCAACTTCTATACGCATGATGTAGCAGTCATAGAAGATGTTATTCAGGAGGTGTTTCTCAAACTATGGGAGAATAAAGATTGTATTGAAATAACCTATATAAAAACCTATCTTTTCCGGGCTGCCAAAAATCGGGTATTAAACTATCTTCGTGATGAGGAAAACAGGCATCAGTTGTTAGAGAATTGGTTTAACCAGCAACTGGAAGAAAGGAAATATAAAGATTGTTTTGACATTGATGCCTTGACAAAAGTGGTGAATCGGGCAATTGAACAGCTTCCGGAGAGATGTAGGGAGATATTTTCCTTGAGCCGGAAGGAGGGACTTTCTTATAGGCAGATTGCCGAACGTCTCGGGATTTCTGTAAAAACAGTAGAGACACAAATAAGCATTGCGCTCAAACGAATAAGAGAGATCTTATCTTCTTCTGCATTTGCATTTTTGTGGCTGTTTATTCGATAAAATATTTATTCTTTACTATTGAATGTCAGATGAATAGATTTTTTGCTTGTTTGTATTTAGCCGTACTTGTTAGTGCTTGTGCGGAATGTGAGGTCATTCCTGGAGTGAAAACAGCATTTTATGGTGTTACTCAAGGTGGTGATACCGTTACTCAATATATCCTGACTAATGCTTCAGGAGCTCAATTCAAGGTCATTGACTATGGGTGTCGTGTGACAAATATTATGGTGCCGGACCGGGAAGGAAAAATGGCAGATGTAGTGCTTGGATATGAAAACCTAAAGGATTATGAGACTGGAGCCGAGCGGTTTTTCGGGGCTTTATTAGGACGTTATGCTAACCGTATTGCCGGTGGGGATTTTATGATTGATTCTGTTCGGTATCAACTTTCGTGCAATGAATCTCCAAACGGACATCCCGGGCATTTGCACGGCGGTGTGAAGGGATTTGATCGTGTTATATGGAAAGCGATGCCGGTCAATTGTTCTGATACGCTTGGCATTGTTTTTACTCGTTGCAGTCCTGACGGAGAGGAGGGATATCCTGGTAATTTGGACTGTAAAGTCACTTATTACTGGACTCCGGACAATACTTGGCGTATAGAATATGAGGCAGTTACCGATCAGCCGACTATCGTTAATATGTCGCAACATTGCTATTTTAACCTTCAGGGTTATGACGGAGGTTCGGTTTTAAATCATATCGTACAAATTAATGCGGATTCAGTTACGGTAAATACTCCGTGGTATGTGCCGGTTTCGGTTGAGTCAGTAGTAGGAGGACCTTTAGATTTTCGCACTCCTCATAGCTTTGCAGAACGTGTCACCTCTCCTAATGAGCACATGAAACTTATGGGTGGTTATTCGGCTAACTGGATACTTCGTGATTATAACGGAGATTTGCGTTATGCTGCAACTGTCACGGAACCTCAAAGTGGCCGTCAATTAGAAACTTACACTACAGAGCCCGGCTTGTTGATCTATACCGGTATCGGGCTTTCAGAAAAGATTGTGGCTAAAGGTGGCCCACAACAGAAATATGGTGGTCTGATATTGGAAACCATTCATCATCCGGACACGCCACATCATCCTGAATTTCCATCCTGTGTGTTGCGTCCTCATGAGAAATATTATTCCGTTACGGAATATAGATTTACTGTGCAAAAGTAATTCAATAGAGTATACCTTGGAATTACTTATCTTTTTCCGGGAAAACTCTTATTTCTATCAAAAAAAGTAATAATTTTGGCATTGATTTGCGGATTGCCTAAATTATGAAAGATAGAATGTTAGATTTAAAACAACTTACAGCTGATGTATGCCGGATTGCTACAGAAGTTGGATATTTTTTGAAAGAAGAACGAAAGAACTTCCGTCGTGAGCGTGTGGTGGAAAAACATGCACACGATTATGTGTCTTATGTGGATAAAGAATCTGAAGTGCGAGTGGTGAAAGCCCTTACTACTTTATTGCCTGAAGCGGGATTCATTACAGAAGAAGGCTCTGCCACTTATCAGGATGAACCCTACTGTTGGGTGATTGACCCCTTGGATGGAACCACGAATTATATTCATGATGAGGCTCCTTATTGTGTGTCCATCGCTTTACGTAGCCGTACCGAACTTCTTTTAGGCGTCGTTTATGAGGTTTGCCGGGATGAATGTTTCTATGCTTGGAAAGGCGGAAAAGCGTTTATGAATGGTGAAGAAATTCATGTGTCGAACGTTGAGGACATCAAAGATGCATTTGTCATTACAGAATTACCTTATAATCATCTGCAATATAAACAGACTGCTCTTCATCTCATCGATCAGCTTTATGGGGTAGTGGGCGGTATTCGAATGAATGGCTCGGCTGCTGCCGCAATCTGCTATGTGGCTATTGGGCGTTTTGATGCTTGGATGGAAGCATTTCTCGGAAAATGGGATTATTCTGCGGCAGCACTGATTGTTCAGGAGGCGGGAGGAAAGGTGACTGATTTTTATGGTGAGGATCATTTCATAGAAGGACATCATATTATCGCAACGAACGGGAATCTTCATCCTTTCTTTCAGAAGCTCCTGGCAGAAGTCCCTCCATTGAATATGTAGGTGCTATTGCAACTTCAAATTTCTATTATTATGAAACACACACTTCTTATCAAAGACTGGCTTAGTTCCTTCTTATCTTTGCTATTTCCCCGTTGCTGCGTTGTTTGCGACCGACCGTTAGCAAAGGGTGAAGAATGTATCTGTACAGTATGTAATATCAATCTACCCCGTACTAATTATCATCTTCGAAAAGATAATCCGGTAGAACGGCTCTTCTGGGGACAAATCCCTTTGGAACGGGCTACTTCTTTTTTCTTTTATGAGAAAGGAAGCGACTTCCGGTTGATTCTTCATCGGTTGAAATATGGTGGACAAAAGGAAATTGGTGCAATTATGGGGCGGTATATGGCTGCCGAACTTTTGTCTTCCCATTTTTTTCAAGGAATTGATGTGATAATCCCTATACCGCTTCACAAGAAGAAACAGCAAATCCGAGGTTATAACCAGAGCGAATGGATTGCCCGTGGAATCACTGCTGTAACAGGAATTCCCATAGATACAGAATCCATATTGCGTAAGAAAAATACGGAAACGCAAACACACAAATCCATACTTGAACGTCGGGATAATGTGGAAGGCATCTTTGAACTTCAACGCCCAGAAGTACTTGCCGGGAAACATATACTGATCGTTGACGATGTGTTGACCACTGGTTCTACTACGCTGGCATGTGCTTCTTGTCTGGTGAATGTGGAAGGAATACAGATTAGTATATTGACGTTGGCAACGGTGGAGTAATTATTTTTTTATAGACGATTCTCTAATATTTAGTTTAGCGTCTAGGATAATTGTTTTTGAAGGTCTTGTTTCATCTGAATTATTCTTTATTTGCTCCAATAATAATTCAGCAGTAACTTTTCCCATTTCAAAAGTGGGTTGTTCAACACTTGTAAGATTGGGCTCGATGATTAACGCCTTTTGTGATTCGGAGAAACCTACAAACGCAATATCATGGGGAATAACCATACCTTTTTTTTGTAATGTCTTCATGGCACCAATGGCTGCCGGATCATTAACGGCAAAAATGGCATCCGGTTTGTTCGGCATTTCTAATATGGAATATGCTGCAGTAATACCGCTTTCCATAAGTATTCCGGCAGGAATTATCAACTCTTCTTCTATCGGATAGCCATATTTTTTTAGTGCATCGATATAGCCACGTTTGCGCTCTTTAGATAGGAATAGATTCTCTGGACCCGCTAAATGTGCTATTCGTTTATATCCTTCCTTAATTAGATGTTCCACTGCTGTAAAAGCCCATTTATAATCATCGATGATGACATTGTAAGCGCTGACTTCAGGAGCTATCCGATTAAAAAATACAATCGGTAGATTCTTCTCGCGTAGTGTTTTAAAGTATTCCGTAGCTCTGGTATCTTGTGTGACGGATATGATGATGCCGTCCACCATTTTCTCCTCCATTGCTTTTAAATTGGCAAACTCAATATCTGCGGATTCATTCGATTGACTTATTAATATATGGTAGCCTTTCGGATTCATAACACTTTGTATTCCCATGATGACTTCTGCAAAAAATGAGTTTATGAATTCCGGAACAATTACGCCGATTGACATCGTTTGATTTTGTTTCAAACTAAGAGAGATGGGATTGGGGTGGTAATTCATTTTTTCTGCTAATTCCAGTACAGCTTTTCGTGTTTCCGGATTAACATCCCATTTATCAGCTAAAGCCCGTGATACTGTTGATGTTGAAATATTAAGTTCACGTGCGAGATCTTTGATTGTAATACGTGATTTGGACATGGTATATAGTTTTAGGATGCGAACAAAGATAATCAAAAATCTTTTTTTACCTCATTTTAGGATGACGAATTATAGCGGATTTTTTCGGGAACGTTACCGGGAACGTTGCCGGTGATTTTTCCTTCAAAACACTTGTTTTTAACTGTCTGCCCCACTACATTTGTTTCCTGTTAGAGGGGGAAATCTCTTAAAAATTAATCTTAAAAACTCAAGCTATGCAATTACTCGACCTTATTACTATCTTTATATTTGCACTTGGAATTGTTATAATGGGCTTGTCCTTTTCTGGTAAAGGGCGGAATATGAAATCCTTCTTCGCAGCAGGAGGAGCAGTCCCGTGGCTAATGAGTGGATTATCTCTTTTTATGGGATTTTTCTCCGCAGGAACTTTCGTGGTATGGGGATCTATTGCTTATTCACTAGGATGGATCGCTATTTCGATTCAATGGACAATGGCGATAGCCGGATTTGTTGTTGGTTTCTTCATTGCTCCACGATGGCATAAGACTAGTGCTCTGACAGTGGCAGAGTATATCACCCGGAGACTTGGAGTAAACACACAAAAGACGTATACTTATCTTTTCCTTTTCATTTCTCTCTTTACTACAGGCTCTTTTTTATATCCGGTAGCTAAAATTGTAGAGGTTTCTACGGGGATGCCTTTAGATCTCTGTATTCTGTTGTTAGGTGGATTCTGTATTGTATATGTCGCGGCTGGCGGACTTTGGGCTGTAGTGTCAACGGATGTACTTCAGTTTATTATACTGACGGCGGCTGTACTTATTGTCGTTCCGCTTTCTTTTGGACGTGTTGGTGGCGTTGTGAATTTTATAGAGTCTATTCCTGCTACTTATTTTAATCTTGTGAATGGAGAATATACAATAGGTTTTATTGTTGCTTTTGGTGTATACAATACTATATTTCTGGGTGGAAATTGGGCGTACGTTCAACGTTATGCTAGTGTCAATTCACAGAGTAGCGCACGTAAGGTTGGCTTTTTATTTGGGGGATTGTATGTCGTAAGTGCCGTTCTGTGGATGCTTCCACCAATGATTTACCGTATTGTTAACCCTTCGCTTAGTACGATTGATGCTGAAGGAGCCTATCTTATGATGTGTAAAGAAGTACTTCCAGCCGGTTTGCTAGGGCTTATGCTTAGTGGGATGGTATTTGCTACTGCAAGTTCTCTTAATGCAACTCTTAATATTTCTTCCGGAGTGGTCACTAATGATATATTTAAACGTCTTTTTCCACAGAGTTCAGATAAAACTTTAATGAGAGTTGCGCGTATTTCAACCATTATATTTGGCTTGCTTGCAATTATTGTAGCATTATTAATTCCCCTTATGGGAGGCATTGTAAATGTAGTGATCAGTGTTGCCGCTTTAACCGGAGTTCCTTTATATCTGCCTATTATATGGACCTTGTTCTCAAAACGACAAACAGAGTATTCCGTAATAACGACGACATTAGTCAGTTTAGGAGCAAATGCTTTCTTTAAATTTATTACTCCGTTGTGGGGATTTGGATTTAATCGCGCAGAAGAAATGATTGTAGGAGTTGCTTTTCCTGTACTCTGTTTAATCGCTTTTGAACTCTATTATAAATTAAATCATAAAATATCCCATCGTTATGTAGAATATCAAGAATGGGAAAAAGAAAATAACTGTATAAAAGAGACTGAAAGGAAAGAAGATAAAGTGGTGACTGAAGCTGATAATAAATTTAGTAAAAGAGTAATTAGCTATGGGATTTTCTTAACGGGTGCTGCGATTGCTCTGCTTGGTGGGTTAGCAGAAAAAGGAAAGATACTGGTAATGGCTGTGGGCATAGCGTTAGTATTGCTTGCTCTCTGGCTTTATCCTAAAAAAGAAAGAAAATAAATAATACAAAAATAGAATGTTGCAAGAATCATTTTCAAAAGATAAGCGCAACCTGAGAAGTATTTTGCTTTCTGCCGATTTTGTTGTTGTCGGTGGAGGTATTTCGGGGATATGTGCTGCAGTTTCAGCTGCTCGTGCAGGGGTAAAAACCATTCTTGTGCAGGATCGTCCTGTGCTTGGTGGAAATGCGTCGAGCGAGGTGCGACTTTGGATATTGGGTGCTACGTCACATATGGGCAACAATAACCGTTGGTCACGTGAGGGAGGGCTGATTGATGAAATACTGGTAGATAATCTTTATCGTAATAAAGAGGGAAATCCTGTTCTTCTGGATACCTTATTATTAGAAAAAGTTCGTAATGAGCCTAATATTACATTATTGCTCAATACAGCGGTTTATGACGTTGAAAAGCGGTCTCCTGATGAAATATCCAAAATATACGGTTTCTGTTCACAGAATTATACTTTCTATGAAATCAGTGGCAGACTCTTTTGCGACGCTTCGGGCGATGGTATTATTGCGTATCGGGCTGGGGCTGCTTACCGCATGGGGGCTGAAGAAAAACAAGTATATGGTGAATTATTCGCTCCGGATAAAGGAGAATATGGTGAATTGCTTGGACACTCTATCTACTTCTATAGTAAAGATACAGGAAAACCTGTGAAATTTGTTCCTCCAGCTTATGCGCTGGAAGATATCAAAGAAATTCCTCGATGGAATCGTATTAATGCAAGTGAACATGGATGTAAATTTTGGTGGCTTGAATATGGTGGGCGGTTAGATACCATACATGATACTGAAGAGATTAAATGGGAAATATGGAAGGTCGTTTATGGCGTCTGGAATTATATAAAAAATTCGGGAAACTTTCCTGAAGCAGAAACGATGACTCTTGAATGGGTTGGTTTAGTACCAGGTAAAAGGGAAAGTCGAAGATTTGTAGGTGAATATACTCTTGATCAAAAAGATATTATAGAACAGCGACATCACGATGATACAGTGGCTTTTGGAGGATGGGCTATTGATCTCCATCCGGCAGAAGGCGTTTATAGTACGCATAATGGCTGTATGCAATATCATTCCAAAGGTATTTATGAGATTCCTTATCGGTGCTTTGTGAGTAAGGATATAAAGAATCTGTTTTTTGCTGGACGATGTATCAGTGCTTCTCATGTTGCTCATGGTTCATCTCGGGTGATGGCTACGTCCGGGCTGGGAGGACAGGCAGTTGGAATGGCGGCAGCACAGTGCCTTTCGGATGGATTATTACCTGTTGAACTCATTGCTGCTACTCATATGCATAAACTACAACAGAAACTGAATCTTGCTGGACAGAGTATTCCTTTGGTGCCGATTGATGTTAATGGAAATCTGGCTGCTAAAGCTAAAGTATCCGCTTCAAGTGAGCTAAGTTTGTCAGAAATACCTTTTGATGGTCCTTGGTATACATTAGATTACTCTACAGCTCAATTATTACCTTTAGAACCGGGTATTCTGTATAAATTTGAGGTAGAAATTGATGCGAGTGAGGAAACAAATCTCACAGTAGAATTACGTTATGCGGAGAAGGCTAAAAACTATACGCCGGATATAATTGCAGAAACAGTGAAGTTTAATTTGCGGAAAGGTACTCAAAAGGTAAATATAGATTTGACAAAAAACTTACCATGTCAACAATATGCCTTTGTGACGTTCATGCGAAATGATAAGATACGTCTGCGTATGAGCGAAATGCGTTGTACGGGGCTTTTGTCTGTGTTTAATAAGTTTAATTATGCTGTCAACAACCACGGTTTTCAAACTCCTCCAAAGGGTACAGGACTTGAGTCTTTTGAGTTCTGGTGTCCGGACCGCCGTCCGGCAGGGCATAACATTGCAATGAAAATAACGCCTGCTATCGAGTCTTTCGGTGGTGAAAATATAACTAACGGATATGTGCGTCCTACTACGGAACCTAATGCATGGGTAGCTTCTTTAGAAGATGTCTATCCGGAGATAACTTTCAAATGGGATATGCCTCAAAAGATAAGCAGAATATTACTTTTTATGGATACGGATTATGATCATTCTTTAGAATCTGTGCAAATGGGACATCCTGAAAATGTGATGCCTTTCTGTTTGCGGAGATATAAACTGTCAGATGATAAAGGAACTGTTTTTTTCGAATGTGTAGGGAATTATCATACAATAAATGAAATAAAATTAGATGCTCCTATAATAACCAACTTTATTAAACTGGAAGTGGAACGGCCTATGCAAAATGTTCCTGCTGCAATCTTTCAGATTAATATAGAATAAGAATAAAGTGATAAATAAAAGTTTGCATTAACCATTATTTTAATAACATGAAAAAGAATTACTATCTATGGATCTTGCTGATTATCGTTCAGGTATTTGTGATACAGAACACTTATGCTCAGCAAGGGATGATTACAGGAATTGTGAAGGATGTAAATGGAGAACCTATAATTGGTGCCAGTGTAAAGGTACAGGGCACAACAGTAGGTACAATTACGGATTTGGACGGAAAGTTTTCTGTGAAAGCATCTTCTGGTGCGGTTCTGCAGGTATCTTACATTGGCTATGTGACGGAAAAGATTCAGGTGGGTAACCGTACTGGACTGACTATTACATTGAAAGAAGACTCGCATTTGGTGGATGAGGTGGTAGTGGTAGGTTATGGTACTCAAAAGAAAGTCAATCTGACAGGTTCCGTTGAAGCGGTTAGCGGTAAGGATTTAGCAAAACGCCCTGTTATGAATACGATGTCTGCACTTCAAGGAATGGCATCCGGAGTAACGGTGACTTCAACCTCCGGCCAGCCGGGTAAGGAGGATGAATCTATTATGATTCGTGGTATCGGAACACTCAATAATAGCAATCCTCTGGTGCTTATTGATGGTGTTGCCAGTTCTGTAAATGCCGTCAACCCGCAAGATATTGAGAGTATTTCAATTTTGAAAGATGCATCTTCTGCCGCAATTTACGGCTCACGTGCTGCAAACGGTGTGGTATTAATAACTACCAAACGTGCGGAGGAGGGTAAACTCAGAATTAGTTTTAATAGTAATGTCGGGTTGCAAAAGATGACAGAACAGCCTAAATTTCTGGGAGCTATTGATTATATGGAACTGTACGACCTAGCTAATTCTAATGATACCCGTAATATGAATACGGGTGCGGCAGGTGGAGTAATATATGGTGAAGATTATATTGCGAATTATAAGGCGAAGATGAATCAGGATCCTTATAATTATCCGAATACCGATTGGCAGGCTATTACTTATAAAGAACCGGCTATCCAGCACATGCACAATTTAACTTTGAGTGGAGGAACGGAGAAACTTAGAGCATTGGCTTCTTTAAATTACACAGACCAGGAAGGGGTTTTCCCGGATACTTATATGAAACGTTACAGTGTGCGTGTCAATACTGACTACAAGTTTAATGATAAACTTTCTGCCGGAATTGATATTTCGGGTCGTCATTCTGTTGTTTCGGAACCAGGTTCGGATGTAGCGTCGATTATTGGTGCTGTTCGTCGTACTGCACCTATTTACCCATGGGTGACTCCGAACGGTAATCCTGCTTATGTACAAATTGGAGCGAATACATGGGCTTTATCGCAAGAGAAATTAAAAGGATATAATAGAAACTGGTATCAGGAAGCGGTAGTGAATATGAAAGTAGCTTACTCTCCGATAAAAGAGATCCGTTTGGATGTTTCGTATTCTCCAAAGTTCAATTTTGATTCTAATAAGGTTTACAATAATATTGTGCCGTTTTATGATGTTGATGATAATCTAGTGACAACGGTGCAAAAAAGAGCCTTGGTTCAAAGAAGGAACTATACTTTTAACGATGACTTTAAATTCTTGATTAATTTCGATAAAGACTTTCATAAGCATAGCATTCAGCTTTTGGCGGGTTTTCAGCAGATTACATATTATGGAGAAAATTTGTATGGTCGTAGAGAAGGGAGTGAGTTTAACTATGATCAAATAGCTTCTTTCCCGGTGGTTAATCAGTCTACTGACGGTAATGCTTCAGAAATGGCATTGCAGTCTTTCTTCGGACGGTTAAACTATGACTATGCAGGCAAATATCTATTTGAGGCTAATGTTCGTTATGATGGTTCTTCCCGTTTTGCCAAAGGGAATAGATGGGGATTGTTTCCTTCTTTCTCCGCCGGTTGGCGTATTAGCGAAGAGAACTTTATGAAAAATATCAAGTGGCTAAGCAATGCCAAATTGAGAGCTTCATGGGGACAGCTGGGTAATCAGGAAGTTGGAAGTTACTATCCGTTCTCTATGGATATAAATCTGGCAGAGCCTGTCGTGTTTAATGGTGAGGTTGTTCAAGGATATGCCGCAAGAGACTATGCTTTCAGAGACATTTCCTGGGAAACAACAACAATGACGAATGTAGGTATCGATCTTGGTTTCTTTAATAATAAATTGAATTTTACTTTTGATTATTATGTCAGGAAAACCCGCGATATATTGATGAATCTGGATATTCCTTCTTTCATGGGGTATAATAACTCCCCATTGAGAAATGCCGGAGTAGTTGAAAATAAAGGATGGGAGCTTAGTCTTGCTTTCAATGATCGTATTGGCGATTTCTCTTATCGTATTTCAGCCAATCTTTCGGACGTGAAGAATGAAATCAAGGATATGAAAGGCATCGTGAACAACTTTGATGACTTGTATACCAATCGTGCGGGATATTCCATTAATTCAATTTGGGGATTGGAAGCAGATGGCTTATTTGCTTCATTCGATGATGCCCAGTCTTATCCGGTAACACAGTTCGGAAATCTGCAGGGAGGAGATATTAAATACAAAGATCAACCGACAATTGATACGGATGGCGATGGTATGCCTGATACTGGCGACGGTCAGATTACATCGGAAGATTATGTCGTGATTGGTAATACAATACCGAGATATACATATAGCTTTAATCTGGCAGCTGAATATAAGAACTTTGACATTGAATTGTTCTTCCAGGGGGTAGGTAAACGGGATGGCTATTTGCGCGATGATCTTGCCTGGGCCTTTAATAATGGTGCAAAAGTGCAACAATGGCAAAAAGATAATATGTGGAAAGAAGGAGAAACGAATTCTAAATATCCCCGTATGTTTATTTCCAGTGCAAATAATATAAAGCCTTCTACTTACTGGCTGCAGGATGCTTCTTATCTTAGATTGAAAAATCTTCAGATCGGCTACACTATTCCACGGAAAATTCTTAGTCATACATTCCTTGACGGAGTACGTGTTTACTTTTCTGCCCAGAACTTATTCACATTCGATAAAATGACAGAGGGGTATGATCCGGAACAACATCCTACAAAAGCACAAAATTCAGTGCCTTTGTTGAAAACTTATTCTTTTGGAATTAATGTCAATTTCTAACTTAAGTACATATTCATATGAAAAAATATATAGTCTATATTGTTTATACGTCACTACTTTTCATATTTGGAGGTTGTGATGTGTTGGATAAATATCCTTTGGATAAACCAAATCAAGATACTTTTTGGAATAATGCCAGTGAAATTAATGGAGGGGTAGTAGGATGTTATCGTTTTTTGATTGCACAGCCTAATGTAGAATATTTGTTTCCGATAGCTCCCGATCTGATGACTGATATAGGCTTTCCTCGTCAGGAAAGTGACTGGAAAAAGGTGGCACAAGGTCAACATGACAGTAATCTTCATTCAATAAGAGAGGTTTGGCATTATGCTTATCAGGGAGTTGGACGGTGTAATTTAATGCTGGAGATTATAGAAAAGAAATCAGCAGTATTGAGTCCGGAACAATATAAGCAATATAAAGGCGAATGTCTTTTCCTTAGAGGTTTTTATTATTCTCGGTTGATTTCTTTTTTTGGAGATGTGCCTCTAATTCTAAAACCGATTGAATCGGAGTCTGAAGCCTCTAAATTTGTACGCGAATCTAAGGATATCGTGCTTCAACAGATTTTGAAAGATTTTACAGATGCTGCTACCCTGTTGGAAGAGCAGTATGTTGATCCGCTTTGCCTTGGGCGTGCTACAAGGGGGACGGCAAATGCGTATAAGGCACGTATTGCCCTTTATAATAAAAAATGGGAAGTTGCTGCCGAGGCTGCTGAAGCGGTTATTTCTTCTGAAATATATAAGCTCTATCCTAAATATGGAGATTTGTTTCTGGTGTCCGGATTGACGGATACGAATAATAAGGAAATTATTTTGAAAGCGGAATTTAGTGCGGAGATTCCTTTGTATCATAAGTTACCTCTTCATATGCAGTCTCGTAATTTGAATGGATATTCCACTATGGTACCAACACAAAATTTGATAGACTCATATCATTGTATTGATGGAAAGAATATTGCAGAGTCTCCATTATTTAATAAGAAGAAACCATTTGAAAATCGTGATCCGCGTTTGCGTTTAGGATTTGTAGTCCCTGGGGATAGATATGGAGATTTTATATTCGAGTCACACGTTGATAGCACTTCATGTTGGAGTTATGCAGAAAATGGTAAGGTGACCAATAAGGATTGTTATTCCTTTAGTCCATATACCTCTTATACGGGATATTGTACGAGAAAATTTAGTGATCCTTCTTATGCAGACAAAAATGAAAAAGGGGATTATCCTCTTATTCTCTGTCGCTATGCTGAAGTGCTTTTGACTTATGCAGAGGCAAAAATAGAAGCGAATGATATTGATAAAAGTGTAGTTGATGCTTTGAATGAAGTTCGCAATGGACGTGATGATGTAAAAATGCCGGCTTTGTCGTTATCGGCTTTGTCGGATCAGTCAAAAGCACGGGTGATTGTTCGTCATGAGCGTAAGGTAGAATTAGCCTTTGAAGGATTCCGCTATTTTGATATCCGTCGTTGGGATGGCTTTTGGAAATATGCCAATCGTCCGGTGATGGGACGTCCTTTTAAAGGTAAATTTGAGGACTGGCCGAATGTGACATTTGATGAGAACGATGAGCCTGTGTACGATTATGATGCTTATATGCCACATCCTTCTTCTGATTATCGTTTGGTTGAAAACCGGACATTCGTTCAGCAAAAGCATGAGCTATGGCCAATACCACAGCGAGAAAGAAATGTGAGCCCGCAGTTAACGCAGAATCCAGGATTCTAACGGTATCTTTCGGGAAACTGAATGTGTGTGGAAAATAAATATATCTTTTAAATTTAGTAGTATGATGAAAATGAAATATATATATCGCCGATGGCTATTTTTAATGGCTGGTGCATTATTGGTTGCTAACTTTGCATCTTGTAATGATAATGATGAGAATTCTCCCATTTTACCTCCGGCTTATAGTGTTGACAGAAGTAATATGTTCGGTATTCATGAGCAGCCCAAAGTGGGCGAGAACATTGGCGGACAGTCTGATAATGGGGTAACTCCACAGTTGGTTGCTGATATGTGCGGGGCCTTGGGAGTTAAGTCTTTCCGAATGTTGCTCCATCTTTCATGGGTATTTGATCACGATGCTGAAGGAAACTTGATATTTAAAGAGGATAATCTTCAGAATTTTAAGGATTATGCTGCTCTGTTGACAGAAAAAGGAGTGCGTAATATAATGCTCACCAATGCAGCTTATATGTATCCTTATGGATATACACGTTCACATTGGAAAGCTGTCCCGGAACCGGGAACCGAACTTTATATAAAGTTTATGCAGCAGATAGAAGATAGCTATAAAATGTTAGCAGCTGCTTTCCCTGATGTGACTCAGTTTGAAGTGGGAAATGAATTGAACGCCCCGAAGGGTCACAATTTATGTAAGGATGGATTTAGAGATGGGGCAACAGCAGAAGAAAATGCGCCTTTTATATTCACTACTAGTGAGCAGGCATTGGTGACAGCGGATATTTGTTATTATGCCAATAGGGGAGTGAAAGCGGCAAATCCGAAAGCAAAAGTCGTGGCTCCTGGTCTTTATATGGTCGATATTCCCGAAACGAAAGCATATTTGAGTGCTATATATGATCATGTTGTATCGGGAAAATTACCTTCGACCAGTATGGAGGGAGGCAAACGGAAACTGGCCGTTGATACTGATCCAAGCCATTACTTTGAATATTTGAACTGGCATCCTTATATTCATGAAGGACATACCTTATCATGGCTGGCAATGAATGAGTCATTGTATCAGATTGCTGTTGATCATGGTGATGCAGGAAGAAAGATTATAATCTCCGAGTTTGGCTATTTTGACAGTTATCTTGAACGGAGGGAAGAATTGATAGCAGATGTGTGTGTACCTGCTATTGTAGCCCTGACAGAACGTCTTCAAACGATAGAGTCCGTATATATGTTCAGAATGTTCAACTGGACATCTGCAGGAAGCGCTGTTGTAGAGACAGAGCAGACATATGGGATTTTTGACTCACCGATGCAGCCGTTGGGAGTTCGTCCCAAGCCTGTTGCCTTAAGTTTATTTTTCCATTTCAATGGGGTGGAGTCAGATCCGGATCCATTGTATAAGTATATGAAATAAAATAATGTATTAATCTTGAATAACAAAGTATCATGAAACAATATATTTCATTTCTATTATTAGTATTTACAGGATTGGCATGTTGGTCTTGTAAAGATGATGTTGAACGTCCAGCACTTGTGACGTCGGAAATTGAATTGGCTGTTCCTAAAAATGATGTCTCAATTGATTTGGATAAAGTACGCCAGATCACTTTTGCCTGGCAGGAAGCTTTTTTAGTGGACAAATATAATTTGCTTTTAAGTAATAGCGAGGATATGTCGAGTCCGGTAGTTGTTGAAGCAAGAAGAACTCCTCATTTGATATCTTCTTCTGATATGAATGATATTGCGGCTAAATTGGGAATTGCTTCCGGTTATACGGGTAAGATTTATTGGACAGTACAATCCGGGAAATCGTCTCAGCCTTCATCTGCGGGAATTCGTTCTTTGGTGGTGACAAGGTTAATGGCACAGCCGTTAACGCCAACTAAGGATACTACTTTAGAACTAGACTATGAAGCAATGGATACAGAGGTGAAGTTTTCATGGGAACCTATGCCGGATACAGAATCTTATCAGCTCTTAATTAGTGCTAATGCAGATTTGTCTGACCCATTAATTGATATGGAAGTGGAAAAAACATCCACAGCTCTAACATATAGCCAGCTACAGGAAATGGTGGATAATAAGGCAGCCGGACTGAAACGTTATAAAGCTAATACCCTTTATTGGAATGTGAAAGTGGGAGACCGCCTGATGGCGAATTCAGCCTGGAGATTTAAATTGTATGGAACGAAGATCTTTACGGATGTTCGTGGTGATGAATCGATTACATATAAAGTGGCTGTAATTTCGAATGGTGATTCTGAAGTTGTATGGTTGGCTGAAAACCTTCGAACTACTAAATTGAATACAGGTGAATCGCTTATTTGTGAAGGACAGGAAAATGACAAATCTCAATGTTTCCCTGCCGAAGAAGCTAAGAAGAGTGCAACTACTCTTGTTCCGGATGCAATCCGTAAAGTTGCCGGAATGTATTATCGTATCGGATTGATAGGTGATAATTCATCATCAGTAACTTGGCCGAGTTTGTTAGCTCCTGAAGGGTGGCGGGTTCCTGAATTACAGGATTTTGTAAATCTGGCCAAAGCTTCTTTGGATGTTTGTGATTATCTGGAGGTCTTGAGATGTCCGGAAGTCTATCCTTCCCTACAGATAGGTGATAAAAAGCTTAAGAAAGATCTGATGAATTCTTGGGGGATGAATATGGCCCCATGTGGTACAAATAGAGATGGAAGTCTGTATATCAAAGAATTTGGAGATCTGGATGGATTGCATATGGTTTTTGCCATAAATAGTGTTTCTCAATTTGCTACGTTGGAGATTGCCGCTGCAACAGCTAAAGGAGGAGCAAGAGCCATTGCTTTAGGAAAGAATGCTCCGATAGTAGTTCGTCTGATATATACCGGTGATGATAAATAATCAATGATAGAAAAAGAGATAAAATGATTGAGTGCTTTAAGAAAATATTTAGTAAAGTTTTGTTTGTGGTGCTTTGCAGTGTGACTTCTATGTCGATATGTGCACAAGAGAGCTTATCACTGTCAAACGGGAAAATAAATATTTTATGGGAAAAGCATGAAGGTAAATGGGTAATGACATTGTTTGAAGGAAAAACCCCCGAAGGATATAAGGCGTTTGGTCGTCCTTCGGGGAAATATAACCTCATTTATGACAATGTAAAGCCGACCATAAAACCTTTAGCTATCGTAGAGAATGGAGATACATTAGACTTTCCTGAACAAACATTCAGGTATGTAAAGCCTGATTTCTTGAGAGCCATCTCTGCGGTTCCTATGAATAGAGCTGGTAGATACTCCACCTTCTTCCCTGATAGGGGATGGAAGGAAGGAGGAACAGTTGTGTTTGAGCATCCGACGGAATATGGAGTCTATAAGGCAAAATGGGAGTTTGATGACAAATATCATTCTGATATTAATGTAGAAATATCATTGACTGTGAATCAAGAAGGATATTATTCCCTACCTACTCCTACCATAAGTACTTTGGTTGAAGATGATCTTGGATGGGGAATCGTACCAGGATTTTATCAGGGGAATCAACTGCAAGAATCATTCCCTTTATCCTATGTTTATGCACAAGGGCTGCCTAAATATCCGGTGTTATGCCGTGAAAGTACCATTACTACAATGGCTTCTATCATGAGTAATAAGGCAGGTATGACAATGGCCATAATTCCGGAGCCTGGTCAGGATAGGAATCCTTATGAGAAAGATGAGGTGACTCATGTGAAGTCATGGAATATTGCTTTGTCGCATATGAATCGTGAGTTGCAATTGACTCCGATGGCATATCGTCCGGTGTTAGGTGAGAAAGGCTCTTATCTGAAGAAGGGAGAAACGGCTAAGTTCAGAATCCGTATAACTCTTCAGGATTCGGACTGGTATACGGTATATAAACATGCTGTGTATGATATTTATCATTTGGACTATTCTTTCAAGTTAAAAGAAAACAAGCAATCGTTGACAGATCGTTTGATGAAGTTGTATGATTATGTTATGGATGATAAGACAGCTTTATGGAATGAAGAAATGTATAAAGGGAAAAAGGTTATTGCCCAGTCTTATATGTCGGGAGTTTCCGGAGCTGATAAAGATGCTATGAAAAATTCGGATATAGGAGCCGTATGGATGCTGGCTAAGTTGACTCAGGATTCATTGATGAAAGAAACACGTATTCCTGGTATCAGGAATTTCAAGATATTGCAGCAGGTTCGTGAAGGATTTTTCAAGGGAGCTGTAGAAGGGCAATATTATCTGGCTAAATCAAAAAGATTCACGGAAGAATGGGGAAGCCATTTTGAACCGGTGGCTATCACTTATTATACTATGGCGGATTTGGGAAATATCTTACTGTTTGAGCCGGATAATAAGGAAATTCTAGAGCTTTTGAAAAATGGGGCAGAAAGACTATTAGACTGGCAACGGCCAGAAGGTAATTGGGTGGTTGCATACGATCATACAACGCATAAACCTATTTATACAGATTTGACAGATCTGCGTCCTACTTTTTACGGATTAATCATCGCATATAAGATTTTGGGGGATAAAAAATATCTTGTTGCAGCGAAGAAAGCTGCTGACTGGTTGATAGACCATTCCATCCAAAAAGGACATTTCTTAGGTGTCTGCGGAGATGCGAGGTTTGTGAACGATTTTGCTACGATACAAATTGCCGGTGCTATGCTTGAATTGTACGAGTTGACCTCTGTGCAGAGATATTTGGATGCTGCAATTAAAACGGGCAAGATGTATACTACTTCTATCTACACTCATCCGATACCAAGCCGGGATATTAAATATTTGAATGGGAAAAAAGTGGAAGATTGGCAATTGAGCCAGGTGGGGTTAAACTTTGAACACGGTGGTTCAATGGGCTCTGCAGTAAATGCCGGACCTATTTTGCTAACTAGCCATTGTGCCTTTTTCCTTAAATTATATTCACTCACAAAAGATGAAATCTTTCGTGATATGGCTCGTTTGGGAGCCTTGGGGAGAGATGCTTTTGTGAATGAAGAAACCGGAGTAGCCTCTTATTACTGGAATCGTTTTGACCATGGAGCAGGACTTTTCCCACATCATGCCTGGTGGCAGATCGGATGGATTTATGATTATCTACTTGCAGAAGCGGAGTTACGTTCAAATGGCAAGATCTCTTTTCCGCGAGGGTTTATGACACCTAAGGTCGGAACTCATAGAACAGCCGGATTTGCGTCAGGAATAGTGGACGGAAAAAAAGCAAGTCTGATTCTTCGCAAAGATTTGGTCAGCGTGGATAATCCTAATGTGGATTATATTACAGCGGAAAGTGAAGACGGGAGTGTGTTATTTGTAGTGTTACTTAATAATCAGGCAAAAGAAAACAATTTAAATATGATTGTTATGTCTTCACAGCTTGCATCTGATAAGGAAATGAAAGATTATACTAAACAGGTAAAACTGAATGCTTTTGGATATAAAATAATAAAAATAAAATTGTAGGATGGGAAAGAAAAAACTATTATTGATATATCTGGCTTTATTACCGATAATCAGTTATGCGAAGATCGTGTTGCCTAATATCCTGAATGATAACATGGTGTTGCAACAACAGACGAGCGTTAAGTTATGGGGAAAGGCAAATCCCAATAAGAAGGTTAAAGTACTTCCTTCATGGAATGAGATAGAATATTCTACCATAGCAGACGCTGATGGCAAATGGATGGTAACCGTTTCTACTCCTAAAGCGGGAGGGCCGTATGAGATAAGATTTACTGATGGAGAAGAGTTGACCTTGAAAAATGTATTGATAGGGGAAGTGTGGTTTTGTTCCGGTCAGTCAAATATGGAAATGCCTGTGCGGGGATTTGAGTTTGAATTTGTAGAAGGAGCTAATGATATGATAGCGACAGCTAATGAGTCGACCCCTATTAGGATGTTTTCTTCAGATTTTAATGAGAAAGGTTGGTTTAGACAATATAGTAAAGTGCCGCTTGATAATTGTAAAGGAGAATGGTTTACGAATACGTCTAAAAATGTAGCTCCGATGAGTGCAGTCTCATACTGTTTTGCGAGATATTTGCAACGGGCTTTGAATGTGCCTGTAGGGATTGTAGTCTCTTCATGGGGAGGCTCTACTGTTGAGGCTTGGATGAGCGAAGAAACGGTCCGTCCTTTTGGAGTGGATTTATCTCATCTGAACGATGACAAAGAAGTCGCTAAACCGGTTCAACAGAAGCCATGTGTACTATTTAATGCGAAGGTGGCTCCCTTGACTAACTTTATGATTAAAGGAATGATTTGGTATCAGGGAGAAAGTAACAGACATAATATAGAACAGTATGCGAGAATGCTTCCTGTTATGGTAGATGACTATCGCAAGCGTTGGAGTTTGGAGAAACTTCCTTTCTATTATGTGGAAATAGCTCCTCATGCTTATGGAGATGTAAATGGCACGTCGGCTGCTTATTTTCGTGAGATGCAGCAACAGCTGATGCAAGTGATTCCTAACTCGGGAATGGTATCTACGATGGATATCGGGAGTCGTGACTTTATTCATCCTCCTAAGAAAGAAGAGGTAGGCAAGAGGCTTGCTTATTGGGCATTGGCAAAAGAATATGGGGTGGATAATCTTGGATATAAGACGCCGGTTTATAAATCAATGGAGGTAAAAGAAGGGAAAGTTTACATTGCATTTGATAATGCTCAAGGTAAAGTGCATCCAATTAACCGGCCTCTTTCCTCATTTGAGATCGCAGGTAAAGACCGGAAATTTTATCCGGCAGAAGCAATCGTAGATTTGGCAACGAAACAACTTCAGGTTTGGAATAAAGAGGTTTCCGAACCGGTGGCAGTGCGTTATGCCTTTCATAATTATGCGGAAGCTTCCCTTTTCGATTATTATGGTTTGCCGGTGGCACCATTCAGAACTGATAAATGGTAGAAATATATGATAACATCAGCACGAATTTTAATTATAATATTCATCTTGTGCTTTTCTATACAGGCAAAGGCGCAAGATAAGACAATAGAGCAGAAAGTAGACTCTATATTAAATTTGATGACTTTGGAAGAGAAGATCGGGCAATTGAATCTTTATGCCGGAAGGATGAATCCTACTGGTCCGATAACAATGCGCGATGATGATGATGAAGCAATCCGGAGAGGAGATGTAGGGATGGTCTTTAATATTGTAGGTGCTAAACGTACCCGTGAGATACAACGTATAGCGGTGGAGGAATCACGTCTTAAGATACCTCTTTTAATCGGATTCGATGTGGTACATGGGTATCGTACAATCTTCCCGATACCTTTGGGCGAGTCGGCAAGTTGGGATTTAGACCTGATGAGACGTACAGCACGCGCTTCTGCCGATGAGGCTTCGGCTATGGGAATTCATTGGACCTTTTCGCCAATGGTGGATGTTTGCCGTGATGCCCGCTGGGGGCGTATTATGGAGGGAGGCGGTGAAGATCCCTACCTAAATTCACTGATTGCTAAAGCCAAAGTTGAAGGCTACCAAGGGAAGAACCTGAAAGAGATGGGTGCATTAATTGCATGTGCAAAACATTTTGCAGCGTATGGAGCAACGATTGACGGAAGAGACTATAATACGGCTGACATTAGTGATGTGACCTTGCGCAATGTTTATTTACCACCCTTTAAAGCTGCGGTGGAAAGCGGGGTACATTCATTGATGGCGGGTTATCATGAATTAAACGGCACACCGACCTCTGCTTCTTCTTATCTTATGACGGATATATTGAGAAGGGAGTGGAATTTTGACGGTTTTGTTGTTTCAGATTGGGGATCGATTCGTGAGGTTGCTATGCATGGATTCGCAGAAGACAGGAAAGATGCGGCTATGAAGTCTTTCAATGCAGGATTGGATGTGGATATGGAGTCATCTGCTTATTTGAAGCACATGAAGGAGCTGGTTCAGGAAGGTAAAGTCAGCGTGAAACAGATCGAAAATTCAGTCCGGCATGTCTTACGGATGAAGTATGCTACGGGGGTGATGGACGATCCTTATCGTTATTGTAGTCAGGAACGGGAAGATACTGTCATTCTGAAGAAAGAATATCTGGAGTTGGCTCGTGAGGCTGCCTGTAAGTCAATGGTATTACTCAAAAATGAGAACCAATTATTACCGTTGTCGGAGAAACTGAAATCTGTCGCTATCATAGGTCCTTTGGCTGATTCGAAAAAAGATATGCCGGGTAGTTGGTCGAAGAGTTGTGATCCTAATGATATGCAGACCTTTCTGGAGGCGATAACGGAACGTTATGGCAATAAGATGAAGATTAATTATGTGAAAGGCTGTGAGGTAGAAGGAGATGAACGCTCCGGTTTTGCGGATGCGTTGAAAGTGGCGGCTAAAAGTGATGTGATTGTAGCAACAATGGGGGAAGCAAAAGAATTGAGTGGGGAGGCGTCGTCCAGAAGTAATCTCTCTTTGCCAGGAGTGCAGGAAGAGCTATTAAAAGAGTTGAAGAAGTTAGGAAAACCGATTGTCTTGGTTCTTTTTAATGGGCGTCCGCTAACTATACCATGGGCATCCGGAAATATGGATGCTATCTTAGAGGCTTGGTTCCCGGGAAATCAGGCTGGAAATGCGATTGTCGATGTTCTGTTCGGACAATTCAATCCGCAGGGAAAATTGACCGTTTCATTTCCGCGAACGGTGGGGCAGGTTCCTATTTTCTATAATCATAAAAATACGGGGCGTCCGGAAGGATTTTATGAATCTGTTTTTATCACGAAATATCTGGATAGTCCCAATCAGCCTTTGTTTCCTTTTGGCTATGGTTTATCTTATACCACATTTGAATATTCTGAAATACAGATGGAAGATAAGCAGTTGACAAGAGATGGAAAGCTGAATGTATCTGTAAAGGTGAAAAACACCGGGAAATATAAAGGAACTGAAACGGTGCAACTTTACATAAGAGATTTGGTAGCTTCTGTAACCCGCCCGGTGAAAGAACTGAAAAGCTTCCGGAAAGTAGAGTTAAAACCGGGTGAAGAAAAGAAGGTAGAGTTTGTAATAACGGAGAAAGACCTTCGATTTTGGAATGATAAAAAGCAGTTCATATCTGAACCGGGTAAGTTTCATTTGTTTATAGGCACCGATTCAGAGAATGTGAAAAAAGCCGAGTTTGTGCTTTTATAGTTAGGATAATAAAAAATGACGGATGATGAATTCAAGAATAGTGTGGTTGTTGGTTTGTATGGTATGGGGAATATTCTCTTCATGTAATACAGATAGAGAACGAAAAATAGATTATACGCGATATGTGAATCCCTTTGTTGGAAATGCTGATAATGGTCATACTTTTCCTGGAGCTTGTACTCCTTTTGGCTTGATACAAGTAAGTCCTGAAAGTGGCAATGGTTCATGGCGTTATTGTTCCGGATTTAATTACGATGATGATTCTATTGCAGGATTCTCGCAAACTCACCTAAACGGTACAGGAGTTCCGGATTTAGGTGATATTCGAATGTTGCCTTTTAATCAGAATCTTCAGGGTGAGCGATTTTTTTGCCGTTATGAGCGTGAGACACAAGTAGCTATGCCTGGATATTACTCGGTGAAGCTGGCCGATATGAATATTGATGTTGAGTTAACTGCTACTGAACGTACCGCTATGCATAGGTATACCTTCAATCAGCCGGGGGAAGCGAATTTATTGCTTGATCTGCAGAATGGATTAGTGTTTGATTCGAAGAACGTACGGTATCGTGTATTGGAGGGTGAGGTTGAAATGCTTGATAATAAAACGATTGCAGGGTATAACCGCGTTAGGGGATGGGTAGCCCGGTATTTTTATTATATGATAGTGTTTGATAGGCCTTATACTGTGAAAAAAGAATTGCCTCAAGAAGAAGGCGAGAAAGCCAAACGATTTATTTTGGAGTTTGATCTGAAAGAAGGTGAATCTGTTCAAGTGAAGGTGGCGTTGTCTACTGTTGGCATAGAAGGTGCGAAGGTGGCTCTGGATAAAGAAAACCCGGGATGGAATTTTGAATCAATAAAAGCCGAGACAAACGGAAAATGGAATGATATGCTCTCTTTGGCTGAAGTAGAGGGTACGGAAGAGGAAAAAATGAACTTTTATACTTCGATGTATCATTTGTTTATACAACCTACTAATATTGCCGATATAGATGGAAAGTATAGAGGGGCTAATGACAGTATTTTTGTTTCTTCTACAGGTTATTACTATTCAACTTTCTCTTTGTGGGATACATATAGGGCTGCACACCCTTTGTATACGTTCCTCGTGCCGGAGAGAGCCGGTGATATGGTTGAAAGTATGATTGCACATAAAGAAGCAAAAGGTTTTCTGCCGATCTGGACATTATGGGGGAAAGAAAATTATTGCATGATAGGAAACCATGCGGTTCCGGTTATTGTAGATGCTTATTTGAAAGGACTTATCACGTCAGACCCGGAGAGAGCGTATGCTGCAATCAAGGAATCATTGACTTTATCACATTTGAATTCAGATTGGGAGGTATATGATAAGTATGGGTATTATCCGTTTGATATTATTGAAAAAGAATCTGTGTCCAGAACACTGGAAAGCGCTTACGACGACTATTGCGCAGCTTTAATGGCTCAAGCTCTTGGAAAGGAAGAGGATTATCGGTTTTTCATGAAACGTGCGGGTTATTATCAGAATCTATTTGATAAACAAACTGGGATGATGCGTGGCAAGGATTCGACAGGAAGTTGGAGAGTTCCATTTAATATGTTTTCACTGTCACATGCAAGTTCACATGGCGGTGACTATACGGAAGGAAATGCCTGGCAATATACTTGGCATGTACAACATGATGTTGAGGGACTGATTTCCCTTATGGGAGGAAAACAAGCATTCAGTACTAAATTGGATTCATTATTTTATCTCCGTTCTGAAAATGCAGTGAATGTGCTCGATGTGACAGGATTGATCGGGCAATATGCTCATGGTAATGAACCCAGTCATCATGTCGCATATCTATATACTTATGTTGATAAAGCCTATAAAACACAGGAGCTTATCAGAGAGATTTTTGATCGTTTCTACCTTCCTGAACCTAGCGGATTGTGTGGAAATGACGATTGTGGACAAATGTCGGCATGGTATATTTTTTCCGCAATGGGATTCTATCCGGTCAATCCGGTGGGTGGGGAATATATAATAGGAGCTCCTCAATTAAAACGTATAGTGTTGCATTTACCGGAGAATAAAACTTTTACGGTAGAAGCAGTCAACCTCTCCAAACAGAATAAATATGTGAAGGCAGTGGCCTTGAATGGACAGGAGATTACCGATTTTCGAATTCAACATAAAGATATTCTGGCTGGCGGACATTTGATTTTCACAATGAGCGACAAACCGGGAAATTAAAAATAGTATATATGAAAAAGATTTGTTTATTAGTTCTATTGACAGTCTCTGCATTAACCATTTGTGCGCAGAAAAAGTTTGTGTTGACTTCGCCGGATGGTGTACTGAAGGCGTATATTAGTATAGGAAAGGAAATAACTTACTCTGTGACTCATGGCACTGATACTGTTCTTTTCCAGTCTGCTATTGCCATGCAGTTGGATAAGGGGCGTACGTTTGGCATAGCATCCCGTTTATCCGGTCATAATGAGAAAGCTGTACGGCAATATCTAAAATCTCCATTTTATAAAAAGAAGGAGATAGAAGATCATTATAATCTTATCCATTTAAAATTTAAGAACGGTTTTAATCTTGAGTTCAGAGCGTATAATGAGGGGATAGCTTATCGATTTATTTCTACATTGGGAGAGGCTTTTACAGTAGAAAATGAAATTGCTACTTTTAACTTGGGTAAAGACAGAAAGGCATTTATTCCTTATGTTCGCAAGAATGTTAAAACGATTGAAGAACAGTTCTATAATACTTTCGAAAATGTGTATACCTATCAGGCTATTAGTGAATGGAAGCATGGGCAATTATCGTTGATGCCATTGGCTATTGAACTGGATCATGGAAAAAAAGTATGTATTACAGAGGCTGATCTGGAAAACTATCCGGGTATGTATCTTTTCTGCTCCAATCCTGGTATAAAAGCGGAGTTGAAGGGTGTTTATGCTCCTTATCCTAAGGTGGAAAAACAAGGCGGACATATTAATTCACAAATGGTGGTGTTAGAAAGAGAACCCTACATTGCCAAATGTGAGGGTAAGAAAGATTTTCCATGGAGGGTGCTAGTCGTTTCGTCAGAAGACCGGCAACTGGCCAATAATGATATGGTTTATAAATTGGCTTCGTCCTCCAGAGTGAATGATATATCATGGATAAAGCCTGGCAAGGTTGCCTGGGAGTGGTGGAATGATTCAAATCTGTATGGAGTAGATTTTAAGACGGGGATCAATAATGACACTTATAAGTATTATATTGATTTTGCCTCCCGTTTTGGAATTGAATATGTAATTCTGGATGAGGGATGGTCGAAGAGCAGACAGGCGGATTTGTTTCAAGTTGTTCCTGATATTGATCTGGAAGAGCTAGTAAAATATGCCGGAGAAAGAAATGTAGGCATTATTCTGTGGGCTGGATATTATGCTTTTGCACGTGATATGGAAAAAGTCTGCAAACATTATTCTGCTATGGGAATAAAGGGATTTAAAATAGATTTTATGGATCGCGATGACCAGAAAATGGTTGACTTTCATTATAAGGCTGCTGAAATGACTGCCAAGTATCATTTATTGGTTGATTTTCATGGTTCATATAAACCTACAGGTTTGAATAGGACCTATCCTAATGTGATAAACTTTGAAGGGGTACATGGGCTGGAACAACAAAAATTCGCAGATAGCTCAATAGATCAGGTGACCTATGATGTAACAATTCCTTTTATACGGCAGCTTGCAGGGCCTATGGACTATACACAAGGGGCAATGCGTAATGCGACGAAAGAGAATTTCTCTCCTGTATATTCGGAACCTATGAGTCAGGGAACACGTTGCCGTCAATTGGCGCAGTATGTTGTATTTGAATCTCCACTGAATATGCTTTGTGATAGTCCTTCTAATTATATGAAGGAAGAAGAGTGCACAAAATATATAGCAACTGTTCCAACTGTATGGGACACGACAATCTCTCTAGCCGGTGAAATCGGTAAATATGTGGCGATAGCTCGTAAGTCGGGTGAAGATTGGTATATTGGAGCAATGACCAACTGGGATAGCCGTACAATTGAAATCGATTTTTCTTTCTTGGAAGAGGGCGTTTATGAGGTTGATATATTTGAAGATGGTATGAATGCCCATCGGTCTTCCTCTTGGACTTGAACCAAGGACCCTCTGATTAACAGTCAGATGCTCTAACCGACTGAGCTAAGGAAGAATGTTTTTCTCAATTGCGATGCAAAAGTACTAGGTTTTTTTGAAATATGCAATATCTTTGCAAAAAAAATATTAGGAATGGACAAAATAATAGGATTGGGCAACGCCCTGGTAGACGTACTCGCAACCCTGAAGGATGATACTCTTTTGGATGAAATGGGTTTACCCAAAGGAAGCATGCAGCTCATCGATGACGCTAAGTTACAGCAGATTAACACAAAATTTTCACAGATGAAAACTCACTTGGCAACAGGCGGATCGGCAGGAAATGCCATCCTCGGACTGGCTTGTTTGGGTGCTGGAACAGGGTTTATCGGAAAAGTGGGAAATGATAATTATGGAGAATTTTTTCGTGAAAATCTGCAGAAAAATAAGATTGAAGACAAATTATTGACCTCGGACCGACTGCCTTCCGGTGTGGCATCCACTTTTATTTCACCGGATGGAGAGCGCACTTTCGGAACCTATCTGGGAGCAGCGGCTTCTTTGAGAGCAGAGGAACTGACCTTGGATATGTTTAAAGGTTACGCGTACCTATTTATAGAAGGCTATCTTGTTCAGGACCACGAAATGATTCTTCACGCCATTGAACTGGCTAAAGAAGCCGGTTTGCAGATTTGTCTCGATATGGCTAGTTATAACATTGTGGCTAATGATCTGGAATTCTTCACCTTGTTGATAAACAAATATGTCGACATTGTCTTTGCAAACGAAGAGGAAGCGAAAGCCTTTACCGGCAAGGAGCCGGAGGAAGCTTTGAGAGTGATTGCCAAGAAATGCAGTATTGCTATTGTAAAAGTCGGGGCAAAGGGTTCTTATATCCGCAAAGGGACAGAAGAAATAAAGGTTTCGGCCATTTCGGTTCAAAAAGTGGTAGATACTACCGGTGCCGGTGATTATTTTGCTTCCGGATTCTTATACGGATTGACTTGCGGATATTCGTTGGATAAATGTGCAAAAATAGGTTCTATTCTCTCGGGAAATGTTATTCAGGTAATCGGAACAACGATACCACAGGAACGTTGGGATGAAATTAAGTTAAATATTAACAGGATTCTGGCGGAATAACAAAGGATTGAGCTACTTTTACGACTCATTTAGATTGAAAGAGGTATGAAAAAATTGCTGAACAGGCAGATAGCTATTGTTGCAGTAGCGGTGATAGCCACAGTTGCTTTCTTTAGTTTCAAGAGTGGAGACGACCGTAATTTCCAGATTGCAAAGAATCTGGATATATTTAATGCGATTGTGAAAGAACTGGATATGTTCTATGTAGATACCATTGATCCGAATAAAACGATTCGGGAAGGAATCGATAATATGCTTTATACGCTGGATCCTTATACGGAATATTTCCCGGAAGAAGATCAGAGTGAACTGGAGCAGATGATTAAAGGATCATTTGGTGGAATGGGTTCTTACATTGCTTATAATACGAAACTAAAGCGTTCGATGATTTCTGAACCTTTCGAGGGAACGCCTGCTGCAAAAGCCGGTCTGAAAGCGGGAGATATCCTGATGGAGATTGACGGACAGGATCTTGCCGGTAAGAATAACGCGGAAGTCAGCCAGATGTTACGCGGACAGGCAGGTACCAGCTTTAAGCTAAAGATTGAGCGCCCGAATGAGAAAGGTGGACGTACACCGATGGAATTCACGATTGTACGTGAGTCTATTCAGAATCCGGCGATTCCTTATACTGCCGTATTGGATAATAAGGTGGGTTACATCAGCCTTAGCACTTTCTCCGGCAACCCTTCCAAAGAGTTTAAGAAAGCATTTCTGGATTTGAAGAAACAGGGCGCTACTTCGTTGGTGATAGACCTTCGTAGTAATGGCGGCGGATTGCTGGATGAAGCAGTAGAAATTGCGAATTATTTCTTACCGCGTGGAAAGGTGATTGTGACGACAAAAGGAAAAATCAAACAGGCTAGTAACACTTATAAGACATTGCGCGAACCGTTGGACTTGGATATTCCGATTGCGGTATTGGTAAATAGTGGAACCGCTTCTGCTTCCGAAATCTTATCAGGTTCTCTGCAGGATCTCGACCGTGCCGTTATCGTTGGTAACCGTACCTTCGGAAAAGGACTGGTACAGGTTCCCCGCTCTTTGCCTTATGGCGGAACGATGAAAGTGACTACCTCTAAATATTATATTCCAAGTGGCCGTTGTGTACAGGCTATTGATTACAAGCATCGTAATGAAGATGGAAGTGTAGGAATCATTCCTGATAGTTTGACTAAGGTATTCCATACGGCTGCCGGACGTGAAGTACGCGACGGAGGTGGTGTAATGCCGGATATTGTTATCAAACAGGAGAAATTACCGAATATCCTCTTCTATCTGGTACGCGATAATCTGATTTTCGATTATGCAACGCAGTATTGTTTGAAACATCCTACCATCGTTGCTCCGGAGGAGTTTGAGGTGACAGATGCCGATTATAATGATTTTAAAGCGTTGGTGAAGAAAGCCGACTTCAAATATGACCAGCAAAGCGAGAAAATTCTGAAAACGTTGAAAGAAGCTGCCGAGTTTGAAGGGTATATGGATGATGCTTCAGAGGAGTTCAAAGCACTTGAAAAGAAGTTGAACCATGATCTTGATCGCGACTTGGATTATTTCTCATCTGATATAAAGAAGATGATTGCTACTGAAATTATCAAGCGTTACTATTACCAACGTGGTAATATCATCCAGCAGTTGAAGGATGATGACGGTTTGAAGGAAGCAATGAAAATTCTGAATGATCCGGTGAAATACAAAGAAATGCTTAGTGCTCCGGCTGCTAAGGAATAAATGAATATATTTCGAACATAGATATATGCGGAAAACGCGGTTTTGTTACCAACAAGCCGCGTTTTCTGTATATCTATATTTAATTGCAAATAGTCATGTAAGGTCATGCCCGGACACAGATATTTGTGTCCTTAATCGATCTTTATTGACGAATCAAAGGCAGGGTAAAATAGAATCTGCTTCCCTGTCCTTCCTGGGAGCGCAACCAGATACGTCCACCCATCTTCTCTACCAACATTCTGCAAAGAGTTAATCCCAACCCTGTTCCCTGAACAAAATCGTTAACTTTTCCAAAGCGCCGGAAAATTGTGGCAATTCTTGCTGCCGGAATGCCGATGCCGCTATCTTTAACGTAGAACTCTACAAAATCCTCCTTTTCCCGATAGCCGAAATGAATTTCTCCTTTCGGGGTAAACTTCGTAGCGTTACTAAGCAAGTTACTTATAATTTGTATGATGCGATTCCAATCTCCCGAAGTATACATGTCCGTATCTACGTCGTCCAAAATAAGTTTGACACCGTTTTGCGTCTTATGACAGAATTGTTGTTCCAGCTGCAGGCAGATATCTATTAATTTGATCGGGCGGATATTGAATTTTAGAGAATCAGCTTCAAGCGATGCCAGATCCAGAATATCATTAAATAGATTCAGCAGCATTTCCGAATTTCGTTCGATGATTTCCGAATATTGATTCTTCTCTTCCGCAGATGTTGCGTAAGTGATTAGTTTGGAGAATCCTACAATGGCATTGAGCGGGGTACGTATTTCATGACTCATGTTTGCCAGAAAAGCAGATTTCAATCGGTCCGACTCTTCCGCTTTGATTCTGGCAGCCTTTAGTTCTTTCTGTTGTTGGGCATTCGTCTGTTCCGCCTCCCATTGTTGGGATATATCACGGCACATACACAACAGATACTTTTTATCCAAAGGAAAGATACGGTTTTCGTAGTGATGTAAAACACCGTCTAGCATTAATTCATGCCTGGCTGTGGAGCTTTCTCCTGTGAGAATCACCTTATCCATATTCTTGCGGACACTTTCATAAGCCTCTTTGGGCAGAATGTCTTTTACGTTAGTGGTAGTGATATTGTTGGGGCTGATACCTTCTACGTGATTAGTTGCCGGAGAAGAAGCAAGCTCTATAATATTGGCGTCATGGTCGAAGACGGTGAGCATGTCAGGAAGAGCATCCAGTATCCGGGTACTATATTTATCACGAAAACGTCCTTTGGAGGGAGAGGAAGAATCTGAAGAATGAGAGGAAAGGAAATCTATTTTCTTCTCTAATTGTTCGATTATTTCTAAAAGATCCTCCTTTGTTTTGTTTTCGTAATTTCTCATAGAAGATTCATTATTATTCATTAGAATGTTGTAGAAGTTGTTTTATCTGTTGCAAATATAAAACAATATTCCGAGATGCTGACAGCCTCCCTAGTTATTATAATATAAAAAAAACGGATAGCTTTTGCCCTACTAATCAGAATGTTCTATCTTTGCATCCATTATATATAAATGATTTACAATATGTCTACAGAATTATTCTCTACTCTGCCCTATAAGGTGGCAGATATTACACTTGCTGATTTCGGACGCAAGGAAATCGATTTGGCAGAAAAAGAAATGCCCGGCCTGATGGCTCTTCGCGAAAAGTATGGAGAATCCAAACCGTTAAAAGGTGCCCGCATTATGGGGTCGTTGCACATGACCATTCAAACGGCTGTGCTGATTGAAACATTAGTGGCTTTAGGAGCTGAAGTACGTTGGTGCTCTTGTAATATATATTCAACGCAGGATCATGCTGCTGCTGCGATAGCTGCTGCCGGTGTACCGGTATTTGCATGGAAGGGCGAGACTCTTGCCGATTATTGGTGGTGCACGTTGCAGGCATTGAGCTTTGACGGCGGCAAGGGACCGAATGTGATTGTAGATGATGGCGGTGACGCAACAATGATGATCCACGTGGGTTATGATGCTGAAAATAATGCTGCCGTATTGGATAAGGAAGTACACGCGGAGGATGAAATAGAACTGAATGCTATCTTGAAGAAAGTGTTGGCAGAAGACAGTACTCGCTGGCATCGTGTGGCGGAAGAAGTGCGTGGCGTATCTGAAGAGACTACGACAGGCGTACACCGTTTGTATCAGATGCAGGAAGAAGGCAAATTGCTGTTCCCGGCATTCAATGTAAACGACTCGGTAACGAAATCTAAGTTTGATAATCTGTACGGTTGCCGCGAATCGTTGGCCGACGGAATCAAGCGTGCAACAGATGTGATGATTGCCGGAAAAGTAGTAGTGGTATGCGGTTATGGTGATGTGGGTAAAGGCTGTTCTCACTCCATGCGTTCTTATGGAGCGCGGGTGCTCGTGACGGAGGTAGACCCGATCTGTGCACTGCAGGCTGCAATGGAAGGTTTCGAAGTAGTGACGATGGAAGAGGCTTGTCTGGAAGGTAACATCTTTGTGACTACGACAGGTAATATCGATATTATCCGTATCGACCACATGGAGAAAATGAAAGACCAGGCTATCGTTTGCAACATCGGCCATTTCGATAATGAAATTCAGGTAGATGCTTTGAAACATTATCCGGGCATCAAATGTGTGAACATCAAACCACAAGTAGACCGTTATTATTTCCCGGATGGACATAGCATTATCTTGTTGGCCGACGGTCGTCTGGTAAATCTGGGATGTGCAACAGGACACCCGTCATTCGTGATGAGTAATTCATTTACCAATCAGACATTGGCGCAGATAGAACTGTTCAACAAGAAATATGATATCAATGTATATCGCTTGCCGAAGCATCTGGACGAGGAAGTGGCTCGCCTGCATCTTGAAAAGATCGGTGTGAAACTGACTAAGCTGACTCCCGAACAGGCCGCTTATATTGGTGTATCGGTGGACGGACCTTATAAAGCAGATCATTATAGATACTAATTTGATTTACGATTAGACGATTTACCATTTACGATTGATAAATAAGGGAGATCGATATTCCACTGTTATCAATTGTAAATGTTAGATTGTCCGGTCGTATTTATTTTTATATTCAAACTTCAATCGTAAATAGTAAATCGTGTCATCGTAAATGAAAAAGTTTCTTCCTGACTTAATAGCCATTCTGGCTTTTATCATTCTTTCTTTCGCCTATTTTTTTCCGGCTGATATCGAAGGTCGTATCTTGTTTCAGCATGACACGGCTGCCGGAGTCGGTGCAGGACAAGAATCGAAAGAGTATCTCGAGCGTACCGGAGAACGTACGCGCTGGACAAACTCGATTTTTGGAGGTATGCCTACTTATCAGATGTCTCCGAGTTACGACTCGACAACGTCCCTGAAAGGGGTGGAGAAGGTTTATCGCCTCTTTCTCCCGGATTATGTAGTGCTGACTTTTATCATGATGCTGGGATTCTATATCCTCTTGCGGGCGTTTGGAATATCGGCCTGGCTGGCAGGATTAGGCGGAGTGATATGGGCATTCTCTTCCTATTTCTTCATTCTGATACCGGCAGGGCATATTTGGAAGTTTGTGACATTGGCTTATATACCACCTACGATTGCAGGTGTCGTTCTGGCTTACCGGAAGAAATACCTGTTGGGCGGAATCGTTACGGCCCTGTTCATCGCCCTTCAGATTCAGTCGAATCACATTCAGATGAGCTATTATTTCATGTTTGTGATTCTGTTTTTTGTAGGAGCTTACTTTGAAGATGCTTACAAAAAGAAAGAATTGCCTCATTTCTTCAAGGCTAGCGGGGTTTTAGCACTGGCTGCCGTGGTAGGAGTCTGCATCAATATTTCCAATCTGTATCATACGTATGAATATAGTAAGGAGACGATGCGCGGCAAGAGCGAATTGAAGCAGGAGGGAGCTGCTGCCAGTCAGACTAGTAGCGGATTGGATCGTGATTATATAACCAACTGGAGTTATGGTATCGGTGAAACGTTGACGTTGCTGGTTCCGAATGTAAAGGGGGGAGGATCAGGATCTACGATGTCACAGAGCGAAGCTGCTATGGCAAAGGCCAATCCAATGTATAACGGTATTTACTCACAGTTACCTCAATATTTCGGTGAGCAGCCGTGGACAGCCGGTCCGGTATATGTGGGGGCATTTGTGATGTTCCTCTTTGTATTGGGGTGCTTTATAGTGAAAGGTCCTCTTAAATGGGCGCTGCTGGGAGCTACTATCTTCTCGATTCTGCTTTCATGGGGAAAGAATTTCATGGGGCTGACGGACTTCTTTATCGATTATGTCCCGATGTATAATAAGTTCCGCGCTGTATCTTCTATTCTGGTAATAGCTGAATTTACAATACCTTTGTTGGCGATTTTTGCCTTGAAAGAGATTTTGAGTAAACCGGATATGCTGAAACAGGAAAAGAACTGCAGAGGAGTGATTGCTGCGTTGGTACTAACTGCCGGTGTGGCACTCATTTTAGCTGTCGCCCCGGGCACTTTCTTCTCCAGCTTTATAACGACACAGGAGATGACTGCTTTGAAACAAGCACTTCCTGCCGAACATTTGGCTCCGTTTGTGGCCAATCTGACTGAAATGCGCGAAGCCATTATTGCTTCGGATGCATGGCGCAGCTTCTTTATTATAGTGATCGGTTGCCTGTTCTTATTCTTGTATCAACTGCGGAAGTTGAAAGCCTCTTTCACACTGGCGGGTATTGCACTTTTGTGTCTGATAGATATGTGGAGTGTCAATAAACGCTATTTGAATGACGAACAGTTCGTGCCGAAGTCGAAGCGGTCAGAAGCATTCGTGAAAACACAGGCGGATGAGATTATTCTTCAGGATACGACTCCGAATTATCGTGTACTGAACTTCATCGGTTTCCCCGGTAATACATTTAATGAAAACAATACAGCATATTGGCATAAGAGTGTCGGTGGCTATCATGCAGCGAAACTTCGCCGCTATCAGGAAATGATAGACCATCACATCGTGCCCGAAATGAAAGAAACTTATCAGGCTGTGGCTACTGCCGGTGGACAGATGGACAGTGTGGATGCTTCTAAATTCCGTGTACTGAATATGCTGAATACCAAATACTTCATTTTCCCTGCCGGAGAGCAAGGGCAGGCTGTTCCTGTCATGAATCCTTATGCATACGGTAATGCATGGTTCGTAGATAAGGTGCAGTATGTAAATAATGCAAATGAAGAAATAGATGCTTTGAACGATATTCTTCCAACGGAAACAGCCGTAGTGGATGTGAAGTTTAAAGAACAGCTGAAAGGTGTGACAGAAGGATATAAAGATTCACTATCTACCATCCAGTTAACCAGTTACGAGCCAAATCGTTTGGTTTATAAGGCCTCCACTCCTAAAGACGGAGTTGTTGTTTTCTCTGAAATATATTATCCGGGATGGCAGGTGACTATCGATGGCCAGCCGGTGGATATTGCCCGTGCAGACTATATCTTGCGTGCGATAAATATGCCGGCAGGGGAACATACCATCGAGATGTGGTTTGATCCGCAAAGCATACACGTCACGGAAAGTATTGCTTATGCAGCATTGGCTTTATTGTTAATCGGAGTTATGCTTCTTGCGTGGACGCAGCGGAGCAAGATAGCGAAGAAGTCCTAAGCGAAATGAAATAGTACGTAAACCTGTTGTGTATCATAAGGTTATTAAATAAGGGCGGCTCTCTTCCTCACGAAGAGAGCCGCTACTTTACATTCACTAAAAAATTATGAAAAACAAACGCTGTTCATAGAAACATATTAAGTGTGATGTTTTAGAGATTTTTTTGTTCAAAGTCCGGACCCTTGTCAGGATGATTATCTTTGTGCATTCTTCTTTGAGAAGCTTTTTTACGTGCGGAATTTTGTTCGGCCTGCCATTTCTCATACTGTTCTTTTGTCAGAATCTTTTTTATTTTCTTTTCTTTGGTTTCTGCGGCTTTCTTTTGTGAGTCGGCAGAATTGGTATCTCTGCTCATCATCGGACCACCTCCCATTCTGCCCGGGAAACCATCTTCTCCCATCATTGGCGGTTGTCCTCCACCCATTGGCGGACGTCCTCCCCGCATACCGGGACCTTCTCCCATTGGTGGGCGATAGTCATCCGAATTTTGCATAGCCTTGAAAAATGCTTTTTGCTCTTTCAGGTTCAGCTTATATATTTTCTTATATTGTTTATCTGTCAGTTGGAGCAACTTATTCATTTGCTCTGTCATCTGGGTTGCTACCTTCTCTGGATTCAGAACTTCGCGTGGAAGATGCTTTTCTTGTTGCTGCCTTTCTTGCGGCTCATAGGCTTCTTGTGCATATATAAAACCTGCACAGCATGTTAAGCAGACTGCCAATCCTATCAATTTCATGTTTTTTCTCATTTCTCTTACTGCTTTTATTTGTTTTAATATCTCAAAGCTAAGTAGATACTGGAGCAGATAAAAATAAAATCGACTAAGGGTGGAGATTTGTCTATCAAATGCCTGACTTTTCTTCGTCCGATGGGTTTATGCTATTATGCTTTGGGGTGGAGGAAGGTTCCCCGCCTTGAAACTACAACAGTAACCTATTACCATTCTGAAAATATGATGAATAAAGGGTTTGATAATATAGGTGATAGGTTGAAAGAGGATTCTTGTTTTTATCTATGAGAGTGACTGTCCATTCATTTACCCATTGAAAAAGGAAAATATGAATATAAACAAATAGTTTGTGGATAGTCTCATTATGCTATAAGCTGCTAAATTTGTAGCCAATAATAGAGCATATATTATGAAAAGACTACTATTCATTTTTTCCTTTTTTTTCTTGTTCGTGTTAAACGGAAAAACACAGGAGGTAGAGATTCTGACATTAGAGGATTGCCTCCGCATTGGTATTGACAATAACTTGTCGCTAGAAGGAAAACGTAAAGAAATACAAAGAAGTAAGTATGGCGTATCTGAAAACCGTTCGAAGCTGTTGCCGCAAATAAATGCGATAGCCGGTTATAGTAACAATTTTGATCCTCCGGTGTCCGTCACAGACGGATCATCTTACGGTGTTCCTTATAATATAACGCAGACGCTGCAACATTCTGCTAATGCAGGACTGGAAATGCAGATGCCGCTTTTCAATCAGACTCTTTATACTTCTATGTCCATAGCTAAAGTGATGGAAGAAATCAGTCGTCTGTCTTATGGAAAAGCTAGGGAAGATGTTATTCTTCAAATCAGTAAGATGTATTATCTCGGACAGGTCACGGCCGAACAAATCATGCTGATAAAAGCAAATATCACCCGTCTGGAAGAATTGAGAGATATTACACAGGCTTTCTTCGATAACGGAATGTCTATGGAAGTCGATCTGAAAAGAGTCAATATCAATTTGGAAAATCTGAAGGTGCAATATGACAATGCACAAGCAATGATGAAACAGCAATTGAATATGCTGAAATACATTATGGATTATCCGGCTGAAAAGGAAATCGCGCTGACACCGGTAAATACCGATAGCATTACTACGGTAGCCCTGACCGGCTTGTCGGAAAATATCTATGAACTTCAACTCTCACAATCGCAAGTGCAACTGGCGGAACGGCAAAAGAAGATCATTACTAATGGATATATCCCTTCTCTTAGTCTGACAGGTAGCTGGCGATATGCTGCATATACGGATAAAGGTTATCATTGGTTTCACTCCGGTCCGTCCAATCAATGGTTTCGTTCCTATGGAGTGGGGCTAACCTTGCGTATTCCGATTTTCGACGGACTGGATAAAACCTATAAAATAAAGAAGGCGATGATCGATATAGAGAACAAAAGACTGGCATGGGAAGATGCCCGGAAGAATCTGCAAACTCAATATCTGAATGCTGTGAACGACCTGATGAACAATCAGCGTAACTTTAAGAAACAGAAGGATAACTACTTGCTTGCCGAAGATGTGTACGCAGTCACTTCCGACCGTTACCGGGAAGGCATTGCTTCTATGACGGAAGTGCTGCAAGATGAAATGCAGATGAGCGAAGCTCAAAACAACTATATCAGCGCACATTATAACTATCGGGTGACTAACCTGATGCTGCTTAAACTGACCGGACAAATAGAATCATTAGTCAAATAATACACAAATAACAATCATAAATATGGAAACAATGGAAAATAACCTTCCTTCCGCTACTCATCAGGAGAAAGCAAAAAAAATGAAGAAACTTCGTCGCTGGCAGATTGCTATCAGCCTTTTCGGAGTGGCTATTATTGTTTGGGGAGTGATTGAAGTGATCTGCCTTTTTTTGAATTATAGCCAGACGGAGACTAGTAACGATGCACAAATAGAACAATATGTGTCTCCTATCAATCTACGTGCTTCAGGTTACATTGACAAAATCTACTTTACAGAACATCAGGAGGTACATAAAGGAGATACTTTGCTGGTACTGGATGATCGTGAATATAAAATTCGCGTGATGGAGGCTGAAGCTGCCTTGAAAGATGCGCAAGCCGGTGCGACCGTCATCAATGCTACACTCAATACCACGCAGACAACAGCATCTGTTTACGATGCGTCTATTGCCGAGATTGAAGTACGGTTGGCGAAACTGGAAAAAGACCGGAAACGATATGAGAACCTCGTGAAACGAAATGCGGCTACTCCTATCCAACTTGAACAGATTGTCACTGATTATGAAGCTACGCGTAAGAAGCTGGAAGCTACGAAAAGGCAGAAAAAAGCAGCTCTTTCCGGTGTAGATGAAGTGTCCTACCGTCGCATGAATACCGAAGCGGCTATTCAAAGAGCAACAGCTGCGCTCGAAATGGCCCGGTTGAATCTTTCCTATACGGTTGTAATAGCTCCTTGTGACGGAAAACTCGGCCGTCGCTCATTAGAGGAAGGACAGTTTATTTCGGCAGGGCAGACCATCACCTATATTCTTCCTGATACCCAGAAATGGATCGTTGCCAATTATAAGGAGACACAAATCGAGAACCTGCATATCGGACAGGAAGTATTTGTCACAGTAGATGCCATTAGCGATAAAGAGTTTAAAGGCAAAGTCACCTCTATATCAGGAGCTACCGGCTCCAAATATTCATTAGTGCCGACCGATAACTCTGCAGGCAACTTTGTAAAGATCCAACAGCGCATCCCCGTACGCATCGACTTCACCGATTTATCGAAAGAAGACAACGAACGATTAGCAGCAGGCATGATGGTAGTAGTGAAAGCCAAACTCTAACCACCGTGCACCTATAATTTATAAATCATAATTCATAAATCAAAAATTAATGCCCTCTTATCCTAAAAATTATCCTTTCTATAGCTGGATGCCCAAACCGTTGGGTATTATCATTCTGTTATTTTTCTTTCTGCCGATTCTTACGGTAGGCGGGGTTTATTCGGTGAATAGCACTGAAATGATGAGCGGGCTTGGCATTATATCCGAGCATATCCAGTTTGCCAACTTTGTTACTTCTATTGGTATGGCAGCCTTTGCTCCTTTCTTATATCAGTTGGTGTGTGTGCGGCGGGAGAAGATGATGTGTATTGTCGGGTTTGCGTTCATGTATATATTCAGTTATATCTGTGCAAAGACAGACAGCGTTTTTCTGTTGGCGCTTTGTAGTCTTCTGACGGGTTTCTTGCGTATGGTACTGATGATGGTCAATCTGTTCACACTCATTTGGTATGCGGGTGGAATGGAAGCTACCCGCAATATTACTCCGGGGTTGGAGCCGAAAGATACTGCCGGTTGGAATAAATTGGACATTGAAAGATGTGTGAGTCAGCCGGCTGTTTATCTGTTTTTTATGATTCTAGGACAGTCGGGCACAGCATTGACGGCTTGGCTGTCCTTTGAATATGAGTGGAAATATGTGTATTACTTTATGATGGGGATTCTCCTGATCTCTATTTTGCTCTTGTTTATTACCATGCCGAATTATAAGTTTCCCGGAAGGTTTCCTATTAATTTCCGTAAGTTCGGCAATGTCACTGCATTTTGCATCTCGCTGACTTGTCTCACGTATGTGCTGGTTTATGGAAAAGTACTCGACTGGTATGATGACGAATCTATCCGTTGGGCGACAGCTGTAAGTATTCTTTTTGCAGGAATTTTTCTATATATGGACGTAACGCGCCGATCGCCTTATGTTTTGCTGGATGCGTTCAAACTGCGTACTATACGTATGGGAGCATTACTTTACTTATTATTGATGGTGATAAACTCCAGTGCTATGTTTGTCAATGTGTTTGCAGGAGTGGGGATGCATCTCGATAATCTGCAAAATGCTTCATTAGGTAATTGGTGTATGGTAGGTTATGCTATTGGTGCCGTGATTGCTATGGTGTTGGGAGGTAAAGGGTTACATTTTAAGTATCTGTTTGCGATGGGATTCTTCTTCCTGTCTTTATCAGCTGTTTTCATGTATTTCGAGGTACAGACAGCAGGAGTTTACGAGCGTCTGAAATATGCAGTTATCATCCGTGCCACAGGCATGATGATTCTGTATGCGCTGACGGCTGCTTATGCCAATCAACGTATGCCTTTTAAATATCTTTCTACCTGGATCTGTATTATGCTTACTGTGCGTATGGTTGTGGGACCGAGTATTGGCGGAGCAATTTATACAAATGTTTTGCAGGAGCGGCAACAACACTATATAACCCGTTATGCGCAAAATGTGGATCTGCTTAATCCGGATGCTTCCACTTCCTTCCTTGGTACGGTACAGGGTATGAAATATCAGGGAAAGAGTGAGACGGAAGCCCGTAACATGGCTGCTATATCTACCAAAGGGCGTATTCAGGTGCAGGCCACGCTCTCTGCACTCAAAGAGATGGCGGGATGGACAATTTATGGTGGGTTAATTTGTATGATATTTGTGCTCGTTGTTCCTTATCCTAAACGAAAATTGCTAACTTAGCGTCGTTTTTGATAATGATCTGTTAATATATTAGTATGATGGATAGCGGACAAGATCGTTTATTGCAGTTTGATCGCGATTTGTTAAGTGGGAAAAATATATGTAGTTCCGAAGGGATATTTGTAAATTTTCCACCCTCACTGAAGAAACCTTTTCAAATGAAAGGACTGGGGCTGATTATTTGCCGCCAGGGTAATTTCCAGTTTTCGCTTAATCAGAAAAAGCATTTCGCAGGAGCAGGCGAAAGTTTGTTTATTCCCGAAGACGGTGAGTTTCAGGTTTTGCAAGAGTCGGAAGACATGGAGGTGCGGATTTTGATTTATCAGATAGAACCGATCCGGGATATTATGGGGAATCTGGTTGTTTCCATGTATATGTATTCCCGCCTTACTCCCGAAGAACCTTCTTGTGTCTGGTCTACTGGTGAGGAAGAAGAGATCGTAAAGTATATGTCCTTGTTGGACAATGTGTTACAGTCGGAAGAAAATTCATTTAAACTTTATGAGCAGAAATTACTTCTACTTGCATTGACGTACAGGATTTGCTCTATTTATAATCGCAAACTCGTCAATGACGGGCGGGAAGTGGGAGGACGCAAAAATGAAGTCTTTATTCACTTGATCCAGTTAATCGAAAAATATTATATGCAGGAACGGGGTGTTGAGTTTTATGCGGATAAATTGTGTTTGTCTCCTAAATATCTTTCTGCCGTTTCTAAGAGTATCTGCGGATATACCGTGCAGGAACTTGTATTCAAAGCTATCATTCGCAAGAGCATCTCATTACTTAAAAATACGCAGAAGGATATTCAGGAGATTTCAAATGCCTTCGGCTTCCCCAATGCTTCTTATTTCGGTACGTTCTTTAAGAAGCAGGTTGGGGTTTCACCGCAGCAATATCGGAAGAATCTTTAAACGTTTATTCTTTTTCACCATAGGCAAGGTCGCCTGCGTCACCCAAGCCCGGAACAATATAAGAATGTTCGTTGATTTCCGGATCAATGGCAGCGCACCAGATAGTTGTCTTGTCTTCAGGAAATACATTCTTTATATGGTCAATGGCCTTTTGGCTGGCAATAATGGAAGCAACGTGAATTTCAGCGGGATGACCTTTCGTCAGCATTGCCTGGTAACTTAGTTCCATACTGCCTCCTGTTGCTAACATAGGATCGGTGATAATCAATGTTTTGTCATCAATACGGGGAGATGCGATATATTCTATATGTATATCGAATTTCAGCGTATCTTTATATTTGCGGTAAGCAGAAACAAATGCATTTTCCGCCCCGTCGAAATAACTAAGGAAACCTTGGTGGAAAGGCAGACCTGCACGTAGAATAGTACTGATTACTAAATTGTTGTCCGGTGTACTGACCGGAGCAATTCCCAGTGGTGTCTGGATATTCTTTACCGAGTATTTAAACTCTTTACTCATTTCATAAGCCATGATTTCTCCGATCCGTTCAATGTTACGGCGGAAACGCAGGCGGTCGTTCTGAACTTCTACATTTCTAATTTCGGATATGTACTGGTTTAGAATCGAATTAGTTTGGCCAAAATCAATTACTCTCATATTATATTTTAATCAAATTTTAATCTCATTTTCATAGTATTGATAACATACTGGCTTGCAAAGTAAACGATAATCTTTCAAATTGCAATATTCAGTTTGCAGATATTGTTAGGAATTTATAAAAGAGTTTCAATTAGGGAAAAATTTCTCTAATACCTTCTTCCTTTCCAAAGAAAGTATTACTTTTGTAGCCGGATTTACAAGGGGGTATCCAAAGCTCCCCATGTTAAGGTGAAAAGAGATAGAAAACAAAATACCAATTTTAATTAATTCAAAAGAAAATGGCAAATTTAGATTTAAGCAAGTACGGTATCACAGGTGTGACCGAGATTGTGCACAATCCGTCTTACGACGTTTTGTTCGCTGAAGAAACAAAACCAGGTTTGGAAGGTTTCGAAAAAGGCCAGGTAACTAACATGGGCGCTGTAAACGTAATGACTGGCGTTTATACAGGACGTTCTCCTAAAGATAAATTCTTCGTAAAAGATGAAACCAGCGAAAATACAGTATGGTGGACTTCTGAAGAATACAAAAACGACAACAAACCAGTTGACGCAAAATGTTGGAAAGCAGTTAAAGAATTGGCAACTAAAGAATTGTCTAACAAGAGACTGTTCGTTGTTGATGCTTTCTGTGGTGCTAACGAAAACTCTCGCTTGAAATTGCGCTTCATCATGGAAGTTGCATGGCAAGCTCACTTCGTAACAAACATGTTCATCCGTCCGACAGCTGAAGAATTGGCTAACTTCGGTGAACCTGATTTCGTTATCATGAACGCTTCTAAAGCTAAGGTTGAAAACTACAAAGAACTGGGTTTGAACTCAGAAACTGCAGTTGTATTCAACTTGACTGAAAAGATTCAGGTTATCCTGAATACTTGGTACGGTGGTGAAATGAAGAAAGGTATGTTCTCTTACATGAACTACTTGTTGCCTTTGAACGGTATGGCTTCTATGCACTGCTCTGCTAACACTGACAAAGAAGGTAAGAGCTCTGCTATTTTCTTCGGTCTGTCTGGTACAGGTAAGACTACTTTGTCTACTGACCCGAAACGTCTGTTGATCGGTGATGACGAACACGGATGGGATGACGAAGGTGTATTCAACTTCGAAGGTGGTTGCTACGCTAAGGTTATCAACTTGGATAAAGAAAGCGAACCAGACATCTGGAATGCTATCAAACGCGATGCACTGTTGGAAAACTGTACAGTTAACGCTGAAGGCGAAATCAACTTCGCTGACAAGTCAGTAACTGAAAACACTCGTGTTTCTTATCCTATCTATCACATCGAAAACATCGTTAAACCGGTGTCTAAAGGTCCTCACGCTAAACAAGTTATCTTCTTGTCAGCTGACGCATTCGGTGTATTGCCTCCAGTATCTATCTTGAACCCGGAACAAACTCAGTACTACTTCCTTTCTGGCTTTACAGCTAAATTGGCTGGTACAGAACGTGGTATCACTGAACCGACTCCGACATTCTCTGCTTGTTTCGGTGCTGCTTTCTTGTCATTGCACCCAACTAAATATGGTGAAGAATTGGTTAAGAAGATGAAGAAAGCTGGTGCTAAAGCATACTTGGTGAACACAGGTTGGAACGGCTCTGGCAAACGTATCTCTATCAAAGATACTCGTGGTATCATCGACGCTATCCTTGACGGTTCTATCGACAAAGCTCCTACTAAGGTTATGCCTTACTTCGACTTCGTTGTTCCTACAGAACTTCCGGGTGTTGATCCGAAGATCCTTGACCCGCGCGACACTTACGAATGTGCTTGCCAATGGGAAGAAAAAGCAAAAGATTTGGCTGGACGTTTCATCAAGAACTTCGCTAAATTTACTGGTAACGAAGCTGGTAAGGCTTTGGTTGCTGCTGGTCCGAAACTCTAATTGGAGAATCAGATATAATATGGAAGGCGGTTCGATTTCGAACCGCCTTTTTTTTGTTTATGCTTGTGCCTTTCTATGAGAATAAATGCTGTCTGTTTAAAACTTTTCCCTATATTTGCCAAAACAGGAGTACTAACCTTTAAAAAGCGGTCATGGTATATCTAGCTACTGACAAACAGACCTATGCGGATCTAAGCATTACAGAGACTGCTAGTAATGAGCAATTTCTTTTCTCTTTGTTTTCCAAAACAGAGACAAAAGAAGGAAAAGCGCTGATGTTGAACTGGATTATGTATCCGCTAAGTGATTTGGAGGAAATCCGTAAAAGACAGGAGGCTATTGTCTGGGATGCTTTGCCCGAACTTCTTTTGAATGAAGAAGAGCTGGATTTTATTGAGTATTACCTGGCTTATCGTGACCAGATACGGGAAGCTCATATTCTGCTTTCATGTGCTACTGTTATCGACCGTCTGGTGCGATATGATTCGACTCGTTATGTGATCTGCAGGGGGGTGAAATTAGTGGTTCATCTATTGCATTGTCTGAAGGAATGGGCGACAGAACTACCACAGGACGCCCCACAACTCATGAAAGAATCTGCTGCTATGATTGATAATATTCTCCATGGAAGTGAATTGGAGGAAGTATTGGAGCAGACCTCTGATGAGGAAAAACGACTATCTAACTTTGTCATAGACAAATTCGATTATCTATTCCGGTGTACTCAGTTGTTATCTTTGAAGGAACTTCTGTCTGTTATATATCTACTTGATGTTTGCCGTACAGCTCACCGGGTGGCAAAAGAGAAGAACTTCTGTTGTATGCCGGTAATGGTACCGACAATGGACTTCTCGGTGGAGGGAGTCGTTCATCCTTTTGTGAAAGATGCGCAGCCAAACAGTTGGCAGATGTCCCGGGGAAATATATGCATTTTTACAGGCTCTAATATGGCGGGAAAGTCAACAACTTTAAAGGCATTGACCTTGGCTGTCTGGTTGGCACATTGCGGTTTGCCTGTTCCTGTGAAATCAATGATTTGTCCTCTTTACGAGGGGATTTATACCTCTATTAATCTGCCGGATTCTTTGCGGGACGGACGAAGTCATTTTATGGCGGAAGTACTCCGTATTAAAGAAGTGATGCAAAAAGCTGTGACCGGAAAACGCTGTTTGGTGGTATTAGATGAGATGTTTCGCGGGACGAATGCTAAAGATGCGTTTGAAGCCTCCGTTGCCGTCAATGAATTACTGAAAAGCTTCTCTCATTGTCATTTCTTGATATCGACACATATTTTGGAATATGCGAAAGCCTTTGAAAAGGATTCTTCCTGTTGCTTTTATTATATGGAAGCAGAAATTATTGATGATGCGTTTGTCTGTCCTCATCGGTTGTTGTCAGGGATTTCAGAGGCCAGAGTCGGGTATTGGGTCGTGAAAAAAATACTGTCGGATGGTTTGATGTAATTTTACCTCATTATAGAGGTTGTTGAGATTCTGTTTTATTTTTATTAGATATATATTTTGACTACTTTTGTACAGACTATAAATAGGTTATTAATCTTAAATAGCGACGCGACGACCATGAAGAATTTTTATTTCCTTCTTATTAGTTCCCTATTCCTTACCTCCGGGCTTTATGCGGGAAAAACAGATTATACTCAAGGACTTTCCATCTGGTTTGACACTCCTAATACTTTGCAGGGATATGCTGCCTGGTATGGCGGAAGACCGGATTTGTGGAAAGGTGAAAATAAACCGGTAACAGCGGGAAGCGGACATAATCTGGATGTCAGTTGGGAGTCACAGTCATTGCCTATTGGTAACGGTAGCCTCGGTGCAAATATTATGGGGTCAGTGGAAGCCGAACGTATCACTTTCAATGAAAAAACGCTTTGGCGCGGTGGTCCGAACACAGAGAAAGGTGCGGACTATTATTGGAATGTCAATAAACAATCGGCCCATCTTTTAGATGAAATACGCAAAGCATTTACAGAGGGAGATCAGAAAAAGGCTGAAATGTTGACGCGACAGAACTTCAATAGTGAAGTGTCGTATGAAGCTGACAGAGAAAATCCTTTCCGTTTCGGTAGCTTTACTACAATGGGAGAATTTTATGTAGAAACCGGACTGAATATGATAGGAATGAGCGATTATAAGCGCATTCTTTCTTTGGATTCGGCTATGGCAGTCGTACAATTCAAAAAGGATCGTGTGGCTTATCAACGCAATTTTTTTATCTCTTACCCCGCCAATGTAATGGTGGTACGTTTCAGCGCGGATCAATCGGGGAAACAAAATCTGGTTTTCAGTTATGCGCCCAATCCCCTGTCTACCGGCAGCATGGTTTCTGATGGAAATAAAGGACTGGTTTACACAGCTTCTTTGGATAATAATGGAATGAAGTATGTTGTGCGCATCCAGGCAGAAACAAAAGGAGGAACACTGTCTAATGCAGATGGAAAGTTGACGGTGAAGGATGCAGACGAAGTTGTATTTTATATCACAGCGGACACTGACTATAAGATTAACTTTGATCCGGATTTCAAAGATCCGAAAACATATATAGGTGTTAATCCCGAAGAAACTACAAAGCAGTGGATGAATAATGCAGTGGCGCAGGGATATACAGCTTTATTCAATCAACATTATAATGATTATGCTGCTCTGTTCAACCGGGTTCGGCTGAATCTGAACCCAGCGGTGAAAGGAGTGAACCTGCCTACTTCCCAACGTCTGAAAAATTATCGGAAAGGACAGCCGGATTATTATCTGGAAGAGTTGTATTATCAATTTGGACGTTATCTTCTGATTGCCAGTTCCCGTCCGGGCAATATGCCTGCTAATCTGCAGGGGATTTGGCACAATAATGTCGATGGACCGTGGCGTGTGGATTATCATAATAACATCAATATCCAGATGAATTATTGGCCTGCTTGTTCTACCAACTTGAATGAGTGCGTGCTTCCGTTGATAGACTTTATCCGTACACTCGTGAAACCGGGGGAGAAGACTGCGCAAGCTTATTTCGGAGCAAGAGGATGGACGGCATCTATCTCCGGTAATATTTTCGGCTTTACCACTCCGTTGGAAAGTCAGGATATGTCGTGGAACTTCAATCCGATGGCAGGGCCCTGGTTGGCTACCCATATATGGGAGTATTACGACTATACAAGAGACTTGAAATTTCTGAAAGAAACCGGCTATGAACTAATAAAGAGTAGTGCGGATTTTGCAGTCGATTACCTGTGGCATAAGCCGGATGGAACCTATACGGCTGCTCCGTCCACTTCGCCCGAGCATGGTCCTATCGATCAGGGAGCTACTTTTGTGCATGCCGTAGTGCGTGAAATTCTGATGGATGCGATTGAAGCAAGCAAAGTGTTGGGTGTAGATAAGAAAGAACGTAAGCAATGGGAGCATGTGCTTGCCAATCTCGTTCCCTATCAAATAGGTCGTTATGGTCAGTTGATGGAATGGTCGGTGGATATTGATGATCCGAAAGATGAACATCGTCATGTGAATCATCTGTTCGGCCTGCATCCGGGACATACTGTTTCTCCGGTCACTACTCCCGAACTGGCGAAAGCTGCTAAAGTGGTATTGGTGCATCGTGGTGATGGTGCTACCGGTTGGAGTATGGGTTGGAAGTTGAATCAGTGGGCGCGTTTGCAGGATGGTAATCATGCTTATACTTTATTCGGCAATTTATTGAAGAACGGAACCATGGATAATTTGTGGGATACGCATCCGCCTTTCCAAATTGATGGGAACTTTGGTGGGACAGCGGGAATCACCGAAATGCTGCTCCAAAGTCACATGGGCTTTATTCAATTATTACCGGCTTTGCCGGATGCATGGAAAGACGGTTCTATCAGTGGTATCTGTGCAAAAGGAAATTTTGAGGTGGATGTGATCTGGGAGAATCATCAATTGAAAGAAGCTGTTGTACGCTCTAATGCAGGAGGCGACTGTGTCATAAAGTATTCGGATCAGACTATCTCCTTTAAAACAGTGAAAGGACGCAGTTATCAGATTGGATATGATGCAGCCAAAGGGCTCATTAAAAATTAAACACAAAATATTGGAAAATTAGAAAGAAAGGATGGTACTGGAGTATTTAAAATTATTCGTGACATTTGCGAAGATTGGAATGTTTACTATTGGTGGCGGTTATGCCATGATTCCGTTGATTGAACGGGAGATTGTTAACAAGCAATGGATGAATAAGGAAGAATTTATGGAGATGTTTGCTTTGACGCAGTCGCTTCCGGGTGTGTTTGCAGTGAATATTTCTATTTTTGTAGGATATAAGTTGTATAAGGTGGGTGGTAGCCTGGTGTGTGCATTGGCTACGATTCTTCCCTCTTTCGTTATCATGATGCTGATAGCCATGTTTTTTGCACAGTTTCAGGATAATGAAGTGATGATTCGTATCTTTAATGGAATACGTCCTGCCGTGGTAGCATTGATTCTGTTTCCTTGCATTTCTGCTGTTAGAGCTTTGAAACTGAAGTATTTTCAGTTGGTTGCTCCTGCCATAGCTACCGTGTTGATCTGGCAGTTCGGCTTATCACCTATTTATATTGTGGTGGCCGGAATTATAGGGGGATTGGTATATACATTATGGTTGAAAGAAAAAATAGCGAATAAACAGGTATGATATATTGGCAATTACTTTGGGTGTATCTTAAAATAGGTATGTTCGGTTTTGGGGGTGGATATGCGATGCTTTCCCTGATTCAACATGAAATAGTGGATCTCCATCATTGGCTGACTCCTCAACAGTTTACGGATGTGGTCGCAATTTCGCAGATGACTCCGGGACCGATTGGCATAAATAGTGCTACTTACGTAGGTTATGCGGTAACACAAAGTGTTTGGGGAGCTGTGTTGGCCACTGTAGCCGTTTGCTTGCCTTCTTTTATTTTGGTGTTGCTCATTTCTTATTTCTTTGCGAAGTGTAAGGATAATAAGTATATTAAAGCGGCTATGTCTGGACTGCTTCCTATGTCGGTCGCGCTGATTGCTTCGGCTGCATTACTTATGATGAATAGAGAGAATTTTATAGACTATAAAAGTATCGGTATTTTCGCAGCCGCCTTTTTGGTTACATGGAAATGGAATCTTCATCCTATTCTGTTGATTTGTCTGGCGGGTGTGGTAGGATTACTGTTGTATTAGTAATACTTATGGGAAAAAGAGCCCCCCGGTTAAACACTGCGTTTAACCGGGGGGCTCTTTTATAATATTATGAAAGAATGGTTAGTTCTTGTTTGCACGTTTACGTTCGATTTCGTCCAAAATCACTTTACGCATACGCATTGCTTTAGGAGTAACTTCTACATATTCATCTTCCTTAATATATTCCAGTGCTTCTTCAAGTGAGAACTGGATAGGTGGAATCAGGCGTACTTTATCATCCGAACCGGAAGCACGCATATTCGTCAATTTCTTCGATTTGGTTACGTTGATAACCAGGTCGTTGTCATGAGAGTGTTCGCCTACTACTTGTCCTGCATAAACTTCGTCCTGCGGGAAGATAAAGAATTTACCGCGATCCTGCAATTTGTCGATGGCATAAGCAAAAGCTGTTCCGCTTTCCATAGCAATCATAGAACCGTTCGTACGACGTTCGATTTCTCCTTTGTGCGGTTGATATTCTTTGAAGCGGTGTGCCATGATGGCTTCGCCGGCAGAGGCAGTCAGTACATTGGTACGCAAACCGATGATACCGCGTGAAGGCATATTGAACTCAAGATTGATACGTTCACCTGTATTTTCCATCTTGACCATTTCACCTTTACGGCGAGTAACCATATCTATAATTTTGCTGGAATATTCTTCCGGTACGTTGATGGTCAGTTCTTCAATCGGCTCGCATTTCACACCGTCGATTTCTCTGAAGATAACCTGCGGCTGACCTACCTGCAATTCATATCCCTCTCGGCGCATTGTTTCAATTAATACAGAAAGGTGGAGTACGCCACGGCCGGAAACAATCCATTTACCGTCTTCTTCACTTTTTCTTACGCGGAGAGCCAGATTCTTGTCGAGCTCCTTCATCAGACGGTCGTGGATATGACGTGAAGTCACAAACTTGCCATCTTTACCAAAGAAAGGAGAATCGTTGATAGCAAACAGCATACTCATGGTCGGTTCGTCGATTGCGATTGGCGGCAATGCTTCCGGATTCTCGAAATCACAAACAGTATCTCCAATTTCGAAACCGTCGATACCTACCAGTGCGCAGATGTCACCGGAAGAAACTTCGTTTGTTTTCACGCGGCCTAAACCTTCGAAAACATGGAGCTCTTTGATTTTGCTCTTGAGCATATCACCGTTACGTTTCGCAAGCGTTATATTCATACCTTCTTTTAATGTACCGCGATGTACGCGGCCTACAGCGATACGACCGGTATAAGAAGAATAATCCAGAGAAGTAATCAACATCTGGGGAGTACCTTCCAATTGTTTGGGTGCCGGAATATTTTCGATGATACAATCCAGTAGCGGAGTAATACTGTCAGTCTGTTGTTTCCAGTCGGTGCTCATCCAGTTGTTCTTGGCGGAACCGTAGATTACGGGGAAGTCCAGTTGGTCCTCCGTTGCATTCAGGCTGAACATCAAATCGAAAACCATTTCGTAAACTTCTTCCGGACGGCAGTTAGGCTTATCTACCTTATTAACTACCACGATAGGTTTCAAACCGATTTCCAGTGCCTTTTGCAGTACGAAACGAGTCTGGGGCATCGGACCTTCAAAGGCGTCTACCAACAGAATACAACCGTCGGCCATATTCAATACACGTTCTACCTCACCACCGAAGTCGCTGTGTCCCGGAGTATCAATAATATTAATCTTTGTACCGTTGTAATTGATGGATACATTTTTGGAGAGAATCGTTATACCACGTTCACGTTCCAAATCGTTGTTATCCAGGATAAGTTCACCACTATTTTGGTTGCTGCGGAATAAATTTCCGGCCAATAGCATCTTGTCAACCAGCGTTGTTTTCCCATGGTCAACATGGGCAATGATTGCAATGTTTCGAATATTTTGCATATAATACCTATTATTTGGCTGCAAAGGTACGAAAATAGGATTAGAAATATGCGCAATGATAGCAATTTTTTCTTGTAAATCGTTGTGTGATATAAAGATAATGCCTATCTTTGCACGCTCAAAAGAATAATTTATCAATTAAAATTCTAAGAATTATGTATTTAGACGCTGCTAAAAAGCAAGAAATCTTCGGAAAGTACGGAAAGTCTAACACTGACACCGGCTCAGCTGAGGCCCAAGTGGCATTGTTTTCCTACCGTATTTCTCACCTGACTGAGCACATGAAGCTCAACAGAAAAGATTATAGTACTGAAAGAGCGTTAACAATGTTGGTAGGTAAGCGTCGTCGCTTACTTGATTACCTGAAAGCAAGAGATATCGAAAGATATCGTGCTATTGTTAAAGAGCTCGGTTTGCGTAAGTAATCTACTTGTCGCGAAAAGATTTAAAGCCGTTCCTCATTTATAGAGGAGCGGCTTTTTTTAGTTTCTTCTTTTTCTTCCTGATAGTCGTATTTTCTTCGGTTATAATTGTGTTCATCTAAAGATTTTGCTATTTTTGCAGCTTAATTATTATAATTTATCACCTTTGATAACTAAAATGCTTTCAAAATGGATACAAGTAAGATTGTTGGCGAAAAAATTAAAGCCCTCCGCGAAGATAAATCAATAAGCATAGAAGAGTTGGCACAACGTTCGGGTTTGGCTATCGAACAGGTTGAACGTATTGAGAATAACATTGATATACCTTCTCTTGCACCGCTAATTAAAATTGCGCGTGTATTGGGAGTACGTCTGGGGACTTTCCTTGACGATCAGGATGAAGTAGGACCGGTGGTTTGTCGTAAGAAAGAAGCCAAAGATGCGATTAGTTTCTCCAATAACGCGATTCATTCTCGCAAACACATGGAATATCACTCGTTGTCCAAGTCAAAGGCGGATCGTCACATGGAGCCGTTTATTATTGATGTGATGCCAACGGAAGATACCGACTTCGTGCTTTCTTCTCATGAAGGGGAAGAATTTATCATGGTTATGGAAGGTATCATGGAAATTAGCTACGGCAAGAATACCTATTTGCTGGAAGAGGGGGATAGCATTTATTATGATTCCATTGTTCCTCATCATGTACATGCTTACGAGGGGCAGGCTGCAAAAATCCTGGCAGTAGTTTACACGCCAATTTAATGAAATAATAGGAACCAAGACTTAAGTATAATTACATGCAATTATTTGATCGTACTTTGGGGCAGTGGCTCGAGCACTGGGCTGAAGAGACTCCCGATAAGGAATATATCGTTTATTCCGACCGCAATCTCCGTTTTACCTGGAGTCAGTTGAACCGTCGTGTGGATGATATGGCGAAAGGGCTTATCGCCATTGGGGTGGAACGTGGTACCCATGTGGGTATCTGGGCGGCTAATGTTCCCGATTGGTTGACATTGTTGTATGCTTGTGCGAAGATCGGTGCGGTATATGTTACTGTAAATACGAACTATAAACAATCGGAGTTGGAGTATCTTTGCCAGAACTCGGATATGCATACGCTTTGTATCGTGAATGGCGAGAAGGACAGTGACTTTGTGCAGATGACCTATACAATGCTTCCCGAATTGAAAACCTGTGAACGCGGACATTTGAAGAGTGAACGTTTTCCGTACATGAGAAATGTAGTGTATGTAGGACAGGAGAAACATCGTGGTATGTATAATACAGCGGAGATTCTGTTATTGGGAAATAATGTGGAAGACGACTGTTTGAGCGAACTCAAAAGCAAGGTGGATTGTCACGATGTGGTGAATATGCAATATACATCGGGAACTACCGGTTTTCCGAAGGGAGTAATGCTGACACATTATAATATTGCCAATAATGGATTTCTGACTGGTGAACACATGAAGTTCACGGCGGATGATAAACTTTGCTGCTGTGTTCCGTTATTCCATTGTTTCGGAGTGGTGTTGGCCACCATGAACTGTCTGACTCATGGTTGTACGCAAGTAATGGTGGAACGTTTCGATCCGCTGATTGTATTGGCTTCCATTCATAAAGAACGTTGCACGGCTCTTTATGGCGTACCGACTATGTTTATTGCCGAGTTGCATCATCCGATGTTTGATCTCTTTGATATGTCTTGTCTTCGTACAGGTATTATGGCAGGTTCTCTATGTCCTGTTGAACTGATGAAGCAAGTGGAGGAGAAAATGTATATGAAGGTGACCAGTGTGTATGGACTGACAGAGACTGCACCGGGTATGACAGCTTCTCGTATTGATGATCCGTTTGATGTACGTTGTAATACGGTAGGACGTGATTTTGAATTTACGGAAGTAAAAGTGATCGACCCGGAAACTGGTGAAGAATGTCCGGTTGGCGTACAAGGTGAGATGTGCAACCGTGGATATAACACCATGAAAGGATATTATAAAAATCCGGAAGCAACAGCAGAAGTGCTTGATGAAAACAATTTCTTGCATTCCGGTGATTTGGGTATCAAGGATGAAGATGGAAATTACCGGATTACCGGACGTATCAAGGATATGATAATCCGGGGTGGCGAGAATATTTATCCGCGCGAAATAGAGGAGTTTCTTTATAAACTTGATGGAGTGAAAGATGTTCAGGTGGCAGGTATTCCTTCTAAGAAATACGGTGAGGCGGTCGGAGCATTTATTATCTTGCAGGAAGGTGTGAAAATGCAGGAAGCTGATGTTCGTGATTTTTGTAGAAATAAGATATCCCGTTATAAGATTCCGAAATATATCTTCTTTGTGAATGAATTCCCGATGACAGGTAGTGGAAAGATTCAGAAGTTCAGATTGAAGGATCTGGGATTACAGCTTTGTAAAGAGCAGGGAATAGAAATTATCTAAGGCCTGTGATTGTTTAAGGACACACAAAGTTTTTCGATAATATAAACGATGAACGGTGAACGAACTGCATGATTGTTTGCAGAGAGTTCACCGTTCATTATTTATATTATTGTCTTATCCGGCTTTTGTTGTAGCAGCTAAGTATTATACGCTGCTAAATGAAATCGTCACCCAGTTGCATTTGGGCATCATTCACATATTTACGGATGGCATGTTCTTCATCTTTGCGGCAGATTAAAAGAACATTGTCGGATTCTGCTATTAGAAATCCTTCCAATCCATCAATTACGGCCAGTTTTCCTTTGGGAAGTACTACCATATTATCTTTACTATTATAAATAAGCGAATGGCATTTCAGAGTAACATTGCCTTCCGGGTCTCTTTCCGATAAGTCATAAAGTGATCCCCAGGTTCCAAGGTCAGACCAGCCAAAATCTCCTAACGATACATACACGTTATCCGCTTTTTCCATAATACCGAAGTCGATGGATACATTAGGACATGCGGGGAAATTTTCTTCAATAAATGCTTTTTCCTTATCGGTGGCATAAATATCTTTTCCCGGTGCCAGTTTGGAAGCTAATTCAGGCAACAAGTCTTCACTTGCTTTGATGATTGTATTTACATTCCACATAAACAGGCCGGAATTCCAGTAAAATTCTCCGCTTTCTACGAATACTTTAGCTAATTCCAATTCAGGTTTTTCAGTGAATGTTTTTACTTTGTAGAAGTTTCCTCCTGCGGGTTCATCTATTTGTATATATCCATATCCTGTTTCCGGACGATTGGGTTTAATACCTAATGTTAGTAGTTTTTCAGAGCGTGAAACAAAATCAAGTCCTTTTTCGATAGCGGCAAGAAATTCATCCTCTTTTAATATTAAATGGTCTGAAGGTGCAACTACGATATTGGCATTTGGATTCAGTGCCCGGATATGGTAAGAAGCCCATGCTATACATGGAGCAGTATTTCGTCTTGCAGGTTCCAGCAGAATTTGGTTTTCGCTCACTTCAGGTAATTGTTCCTTCACTAAGTCTGCATACATTGCATTGGTAACGATGAAAATGTTTTCTGTTGGAATGACCTTTTGGAACCGGTCAAAAGTCTGCTGTAAAAGTGAACGACCCGTTCCGAAGAAATCTAAGAATTGTTTGGGCAATGTTTTGCGGCTAAACGGCCAGAAGCGGCTTCCAATGCCGCCACCCATAATCACGCAATAATTATCCTGGTTTGTCATGATAGTGACTCTATTTTAAAGTTTCTGCTAATGTACGGTTTATTCTCTGAATAGAGAAGTGTTTAAGATATGTTTTATTATTTTTTTCTCCTTTTTTTTGCCAAACTATTGTGGATTCAAAATAATGTCGTATCTTTGCACCGCAATTGAGAAATCAAGTATGCGCCCAGATGGCGGAATCGGTAGACGCGCTGGTCTCAAACACCAGTGGATTCACTTCCATCCCGGTTCGACCCCGGGTCTGGGTACTGAGGCGGAGAAAGTTGAAAAACTCTCTCCGTTTTTCTTTTCTACTCCTCGTAACTCGTTGGTTTGCTGATAGATTAAATCAAGAACTTTATTGTAAGAATTGGTTCGATATGTTTTTCCGTCAAATTCGATTTTAACCAGTTAACTTTTCTGGGGCAGTCCGACTTTTCTTTATTAGCTATATAGCACATGAATCTTGTTCAAGATAATTCGAATTTATTCTATATTGTTTATGAATATGGATTTATACTCTCATATTTGTTGATGTAATCTATCAATGACAATAAATCATGTTTTTTTTTCATAAGCTTTTTTAAGAAGTGGGAGACTTTTTTTTCCTATGTAACAAGCTAGAATAATACTCGCGTTTTTGATGATATCGGCTGAGGTACTATCTTCAGTAATAATATCTGCTAAATATGAATTTATGTTTTTGACTTTTGATAGAATGGCTTCAATCGATTGCCCAATACTTCCTCGACATATCATATTGTCGCCAATAATAGATAATAATTTAATTACGGTTGCTTTGTTATAGTTATATATCTTATTTAAAACTAGGACTTTGATATTATTGGAAATATTATTACCAGAATACCATATATCTGGATGCCAAGGGATGTGTGCCAAGTAATAAATTAGTTTATGAGGAATTTCGTGTGCCTCCTTTTCTTGTATATAGTCTAAAAATGTATTCCAAGTCTTTTCTTCATTTATATATTTTTCAAACATAATAGTCATTCCCAAATTAAATTCAGAAATATCGTCTGAATTGAAATATGATAAGGCTTCGTTGAAAGAAACTAATGGTATTGTGTCTAATATTAAAGGTTGAAATAATCGTTTGAAATCTATTGTATTAAATTGATTTATTCGAGTCACTGGAAATTTTATGAGTGAAGAATTACATATAGTTTCTATGTATGTTTTGATATTAACCCAAAAAGCATTCTTTAAGTTAGGAATATATACAATTCCGAAAACTGGTAATGGATAATTTAGCCAATAATTATAATGGCTATCTATTGGAATAGAAAGTTCTTGATTCCTACTGTTAAAGTAGGAATCTCCTGATTTTATTTGTATAGCTATGCTTTTATTTGTAGGAGTACCATCTTGGATAAATTCAATAATTCCGTCTATCCCTAAATCATTTTCTTGTTCAATTTTATGGAATAAAGACCCAGATTCTTCAACTATAGTTCTAACGTAATTTATTCCGATTTTAGCTGTTATGCTTGAATTTGAATATTTGGGCATCTTGTTTTTTATTTTATTATTCTTATAATCTTATATGGTAAAACATCGTGTTGCAAATATAAGAAATCAGAAGTTCAATACATTCAAAATTTTGTTTTAACTGGCATTTTATAATATTATGGATGAGGTATCCATTCTCTTAATTCCCAAATCAAGTTCAAATCATGCAAGAATTGGTTCGAGAACAGAACGGTTAAGGGTACTTAAAATAGCTGTTAATCATGTGATTTTCAGCTATTTTTTATGGGTAGTCCAAAAAAAATCTCAAGCGGAAGCCAATTCAGGCGAATGAAGTCTTGGGTAGGACACTGCAGCAAATCATTGATGTCATCAATAAATTTAGAGCAAGCCAGTCGCTATTTGTCCAGCCATTTCTTGAATGTAGCAGCTTTCTCCCGACTTATCAAAATTTCCTCCTGCGGATACCCATTCATTTCTACCTTTAATTTATAGTTGAACCAGTTGCTGACTTTCTTAATATGTCTCACTTGTATCATATGCTGACGGTTTGCACGGAAGAAAGAAGCAGGGTTCATTTCCTTTTCCAGTTGGTCCAATGTGTAAGGAATGGTAGCAGAAGTGCCATCCGTCAGATAAAGGCGGGTTATGTTCTGTTGAGAGTGGATGAAACAGACGTTCTGGACTTCGATAGTGATATATTCATCTTTGCGAGACACCAAAAATCTTTCCCGATAATGAGGGGTAGGGACAGCCCCACCCAGGTATTCCAATAGCTGTTCCAGCTTTGGAGCAGTGGTCACAGGAGATGAGCGGGATATTCTTTCTGTCGCTTTTTGTATAGCCGCTTCCAATTCATCCGAGTCGATGGGTTTCAGCAAATAGTCGATACTATTGAATTTAAATGCCTGTATAGCATACTGGTCATAGGCAGTGGTGAAAATGATGGGCGAGACTATCTTTATTTGGCGGAAAATGTCGAAACTTAATCCATCCTGTAGGCGGATGTCGGAGAATATCAGATCCGGCTGCTCCCGTTGGAGGAAATCTATACTTTGGACAATACTCTTGGTGATGCCGGAAATTTCGTAATCAGGGTGCAGTGTGCGGATGTAGCGTTGCAGGCGTTCGGCACTGTGGTTTTCGTCTTCTATTATTAGAACTTTCATGGAATTTATCATTTCGTTTAAAGCGTTGAAAGGGTGACACGATAGATGTGTTCATCCTGATAGATTTCAGGGGCGGGAGCACCAGTGAGCTGATACCGCTCTTTGATATTTCGCAACCCGATGTGGTGGGTGGAAGAGTTCGGAGTAAGAGGTTTACAGTTGTTTTCCACTACCAATTTATCCCCGTCGGAATATACACGGATGAATAGCGGTGCTTCTTCCGACACTTGATTGTGCTTGATGGCATTTTCCAGTAACATCTGCAATACAATGGGAGGGATCTGTCTCTCGCGGATAGCGTCCTGTACTTGTACTTCTACCTGTATGGCATCCTCAAAACGTATTTTGAGTAGGAAGATATAAGCCTCCAAACTGGATAATTCATCAGCAACGGATGAAAGGTTTTTATCGACATTAGCTACGATATGCCGGTAAACTTTGGAGAGACATTTGATGTAGATGGGAGCTGTGGCATCTCCCGTCTCTACTAGGTCGAGCAGGATGCTAAGATTATTGAATATAAAATGCGGGTCTATCTGCATCTTCAGTGCATCAAGACGTGATTGCTGACGTTTCAGTTGCAGATTTTTTTTCTTCTTTTGCAGAACAATGGAGATAGACATTAGAATGAGGATGACGGTAAAAGCAATGACAATAATCCAGCAATAGAAGACCCAGTACCGGTAGTATTCTGCCTCTGCGACTTCGGAGTCACGGATCGTTTTTCGAAGTTTGTCCACATTCTCAATTTGAGCGAGGTCCTTGTTATAAGCGATGCTGTCTATCTGTGCTTGATAGTGCGTCAGCCTTTCCAAGCAGTCTGATACACCATTGAGAGAACCGGTACGTATATTCAGATCAGTCAACTGGCGATAGGCTTTCAGACAGATGAAGGGGTTGTTGCTCTGACTGCTTCGGTTTAGGTAAAAACGAGCGGAATCGATTTGTTGAAGATCGGAATGTATCTTGCCGAGCAGATAGTCGACTGAGTCCTGATATAAATGCGGGATTTGCAGCGCATAGATACGAGCGGAGTCAGGCATGTGCTTGTCGGCATATTTTTCACTGAGGAGGAATAGCAACCGGGCTTGCAAGGAGCCAGAGTAACCTTTCATAGAGGCAGTTTTGAACAGAGGGATACTCTCATCACCATCATTTGTCCGGGCGTAATAGTGGGTGAGTTCAGAGTAGGCTTCGGCAATGAGAGAGGGGTTGTTTAGCTCCTTGGCCAGAGAGAGGGCGGCGAGTTTGGCCTCTTTCTCTTCTTTCATCATGTGTTTAGTGTGGTAAACCTGCCCTTTGAAGTTGTTGAGGTAGAAGTTCAGTTCGCGAAGATCGTACACATCGTTGTTGTATTGTGTACAGAGGGTGAAATATTCTACGGCTTCAAGCAGGAAATTAGAGTGACGGGCTATCTCGCCCCGGTAGTAATATATTTCAGTCAGGTGTAGTGAGTCCGCTTTATATTTGAAGTAAGGGCTGACGATGTTAAGTAGCGAATCCGGCACAAGATATTCCTGCATGCCGATGAGAGCACCGGCTTTTACTAAATCGCACATCATGTAATTCCTTTCGCTCAAGAAAGTACGGTTTATCTGTTCCACATCTGCCAGTGCTTTTCGCGGATTCACTTCAATGAGACCGTTGGCATACTCCAGGCGGCTGCGTGCAGAGCGGTTTACACGATAGAGGTAGTAAGCGGAAAAGCTTACCACAAGCAGGAATATTGCGGCTGTGAGATAAATACGTTTTCTTATCATAACTGCGTAATCAAGTCTGAAATGCAAGTCTATTTATTAGGATGGACTCTTATCTTTGTTTGGGCAAAAGTAGTAAATAATACCAAATAGCATTACATCTTCATCACAACTTTATATGGAGGGGATAGGTATTTGGTTTCATTCATTCCGTTTCACCACTTATCTCTGCGGTTTCGTCCCCCAAAAATCCGGCTTTGACCAGAATTGCATTGCGGGAGCGGGCGCTGACACCTACTTTTGCACCGCTCTTGTGAGAACTAATCAATCACTATAATACATTGAATTTTATGAAAATGGAAATAAACAAAATGTGGCAAATCTTCATGCTGACAACACTCCTTGCTCTTGCCGGATGCAAGAACGGAGGAGGAGAATATTCGCAGTCTGTATCGGAATATGCGACGATGCAGGTGGCACCAGTCAATAAAACTCTTTCTACCCAATACCCGGCAGCTATCCAGGGTAAGCAGGATATTGCTATCTTTCCGCAGGTGACGGGAACCATCACCCGATTGTGTGTAAACGAGGGACAGGCGGTGAAACGTGGACAAGTGCTTTTCATCATCGACCAGGTTCCTTATCAGGCAGCTTTGGCCACAGCCCGGGCGAATATGGAAGCAGCCGATGCTACATTGGCTACGGCACAACTAACCTACGATAGCAAGAAAGAACTCTTCGCTCAAAACGTCATTTCGGCTTATGAATTGAAAACGGCCGAGAATAATCTGTTGATGGCAAAATCCGGACGCGCACAAGCCAAGGCGCAGGAGTTGAGTGCTGCCAATGATCTTTCCTACACCGAAGTGAAAAGTCCCTCGGATGGAGTGATCGGCACATTGCCCTATCGCGTTGGTACGCTTGTCAGTGCCGGAATGGCACAACCACTGACTACCGTATCAGACAACTCGGATATGTATGTTTACTTCTCAATGACGGAAAACCAACTCTTAGGGCTTATTCGCCAATATGGTTCTAAAGACAAGGCTTTGCAGTCGATGCCTGCCATCGAGCTAGTGCTGAATGACCGGACTACTTACGAAGAAAAAGGTACCATAGCAACTATTAGCGGAGTAGTGGATGCTTCGACAGGAACCGTCAGTGTACGGGCTGCATTTCCCAACAAGAACGGACTGCTACATAGTGGAAGTTCGGGAAATGTGGTGGTTCCATCGGTCTACAAGGACGGTATCATCATTCCTCGTGCGGCAACTTACGAAGTGCAGGACAAGGTCTTTGTCTATAAGGTAGTGGATGGTAAAACGCATTCTACCCAAGTAAGTGTGGAACGTGTGGACGGTGGACAGGATTACATCGTGACGACCGGACTTGCCATAGGGGATGAAATCGTGACAGAAGGTGTCGGATTGCTACAGGATGGAATGCCGATAACAAAGAAGAAGTAACTAACTCAAAATTGAAGAAACAATGAACTTACGAATATTTATAGAACGTCCCGTGCTCTCCGCCGTCCTTTCCATTGTGATTGTAGTGGTGGGGATTATCGGGTTATTCACCCTACCCGTGGAGCAATATCCCGATATTGCTCCTCCTACCGTTCAGGTGTACACTGCATACGACGGTGCCAGCGCTGAAACGGTGCAGAAGAGTGTCATCGCTCCGTTGGAGGAAGCCATCAATGGTGTGGAAGATATGACTTATATGACTTCCAGTGCTTCCAATGCCGGTTCAGCCGAAATAACCATTTACTTTAAACAAGGTACCAATCCGGACATGGCCGCTGTCAATGTACAGAACCGTGTGTCGAAAGCTGCCGGACAACTTCCTGCGGAAGTGACCCGTGTGGGTGTCAGTGTCAACAAGCGACAGAACGGTATGCTCCAGATATTTACCTTGCATAGTCCTGATAGCTCATTAGACGAGAACTTTCTCTCGAACTATATCAATATTAATTTGAAACCTGCTATCTTGCGTATTTCCGGAGTGGGAGATGTGCAGGTGATGGGTGGTGTCTATTCCATGCGTGTATGGCTTAAACCTGACGTCATGGCACAGTACAAGCTGATTCCTTCCGACGTGACTGCTGCACTGGCCTCACAAAACATTGAAGCTGCAACAGGCTCTATTGGTGAGAATTCCAAGGAAGCTAAAGCGTATACCATGAAATACCGCGGTCGATTGATGACTCCCGAAGAATTTGGAGAGATCGTGATCCGCAGCACTAAGAATGGTGAGGTACTTCGTTTAAAAGAGATTGCCAACATCAGTCTCGGACAAGAATCGTATTCTTATCAAGGTAGTTTCAATGGTAAACCCGGTGTGTCATGTATGGTTTATCAGACTGCCGGTTCTAATGCCACAGAGATTAATCGTGAGATTGACGCTTTTCTGGCAGACGCTTCCAAACGTCTCCCCAAAGGGGCGGAAATAACCCAGCTGATGAGTACTAACGAATTTCTCTTCGCCTCTATCCATGAGGTATTGAAGACACTGATTGAAGCGATTCTGCTGGTAATCCTTGTGGTATATGTTTTCTTACAGGATATTCGTTCTACACTTATTCCGCTGGTGGGTATTTTTGTTTCTCTTATCGGAACTTTCGCTTTCATGGCGTTGGTAGGATTCAGTATCAATTTGATTACGCTTTTCGCATTAGTGCTGGTCATCGGTACAGTGGTGGATGATGCCATTATTGTGGTCGAGGCAGTGCAATCCAAGTTCGATTCCGGCTACCGTTCGCCCTATATGGCCAGTGTGGATGCAATGAAAGGACTGTCGGGTGCTATCGTTACCACTTCACTGGTGTTTATGGCGGTATTTATTCCGGTGTCTTTCATGAGTGGGACTTCGGGTACATTCTATACGCAGTTCGGTCTGACAATGGCTGTGGCGGTAGGTATTTCTACCATCAATGCATTGACACTAAGTCCTGCCCTCTGCGCCTTGATTCTGCGACCCTATACCAATGAGGACGGCACACAGAAGCAAAACTTCGCAGCCCGTTTCCGCCGTGCGTTCAACACTGCGTTCGAATCATTGTCAGAGCGGTATAAAAAAGGAGTTCTCTTCTTTATCCGTCGCAAATGGTTGACAGGCGCCTTTGTTGCCGGGACAGTCGTAATCCTTGCCTTGTTGATGAACAGCACCAAAACAGGCCTTGTGCCCGATGAAGATCAGGGACTGGTGTTTGTTGCCGTATCCACTGCGCCGGGTAACTCACTCTATGCTACCGATGGCATTATGAACCGTGTAGAAGAACGTATTCAGCAAATCCCACAGGTGAAACAGGTACTTAAAGTGACCGGTTGGTCAATGGGTGGTGCGGGTAATTCTTCCGGTATTTTCTTTGTTCGCCTTACACCGTGGGATGAACGACCGGAGGAAGAAGATCACGTGCAGGCAGTAATCGGACAGATTTATGCCCGTACCGGAGATATCAAGGATGCTACAATTTTTGCTATGGCTCCGGGTATGATACCTGGCTATGATATGGGTAATGCACTCGATATCCAGATGCAGGACAAGGCTGGAGGTGATCTCACAGAGTTTTTTAGTATCACCCGTCAGTTTATCGACTCGTTGAATCAGCGCCCCGAACTGGCAATGGCTTTTTCGTCTTTCGAAATCAACTATCCCCAGTGGCAGGTCGATGTGGATGCCGCTAAGTGTCTGCGTGCCGGAATCATGCCTGATGAGGTACTCTCTACCTTGGGGGGATATTATGGAGGTAGCTATGTCAGCAACTTTAACCGCTTTTCGCGCGTCTATCGTGTGATGGTACAAGCTGATCCAAATTATCGTCTGGATGAGGCTTCGCTCAACCGTCATTTTGTTCGCTTGAGCAATGGAGAGATGGCACCGTTGAGTCAGTTCGTCACACTGACCAAAGTATATGGAGCCGAGAGTTTGAACCGTTTTAATATGTACAACTCTATTGCACTCAATGCTATGCCTGCTGAAGGATATAGCTCGGGTGAAGCCATCCGTGCCGTACAGGAAACTGCTGCCCGTGTGCTTCCCGCCAACTATGATTTCGACTTTGGCGGACTGGCGCGCGAGGAGAGTAACCAGAGTAATACCACCATCGTGATCTTTGCTATCTGCCTATTGATGGTTTATCTGCTATTGAGCGCGCTTTATGAGAGCTTCTTCGTTCCGTTTGCCGTCTTGCTTAGTGTTCCGGCCGGATTGATGGGTAGCTTCCTCTTTGCTAAGTTGCTTGGATTGGAGAATAATATCTATCTGCAAACGGGACTTATCATGCTTATCGGTTTGTTGGCAAAAACAGCTATTCTTCTCACCGAATATGCTACCGAGCGCCGTCATGCCGGTATGAGTCTGACGTCTGCTGCACTTATTGCTGCTAAAGACCGTTTGCGTCCTATTCTTATGACAGCGCTGACGATGATTTTCGGTATGGTGCCTCTGATGTTAGCATCTGGCGTAGGAGCCAACGGAAACAGTTCGCTCGGTACGGGTGTGGTAGGCGGTATGCTGGTGGGGACATTGGCACTGTTATTCATTGTGCCGGCTATGTTTATTGTCTTCCAGGCAATACAGGAGAAAGTGCGACCGATTCAGTTTGATGCCACTGTTGCTGACTGGCAGATAAAAGAAGAGGTGGAGAAAGCCGATGAAGAAAGAAAACAATATTTGGAGAATAAGAAGAAATGAAAAGAAATATCATCATCCTTGCCATAACGACGCTCATACTGAGCAGTTGCGGCATCTATACAAAATATCAACCGGAAACGACCATTCCCGAAGATCTTTTTGGAGCGGCGGAAACGGTTCCCGATACAGTTCATAATATTGCCAATTTGAATTGGCGCCAATTGTTCGTTGATCCTCATCTGCAATCCCTCATTGAGCAGGGGTTGCGGAATAATACCGATCTACAGTCCGCTCATTGGCGAGTGGAAGAAGCCCGTGCTTCGCTTAGTGCGGCCCGCTTGGCTTATCTGCCCTCATTCGCTTTTTCACCGCAGAGCACTGTGAGTAGTTTCGATAAGGGGAAAGCTGGACAGAGCTATTCCCTGCCTATTACTTCCTCTTGGGAAATTGATATCTTCGGTCGGCTGACGAATGCCAATCGTCGTGCTAAAGCTCTTTATATTCAAAGTCAGGAGTATGAACTTGCTGTTAAGACGCAGTTGATAGCCAATCTGGCGAATACCTATTACACACTTTTAATGTTGGATGCTCAATTGACCATTTCCGAGGAGACAGAAGTGAAATGGAAAGAAAGCGTGCGCGTTATGCAAGCTTTGAAGAATGCCGGTCAAGGTAACGAAGCGGGTTTGGCACAAACTGAAGCCACCTACTATTCCATCTGTACTACTGTTCTTGATTTAAAGGAACAAATCAGGCAGACGGAAAACAGTCTTTGTCTGATGCTGGGAGAAACTCCGCAATTTATTCGTCGTGGCACACTGGACGGACAGATTCTGCCGCAGGATTTATCTGTAGGTATCCCTTTACAACTTCTTGCTAATCGTCCTGATGTCAGATCATCAGAATTGGCTTTGGCACAAGCCTTTTACACAACTAATGAGGCACGCTCTGCTTTTTATCCATCCATCACCCTCAGTGGGTCTGCCGGATGGACAAATGGGGTAGGTGAGGTGGTTATGAATCCGGGTAAGTTGTTACTGTCAGCTGTTGGCTCCCTTACGCAGCCCTTATTTAATAAAGGGCAGAATATAGCCCGTCTTAGAATAGCTAAAGCACAACAGGAAGAAGCGAAGTTGTCTTTCACGCAGATCCTACTCAATGCTGGTGCTGAAGTGAACAACGCTTTGAAGCAAAATCAAACAGCCCGGGATAAGTCCGGTCTTTACCAGCGTCAGATCTCTTCCCTACAAACGGCTGTTGCCAGCACACAGCTGCTCATGCAACATGGAAATTCCACTTATCTTGAAGTTCTCACCGCCCAGCAAACTCTACTGACCGCCCAGTTGACACAGGTGAGTAACCGGTTTCAGGAGATACAGGGAATAATCAATCTGTATCAGGCACTAGGAGGAGGTAGGGAAGAATAGTGGAAATAATTGAATGCCACTCATATCCGGCTGAATATTTATAATGTAGAGAAACAATAAATAATGTAAAAAAGAAGATTTTCTTTTCATCGTAGAATTAACTTTTAAACTTTAGTGAGGTCTAACATACATTACTCACTTAATATGATATTTAGAATTATGAGAAAGCTAATTTTAAGTTTGACAGTTGCACTATTGATTGGCTCAACTGTATGTATGGCTCAAAATCGTCAGAAAGGAAAAGCTGATAGAGAGAAACGCATAGAAAAGATGGTTACCGATTTGGGACTGAATGAAAAGCAGGCCAAAGATTTTAAAGCTGCAATGGAAGAGATGAAACCTGCAAAAAATAAATCGGATGAAAAACCTTCACGAGAAGAAATGCAAAAGAAAAAGAAAGAAGTCGATGCTAAAATAAAAAGCATTCTGACCGAAGAACAATATAAGAAGTACCAGGATATGCGTAAGAAGGATAACGCGAAGAAAAAGAAAAAAGCAAAATAAGTACTGTGAATTTAAGCTAAACTTATCATATGGATGATTATAAAAGATCGTCTATTATGAGGCTATGTTTATTCCCTGTTCTTTCATAAATATTTATTTAATCTACATTTTAGTTTTCGTTCTACTAAAGTTGGATGTATGTTCTCTATTTAAGGTGAAAACATATATTCAACTTAGGTGGAGCGATTTTTTTATGAGATAATGAAGAATATGAAGTTAAAGAGAAACTACAAGCAAAAAAGTAACGGTAGTTATATCTATCTAATAGTGGACAGTATCAAATAAGCTCTAAAGAGGTGTCCTTATCCTTCTTTAGAGCATTCATATATAGGGATAGGGTGGCATCTATTTAATTAGCTCAGGAACCTGATCGGAAAATAACGTAATAAAACGCCCTTCCTTATTAAAAAGTGCGTATAGGGTCACTTGATTGTCATCTGTCATCCCATAGCCACCTTCATCCGCCCAGTATCTTCCGTCAGGCTGTACTGTCCAACTGAATACGGCTCTATCATCAACAAATGGATAGATAAAACTAGCGAATCTGTTTTCTTTAATGATATGCTCCATCGTGATATCTTTTTCCCATTTCCCATGGGCCAGTCCTGGGAAATTCACGAATTGTTGATTGCGAAGTATTTCTGCGCAAAAAGATGGATCGTCGTGTTTACGGAGTTCAACATTATGGCAGCAAAAACCGCCCATTCCGTTGCTTCCCTCTTCTGTCACGATATAGAAGCCGTCTCCCATTTCTTTTATATTCTTATTCATAACCATCTAAAATGATGAGATTAATAATTCTTGTTTTCATGTTTTCTTGTTTTTAGCTGTTTTCTAATATAGATGAAGTATCAGTCTGTAATCTATCAATAGAAAAGTTTTTTATCTGCAGTGTTAGATTTACTTCTTACTCTTCATCTATATCAATATAAATGGTGAAGAGGCAAAGATTGATATTTCATAAAGAGATAAATATCTTTTAAGGGTAATGAAAATAATACATGAAACAATGAAAACATTAAAGAAAATTACATTTGGGCGAGTTCTTGGTCTTATTGCAGTGTTATGTTTATGCTGGGTAAGTATTCTTGTGAGTGTTGAATTTTACGCAGCGCGTAAGAGTTCCGAATATCAGGGTGATGTCTATAGTAGCATGTACGATATGTCGGGTAAATGCGGAGTAATAGACAAGAAGGGAACTGTTATTCATAATGAAGCGGTTGATTTGTATTGAGTGTAGTTGTTTGGGAGTAGAAAATATAAAAAATAGAAGTATATTATGGAAACGAATAATCGTAGTCAACGGGAAAAAATATTGAGAAATTTTATTTCAGGCAGTGAATTTGCTGCTATACGGATTTCTTCTGTAGTCGGGGATCAGAACGATATCTTTTTATGTACGACTGCAACAGGAAATTTGCAATTAATTCGTTTAGGAGAGATCGGGTATTTTCGCTATAATTCAAAAGGAAGACAATGGGAAGCCATGTTGTATGATGGGCATGTTTTAAAACTGAAAAGGAGTGTAAACTCACAAATGATATTAAACTATCATCCTTTTTTGACACAAATCAGTCAATCTTTTATTTTGAATATAAGTTATTTGGTGCTGATAAAGGAGAATAATTGTGTCTTGCTTCCTCCCTTTAACGCTGTGGAAAATTTACAGATTACTCCTCCTTTTTTGAGGAAGCTCAAAGAAAAATATCCGAGTTTCTGAGTATAAATAGTAGTTCTAAATAAAAAAATGCAGGATAAACACTTTTTTGAGAAGTATAATCATACTTTTTGTCCATTTGAATATGTTTGTTCATTTGGACGCTTTCTGTGCGTTTTTTAATAACGTATATTTGTATCGTATGCAATGAATGTGGTAATTTGAAATATGAGACAGGTCTTAAATAAAAAAATATGAACTATGGCTGCGATAAAGCCGAAAAGCACTCACAACAATAAAGTAATAAAACTTAGATATTAATAACCATGATTAAAGCAACAGATTTTATTCATCCTGAGGATGCAGCTGCATTGAGGCAGTTGGAAAGTATTCCCGGATTCCCGACCCTAGTGAAAAAGTTAATGTCAATGGGATTGGAACAACTGCAATATGGCGTTAATATGGCATCTGCAATTCGTTTATCACCGAGTCAATTGCCGAAACTGTATAATCGTCTGCCACCGATTTGTAAAAAGTTGGGTATTGAGCAACCGGAGTTCTATCTCTCTATGGATCCTAATCCTAACGCATGGACCTTTGGCGATACAAAGATTTTTATAACGATCACTTCCGGTTTGGTTGATATGATGACCGAAGAGGAGTTGGATGCAGTGATTGCCCATGAATGCGGGCATATCCTTTGTCATCATGTCTTGTATCATTCTATAGCTCATTATGTGATGGATGGTCTGGATTCGCTGGGCGTTTTGGGGAGTTTGGGAGCTCCTCTTCAATATGCGATTTTGTATTGGGAACGTAAAAGTGAGTTGTCCTGTGACAGAGCTGCCAGTATTGTGACTACTCCGGCTATAGTGGCAAGCACGATGGCTCGTCTATCCGGAGGTCCGACTTCTATAACAAAGAATATCGATATGGAGGAGTGGGCTAAACAGGCAGACCAATATGAGGCTATCCGTAATGACGGATTATGGAATAAGACATTGCAGGTAGCGGCAATAATGAATCAGAATCATCCGTTCTCGGCTGTGCGGGTTAAGGAAATCTTGAAATGGGGAAAAAGTTCTCAATATAAGACTATAGTAGATCATCTTTCGGCAGAAAAATCAGGCAAGGTATGCTCGAATTGCAAACAACCGATAGTGGATGGCTGGACCTATTGCAAACATTGTGGAAATAAACTTTAAATATAATAGCTTATGTTTTTTAATGAACAAGGAATGTTGAATTTAGACGAGGCGGTCATGAACCAGCCCACATTCAAGAAGATTATGGAAGATGGTATAGTTACTGAACAGGAGATCAAGGAACAGTCTGAAAGAATTGTTTCTATATTGAAGTCTATGGAAAAGAACTATACGGAAGAGCAACAGCGTGAAATTAAAGAATTGCTTGTTGAAGCCGGTGTGTTATTTACAACGAGCCAATATCATGCATTACAGTCATTACACTTTTAAAAATAGAATTATGGGAACATTTGCAACAAAAAAGATACTTCAGGGCAATCCTTCTTTGATTCCTGTTATTGCTGAACAAATAAAAACAGAATTTGCGGCCGAGCAGTTTGAGGTACAAATAGATAATTTATTAAGTGGTGGTGTTGATATTTCTATATCAAAGGGCGGTTTATTTAAAGCTGTACTTGGTTTGAAGTCTGCATTGAAAGTCAGCTTGATACCTAAAGATAATGCAATAGCGTTTGAGGCTGGGATAGGGATCTTTGGTCAACAAGCTATTCCTACTATCATTTCTATGCTATTCTTCTGGCCGGTACTTATCACGCAAATTTGGGGGATAGTACAACAGTCCAAACTTGATGATAAGGCGCTCGAAATAGCTGAAGAGGTGCTAAAAAATCGGGATTCTTTTACAACTCTGAATTTGGATATTAACGGTATGGTATTCTGTACGAACTGCGGATATCGGAATATCAAAGGTGCAAAATTTTGTTCGGAATGTGGACAGGCATTGTAAGGAGTTAAAAGCGATGGTTTTATTAAACCATCGCTTTTAATGAATAAAATAGTAAAGGCAAGTAGCAAGGACTATAAGAATAATAAAGGTAAGATTCTAGATAATTCTATAGTTATAATGAAAATGACATGAGTAAATTACGTTTGATAACAGCATTCCTTTTTGCCATCTTCATGGTATTGGGAGTTACAGCACAGGTTCATACCCAGAAGGGGATAGTCCGCAAGGTTACCCGTTCGGCTTCCGATCCTTTCATTCCGGTGCAGGGTGTACAAGTTATTGTGTCGGGGGAAGCTAATAAAGCAAGCGATAAGGACGGACGATTTTCGTTGAAGGTGAAGGTCACGGATAAGGCGGGTAGTTATACACTGACAGCCGTGCGTGTGCCACAAGGTTCCAAGTATATGTTGGCTTCGCCATCGAAAGGTAAACGACTATTTATATCTGCCAATGACTTGGAAGTCTCGTTGATAACACCAGAAGAAAAGGAGATGGAGTATAAGAAGCGGTATGAGTTACTGAAAGAAAAGTATGAAGAGCAGTCGTTATCTTTACGTAAACTACGCAATGAACTGAATAAGCGTCTTGGAGAATTGAGCGAATCGGATGTACATTATGCACGTCTGAAAGCGGAGTGTGACAGCATCCGCAAACTTTATCTTGATTACATCAACAATGAGGATAAGATAGATGAGGTTATCAAGGAATTAGCTGAAGAGCTGGCATTGACCGATTATCAGAGCTTGGACTCTTTGGAACTGAAAATTTATGAACTGAAAAAAAACGGAGAATGGAAGGCACTTAACGACTTGATACGCGAGTCTATGCTTGGTGGAGCCGAGGAAGCCTGGAAAGTGATTGAACAACAGCAACGGAATGCGGATGCAAAAGTAGAACAAGCCAAGCTTGAATTAGCTAGAGGACTGTCAGAACAACAACGGTTGATACAACAACGCAGTCAATGGTTTGGGAAAATGGAGACTGCTATCGAATCATTCAAGATGCAGCATTTGAATGATTCGGTTTCGCATTATTATGAGATTCTCACGAAAGCTGCTCCAACAAATTGGGATTATTTGATTGCAGCGGGAAGGTTTGAAGAAGATTATATGGCTGATTACAATCGGGCTATGAATTATCAGTTGTCTGCATTGAATACAACAGACAATGATACATACAAAGCAACTAGTTACATTATAATAGGGGGAATATATGAGAAGCTAGATGACTATTCTAAAGCTTTGGAATGTTATGAAAAGTCTTTGAAGATTCGGCTATCTGTTTATGGCGAAAATGATGAAATTGTGGCTAATGATTATGAACGTATGGGACAGATATATTTCGCTCAAGATGACTGTTCTAAAGCTTTGGAATATTATGAAAAGTCTTTGAATATCTATTTGATGATTTACGGTGAGAACGCTTCATGGGGAATAGCCAATGTATCTATTGGTATGGGACGTGTATATTCAAATCAAGGAGATTACTCCAAAGCCTTGGTCTGTTTTGAAGGGGCCTTGAAAATATTTTTGTTGCTTAATGGAGATAACCACCCTGCTGTAGCTACAAGTTACAGTTATATAGGACAGATATATTTTGCTCAAAATGACTATTCTAAAGCTTTGGATTATTTTAAAAAGTCTTTGAATTTGGATTTGTCGTTTTTTGGTGAGAACCATCCTGAGGTAGCTTCCGGATATTATAATATTGGGTATGTGTATTTTGCTCAAGGGGATTACTCTAAGGCTTTGGAATATTTTGAGGAGGTTTTAAAGATTCGTTTGTCAGTTTATGGTGAAAATCATTCCCGAGTAGCTTCTGTTTACAATGATATAGGAGAAATATATTCCGTTCAAGGAGATGATTTCAAAGCTTTGGATTATTTTAAAAAGTCTTTGAAAATAGTTTTGTCAGTTTATGGTGAAAATCATTCTCAAGTATCTTCTATTTATGATCATATAGGAGAAGTATATTTTGCTCAAAAAGATTATTCTAAAGCCTTATATTATTTTGAAGAGTCTTTGAAAATCCGTTTGTCTCTTTTTGGTGAGAACCATCCTGAGGTAGCTTTGAGTTATTATAGCATAGGGAGTTTGTATATAATTCAAGGTGACAAATCCAAAGCTCTGAACTATTATGAGAAGTCCTTGAAAATCCGTTTGTCTGTTTATGGTGAAAATCATCCTTTGACAAAGGAAATTATGGATTTGATTAATGTTGCTGCTAATAGTAAGGTATTACAATCCCCTGAAACAACAAAATAATTTATGAAAACTCATATTATATTAGGAACCATCACCGAAAAGATCTTTCGCTTTTGAGCGAGGAATGTCAGAAAACTATATTGTTCTTGAGTGTGCTGATGGAGGATAGAAACAAATATATTAATGTTTTTGATTTGAACAATAATATGATAGGCATGCAATTGCAGATATATCCCATGAATGTGTAGGAAAAAGAAAAAATAGTGGAATGTTATCAAATGTGGTTAACTTTAAATAGAAATCAGACGAAATGGCACACAATTTTTTTGCTTTTATTAGCTATCGTCATACGGACATTAAGGCGGCGAAGCGATTACAGTTTTTATTAGAATCGTACAATTTGCCGACAATGATTCAGAAAATGAAGCCGGAGGCACCTAAACGGTTTAAAGTCTTTCGTGATGCTGATGAATTGACGAGTGGTGTACTTAATGACGAACTGCATCATAAATTGGACGAATCGAAATATCTGATTGTCATTTGTTCGCCGAATTCGGCACAATCGAAATATGTAGGAGAGGAGATTGCCTACTTCCGCTCGAAGGGACGCGAAGGAGAGATTATACCTTTTATCATTGACGGTGTTCCTCATTCTAAGGATCGGGAATGTTTTCATGCTCAATTGACGTTAGGCGGATTAGAACTTCTGGGGATTGATGTGCAGGTGGAAAACTCAAGATTCCATGTGATACGTTTCCATAAAGCATTTATCCGTCTTGTGGCAAGGATGCTTGATGTAGACTTTGGCGTATTATGGAATCGTCGAAAGCATTTTCTCATTAAGCTGACCACTTTGATGATTGTTGTCTTTTCCATTATCATTGGACTGGCAGTGAACGCAATTCATTCACGTCCTTTTGATTTAGCAGTGCAATTATCACAAGTACCTTACAAGGCTCTCCCACTTAGTGCCGATGAAACAGACAGTCTGTATCTGTTTCTAAGTGAAAATGATCTACGTACAGTGGCTCTAAAGGATTTAGATGATGTTGTTTTGTTTCCCAACATTCCGGGAAAGTATAAAAGAAAGAGTATGAGAATCGTTGCAAAGGCTTATGGTTGCCATATGATTGATACAATCGTATCTATTGCTTCAAAGATGGTATTACCTATTCATCGGAATCCTGAAACGTTTGGTCATATTCGATACCGTATTGTAGATAATGAGACAGAAGAGCAACTCATAGGAGTAACATTCGACTTCGGCTTTCTGAAAGTAAAAACGGACGATGAAGGTATACTCAATGTACTCATTCCAATAGACCAGCAACTGGTATCTTATCCGGTGAAAATTGATTATAACGGAATCTCTATGCATCTGACTTATTCTGGAGATTCATTGCAGGCGTCCGGTCATACTGGGCTTAATACAATTTATGTTCAATATTGATATATGAAAAATAGCGGTATAGAAACGTTTACTTATACTAAATTTACAATAACTGAATAATAGGATGGATATATCGTTCAAAGTTTGCTGTGTATATAACGCCACTAATATTCAATAAAGTACTTGATTGGTTTTATAGCCAGCAAGATTATAAGTTAATGCTTCTTTTTGTAAGGAGTTTTGATTGTAATGACAAGGGAATTGTAAAGGAAGTAGTAGATAATGTTCGAAGAATTAGCAAACTAGCATGTAGAGAAGTCTACTTTTTCTACTTTATTAAGGAAAGGTATGAATGGGGGATTATAAATGATGTGACAAATGGTCTTGTGCATTGGATTATGAATATGAAAGACAGATTCCCGATGTATGGATCTGGTATTAGTGTTACTATGGAGACTGCGGATGATATTTGTAGAAAAATGATATTCGATTTTCTGACCTTCCTACATTTGTTTTGCTTAACCGACAGATTTTAAAAAGTTGCAGTCTTTTCTCTGTTCGAGAATATTCTGATACATTATCATGTGTAAGTCGTTACTATGTCAAAGAAAGACTGGAATCAATTGATACGGCTGACTGGTGTTGGCTAGGTAGCTGACTTTAGTCGGCTACCTAGCCAACTATAGTTGACCATACGGACAACTTTAGTCGACTATCCATCGATACGCCAAATGCCCGATGAAAAGGTAGCTTCAAGCAACATCGAATGCCGGGAAATGTGTATTCTGTGAAGGGTGTGAAACTGTAGAATAGCACGATTGTTCACAGGAAGTCTTTATAAATAAACTGTTTAGCATTCTGTGAAGAATGTGAATAGAAGAATTGAATAATAAAACAATAGAATGGTAAATTTCCATTTAGTCCCTTTCCGTGTAATTTTATTCTAATTCGATTATAGATTCGCATATCTAATAATTAAATTGAGATATTGATAGATTCTTGATCCTTATGTACTCTTTTATATAAAACGAATAAGAACCGACTAAATAACTAAGGATATGAGTGCATTAAATGTAGGACAACAGATTCATGATTTTCGAGTAGATGCATTCTTGAAATCAATGTACGGATATGAGCAAACTTATCTGGCTACCAGTGTACAGGAAGAGCATAAGAAAGTTTTGTTGAAATTGTATGATGTGATGGAATTTCCATCTAGGCAATTGTCAGAAGGCGGTACTTTAATGGAGGGGAATATCCGAAACGAAATGTATCATTGGTTTGCCCCTATACATTTGTATGATACTGTATTATTGGATGGGAAAGAATACCATTGCTTGGTTCGTGAATATATAGAAAGCAAGCGTCTTTCCGATTTATTGGCTGAAGGAAAACGTTACTCTTGGGATGAGGCAATGCCCATTATTCACCAAGTGTTGAATGGATTGTCTTGTCTGCATCGGCAAGAACGGGCAATTATCCATAATGATATGACGCCTCGTAACACATTGCTTTATGAAAGTAGAGAACACGAGACCAAAGTATATATCATTGGTACCGGACATTTATCTTATCGAAGAAGTGGAGTAGCCTCTTTCCCTACCGATGACTTGAATCCATGGTATCGTGCACCGGAAACTTATACGGGGATGTATGATGAACAGTCTGATTTATTTTCCGTAGGTGCCTTGTTGTATGAAATGCTGACAGGAAAAGCTCCTTGGCAGACAGAACTGCCGGATTGTTCCTGCGATACCAGGCTTTATAAGAAAATAGTCAAAAAAGCCCGTGAAGCAGAACTTCTGTTCCCGGAAGAATTGATGCTAACCGATGAACAGCAAAACACGCTGAAAAAAGTACTGGCATTGGATTATGAAAAAAGATATTATAATGTGGAAGCCTTTAAAAAAGGGCTTGACGGAGAGATAGCGGTCGTTGAAAAGACGTCCCCGATACCAGTAGAGCAGGAAAACGCCTCTTCTTGGGATGAAAAGATAAAAAAGCAGACAGGAAACGGATTTGCAGATGTAGCTGGAATGGAGGAGGTGAAACAGATATTCTATAAGGATATATTGTTCTTGCTCAAGAATAAAGAGAAAGTAGAAAGATACAAACTGAAAATACCGAATGGTGCATTACTGTATGGTCCTCCGGGATGCGGAAAGACATATATTGCAGAGAAATTCGCTCAAGAGTCCGGTTTGAATTTCATGATGGTAAAAGCGTCCGATCTTGGTTCTATCTATATTCATGGCACGCAAGGTAAGATAGCCGAATTATTTGATGAAGCTGAAAAGAAGGCACCAACTGTGATTTGTTTCGATGAATTTGATGCAATGGTACCAGACCGTTCGAGGATGGATAATGTAGGGCAATCCGGAGAAGTAAATGAATTTTTAAGCCAACTCAACAACTGTGCGGAAAGAGGAATATTTGTGATAGGAACTTCCAACCGTCCCGACAGGATTGACCCGGCTGTGCTTCGTACCGGTAGAATAGATAAGCTAATCTATATTCCATTGCCCGATAAGGAAGCTAGAAAATTGTTGTTTGTCTTTCAACTGAGAGATAGATGGTGTGAGGAAACTATCGATTGCGAAATATTAGCAGATAAGACTGCGGGGTATGTAGCCAGTGATATCACGTTTATAGTTAATGAAACGGCGTTGACAGCAGCCATGAAAGATATTCCAATTTCACAGGAACTCTTGATGGATGAAATAGGAAAGGCCAGACAATCTGTGAATAAGGAGCAGATCGAAGTTTATGAGTCTATGTATGCCAGACTGGAATCGGGCAGGATAGAGGAACGGAGGAGAATTGGTTTTGCCACCTATAAATAAAATGTTCAACTTAAATAATTAGAATGATGAAAACAGTAGAAAAAGTTTTTGAAGCGCTGAAAAATGAAGGTTTAGTTCCTGTAATGGAAAACTTTGGCATCTCGTTTAAATTCCAGATGACAAACTATGTTTATATGGAGGACGAAAATGATGAAAGTTTCTTCAATCTGTTGATTCCGAATATCTATGATGTGAGTGAAGAAAATGAACTGGAAGTGTTGCGTGCTATCAACAATGTCAACAATTCGATGAAAGTTGCCAAACTCGTTATCAGTAACGATAGTGTGTGGGTATGTTTTGAGAATTTGTTGGATAAAGAACACAAGATGGAAGATCTGGTTCCGGTCGCCGTTTCAACATTGTACCAGGCCCGGCAACGCTTCTATGCTGCTTTGAAAGAAGAATAGAAATGCTATGAAACGAAATGATAGCCCGGATTTTGTAGGTTTGGAAGAATTGAAGCGTAAACAACGGGAACAACTTTATAACTTTGAATGCTGGGCTGCATCAGGTAAATGGAACGAATTTCACCGTCATCATTATGATTGGTGGATGTTTCCATATAACCAGCCAAGTTCGTATGGGGAAGCCTATACGGTCTATGATTATGAAGTCAATCTATTGAAAAAGGATTCGATTTTTGTACGCCGTTATCTGCGCGGAGTGGAATTACTTCTGTTATCGTGGGGATGGAAATTGAAAGATCACAAGATGGTGGATAATCCGGATCTTTTTCAGGATTGGGCGGACTGGCCTATTCGTTTGTATAAATGCGCTTCTTCTTTGTTATTATTTGGTTTTGAAAAAGAATTTGAATCGGTACGTATGTATGCTTTGCACCTGATATCCGAAGAAAAGAATTTTTGGTATGATGGAAAAGATTGTTCGGAACTTTTTCGTATGGAGATCCTGAATATGAGTGAGCTTTCTGAATTCTAGTTTTAAACTCAATTACTTGGATAGCTCACTTAGATTTTTTACTTTTGCTTTTATAATTGAACTCCTGATTTCTTCTAAAACCAAGAGACTCTTTTAAAAGATTGGTAATAACCTTTGTAAAGTATGAGTGAACATGAATGATGAAAAAGCCTACCAGTTTGGTAAGTCAAGATTGATAATCAAATTCGGAGATCTTACTTCGGCAGTGACGGATGTTATTGTTAGTTCTGATGATGCTTATCTTTCAATGGGTGGAGGAGTTTCTGCATCTATCCTTAGAGCAGGTGGAGATGTGATAGCGAGAGATGCCCGGAAAAACGTTCCTTGCCAGATGGGGGATGTGGTAGTTACGTCAGCAGGGAAGTTGGAAGCAAAATATGTGTTCCATGCGATAACGATAGACTGGTCTCAAAAAGACGAATTTACAGTAGAGAAATCCATTAACAGTATTATTAAAAAGAGCTTGAATGTATTGTCCGTTCTGGGATTGAAGAGCATTGCTTTTCCTGCAATAGGTACTGGAGCTGCGCGATATAGCCTGGAAGACGTTGCTCACTTTATGTCAATGGCTATTTCAGAGTTCCTGTCCAACTCCGATGAAGAATTAGAAATTTATATCTATCTGATGGATCGTTATGGCAGGAGAACAGCGATTGATTATATTGTTTTCTTCGAGCAATTTTATCGTAGAATGTTCACTTCGGGGGTTGATATAGCCGAAGTGAATCCGGCTGAAACAGAAGCCCATGCCAAACAATGGGATATGAAATCAATGCGGTTGAATCATTTGAATAGTTATTTGATAAAACTCGAAGAGCAGCGAATGAACTTCGAGATGAAACTTATCGAGGCCATTGAGAAAAATGATAATGAACAGATCAAGACATTGCACTATCAACTCGATGAGAACAATAAAATTAGATACTCGTGCATGCGAGAGATAAAAGAGGTGGAATGTACAGATGCGCTTAATAGCAGTTTTAAATCGGTTTTCCTGAGTTCAACATTTGAAGACATGAAAGAATATCGTAAGGCAATCATTGATCGGATTATAAAGCGCAGGATGGTTCCGATTTGCATGGAAAATTGGGGCGCTAATGCCAATAAAGTCACTTCTGTGATAACAGATGAAGTGAAAAAAGCAGATATTTATCTTGGTATATTCGGAACACGATATGGATATGTCGATGAGAATACTAATATGTCGATGACCGAGATAGAGTATAGGGAAGCATTGGCCTCCAATAAACCCATATTGGTCTACATTGCCAAAAATGCGAAAGACGATATAACAACAGGAGACAACAGTCAGAAAATGTTGGAGCTGTTGACTGAAATTGAGAAAGAGCGAATAGTCTACTATTTTAATTCTATCGATCAGCTGGGAGAACAGGTCTTTGCAGACTTGGAACGATATATTAAATAGTAGCGACAAACCCCGTTTCATCGGATACATTTGCTTCAGAATACTATAAAAGCAACCCTACTGGACTTCAATGTATTTGTCCGAACCCTGATAACCTCAAACGAATTATTCATAAATTTTATCCAAAAGAAGAGAAAAGAATAAAATAAACAAGAGACGTTGTAACAACCTATCCATAAAAAGATTATATTTATTGCAGCGAGAGAGCACTTTAAGTAATGCTTAAGAGGAAAAACGAAAAGTAGTATATATACTATATATTTTCTATTATTAATTACTTAAACACATTTTTTATGGAAGCCAAGAAATCAAAAAAGGCTGCAATTGAGAATCAACGGGGTTCTTGGTTGTTGATGGGTTTGGTTGTTGCGCTAGCCTTCATGTTCGTTTCGTTCGAATGGACACAACATGATGTCAGAGTTGCAGCACTATCACCAGATGATGAATCCATCTTTGTAACAGAGCTAGTTCCAATCACATTCCCTGAAGAGAAACTGGAACCGCCTCCTCCTCCCGAAACTAAGGTAACAGAATTGTTCGAAATAGTGGAAAACAATATGGAGGTGACGGATAACGTTTCTACAGTGTCAGAGGATATGAATGCAGTTCATGATGTTATTTGGATACCCCCAGTGGTAGAAACAGAAACGGTAGTTGAAGACGTTATTCACGTAAGTGTTGAAGTCATGCCGGAGTTTATTGGAGGTACAGCTGCTTTAATGAAATATTTAAGTAGTAATATCAAATATCCAACGATTTCGCAGGAAACTGGTTCACAAGGAAAAGTCATTGTTCAGTTTGTTGTAGACAAAGACGGAACGATTTCCAATCCTGAAGTTGTGCGAGGGGTTGATCCTTATTTGGATAAAGAAGCTATCCGCGTGATAAGTTCTATGCCGAAATGGACTCCCGGAGTGCAAAATGGTAAGAAAGTACGAGTGAAATTTACTGTACCGGTATCATTCAGACTACAGTAGTAACTTGGAATAAATGAGTATGAGGGTCGGTTCTTTATGGGAACCGACCCTTTTTCAATAAAAAAATATATCTTTGTCGGGAGAATAAAAATACGAATGATTGTTTTATGAATCTTCTACTCTGTATAAAAAGACCTTTTATCTGGCTTTCCCGCTTTCGTTATCGTTGCGGATATGGCGTACATTCCCCTTTTGCTTTTAGTCTGATTACCGATGTGATTTATGAGAAGATGCCTTACTATGCCTATTCTTCTTTGAAAAAAGAACAGAAAAAGATGATAAGAGAGCGTGGGTGGACTAAAGGTTCTCAAAAGGTAAACCGTTTCCTGTTCCGGTTGGTGAACAGAGTACAGCCTGATACGATTATAGAAGTTGGGCGTCCTTCCTCCACAACCCTCTACTTACAGTCTGCTAAACCATCGGCTTCCTACCTTTTTGCTTCCGACTTGTCGGAACTGTTTCTGGATGCAGACACTTCAGTCGACTTTTTGTATCTGAATGACTACCGGAATCCCGACTTACTGGAAGAAGTCTTCCGGGTTTGTGCACATCGTGCCACTCCTAAAAGTGTATTTGTAGTCCATGGCATCTGCTATTCCAAAGAGATGAAAGCACTTTGGAAAAAGCTGCAGGCTGATGAAAGAGTAGGCATCACCTTTGACCTCTACGACGTCGGTTTACTATTTTTTGATAAAACGAAGATAAAACAGCAGTATATTGTCAACTTCTAAGAACCTTTGTACGTTTACCTTATAATAAGTAAAAAAGAAGATTATGAAAAAGAGCCTTGTATATACAAAGACCGGAGATAAAGGAACTACCAGTCTTGTCGGCGGAAGTCGCGTTCCAAAGACCCATATCCGTCTGGAAGCTTACGGAACTGTGGATGAACTAAATTCTCATCTAGGATGGTTGAATACCTATCTGCAAGATGAATCAGACCGTGATTTCATTTTGAGTATTCAGCATAAGCTATTTGCCATCGGTTCACATCTGGCCACCGACCAGGAAAAAACGCAACTGAAGGCTGCCAGCATCATAACTCCCGAAAACGTGGAGAATATTGAGCGGGAGATTGATAAGCTGGACGAACAACTGCCCGAACTTTGCGCTTTCATCATTCCCGGCGGGAGTCGTGGAGCAGCCGTTTGTCATGTTTGCCGTACTATTTGCAGGAGAGCCGAGAGACGTATTCTGGCTTTATCCGAAACTTGTACAATTTCTCCCGAAGTATTAGCATTTGTCAACAGATTATCAGATTATTTGTTTGTATTATCCCGAAAAATTAATTTTGATGAGCAAAATAATGAAATATTTTGGGATAATAGTTGGAAATGATAGATTTTATTATACTTTTGCCGAAAAATAGAAAACGAGACAAATTTAGTATTCATTTTAAATACTCAAGATTATGTATTGGACATTGGAACTAGCATCAAAACTTGAAGATGCTCCCTGGCCGGCAACCAAGGACGAATTGATTGATTATGCCATGCGTTCGGGTGCTCCTCTTGAAGTTATTGAGAATCTCCAAGAGATGGAAGATGAGGGCGAAATCTATGAGAGTATCGAAGATATTTGGCCGGATTATCCTAGTAAGGAGGATTTCTTCTTTAACGAGGAAGAGTATTGATTTAAAAAGACCGAACATATAAGAATACCCGATAACTGTTGTAAGAAGCTATCGGGTATTTTTTATTGTCATCTCGGTTTCTTGCTTTAGAATTAGAATACAGGCATCTGCCAGATAAATCCTACAGAAATACGGTTAGTACTGTAATTCTCCTGTCCCAGCACCTTGGCGCGGGAAGTGAAATCATACGAACGTCCTACGTAGGTAACAAAGAAGTGCAGATTGGTTTCCATCGGGTAATATTCGATACCGCCCAGATATCCCCAGGAGGTACGGTAATTTCCCTTTTCTATACCTTCGGACGCCTTGCCTACGGAAGCCGTCTCGTACATACCCTTCACAAAAACATTCCATTTCGGAAGAAAGCGGTAATTACACTTGGCAACAACCGAAAGATAGTTCGCATCAAAAGCATTATGACCGCCCGGACGACCTACGATACTGGTAATGATTCCCTTCCGGTCAATATCCTCTTTTGAATACATGAAATCGACAAAAGCATTCCATTTTCCAAGATTCAACTCGTTACCTAAAGCATAATAATACATATTGTGACTTTTGGCCTCGTTCATAACAGAAGCCGACCAACGGGTTTTAAATACATTATTGAAATTACCGTTCCAGTTTAATGTATAAACTAGTGGCATTTTGCCCGATTTCAGATCGGGGAGATTACCTTCGGCATCTTCTGTGATTCCGTAAGTATTATCGAAAGAACTGTTACGGCTGTTCAATATCTGCAGGTTAAGCTGCTGTTCGGGAGTAATGTTATAACCCACATTCAATCCGGTCATGAAATTACTCATGTAATCAATCATATCACTGTATTGATAGATGTCAATCGGATTCAGGTCGAACTCGATACCACCGTATGCGGCACATTGCTTTCCTGCAAAAAGACTAAACTGGTCATTCAGCTTGATACCGATTCCGGCATAGTCGATAGAAGTCGGGAGGTTATCAATCATGCCGTTTGCATCGTTCGAGCGGTTGAGGCGCTGACGATAGCGGTAAGACAGCCAGTTGTTGATATTTCCTTTGGCTTCGATACGAAGCTGGTGCATATTAAAGTCACCCTCCTGAAAACCATTCTGGAAATGAGCGTCAAAGCTCCCTTGCATATTCAGATAAAGATTGAATTTATCTGTTTTCTTTTTCACGTCTGTCAGCTCTTCAAACAGGGGAGTGTTCGGATTGAATTTCTCCTTTTTCTCTGTTTTTTGAGCATATATTCCCTGTATGCTACCCGCGAGGAGCAGCATGAATATCCATTTTTTCATAAGTAAGTCAGGTTTTTAGTATTCGTTGAAATATTGCTGAATCTGTTTCCAGTCTGTAGTTTTTGTTAGTGCAAGCATTAACAAAACACGAGATTTCTGCGGGTTCAGTTCCTGCGAAGCCACAAACTGATATTTGGCGTCGTCCACCTCTGCATCCAGTGTGGTGGGTCCGGTCGGGACACGGGAAGAACGAACGACAAGAATACCTTTTTGGCGGGCATCCGTCAGTACCGGGAAGATGTTCTGGTGAATATTTCCGTTTCCTACTCCTGCGTGGATGATGCCTTTGTACCCGTTGCTAAGCATCGGAGTTACCATATCGGCCTCAATGTTGGAATAGCTGTACACGATACCTACTTTAGGAAGCGCGTTCAGATGAGTGACATCAAAAACGGACTGGGTAGTATGTTTCTTTAGCGTTACTTGGTTGTAGAACACTTTTCCGTTCAGTACATAACCCAGTGCGCCGGAGTTGGGAGCCTGGAAAGTTTGTACATCGACCGTATTCATTTTAACCGTGCTCTGCGCTCCGAGGATCAGGCCGTTCATGGCAACCAATACCCCTTTGTCTTTCGATTCTTTTGCGGCTGCGGTAACAACGGCATTGTAAAGGTTCAACGGGCCGTCGGCACTTAGAGCGGTAGACGGACGCATGGCGCCTACTAATACCACCGGTTTGTCACTCTTGACAGTCAGATTCAGGAAGTAAGCAGTTTCCTCCATGGTGTCTGTTCCGTGAGTAATCACGATGCCGTCAATGTCCGGGCGTTTCAGTAGTTCATTGATTTTCTTGGCAAGCGTCAACCAAACCTGGTCGTTCATGTCCTGCGAACCGATTTTGACAATCTGTTCTCCGGTTACGTTGGCGATGTCTTTAATTTCGGGTACAGCATCGAGCAGTGCGCCGATGGCAACTTGTCCTGCCGTATAACTGGTTCCGGTAGCCGAGCTTCCCGTACCTGCGATGGTTCCTCCCGTAGCAAGAATATGAATATTCGGTTTTGCGGCGAATGCCATAGTTACGGAAAACAGTAGTGTGACTACTACCAGTCCAAAGCTTTTGAATTGTTTCATAACTGAATGATGTTTAGGTTAATAATATGATCTATTAGAATATTTGTATAAAAAGCAAACCTAGTGCAATAGCCACAACGGTCGATACCAGACCGGGCATCATGAACGAATGATTCAACACATATTTGCCGATTTTTGTTGTCCCGGTACGGTCGAAATTAATCGCAGCCACCACGGTAGGATAATTCGGAATAAAGAAATATCCGTTCACGGCCGGGAATAAAGCGATCAGCATATAAGGAGAAATCCCTAACGCAATGCCCAGAGGGACGAGTGCCCGTACAGTGGCAGCCTGGCTATATAGCAGGATAGACATCACAAACAGGGCGACACCGAACAACCACGGCATTTGTTGCACAATTCCCTGGATAGAGAGAGTCAGCTGTCCCATATTTCCCTGAAGAAAGGTATCTCCCATCCAGGCAATACCGAAGATAGCAATCACCGCCTGCATACCTGCCGGAAATACAGAACCTTGCGTTGCTTTGATCCCGTCTGTCTTCGTTACTAGCAGGATAATTGCGGCAGCCGACAACATCACGATTTCGATGATAGAAGACATTCCCAAGGTGACAATTTCCCCATCAATCAGGAAACTGGGGCGCATTCCTTCAAAAGAACCGAAAAGCACGATAAAAGCAGTTGCCAATATAAAGATGATAACGGAAATCATTGCCGAACGTTTGTTCTTGACACTTTTAATCTCCACCTTTTTATTGTTGAATAAACCTTCTTTCAATCTTTTCTGATACTCGGGATCTTCCACCAGTTCCTTACCGATTCTCATGGAAAACAAGGCGCCTACCAACACTCCAATGATGGTGGCGGGAATCGTAATTTTGAGAATGTCGAACAGGGTAATGTCGAATCCGGCTAAAAGTCCGAGAAGTGCCACGGTAGCGGCAGAGATCGGACTTGCCGTAATGGCCTGCTGGGAAGCGATGACGGCAATACCTAACGGACGTTCCGGACGGATTTTTGTTTCGGTGGCAACCTCTGCAATTACCGGCAGTACGGAATAAGCCACGTGTCCGGTTCCGGCTACAAAAGTAAAGAGGTAAGTCACCAGCGGACTAAGCAGAGTGACGTGTGAAGGATTTTTACGAAGCAAATGTTCTGCCAGTTTCACCATATAGTCCAAACCTCCGGCCGCCTGCATACAGGAAGCGGCAGAGATTACGGCGGCAATCATTAACATAACGTCGATGGGAGGCGCAGTGGGTTGTAAACCAAAAACGAACGTGAGTATTGCCAACCCTACGCCTCCCATTACGCCAAGTCCGATACCTCCCAGGCGTGCGCCAATAATAATGGCTGTCAGAACAAATGCTAATTGTAATATCATAGATTGCTGTTTTAAATTCAAAAACAAAGATAAGCGATTCTTCTCTTTGTATTTTCTTTTTCTTCTATTTACAACAAAAAAGTCTTTGAATAGTTTTTGCATATTTATTAAAACAATAACATCGTTGGTTGGTTATTATAAGAACTAACGAAAACGTTATTACTATAAAACAACCGATATGGAACAAAATTTATCAAAAAAAACTCGTACAGAGAGTGACCTGATAGGTAGTCGTGAAGTGCCGGAAAGTGCACTTTATGGAGTACAGACACTCCGTGGCATTGAAAACTTTCGCATCAGCAAGTTTCATTTGAATGAATATCCTTTGTTCATTCAGGCATTGGCTATTACGAAGATGGGAGCCACCGTTGCCAACCGTGAACTGGACTTATTAACTGAAGAACAAGCGGATGCTATCTTGAGAGCCTGTAAAGAAATACTCGAAGGAAAGCATCACGAGCAGTTCCCGGTAGATATGATTCAGGGAGGAGCCGGTACGACCACCAACATGAATGCCAATGAAGTGATTGCCAACCGGGCATTGGAACTGATGGGGCATCAGCGGGGAGAGTATCAATTCTGTTCGCCTAACGATCACGTCAACCGTTCGCAATCCACCAACGATGCTTATCCTACAGCCATTCACATTGGACTGTATTATACTCATTTGAAATTGGTTAAGCATTTGGAGGTTCTGATCGAGTCTTTCCGGAAGAAAGCGAATGAGTTTGCACATGTCATCAAAATGGGGCGTACCCAATTGGAAGATGCCGTACCGATGACTCTTGGGCAAACCTTTAATGGCTTTGCAAGTATTTTGTCACATGAAGTAAAGAACCTTGATTTTGCTGCACAAGATTTTCTGGCAGTCAATATGGGAGCAACAGCCATTGGAACAGGAATCACTGCCGAACCGGAATATGCGGAGAAGTGCATTGCCGCTTTGCGCAAGATTACGGGATTGGATATCAAACTAGCAGACGATTTGGTGGGAGCTACTTCGGACACTTCCTGCATGGTAGGTTATTCGGGAGTGATGAGGCGTATTGCTGTTAAAATGAATAAGATATGTAACGACTTGCGGTTGCTGGCTTCCGGTCCGCGTTGTGGATTGGGAGAAATCAATCTGCCGGCAATGCAGCCGGGCTCATCCATCATGCCCGGAAAAGTGAATCCGGTGATTCCTGAAGTGATGAACCAGGTGGCTTACAAGGTAATAGGAAATGACCTTTGTGTGGCCATGAGCGGTGAAGCAGCTCAAATGGAACTGAATGCAATGGAGCCGGTGATGGCACAATGCTGTTTCGAGTCTGCCGATTTGTTGATGAATGGTTTTGACACTTTGCGCACCTTATGCATCGACGGCATTACGGCTAATGAAGAAAAATGCCGGAGAGATGTGCATAACAGCATTGGAGTAGTGACAGCCCTGAATCCGGTGATCGGATATAAGAACTCTACTAAAATAGCCAAAGAAGCATTGGAAACAGGGAAGGGAGTTTATGAACTAGTTTTGGAACATAACATTCTTTCTAAGGAAGACCTAGATACTATCTTAAAACCGGGAAATATGATTAAACCGGTGAAGTTGGACATTCACCCGAATCGTTGATTGATATATAGTAAGTGGAGATTGGTTTAAGATGAGATGGAGGTGTGTCATAATGAATAATAAAACGCAGATTAACGCGAATTATCGCAGATATAATTTTACAATTAGTTGATTAATGTATCAATATAATTGAAATAATCTGCGATAATTTGCGTTAATCTGCGTTTTGACACACTCTGTTTTGATTATTTATTACTTTGACCTTATACGGGAATAATTGCTAATTTATTCGGCGAAATGGTTATTGTTTATTACTTCGAAAGCGACGAACTTTGCAATATCATTCGTTGTTAACCTAATAAGCAAGTCTTGAACCTGCAGGCTTGAAACTAAAGTTTCCCCTATGGGGGAACAATGGTTTCCCTACGGGGAAAATGTAGTTTCCTTACGGGGAAACTATAGTCTCTCACCGGGAACTGTACTGTACTGGATTTAGTTGACAACTTCGCTTGTTATACCTAAGTTAGTTTACTCAATATTTTTTAAAACCTAAATA